>ONZS01000004.1_pt1 | contig 396900 bp, 378 predicted proteins | sample 1670921 | NCBI WGS metagenome assembly ONZS01 (sample SAMN06348104, study PRJEB24527) | human gut metagenome | biome: human gut; feature: ankylosing spondylitis patient; material: feces | host: Homo sapiens | place: China | collected 2015-10 | reverse complement strand
GGATGAAGCGGTTGGGGTGTGCGCGCATCCAGCTGGGGTTGGTGTTGGTGGAGAAGCGGCTGTGCACCATGCCGATAGCGGATTCATAATCCTCGTCCTGCAGGTCGGTATAGAACAGGCGCAGGTCGTGCACAAGGAACATGCCCTTGTACACGATGGTGCGGCTGGACAGGCTGGGCACATAAGTGCCGTTGCTGGCCTGCTCGAACACGCGGCGCACAATGTACAGCTTGCGGTCAAAATCGATGCCCTTGCTCACCTTGGCGGGCTTTTTGATGAAGCACTGCCAGATAGCAGGCATACAGTCGCGGGCCTTCTGGCCCACGGCATCCGGGTTCACGGGAACCTTGCGCCATGCCAGAAATTCGAGGCCTTCCTTGCGGGTGACCACCTCGAACAGCTTCATGGCCTGCGCACGCAGGTGTTCGCTCTGGGGGAAGAAGAACATGCCCACACCGTACTCGCGCTCGTTGCCAAGGCTGATGTTCAGTTCTTCGGCCACCTTGGAGAAGAACTTGTGGCTGATCTGCAGCAAAATGCCCACACCGTCGCCGGTCTTGCCCTCGGCATCCTTGCCGGCACGGTGCTCCAGCCGTTCCACAATGGCCAGTGCATCGTCCACGGTCTGGTGGCTTTTGCGGCCCTTGATATCCACCACAGCGCCAATGCCGCAGGCATCGTGCTCAAACTGTGGATCGTACAGACCAAGGGTGTTTTTCTGCTCTGTAAAGTTTTCCATAGACTTTCCCATCCTTATCTAAAATCCTCACCGGTGCGGCACCCTCCGCATTTTGACAAAAAAGAAAAAGCGCCCCGCAAAGGGCAAAATAACCCCTTGCAGAACGCCTTTGTTCCGGTAACTATTATTATACTGAACGCTGAAAAATCTTCAAGTGACAGCTGCACCAAATATGACAACTGCTTTACACCACTTCTTGTGCGAAACGCCGCGTATGGCGGTCAGTTGTAGCTATAGTGAGAACAGTGCAGGCTCAATGTCTGCCCAGAATGGCCTGCAGGTCATTTTCCGGCGTTGTTACGGCTTTTAAATCGTACTTTTGCTGCAGGGCAGCCACAACACCCGGCGAGAGGAACGGGGGCAGGGTAGGCCCCAGCCGGATGTTCCGGATGCCCAGCGCCAGCAGCGCGATGAGGATGCACACGGCCTTCTGCTCAAACCAGCACAGCACCAGCGAGAGGGGCAGGTCGTTGACGCCGCAGCCAAAGGCGTCGGCCAGCGCCAATGCGATGCGGATGGCGCTGTAGGCGTCGTTGCACTGGCCCACGTCCAGGATGCGGGGCAGGCCGGTGCCCGGCACGGTGCCAAGGGGCAGGTCGTTCAGGCGGAACTTGCCGCAGGCCAGGGTCAGCAGGATGGTGTCGGGCGGGGTAAGGCGGGCAAACTCGGTGTAGTAGCGGCGGCTGGGCCGGGTGCCGTCGCAGCCGCCCACCAGAAAGAAGTGCCGCAGCTTACCGTCCCGCACCGCCTGCACGATCTCGTCCGCGTGCTGCAGCACGGCGGTGCGGGCAAAACCGGTGGTCACCGTGGAGCCGCCGTTCAGGCCGGGCAGCAGGGTGTCCTGCGCGTAGCCGCCCAGCTCCAGAGCCTTTTCGATCACCGGGGAAAAGTCGCGCCCTTCGTCGATGTGGGGCACGCCGGGGTAAGCCACCACCGAGGTGGTGAACACCCGGTCGGCGTAGCTGGCGCGCAGGGGCATGATGCAGTTGGTAGTGAACAGGATGGGCGCGGGGATGTCCTCGAACTCCCGCTGCTGGTTCTGCCATGCGGTGCCAAAGTTGCCCTTGAGGTGGGGGTAGCGGCGCTTCAGCTCCGGGTAGCCGTGGGCGGGCAGCATCTCCGAGTGGGTGTAGACGTTGACACCCCGGCCTGCGGTCTGTTCCAGCAGCTGCTGTGCGTCGTAGAGGTCGTGGCCGGAAATCACGATGAACGGCCCCTTTTCAATGGTCAGGGGCACCTGCACCGGTTCCGGATCGCCAAACGCGCCGGTGTTGGCCGCGTCCAGCAGCTCCATGCAGCGGTAGCTGGCTTCTCCTGTGGCCTGCACCAGCTGCCACAGGGCGTCGGTGGTCTGGCCGGGGTCGCCCACGGCCTGCAGGGCGGTACAGAAGAACCGGTCCAGCTCCGGGTCGATGCGGCCCAGCACTCGGGCGTGGTAGTTGTAGGCGGCCATGCCCCGCAGGCTGAACAGCACAAAGCATTTCAGGCTGCGCCGGTCGGCGTCCGGTTCCCGCCAGAGGGCCTGCATGTCGTAGTCCGGGCCGGTGCCGGGGCTGGCGTCGTGCACCCGGCGGGTCAGTGCGTCCACGGCGGCGGTGTCAAAGTTCACGTTGGTAATGGTGGTGAACAGCCCCTGCATCAGCAGCCGGGCCTGTTCCGGGGTCGGGCCGCGCCCCGCCGCGATGAGCTGCCCGGCAAACGCGATGAGCGCCCCGGTGAGCCGATCCTGTGCGGCGGCTGTCTCGGCCGACTTGCCGCACACCCCCGCTGCGCCGGTGCAGGCGGTGCAGCCCGCCGCCTGCTCACACTGAAAACAAAACATCTGCTCGTCCATACAAAACTCCCTTTCTGCCATAAGATACTGCCAGTGTGGGCAGAGCGGGGCGGGGTTATACCAAAAAAGAGCCGCACCCCTGCGGGCGCGGCTCTTAGACGATGCGGTATGACTTAGTAGGTGATGCCCTGAGCCATCATGGCGGTAGCGACCTTCAGGAAGCCGGCGCAGTTTGCACCGACCATCAGGTTGCCCTCGGAACCGGCAGCCACAGATGCATCGTAGGAAGCATGGAAGATGCCCTCCATGATGCCCTTCAGCTTGGCATCCACTTCCTCAAAGCTCCAGCTCAGACGCTCGGAGTTCTGGCTCATCTCCAGACCGGAGGTGGCCACGCCGCCGGCGTTGGAAGCCTTTGCGGGTCCGTACAGGATGCCGTTGGACAGGTAGACCTCGATGGCCTCCGGGGTGCTGGGCATGTTGGCACCCTCGCACACGACAGTGCAGCCGCCCTTCACCAGAGCCTCAGCGGACTCCTTGTTGATCTCGTTCTGGGTTGCGCAGGGCAGGGCGATGTCGCAGGGGACAGTCCAGACCTTGCTGCAATCTGCAACATAGGTTACACCCTCGTGGGTCTCGGCGTACTCCTTGATACGGCCGCGGCGGACTTCCTTCAGATCCTTGACGTAGGCCAGATCAATGCCGTTGGGGTCGTAGACGTAGCCGTTGGAGTCGGACATGGTCACGACCTTAGCACCCAGCTGGGTGGCCTTCTCGCAGGCGTAGATCGCAACATTGCCGGAACCGGAGATGACCACGGTCTTGCCCTGGAAGCTGTCGTTGCGCATGCACTTCAGAGCTTCAGCGGTGAAGTAGCACAGGCCGTAGCCGGTAGCCTCGGTACGGGCCAGAGAGCCGCCAAAGGTCAGGCCCTTGCCGGTGAGCATGCCGCCCTGGAAGCTGTTGGTCAGGCGCTTGTACTGGCCGAACATATAGCCGACCTCACGGCCGCCGACACCGATATCACCGGCGGGGCAGTCCACGAACTGGCCGATGTGGCGGTACAGCTCGGTCATGAAGCTCTGGCAGAAGCGCATCACTTCCATGTCGCTCTTGCCGTGGGGATCAAAGTCGGAGCCGCCCTTGCCGCCGCCCATGGGCAGGGTGGTCAGGCTGTTCTTGAAGATCTGCTCAAAGCCGAGGAACTTCAGGATGCCCTGATTGACAGAGGGATGGAAGCGCAGGCCGCCCTTGTAGGGGCCGATGGCGCTGTTGAACTGCACACGGTAGCCGCGGTTCACCTGAACCTTGCCCTGATCGTCTACCCAAGGCACACGGAAGGTGATGATGCGCTCCGGCTCGACCATGCGCTCGATCAGGCCGGCCTTCTCGTACTCGGGGTGCTTCTCAACAACGGGCTGGATGCTCTCCAGAACCTCGCGCACAGCCTGCAGGAACTCAGGCTCGTTGGCATTGCGCTTTTCCAGACCTTCGTAAACGCGCTTCAGGTATTCATTCGTCAGCATAGTAGAATACTCCTTTTCCCAATTACTCTATAAAATTTGAAAAAGACGAAACCGCCCGGCACACCGCACAGCGGACGCGCTGCTAAAACGCTTTGGGACGATCCCGGATTTCCATTCTTACACACCGGTCAGCTTATGGCTGCAGACCGCTTTATTATTATAAAGCATTTCTGTGGGTTTGACAATAGAGAGAAAGCAGAAAATGCTTCAAAAAAACAGATGAAAAGTTGCGGCGGCTTCACAAAACGAAAAATAAAAGAAAAAAACTGCACAGAACCTTGTTTTTTAAAGCGCTGGCAGAACAAAAGAAATACGGAAAAGAACGTCTTTTCTCCATTTTGCTGCATTCTGCAGGCGCAGAAAGCCATATTTTCTGCAACCAAAAAGCCCTGCACCACGCAAACGGCACAGGGCAGAGAAACGATTTTTACTTCTTCAGCAGCTTTTCGCAGGCATCTGCGGCACCTTCCAGATATTCGCCGCCGTAGGTCTCGATGAGACCGGCGTCCGACAGCTCGGCCAGCTTCGGGTCTATGGGACACTTGGCCAGCACGGGCAGGCCGTGCTTTGCAGCCACCTCATCCACATGGCTCACGCCGAACACATTGATGTGCTTGCCGCAGTCGGGACAGACGATGTAGCTCATGTTCTCCACGATGCCCAGCATGGGCACCTTCATCATTTCAGCCATGTTCACGGCCTTGGCCACGATCATGCTCACCAGCTCCTGCGGGCTTGCCACCACAACAATGCCGTCCACCGGCAGGCTCTGGAACACGGTCAGGGGCACATCACCGGTTCCCGGGGGCATGTCCACGAACAGAAAGTCCACGTCCTTCCAGACCACGTCGGTCCAGAACTGTTTGACGGCACCGGCGATCACCGGGCCGCGCCACACAACGGGATCCTCTTCGTTTTCCACCAGCAGATTGATGCTCATAACATCAATGCCCATGCGGCTCTGCAGGGGCCAGCAGCCCTTGTCGTCGGCCATGGCACGGCCATGGATGCCGAAGAGCTTGGGGATGGACGGGCCGGTGATGTCGGCATCCAGAATACCGCAGTGGTAGCCGCGGCGTGCCATGGCGCAGGCCAGCAGGGCGCTGGTCATGCTCTTGCCAACGCCGCCCTTGCCGGACACAACGCCAATGACTTTTTTGACGCTGCTGTTGGGGTTGGGGGCATCGTGCTTGGGCGCTGCATCGCGGGAAGAACATGCTGCTCCACAGCTGGAGCAGTCATGGGTACATTCTTCGCTCATTCTCTTTTTGCGCACGGCTGGCTCAGAGGCATTGGCCGTGTGCTTCCTCCTTGATCAGAATACGGCTGCAAAGGCCGCCCCTTTACTATACCATAAAAGTGCGCGGGAAACAACCCGCCGCGCCGCTCGTCTTTTTCAGAGCGCAGATGCATAGGCTGAAAAGGGAGACTGTGACCGTCAGGAGGGTGTGTGCCATGCGGCAGAGCTATTTAAAAAATGCAGCGCTGCTTACCGGCTCAGACGTGGTGCTGCGGCTGGCCGGCATGGGCCTGCGCATCTGGCTGGCAAACGAGCTGGGCGGCGAGGGGATGGGCCTTTACCAGCTGGTGCTGGCGGTGTATTCACTGTTCGTCACACTGGCAACGGCGGGCGTTTCGGTGGCGGCTACCCGGCTCATGGCCGAGGAACTCAGCGGCCCGGCTTCCGCCCGCGGTACGGCCCGGGGGATGCTGCGGCATCTGCTGGCGGCGGGGCTTGTGCTGGGGCTGTTTGCCGCCGCACTGCAGCTGGCAACAGCGGATCTTGCGGCCCGGTGCTGGCTTGGCGATGTCCGCGCTGCCGGCGCTTTGCGCGTTTCAGCGCTGGGAATGCCATGGATGGCAGTGTCTGCGGTCCTGCGGGGCTTTTTCATCGCCCGGCGGCATGTGGCCCCCAATGTGTTCAGCCAGCTTACCGAACAGACAGTGCGCATTGCGCTGGTAGCTCTGGCGCTCACCCGTACCGAGGGCCTTGCGGTGGGCGTGCGCTGTATGCTGGTGCTGGGAGCTACCGCCGTCAGCGAAGCGGTGTCGGCGCTGTGTATGCTGGCTTTTTACCGGCGGGATGCCCGCAGTGCCTTTGCGGGGCAAAAAGCCGTCTGCCCTGCAGACCCGGCCCGCCGTCTGTGGGAGATCCTGTGGCCGGTGGAGGGCGGGCGGGTGCTGGCAAGCGCTCTGCATACCGCAGAGAACATGCTGGTGCCCGCCTGCCTTGCGGTCTATCTGATCAACGCGGGCGGGCGCACCGCCGCGCTGGAGCAGTACGGAGAACTGAAAGGCATGGCTCTGCCGCTGCTTACGTTCCCATTTGGCCTGCTGGGGAGCCTTTCGGTGCTGCTGATGCCGGAGATCACGCAGGCTCATATTCTGGGCCAGACCGAACGGCTCAACGCACTTTTGAACCGGATGCTGCGGCTCACCGGTTATTTTTCCGCGCTGGCAGGGGTGCTGTTCTGGGTGTGGGGACGGCCGCTGGCACAGCTTTTGTACCAAAGTGCGGATGCCGGGTTTTATCTGGAAACGCTGGCTCCTGCCATGCCGCTGATGTATCTGGAAAGCATGGTGGACGGTGCCATGAAAGGGGTAGGAGAGCAGAAGGCGGCCTTCCGCTACAGCGTGTGGGATTCCATCCTGCGCATTGGCGGGGTGGTGGCGCTGCTGCCGCGCTTTGGCATGAAGGGCTTTTTGGCAGTGATCCTGCTTTCCAGCCTGTACACCTGTGCGGCCAACACCGGGCATCTGCTGTTTTCCAGCGGCACGCAGCATGCATTCCGCCGCTGGCTGGGTGCACCGGCACTGGCAGCTGTGCTGGCCGCGGCGGCTGGCATGGCGCTGCGGAAGCTGCTTGCGGATGGGCTTGCGGCTCGGCTGCCTTTGCAGCTGGCCGCGTTGGGCGTAGGCGGCTGCGCTACCACAGGAGTGTTCCTGCTGGCGGCATGGCCGCTGGGCCTTGGAGAGGAAGCAGCCGCGCTCTGGGCTGCGCACCGGCCCGGCAGACCGAAAAAATAGAGGGAGTTTGGCAGCGGATTCAAATTTTCTGGACATTCTGCAGTGTTCTGAGTATAATATAAAGATAGGGCTGTCCGGTGCGCCGGGCAGGACGGAACGCCGGAAGCTCCTTCCGACAAAAACAGCGGCGTTTTACGCCGTGTGCAAAAAGAGGACTTTTTTGTGAAAGATAAAAAGAACACGCCGCAGGTGCTTGCGCGCCGGGCGTTGCTTGTGCTGCTGGATGCAGCCATTGTTGCATTCAGCTTTTATTTTGCGCTGCTGCTGCGTGCAGACGGTGCAGTGGAAGCCACATGGTGGCCCCACAACCGTGCCATTCTGTACGCAAACCTGCCGTGGATCGTGGCGGTATATATTATCTGCTTTCTGGCAGGCGGGTTGTACTCCGTTCTGTGGAAGTACGCCGGTGAGCGCGATCTGATCCGCCTTGCCGGAATGATCGGCGTACCAACCGTCATTGTGTACTTTGTCAACCGGCTGTGCATCCACGGAGTGCTGTTCAACTCCGCCAACTGTATGGCGGCGGTGCTCATCTTCCTGCTGGTGGGCGGCAGCCGTCTGGCATGGCGGCTGTTTTTGAACCATCCGCTGGGCGAAAGGCTGCGCGGCGCTGCAAGCAAGGACCCCAACCGGCCCGTGATGATCGTGGGTGCAGGGGAGGCCGGTGCATGGGCCATCAACGTGTGCAAGTCCAATAAGGAATACGGCCACGCGGTGGTGGCGGTGGACGATGATCCCACAAAACTCAACCAGACCATCCACGGGGTGCCGGTGAAGGGCACGCTGGAAGAGATCCCGGACCTGTGCAAGCGCTACGGCATCCACAGCATCATCATCGCCATTCCTACCCTGAAGGGCAGCAAGCTGAACCATGTCATCGACCTGTGCGTCAGCACCCATTGTGCGGTGCAGCTGCTTAGTGACCCGCAGCTGGTGGGCAGCGGTACACCGCAGCAGGGAGCCTTCCGCGAGTTGAACCCGGCAGACTTCCTTTCCCGCGATGAAGTGACGCTGGATACGGATCAGATCTCCGGCTACCTCACCGGCAAGACCGTTCTGGTCACGGGCGGCGGCGGCTCCATCGGCAGCGAACTGTGCCGTCAGGTGATGCGCTTCAAGCCCGGCAAGCTGCTTATTTTTGATATCTACGAGAACTGCGCCTATGAGCTTTTGATGGAGCTGCAGCAGAAGTACGGTCGGGATATCCCGGTAACGGTGCTGGTGGGCTCCATCCGGGACAAAAAACGGCTGGATGAGGTGTTTGAAACCTATCATCCCACGGTGGTGTTCCACGCGGCGGCTCACAAGCATGTGCCGCTCATGGAGGTGAGCCCGGCGGAAGCGGTCAAGAACAATGTTCTGGGCACCAAAAATCTGCTAGTGAGCGCCAGCGAGCACGATGTGGAGCGGTTCGTGCAGCTTTCCACCGATAAGGCTGTGAATCCCACCAGTGTGATGGGCTGTACCAAGCGCATCTGCGAAATGCTCATCCAGACCTTTGCGGGCAACACGGATATGAAGTGTGTGGCTGTGCGTTTTGGCAATGTGCTGGGCAGCCACGGCAGCGTCATTCCGCTGTTTGAGGCCCAGATCAAAAAAGGCGGGCCTGTCACCCTGACGGACCCCAACATTGAGCGTTACTTTATGACCATTCCGGAAGCGGCCCAGCTGGTGCTGCAGGCCGGTGCGCTGGCCGAGAGCGGCAATATCTATGTGCTGGACATGGGCGAGCCGGTCAAGATCATGGATCTTGCAAAGCAGCTCATCCGCTTTTACGGCTATGAGCCGGGCGTGAATATGGAGATCAAGATCGTGGGTCTGCGTCCGGGCGAGAAGCTCTATGAAGAGCTGATGATGGACGAGGAGCAGGGCAAGATGCGCCGCACCCAGCACAATAAAATTTTTGTGGCTTCGCCGCGCAGCATCGATCTGGCCGAGTTCTATGGGCAGCTGCAGGAGCTTGCCGCTGCGGCAGAGCACAACGACGAGGGTGTGGTGCAGCAGCTGGCAAAGATGATCCCCACCTTCACCCCCACCCGCCAGAATCTGAAGCTGTAAACTCCCGCAGTCTGCTGCGCAGACAGCTCCCTCAAAGAGGGAGCCTGTCCGTGCGGCAAAGCCTCCCTCATTGAGAGAGACGGCATCGTATCAGCGATGACGGAAGGAGTTTCTACTGATGTCACTGCGGCGATCGGCCGCGTGCATATAAAATGAGAGGGATGTTACTATGGAAAAGAAACCGTTTCTGACCGAGGCGATGGCACAGGAGATCATTCAGGATGTGCCCACGCCGTTCCATGTCTACGATGAGAAGGGCATCCGTGAAAATGCCCGCCGCATCAACAAGGCATTCAGCTGGAACAAAGGCTTCAAGGAGTATTTTGCCGTCAAGGCTCTGCCAAACCCTGTCATTCTGCAGATCCTCAAGGAGGAGGGCTGCGGCGTGGACTGCTCGTCCCTGACGGAGCTGATGCTCAGCGAGGTGTGCGGTTTCTCTGGCGGTGAAATCATGTTCTCCTCCAACCAGACTCCCGTGGAGGATATGAAGAAGGCCTACGAGCTGGGTGCCTATATCAATCTGGACGATGCCACCATGGTGGAATTTCTGGAGCGTGTCGCCGGTGTGCCGGAGAACATCTTCTGCCGCTATAACCCGGGCGGCACCTTCCGTCTGGGCGAGAGCGAAGAGGGCTTCCAGGTCATGGACAAGCCCGGCGATGCCAAGTACGGCATGACCGAGGAGCAGATGATCGACAGCTACAAAAAGCTGGCTGCCAAGGGCGCAAAGAACTTCGGCATCCACGCTTTCCTTGCTTCCAATACCATTTCCGACGAGTACTACCCGGAGCTGGCAGGTATCCTGTTCCAGCTGGCTGTCCGGGTGCAGAAGGCCACCGGTGTGCACATCGGTTATATCAACCTGTCCGGCGGTGTGGGCATCCCGTACCGCCCGGAGCAGACCGAGAACGATATCATGGCCATCGGCGAGGGTGTGCGCAAGAAGTTTGAGGAAATTCTGGTGCCCGCAGGCATGGGCGATGTGGCCATCTTTACTGAGATGGGCCGCTTTACCACCGGCCCCTACGGCGCACTGGTGGCAACTGCCATCCACGAAAAGCACATCTATAAGGAATACATCGGTCTGGATGCCTGCGCAGCCAACCTGATGCGCCCGGCCATGTACGGCGCTTACCACCACATCACCGTGCTGGGCAAGGAAAATGAGCCCTGCGACCACATGTATGATGTGGTGGGCGGTCTGTGCGAGAACAACGACAAGTTTGCCATTGACCGGATGCTGCCCAAGATCGACATTGGCGACATCGTTTATATCCACGACACCGGTGCACACGGCTCTGCCATGGGCTACAACTACAACGGCAAGCTGCGCAGCGCCGAAGTGCTGCTGTGCGAGGATGGCACCCACCGTCTGATCCGCCGTGCCGAGACTCCGCGCGATTACTTTGCAACGCTGGATTTCCTGCCCCTGATGAAGCCGCTGTTTGAAGATTAAGAGGTATCATAAATGTTTTTTGGCTTTCAGCTCACCCTTGGCCTGATGATGGTATTCTACGGCTATTCGGTCATGAAAAATCCCCGTGTCTGGGGAGATCAGGGCCGCCGTGCCGTCAAAGCGGAACACTTTGAGGAATACTGCCGCCAGAACGGCCTGTTCTTTTTGAAGGCAGGCTGCGTGGTGGCGGTGATCGGTGCACTGGATGCACTCATCACGCTGGATGCCCTGTTGTACGCTCTGCTGTACCTCTTCGGTCTGGCTTTCGCCTTCTATCCGCTGGTCAAATGGTGCCGTGAGAATGAGGGCTTCAGCTGGCCATGGCCCCATGTAAAGAGCGAGAAAAAGCGCATCAAGGAGCTGCGGCAAGAGCAGGAGAGACAGGAAGAACAGGACAAAAGGTAAATCCTGAAACGGAAAAGGCTGCTGTACGGTTTTGTACAGCAGCCTTTTTGCGTGCAGTAAAGTTCACAATGCGTTGATGGCACGTTGCAGTTTCTGGTAAAACTGCCCCAGATGATACCCGTCGATGAACCGGTGGTTCACTTCCACGCTCATACCAAGCGTTTCGCGGCCGTCTGCGGGCACATATTTGCCCCAGCAGATGCGGGGAATGTTGTCGTCCCGGTCGAAATCCCGCTCGTTGGTGGCGGCGGTCAGGTCGAACCACGGCACGCAGGAGAAATAGATCAGGTCGTCCAGTTCGCCGCTCTGGTCAAGAAAGCTCTGCTGGGCATCACTTTTCGCTTTGGCGGCGTGGCAGAACCCGTCCAGTGTGCCGGTTTTTGGCAGGGTAACGATATGGAACTGCTCACTATCGGGTTTCAGGTCGGTGAAGCTGGGGATGCGCCTGTCCAGCAGAAAAACCTCGCCGTCCCGGATGGTGTAGCGGAAATTCTCCACGGCGTTCACAGCATCGGTAGCCAGATAACACAGCGCATAGTAGAAGGAAATGCCGTGGGCTTTGGTGTAGGCGTGGAGGTTCGTCACATCCACCCGGAAGGTGACGCTGTAAAACGGGTCGGATACGGTGGAAAAGAACCGGAACAGCTCCGCCCGCGGCCAGACGGCAAGATCAATTTTCTGCATGGGAGGCTCCTTTGTCCGGTTCCGCCTTGTTTTTATCCAGTGCATCGAACTGCTTTACGATCTGGGGGTCCTTCAACTTGACGACCTTGCCGGAGAGATAATGCAGGGTGTTTTCCTCGGGAATATCAAGGAAAGTGACCCGCACAGCGCACAGGGCCTGCGTTTTGGTGCCGGTGCGCTCGTTCATCTTGCGGTTGCCGTACTTGATATCGCCCAGAACCGGACGGCCCAGATAGGCCAGATGTGCGCGGATCTGGTGGGTGCGGCCGGTGACAAGGCCGATTTTGCACAGGGCGAACGGTCCGGCGGTGCGCAGCACGTCCACATCGGTGATGATCTGCTTGCGGCGCTCGTCCTGCGACTGGTGAGCGTGGATGCTTACCTTGTTGTTCTTCTCGTCGTGCTCCCACCATGCGGTGAACCGCCCGGACTGCGGGATACCCACCGTGATGGTGTAGTACTCCTTTTTGAGCAGGTCAGTGCGGATGATCTCGTTCATGTCCCGCAGGGCAGTGTAGCTCTTGGCGGCGATCACAAGGCCCTCGGTGCCGCGGTCCAGCCGGTTGCAAATGCCGGGCTTGAACCGGTTCTCGCCGTGGGGGTCGTACTCGCCCTTCTCGGCCAGATACTGGGTGAATGCATCCACAAGGTTTGCATCGCCGGTGCGGTCGCTATGGCACAAAAGGTGGGTGGGTTTGTACAGCACAGCAATGTTTTCGTCCTCATAAATGACATTGACCTTGGGCTGATTCTGCTTTTTTTTCGGCGCGGCCTTCTGCACGGTTTTTGCGCCTTCCGGCGGGAAAAACTCGTCGTTGATGTACAGCTCGATCAGGTCGCCTGCCTGAATGCGGTACTCCGGCACGGCCTTTTTTCCGTTTACCTTCACGCGCTTATTGCGGAAGCTCTTGTACAAAAGGCTGGTGGGAAAATCGCGGGTCACGCTCTGCACAAAGCGGGAAAGACGAACGCCGTCGTCGTTGGCGGTTGCGGTATATTGTTTCATAAATGTTCCTCAATTTTCAAGAGATACCTTTATAGTAATACAGCCTTGGCTGCAAGTCAACGCGGAAACGCCCCGGATCAAAACTATTTTACCGCAAAGCCTTGAGTTCCGGGCGCAAAATGGGTACTATTATAAGGAATGAATCAGAAGGAGAGTACCGCAATGGCAGAACACAAACGGCATCAGGGACACCGCCAGCGGATGCGCGAACGGGTGCAGAACTACGGTCTGGACAGTCTGGCCGAGCACGAAGCGCTGGAATATGTGCTGTACCTCACCAACGCCCAGAAGGACACCAACGGCATCGCTCACGACCTGATCGACCGCTTTGGCGATTTTGCCGCTGTGCTGGAAGCCAGCGAGGAAGAGCTGTGCACTGTGGAGGGTGTAGGCCCGGCCACAGCCCGGATGCTGCATCTGCTGCCGGAGATCAGCCGCTACTATGGCCGCAGCCGTACCAGCACTACCCGCTGCATCAGAACTACGGAGCAGATGGGCAGCTATCTGATGGCGAAGTTTGCGTGGTCGGATTACGAGCGTGCAATGCTGGTCAGTCTGGACAGCCGTAAGCGGGTGCGCGCGGCGGTCTGGCTGCGGGAAGGCACCACCGACCGGGTAAGTCTGGACATCAAGGATGTGGTGTCTGCGGCCATCAAGGGCGGCACCGACACGGTGGTGCTCAGCCACAACCACCCCAACGGTGCGGCCTTGCCCTCCATGGAGGATCTGGAGGCCACTGGCAATATTGCCCGGGCATTGGGCCTTGTGAACATCCATCTGCTGGATCACTTCATCCTGACCGATACGGAGTATTTCTCCATGCGGGACGCAAACCGCCTGCCGATCTATGACTTTAAAACAGGTACGCTTTTCTGGCCTTGATTCGTGAAACAACAAAAAAGTGTTTACATTATAAAACTGGTGTGCTATAATCAAACCGTAAAATACAACTGATTGTGGTTCTTTGCGCGAGGGCCGGAGAGGAGAGGGAAGATGGCAGACGAAAAATTTGAACTGGTATCCTCTTACCAGCCCACCGGCGACCAGCCGCAGGCCATTGAAACACTGGTGAAAGGCGTGGAGCGGGGCGACCGCTGCCAGACCCTGCTGGGTGTTACCGGCAGCGGAAAGACCTTTACCATGGCAAATGTGATTGCAAAATGCAACCGGCCCACGCTGGTTCTGGCCCACAACAAAACGCTGGCGGCCCAGCTGTGCACCGAGTTCCGGTCGTTTTTCCCCAACAACGCGGTGGAGTATTTCGTCTCCTACTACGATTACTACCAGCCGGAAGCCTATATCCCCAGCACGGATACCTATATTGAAAAGGACAGCGCCATCAACGACGAGATCGACCGCCTGCGCCATTCGGCCACGGCGGCGCTTTCGGAGCGGCGGGATGTGATCATTGTAGCATCGGTTTCCTGCATCTACTCGCTGGGCGACCCCATCGACTACCGCAGCATGGTCATCAGCCTGCGCCCCGGCATGCAGATGGAGCGCGATGCGCTGTGCCAGAAGCTGGTTACTCTGCAATATGAGCGCAACGACGTGAATTTTGTGCGCAATAAGTTCCGTGTGCACGGCGATATCGTGGACATCTACCTTGCCTATATGAGCGAGCTTGCCATCCGTGTGGAATTTTTTGGGGACGAGATCGACCGCATCACGGAGTTCAACCCTCTCACCGGGGCCAAACAGAATGTAGTCAAGCATGTAGCCATCTTCCCGGCCAGCCACTATATCGTCAGCGCCGAGAAGAAGGCCGCAGCACTGGAAAAGATCCGCGCCGAGTGCGACGCACAGGTGAAGCAGTTCACCGCCGAGGGCAAGCTGATCGAGGCGCAGCGCATTGCCCAGCGCACCAATTACGACATTGAGATGCTCAACGAGGTGGGCATGTGCAAAGGCATCGAGAACTATTCGGCGGTGCTTTCGGGCCGTGCGCCGGGCAGTATGCCCACCACTCTGCTGGATTATTTCCCGGATGATTTTCTGCTGTTTGTGGACGAGAGCCATGTTACCCTGCCGCAGGTGCGCGCCATGTACGGCGGCGACTATGCCCGCAAAAAAACGCTGGTGGAGTACGGCTTCCGCCTGCCGTCCGCCTTCGATAACCGCCCGCTCAAGTTCGAGGAAGTGGAGTCCAAGCTGAACCAGATGATCTTCGTTTCGGCTACGCCCGGCGACTACGAGCGGCAGAACAGCACGCAGGTGGCGCAGCAGGTCATCCGGCCCACCGGCCTTTTGGACCCGCTCATTTCGGTGCGCCCGGTGGAAGGGCAGGTGGTGGATCTGTTGGGCGAAATCAATACCCGCATCCAGCGGCACGAGCGCGTTCTCGTGACCACGCTGACCAAGAAAATGGCCGAAGACCTGACCGACTACCTTACCGAACAGGGCATCAAGGTCAAGTATATGCACCACGAGGTGGACACCTTTGAGCGCATGGAGATCATCAAGGACCTGCGCCTTGGCTCCATTGATGTTGTGGTGGGCATCAACCTGCTGCGCGAGGGTCTTGACCTGCCCGAGGTGAGCCTTGTGGCCATTCTGGATGCCGACAAGGAGGGCTTTCTGCGCAGCGAGACCAGCCTGATCCAGACCATTGGCCGCGCGGCCCGCAATGCCGAGGGCCTTGTCATCATGTACGCGGATGTCGTCACCGACAGCATGGATCGCGCCATCACCGAGACCGAGCGCCGCCGCGCCATCCAGATGGCCTACAATAAAGAACATGGCATCGTGCCAAAAACCATCGTCAAGGCCATTGCAGACAGCATCGAGATCAGCGATAAAGCGGAGAACGCTAAGCTGAACACCCGCCGCATGGGCAGGATGGAGCGGGAGGCCGCCATCGAGCGCCTGACCCGTGAGATGAAGGAAGCGGCGAAGCTGCTGGAGTTTGAGCACGCGGCCTTCCTGCGTGACCAGATCGACCGACTGCGCCGGGGCGAGAACCCGACGGTGGACTCTGCGGCAGAAACGGAGCGCAAACAGAATCATTCACAGACACAACGAAAAGGGAGAAAATACCTTGGCAAACGATAAAATCGTCATCAAAGGTGCCCGCGAGCACAACCTGAAAAATGTCAACCTGACCCTCCCGAGGGAAAAGCTGATCGTTATGACCGGCCTTTCCGGTTCGGGCAAGTCGAGCCTTGCGTTCGACACCATCTATGCCGACGGCCAGCGCCGCTATGTGGAAAGCCTTTCCAGCTACGCACGCATGTTTTTGGGCCGCATGGACAAGCCCGATGTGGACGAAATTACCGGCCTGTCACCGGCAATTTCCATCGACCAGAAAACCACCAGCCACAACCCGCGTTCCACCGTGGGCACCGTGACGGAGATCTACGATTATCTGCGACTTCTGTACGCCCGCGTGGGTGTGCCCCACTGCCCGGTGTGCGGGCGGGTGATCAGCCAGCAGACCGTGGACGAAATGGTGGACGCGGTGCTCAAACTGGACGAAGGTACGAAGTTTCAGGTGCTGGCTCCTGTGGTTCGCCAGCGCAAAGGCACCCAGCAGAAAGAGCTGGATGCTGCCCGCCGCGGTGGCTATGCTCGTGTGAAGATCGACGGCAACCTGTATGATCTTGACGAAGAGATCAAGCTGGAAAAGAACATCAAGCATACGGTGGAGATCGTGGTGGACCGCCTTGCCATGCGCAAGGGCATCCGGGGCCGTCTGGCAGATTCGCTGGAAACCGCGCTGGCGCTTACCGGCGGCATCGCCGAAGTGGACGTGATCGGCGGCGAGTGCATGACCTTCAGCCAGAACTTTGCCTGCCCGGAGCACGGCATTTCCATCAGCGACCTGTCACCCCGGCTCTTCTCCTTCAATAACCCGCTGGGAGCCTGCGAAAAGTGTACCGGCCTTGGCACTTTTATGCGGGTGGACGAGGAACGCATCCTGCCCAACCGGAACCTTTCCATCCGGGAGGGTGCTATCAAGGCCAGCGGCTGGTACTATGCCGAGGGGTCTGTATCCGAAATGTATTATCTGGGTCTTGGCAAAAAGTACGGCTTTACGCTGGATACGCCCATCAAAGAGATGAGCACCGAAGCTGTCAATGCCCTGCTTTACGGAACCAATGGCGAAAAAATTGAGATGCACCGCACGAATGAGTTTGGCAGCGGTGTGTACTATAATACCTTTGAGGGCATCGTGGAGAACCTTGAGCGCCGCTTCCGCGAGACCAACAGCGAGTGGATGAAGGAAGAAATCGGCAGCTTCATGTCCGGCGTGGAGTGCCCGGACTGCCACGGCAAGCGCCTGAAACCCGTGGTGCTGGCTGTGACCATCGGGGATAAGAACATCAGCGATTTCTGCGAAATGTCCATCCGGGACGAGCTGAAATTCATTGCCGAGAACGAACCGAACCTGACCGAAAAACAGAAGCAGATCGGCGGGCAGATCATGAAGGAAATCCGGAACCGCCTGCAGTTTTTGCAGAGCGTGGGTCTGGATTATCTCACGCTGGCCCGCTCAGCAGGCACTCTTTCCGGCGGCGAGAGCCAGCGCATCCGCCTGACCACTCAAATCGGCAGTGCGCTTTCCGGCGTGCTCTATGTGCTGGACGAGCCGTCCATCGGCTTGCATCAGCGCGATAACGACAAGCTCATTGCCACCCTGAAAAATCTCCGCGACCTCGGCAATACGGTGATCGTGGTAGAGCACGATGAAGATACCATGCGCAGCGCGGATTATATCGTGGATGTAGGCCCGGGCGCAGGCGTGCATGGCGGTGAGATCGTAGCCGCTGGCAGCGTGAAGGACATCTGCAAGGCAAAGCGCAGCATCACCGGCGATTATCTCTCCGGCCGCAAACGCATTGCCGTACCGCAGACCCGCCGCACCGGCAACGGCAATTACCTTACTGTACGGGGTGCACGGGAAAATAACCTGCGCAATATCGACGTGAAATTCCCGCTGGGAGAGTTTATCTGCGTTACCGGCATTTCCGGCTCCGGCAAGTCCAGCCTTATCAACGAAATTCTGTATAAGACGCTTGCCTGTGAGCTGAACGGTGCGCGTTCCCGCGCAGGCAAATGCGATGGGGTAGAAGGGCTGGAATTTGTGGATAAGGTCATCGGTATCGACCAGCAGCCCATTGGCCGTACGCCGCGCTCCAATCCGGCCACTTATACCGGTGTGTTCAATGATATCCGCACGGTATTCTCCCAGACACAGGATGCCAAAATGCGCGGTTACGGCCCGGGGCGTTTCAGTTTTAATGTCAAGGGCGGCCGCTGCGAAGCCTGTGAGGGCAACGGTATTCTGCAGATCGAGATGCACTTCCTGCCGGATGTGTACGTGCCCTGCGAGGTATGCAAGGGGGCGCGTTACAACCGCGAAACGCTGGAAGTGAAGTATAAGGAAAAGACCATCTCCGATGTGCTGAACATGACCGTGGAGGAAGCAGTGGTATTCTTTTCCAACCAGCCCAAGATCGCCCGCAAGCTGCAGACCCTGCTGGACGTGGGTCTTGGCTATGTAACACTGGGCCAGAGCGCCACCACCCTTTCCGGCGGCGAAGCACAGCGCGTGAAGCTGGCCAATGAGTTGGCCCGCCGCAGCACTGGCAAGACCGTGTATATTCTGGACGAGCCTACTACCGGCCTGCATATTGCGGATGTGCACCGCCTGATCGAGGTGCTGCAGAAGCTGGTAGATGCGGGCAACACGGTTATTGTCATCGAGCACAATCTGGATCTTATCAAGTGCGCCGACCATATCATTGACCTTGGCCCTGAAGGCGGCAGTGCAGGCGGTGAGATCGTGGCCGAAGGCACGCCTGAACAGGTGGCAGAGGTGCCAGGCAGCTTTACCGGTCAATATCTGAAACCGCTTTTGGAAAAAGACAAGCTCCTGCAAGAAAAAGAGCAAAATAAATAAAGCGCGTACTTTCGCAAAAATCAGACTTTTTACGAAAAAAGCAAAGAAAATTGCAAAAATCTGTTGACAAAACTGCTGTATCTGAGTATAATATCTCATGTCGCCACGCTTCGGTAGGAAAGCGGCGGTCGATATCCGGGTGTAGCGCAGTTTTGGTAGCGCGCTTGAATGGGGTTCAAGAGGCCGTGAGTTCGATTCTCGCCACTCGGACCAAACAAAAATAATCCGAACTTGTTTCCGATAGGAGATGGGTTCGGATTATTTGTTTTCTTCGGAAAATTCAATATGGGTGTCCGTGGAAGATGAAATCCGAAATCATAGATTGACCGACATAAGCTACAACATGATTTCAGGAGGACACGAACATGAAGTATGATGAAAGCGTTTGCAAGTTTAATATGGATACCGGATGTGTGGAGCTGCTGCTCCGGGATGGAAGAAAAATTTCCATCAATTGCACCGGAGTCGAGGATGCGTTGGATGTGACTATGGCACAGAGGTCGGAGTTGGATTATCTCATCTACAATGACCCACTGGGCTATGCAGATTTGATTTTGAATGGTGACCCGGAGGAATATTTGAAAACAGTAGTGGACTACTGAGATTTGAGACATAAAAGTAAGAATAATTAAACAGAAGCAGGATGCCTTTCAGTTGTTGGGTATCCTGCTTTTATAATATGAGGTAAGATGAGAAATGTCAATAGAGCTTTTAATGCTTGAAACTATTGACAAAAATATCGAAAACGCCTATAATGCTATACAGATAGCATATGCGACCGTATAAACTCAATCTGATTAAATTATGGAGGATATTTTACATGAAAAGAATTCCAGCATACTTGACAGATGAAGAAATCGCACGTAAAATTACAGAATGCGTGTCAAGTGCGACAGGAAATGATAGTCAAGAGCATAATAGAAAAATCCGGACGCATAATAGCTCTCCGTCGGCTGTATGGGATTTTATTAATACGGCGTTATGTAAGGCTTTCTATAATGAAGAATGCCAGGCATATGTTGTTGCACGTGGACCATGGGAAATGGCTGTTATATACTGCAAAAAGAATGGCTGCCTTTATACTATTATGAGAGAAAAGCGTTTTGCAGAACTGCAAAGAACGCAGGCAAGAAGAAACCAATCGCATTATCTTGACCTTTTGGCAGGTATTATAAACGCTGACTTAAGAGATGATGATTTTAATCAGATGTCGATGCTCCCTGAAACACCTTCTGATCAAGAGGCGATGAAGCAGCAACTTTTGAAATTGCTGTATACTCTGGTAGATAGTCTTGACGAACTGAAAAGACACGTTTTGATACTGTTCAATGCAAACTATGAAACTGGGTTAACGGCAATTCGTGCAGTAACGGTAAATCGGATGCTCACTGTCATAGAGCAGGCTAATTGGAGCAGATACATCGATTTGAATAATGTAGCTGTGGTTGAAACGGTAGACGAAGAAAATAGCAACTTTGATACACCTGATATGGGTATAAAGCTGACTAAGAAAGCTGAGCAGCGTAAGAAAAAGGTTGCTGGACTTAAAAAGTGGGATGAAAGCGCAGAAGGCTAATTATAGGAGAAAGAGAGGGCTCGATTGCCATGCAGGGCAATTTGAATGGAGAACGCCTAAAGAAGGCAAGAATATATAGAGGATTTTCCGTTAGTGAACTAGCTGAAAAATCAGGATGTAGTCGGCAGAGCATTTATATGTATGAAAGAGAAAAAACAAAACGTGTGGACCTGAATGCGATTGAAGCTCTTGCAAGGACATTGGATTTTCCCGAACGCTTTTTCTGCGAGTCTGATATGAAAGCGGAAATTGGATCGACATATTTCCGTGCATTATTAACCACTAGCTCTAGATACAGAGAAGCTCAAACACAAAAGATGGAGTTTTTAGCCGATATTTTTGTATTTCTACAGGAATATCTAGAATTTCCACATCGCACAATACCAGATTGCTCTGGACAGACACCGGAAGAAGCAGCCGCAACCCTACGTCGAGAATGGCACCTTGGAACTCGCCCGATAGAAAATATCGTTGCGCTGGTAGAGTCAAATGGAATTATTGTAACGAAGTTTCCAGTTGAGACGAATGACATAGATGCGTTTAGTCAGTTGGTTAGAATTGGAGACGAAGATATATATTTAATCGGCTATTCAGAAAACAAAACGGCAGCTTCACGCGTTCATTTTGATATTGCTCACGAACTTGGACATATTTGCTTGCATGGTTGGAGTGAGGATATCGAAAAAATTGATCGAGATGAATTCAAAGAACGTGAAAAGGAGGCAAACGAATTTGCTGCAGCATTTTTATTACCTAGAGAAGGTTTTGCTAAAGATGCAGCAGTCAATCCCAAATCAATTCCAGCATATACAGAGTTAAAACGTAAATGGAAGGTTTCTATTCAAGCTATGGCACGGAGATCTTTTTCATTGGGTCTTATTACGATGGAAGAGTACCAAGAAATAATACGAACAATGCAGAGAAGAGGTATACGCAAACAAGAACCATTAGATAATATTTTAGTAACAGCAAGTCCAACACTTTTGAAGACTGCTGTTATGATGCTATTGACCGAGAATGTGTTTACCCCTCAAGAGTTTATGGATGAACTTTCGTACAATTATAATTTGAGCTTATATCCAAAAGAAGTCGAATCTTTATTGGATTTGCCGAATGGAACATTAGAAAAGCCGAAAACAGTTTATTTGAGCAATTTGAAACTAAAAGAATAAGTAATCAAATAGATTGAAAGCAACAAAAACAGGGTGCGCCCTGCGGACGCACCCTGAAAAATCCACATACGATAGCAATATGTACAACAGGGCGTTCCCCGTCGGGAACGCTCTGTTTTTCTTTGCTGGGGGTGTGATGAGCCTGTTCCGCCTGCCATGCAGCAAACTCCCGCTGTCCTTCCTCGCTGTTCCAGCAGGCAAGGATGGCCGGGTAGAATGCCCGTGCCAGACGGTCGATGACTTCATCGGGATAGGGGGAAGTGTTTGTGGACTTTTTCTTTTTGTTCAAACGCACGCTCCTTTGATCGTCCTACCGTGGCAAAGTCGGGCGAGAAAATCAAAGTTTCAATTTTTATCAGGCGCAGGGGCGCGGATAGTTTCCGCCCTGCACTTGCGGCTGGTGGCCCGTTGATGGCTTACAAGTGCCTGTTGTTATGCCGTTTTAGATGATTCACCGCTGGATTCTGCAAGAACTTCGTCCAGCGTTTTCAAAAATTCAAGATGGGGTTTCAAGGCAAAGCGAAGAACTTTGACCTGTTCCGGATGCGTAAGAAGTTTCGGGTTCAAGTCGAACGTAACTTCCCAACTCTTTCGCATGAGAGATTCAGCATTGTGGAGCCGGTAGTACAGTTCGAGAAACTTTTGGGGAACATCATAGCTTTCATCAATGGTGTTGCTGGCGGCTTTCTCTGCCTGCTTCACCGTTACTTTGTTAGGCTTGACTTTCTTCGGCTTCGGCACATAATTCTTGACTTCCTCAAAAATTTCAGCCTGTTCTTCGGGCTTGGCCTTGCCGAGATTTTCGAGAAGATAATCGGGAATGTGCAGTTCCTCGCGGAAGAACCGATCACGGAAACCGGGAGACAGTTCATCCGCAACGTCAACGCCGTGGGCATAGTATTCTGCACGGCGGACTGAGCTTGCGCTGCTGTGATTTTCCTGTGCAATGCGCTCACAGGTTTTCATGGGCTTCTGGTTGTGTTCAGATTGAACACTGCCAGATTTCTTTGCAGTATGCTGATTACCGCGAAACGCCTCGGTGCGCTTTTCAGAGGAATACTGCTTGCCCATCAGAAACTTCTTCTGCTCCGGCGTGAGATTGCGCCGCCCCAACTGGTTCTTACAAATCCAAGCGAGGACTTCTTCCCGGCTTTCAAACGGGAGCGGCATCGTGGAGAAAGAGATTTCGGGATGTTCCTGAACGATTTCATAACGGTTGTGTCCATCAACAAGGGTATTACCCCAGACAATCAAAGGAGAAATCAGCTTGCCCTCTTTGAGGATATTTTCTTCAAGCTGCTTAAATTCATCATCGGTCAGAGGGGGAATCTGGGACTGGAATTCCGGGTCGATTTTCAGGTTGATCATACGCACACTCCTTTATCTCTCCTGCTGCGTCGGTTCTTCCTCCCGGAAAAAGGACGCAACATTCTGCTTTGCAGTTTTCAGTTTGAGCAGTTCTTCCTTGGCTTCCTTGTACTGCTCGTAGAACTTCGCCTTTTCGGATGCCATTGCATTGTACTCAGCTTCCAACTTTTTCGGACTGGGCAGCTTGGTGATGTCGTTTGCCTTGAAATAGGCTGCTGCCGCCCGGTACGCTGTCAGCTCTGCACGATGCTGTTCCTCAAAGGTTGCGGGTCGCTTGGCAGTATTGAACTGCTGTACGATACCCTTGGTGCTGGTGTAGGCTGCGACATGATAGCGCAGCTCTTTGTTGGCCTTCATACGACCTTCGAGGTCTTTCACCACCGCCAGTGCGTCGTGATACTTGGTTTCCAGTTCAGCGATGCGCTGGTTTAGAGCGTCCTCGTCGGTCAAGCCCTTTTCCTGCAGAAGATTCACGGTCTGTGCCATAACTTTGAGATTGTGTTTCGTGAGCCAACGCTTATAGCCGATGCCTTTGCCCTCGGTCATCTTCGACTGGATGTCGATCAGTTTCCCGATGGTATCCTGCTTGAACTGAACCTGGGGTTTGCGTTCGGCATTTGCCTGCAACGTGGCAAGCACTGCCGCCTTATCGAACTTGTCACCGAGATGTTTCGCCCGGATAAACTTGGTTCTGCCAGCAGGCAGATAGCTGAGCTGCCCACGGCTTTCCTTGACGGCAATACCATACTGCTGCATGAGCCTATCAGAAAAATCTTCAAAGCTGGTAGCACGGTACAGCACCGAAGAAATCTGTTTCCGCAGGGTATCTTTTACGGTTTCAAACTTCTTCTGCTTGGGCTGTTGTCCAGCTGCGGCAAGGGCTGTGTTTGCAAGGTCGAGCTTCTGCTGCCCACGCCGTCTTGCCCAATACTCGGCTTCGCTCACGCGCTCCTTGGAGCCGTTGAGCAGGTCGATCTGGTACAGACCAGCACCCTCACACAGCTCCATAACCTCAACACGCAAGTGCCGCATGGTCTGGGCTGTGCTGGAGTGCTTCATACCCTCGCGCCAGTCGCGGGGCTTCTGCATATAGGGCTTGCGTTCCACCTCTCGTGTTCGGATGCTGCCGATCACGATGTGGACATGGATGTTTCCCGAATGGTTGTGCCCATCCGGGTGGGTGCAGACGATGGCGGGATGACCGGGGAAGTTTTCTTTGCAAAAGTTCAGACCGAGTGCCTGTGCTTTTTCCATGGTCAAGCCGTTGTCGGCTGCATCTCTGGGGTCAAAGCTGATGATATACTGGTGGCTTTTAATATCTTCCGGGTGATTGTTCTTGTTGTACTTTCGGTTTGTCAGCAGACAGGCTGTTGCAAACGAGAAATCGCCGCACTCAAGGGTGTCGAGCAGGTACGATTCCCGCAGCATGGGTCGGCCTTGTTCGTCCAGAATTACCTTGCTGGAAAATTCATCGTGCTGGTAAACGAGGTACGCTTCGGCGGCAGAGTAGTCCGAATTTTTAGAGGCGATATGCTTGAGCGTTGCCATACAGTTCACCCAGAACTTTCTCAGCGTACAGCCGGAATGCAGTCAGGTCTGCAAGTTCGTCAAGAATTTTCGCTCGGATCTGCTCGGTGTCCGCACCGCCAGAATTGAAGTGCCTTGCAAGCTGGTTGAGGTTGGTACCCACCTTGCTGCACTGGGCAAGCAGGGTGGAAACAGCGGTCAGGGTTTCTTCTCCGCCGCCAGCAACGATGACCGTTTTCTCGATCTTGACGTTGTGGATGGCGCGGCGGATAAAAGTGGAGAGGGAGAGATTCAGGAGTTTGCAAGTGAGTTCCAGTGACGCTTTTTCCTCCGCTGTCACACGGAACTTGATGACGTGCGTTTTGTTGTTCGGCGTGTCGTGGCGCTGGGAATTGCTAGGAATCGGTTGAACATTCGTTTTGGTCATTGTACCTCCTGTCTGTTCGATAACTCCTCGGTGAAGTTATGTAAAGCACGACACGCCGTTGCTGTTCGCACCGTCAGGTGCGAACCATGAGCAGGGTTTGGGGCAGGCACGCCCCAACAAGATCACTTCGGAAATGCAGGTGCATTGCAGAAGTGAAGTCCCGGATGGACAGGAAATTTTCAAGAATTGAAAATTTGTGGCCACGGGACGGTTCTTGCCCTCTACCGCTGCGCTCAAAACGCATTTTCAACAAATGTTTCCGAATTGTTAAGGCGCAAAAATAAGTAGAAGTTGTGCTGCTCATGTAAGGGGGTCGCCGTTTGCTCCGAACGAAGTTCCTACCCCTGTTTTGCAGCGGCGTTGACGGAAAGTCGGTATCACGTCCGGTCGGCTCATGAAATTTTCAAGGTACGTTCCCCATAAAAGAAAAATACCGCCCATGCAGCATAGCGATGGATTTTGTCGGGGTGAATCGGCGGCAAAATGAATCGGGTGTGTTGCGGGGCGGTTAATCTTTCAGGGATGATCCACGGCGAGGCAGTGTTCAAAATGAACACGACCACATCTTGTGGATGGCTTGTAACCAATCAACAAGAGCAGTGGGATTTACAAGAAAAATACCACGGCATGTAGAATGCGTCAAGATGTTTTTGAAAAATTTATGGCAATAAAGTGGAGAGAGTAGGACTATTGAACTGAGATTAAGGTGTCATGATCCGGAAAAATACGGTATAGTATTCGGACGGAAGATGGACTAAAAAGTTATATCAGAATGATGTTATAAAATGAAAATAACAAACGCACTGTGCAGATGAGTGTACAGTGCGTTCGTTGTAAAGAAAATCAATCCTTTTTATAATTTTCATTGTAGAGCAAGTACAGCTTGTGCATAAGTGCGAGAATGTTAAAGGAAAATAGGTAAAAAATCCAATAAATTACCGTTCGTAAAATTTCCTGAAGTGTTCCACCTATTGACTCAATTATAAAAATCAAGATAAGGTCAACGAATCCAATTAAAACTTCAAATATGCCTATTCGGACAATATCACCTATAATGACAAATTTTTCATCATGGGACTGATCTTTGTTCTCTAGTGATTGAATGCTGTCACCACGACCAATAGCCATGGACATGATATCCATCATTGCTGCAACCAATAATGTTAAGATGACACCTACTTGAGTGTATTCTTGCGATGGATCTAATGAGACTTTTAATATAGTTATCACTGTAATGATGGTAACAAGAGTCAACAAATATATAAGATCCCATATATTGGGAAAGACCAATATATAATTTTTGACAATTCCTCGTATATGCAATAGTTTTGGCAGTAGAGTTTTAGAATGCCCTAAAATAGCATGAAGCACCATAATAATGATTAGAACAATAAACAATATAGTGGCTACACTATCCGTAGTTAAAGAAAATACTTTAGTCAACACAATCACCTCCTTACAAAATATGAGATATGAGTTATAGAGGCATATGATGATCCTTAAAAATACGTTTGAATCGTTCAAGCATTTTTATATCAGAAGTATAGCCATCAGCCCCTACAACTGAATCGTCCAGTACTTCTCTAATACCACCAGAAAGCAATCTATCAACTGTAAAAATCCGACTACCACGAGCACCTCTCACTTTGAACTGAATTTTTTCAGGATTAAATTCATCAATCTCCGGAGAATGCTCTGCATCTGCGGTTTCTTGAGGAAGAGCACGATGGAGAACATCTTTGATCATTCGGATAGTGTCTTGAACTCCATCTTTAGGAAATTTGAAAGCTCTTGTTTCTTCAACATATTCTGGAAGTTGCCCATTCTCATTAGGAACAGCTTTTCGAGATATGCGAACTTCCTCCCAGTGACTATGTTGAATAAACAACTTAAGAGCTTCCGAATCGGGTGTTTCAATAGCATCAACTGTATATTGTTTCCCGTCTATGGATTTCAAAAGTTTTTTTAGCCATTTGCGCATCACATCAGCAACACTTCTACGGCCTAATGCCTCTGTCAGCATAATAGCAGTTGTTGTACCGGGATGACTTACAAATGCTATGAAGACATGGAATCGCTGACTCAAGATATCTTCCGGGTGAACCTGAATATCGCCTGTTGGCTGATGAAGTTCAGCACGCATACCATTTTCACCGTAAGTAATCGTGAAAAAGATATAACGGTAAAGTTCAGTATTACCGTTCCGTTCTACTCCATAAACAACGCTTTCTCCTCTATGAAAGCCTCCATCAAAAGGAATGAGGTGTGCTTTTTTAGCATTGGTGGAAGGATGAGTTTGATTTTCTGGAATATCTTGTGGATTAGTATCAGCGGCTGTTCCGTCACCGAATCTTTGAGCGTTAGCGTCAAATTCGACTTGTGCAGTAATTCTATCTTTTAGGAGGTCGAGCAAATCGTTGCGATCTTCGACGGGATTTTTCCAGAAGAGAGGATGGTCGTTTTTTCTAGGTGGGTAAACCTTGATAGTTGTGCTGTTTACGGATACTTCCTGCATAATTACTTCCTCCTGTTATATAGTAGCACATTCGGTGTGTTATAAATTGTACTTTGTGAGAGCGAACTCTAAAATTTGATTTTATTATACTACCAATGATGAATCCCATCAATAGAGAACGGGGCATTTGGCGATTCTGTATAGGAATCGATTCAATGTTCTGTATAAATCAACAGCCGCCCAGCGACCTTACGGTCTCGCTGGGCGGCTTATTTTTTGCGTTTCCAGAGCAAATATTCCTCGTAGCGGTGCATCTCGTTCTGTTCTTCTTCGGTCAGGCGCTGGCGCTGGATGCGGGCTTTGTCGGAGGGATCGTAATCGGACAAACCTAACAGAAAATCAGAAGAAGTATGATAGCGTCTGCAAATTGCAACCAGTGTTGAATGGTCAGGAGAACTTTTGTCGTGCTCCCAACTGCGGACAGTAGAAACCGAAACACTAAGAGCTTTTGCTAACACTTGTTGCTTTTCACCATTCAGCTTTCGTAATTCTGCCAGCCGCTCACCAATCATCTAGCGCACCACCCTTCTTTGCTTTCAAGTATAGAGAATCTTATTACTTTTGGCAAAAAACGCCGAAATTCTTGTGAATTGGCTATAAAAGTGATAAGATACTTGTTAGTATAGGACGAAAGTGCTAAGAACATTATCACTTCCGCCGCAACGCTAAGGCAAAGCGAGGGAATCCCCGTTGGAACAACTGATCGATTTTCACGCACCGGAAGTACAGGCGGTGCTGGATACACTTCTAAAAGACCGCTCCACCGGTAAAAACATCATTTGGGCAACCGACCCGCCGGAAGAACTGCAAACGGTAATGTACGAACCTGTCACGGATAAATCCCAGATCACCACCCAGCAGCTCGGGCTGACTCACTACGAGGTGGTGCTGCCCCGGATGATGAAGCAGACCGACACCCAGCAGCAGCGCACCCGCAAAAAAGGCGAAGTATTCTCGCCCGCATGGGTCTGCAACAAGATGAACAACGCACTGGACGCCGACTGGTTCGGTGCGCTGGGGGCAGAGGAGAGCGCCGGGCAGTTCACGGTGGAGCTGCCCCAAGACTGGCAGACGGTGGAAACGCCGGTGCAGTTCCCGACTTGCGGGGGCAGAGCCCCGGCATGGGTGCAGTATGTGCAGAGCCGCCGCTTGGAGGTGACCTGCGGTGAAGCCCCCTTTCTGGCGTCCCGGTACGATGCCGCCACCGGCGAGATGATCCCGGTAGCCCGGCGCATTGGCATTCTGGACCGCAAGCTGCGGGTGGTAAGCGAGAACGCCGCCACAGAGGACGAGTGGCGCAAATATGCCACCCATGCGGTGCAGTCCACCTACGGCTATGAGTATCAGGGAGATAATCTTTTGTTGGCACGGGTTAACCTGCTGCTGACCTATGCAGAGCATCTGCAAGCACGCTGGCAGCGCAAACCCACAAAAGAAGAGTTACAGCCTATCGCCAACATCATCAGCTGGAACCTGTGGCAGATGGACGGCTTGCACTTATCCGTGCCCGGCGGCAAGCCCCAGCCGGAGGCGGAACAGCTTGACCTGTTCTCCATGTTCGGGGCGGCAGAGGAGCAGCCGCCTACGGTATCCTGCAAGGTGAAAAACTGGCGCAAGGGCAGCCATGGAACGACCCAGAACTTTGAAATCATTCAGGAAGGGAGTACCAGCATGAAGTTTGATTATGTCATCGGAAACCCGCCGTATCAGGATGAAACCATTGGCGATAACAAAGGCTTTGCACCCCCAGTATATAACAAATTTCTGGATGCTTCTTATGAAATTGCGGATAAGGTGGAAATGATTCACCCTGCCCGGTTTTTGTTCAATGCTGGCTCTACGCCAAAAGCATGGAATGAGAAGATGCTGAATGATTCACACTTGACAGTCTTGCACTATGAATCTGATAGCTCGAAAATTTTTGCAAACACAGATATTAAGGGCGGCGTTGTAATTACATACCACGACAAAGTGAAAAATTACGGTGCGATTGAGCATTTTATTGTGTTCGATGAACTAAGAAATATTGCTCGCAAAATTGGAAAAACAGACTATATACCTTTAAGCAGGGTGATTTATGCAGCAGAATCGTATCGTTTCACGGAAACAATGCACAAAGAGAACTCAAGCGTGGAGTCTCTGCTAAGCAAAGGTCATAAATACGATTTCAAGTCGAATGTTTTAAGTAAACTCGATAATATTGTGTTTTTCTCTGAAATGCCGAAAGATGGACATTCTTATATAAAGATTGTGGGGCTGGATGGAAGTAAACGCACAGAGAAATGGATTAGAAAAGATTATGTTCGTGTCCCTGAAAATTTTGGAAGTTATAAGGTTTTTATCTCCAAAGCAAACGGTAGTGGTGCTTTTGGCGAAACTCTCGCAGCACCTATTATTGCTGAACCGGGTATAGGACATACGCAGACATTTATGTCTATTGGAAAATGCGAAAGTGAACAAGAAGCTATCGCAATAACAAAATATGTAAAAACAAAATTTGCAAGGGCGATGCTTGGGGTGCTAAAAATTACACAAGACTGTCCGGCACCAAAATGGAAATACGTCCCCCTTCAAGACTTTACTGCTCATTCCGACATTGATTGGAGCAAGTCGGTGGCGGAAATTGACCGGCAGCTTTACCGCAAGTATGACCTGACTGCGGACGAGATCGAATTTATCGAGACCCATGTAAAGGAGATGGCATAATGGCTGGCATAACCCTGCGCACTGCCCGGCAGGTGGTGCCCATGATCTACGCCTATACCACCCCGGAAATTGCCCGGCACAACGGCTGGACGAAGATCGGCTACACCGAGCAGTCGGTGGACAAACGCCTGAAACAGCAGACCCACACCGCCGATGTGCTGTACCATGAGGAGTGGCGGGGCAATGCCGTCTACGATGACGGCAGCGGCGAGGTATTCACCGACCACGATTTCCACGCCTACCTCCGCAAGCTGAACGTGGAGAACGACCGCAAAAACGAGTGGTTCCATCTGGATGGGCAGCAGTCCCGGCGGTATTTTCAGGATTTCCGCATGAACCGGGGCCGGGTGCAGCTGGATGCCGCCATCGCCTACACCCTGCGGGAGGAGCAGGCAAGGGCTGTCCGCGACACCAAGACCTATTACCAGAGCCACCCCGGCGGGGAATACCTCTGGAACGCCAAGCCCCGCTTTGGCAAGACCCTTTCCGTCTACGACTTCTGTAAGCAGGTCGATGCACAGACGGTGCTTATCGTCACCAACCGCCCTGCTATCGCCAACAGCTGGTACAGCGACTATGTGCGCTTTCTGGGCAGGGAGTCCGGCTATCTGTTCGTCAGCCATGTGGATGCCCTTGCCGGGCAGCTCCATGTGCTGGACGAGCAGGGTTATCTGGATGCCGCCGCACAGGGCGAGGAACTGTATAAGCGCATTGAGTTCGTCAGTCTGCAGGACATGAAAGGCTCCAAGTATTTCGGCGGCGAGCATGACAAGCTGCGCCACCTGACCGAGCTGAACTGGGATGTGCTGGTCATCGACGAAGCCCACGAGGGCGTGGACACCTACAAGACCGACCTTGCCTTTGACCGCATCCACCGCCGCTTTACGCTGCACCTGTCCGGCACGCCCTTCAAGGCGCTGGCGAACGATAAGTTTGCCGGGGATGCCATCTTCAACTGGACCTACGCCGACGAGCAGGCCGCCAAGCGGAACTGGCAGGGCGCACCGGGGCAGCAGAACCCCTACGCAAACCTCCCCATGCTCAACCTCTACACCTACCAGATGTCCGAGATCATCCGGGACGAAATTCAGCAGGGCGTAGAGATCGACGGCGAAACGCAGGAATTTGCCTTTGACCTGAACGAGTTCTTCAAGGTGAAGTCGGGCGGCAGCTTTGAGCACGAAGCTGAGGTGGACCGCTTTCTGGATGCCATGACCACCCAGAACAAGTTTCCGTTTTCCACCCCGGAGCTGCGCGCCGAACTGAAGCACACCTTCTGGCTGCTGAACCGGGTGGACAGCGCCAGAGCGCTGGCAAAAAAGCTGCAGGCGCACCCGGTATTCCGGGACTATGAGGTGATCCTAGCCGCCGGTGACGGCAAGCTGGACGACACGGACGAGAACCAGAAGAGCTTTGACCGGGTAAAAGCCGCCATCGCCCACCACGAAAAGACCATCACCCTGTCGGTGGGGCAGCTGACTACCGGCGTCACCATCCCGGAGTGGTCGGCGGTGCTGATGCTCTCCAACCTGAAAAGCCCGGCGCTGTATATGCAGGCGGCGTTCCGTGCCCAGAACCCCTGTCTTTTCCACGAAAACGGCACCTTCCGCCGCAAAGAGAACGCCTATGTGTTCGATTTTGACCCCGCCCGCACCCTGCTGATTTACGAGCAGTTCGCCAACGACCTTTCACAGGACACCGCCAGCGGCAAGGGCGACACCGAGGAGCGCAAGGCGCACATCCAGAATCTGCTCAACTTCTTCCCGGTTATTGGTGAGGACGAGGAAGGGGAGATGATCCCGCTGGATGCGGAAAAAGTCCTCAGCATCCCCCGCAAGATCAAGTCCAAAGAAGTGGTGCGGATGGGCTTCCAGAGCAATTTCCTGTTCCAGAACATTTCCAACGTGTTCAGTGCGCCGCAGGAGGTGCTGGACATTCTGCAAAACTTCCAGCCCATCAGCGAGGCAAAAGCAAAGCCCATCCAGATCACCCCGGACACCGGCGCAGACCTCTCCCTGAACGACAAGGGCGAGGTGGACTTGGACGAGGGCTACGTCATCGGCAAGGCAGCGGATGTGTTCGGGGAGAAGATCTACGAAAGCACCCCGGCGCTGGACACCGCCCTGCAAGACCTGACCGATGCCCCGGCTCCTGCCAAAGAAGAGCATCTGGAACCCCTGAAAAAGAGCATCACCAAGGAGATCATCACCCCCATGGTGGAGCAGGCAAAGCAGGAGTATGGTCGGGACTTGAAGCTGTCCGACCAAAAGCGGTTCGAGAGCGCCGCCAAAGCAAAAATGGACGTGGCGGTGAACAAGGTGGTGGACAACTACCGCATCGACCAGAGCCAGTTGGAAGAGAAGCGCACCCAGCAGTTACAGAGCTGCACCACAGCCCAGCAGCGTCAGCAGGTCAACCGGGAGTTTGACGCAAAGCAGCAGCAGAGCACTGCCGCCCTGATGGAGACCCTGCAATCCACCATCCAGCAGACGGCGCAGGAAATGCAGCAGACCATCGTGCGCACCGTGGAGACCAACCAGAAGGAGCAGGAGAAAAAGGGCTACGAGGACACCGTCCGTGACCATCTGCGGGGCTTCTCCCGCACCATCCCGTCCTTCCTCATGGCCTACGGCGACGAGAACGTGACGCTGGAAAATTTTGACCAGATCATCCCGGACAAGGTTTTTCAGGAGGTCACCAGCATCACGCTGGAGCAGTTCCGCTTTTTGCGGGACGGCGGCCCCTACCTCAACCAAGCTACCGGGCAGCAGGAGCACTTTGCGGGTCACCTGTTCGACCCGGTGGTGTTTGACGATTCGGTGAAGGAATTCCTGAACCTGAAGGTCAAGCTGGCGGATTACTTTGACGAGAGCCGCACCGAGGATATCTTTGACTACATCCCGCCCCAGAAAACCAACCAGATCTTCACCCCCAAGTGGGTGGTGAAAAAGATGGTGGACTTGCTGGAGCAGGAAAACCCCGGCTGCTTCGATGACCCTGGCAAGACCTTTCTCGACCCCTACATGAAGTCCGGCCTGTACATTACGGAAATCGTCAAGCGCCTTTACCGCAGCGAGAAGATGCGGCAAGCCTTCCCGGACGATAACGCCCGGCTGGAACATATCTTTGCCAAGCAGGTCTATGGGCTTGCCCCTACCGAGATCATCTACCGCATTGCCATCAGCTACATTCTGGGCTTTGCAAAGGATCACGGCATCACCGCCCACCATATCCGTCAGGCGGATACGCTGGAATTTGCCAAGGCGGGCACCATGGAAAGGGAATTGGATAAGATTTTCAGAGACTGAGAAATAGAATACAGCATAAAAACCAAAGGCGGCTGTCTGCATGGGTGCAGATGGCCGCCTTTGCGCTTTTTTACGGAATGGAAGGGAGGAATAAGCAATTATTATCGCAATTTTCAAAAATAGTGCCCATCAACACGGTATATTTGCGATATGCAGTTTGCGGATGTTGCTTGTGCATTAAAAACGCAAACTGCTATAGAAGGACGAGAATCGCAGGTTTAAAATTAGTTGGGGGTGAACGATGTCCATCTGGGCAAGTACCAAAATTTTTCGGTGAATTTTGTGCAGCCCGCAGAAATCAATAAGTTCTATTGAAAAATAACGCAAAATGCGTTACAATAAAATCGAGGTGATAACCATGGAAAAAACGATGACGCTCAATCTTCGTGTCAACCCCACCGTGAAACAGCAGGCCGAGGATGTGCTGAAGCAGCTTGGTATCCCGATGGCAACTGCCATTGATATGTACCTGCGCCAGATTACCATGACTGGCGGCATTCCCTTCTCGCTGTCCCTGCCGAAAGCTCCTACGGCTCTGAACGCTGATACCATGACTGATGATCAGCTCCATGCAGCCTTGCAGGTAGGCATCAAGGAGATTCAGAACGGTGATACCGTGGATGCCGCAAGCGCATTCGCACAATTCAGGGAACAGCACAGATGAAGCAGTATGACGTGAAAATTTCTCATGCAGCCCTCAGCGATATGGAGCAGATTTACAGCTACATTGCAGACCGTCTGCTGGAGCCTGACACGGCTATGGGGCAGTATAACCGTATTGCAGAAGCCATCCAGTCGCTGAACATCCTGCCGGAACGTTGTGCGCTGGTGGAAAGCGAACCGGAGCGCACCCAAGGGCTGCGGCAAATGCTGGTGGACAACTACTCGGTGTTCTACATCGTGGGCGAGGATACCGTGTCGGTGGCTCGTGTGCTGTACAGTGCATCTGACCTTGTGCGCCGCCTGCGGAGAATGAAGTGAAAGGGGTGTTTGCATGACCGCCGTGATCTATGCCCGCTATTCATCGGACAACCAGCGTGAAGAATCCATCAAAGGGCAGATTCGGGAATGCACGGCCTATGCGGAAAAAAACGGTATCACGGTCATCAAACACTACATTGATCGTGCATTCTCTGCCAAAACAGACAATCGCCCGGAGTTCCAGCAGATGATTAAAGACAGCGGCAAGAAACTGTTTGATGTTGTTCTCGTCTGGAAATTTGACCGCTTTGCCCGGAATCGTTTTGATAGCGCAAATTACAAGATGATCCTGAAAAAGAACGGTGTCCACCTGATCTCCGTTATGGAACCCATTGCCGAGGGCTCACAGGGCATTCTGGTGGAAACGCTGCTGGAAGGCATGGCAGAATACTATTCGGCAGAGCTGTCCGAAAAAGTGATTCGTGGTCAGACCGAGAACGCCCTGAAGGGTAAGTGCACTGGCGGTACGGGAACCATCGGCTATAAAATCGACGATGACAAGTTTTATCATCTTGACCCGCTGACTGCTCCGCTGGTGCTGGAAGCCTTTCAGCAGTATGACAACGGCGATAAGATGGTGGAGATCGTAAACTTCCTCAACGACAAGGGTGTCCGCAATATGCAGGGCGGCAAAAATGACTCACAGCAGCGTGAACACCATGTTGAAGAACCGTCGTTACATTGGTGAATTGTCTTTCCGGGATATCGTTGTGCCGGATGCGATTCCGGCAATCGGTCCGAAAGACCTCTTTGACCGGGTGCAGAAGCGTATGGACAAGAACAAGCGCGCCCCTGCCTGTGGCAAGGCAGACGAGGAATATCTGCTGACCACCAAGCTGTTCTGCGGCAAGTGCGGTGCGCTGATGTTCGGTGAAAGCGGAACCAGTGCTACTGGACGCACCTACTATTATTATAAACGCGCCAACGTCAAGCGGCGCAAGGGCTGCAACAAAAAGACCATGCAGAAGGAATGGCTGGAAGAGCTGGTCGTCCGGGAGACCATGAAGCTGATTCAGGACGATGCGGTGATCGACAAGATCGTTCAACTGGTCATGGAGGTCCAGAATCAGGAGAATACTACGATCCCGCTGCTGGAAAAGCAGCTCCGGGAAGTAGACAAGAAGCTGGACAACCTGATGAAAGCCATCGAGGATGGCTTATTCACCCGGACAACGAAAGAACGTCTGGAAGCGCTGGAAATTCAGAAAGATGAGCTGACTGCAAAAATTGCAGATGAAAAGTTGAAGAAGCCCAGCTTCAACGAAGATTTCATTCGGTTCTGGTTGCTGAAATTCAGAAAGTTCGATATTTCGCAGAAAAAACAGCGGAAAGCGCTAATTGAAATTTTTGTGAATGCCATTTTCCTGTACGATGACCGGATGCTGGTCATGTTCAACTACAAGGATGGCACCCAAACCGTCCGTTTTGAGGACACTTTGACCGCTGATTGCGGAGAAAAAAGTTTGCGTTTGCGAAGCAACGAAAGCCCCAGTGGGGCTTTTGAGCAACAGAACGGTCTTGCGTCAGCAAGATGGAGGGGCCTTGCTCCGACAAGTTCGGATTTGTCCAGTCTTGCTGGACTGTAAATCCAACGATTTCACGTTAGAAATCGTTGGATTTTTTTGCTTGTGGGCCGACCTCATTTGGTTTTGACCACAATTTTGACCACAATGCCAAAGGTTTTATCTGGTCCAATTCGTGTCGTTCCGTCCAATTTTCAGGCCGAAAACGCCTCGCTGAACAACTGGATCGCACTCTGCCGAATGGATTCCTGAACATGGAGATAATACTCAGTCATCTCGGTGTCGGCATGGCCTATATTGCCTTCATGGGCTGGATCTTGTTTATGCAGAAAAAGGGCCTTTGGCAGCAGCTGATCCACGCAGCCGCCGGATGTGAAAAGTTCTTCTTCACACGGGGTGGTTTAGTGTTGATGATGAACCTGCACATTTTTCCATTCATGCTAACCATCTACGATTATTTCCTCAATAGGTCGCTTTGCATTTTATGCCATGCAAAAGGCAGAATCATATATAAAAAGTTCTTTCGTATGTAAAAGCCTTCAAAAACAACTTGAAACACTTTTGTTGCAATGGTACAATAATAATGTTATTTTATGGAAGCTCGGCGCAAAGCCCATGCGGACAGGCCGCCGGTGTGCTGACAGCCACGGCGGCGGTAAGACCGAAACGGCTAAAGAAGACGATGCGCACGAAGCCGTTACCTTTATGGCACCGTATATGGAGGTAGGAGCCTTTATCGAGCAGGTTCACAGCGTTTACCCGGAAGTGAATGTTGAGATCGTGCCGTATAGCGGCGATAACACCCCACTACCTGCCTACAGAATATGTTTACGGCGGGCGACCTACCGGATGTATGCACCCTTACGGTCTATGTTTCCAGCTCGCTGACTGTGGACGACTCCCGGATGTCCTATTTGCACGGTTCTTCCTTTGCGGAGGCAAAGGAGCGGCTTGACCGCATCATCCGCCAGCAGGCAGGCCAGCGCCGCCAGACCTTTACGGTAAACACCCATCTGCAGCACGAAAACGTGCTGGCAGACCCCAACCGTCTGAATCAGGTGCTGATGAATATCCTCTCCAACGCAGTCAAGTATACGCCCACCGGCGGGCATATCCGGTTTGAGGTGGACGAGCTGCCCCGAAACGAGCACTACGCCCGATACCGCTTTGTGGTGCAGGATGACGGCATTGGCATGAGCGAGGCCTACCAGAAGACCCTTTTTGACCCCTTTACCCGCGAGGAGCGCTCCGGCACCAACAAGGTGCAGGGCACCGGCCTTGGTATGGCCATCACCAAGAACATTGTTGACCCGCTGAGCAGGATCATTCCCACCCTTGCCATGACCGCCAATGCCTTCCTTGAGGATATGCAGAAGAGCAGGGAAGCCGGCATGGACAAGCGCGTTTCCGCAGAGGAAGCACACAAACGATGTAAATGATGCAGGAGAAGATTAGAACGTGAATACACTTTCCGAGATCGAGGAATATTACAAAGCGCGTGAGCAGCAGCTGTTGGAAAAACTTCATCAACAGGAAGCCGCTCTTGCCGCAGCGGAGCAAACGCTGAAACAATTGACCGAAAATCAGAAAACACTGATGGACGAAACCACCAAGCAGCGTGCTGCACGGGAGCGGGCATTCAAAGAAGAACTCTATCGGGATTCTCTGACAGGTGCTTACAACCGCCGCTATTACGAAGAGGTCGTCCGCAAGACCATCGGCCCGGCGGGTGTCGCACTGCTGGATGTGGACAATTTCAAGATCTGTAACGACACCTATGGGCATTACGCCGGGGACATGGCACTGAAAACGGCAGCAAACGCCATTCAGTCCTGCATCCGGGAGTCGGACCTGCTCATCCGCTACGGCGGGGATGAGTTTCTATTGGTCCTGCCCGGCATTCCGGGAGACTTCCTGCAAACCAAACTGGAACAGATCCGCACTGCCGTGCAGATGGCATCCGTACCCGGCTGTTCGCATTTCCGCATCTCGCTGAGCATTGGCGGAACGATACAGTCCCTCGCCGACCCTATGAAAAACATCGTTCGTCGTGCAGATTGGCTGATGTATCAGGCAAAGTGCCGCAAAAATGCCGTCATGGTGGAGGTTCCGGGGCATAGCCTGACCACACGGGAAACGCTTTTGCAGGAAAAATCCCAGATCCTGCTTGTGGACGACTCTGCAATGAACCGCATGATACTGGCAGAGATCTTAGGAGATAGCTACCATATTCTGGAAGCAGAAAACGGGCAGGAATGCATGGAAAAATTGCAGGCAGAAGCCGGAAACATTGCACTGGTGCTGCTGGACATCAATATGCCGGTCATGAACGGCTTTGAAGTGCTGAAAGCCATGAATGCCAACCACACCATCGAGGATACCCCAGTCATTATGATCTCCAGCGAGGACTCCGACGCTGCAATTCGGAAGTCCTACGAACTGGGCGCAAGTGATTATGTCAACCGCCCCTTCGATGCACGCATCGTATACCGCCGCGTGACCAACACCATCAAGCTGTACGCCAAGCAGCGGCGGCTGGTGCAGATGGTCTCTGACCAGATCCGCGCCCGTGAGAATAATACGGATATGCTGGTGGGTGTACTGAGCCATATCGTAGAATTCCGCAACGGCGAAAGCGGTGCCCATGTGCGGCACATTCGTATCATCACAGAAATGCTGCTCCACTGCCTATTGGGGGTCAGCAACAGGTACTCGATCTCTGCGGAACAGCAGGATATGATCCCGCTGGCCTCCGCCTTGCATGACATCGGAAAAATCGGCATTGACGAAAAAATTCTTAATAAACCCGGAAAACTGGCCCCGGAGGAATTTGAAATCATTAAGACCCACAGTATGCTTGGAGCCGGGATGCTGCATGATCTGGATGAATTTGCCGAGCAGCCGTTGCTGCAAACCGCCTACGAGATCGCCCGCTGGCACCACGAACGCTGGGATGGGCGCGGCTACCCGGATGGGCTGAAGGACGATGAAATTCCCATCAGCGCACAACTGGTTTCGCTGGCCGATGTATACGATGCGCTGACCAGCGAACGCTGCTATAAAAAAGCCTTCTCCCACGAAAAAGCCGTGCAGATGATCCTGAACGGTGAGTGCGGAGCATTCAACCCGCTTCTGCTGCAATGCCTGACGGATATCCAAGCTGCCCTGAAAGAAGAATTACAGCAGCACAACTGAGCTGCGGATGCAATCAAAACAGGAGTATAAAAAGCCCGAATGAAACACAGAATCTCACGCCGTGCATTCCTGAACGGATGCACGCTGCTGGCGGCAGCTGCTGCCGTAAGCAGTCTGACTTCCTGCGGAGGAAAGGAAGTGGAAGACAACGGTCTTGCACAAATCGTTGTGGGAAGCGACACCTATCCACCTTATATCTATCTGAACAATGACGGCATTCCCTCCGGGATCGATGTGGAGATCGCCACCGAGGCGTTCCGCCGCATGGGGTATGCTCCCCGGTTTGAAACGATCGATTGGGAACAAAAAACAACTCTGGTGGAAAGCGGTGCCATCGACTGCATCTGGGGCTGCTTTTCCATGGATGGCCGCGAAGAGGTGTACCGCTGGGCGGGGCCTTACATGGTGAGCCGTCAGGTGGCTGCGGTGGATGCCCACAGCAGCATCCGGACCCTCAGCGACCTTGCCGGTAAGACCATCGCTGTGCAGAGCACCGGCAAGCCGGAGGAGATCTTTCTCAGCGGCTCCGACCCGCGCATCCCGCAGACGGTGGATGTGCTCAGCATCGAAAACCGCAGCGTGCAGTATGCAATGCTGGCCTGCGGCTATGTGGATGCCATCGCCGCCCATGAGATGGCCATCCTACAATACATGAAGGACAATGATGTGGAGTTCCGCATTTTGGAGGAACCGCTGCTGGTCACCGGGCTGGGCGTCGCCTTTGCCAAGAACGACACCCGCGGGCTGGACAGCCAGCTGACCGATACCCTTGCGCAGATGCGCGCGGATGGCACGCTGGAGCGGATCGTTGGCCGATACCTTGAAAATGCTTCGCAGTATCTGGAGGTGGACACCATTGGCGCGTAAAAACAGAACCACCCCGGATAAAAGGATATGGACAGCCTATCTGATCATCGGCGTGCTCTTGATGGCCGGTGTTGCTTTTTTCTCCAGCTGGCGGGCAATGCGCACAGCAGAGGAACGCTTTTGCCAGACCCTTGAGTTTGTCAAATCCCAGTCCACCAGCTTTGAAAAGCACAACGATACCATCACGGCAAAGGCACTCCGCCGCACGGCGGTCGCAGTCCATCAGCTGGCAGAGGACACTGCCCTCGATCTCTCCGACCCACAGTGCCTGAACAGGCAGGCAGAAAAGCTCTGGCTCACCGGCGTTTCGGTTCTGGGACCGGATGGCACGCTCCGGTGCGAGTCCACGACCAACGGCATCGGCTATGACCGGTTTGGCGACCGGCTGAAAAATGACGCTGTTCTGAACGTTTTATCTTACCCGCGAAAGACCTATGTGAAGCGCGTCCTGCTGGAAGATGGCTCTGCTGTGGATGTTGCGGCACACCGGGCAGAAAGCACAGCGCTGCTCCTGCTTGCCTACCGGTACACCCCGGCGGAATTTGTGGAGGAAACGGCGCTGTCCATCCAGAGCATACTGGATGGCTACCCGGCAGAAACCAGCGGCACGCTGTTCATCGTGCAGAACAATCAGGTCGTTGCCGCAAACCGCCCGGAGCTGATTGGGCAGGATGTTGCAGGCAGTCCGCTGGCGCAGGGGATCCGCAAAGCCGGGGCCGCAGAGAAGCTGACCCATACCCGGGACTGGAACGGCTCCGGCTGCTATTTCGGGATGTTCTGCCATGGCAGATCCTTCGATCTCTATGCGTACACGGATGAAAAAATGATCTTCCGTGAGTCGCTTTCGCTGGTCCTGACGGCGCTGGTCGGCTACATCCTGCTTGTAATGGTCCTTCAGCTGCTGCGCCGCCGCTCCGCGCAGGAGATGGAGCTGCAGAAAAAAGAGCAGGAGAGGAAGTATCAGACCCAGCTGGAGGAACAGAACCGCAAGCTGGAGATCGCGCTTCAGCACGAGGGGGCGGCAAACCGCGCCAAGCGGGAGTTCCTGTTCAATATGAGCCACGATATCCGCACCCCCATGAACGCCATCATCGGCTTCACCTCGCTGGCTGCGACCCATATCGACAATAGGGAACAGGTGCTGGACTACCTCAAAAAAATCTCTACCTCCAGCCAGCATCTGCTTTCACTCATCAATGATGTGCTGGATATGAGCCGCATCGAGAGCGGAAAGGTAAAGATCGAGGAAAAAGCGGTGCATCTGCCGGACCTCGTCCACGATGTGCGCTCCATCATTCAGCCCAATGTTTCGGCAAAGCGGCTGTCGCTTTTTATTGATACCATGGATGTGGAGAACGAGGATATCATCACCGACCCGCTGCGGCTGAACCAGATCCTGCTGAACATTTTGTCCAATGCCATCAAGTTCACTCCCACAGGCGGTATGATCAGCATTCGCATTGCTGAGAAAAACGGTGCGCCTGCGGGCCGGGCCTGCTATGAGTTCCGCATCAAGGACAACGGCATCGGCATGAGCGAGGAATTCCAGAAGCACATCTTTGAGGAGTTCACCCGTGAGGAAAACTCCACCGTCAGCGGCATTCAGGGCACCGGCCTCGGCATGTCCATCACCAAGAACATTGTGGACCTGATGGGCGGCACCATCGCCATTGAGAGCGAGCCAGGCAAGGGCAGCGAGTTCATCGTGAATCTCTGCTTTGCGCTCAGCGGACAAAAGGTGGAACTCAGGCAGCTCCCGCAGTTGGAAGGGCTGCGGGCACTGGTGGCGGACGACGATACCGACACCTGCCTGAGCGTCAGCACCATGCTGTCCAAGATCGGGATGCGGCCGGAGTGGACGATCTCCGGCAGGGAAGCGGTGATCCGCACCCGGTATGCCATGGAGCAGGGGGATGAATTCAGCGTTTACATCATCGACTGGCTGATCCCCGATATGAACGGCATCGAGATCGTGCGGCAGATCCGCAAGGTGATCGGAAAAAGCTGCCCCATCATCATCCTGACCGCCTACGACTGGTCCGATATTGAAGAGGAAGCCCGCGCTGCCGGTGTTACCGCCTTCTGCGAAAAGCCGCTGTTCCTCTCGGAGCTGCGCAGAGTGCTGGCAGAGCCGTTCGGTGCAGAGCCTGCCTGCAGGCCGGTGCAGCTGAACGCGGAGTCCTTCAAAGGGAAAAAGATCCTGTTGGTGGAGGACAACGAGCTGAACCGTGAGATCGCAGTGGAGATCCTGAAGGAAGCGGGCTTTGAGGTGGAATCTGCCGAGGATGGCGAGATCGCCGTCCGGAAGATGAAGCAGGCGGCAGACGGACAGTATGACCTGATTCTCATGGACATCCAGATGCCCAACATGGACGGCTACGAGGCAACGCGGCAGATTCGTGCGCTGCCGGATGCCGCAAAGGCTGGCATCCCCATCTTTGCAATGACGGCAAATGCCTTTGAGGAAGACCGTCAGAACGCACTGCAGGCCGGTATGAACGGCCATATTGCAAAGCCGCTGGATATTCCGCACCTGCTGCAGGTCCTTGCAGATGTACTGAAATAAACAGCACCCAAAAGCAAAAGCACCCACAGCAAACGCCACAGAGGTTTTGAATCTCCGGTGAGCAAATTGCTGCGGGTGCTTTATTTTTTTTTATGCCTGACAGGCGGCTTGTTACAAAATTTTGCGCAGCTCCTGCACAAGGTCGCCGATCACGATGGGTTTGGACAAAAAGCCGGTCATGCCGCTTTCCAAGGCATTGCGGCGGTCTTCATCGAATGCGTTGGCAGTCATGGCAAGGATCGGGATCTTTGCCAGTGCAGGGTCATCCAGTGCGCGGATCTGCCGGGTGGCGGTATAGCCGTCCATCACCGGCATCTGCACATCCATCAGCACCAGATCATAGCTGCCCGGTGCGGCAGTGCTTACCTTTTCCACCGCCACGGCACCGTTTTCCGCCGTATCGACCCGGAAGCCGTACTCGCACAGGATCTCCTGCGCGATCTCACGGTTCAGCTCGTTGTCCTCTACCAGCAGGATGTGCCTGCCCTTGAAGTTGGTGTTCTTTTCCGGCAGAAGCTCCTGCGCCGCATCCGTCTGTGTCTGTCCGATGGCGTTCATCAGGGTCTCGCGCAGGTCGGATATGAACATGGGCTTGGAGCAGAAGGCGGTCACACCGGCAGCCTTTGCCTCCACCTCAATGTCGGACCAGTCGTAGGCGGTCAGGATAATGATGGGCGTATCATCGTTCAGGCTGCGGATCTGGCGGGTGACCTCGATGCCGTTCATGTCCGGCAAGCGCCAGTCGATGATATAGGCATGGTAAGCATCGCTCATCTCGATGGACTGCCGTGCACGCAGCACCGCTTCCTTGCCGGAAAGGGTCCACTCGGCACGCATTCCCACCTTGACCAGCATCTTTGTCACGCTGTCGCAGGTGTTGAAATCGTCATCAACCACCAGTGCCTTCAGGCCTTCCAGTTCGGTGATCTTTTCCACCGGACGGTGCTCGGCCTGCGCACGCATCGGCACACGAATGATAAACTCGCTGCCCTTGCCCTGCGCCGTCTGCACCTCGATGGTGCCGCCCATCATATCCACGATGTTTTTGGTAATAGCCATGCCAAGGCCGGTGCCCTGGATCCGGCTTACCGTGGAGGTGCGCTCCCGCTCAAACGGCTCAAAGATCTTTTTGGCGAACTCCTGGCTCATGCCGATGCCGTTGTCCTTGACGCGGAACTCGTACTGCCCGCAGCCGCGCACCGCTCCGGCAAGCTGCCGCACCCGCACCGAGACCGTGCCGCCCGCCGGGGTGAACTTGATGGCGTTGGACAGCAGGTTCAGCAGTACCTGATTCAGCCGGGTCTTATCGCAGTAGACGTCCTCATCGGTCACATCCATGGCATCCATATAAAGCTCCAGCTGCTTTGCGTAGATCTGCCCGCTGACGATGGTTTTCAGGTCGTGCAGCACATCCGAAAGGTTGACTTCCACTTCTTCCAGATGGATCTTTCCGCTTTCGATACGGCTCATATCCAGCACATCGTTGATGAGGGAAAGCAGATGATTGCTGGAAGCGAGGGTCTTGGCAAGATAATCCTTCACCCGGTCTTTATCGTCAATGTTGCTGAGTGCCAGCGTGGTAAAGCCGATGATGGCGTTCATGGGGGTGCGGATGTCGTGGGACATATTGGAAAGGAAGGTGCTCTTGGCGCGGTTGGCCGTTTCGGCAGCTGCAACGGCATCCGAAAGCGCCTGGTTTATCTGTTTGTCGGCGGTGCGGTCGGACATGACAAGGATATATTTTGTCCTGCCTGCTACATCGCTGCCCATGGCAACGATGTGGAACCAGCGCAGCTCTTTTGTCTCCTGATGCATATACGCCGCATCCCACTCGCGCTGTTCCCCGCGGTGAAGCCTCTCCAGAAAGTTCTTGTCACGGTCCGGGTCGTCTTTCGGGTGCAGGTTCGCCAGAACATGGACATCCTGCCGCACTTCTTTCCACGGGATGCCCAGCAGCCGTTCGACGTTGGGGCTGACATAATCCACCTTGGAGGTTTTTGCGTCCAGCATCAGGAAAACGTCGTCCACGTTCAGCGAAAGCTTTTGGAACAGCTCATCCCGGTACAGGATCTCAGTGTCCTTCCGGCGCAGGGTCGTATGGCTTCTGCGCAGGATCAGCAGGATGATCAGCACAGCAAGGCCAAAGGCGATGCTCGCCACGATCTGCACCGTGTGGAACCACAGCTTATCCAGACTGGCATTGACGATGCTGACCGGCACAAGCCCCACCATCGTCCAGTTCTGGACCGCGGTATTCTCGTAGACCAGATAATAACTGATGTCGCCAAGTTTGACCCTCAGGTTTCCGCTGCGGCCCTGCGCAAAATCATCCGAAAGGGCAAGAATCTGTTCCTCAGAAAGGTCGGAATGGTCGCGCAGCATCGCAATGAAGTTGTAAATGATTTCCTTGCGGTTTACGGAATTGTCGATGACCACCCGCCCATCCGGGTAGATCACATAGTTGCTGGCATTGCCCTGAAAAGCAGAGTTGTCCAGCAATCGCAGCACAGCATCATTATAATAGGTGATGGCAACAGCATCGTAGGCAAAGCCCCGGTAGCTGCCCTGCGTTTCGGGGCAGATGAACGCAAGCATCGGGGCTTTGCCGGGCAGCGCCGTATTCACGACGATATCCTCGCCATCGGAGAGCTTTTCGTCCAGATTGGTCTGCAGGCCAAGGTAGCCGGTTTCCCCGGTCACGGTCGTGTAGTTGCCGTCATAGGAAAGAAAGTAGAAGTCAACAAATCCGGTTGCCTGCTGTGCTTCCTCGATATATGCCTGAATTTCATCCTCATTCGAGGTGCTTTTCAGAAAGCCGTTGTACAGATGCAGATAGGTCAGGTTTTTGCGCACCATCTCTTTCAGCATACTATTGGATTTATACAGTACCTCTTCCAGATGCGAGGTGCTTTCCTGATAGATGGTCTGCGACACAAACGAGATGTACCGGACGCTGAAACCGGCTGCCAGAAAGACCAAAAGAAGGATGGCAGCGGCGGCAAGCAGCCACTTGTGCCGGGAATAGCAGCTGCGTTTGGATTCGTGCTTTTCGTCTGCCATCCCGCTCACCTCAGTGTCATGTAGTTTTCAGGCTCTGCAAGCACTGCCTTGCCGCCGGAAACGTAATCTGTCCATGTGGATTTTACCCACGCATCTTCGCCCGCAGACGTGCCGCTATCGCTCGCAAGCAGCGCTTCCATCTGCTTTTCCGTTGCAAGGCAGGTCACGGTAACGGTGTCGCCATCCCCCAGCGGCTGACCGTTCCGGGTGATGCCGGTCAGGGTATAGCTGCCGTTTGCCTCTTTTACCTCCACGGCAATGCCGCTGACCACCGGCAGAGAGCCGCGGTTGAAGGGCACAAACCCGCCCTCGCAGCCTTCCACAAAGGCGCGGACGGTCTCTTTCAGCTCCGCACCGGTCATGGTGCGCTGGCGGGACATCAGACCGTTCGGCATGATCATGGAAGCCGCCATTTTCTGGTTATAATCCGCCTGCAGCACACTGCCGGTAAAGCTGTTTGCGGTGGCAAGCAGCACATCGGTGCCATACACGCCGCGCAGCGTGTTTGCCATCACGGAGAAGGCAGCGCTGCCGCCGTTTGCGTGGAATACGTTGGAATAGGCCTTCCCGGAGGTCAGCACGGTCTCGTTGTCGGCAGGCTCCTCTTCGGCAAGGAGCTTGGCATTGAAGGCCTGATACGCCTGCGCAGCGGTAAGCTCGCCTGCGATCATTTTGGAGACCACATCCTTGGAAACGGCAAAGAAATCGTTGGAGGCGATGCGGATATACATGTGGTTTTCTTCCACTACGCTGCGCACGTCTTTCAGATACTCGGTCAGGCGCAGGGGGACGTTCTGGCTGTAGCTCAGTACGTCCTGCCCCTCCGAGACGATGCGGTTCTGCGCCTGTTCGGAGAGCATGACGTTCAGCACCTTCATGGCTTTTTCGCGGCGCGCAGTGTCCTGCTCCAGATCCCGGTTCAGGGCAACTTGGAAATAGGGGGTGGTCATGATCCACTGTTCGCCGTTCTGGCTGAAGAAGGGCAAAAAGGTGGTGTCGATGCCCTCATCCTGAAACATCTTCACGCCGGCAGAGCTGCCAAAGTACATGGCAACTTCTCCGTTCCGGAACATCCCGGTCACATCGTCGTAATTCAACGCAAGATCGTCTGCCGTAAGGTGGGTATCCTGAATGAACTGCTCCATCCGCTCAAATGCCCCCGGCCACACGGTGTCGTCCAGACCGACCCGTGCGGTGTTGGCGGGGTCGCTGTAGGCAGTACGCCACTTGCGCCCCGCGGTGGTGGTAAGCTCGGCAGCGGAAAGCCCCTGCAGGGTTTCCATGCAGGTGTAGTCGTAGGTATAATCGGAGGTGAAGCCGCGGATGCCTACCTTTTCAAAAGCCTGACAGGCCGCTGCAAAGCTTGCGTAATCGGTGGGCAGGGGAATATCGTACTGCTCAAAAAGGCTGCGGTTGACCACAAAGCCGTGGGCATCCGCGCACACCGGCAGCCAGTTCACACTGCCATCCTCGTTTTTGAAGCTGTTGAGATAGGTGTTGTACACAGCGCCCGCCTCATTGGTCATGGCAAGGTTCATCAGGCTGTCCTTCAACGGTGCCGCATCGTGCAGCGAGAAGCGGCAGCAGGTGATGATATCCGGCAGACCGCCGTTCTGCTGCAAAAACTTGTAAAAATCCAGATCGTTGTTGCCTACGATGAATTCAATGTTCACGTCCGGCAGCTGCGCCTGAACATAGGGCGCATAGTTTTCGTACAGGCTGGTGCTCCACAGATACACCTGAATGGTCTGAGCGTCTTCCAGCTTCTGTGTTCGTTCCGCATCTTTTCCGCTGCATCCGGTGAGCAGGGATAGCCCCATCACCAGTGCCGCAAGCATGGAAAATAGGCGGCGCAATGTTTTTGTTTTCATCCGATCCTTCTCCTCACACTTCTTGGGCAGCCATCGTCTTGCGGTTGGCTGCTTTGGCTTACTGATCATACATCACCGCCCGCAAGAGTGTGCGCTGTAAAACCCACCCACGGAAAGGATGCCGCAATTTTTGCGTCTTTTCTGTTTTGCGCTCTCCCTCTACCGCGAAGGGGCACAGAATGACAGAGATATAAAAATATTTTACCACTCCCATGAAGGATTATCAATAAAATTTCATAGATTGATCCATAAAAACTGTATGGGATTACAATAGATGTGTTACAAAGTGAAAAAGACGAATGAGTCGTTCTGTGGTACAGTTAAATTGCTGCACCAAACATCACAGAAACACATCATTGACAAACCTGCATTGTGAACTCAAGGAGCCTGTCCAAAAGAAAGCATAAAAATGCGCATAACGCCCTATGAAATGGTGTTGCGGGGCGTTTTATTTTGTCTTGTTTTGTGGGCGATGTTGCGGTTTATGCTGCGGTTTTGCGAAAACTTGCGAGACTAAATAAAAAAATCCTACGGAATTACGATTTTAAACGTAAATTCGTAGGATTTCTGGAGCTACTGACCTGATTCGAACAGGCGACCTGCTCATTACGAGTGAGCTGCTCTACCAGCTGAGCCACAGTAGCAGATAAAATTTTCTTGCATGTTCTGCAACGAGAAATATTCTATCATACTTCCTGTGCGCTGTCAAGATTTGATTTTGCGGCAGAACAGGTGCAAATCGTCTGTGACGCAAAAATATAACTGCCCTCCGAGAAAAAACTCGAAGAGCAGCCTTGCACACGAGAATAATCAGTTGAACAGCTTACGGCCGATCCAGATGCAGATGCAGGCACCCACAACGGAAACGAGGATCTCACCCACGATGCCGGTAGCGCTCAGACCAATCAGGCCGAACACGATGCTGCCTACAAAACCGCCCAGAATGCCCAGCACGATATTGCGCACGGTGGAAGTTTCGCTGCCCATAATGCGGCCGGCGATGTAACCGGCCAGAGCGCCGATCAGCAGACTGAAAATAAAACCAAACATAATATTCTACCTCCTGAATTTTAAAGCTCTGCGCTCTGCCCGGCGGTTTCCCGGGCAAAGCGGCAAATATCCTTCAAACAACATTTTTCGCATTCTGGTTTGCGCGCATTGCACACTGCCCGACCATGCATCACAAAGCGGTGGCACAGGTCGCTGCCTTCTTCCGGAGGAACGATCTTCCACAGGGCCATTTCCACCTTCTGCGGTTCCTTGATGCCGTCCACAAGGCCGATCTTGTTGCACAGCCGGATGCAGTGGGTGTCTGTTACGATAGCAGGCTTGCCAAACACATCGCCCATGATAAGGTTTGCGCTCTTGCGGCCTACGCCGGGCAGGGCGAGCAGCTCTTCAAAGGTGGTGGGCACCTGACAACCGTATTTATCGCGCAGCACCCGCATACAGGCGGAGATATCCCGCGCTTTGGAGTGTCCCAACCCGCAGGGCTTGACGATGGCTTCAATGTCTTCGGGTTCCGCAGCAGCCAGCGCAGCAACATTGGGATATTTGGCAAACAGGTCTTCCACCACAATGTTCACGCGGGCATCGGTGCACTGGGCTGCCAGACGCACGCTGACCAGAAGCTGCCAGGCGTGGTCATAATCCAATGTACAGCCGGCATCTGGGTATTCTTTTTTTAACCGGTCGATCACTTCCAGCGCCAGCGCCTTTTTTGCAGTAAGGTCTTCTGGTGCTTTTTTGCGAACAGGCATTTCATCCACTCCCATCAACAAAAGCTGATACGATAATACCATGTTTTGCGTTTTTTGTAAACTGCGGGCAAAAATTATCTGAGAATGATTTTCAGATAAAACCTTGCTCTTACTGCCAAAATGCGATATACTATAGAAAAATGCTGGGGGGATCGCGCCTCGGTACGGGAGGAGGAAAACACGATGAACGAACCACTGGCACAGCGTCTGCGGCCCAAAACACTGGCAGATGTCTGCGGTCAGCAGCATCTGCTGGCACCGGGCAGGGTGTTCCGCCGTACCATCGAGAGCGGACGCATCCCGAACATGATCTTCTACGGCCCGTCTGGTACCGGAAAAACGACTGTGGCGCGCATCATTGCAGAAAACAGCGGTATGACGCTGCATAAGCTCAATGGCACTTCCTGCGGAACCGGGGATATCAAGGCGGTGCTCAAGGATATCGGCACGCTGGCAGGTGCGGGAGGCATCCTGCTGTATCTGGACGAGATCCAGTACCTGAACAAAAAACAGCAGCAGAGCCTGCTGGAATGCATTGAAGACGGCTCGGTCACGCTCATTGCATCCACCACCGAAAATCCGTACTTCTACATTTATAATGCGCTGCTGTCCCGCTGCACGGTGTTTGAGTTCAAATCGCTTTCGGCGGCGGATGTGGAGCGTGGGGTGCACAATGCGCTGAAAAAGCTTTCGGAAGGGGAGAGCACAAAGGTCTGCATGGACGAGAATGCCTGTGCCTACCTTGCCGAGAGCGCAGGCGGCGACCTGCGCAAGGCGCTGGGCTGTCTTGATTTTGCGGTGACGGCAGCTCCCATTGAGGATGGGGAAAAGCACATTACGCTGGAAATGATCCAGCAGGTCACCCGCCGCACTGCCATGCGGTATGACCGGGAGGGCGATGACCACTACGACATCGTGTCAGCCTACCAGAAGTCCATGCGCGGCTCCGACCCGGATGCGGCGCTGCATTATCTGGCCCGTCTGCTGGAAGCAGGAGATCTGCCCTCGGCCTGCCGTCGCCTGATGGTATGTGCCTGCGAGGATGTGGGCCTTGCCTATCCACAGATCATCCCCATTGTGAAGGCGGCAATTGATGCCGCCAACATGGTGGGCCTGCCGGAAGCACGGCTCCCGCTGGCAGATGCCGTCATTCTGGTGGCCACCAGTCCCAAGTCCAACAGTGCCCATGATGCCATCAACGCGGCCATTGCGGATGTGCAGGCGGGCCGTACCGGGCCGATCCCGCGCCAGCTGCAGAACAAGCACTACGACGGTGAGGATGCGCTGGTAAAGGGACAGAATTACAAATATGCCCATGATTACGCCCACCACTGGGTGGAGCAGCAGTACCTGCCAGATGCCATCAAGGACGTGAAATATTACACCTTTGGCGATAACAAAAATGAGCAGGCGGCCCGTGCCTACTGGGCAAAGATCAAGGGCGAAGAGAACGTCTGAACAAGACCTTTTGTATGAGGAGAAAGCAAAGGAGAAGTTATGCGATATTCCAAACAGCGCGAGCTGGTCATGCAGACGGTGCAGAACCTGTGCGACCACCCCACCGCCGAGGAAATTTATGATGCTGCGGTCAAGGAATGCCCGGGCCTGAGCCTTGGCACCGTATACCGTAACCTGAATAGTCTGGTGGATGCGGGCCGGGTGCGCCGGGTGTCCATTCCAGGCAAGGCTGACCGCTTTGACCACACGCTGCCCTGGCACAGCCATCTGTACTGCACCGTGTGCGGCAGCGTGACCGATGCCGAGGTGGACGAAAAGCAGGTAATGAAACTGGTGAAAAACCAGAAGGGCCATGTGCAGGACTGCGCTGTTGTGCTGATCGGCGTATGCGAGGCCTGCTGCGAGAAGCAGGCGCAGGAAAACGCCCACTGAACCATAAAATTTGCACGGAACCTCTTGCCCGGAGCGTATAAACAGGGTATACTATAGAGAAGGCTCTTTTCAGAAAGTGCAAGTAGATTTTCGCCGCACAGGGCACTTCGGTCCGGCGGAGAAGGATGGTTTGATTGGAATACATTAGTTTTGAACATAATAACATTGCCGCTGAGCTGGTAAAGCAGGCCTATGATACGCCGCCGCTGGCCTTTGTGCACAGCTATGGCTGTCAGCAGAACGTGAACGACGGCGAGCGGATCAAGGGCGTGCTGATGGACATCGGCTATGGCCTGTGCGATAAGCCCGAGGATGCAGACCTGATCCTCTTCAACACCTGCGCCGTGCGTGAGCATGCCGAGCAGCGTGTGTTCGGCAACGTAGGTGCCCTGAAGGGACTCAAGGAAAAAAAGCATGACCTCATCATCGGCCTGTGCGGCTGCATGGCGAACCAGAAGCATGTGGTAGAAAAGCTGCGTAAGAGTTACCCCTATGTTGACCTTGTGTTTGGCGTGGACGGCATCGACACCCTGCCGCAGCTCATTGCCCAGAAGCTGCAGAAGCATAAGCGTGTGCTGATGGAGCCCGCCCAGCGCCCGGTCATCGTGGAGAATATCCCCATCCGGCGTGAGAGCGAGTTCCGCGCATGGCTGCCCATCATGTACGGCTGCGACAACTTCTGTACCTACTGCATCGTGCCTTATGTGCGCGGCCGCGAAAAGAGCCGCAAGCCCGGCGATATCCTTGCTGAATTCCGCGGTCTTGTGGAGGCAGGCTATAAGGAGATCACATTGCTGGGACAGAACGTCAACAGCTACGGCAAGGGTCTGGAAGAAAAGGTGGACTTTTCTGATCTGCTCAACCTGCTGTGCACGGTGCCCGGCGATTATCACATCCGCTTTATGACCAGCCACCCCAAGGATGCCAGTCACAAGCTGATCGACACCATTGCCGCCCAGCCGAAGTTGTGCAAGCACCTGCACCTGCCGGTGCAGTGCGGCTCCGATGAATTGCTGAAGAAGATGAACCGCCACTACACCGTGGAACAGTATCTTGAGCTCATCGAATACGCTCGCAAAACGGTGCCCGGCATCACCTTTTCCAGTGACATCATCGTTGGCTTCCCCGGCGAGACCGAGGAGGATTTTGTAAAGACGCTGGAACTGGTGCAGAAGGTGGGCTATATGCAGCTGTTCACCTTTATCTATTCCAAGCGCACCGGCACCAAGGCCGCCGATATGCCGGACCCCACCCCCCGCAAGGAAAAGACCGACCGCATGACCCGCCTGCTCAAGGTGCAGGACGAGATCGCCATGGCACTGGTCAAGGCGCAGGTTGGTCAGACTGTGAAGGTACTGGTAGAGGGCTTTGGCCGCAGTGAGGGCACCCTCTCCGGCCGTCTGGACAACAACCTGACGGTGGAGTTCACGGCAGACGCTTCCCTGATGGGCAGCTATGCCAACGTACATCTCACGGGCGCACGGGCGACTGTGCTGCTGGGTGAGCTTGCCTGAGTGATTCCGGGGCAGTGCCCCTGAACGTATAAATAAGAAGGAGACCATTCAAATGGATTGCATTGATCTTTTCAAGCGCGCAGCCGTTGCGCTGCAGACCGATAGCCGCTACCTCGTTCTGGATCAGACCCGCAAGGCAAACGATAAGGACGAAGAGCTGCAGAACCTGATCGGCGAGTTCAATCTCGCCCGCATGGATCTGAACAACGAGATCGGCAAGAGTGAGCGCAACGATGCCCGCATCGCCGAACTGAACGAAAAGGTGAACAGCCTGTACGGTCAGATCATGGGCAACGAAGGCATGGTGGCTTACAATGAGGCCAAGCGTGACTGCGAGAACCTTGTGAACTATATTGATGCCATCATCAACACTGCCATGAATGGCGGCGACCCCATGACGGTACAGGAGCCTTCTGCTTCCTGCACCGGCAGCTGCTCCACCTGCGGCGGCTGCCACTAAAACCGGCAAAAACAAAACGCGGCTGTGCAAAACAGACCGCGTTTTGTTTGCAAAAGCGGTTACAAGCCGCAAACTTGTGCACAGAACCATAGAACGGGAGAGAGGGTAAACCATGGCAGAGCTGTCGCCCATGATGCAGCAATATCTTGAGATCAAAAAACAACATAAGGACGAAATTCTGTTTTACCGCATCGGCGATTTTTACGAGATGTTCTTTGACGATGCCCTGACGGCATCCAAGGAACTGGACCTGACCCTGACCGGCAAGCAGTGCGGCATGGAAGAGCGAGCACCCATGTGCGGCGTGCCCTTCCACAGCTACGAGGGCTATGTGGCGCGGCTGATCGCCAAGGGCTACAAAGTAGCCATCTGTGAGCAGGTGGAAGACCCGGCCAAGGCCAAGGGCCTTGTCAAGCGAGACATCATCCGTGTGGTCACGCCCGGCACGGTCATTGAGAGCAGCATGCTGCAGGACGACCGCAATAACTACATTGCCAGTATCTTCCTCAAAGGAAAGAAAGCAGGTTTGTGCTTTGCAGATGTCTCTACCGGTACGGCCCATATCACCGAGCTGAACGCGGATAAAACGGCACCGGCTGTGATCACAGAGCTGTGCCGCTACCATCCCAGCGAAGTGCTGATGAATCCGGGCCTTCTGGACTGCCGCGAGGTGACGGCGTACATCAAAAAGAATATGACTTGCTCGGTGGAACTGGTGGAAGATGAACGCTATGCGCCGGGCCTTGTGGCGGCATCGCTGGAAAACCAGTTTGGCCGCGACTGGGCACAGACCACCGGCATTGCAGCGGACGGCCTTGTGCGCTTTGCCATGGCTGCACTGCTGGAATATCTGCACGATACCCAGATCAAGGGCGTGGAACGTCTGAAAACGGTCATAACCTATAATAAGGCCCAGTTCATGCGTCTTTCGCCCGTGACCCGCGCCAATCTGGAGCTGACCGAGACGCTGCGCGGCCGCGAAAAGCGGGGCACGCTGCTCTGGGTGCTGGATAAGACCAGTACATCCATGGGCAAGCGTATGCTGCGCAGCTGGATCGAGCAGCCGCTTATTTCCAGTGCACTCATCAACCACCGCCTGAACGCTGTGGAGAGCCTTGTCAAGCAGACCATGGCCCGCGGCGACCTGACCGAAGAGCTGGGTTACATTGCGGATATGGAACGCCTGATGACCCGCACGGTTTACGGCTCTGCCACACCCAAGGAGATCTATACGCTGGCCCAGACCTGCGACCGGCTGCCCGGTCTGCGCAGGCTGGCTGAGGCCTGCGGCTGCCCGGAGCTTGCTGAACTGGCAGTACAGATCGATCCGTTGGAGGACATCAAGGCCCGTATTTATGCGGCGGTGGACCCGGAAGCGCCCTCTACCCTCAAGGATGGCGGTGTCATTGCCAAAGGCTACCATGCCGAGGTGGACGAACTGCGTTCCATCCGCGACAATACCAAGGGCGTTCTGGCGCAGCTGGAAGCCCGCCTGCGGCAGGAGACCGGCATCCCCAAGCTGAAGATCGGCTATAACCATGTGTTTGGCTACTTCATCGAGGTAAGCAACTCCTATAAGAGCATGGTGCCGGAGACCTACATCCGCAAGCAGACCCTAACTTCCGGCGAACGCTACATCACGCAGGAACTGAAAGAGCTGGAAAGCAAGATCTTAGGTGCCCACGAACGGCTCATCACGCTGGAGCACCGCCTGTTCAGCGAACTGCTGGAAAGCATCAGCGCTCAGCTGGACCGCATCCAGCGCACGGCAAATGCGGTGGCCCAGCTGGATGTGCTCACGGCGCTGGCGCAGGTGGCAGCGGAAAACAACTACTGCCGTCCCATCGTGGACGACAGTGACGAGCTGACCATCACCGAGGGCCGTCACCCTGTGGTGGAGCAGATGCTGAAAGGCAGCCTGTTTGTACCCAATGATACCACCCTGAACTGTGGCGCAGACCGCTGCCTGATCATCACCGGCCCCAACATGGCAGGTAAATCCACGTACATGCGCCAGAATGCACTGATCGCGCTGATGGCGCAGATCGGCTCCTTCGTGCCGGCATCCAGCTGCCACGTGGGTGTGGTGGATGCCATTTTCACTCGCATCGGTGCGTCGGACGACCTGTCTGCCGGTCAGTCCACCTTTATGGTGGAGATGACCGAGGTAGCGGAGATCCTGAAAAATGCCACCGCCAAAAGCCTTGTGGTGCTGGACGAGATCGGCCGCGGCACTTCCACCTTTGACGGTATGAGCATTGCCCGCGCCGTAGTGGAGCACATTGCAGACCCCGCCAAGGGCCTTGGCTGCAAGACTCTGTTTGCCACCCACTACCACGAGCTGACCGAACTGGAAGGCGGCGTGGACGGCGTAAAAAACTACAATATTGCGGTAAAAAAACGCGGCGAGGACATCACCTTCCTGCGCCGCATCGTGCGCGGCCCGGCGGATGACAGCTACGGCATCGAGGTGGCAAAGCTGGCAGGCCTGCCCGGCAGTGTGACCCGCCGCGCCCATGAGGTGCTGCGCGCGCTGGAAGCAACTGCACCTAAAAATAAAGTAGAGCAGATGGATTTTGATGCCCTGCAGGAGTATAACTCTCCGGCTGTGCCCAGCGAGATGATGGACAAGCTGGAAGCTCTGGATGTGGAAACACTCACCCCCATTGAGGCTTTGAACTTCCTCTACGAGCTGAAAAAGACCCTGAAGGGCAGCCTGAACAGATGAAACTGCTCTACCTGACCCAGACCATACAAGGAGGGAAAACACCATGGCAGTGATCCATGTTCTGGATAAGCACACAGCCGAGCTGATCGCAGCCGGTGAGGTGGTCGAACGTCCGGCATCCGTTGTTAAGGAGCTGCTGGAAAACTCCATTGATGCCGGTGCCACGCAGGTGACCGTCAGCATTGAATCCGGTGGTGTCAAGCTGATCGAGATCAGCGATAACGGCACCGGCATCGAGGCAGAATATATCTCCACGGCGTTTATCCGCCACGCCACCAGCAAAATTGAAACACCGGACGATCTGACCAACATCCATACGCTTGGCTTCCGCGGTGAAGCACTGGCATCCATTGCCAGCGTGGCCCGTGTAGAGCTGACCACCCGAACCGAGGTGGACGAGTTTGCCACGGTCTACCGCATTGAGGGCGGGGAAGAGGTCTCCCGTGAGCCGGGTGCCAGAGCTGTGGGCACCACCATCCGGGTAAAGGATCTGTTTTACAACACGCCTGCCCGCATGAAGTTCCTCAAAAAGGACTCCTCCGAGGGCACCTTTGTGTCGGACACAGTTACCCATGTAGCGCTCAGCCACCCGGAAGTCAGCGTCAAGTTCATCCGTGAGGGCAAGCTGCAGTATGTCACGCCCGGCGACGGCCAGCTGCGCGGTGCAGCCTATGCGGTGCTGGGCCGGGAGTTCAGCCGGGACCTCATTGAGCTGAAAAATCAGGAGGGCGTGTACCGCATCACCGGTCTTGTCACCCCGCCCAAAAGCTGCCGAGCCAGCCGAAGTATGCAGCATTTTTACATTAATGGCCGCTATGTGCGCAACCGCACCATGATGGCCGGTATGGAGATGGCGTTCAAGGGTACCATGATGCAGGGCAAGTTCCCGGGCGGCATTCTGCTGCTGGAAATGCCGGCCGACCTTGTGGATGTCAATGTGCATCCGGCCAAGATCGAAGCCCGCTTTGCCCGCGAAAATGATGTTTTTGATGTGGTGTATCATGCTGTCAAGCTGGCATTGGCTCAGCCCGGCACCGGTGAACGGCTTTTTACCTTTGAAGCAGACAAAGAAGAAGAAAAAGCTGAGAATTCAAAAAAAGACGCTGATATAATTAAAAATGATGTAAAGAATAATAACTTTACAGGGCTTTCTGCGATCATTCGGGGACAAGCGGACCCGGGCGTTCTGCCACAGCAGCACTGGGAACCGGCAAAACCCGCCGCAGCACCGCAGCAGCCTGCCCCGTCTGCTGCAATGCAAATACCGACAGCACCCAGTGTGCCGCGCTGGAAAAGCAGTGCTCAGAACGAGGATATGCTGGATCCGTTCGTGACCCTTCACAGCCCGAAGCTGGAAACGACAAAGGCACCAGAGCCGTTCCGTGCGGCGGCAAGTGAAACGCAGCTGGATGTGGAACCAGAATTTGGTGAGACAAAACTGCATTCGCCTCAGGACCATATGGCAGCGTGGAACCCTGCGCAGGAAGCACCAAAGGAAGAACCTGAGAGTGCACCCTGTGCAGAAACAGAACCGGATGCGCCGGAAGCGGAAGAACAGGAAACTGTACTGGCCGAGCCGGAGCAGATGAACTTTGATCCGACGGCGGATCAGCCGGAGCCGCTGCGCTATGTGGGCGAGGTGTTCAGAACATATATCCTTGCAGAACGCGGCGACGAGCTGTGCCTGATCGATAAACACGCTGCCCACGAGCGCCAGCTGTACGAAAAACTGGCCGCGAACTACGGCAATGTGCCCAGCCAGATGCTGCTGGAACCTGCTGCCATCGACCTTGCTGCGGAGGAAAAGCAGGCCCTGCTGGATAACATTCCTCTGCTGGAAAATGCGGGCCTTGAGATCGCGGACTTTGGCGGCAATACCGTGGTGCTGCGCGCGGTGCCCGCAGATGTGGAGCCGCAGAATACGGAAAGTCTGCTGGTGGAGATCGCAAATAAGCTGCTCAAGGGCGGCCATGATGCGCTGAACGAGCACACCGAGTGGGTGCTGCATTCCATCTCCTGCCGTGCAGCCATCAAGGCGGGGGACAAGTCCTCGCCGCAGGAACTGCTGGCGCTGGCCGAAAAGATCCTTTCCGGCGAGGTGCCGCCGTTCTGCCCGCATGGCCGCCCCTGCGTACTCAAATTGACCCGGAAGGAGCTGGAAAAGCAGTTTGGACGCATCGTATAAACATCCCGTGGTGGCCGTCGTCGGCCCTACCGCAACCGGAAAGACGGCGTTGGGCGTGGAGCTTGCAAAACATTTTTCCGGCGAGGTCATCAGCTGTGATTCCATGCAGATCTATAAAGGTCTGGACATAGGCACGGCAAAGGTGACACCGGAGGAGACCTGCGGTATCCCGCATCACGGCGTGGATATCCTTACGCCGGACAAGGCTTTCAGCGTGGCAGACTTTACCGCCATGGCCGGAAAGCTGGAAGAAGAGATCTCTGCCCGGAAGAAGCTGCCCATCCTTGTGGGCGGCACAGGGCTGTATGTTCAGAGCTTTCTGTATGGGGTGCGCTTTACAGAGGAAAAAGCACCTGCCGGTCTGCGGGAGCAGCTGGCGGCGGAACTGGCTGCAAAAGGCGGTGCTGCCATGTACGAAGAACTGAAGCAGGCCGACCCGGAAGCTGCTGCGGCTATCCACCCGAACAATCAGGTGCGGGTGCTGCGCGCACTCGAACATTATCGTGCCACCGGCAAAAAGCTGAGCGAACAGAAGGCGGAGTCTCTCCCACCGGAGCGGCCCTACCGCAGCCTGATCCTCGGTCTGGATTTCCCAGAGCGCGCGGTACTTTACCGCCGCATTGACCTGCGTGTGGACAAAATGCTGGAAGCGGGCCTTATAAAGGAAGCGGAGCATGTCTGGCAGAACCGGGAAAGCTTCCGCACGGCAGCGCAGGCCATCGGATACAAGGAGTTCTTTCCGTATTTTGAGCAGACGGCTCCACTGGAAGCCTGCACGGAAAAGCTCAAGCAGGCGTCCCGCAACTATGCCAAGCGCCAGCTGACCTGGTTCCGCCATATGGACGGTGTGGTCTGGCTGGATGCCGGTGCACCGGATGCAGTGCAGACTGCCATCCGCAAAACGAGCGAATTTTTAGCGAAAGGATGATCGATATGCCGGATGAGACCCAGAAGGAACGCCATGCGCCGCATGTGCTTACCACTCTGGCAGGCGTGCTGATCGCGTTTCTGCTGCTGGCAGCAATTTATGTGGTGTATCAGGCCGCACATATCCTGTTCCCGCAGAATGTTTATGAGACTGCGCTGCCTGCGGTTATTTCGGATACGGTGGAAGCCGATGGAGTTCTGCTGTTCGACGAAAGCTATGTGGCAGGCAGCGGGAATCTTGGATATCTTGCGGCGGACGGCGAGCGCGTTTCAGCGGGCACCGCAGTGGCAGAGGTGTACAGCAACGCTTCGCAGGCTTCGCTGCGCCTGCAGCTGAACCAGCTGAATGATCAGATCGACCTGCTGCAGAAATCGCAGAACACTTCTGCGCTGCAGCTGGATACCCTTTTAAAAGAACGTTCTTCTGCGCTGTATGACCTGCTGGATACGCTGGACGACAGCGATTATGAAGCGGTGGATGATGATGCCAATGCCTACCTGCTGGCCCAGAACAAGCTCTGGGTGGTAACGGGCGAAGCTGCAAACTTTACCGATCAGATCACTGCGCTGGTCCAGCAGTCCCAGAGCGTGCAGGCGCAGCTGGGCAGCCCGGCGCAGATCACTGCACCGCAGACCGGCTATTTTGTGCGCTCTTCCAGCAGCGGACGGCTCAATGCCAGTGCCGATGATATCCTTGCACTGAACGCACAGGAGCTGCAGGGCTATCTGCAGTCCGACCCAGTGCTGGCACTGGACGGCTGCGCCGGTAAGATCGTGGCAGGGTTCACATGGCGCTATGTGGGCGTATGCACTGCAAAGCAGGGCGAAAAGCTGCTGGGTCAGAACGGCAAGCCGCTGAGCACAGCGGTGGAGATCAGCTTCCCGGGTCAGGTGGAGAACAGCCTCAAGGCCACCGTCACTGAGGTGGAGATCGATCAGGACAGAGGCCTTGCCCGCTTTGTGCTTGCCTGCAACTCCATCAACGGCGATGTGCTTTGCCTGAACCGGGCTGCAGCACGCATCTCGGTAGGAGAGCACAGCGGCCTGCGGGTGCCTGCTGCGGCTGTGCACTATTTGAAAGAGGATGGCACCGAGGCACAAACGCAGGGCGAAAACTACATTCCCGGTGTGTACGTGAAACTTGGCAACATTGCCCGCTTCTGCCGGATCGACCCGGTGGACGCAGACCATCCCCTCATCACGGACGGCGATTACATCCTTGTTCTGCCCGAAGGGACCGAGGGCTCGGTCAGCAAGGTGAGGCTTTATGACGAAATAATCGTTTCCGGACAAAATTTGTATGATGGAAAGCTTTTGTAGTTATTGACATCTGAGGCAAAAAATCCGATAATAGATAAAGCTATTATTTGCATTCTTTTGCAAAGAACGCCAGGCAGCGCCATGCTGCCCGAATGAAAGGAGCAGATTGTATGTCTTTGCTTGACAGCATTAAGAAAGGTCTGTTTGACCAGGAAGACGATTACGAGGATCAGTACATTGACGATGGCCCCCAGATGGTAAACAATAACAATGGCATCGGCCTTGGTGCTGACGACGAAAATGAAGAGCCTGTTGAGGGTGCCAAGAAGAACGGCAAGGTGGTCAACATCAATGCCACCACTCAGCTCAAGGTCGTTCTGGTCAAGCCTGAGCGTTTTGAGGATGCCAGTACCATTGCTGACCACCTGAACAACAAGCGCACCGTGGTGCTCAACCTGGAGTCCACCAACAAGGAAGTGTCCCGCCGTCTGGTGGATTTCCTGTCCGGTGTTGCATATGCAAACAATGGCCAGATCAAGCGCGTGGCCAACAGCACCTTCATCATCACTCCGTACAACGTGGATATCATGGGTGATCTGCTGGACGAGCTGGAGAACAATGGCGCGTTCTATTGATCCGCAGCCCAAGGCGGCGCGCGGGTTCATCCCTGCGCGTACCGATGAAGAACGCTATCTCATGCGCCATATCGAGGACTTGGCCCACACGGCCTTTTCCCGGGACATTGCGCGGTATTCGACTTTCCTGAGTGACCGCGAGCAGGACTTGGCCCGCGCGGCACTGGGCCGTGCCGGTGTGCAGGAGAGCTTCCGGTTTGAGGGCGGCTGGCTGAATGCGGAGCGCAGAGTGCTCTGTATCGAGCCGGAGTACAGCTGCGGCGAAGCACCCATCTGCTGTGTGCGGCTGCAATGCCGTGCACAGGCGGGGGCTGCGCTGCCCGCCCACAAGGATTACCTGGGCAGTCTGATGGGCCTTGAGCTGCGGCGCGAGGCGCTGGGAGATATCGTTCTGCCAGAGAATCAGCCGGGCACAGCTTATGTGTTTGCGCTGGAACCGGCAGCACAGCTGATCTGCCGGGAACTGTTTCAGGCTGGACACACGGAGCTGACCACGGAACTGCTGACGCTGGACGAGGTGCCGCAGTTTCCGCAGGCGGAGCGTGAGATGCACAGTGCAACGGTATCGTCCCTGCGGCTGGACGCTGTGCTGGCAGCTATGCTGCACTGCAGCCGAGGACAGGCTTCGGAACTGATCGAGGCGGGCAGGGTGGAGATCAACCACCTGCCGGCGGATAAACCTCATGCGCAGGTATATGAGGGCGATGTGTTCACGGTGCGCGGCAAGGGCCGCTTCAACCTGACTGCACTGCCTGGCAAAAGCAGAAAAGACCGGTCGATCATCGAATTTTTTCAATATTAAAAGCAACGGGAGGAAATGACTATGCTGACTCCGCAGGATGTCCGTTCTGTGCAATTTGAGAAAAACCTCCGCGGCTACCGCACAGAGGACGTAGACCGTTTTCTGGATAAGGTGGAAGAACAGCTGCGGGACGACGATGCGCAGGCGGAACAGCTTCGCAAGCAGATTGCGGACCTGACTGCTGAAAACCAGAAGCTGCACGATGAACTGAAGAGCTTTGAGGCGGATGGTGAAATGCTCAAGAGCGCGCTGATCAATGCACAGCGCATGGGCGAAAATGTCATCCGCGAAGCAAACCAGAAAGCAGAAGAGATCATCCATCGTGCAAATCTGCGCGGTGATGATATCATCCGCGATGCCAACGAACTGCTGCAGAAGGCAAACGACCGTGCAGACGAGATCGAGAACGAAGCAAACGAGAAGCGCCTTGCAGAGGAGCGCGAGTATGACCGCGTGCGTCTGGAAGTGACCCGCTTCAAGTCTGACGTGCTCAACCTGTACCGCAGCCATGTGGAGTCTCTGAGCCGTCTGCCGGAGTTCCAGAAGGAAACGGCTGCACAGGATGCCGAACAGGCAGAGCCTGCTGCAGAGGAAAGTGAGCCTGCCGCTGCAGCCCAGCCGCAGGCAGCGGACGTGCAGGAGCCGGAAGCAGAGCCTGCACAGCCCGCACAGGAAGATGCAGAACCTGCTGCCGTTGTTGAAAATGACGACGAGGCAGCTGACAGCAGCGAGGATTTCTGGGCAAAGGATGAGAGCCAGCTCAAGCTGGACCCGCCGCCCGCGCCTCCTGCTGATTTTAAGCCGGACGAGCCGGACTACGATGCTTTTCAGGGTGTCAAGTTCAGCGAGTAAGGCAACCCCATAAGGAAATATAGAGGAGAGTGTAAACCATTGGCTAAGAACAAATCGCAGTACGATAGTACTCTGAACCTGCCCAAGACCCTGTTTGAAATGCGTGCCGGCCTGCCCAAGAAGGAGCCGGTCATGCTGAAGGATTGGGACGACAACGACCTGTACAATCAGCTCATGAAGCACAACGAGGGCAAGCCGCAGTTCATCCTGCACGACGGCCCTCCGTACGCAAACGGCAATATCCACATGGGTACTGCCCTGAACAAGATCATCAAGGATATCATTATCCGCGATAAGAACATGGAGGGTTTCCAGGCTCCCTATGTGCCCGGCTTTGATACCCACGGCCTGCCAATCGAGCTGAAGGCTCTGTCCTCCGTCGGTGATAAGAAGAAGGACATTTCCAAGCTGGAACTGCGCCAGATCTGCGAAAAGTTTGCTACCGAGCACATCGATATCATGAGCGACCAGTTCAAGCGTCTGGGCGTTATCGGCGATTTCGAGCATCCGTATCTGACCCTGAAGCCTGAGTTCGAGGCACGCCAGATCGAGATCTTTGGCGAGATGGCAAAGAAGGGCTACATCTACAAGGGCCTGAAGCCCGTGTACTGGTGCCCGGACTGCCGCACGGCTCTGGCAGAGGCCGAGATCGAGTACGGCGAGGACGACTGCGATTCCATCTTCGTGCGTTTCCACGTCTCTCAGGACCCCAACGGTGTGCTGGCAAAGCACGGCATCCCGATGGACAAGACCTACTTCGTCATCTGGACCACCACCACTTGGACTCTGCCCGCTAACGAGGCGATCTGCCTGAACGGCCAGTTCGAGTACTCCTTCGTCAAGATCGGCGATGAGTTCCACATCATGGCCACCGAACTGGTCAAGAGCGTCATGGATGCCTGCCACATCGAGAACTACGAGATCGTGGGTGAGCCGGTCTCCGGTGCCGAGTTTGAGCTGATGCGCTACAACCACGTCTACCTGCCCAAGGAGGGCTGGGTCATTCTGGGCGATCACGTCACGCTAGAAAGCGGTTCCGGCTGTGTCCATACCGCAGGCGGCCACGGCGTGGACGACTTCAACGTCTGCCAGAAGTATCCGCAGGTGCCCATCACCGTCCCCGTGGACGATGGCGGCTATCTGACCGAGCTGGCCGGTAAGTATGCAGGTCAGCGCGTGTGGGCTGCCAACAAGACCATTCTGGCCGATTTGACCGAGTCCGGTGCTGTCATGGGTCAGGTGCACATCAAGCATCAGTACCCGCACTGCTGGCGCTGCCATCACCCCATCATCTTCCGTGCAACGGAACAGTGGTTCTGCTCCATCGCAAAGTTCCGTGAGGATGTCTACAAGGCCATCGACACCGTTACCTGGATGCCGGATTGGGGCCATGACCGCATGAAGGGCATGGTGCGCGACCGCAACGACTGGTGCATCAGCCGCCAGCGCACCTGGGGTGTGCCCATCCCCGCATTCTATTGCAAGAAGTGCGGCACCTACCACATCACCGATGCTACCATCAAGGCTGTCAGCGACCTGTTCCGCAAGGAAGGTTCCGATGCATGGTATAAGTACGAAGCCGAGCAGATCATCCCCGCAGGCGAAGTGTGCGAAAAGTGCGGTGCTTCCGAGTGGACCAAGGACACCGACATCATGGATGTCTGGTTCGACTCCGGCTCCACCCACGCCGCTGTGCTGGAGGAGCGTCCGGAACTGCGCTTCCCGGCTGATATGTATATGGAGGGCGGCGACCAGTTCCGCGGCTGGTTCCAGTCCAGCCTGCTGACCAGCGTTGCAAGCAAGGGCTGCGCACCCTATAAGTCTGTTCTGTGCCACGGCTGGGTCGTGGATGAGCAGGGCAAGCAGATGCACAAGAGCGCCGGCAACGGCGTGGAGCCCAGCGAGATCATCAAGGACTACGGCGCTGATATCATCCGTCTGTGGGTGGCTTCTTCCGACTACACCGTGGATGTGCGTGCCGGCAAGAACATCTTCAAGCAGCTGAGTGAGGCTTACCGCAAGATCCGCAACACCGCCCGCTTCATTCTGGGCAATCTGGACGGCTTTGATCCCAACACCGACTGCGTGGCTGACGATCAGCTGCAGGAGATCGACCGCTGGGCACTGGCTGCTCTGGATGACCTGATGGTCAACACCAGCGCAGGCTACGCTGTGTACGACTTCAACAAGGTCTATCATGCAGTGTACAACTTCTGCGTTGTTGCAATGTCCAACTTCTATCTGGATGTGACCAAGGATCGCCTGTACTGCACCAACGGCGCAGGCCGCAAGGCTGCTCAGACCACCATGTACAAGATCCTTGTGGCTCTGGACAAGATCATTGCTCCTATCCTGTGCTTCACCAGTCAGGAGATCTGGGACTTCATGCCGAAGACGGAGGGCATGAACCAGTACGTTGTCTTTGAGGAGATGCCCAAGGCCGGCCAGTATGCCGCCGATGAAGCCTTCAAGGCAAAGTGGGCACAGCTGATCGCCGTCCGTGACGAGGTGAAGAAGGTTCTGGAGCAGGCCCGTGCCGAAAAGGTCATCGGTGCTTCTCTGGAGGCTGCCGTCACCCTGTACTGCAATGATACTGTGTACAGCCTGCTCAACAGCATCCCCATGGACGAGCTGGCCGACCTGATGATCGTCTCTCATGTAGAGCTGGTCAAGGGCGAAGGCGGCGCTGCAAGTGCTGTCGAGGGCCTGGGCGTTGCTGCTGCACATGCCACCGGCGAAAAGTGCGAGCGCTGCTGGAAGTATTCTTCTTCCATCGGCAGCCATGCCGCACATCCCACCCTGTGCGCACGCTGCGCCAGCGTTGTGGAAGCCTAAGCGTTCCGCATAAAACAATGTTTTAAAGGGCGGCGCTCCCTTATACCGGGGAGCGCCGTTTTTTATACTGAATGATTTTGGGAGTATCCTATGGCATTTGTTGTTTTTAATCTGCTCGCGGCTGCGGCACTCATTGGCATCGATCAGGTCATCAAGCTGTGGGCCACAAATGTGCTGCAGCCCGTTGGTGCAATGCCGCTGATCCCCCATGTGGTGGAGCTGCGGTTCGTGCTCAACCCGGGCATGGCGTTCAGCCTGCTCAGCGGCAAGCAGCTGTTCCTCATCATCGCTACCAGCATAGCGCTGATCCTTGTGGCCTACGGGCTGTTCTTCCGCAGCCGCGGCAGATACCTGCAGCAGGCCGCACTGCTGCTGATCCTTGCCGGCGGTGTCGGCAACCTGATCGACCGTGTGCTCAACGGCGAGGTGGTGGACTACATCAATCTGCTGTTCATGCAGTTTGCGGTGTTCAATTTTGCGGATATCTGCGTGTGTGTGGGCGTGGGCCTCTGGGTGCTGGTAATTTTTCTGGAAGAGCTGCACGCTGAGAACGGGCAGTCCCCGAAGGAGCAGTGAGCCATGGAACAGCGTGAATTTGTGGTGGAGCAGGAGACGGCAGGCCAGCGCATCGACCGCTTTCTGAGCGGTGAGGACACCGGCCTTTCCCGGTCTGCTCTGCAGGCGCTGGTGGCCGACGGTCATGTGTTGTGCAACGGCAAGCTGGTCGCCAAAAGCCTGAAGCTCAAGGCGGGCGACACCATCCTTTTGGAAATTCCGGACGCAAAGCCCATTGAGGCCGTGCCGCAGGACATCCCGCTGGAAATCGTCTATGAGGACGAGCATCTGCTGGTGGTCAACAAGCCCAAAGGCATGGTGGTGCACCCGGCTCCCGGCAACCCGGACGGCACGCTGGTGAACGCGCTGCTGTGGCACTGCAAGGGAAGCCTGTCCGGTATCGGCGGCGAGATCCGCCCCGGCATCGTGCACCGCATCGATAAGGACACCAGCGGACTGCTGGTGGTGGCAAAGGACGATGCAACGCACATCGGCCTTTCCCAGCAGATGGCGGTGCACAGTGTGGAGCGCGCGTATCGCACCATCGTGTACGGCGGCTTTGCACAAGATGAGGGCTTTGTGGAAAGCAATCTGGGCCGCAGCAAGACCGACCGCAAAAAGATGGCGGTCTACCCGGCCAGTGAGCCGCACACCAAATATGCCTATACCGGCTATCAGGTGCTGGAACGGCTGAACAACTTTACCATGCTGGAATGCCGTCTGAAGACCGGCCGCACCCATCAGATCCGCGTGCACATGGCATCCATCCAGCACCCGGTGGCGGGCGACCCGGTATATGGCCCGCACAATTGCATCACCAGCCTGCACGGCCAGTGCCTGCACGCCAAAACGCTGGGCTTTGTGCACCCAATCACCGGCGAACATCTGCGGTTCGATTCGGAATTGCCGGAATACTTCACTCGTTTTCTTGCAACGCTCAGGAGGGGAACGGTATGAACCATCTTTCTTCAACGCTTGTACTGTGTGATCTGGACCATCTGCTTTTGGGTGCCGACGGCAACCTGACGCAGGTGGTGAGGGATGTGCTGCAGCTGTTCGTCCGCCGCGGCGGACGTTTTACGGTGTTTTCCCAGCGCACGCCGCGGGCAGTGCGGTCCATTCTGGGCAGTGTGCGGCTCAGCGCTCCTGCACTGGTGTGCGGCGGTGCCATGGCCTACCATTTTTCCGATGGCACCCGCCAGCCGCTGTGCACCTTTGCCGGGCAGGATGCCGACCTGTTCGCCCGCCTGCCGGTGGCAGAGGGCGTGGGCATTGCCCTGCAGATGACCGACGGTACCACCCGCGTGCTGCGCATGAGCGAGGCATTGGAGTGTCATCTGCGGCAGGAATGGACCCCTTATCTGCTGGCAAACGCGGCAGACATCAAGGGGGAAGAAGTACTGCGGGTGCTGCTGTATCAGGACAGCAAGGCAGTGCCCATGATCTCGCTGCTGGAAAAATCTCTGGGCGACCGCACAGCGGTGCTGCTGGGCGAGCGTGCCGCAGCGGATACGCTGATCCTGACCCCCAGAACCGTCTCTGGCCGTGAAATGCTGGATGCCGTGTGTATGCCGGTGGGCATCGACCCGGAAGATGTGCTGGTACTTGCCGGAGGGCTGCCTATGCTGGACATGGTGCGCGCTTCCAGCCAGAGCACCGCAGCTGCGGATGCCCCGGCTGAGCTGCGTCTTGCTGCCCAAAAGGTCACTTTGACCGATGCTGCGGCAGGTTCTGCAGTGGAAGTGCTGTACCGTATGGTGCGGGATGCTGAAAATTTGGCGTAAAATTTGTGCAAGGCTTCTGCAAATTCTTTCGCAGAAGCCTTTCTTTTTGGAGGAAAGTCAGGTACAATGAGAGAAACGCATCTTCTGGTCCTGCAAAAGAAGGAAAAACTCTTTCTTGCGCTGTCGCTGGCGGCGGTGGTTTTGTGCACAGTGCTGGCCTTTGGCTTTGCCGTGCCGCTGCAGGCTGCCGAACCGCAGGTCCTGCCGGATACGACCGGGCTGGAACAGTATGTGCTGGTGGATCTGAACACTGCCGATCTCTCTGCGCTGTGCACACTGCCGGGCGTAGGGGAAAAGCGCGCACAGACGATTCTGGATTACCGGACGCAGAATGGCCCGTTTGAACGGGTAGAAGATGCAGCCGATGTTCCGGGCCTGACACAGACCATTGTGGATTCCTGGGCAGGAATGGCAACCGTGAGCTGAGCCGCAGCCGGCGGCCCGGCGCAGCAAAAAGGGGAATGATTATGAGTGACGATACCATTTTTATCAACCGGGAACTGAGCTGGCTGGATTTCAACCGGCGCGTTCTTGCATTGGGCAAAGATAAAAATGTTCCGCTTGCAGAGCGGGCCAAATTTCTTGCGATCTACGGCTCCAATCTGGACGAGTTTTTTATGGTGCGCGTGGGTTCTCTGCAGGAGCGCGCCAATCTGGAACAGGAACAGGGCAAAAAGGTCAAGAGGGAAAACAAGACCAACATGTCCGCGGCGGAACAGCTGACTGCCATCATGCCCAAAACGGCACAGCTGCAGGAGGAGTGCGATAAATACTACGCAAAGGCGCTGGAAGCACTGGCGGAGTGCGGCTGGCGCAAGGTGGATCTTGACCACTTGTCCAAGGAGGACGAGCACTTCTGGAAGAAGTACTTCCAAACGGAGCTGTTCCCCATCCTCAGCCCGCAGATCGTGGATAACCGCCATCCGTTCCCATTCCTGCGCAATAAGGAGATTTACCTTGGCGTTCTGCTCAAGGAAAAACACCCGGCAGGGCAGAGCCTTGGCATCATTCCCATTTCCAGCCAGATGGAACGAATGCACGTTGTAAAAAAAGACGGCGAAACGCAGTTTGCACTTACCGAAGAGCTGGTGCTGCACTTTGCGGCCAGCATCTTTGGCAAAGAGACGATTCAGGAAAAATGTCTCTTCCGTGTTACCCGCAATGCGGATATCGACGTAAAAGAGGGCATGATGGATCATGATATCGACTACCGCGAGATCATGACCGAGCTGCTCAAGCGCCGCCGCAAGCTGGCTGCGGTGCGTCTGCAGATCACGCCTGCCCCGGCCCCGGAGGTAGAACGCCTGCTGTGCAACCGTCTGCTGCTCACCCATAAACGGGTGTTCGAGCAGAAAAGCCCGCTGGACCTGAACTTTTTCTACAAGCTCACCGGCCGCATGGAAGCGGAGGGTCGGCCGGAACTGTTCTACCCGGCTGCACGGCCCATGCTGCCGCCGCCGGACTACGACCTTGCCGCTGAGGTGCAGAAGCACGATGTGCTGCTCAGCTATCCGTACCAGTCCATCCGGCCCTTCATTGCCATGCTCAAAAAGGCTGCCCATGATCCTGAGGTCATTTCCATCAAAATGACACTGTACCGTATGGCGCGGGAGTCCCAGATCGTGCAGGCGCTGATGGAAGCCGCTGAGAACGGCAAAGAGGTGGTGGCGCTGGTGGAGCTGCGCGCCCGCTTTGACGAGCAGAACAATATCGACTGGTCGAAGCAGCTGGAAAGCGCAGGCTGTACGGTCATTTATGGCTTTGATGATTATAAAGTGCACTCCAAGCTGACCCTTATCACCAAAAAGAGCAAAGAGGGCTACTCTTATATCACCCAGATCGGCACCGGCAACTACAACGAAAAGACCAGTGAGCTTTACACGGACTATTCCTTCATTACGGCAGACCATGGCATTGGTGAGGAAGCTTCCAATGTGTTCCAGAACCTTGCCGTGCAGAAGCTGACTGAGGAGAGCGACCGGATGCTGGTAGCACCGCTGCGCTTCAAGAGCGTATTGCTGGAAGAGATGGATCGTGTCATTGCCGCCGCCCGCATGGGCCGTCCGGCATCCATGATCCTGAAAAATAATTCCATCAGCGACCGGGATATCATCCTCAAGCTGCAGGAAGCCAGCTGTGCCGGTGTGCGCATTGATATGATCGTGCGCGGCATCTGCTGCGTGCGCGCCGGCGTGCCCGGCAAGACGGAGAACCTGCATATCCGCAGCCTTGTGGGTCGTTATCTGGAGCATGGCCGCATTTACAGCTTCTTCGATGGTGCACATACCCGCATCTATATTGCATCCGGCGATTTCCTCACCCGCAACACCGAGTGCCGCGTGGAGGTGGGCGTGCGCGTGGAGGATCCCGTGCTGGTGCGGAAGCTTACCGACATTCTGCAGCTGCAGCTGCGGGATAATGTCAATGCCCGCGAGATGCGCCCGGACGGCAGCTACCAGAAGGTAAAGCCCGCTGAGGGCGAAGCACTGGTGAACAGCCAGATGGGCATGTATGAGCTGTTGAAAAATGACTGGACGCAGCCGGAGCCTTGGAGGCTTTCTGCCGCTGTGCAGGAAAAACAGCCTGAACCTTCTGCCGAAGCAGCAAAGCCAGAACCTGCGAAAACGGAAGCGGCTCCCGCTGCAAAACAGGCAGAAGTTTCTCACCCGGAATCTGCTGCGGCACCGGAAAGCGGCGACCGCTTTGACCAGCTGGAACAGATGGTCAATCATAAAAAGCGTACAGAGCCGCAGCTTGCCCCTGCAGCCAAGCCGATAAAGCCGGTGGTGGTGGAGACACCCGCCCCCAGAAGCCGCCTGAAACGGATTTTGGATTTCTTCAGGTTACGCAGATAATATTTGCAAGACCCGACAGAGCAAACCCTCTGCCGGGTCTTTTTGCGTGTTTGCCTGCATAAATAAAAAGCAAACGGAAGGCGGGAGGCAGAAGGTGCGGGCAAAGCGATGGGGACGAGCCGGGCACGGCAGGGAGCAGCCCAGACGGAGGGTGATTTTTCTGGCAGTTTTAGCCGGACTGCTGGTGTGCTTGGTGCTTCCGGTGCGGGCGCAGAAAAAAACGGGGAAGCTCTGTTTCCCGCTGGACACCACACAGTACCGTGTTTCGGACGGATACGGCTGGCGGCAGGATCCTTTTACCGGGGAAAGGACGTTCCATAAGGGCATTGATCTTGCCTGTGCAGAGGGAACAGAAGTGCTTGCTGCGGAAGGCGGTGCGGTGGTGCAGGCATACCGCAGCACAAGCTATGGCACCTGTCTGCGTGTTCTCCATACAGATGGCAGCGAGTCACTTTACGCCCATTTGCAGTACGCCTATGTCCGCCCGGGCGAGGTGGTGGAAGCAGGGCAGCTGCTGGGCGCAGCAGGGCGCAGCGGGCGCGCTACGGGAGCACACCTGCATTTTGAACTGTACCGGCAGGGAACAGCCTGTGACCCGGCGGATGCGCTGGGCCTTTCCTCATGAAGCTGCATGATTCCCGGCAGCTGGGGCCGCTGGTGTTCCGCGACCCGCTGCTTTTGTGTAGCGCATTGTATTTTCTGCTCTACTTTGATGCAAGCGGCTTTCTGCGGCTGGGGCTGCTGGCGGCGTTCCTGCACGAGTGCGGGCACATTCTGGTGTATTGTGTGTTTCTGCGCCGCTTCCCGGTCATTGAGGTGACCATGACTGGCTTTTGTATGCGGATGGACGCTCCGGCCCGGGGCCTTTCACCGGGGCGGCTCTTCTGGCTGGCTGCTGCAGGCCCGGCGGTCAATTTCATGCTGGCAGGCATCTGGGCACTGCGGCTGGAACAGGAACTGACCATCCGCGGCAGTGCCTTCTGGGCGGCAAATTTGCTGACCGGGGGATTCAATCTGCTGCCCGTTCCACCGCTGGATGGGGCGCAGCTGGCATCCTGCCTGTGCGAAATGCGGCGTGCAGGCAAAAAGTTTAAGGGAAATGATTGAAAAAACAGCTCATTTCGGGTACAATAAAATGACGTGTAAAAATGGACTGTTTATTGGAGGACTCGATGTTTGATCCAAAACTGAAAGAAGCACTGGGACGGGTACAGAAGCCTGGTCGTTATACCGGCGGAGAACCCGGCAGTGTATATAAGGACAAAGAAAAAGTGGATGTCCGCTTTGCGTTCTGCTTTCCGGACACCTATGAGGTAGGTATGTCCTTCCTCGGCGAAAAGATCCTGTATGAGCTGCTCAACCGCCACGAAAACTGGTGGTGCGAGCGTGCTTTTATGCCGTGGCTGGATATGAAGGCTGAGATGGAGCGTCTTGGTCTGCCGCTCTACACCATGGAGAGCAAGGACCCGCTCACCGCTTTTGATGCAGTGGGCTTCACCCTGCAGTACGAGCTTTCCTATACCAATATTCTGGCTATGCTGGATCTGGCGGGCATCCCATTCTATTCCAAGGATCGCGATGAAAGCTGGCCGCTGATCGTGGCGGGCGGCCCCTGTGCCTGCAATGCGGAACCCATTGCGGACTTTTTTGATGTGGTCCAGCTGGGTGAGGGCGAAAACCAGCTGCCCGGCATCTGCGCCGAGATCGAAAAGGCCAAGAAGGAGGGCGGCGTTTCCAAAAAGGAACTGCTGCTGCGCATTGCAAAGATCCCCGGTGTCTATATTCCGGCATTCTACGATGTGGAGTATTACGAGGATGGCCGGGTAAAGGCCATCACCCCTAACGAGCCGGGCATCCCGGCGCGCATCACCAAGGCGATCATCAAGGACCTGAACGAGTTTGCCCCGCCCACGAATTTCGTGGTGCCCATGGTGGGTGCCATTCAGGACCGCGCCAGCATCGAGGTGCTGCGCGGCTGTGTGCGTGGCTGCCGTTTCTGTCAGGCGGGCTTTCTGTACCGTCCCATGCGCCAGCGTGACGCGGGCCTTCTGAACAGGGCGGCGCAGGAGCTGTGCGCTAACACCGGCTATGAAGAACTGAGCCTTTCCAGCCTGTCCACCTCTGACCACGGCCAGCTGGAAGAGCTGCTGGACGATCTGAACGAGTGGGCACCCAAGGAGCATGTGAGTCTGTCGCTGCCTTCGCTGCGCGTGGACAACTTTTCCCAGAGTCTCATTGAAAAGACCACCAAGGTGCGCAAGAGCGGCCTGACCTTCGCCGCCGAAGCCGGCACCCAGCGCCTGCGCAACGTCATCAATAAGAATGTCACATGGGACGAGATCGAAAAGACCTGCACCATTGCATTCAACGCGGGCTACACCTCGGTCAAGCTCTACTTCATGATGGGCCTGCCCACTGAGACCATGGAGGACATTGAGGGCATCGCAGAGACGGCGCAGAAGGTGGTAGACCTCTATTATTCGCTGCCCAAGCGCGGCAAGGGCAAGGGTGTACAGGTGACCATCAGCTGTGCCTGCTTTGTGCCCAAGCCCCATACGCCGTTTGAGTTCGTGCCCATGGACACTGAAGAAATGCTGCGCGCCAAGCAGAAGCACCTGCTGGAAAGTGTGCGCAGCCGCAAGATCAAGGTCAACTACCACGACAGCACCACCAGCTTTCTGGAGGGCGTGTTTGCCAAGGGCGACCGCCGCCTTGCCCCGGTCATTGTGGAAGCCTACAAGCGCGGCTGCTACTTTGACGGCTGGGAGGAGTGCTTCAAGTACGATACTTGGCTGCAGACCTTTGCTGATCTGGGCATCGACCCGGCATTTTACTGTCAGCGCCCCATTGGTCTGGACGAGGTAACGCCCTGGTCCCATATGGACTACGGTGTTACCCACGAATATCTGGTACGGGAGTACAAAAAGGCCCTTGCCGCCCAGACTACCCAGCCCTGCAACCGTGCCTGCCACGGCTGCGGTGCAAATCACCTGTTAGGAGGTCCCTGCTTTGATTACAGTCAGAATCTCGTTTGAGAAAAAGAATGAGGCCTCCTACATCTCCCTGCTGGACCTGCAGCGGGTGATGCAGCGGGTGCTCAAGCGCAGCGGCCTGCCGGTGTGGCATACGCTGGGTTTCAATCCCCACATCTATATGACCTTTGCCTGCCCGCTTTCTCTGGGGCAGGAGAGCGAGTGCGAGTGCGTGGACGTCAAGACCGAAGCGGAAGCCCCGGATTTTGAACAGTGGAAAGCGGCCCTCAATGCCATCATGCCCGCAGGCATCGTGATCACGCACGTTGGCCCGGTGCAGATGAAAGCGGACCTCATTGCCTACGCATGCTATCGCATCACCTACCCGGCGGCAGCGGCTGCGGCGCTGGATGCGTACAACGCGCTGGAAAGCGCCCCGGTGGAAAAGCACGGCAAAAAAGGCAACAAGATCATTGAGCTGAAGGAATATCTGCCCAAGGTGGAGTACACCACGGAGGGGGACAGCCTGCACATTGATCTGTGCCTGCCCGCTGCGCAGGAGCTGAACCTGAACCCCTCGCTGCTCACCGGCTTTCTGGAAGAAAAATTCGGCCTGCCTGCCGTCAGCGCCAACATCCTGCGCAAAAAGTTTTTGACGGCAGATAAGCAGCTGTTTGTCTGATCGGAGCGTGAAAGACTGTCTGTTGGGCAAAACAGAAAATTTTTGCATTTATTTTGGTCAGAACGCTTGCATTCACGCAGGTTTTGTGATATCCTATTTAAGCGTTAGTGTCCGCTGAGACCACAGCGGGGTTAATGACAATATCATTAAACGGGCGGTCCTCTGACGGCAAAGTGCCGTGTATGAACGTCTAAAAACAAATGGAGGATTCAAAAATGGACGCACTGAAGATTATTTCTGAAGGCAGCATCAAGGCTGAAAAGCCCCAGTTCAACGTTGGCGATACCGTCCGCGTTGATGTTCGTATCAAGGAAGGCGACCGTGAGCGCATTCAGGCCTTTGAGGGCACTGTGATCGCAAAGAAGCACGGCGGCGTTGCTGAGACCTTTACCGTTCGCCGCGTTGCTTACGGTGTTGGCATCGAGCGTGTCTTCCCCATCAACAGCCCCTTCGTTGAGAAGGTCACCGTTGTCCGCAAGGGCAAGGTCCGCCGCGCAAAGCTGTTCTACCTGCGTGGCCGTACGGGCAAGGCTGCCAAGGTCAAGAGCGATATTTGATCATCCCCGATTTGAAACGGGAGAAAAGGGACAACCTTGTTGTCCCTTTTTTCTTTATCAAAATTTCGGAAAAATGCGGCTTTTTGCAGGCACCGTTCTTGCGAAGAGCCTGTCGGCTGCGGTATAATCGGGTCAGCAGTGTAAAACCAGAAGGTGAGGTGTACCGGATATGGAAAAACAGGAACAGACAAAGCCCGTGCGCGGGCAGAACCTGCTGGAATGGTACGAGGCATTGATCTCGGCAGCACTGGTGCTGGTGCTGATCTTTTCGTTTTTCTTCCGCATCATTCAGGTGGACGGCAGCTCCATGGTGCCCACACTGGTGAACGGTGATAAGCTCATCGTGTGGGGAGCAGGCTATACACCGCAGCGTGGTGACGTGGTCATTGTGGACAGCTATACCTCCTACGGTAAACCGCTGGTTAAGCGTGTCATCGCCAAGGGCGGAGATACCATCAGCATTGATTACGATTCCGGTATAGTCATGGTGAACGGCGAAGTTCTGCAGGAGGACTACATTGCAGAGCCTACCTATCTTGGCTACGATGTGCAGTTCCCGTACACAGTGTCGGAGGGCACGGTGTTCGTGATGGGTGATAACCGTAACCAATCACTGGACAGCCGTTCCACCTATGTGGGCTGCATTGACGAACGGGACATTCTGGGCAGGGTGCTTTTGTGCTTTATGCCCTTTACAGATTTTGGGGTGGTAAAATGAACGAAATGGATACCCGCTTTGCAAACCAGTACAATATTCAGTGGTTCCCGGGCCACATGACCAAGACTCTGCGCATGATGGAGCAGGAGATCCAGCACGTGGATGCCAGCCTTGTGCTGCTGGATGCCCGAATCCCGCTTTCCAGCCTGAACCCGGAGATCGAGCGCATCACGGCCCGCAAGCCGAAACTATACGCGCTGAACAAGGCCGATCTGGCAGACCCAGCTGTAACGGAAGAGTGGATCAAATATTTCCGTGCGGCAGATGCCGGCTGTGTGGCCATCAGCGCCAAGCAGAAGGGCGGTGCCAATGCGGTAAAGGCTGCCATTGAAAAAGAACTGGCGGGCCTGCTGGAACGCCGCCAGAACCGCGGCATGGGCGGTGCCAAAACACAGGTGATGCTGTGCGGCATCCCCAATGTGGGCAAATCCACCTTCATCAACACCTTTGCAGGCTCTGCCCGCGCCAAGGCGGCAGACCGCCCGGGCGTAACCAAGGGCAAACAGTGGGTCAGCACCGACAAATTTGATCTGCTGGATATGCCCGGCGTACTGTGGAAGAAGTTTGACTCCAAGACCATTGCGTCCAATCTGGCCTTTATCGGCTCCATCAAGGATGATATTCTGGATGTGGAAGAGCTGGCCATGAACCTGCTGGACGAGGTGCGCCGCAACTACCCCGACCTTGTGGCCCAGCGCTACAAGCTGGATGCCGAAACGCTGGCCCTGCCGCCCTACGAGCTGATGGAAGCCATCGGCCGCAAGCGCGGTCTGCTGGTGCGCGGCGGCGAGGTGAACACCGAGCGCTGTGCCATTATGCTGGTGGACGAGTTCCGCGCCTGCAAGTGGGGCCGCATCTCGCTGGAGCGTCCGCCGCAGCGGGATGATCTGGCTGATTTTGCCGAGGAGGATGACGAATGAAGCGCCGTTCCGACGAGGAGATCTCGGCTCCGCTGTATGAGTACGATGCCGCTGTACGCAGTCAGTATGGCTGCTTTGCAGGCGTGGACGAAGCCGGACGCGGCCCTCTGTGCGGCCCGGTGTGCGTAGCGGCCTGTATTCTGAACCCGGAGAATCCGGTCTTTGGCATCAACGACTCCAAAAAGCTTACCGAGAAAAAGCGGGAAGCTCTGTTTGATGAGATCATTGAAAAGGCGCTGGCCTACAAAATTGTTTTTGTGGGGCCGGAGATCATCGACCGGGACAACATCCTCAACGCCACCATGGGCGGCATGAAGCAGGCCGTGGAAGAGCTGGACATCGTGCCGAACCTTGTTCTCGTGGATGGAAACCGCACCCCGGCAGGGCTGCTGGTCCCGGCACAGCCGGTGGTCAAGGGCGATGCCACCAGTGCCAGCATCGGCGCAGCATCCGTCCTTGCCAAGGTCAGCCGTGACCGCTATATGCTGGAACTGGACAGACAGTATCCGCAGTATCAGCTGGCAAAGCACAAGGGCTACCCGACCAAGCTCCACTATGAGCTGATCGCCCAGTACGGCATCCAGCCGTTCTACCGCCGCAGCTTCCTCAAAAAGCAGGGCTACTGGCCGGAGAACGGAAAGTGAACCGCGCCGAGACAGGGCGCAGGGGAGAAGCTGCTGCGGCCCGCTGGTATCAGAAGCAGGGCTGCAGGCTGCTGGCACACAACTTCCACACCCGGATGGGTGAGCTGGATGTTGTGGTGCAGGAGCCGGATGGGACCATTGTCATCTGTGAGGTCAAGACCCGTGCGGAAGGCTCTCTGGCCAGCCCGGCAGAAGCGGTGGACCGGCCCAAACAGCGCCGCCTGATCCGTGCAGCACAGTATTATCTGCAGCAGAACGGCCTGAGCGATGCACCGGTGCGATTTGACGTGGCAGAAGTGTTCCCTCTTGACAGCGGGCGCTGGATGGTACATATTATAAGGGGCGCTTTTCTCACGTAAAGCAACGGCCCCGGTGGGAAAATGTACGGGCAGAGGGCTTCTCTGCCACAGCAGAAGAGCGTGCTTTGCACGTTCTACGGCGAAAAAGGAGCGACAACAATGCAGTTTTTTAGTACCAGAGACCAAAACCGCAAAGTGACTTCCTCGGAAGCGATCGCACAGGGCCTGTCCAACGAGGGCGGTCTGTTTGTACCGGAAAGCTTTCCGCAGGTGGATGTGAAGGCACTGTGCGAGCTGGACTACCCGGCCATGGCAGCTGCCGTCATCAAAGAATATCTGACCGACTACTCGCAGGATTTCCTGACCGAAGCTGCCCACAAGACCTACGGAGAGGCCTTTGGCGGCAAGGCAGGCTATCTTGCCCCGGTGGAAGGGGACACCTATGCCTTAGAGCTGTGGCATGGCCCTACCTGTGCATTCAAGGATTATGCTCTGCAGCTGATGCCGAAGCTTCTGGTGGAAGCCAAAAAGAATCTGGGCCGCACGGAAAAGACCCTGATCCTTGTGGCGACCAGCGGCGATACCGGCAAGGCAGCTCTGGACGGCTACCATGATATCCCGGGCGTGGAGATTGCAGTGTTCTATCCCACGGGCGGCACCAGCGAGATCCAGCGCCTGCAGATGGCAACGCAGGAGGGCGCCAACGTGGCAGTGTACGCTGTGCGCGGCAACTTTGATGATGCACAGACCGGCGTGAAGAAGGTCTTTGGTGACACTGCCATTGCAGCAGAGCTTGCCAAGCGGAACATCCGCCTGTCCAGCGCCAACTCCATCAACTGGGGCCGTCTGGTGCCGCAGATCGTCTATTACTTTGCCGCCTATGCCCAGCTGCTCAAGGCGGGCAGGATCACCTTCGGCGATGAAGTGGACTTCTGCGTACCCACCGGCAACTTCGGCGATATTCTGGCAGGCTACTATGCAAAGCGCATGGGCCTGCCCGTGGGCAAGCTGGTCTGCGCTTCCAATGAGAACAACGTGCTGACCGATTTCCTCACCAACGGCACTTACACCGCAAAGCGGGAGTTCTTCAAGACCACCTCGCCCAGCATGGACATTCTGGTGTCCTCGAACCTCGAGCGCCTTCTGTACCATGTCACCGGCAGTGATGCCGAGGTGGCGGGCCTGATGAAGAGCCTTGCCGAGACCGGCAGCTATACTGTGCGTCCGGAGACGCTGGCTGCCATTCAGGAGAACTTCTCCTGCGGCTGGAGCAGTGAGGAAGAAGTGGCAGGGGAGATCCGTGTCCGCTATGAGAAGGACAATTACCTGTGTGATACCCACACCGCCGTTGCGTTCCATGTGGCAGCGCAGAAAAAGCGCGAGGGCGTGCCCATGGTGGTGCTGTCCACCGCGTCTCCCTTCAAGTTCCCGCGCAGTGTGCTGGAAGCACTGGGCCGTACCGCCCCGGAAAATGATTTTGAAGCAATGCAGCAGCTGGAAGCAGTCTCTGCGCATACCGCACCGGCAAGCCTTGCCGCGCTGCGCCAGAAGCCGGAGCGCTTTAACACCGTGATCGATCCTGCACAGATCGCCGAGGTGGCGCTGGGCTATCAGGAATAACACATCCTGCTGCATTTAGAACAGGAGTAAAAACATGGCACTTTTTGTGCTTGGCGATACCCACCTTTCTCTGGGCGCTTCCAAGCCGATGGATATTTTTCCCGGCTGGAATGATTATGTGGAGCGCCTTGAGAAAAACTGGCGCAAGCTCATCAAACCAGAGGATACCATTGTATTGGCAGGCGATATCAGCTGGGCCATGCGCCTGACCGATACCCGTAAGGATTTTGAATTTCTGCAGAACCTGCCCGGGCAGAAGATCATCATGAAGGGCAACCACGATTACTGGTGGTCTACCGTGAACAAGATGAATGCCTACCTCAAAGCAGAAGGCTTTGATACCCTGCACATTCTGCACAACAACTCCTACAGTGTAGAGGGGTATGCACTGTGCGGTACCCGCGGCTGGCTGTTTGATGCAGGCGAGGCCCACGACGAAAAGGTGATGAACCGCGAGATCGGACGGCTGCGCATGAGTCTGGATGCCGCCGAACCCGGGCTGGAAAAGCTGGTGTTCCTGCACTATCCGCCGGTGTATACCGGCACCAGTGCGCCGGAGATCGTGGCCACCTTAAAGGAATACAGCATCAGGACCTGCTACTATGGCCATCTGCACGGCAATGCCATCCGCTATGCGGTGCAGGGCGATGTGGATGGCATCCACTACAAGCTGGTCAGTGCCGATGGGCTGCGTTTTTGCCCGTACCGCATCAATTGAACCGTTAAAACCAATAAAAATTAACAATTTGGGCTGGCAATTGTGTCAGGAGCGTGCTATAATAGTTTTTGACGCGATTGTTGCACCCAATTGAGCGCGCGCGTCCCCGCATATTGCAAAAGCAAGTTCATCCAGGACGCAGTGCGCGGTTGCAAAGGGCAAAAACTTCCTGCCCTGCGCAATAGAATTTTTGAGTGGAGGAAAAACAAATGAATTTCATCAAGTGTGAAAAGCTCGAGAAGAGCATGGCAGAACTGCAGTTCTCCATCGACGCAGAGGCTTTCAAGAAGGCTGTTGCCGATGTTTTCAAGAAGGAAGGCAAGAAGTACGCTGTTCCCGGCTTCCGTAAGGGCAAGGCTCCCCGCGCTCTGATCGAGAAGATGTACGGCGCTGATGTCTTTACCTATGATGCCATCAATGAGCTGTTCCCCGAGGCTTTCGAGGCTGCTGTCAAGGAAGCTGGCGTTGAGCCGGTCGGCCGTCCGGAGGTCACTGTTGACTCTGCTGATGAGACCAACGGTGTCACCCTGACCGTCAAGGTCGCTGTCAAGCCCGAAGTCAAGGTTGGCAGCTACAATGGTCTGACGGTTGAAAAGACTGTCCATACTGTTTCTGACGAGGCTGTTGAAGCTGAGCTGAAGCGTGTGCAGGAGCGCAATGCCCGTGAGCTGACCCGTGAGGGCGCTGCTGAGAACGGCGACATCGCTGATATCGACTTCGAGGGCTTCGTCGATGGCGTGGCTTTCGAGGGCGGCAAGGCTGAGCACTACAGCCTGACTCTGGGCAGCGGCAGCTTCATCCCCGGCTTTGAGGATCAGATCGTGGGCCACTCCGCTGGCGAAGAGTTCGACGTGAACGTTACCTTCCCCACCGAGTATCAGGCTGCCGAACTGGCTGGCAAGGCTGCTGTGTTCAAGATCAAGCTGCACGAAGTGAAGTACAAGGAGCTGCCTGCTCTGGATGACGAGCTGGCTAAGGATTGCTCTGAGTACGACACTCTGGACGAGTTCAAGGCTTCCATCCGCAAGAACAATCAGGAGCAGCTGGACAAGCAGGACGATCTGGCTGTTGAGAACGCTCTGGTGGATCAGGTCATCGAGAGCATGGAGGGTGAGATCCCCCAGGCAATGTATGATGCCCGCATGGACGAGATGGTCAATGACTTCGCATTCCGCGTGGAGCAGCAGGGCCTGCGCCTCGAGGACTACCTGAAGTATATGGGCCAGACTATGGAGCAGTTCCGCGCTTCCTTCATGCCGCAGGCTGAGAAGCAGGTCAAGATCCGTCTGGCTCTGGAGGCTGTTGCTGCTGCTGAGAACATCGAGGCTTCCGAGGAGGAAGTTTCCGCTGAGATCAAGCGCATCGCTGACCAGTACAAGATGGAAGAGGACAAGGTTCGTGAGCTGGTCAATGTTGACGACCTGAAGAAGGATCTGGCCATCAACAAGGCCATCGACTTCATCAAGAGCCACGCAAACATCGTGGAGAAGGCTGCTGAGAAAGAGAAGGCTGCAGACGCTGAGTAATCAGCTCCTGTGTTCCTTTGAAGCGGGCAGTATGCTGCACGGTTTCAATCAAAGGTTGTAAAAATTGACCGATACGGCAGAACCGGCAGGGAAACCGTATCGGTCAATTTTGCAAATACTATATTCCATTTCAGGAGGCGAACTTTATGAGTTTTGTTCCTTACGTTGTGGAACAGTCGTCCCATGGCGAGCGTTCCTATGATATTTTCTCCCGTCTTTTGAACGATCGCATCATCGTTCTGAGCGAGGATGTCAACGATACCTCCGCCAGCCTTGTTGTGGCACAGCTGCTGTATCTGGAAGGGCAGGACCCGGACAAGGACATCAGCCTGTATATCAACAGCCCCGGCGGCTCCATCAGCGCCGGCATGGCCATCCACGATACCATGCAGTATATCAAGTGCGATGTTTCCACCATCTGCATGGGCATGGCAGCTTCCATGGGTGCCTTCCTGCTGGCAAGCGGCACCAAGGGGAAGCGTTTTGCACTGCCCAACTCGGAAATTCTGATCCATCAGCCGCTGATCGGCGGGCAGGGCGGCGGCCTTTCCGGCCAGACCACCGATATCAAGATCCATGCCGAGCACATGGTGTATATCCGCGATAAGATGAACCGCATGCTCAGCGAGTACACCGGCCAGCCGCTGGAAAAGATCCAGCTGGATACCGAGCGCGACAACTATATGTCCGCACTGCAGGCAAAGGAATACGGCCTGATCGATGAGGTCATTGCCCACCGCTGAGCCGCCGACATTTAATTTACCCAGGATAAGGAAAAACAGCTATGGCAAATAACAATTCCGGCAGAGACAAAAACGAAAAGGATCTGGTCTGCAGCTTCTGCGGAAAGCATCAGGACGAAGTGGAGCGTATGATCATCGGCCCCGGTGTCAATATCTGCAGCGAATGCATCGGCCTGTGCCACGACCTGCTTTCCGACAAGCCGGATCAGCCCAAAAGCGCCCGACCGGCCCGCGGTGCAAACCGTGCACACATCCAGCCTGCGGACGATCTGGATATCAACATCCTGACCCCGGCCGAGATCAAGGAAGGTCTGGATCAGTATGTGATCGGTCAGGACGAGGCAAAGCGTGTGCTGGCCGTCTCGGTCTACAACCACTACAAGCGCATCCTCAGCGGCAAGGGCAGCGATGTGGAGCTGCAGAAGTCCAACGTGCTGCTGCTGGGTCCTTCCGGCGTGGGCAAGACCCTGCTGGCACAGACTCTGGCAAAAATGCTGGGCGTTCCCTTCGCCATTGCCGATGCCACCACCCTGACCGAAGCCGGTTATGTGGGCGAGGATGTGGAGAACATTCTGCTCAAGTTGATCCAAGCAGCGGATTTTGATGTGCAGAAGGCACAGATCGGTATTATCTATATCGACGAGATCGACAAGATCACCCGCAAGAGTGAGAACCCCTCCATCACCCGCGATGTGGGCGGTGAGGGCGTGCAGCAGGCCCTGTTGAAGATTTTGGAGGGCACTGTGAGCAATGTTCCTCCGCAGGGCGGCCGCAAGCACCCGCAGCAGGAGTTCATCCAGATCGACACCACCAACATCCTGTTCATCTGCGGCGGTGCATTTGATGGCTTGGATAAGTATATCCTGCGCCGCACCGATAAGTCCGCACTGGGCTTCGGCAGCAGCCTGAAGGATAATTCCAGCGAAGCGGAGAAGGCTCTGCTGCGCAAGGTGGAACCCCACGATCTGGTCAAGTTCGGCCTGATCCCGGAACTGATCGGCCGTCTGCCGGTCATTACCGTGCTGGACGATCTGGACGAGGACGCTCTGGTTCGCGTGCTCAAGGAGCCGCGCAACAGCCTTGTGAAGCAGTATAAGGAACTTCTGAGCATGGATAATGTGGAACTGAACTTCACTGATGAAGCACTCCACGCCATTGCCCGCAAGACGATCGAGCGCAAGACCGGTGCCCGCGGCCTGCGCAGCGTGATGGAAAGCATTCTGCTGCCCATCATGTACGAGGTGCCCACCGATGCTACCATCATCCGCGTAACTGTGGATGAAGATACCGTGGAAGGCGGCGAAGCACATCTGGAATACGGCGCGGTGCGCAAGCGCTATAAAAATCAGGTCGCTCTGAGCTGACGCTTTTAGCGTACAGCAGGGGAGCAAAGACCCGGCATCCAAGCTCTGTTTCAAAAGCTTTTTGCTTTTGGCAGGGCTTTTTGCTTTATTATTCTTGTTTCCGAGGGCAAAATGTACTATAATATTAAGGTCTGGAATGGCATGGGGAACGCTCCCTGGCAGGAATGCTCCGCAAAATGCCGCTCTGGCGCTATGGGTAACAGGAAGTACGATAAAGGAGTGTGTTTCCAATGGCAAATTATCTTGCAATGAATCGTGATGAACTCACTGCCGAAAAGGCAGCGCTCGAAGCAGAGTATAAAAAATTTCAGGCCAAGGGTCTCAAGCTGAACATGGCCCGCGGCAAGCCCGGTCCTCACCAGATGGATCTGGCTATGGACCTGCTGAAGATGAATGACTATACCACCGATGCCGGTACGGATGCCCGCAACTATGGCGAGCTGGAAGGCCTGCAGGAGGCCCGCGTGCTGTTTGCGGATGTCTTTGGCGTAAAGCCGGAGGAAGTGTTCGTGGGCGGCAACTCCAGCCTGCAGCTGATGTATAACCTCGTCAATATCGGCTATGTGTTCGGTTTCCCGGAGTCTCCGTGCCCCTGGTCTCAGGTGGAGAAGCGCAAGTTCCTCTGCCCGGTGCCCGGCTATGACCGTCACTTTGCTATTACCGAGGAGTTTGGCTTTGAGCTGGTCAGCGTGCCTATGACCCCCAATGGCCCGGATATGGACATTGTGGAAAAGCTGGTGGCCGAGGATCCTGACATCAAGGGCATCTGGTGTGTGCCGCAGTATTCCAACCCCGATGGCTACACCTACAGCGATGAGACCATCGAGCGTTTTGCCAAGATGAAGACCGCTGCGCCTGATTTCAAGATCTTCTGGGATGAAGCCTATATCGTCCATCACCTGACCGATGAGATCATCGAGACTCCGGTGCTGCTGAACGAGAGCAAGAAGTACGGCAACGAAAACCGTGTGTTCATGTTCACTTCCACCAGCAAGATCACCTTCCCGGGCGCAGGTGTCTCTGCCATTGCCTGCAGCGAGAGCAGCATGAAGTATATCTGCAAGCGCTTCTCGGTCATGATCATCAGCTACGACAAGATGAACCAGCTGCGCCACGTCCGCTTCCTGAAGAACAAGGAAGGTGTGCTGGCCCACATGGCAAAGCACCGTCGTCGTCTGGTGCCCTGCTTTGATGCCGTCAAGACCGCATTCAAGAACAACCTCATCCCCTGCGGGGATATTGCCCACTGGACGGACCCCAAGGGCGGCTACTTCATCAGCCTGTATGTGATGCCCGGCTGTGCAAAGCGCGTGGCGGGTCTGTGCAAGGATGCGGGCCTGACCCTGACCGGTGCCGGTTCTGCATATCCCTATCACAAGGACCCCGAGGATTCTCACCTGCGCATTGCGCCTACCTATCCCAGTCTGGACGAGGTGGAAACCGCTTCCGAACTGCTGTGCATCTGTGTGCGTCTGGCTGTGGCAGAAAAACTGCTGGCTGACAAGGCAGACTAACATTTTTTGATTTTATCTCCTCTGTGCGGCCCGTCTGGGCCGTCAGGGGAGTTTTGTCGCAAGAAAGCCGGCACGACGGCCCCCTTGCGGAAATGATAAGGCCCGCCGGAGCAGGCGGTCCGCACTAGAATACGGGCGGCAGCTGCAAGAACTGCTGCTTTTGGAGGTTCCCTGAATTTTATGAAAACAAAAGGCAAAGCATGGCATCTGATCGCCACAGTGCTGTTGATCGTGGTATTTGTGTATACTGCGTTCTTCGGTGTGTATGCCAAGTACGGCGATACGACCACGACCTACATCAAAGGTGCAAAGGATATCCGCTTCGGTGTGGATATCAAGGGCGGTGTCAACGTCACCTTTGTGCCGTCGGATGGCTACGATGCTACCGAAGAACAGCTGGAAGCAGCCCAGCTCGTCATTGAGAACCGTCTCGTGGCGCTGAATGTGACCGACTACGAGCTGTATGTGGACAACAATTCCGACAGCCTGATCCTGGAGTTCCCGTGGCAGTCCGGTGAGACAGATTTTGACCCGGAAGCTGCGATCGATGAGATCGGCACCACCGCCTATCTGACCTTCCGCGAGGGAAGCAGTGCGGACGGTGAGCTGATCCTGGACGGCTCCATGATCGAGAGCGCCGCAGCTCAGTATGGCCCCGTCAGCAATGGCGGTGCTTCGGAATATTTCGTCTCCTTGAAGTTCACCGATGACGGTGCCAAGGCATTTGGCGATGCTACCACAAAGCTGGCTGCATCGGGCGGCACCATCAGCATCTGGCTGGACGATGAAAACGTGAGCACGGCTACGGTCAATACTGCTATTACCGATGGCTCTGCCATCATTACAAGCTCGGCTTCCAATCCTTTCACGCAGGAGCAGGTCGTCAAGATGGCCCGCCAGATCAACTCCGGCGCACTGCCCTTTGCACTGACGGTGGACAGCTATTCCACCGTCAGCCCCAGCCTGGGCGAGAACAGCCTGAGCGCCATGGTTCTGGCCGGCCTGATCGCCTTTGCACTGATCGTGGTGTTCATGACGATGCTGTACCGTCTGCCGGGCTTCCTTGCATGTATTGCACTGGCTGGTCAGGTGGCAGCAACGCTGGCGTTCGTTTCCGGTTACTTCCCGGTGTTTGAAAGCTTTACCATGACCCTGCCCGGCATCGCAGGCATCATCCTTGCCATCGGCATGGGCGTGGATGCCAATGTTATCACGGCAGAACGCATCAAGGAAGAGCTGAAAAACGGCAAGTCTCTGGATGGCGCGCTCAAGAGCGGTTTCGCCCGCGGCCTGACCCCCATCGTTGACGGCAACGTGACCATCGTCATCGTGGCCATCGTGCTGATGGGTGCCTTTGGCCCCTCGGACGGCATGTTTGCAAAGGCACTCCACTTTGTGTTCTTTGCCTTTGGCCCCTCCACCGCAGGCACTATTTATGCCTTCGGTTACACGCTGCTCACCGGTGTGCTGCTGAACTTTGTGTTTGGCGTGTTCGCAACCCGTGTGATGATCCGCGGTGCGGCATCCATCAAGGCACTGCGCAACCCCTGGCTCTACGGTGCAGAAAAGCCCGGCAAGGAAAAAGCCGAGAAGAAGCCCATCGACTTTGTGGGCCTGCGCAAGCGTTTCCTGACGATCTCCTCCTGCCTGATGGCAGCCATCGTGCTGTGCGCTGTGGTTTTGGGTGTCCATCTGGATACCGAGTTCACCGGCGGTGCCATGATCACCCTGAGCTACGAGGGCAGCTTTACCATGTCGGATGTGCAGAAGGTTGCATCCTCTGCATTGGAGAATAACGGCCTGACCCTGCAGACCGGCGAGAATGTTGCTACCGGTGACCAGACCCTGAAAATCTCGATGCCCGGTACCGAAACAGTGACTACCGAGCAGGTGGCTAAGCTGCTGGACAGCCTGAACGAAAGCTGCCCGGACAACAATTTTGAACAGCTGTCGCTAAGCAACGTCAGCGCTGCCATGGGCACCAAGTTCCTGCAGAAGAGTCTGGTTGCCGTGGTGTTTGCACTGGTGCTGATCCTGCTGTACATCGCCCTGCGCTTCAAGAACATCGGCGGCCTGACCGGCGGCATGATGGCGGTGCTGGCATTGGTGAACGACCTGATGGTGGTGTTTGGCACCTTCGTGTTGCTGCGCACCGCGCTGGATGGCAACTTCATTGCCGCCATGCTTACCATCCTTGGCTACTCCATCAACGATACCGTTGTGGTCTACGACCGTATCCGCGAGAACCGCACCCTGATGGGCAAAAAGGCATCCTTTGAAGAGCTGGTGAACCACTCGGTGAACCAGTCCGCCCGCCGCACCCTGATCACCACCATTACCACGGTGATGGCGCTGGGCGTTATGTGCATCGTGGCAAAGCTGTATGGTCTGGACAGCATCTTTACCTTTGCGTTCCCGCTGATGATGGGCATGATTAGCGGCGTGTACACTTCGCTGTGCGTTTCCACCTCTGCGTGGGTGCTGTGGAGTGAGCGCAAGCCCAAGACCAAAGCCTAAAAACACAGCCCGGTCAGACCGGACAGGAGGAACAGAACATGAAGTGTCCCTATTGCGGAGCCGAGGAATCCAAAGTGATCGATTCCCGCCCCACCGAAGACAGTGAGCGCATCCGCCGCCGCCGCGAATGCCTGAGCTGCCATATGCGCTTTACGACCTATGAGGTCGTGGAGACTGTTCCGCTTGTGGTCATCAAAAAGGACAGCTCCCGTGAGCCGTTCGACCGGCAGAAGCTGCTCAACGCCATGGTGCGTGCCTGCGCCAAGCGGCCGGTCAGCTACGAATCGCTGGAGCGTGCGGTAAGCAGCATTGAGCAGACGCTGCTCAGCTCCTACGACCGTGAGATCCCCAGCGTGCGCATCGGTGAGCTGACCATGCAGGAACTGAAAAAGATCGACGAAGTGGCATATGTTCGCTTTGCATCGGTCTACCGTCAGTTTGCAGACGTGGAAAGTTTTTTCAATGAGCTGAAAAAGCTGATGGGCGACCGCAAGGAACCACAGAAATAATTTGCATCAGAACACCGGCTTTCGCCCAATGGGGCAGGGCCGGTGTTTTTGTTTATACCAGCCGGTGCGAGAGCCATTCCAGTGTTTCCACCTGTACCTGTGCGCGGCGCAGCTCACCAAAGGCTTCCTCTGGGGCACCCATTTCCAGGTGTCCGTCCGCCGCCCGCAGTGCAGCTTCCAGCTCGGTAAAATCTGCGGTGCGCAGCAGGTGGTTCATTTTGGTGCGCATTTGGTCGCACCGGTCGGCACCATCAGCAAGCGCCTGCCGGGCGGCAGGGTAGTCGGTATTGCGGATGGCTTCGGCGGCGGTGTCAAGGTCTGCCGAGATCACATCCGCAAAGCTTTGCACCTTCCAGCTGCTGTAAAAGGCCACGCTCAGCAGTACGGCCACAATGGCGATACATGCATAGATCCGCTTCATCCGCTCACCTCAATGGGAGCCGCCGGCACGGCGGTTCTCTTTTTTTAGCAAAAAATAATCCTCGGTCTCGTTGCCGATCAGCAGCAAAATTTCTTCCGGCAGCAGGGTGTTGGCCTGCGCCGTGCGTTCCAGCCACGCGCGGTCCTTGCCGCACCAGCGTAGGTTGTCTTCCAGCACCTGTCCGTCCAGCACAAAGGGAATGGTGGCGTTGGTATGGGTCACCTTCAGCTGCAGGTCGGCAAGACGAGTTGGCTCTTTTTCTGGCCGCAGTGCTGCCGAAAGGGTACCGTTCGTCTCGATCACCGCGTAGGAGACCTCCCGTGGGTCAAAAATATTTTTACCGCGCAGCGCTTCCATCAGGTCGGCTGTGGTCAGCCGTAACATCCGCAAGGCTTTCTGATCGATCTGCCCGTCCAAGATCACCGTCTTTGGTCTGCCGGAGAGAAAGTTGAAGAATTTCTGGCTGCGGAAGCTCAGCACGGAGCCCAGCAGTTCCAGCGCTGCAATGAGAAACAGCGGGATCAGGCTGGATGTGATGGGCACCTCTTCCGATTCAATGGAGATGGATGCCAGATTGGAAATGAGAATGGTGGACACCAGTTCTTCAGGCTGCAGTTCGCCCAGCTGGCGCTTGCCCATCAGCCGCATGGCAAACAGGACGCACAGATAAATGATGATCGTGCGGCAGATCAGAAGCTTCAAGTAACAAGACCTCCTGTCGTTTCTGGCGGAATGGATGCCGCTGCAGCCGGGCATACTGCTGTGCAAAGGAGTGGTTGGATGCGGCAGTTATCACAGAGCCTTGCGGCAAATCTTGCGGTGCTGGACAAAATGTTTGGCACCTCTGCGGATTATTATGCCAAGGAGATCACGATTTATCATTGCAGGGGAAGCATCCTGCTGTTTGACGGCATGGCAAGCCTGGATTCTTTGTGGGAGCTTTTACTGGATGCGGCCAGCCGTCAGGCACCGCCGCAGCAGGCAGGCCAGCGTTGCACCGGGCCGCAGGTCTTTGAGCTGATCCTGCACGGCTCAGCCTTTCCGGCAGAAAGTGAGCCGGTAACAGATCTGGCTGATCTGATCAAACGAATGACGGCAGGCATGGCGGTCTTACTGCTGGACGGCTGCGCAAAGGGCATTGCCTTCTCAGTGCAGGGACTGAAGTTCCGCTCGGTAGACGAGCCTTCCGGGGAGGGCAATCTGCGCGGCTCCCGCGAAGGCTTTGCCGACCTGCTGCGGGTCAATCTGAGCCTGCTGCGGCGGCTCATCCGTACCGAACATCTGGTGCAGGAGGTGGCGCAGGCCGATACCGAAATGCAAACGGAATACGCCATCTGCTACTGCAAAAACAGGGCAGACTCCGCCATGGTGATCCGTGTGCGCAAAGCGCTTGCCGCTGCAAAGCCGGAGCTTTTGCTGGATTCCAGTTATTTTGTGCCGTGGCTGCTGCCGGGCAAGGCGCGGCTGTTCACGCCGGTAAGCTACACCGAGCGGCCTGCCGTGGCGGCGGCAAAGATCTGTGAGGGCAAGATCGTGGTGCTGGTCAACGGAAGTCCCTCTGCCATGGTGCTTCCGGCTCTTTTCTGCGAAAATTTTGAGTGCTTGGACGATTATGCATCCACCGCCGTGTTTTCCTCTTTTCTGCGCATCCTCAAATATGTTTCGTTCTACCTCACAGTATTTCTGCCGGGTGTGTTCGTCTGTCTGGCGGTCTACCTGCCGGAGCTGATCCCACCGCAGCTTCTGTACAAGATCGAAGCGGCAGAGAAGGCCACACCGCTGCCGCTGTTTGCGGAAATGCTGCTGGTCATACTCATTTTGGAGGTCATCCGGGAAGCAGGTCTGCGGATGCCGCAGTCGCTGGGGCATTCGGTCAGTCTGGTGTCCGCGTTGATCATCGGCGATGCTGCCATTGCCACCGGGCTTATGAGCACGCCGGTGATCTTTGTGGCAAGCATCACGGCCATCGCGGTGTTCGTCACGCCCTCTTTGTACGAGCCTGCTACGCTGCTGCGTCTGGGTGTGGTGCTGGCTGCAGGCCTTGCCGGGCCGGTGGGCCTTGCGGGGGCTTTTTTTGCAGTTCTGCTCAGTCTTTCCGGCACAGCCTGCCTGCAGGTGCCATATCTGGCGGCGCATCCGTTCCCGCAGCGGCCCATGGAAGAGGATGGCATCATCCGCCGCAACTACCGCCGCCTTTCAGCGCACGACTTTAATATCTGGCAGAAACGGGAGGGAAAATGATACAAAAACAGAAAGGCTTTTCTGCTCCCGTGCTGGCACTGAGCGTGTGGACAGCTGCGCTGGCAGAAGAAATGCAGACCGGTATCTCTCCGCGTGGGATGATCATTCATGGAGCGGTTCAGGCTCTTTTGCTCACATGCATCAGTGGGGTGTTCTCTGCCTGTTGGCAGCGGGCAGCCATGCAGTGGGTCTGGCTGTTTTCCGCAGGAGCATGGTTTCTGGCAGAGTTGTTTGAAACCGTAATGCAGGCCCAGAACATCTGCCAGCAGGAGTTCCGCTCCATGGCGCTGATCGGCCTGCTGCCGCTTTTGCTCTGGGCAGGGTGGTGTATTCCGCCTTCCGGCTGGGATGCTCCGGCACGGGTGCTGTGGTGGTTCGTGCTGCTGGGTGGGCTGGTCTGTCTGACAGGGCTTGCCGGGCAGATGGACTGGGCGCACCTGCTGACGGCAGATGCTGTGCAACTGACCCGCTGGCCGCGTGTTCCGCTGTATGCGGAGTATTTGTTCTGGCCGCTTCTTGCAGGTTATGAAGAGCCGCGCAGCATGTCCTGGCTGCCATGGCTCACCTTTCTGGCACAGGCGGGTCTTACTGCCGGGATGTGCCTCGTATTTGGCGCAGCGGATTACCCGGCACAGGAGCTGCTGCGGGCATGGAGCGCAGATGTTTTCTCCCGCATGGATGCGCTGCTTTTGCTCATCTGGCTCACCTGCGCGATCTTCCGCACCGGCTTTCTCTGCGCGGCAGTGCGTACCGTGTGGCAGCGCGCGGTGCAGTGCGGGAAAGGAGCGGTAAAATGAAGCAGAAGAAACTGCGCTCTCTCAGTGCGGTGCTTTTAATAGGGTGGTGCCTGATTTTTCTGCGCTGCGAGACCACCGAAAAAAGCATGGTTCGTGCGCTGTATCTTGCTCAGAAGGAACAGTCCATCACCGTAGGGCTGCTGTATCAGGCTCCGGAAGCCGCCGCCGATGCATCCGAGGCTTCTGGTGCTGTGCAGCTGCAGTTGGCGCAGGCGGACACGCTGGCAAAAGCGCTGGCGGCGGCTCAAAAGCAACTGCCGCAAAAGGCGGATTACCGCCTGTGCGATTATCTGCTGATCGATCAAGATGCATCGGCAGAGCTGCTTGCAGCGTATGAGCGTACGGTGCTGGAAAACAGGCAGGGCAGGGTATCGGCAAAAGTTTCTGTGCTGGAAATGGACGATGGATTTTTGGAGGAACTTCCAGCAGAAAAGCAGGAATTTCCGAACAAACTGCTTGAGCAGCTCAAGCAGTGCGCAGACCAGATGCCGAGGCTTTACCAGTATCAGGACGGAATGCTTCTGCCGCAGCTGCGGGCAGAGAAACAGGAAGTGGCACTTGCAGATACAAGCATCCTCTGGCGAGTGGAAAACAGCATTGAGCTGGAGGCCCGGCAGGCGGAAACAGCGCGGCTTTTGCTGGAAATGGGCGGCGTGCATACGTTCTGGCTGGAAGGTGAGCCGGTAACGGTCCGCCGATGCAGCGTGTCTGTCACCCTGCAGGAAGAAACTGCCAGTCTGCGGCTGGACTGTCAGCGCAGCTATGATACGCCGCAGCCCAGCGCCGCACAGTGCGAACAGCTGGCAGAACTGTGCACGCAGACGGTGCAGTCTTTCTGGCAGCAGGGCATCGACCTTGTGCATCTGCAGCAGCGCAGTGCATTGCAGAACGGTGTGGACAGAGAAAAGATCACAATAAAAAACGCCTGCCCGCAATTGCAGGCAGACGTGAGATTTTTACCGATGTGATTCAGTTGGCAGTGGGGAAGGTGACAGTAATGGTAGTGCCCACATCCACCTGACTTTCCAGCTTGATGCGTGCGTTGTGGATGCGCGCGATATGCTTGACGATGGCAAGGCCCAGACCGGTACCGCCGGTAGCCTTGCTGCGGCTCTTATCCACACGATAGAAGCGCTCAAACACGCTGGACTGTGCTTCTTTCGGGATGCCGATGCCGTTATCGGCCACAGTCAGGGTGCAGTGTCCGTCGCGGCTGCAGGCTGTGGTGATCTGTACCTTACCGCCGGGACGATTATAACGGATCGCATTATCGCACAGGTTCTGGCATAGCTCGTCCAGCAGGGCACGGTTGCCGTGCACAAGAGCACTTTCGCCCAGACAGTTCAGCGAGATGTAAGCCCGGCGGGCATTCAGCTTCTGGCGCTCTACGCAGTCCTTGGCAACGGTAAGCAGATCCACTGTCTCCATCTCCGGCTCAGAACCGGCTTCGCTGGCGTTGTCCAGACTGGAAAGCTGCAGGATATCGTTCACCAGCTGGATCATACGGCTGGCCTCCACATGGATCTTCTGGGCAAAGCACGGCACATCCTCAGGCTTTGCAATGCCGGTCTCGATTAGCTCCGCATAGCCGGAAATACTGGTCAGCGGGGTTTTCAGCTCATGACTGACATTGGCAGTAAACTCCTGCCGCATCTTTTCATTGTTCTCACGGAGGATGCGGTCAGAGTGGATGCTTTCGGCAAAGGGGACAAGCTCCTTATAGGGAACATTGTCCTGAATATGATCCAGATCTTCGGTCATGCTCAGCACAGGGGAGACCAATGCACGGGTGAGCAGAGCTGCCAGCACAGCGGCGGCCAGCATGAGTGCAACGCAGCTCAGCACGATGGCAGGCAGGGTCGAATCATAAATAGACCAGACCGTTTCTGCATCCTGTGCCATGCGCAAAATTTCGCCGTTGGGCAGCAATATGGCATAGTAATAGGTCTCGTAGCCCATGGTCTGGGAGTCGCGGATGTCCCGGCCCACACCTTCGGTCATGGCCTGACGGATCTCCGGGCGGGAGAGATGGTTCTCCATAGGCTGATCGGTAGCAGATTCAAACAGCACACTGCCGTCCTGCGAGATCAGGGTGATGCGCAGATCATTGGTAACAAAGAACGAAAGCTGCTGCGGGTCCTGCACCAGATCATAACCGACGCTTGCCAGATCGGCTTCCCGCTCAAGGCTGGTCCATGCCTGAGCCGTGAATGCCTTGTGAAAAACAAAGATGCAAAGCGCCGCCGTGAACAGCAGACCAAGGAAACCCATCAGGAACAGGCGGTAGCTGATCTTTTCTTCCATGCTGCGCAGCTTCATTCTTCACCGGCCTCCTCTTCATCGGTCAGCTTGTAACCCACCTTGCGCACAGTGCAGATGTATTTGCCGGCATCCCCCAGCTTTTTGCGCAGGGTGCGGATATGCATATCCACAGTGCGGCTCTCCACCGAAATGTCGGTGCCCCACACCACCTGCAGAATGGTCTCGCGTGTCACCACCAGATTGGTGTTTTCCAGCAGCAAACGCAGCAGGCTGTACTCCTTGTAGGTCAGCTCCACTGGCGTTCCGCTCACAGTCACGTTGTGACGGGCATTGTCCAGCAGGATCTCGTGAAAGCTGAGTACGTTGGGACGTGCTTCCGGAGCCGAGCGGCGCAAGGCGGCGCGCACCCGGCTCAAAAATTCCATGATGCCAAAAGGCTTTGAGATGTAATCATCGGCACCGCAGTCCAGCCCGCGCACGGTGTCCAGCTCACTGGATTTTGCAGTCACCATGATGACGGGCAGCCTGCGCAGGGAAGGGGTGTTGCGCAGCTTTTTCAGGATGGAAAAACCGTCCTCACCGGGCAGCATCACGTCTAAGATCACCAGTTCCGGCTCTGCAGCGTGCATGGCCTGCCAGAACGGCTCAGAGCTTTCAAAGCTGGTCACTTCGTATCCGCTGGACTGCAGGGCATACTGTTCCAGCTCCCGGATGGCGGCATCGTCTTCAACAATATAAATCATTTGTCAAAATCCTCCGCAGATTGATTTTCAGGGAAGAGATAGCGTTCACGGTAACGGTCAAGACGGCGATGGAATTCCTCACTTTCCTTGGTGTCATTGCCGTGACGCAGCTCGTTGAGGTATGCGTGGGTATCAAAGCTGTCCTGTGCAACCTCGATCTGTGCAACGGCTACGTTGCTGCAGTGGTCGCACACACGCTCATAGTTGGTCAGCAGGTCGTCCAGCACAAAGCCATATTCAATGGAGCAGCTGCCGGCCTGCAGGCGGGCAATGTGGTGGGCCTTGATGGCACGTACCAGCTCGTTGACCACGGCTTCCAGCGGTTCCACCTTGCTGGCAAGATGCAGATCACCCTTGCGGAAAGCATCAGTGGTGCGGTTCAGAATATCCTGCACCGCATCCTCCAGCACCTGCAGCTCGTCGCGGGCATCCTGCGAGAACTGGATGTCTTTGGTGTGCATCTCCTCGGCAGATTCCATCAGGTTTACGGAATGGTCGCTGATGCGCTCAAAATCGCTGATGGTGTGCAGCAGGGTATTTACGCTCTGGCTGTCGGCATGGTTCAGCTCACGGCTGGAAAGCTTGACGAGATAGGTGCCGAGAGCGTCCTCGTAACGGTCTACCTGCGTCTCTTCCTCGCGGACTTTCTGCGCAAGTGTGTCGTTCCACTCATGAGTCAGGCTCATGGCCTGCATCACGCCCACACGGGCAAGCTCTGCCATTTCAGCAGTTGCAGAGCGTGCACGCTCCACAGCCACGGCAGGGGTGTTCAGCAGGCGGTCATCCAGCAGCGCAAAGCTTTCCTTTTCCGGCGAATCCGGAATGGTGAGGATGGCCAGCTTTTCCAGCAGGTTTGCAAAGGGCAGCAGCACCAGCGTTGCCACGATATTGAACACCGAGTGCACCACAGCGATGCCCCATGCCTCGATGGTGGTGTTCACAAAAGCAAAGTGGCAGACCGTATTCAGGCCGTAAAAGCCGACAAGGAAGATGGTCACACCGATGATGTTGAAGTACAGATGGACCATGGCAGCACGGCGTGCATTCTTGTTGGCACCCACAGAGGAGATCAACGCGGTAACGCAGGTGCCGATGTTCTGACCCATGATAATGGGAATGGCACTGCCGTAGGTGATCACGCCGGTGGCGCTCAATGCCTGCAGGATGCCAACGCTGGCGCTGGAGCTCTGGATGATGCCGGTAACAAGGGCACCCACCAGAACGCCCAGAAGGGGGTTGGAAAAGCGGGTGAACAGGCTGGTGAACCATGCCTCGTTCTGCAGGGGCAGGACGGCGTTAGACATGGTGGTCATGCCAGTCATCAGCACGGCAAAGCCGATGAGGATAGTGCCCACGCCTTTTTTCTTCTCACTCTTACACATATACAGCAAAATGCCGATAAATGCAAGCAAAGGACTGAAAGAAGTGGGTTTGAGCAGATTGATGAGGAGGCTGTCGCCCTGCAGGCCGGAAAGGCTCAGGATCCAGCTGGTGACAGTGGTGCCCACATTGCTGCCCATGATCACGCCGATGGCCTGATGCAGCTCCATGATGCCGCTGTTGACAAAGCCGACCACCATGACCGTGGTAGCGCTGGAACTCTGGATCACAGCGGTGACGCACAGGCCAAGGAAAAAGCCTTTAAGAGGGTTGTCAGTCAGCTTGCTCAGGATCTTCTGCAGCTGGCCGCCGGCCTGCTTTTCCAGTGCTTTGCCCATGATGTCCATGCCGAACAGGAACAGGGCAAGACCTCCAAGCAGGGAAAAGACATTGAAGATGGTCATAAAGATTTCCTCACTTTTGTTTGACGTGTTTTTGATGTGTTTCTCCTGATTTTGAGTATACAGATGCAATGTAAAATCCAAAATCGAGGGAATGTAAAATCCGTGTAAAGGTAAGAAAAATGTAAAAAATCAGTACATGGCTGCGCTGCTGCGTGCATTCTTGCCTGGCTGCGAAAAAGCCGCCCGCACAATATTGTTTTTTACCGATCGTTCTATTATAATAATAAGAAGGAATCCTGTACGGTACCTGACAGCAGGCAGGGCTGTGCAGCAAAAGGGGAGCACAGGAGGAACAAGAATGGGCACATTCAATGTCTCGCTCAAAACGCTGACCGACCGTGTCAGCATGGATGTTGTTTATACACCGAAGGAACTGGATCAGATCTGTGTGGAGATCGCCGAAGTGAACCGCCCGGGTCTGTTCCTGGCGGGCTATTACGATTATTTTGATAAGCTGCGCCTGCAGATCATGGGTCTGGCAGAGATGAATTTTCTGTCCGGCCTTTCGGCAGAAAAACGCTACGAAGCACTGGATCAGCTGTTCCGTCAGCAGCCGCCGGCTGTTATCGTCTGCCGCAGCGAAGAACTGACCCCCTTCCCGGAGATGCAGGAGCTGGCCCAGAAGCATGGTGTTGCACTGCTGCGCTCCAACGAGACCACCTGCACTCTGATGGGCAGCCTGATCAGTGTGCTGAATCTGGAACTGGCACCGCGTATCACCCGCCATGGTGTGCTGGTGGAAGTGTACGGCGAAGGCATCCTGATCCTGGGCGACAGCGGCATTGGCAAAAGCGAGCTTGCCATCGAGCTGGTCAAGCGCGGCCACCGCCTTGTGGCAGATGATGCGGTGGAGCTGCGCAAGGTGTCCAACCGCCAGATCATGGGTACTGCCCCGGAGAATATCCGCCACTTCATTGAGCTGCGCGGCATTGGCATCGTCAATGTGGCCCGTGTGTACGGCGTGGGCGCGGTCAAGCTGAGCGAAAGCCTTGACCTTGTGGTTCAGCTGGAAGCATGGGACCCCACTAAGAACTACCAGCGCACCGGTCTGGAAAACGAATACTACGACATTCTGGGCGTCAGCATTCCCAGCACCAGCATTCCGGTCTCACCGGGCCGCAATCTGGCTGTCGTGCTGGAAACTGCAGCCATCAACAACCGCCAGAAGAAGATGGGTTACAACGCAGCGCGTGAACTGCTGATCCGTCTGGGTCTGGACGATAAAATGGATTGATCCCACACCGCAAAAGGAGCAAGTTATCATGGAACGATTCAAGCAGAAACTGCAGGCAGCAGCGATCCCGTTCAGGGAGAACGAACCGCTTGCGGCGCACTGTACCTTTAAAATCGGAGGCCCGGCAAAGCTGTTTGTCATGCCGGAAAACGAGCAGCAGCTCTGCAGTGCAGTTGCGCTTTGCAAAGAGCAGGCTGTCCGCTATTACCTGCTGGGCAACGGCAGCAACATCCTGTTTGCGGACGAAGGCTTTTCCGGCGTGGTGATCGATGTTTCGGCACTGGACGCAGAGATCGCGGTGGAAGATACAGTCCTGACCGCAGGCGCAGGTGTCCGCCTTGCGGCACTGTGTAAGGCGGCACTGAAGCATGGCCTGTCCGGGCTGGAATTTGCCTACGGCATCCCCGGCACGGTGGGCGGTGCAGTGTATATGAATGCGGGTGCCTACGGCGGCGAGATGAAGGACGTGCTCACCACAGTGCGGTATCTTGCGGCAGAAGGCGAGGTCAGAAAAGTGCCTGCCGCAGAGCTGGATCTCCGCTATCGCCACAGTATTTTTGAAGAGAACAGCGGCTGCATCCTCTCGGCACAGTTCCATCTGCAGCCCGGAAACGCAGCGGACATCCGTGCAAAAATGGATGAATTGATGGCCAAGCGTGTGGAAAAGCAGCCGCTGGATAAGCCCAGCGCCGGCAGCACCTTCAAGCGCCCGGCGGGTGCTTTTGCGGCTGCGCTGATCGACCAGTGCGGCCTGCGCGGCTATCGCCACGGCGGCGCAGCCGTCAGCGATAAGCACTGCGGCTTTGTGGTAAACCTTGGCGGCGCTACCTGTGCTGATGTGCTGGCACTCTGTGACGAGGTGCGCGCCATCGTAAAGGAGAAGACGGGCTACGACCTTGAAAAAGAGATCCGGGTCGTCCGATAACGGAAAAAGCAAAAAAGGAGCGGTAGATCAGATTATGGAGCTGTTGATCGTCAGCGGACTTTCCGGTGCAGGCAAGTCGGTGGCTATGAATGCGCTGGAAGATATCGGTTTTTTCTGTATAGATAATGTTCCGGCCGGACTGCTGCCCAGCATCACTGCATTCTCGGAAGCGGGCGACAGCCAGCTGGAGCGGGTGGCTCTTTCCATGGATGTGCGCGGCTGCCGCACCAGCGAAGAGATCGAGCGTGCGCTCGACAAGCTGGATGAGCAGGGTGTGGATTATAAAATTCTATTTCTGGATGCCCCGGACGATGTACTCATGCGCCGCTACAGCGAGACCCGTCGCCGCCACCCCATCAGCATTGCCGAGGGCATTTCCACCCGGGAGGCCTTTGCAAAGGAACGCAAAATATTGAAGCCTTTGCAGGAGCGTGCAGATTACGTCATCAATACCGCCCTGCTTTCTACAGCACAAAACAAAGAACGAATCTGCGATCTTTTTGCAAAAAATGGCGGAGCCAAGGGCGCCATGCGCCTGACCGTGATGTCCTTTGGATTCAAATTCGGCATCCCGCCGGAGGCAGACCTTGTGCTGGATGTGCGCTGCCTGCCCAACCCCTTCTACGTGCCGGAACTCAAGCATAAGACCGGCCTTGATCAGGATGTGGTGGATTTTGTCATGAGCCACCCGGAAGCGCAGGAACTGCTCAAACGGTATGAGAACTTTTTGCAGTATGCACTGCCGCTGTACGTCAAGGAGGGCAAAAGCCAGCTGACCATTGCGGTGGGATGTACCGGCGGCAAGCACCGTTCCATTACATTTGCGCGTAAGATCGCGGAGTATTGCACGCAACTCGGCTACGAGCCGGGCGTGCAGCACCGCGATGCCAAACGCTGACAGAATTCGAGGAAGTATGAGTAGTTTTGCATCCCGCGCGCGGGAGGAGATCGCGCAGCGCAGCATCCAGAAGGATTGCTGTGTGCGTGCGGCAGCTTATGGCATTGCGTGCTTTGCCAAATATTTTGATGCAAAGGGTCTGGTGGTGCAGACCGAGCAGAAGGAGACAGTGCAGTCTGCCCAGCAGCTGTTCGCACGCTGCGGCGTGCAGGGCGAGATCCTGCACAAGCAGCGGCCCAGCGGCATGCTGTATGAGTTCAACATCCGTGCGTCGGAGCAGGTAGCCCGGATGCACGAGCTGTTCGGCACCACGGGCAGCGAGACCAGCCTGCAGATCGACCCCCGCCTTATCCGCTGTCAGACCTGCGTCAGTGCGTACATTGGCGCAGCTTTTTTGTGCAGTGGAACGGTCATTGACCCGCAGAAAGAATATAATCTGGAATTTCTTACCTCCCGCACCAATCTGGCACGGGACTTTGAAGCGCTGCTGGCAGAGCATGAGTTTGCACCGCACCGCACCCGCCGCAACGGCGTGAACCTGATCTACGTCAAGACCGGGGCCAATGTGGAACGGCTGCTCAGCTTTATGGGCGCTGGAAACGCTGCAGAGGAAATGCATGCGCAGAAAGCCTTCAAACAGGTGCGCAACCAGACCAACCGACAGACCAACTGTGATACGGCAAACCTTGGCAAAACGGCCCGTGCCAATGCGCAGACGCTGAAGGCCATCCGCTTTCTGGAAGAGCAGGATGCCCTTAGCACTCTGCCGGAGGTATTGCAGGAAGCCGCTGCCAAGCGGATGCAGTACCCGGATCTTTCGCTCACAGCGCTGTGCGGCTGCTTTGAGCCGCCCGTGAGCAAATCCGGCCTGTCGCACCGGATGAAGAAGCTGGAGGCGTTGGCCGAAAATCTGCGGCAGAATCTGGAACAGGAGACAAAAGCATGAGCGAAGCATTACCCAATACCCGGCCTTTTGTCCATCTGCACATCCACACAGAGTACAGCCTGCTGGATGGTGCCTGCCGCATTGACCAGCTGATGGATCGCGTAAAAGAGTGCGGACAGACCGCCATTGCCTGCACCGACCACGGCGTGATGTACGGCTGCGTGCAGTTTTATAAGGCTGCAAAAAAGGCTGGCATCAAGCCCATCATCGGCTGTGAGGTGTATGTGGCCACCCGCACCCGCTTTGACAAGGTAAATAAGATCGACGGCAACAACCACCTGATCCTGCTGTGCAAAAATGAGACCGGCTACAAAAATCTGATCAAAATGGTGTCGGCCGCCTTTGTGGAGGGCTTTTATTCCAAGCCCCGCATTGATAAGGAACTGCTGGAAAAATATCACGAAGGTCTGATCTGCCTGTCGGCCTGTTTGGCAGGCGAAGTTCCGCAGGCTATTCTGGCGGGCGATTATGAGCGCGCCAAAGCAGCAGCGCTGTGGTATCGAGACCTCTTCGGCGAGGAAAACTATTATATCGAGCTTCAGAACCATGGTCTGGAAGAGGATAATACTGTGCTGCCGCAGCTCATCAAGCTGGCACGGGAGACCGGAATTCCCATGGCAGCCACCAACGACTCCCACTATCTGCGCAAGGAGGATGCCAAAATGCAGGGCATCCTGCTCTGCATCCAGACCGGCAAGACCATTCAGGATGCGGATAAAATGGAGTTCCAGACCGACGAGTTCTATGTCAAAACGACAGACGAAATGTACGAGCTGTTCTCCATGGTGCCGGAAGCCTGCGAGAATACCGCCAAAATTGCCGAACAGTGTAACTTTGATTTTGATTTTGGACACACTAAAATTCCATATTACAAAGCGCCGAATGGTATGGATAATCAGGCGTTTTTTGAAAAGCTCTGCTGGGAAGGTCTGGAGCGCCGCTACGGCCCCAATGTTCCGCAGGCCAACAAAGACCGTCTGGAATACGAGATCGGCGTGGTCAAAAAGATGGGCTACACGAACTACTATCTTATCGTGTGGGACTACGTGAACTACGCCAAGAGTCAGGGTATCCCGGTAGGCCCGGGCCGTGGTTCCGGCGCAGGCAGCATTGCGGCTTACAGCGTGGGCATCACGGATATCGACCCCATCCGTTATAACCTGATCTTTGAGCGCTTCCTGAACCCGGAGCGCGTCAGTATGCCAGATTTTGATGTGGACTTCTGCTACGAGCGCCGTCAGGAAGTGATCGATTACGTCAACCGGAAATATGGTGCCGACCATGTGGCTCAGATCGTCACCTTTGGCACCATGGCCGCCCGCAACGCCATCCGCGATGTGGGCCGCGTGATGGGCATTCCGTATCAGCAGGTAGATGTTGTGGCAAAGCAGGTGCCCATGGAACTGAAAATGACGCTGAAACGTGCGTTGGAGGTATCGCCGGAACTTAAGCGGATGTACGATACCGACCCGCAGGTCACAGAGCTGATCGACACGGCCTTGAAGGTGGAGGGCATGCCCCGCCATGCTTCCACCCATGCGGCGGGTGTCGTCATTACCCCGGAGCCTACGGACTACTATCTGCCGCTGGCCACCAACGACGGCCTGCCTGTGACCCAGTTCAACATGACCGAAATCGAAGAACTTGGCCTTTTGAAGATGGACTTTTTGGGCCTGCGCACGCTGACCGTCATTCATGACGCGGAAACTGCTGTGCAGAAGCACCACCCGGAGTTCTCCATCCAGAAGCTGGATTACGACGACCCGGACACCTACAGGATGCTGGGACAGGGAGACACCGAGGGCGTGTTCCAGCTGGAATCTTCCGGCATGAAGCAGGTGCTTGTGGGCCTGCAGCCGCAGAACCTAGAAGACATTATCGCTCTGATCAGCCTGTACCGGCCCGGCCCCATGGATTCGATCCCCACCTACCTGCGCAACCGCCACGAGCCGGACAAAATCAGCTATAAGACCCCACAGCTGGCCCACATTCTGGATGTGACCAATGGCTGCATCGTCTATCAGGAGCAGGTCATGCAGATCTTCCGGGAGCTGGCAGGTTTCTCTTTTGGTCAGGCAGACAATGTCCGCCGTGCCATGAGCAAAAAGAAACATGCCGTCATGGAGGCCGAGCGAGAGCACTTTGTGTACGGCTGCACCGATCCCGGCAACGAATGCCCCGGCTGTGTGGCAAACGGCATCTCTGAGAAAGTGGCCAATGAGATCTACGATGAAATGTCCAGTTTCGCTTCATATGCGTTCAATAAGAGCCATGCGGCCTGCTATGCCTATGTGGCATTCCAGACGGCCTATCTCAAGTGCCATTATCCCAGTGAGTTCATGGCGGCTTTGCTGACCAGTGTGCTGGATAACACGGATAAGGTCATTGAATATTCCGGCGAGTGTGCCCGCCTTGGCATCAAGGTGCTGCCGCCGGATGTGAATGTTTCCAACGGCGGCTTCACGGCGGATGGAAGCGGTCAGATCCGCTTTGGCCTGAATGCAGTCAAAAATGTGGGCCGCAACCTGATCGAGAATGTGGTGAAGGGGCGGCAGAATAAGCCTTACACCGGCCTGTACGATTTCTGCAAGCGGATGCATGGCAATGAACTGAACCGCCGGGCAGTGGAGTGCCTCATCAAGGCCGGCGCATTCGATCATCTGGGCAACAACCGCCACAGCCATGTGGAGGCCGTAGAGGGCATTCTGAAGAGCATTGAGACCGACTCTCGGCGCAATCTGGATGGACAGCTGGATCTGTTCTCGGTGATGAGCGGGGAAGCACAGAGCGGTGCTTCCGAGGATAACTATGAAATAAAGCAGCTGCCGGAGTACAGCCATAAGGAACTGCTCCAGCAGGAAAAGGAAGTCAGCGGCCTGTATCTGTCCGGTCATCCGCTGGATGCTTACCGAGAACAATCGGCACGCATTGCATCCCACACCATCAAGGATCTTACAGGGGAAGATGCCCATGTGAAGGATGGAGAAAAAGTGCGCATTGTGTGCGCGGTGGTAAAAAGCCGCATGATGACCACAAAGTCCAACAGCATGATGGCTTTTACCAGCGTAGAAGACCTGACCGGCACCATGGAAGTGATCGTATTCCCAAAGGTGCTGGATGCTTTCCGGGATTCACTGCACGAAAATGCAGTCGTCGTGATCGATGGCAGACTGTCGGTACGGGAGGATGAAGCTTCCAAGCTGCTGGCAGAGAGCATCGTCCCGATCGAAAATTACGATCCGGCCCGACTGGATAACGGCAGGCCGGACCCGATGAAAACGGCAGCAAAGAAGCTGTATATCCGTGTGCCTTCCCGCAGCAGCAGGGAATATGCAAAGGTGGTCAATCTGCTTGGCATTTTTGATGGGGACATGCCGGTGCTCCTGTATCTGACCGATACCAAGCAGTATCTGCGTGTGCCGCGCCATCTGTACGCATCCGGCCATCCGCTGCTGTTCAAAGAGCTGGAAAGGCTGGTTGGAACGGACAACATTGCAACAAAATGACATTTCCGTGCACGAATCTTAACGCAAATCCGGCGGGATGGCTGTTTCCAAAATAAGGCGTTTGTGTTATAATGATTCAAGGCAAGTGAAGTGCTTTGGACAGCGTTAAAATGGAGAGCGCTGTGATACCATTGGGTAAATGAAGAAACAAATTGGAGGGAAACTCTCGTATGGAAAAGCAGATCAAAACGATTGGCGTATTGACGAGCGGTGGTGATGCTCCTGGCATGAACGCTGCCGTGCGCGCCGTAGTCCGTACCGGCCTGCATAAGGGTTACCGCATGATCGGCATTCAGCGTGGCTACAATGGCCTGCTGAACGGCGAATGCTTTGAGATGAACCTGCGCAGTGTGTCGAACATCATCTCTGCAGGCGGTACCATTTTGTATACCGCCCGCTGTCTGGAATTCAAGACCAAGGAAGGTCAGGACAAGGGTGCAGAGAAATGCCGTGAACTGGGCATTGATGCGCTGGTGGTCATTGGCGGCGACGGCTCTTACCGCGGCGCTCGTGAGCTGGCCCACCGCGGCATTCCGATGATCGGTCTGCCCGGCACGATTGACAACGATATTTCCTGCACCGATTACACCATTGGCTACGATACCGCCATGAATACCGCGCTGGAGATGATCGACAAGCTGCGCGATACCACCCAGAGCCACGACCGCTGCAGTGTGGTCGAGGTCATGGGCCGCAACGCCGGTTATATTGCTCTGAATGTTGCAATTGCTTCCGGCGCTATGGCTGTTCTACTGCCGGAGAAGGAATTTGACATGCAGCGTGATATTCTGGATAAGATCGCTGAGACTCAGAAGACCGGCAAGCGTCACTTCATCATTATCGTTGCCGAGGGTGTCGGCCATGCACAGGAGATCGCAAACGAGATTCAGGCACGCACCGGCATCGACTCCCGCGCCACCATTCTGGGCCATGTCCAGCGCGGTGGTTCTCCCACTCTGCGTGACCGTGTGAACGCTTCTGCAATGGGCTACCATGCCGTGTGCCTGCTGGAGCAGGGCAGGTATAACCGCATCGTCGGCATGAGGGGCGAAAAGCTGGTGGATTACCCTGTGGATGAAGCTCTTGAAATGACCAAGACGCTTGACCCGGTGCTGCTGGACGTTTGTAACACCATTTCTATCTGATATTTATAAAGTCAATACCATGGAGCTGTTCTCTCGAAGAATCGGGAGGACGGCTCTTTTTTGCGTTTTAACGCAAAAAATATATGAACTGGCTGGAGCTTTCTGAATTTAAAAAAGAAAAATCGTGAATCAAAAGTGCATAGCATAAAATTGAAATTTGTGGAAGGTGGTTTACGGGAAATTGTGAAGGAATACGCAGGGCGTGTTTTACCACTTTGGCAGGAAAATAACGATGATGCGCGAGGCAAAAATTGTAGCACAAAAAGCCAATTTTGTCTTGAACTTTTTGCCGTATGTGCTAGAATAAAAGAGAAAGGCATCCTTGTGTCCAACAGATATCTGGATGTGAATATTGGAAAGTAAATTCGGAGGTAATCACAATGGCTGATATGTTTGCACCGCTGGTAGCACAGCTGAAGGCAAATCCCAAGACAATCGTTTTCACCGAGGGCAATGATCCCCGCATTCTGGAGGCCGCTGCAAAGCTGCTGGCCGAGGGCGTGCTGAAGGTCGTCATGGTGGGCAACGAGGCTGAGTGCAAAGCTGCTGCTGCCGCCGGTAACTTTGATATTTCCGCTGCCGAGATCATCGACCCCGAGAACTATGCCGGTTTCGATGAGATGGTCAACACCATGGTGGAGTTGCGCAAGGGCAAGCAGACCGCTGAGGAGTGCACCGCTCTGCTGAAGAAGTCCAACTACTTCGGCACCATGCTGGTGAAGATGGGCAAGGCTGATTGCCTGCTGGGCGGCGCTACTTACTCCACTGCCGACACCATTCGTCCCGCTCTGCAGCTGGTCAAGACCAAGAAGGGCGCACATCTGGTCAGCTCCTGCTTCATTCTGGACCGTGACTGCGGTGAAGAGGGCCTGAAGCGCATTGCCATGGGCGACTGCGCTGTTAACATCGACTATACCGATACCATTGATAAGGCTACCGGCGAGGTCAAGATCGCCGCTTCTGCAAAGCTTGCTGAGGTTGCTATTGAGACCGCTAAGACCGCAAAGTTGTTCGGCATCGATCCGAAGGTTGCTGTGCTGAGCTTCTCCACCAAGGGCTCCGGCAAGGGCGGCACCGTTGCTTTGAGCCATGACGCTGTGATCAAGGCTCAGGAAATGGATCCCGAGTTGGCTGTGGACGGTGAGCTGCAGTTTGACGCTGCCGTTGCTCCCGAAGTTGCACAGGTCAAGTGCAAGGGCAGCAAGGTGGCTGGTCAGGCCAACACCTTCATCTTCCCCTGCATCGAGGCCGGCAACATCGGCTATAAGATTGCTCAGCGTCTGGGTGGTTATGCAGCTTACGGCCCCATCCTGCAGGGTCTGAACGCTCCCATCAACGACCTGTCCCGTGGCTGCAACGCCGACGAGGTCTACAAGATGAGCCTGATCACTGCCTGCCAGTCTTGAGCTGACTGATTGAAAATAGCCGCCGCATTCACCGTACAAAACGGGCAGAATGTTGAGGCCTCAAAGGCAGATTTCAAAAAATGAGTATAGCAAAGCTGAGCATCTGTGAAAAAGCAGGTGCTCAGCTTTTTGCATTTTCAGTTCCGAAAAATTCTACTCTTTTTGAGGGAAAAAGATGAGATTTTTGCTTTCCGCTTTTCATTGGCGCTATTTTGCAACAGCCCCTTTACAGGTTTGCTCAGTTCTTTTCGATATACACGCTGGTGGAGGGGAACGCAAAATCCACACCGTCGGCCTGCATGATGTCCATAATGTTCAGGTTCAGGTCGTTCTGCATCTGCAAAAATTCCGCGTAGGCGTTAGTCAGCAGGTAGGCGGAGACCAGAATGTTGATGCTGGAATCGCCAAAGTTTGCAAGCTGTACGATGTTGGTACCCTTGTTGGTGTAAGGGCTTGCGTCCAGCATGGTCTGCAAGTCTTTCATCAGCTGTTCCAGCTTTGGGCGGGTGGTGCCATAGGTGACACCCAGATTGAACTTGTAGGGCCGCATGGTGCGCAGGGCGGCGTTCTGCACGGTGGAAGAGCAGATCTTACTGTTCGTCACCACATTGATGGTTTTATCCAGCGAGCGGATGCGGGTGGAACGGAAGTTGATGTCGATCACTTCGCCTTCCACATCGCCCACAGTGATCCAGTCGCCCACCGAGAAGGGCTTGTCCAGCAGAATCACGATGCCGGAAAACAGGTTGCTGGCGCTTTCCTGTGCGGCCAGCGAGATGGTCAGACCAACCAGACCGGCACCGGCGACAATGCTGCCGATGGGAAAGCCCACTTCTTGTGCCAACGCTGCCACGCACAGCACGATCACCAGCACCTTGTAGGCGGTGTCCAGCAAAGAGCAGAGTGTTTTGTTGGAGCGGATCTCCGAGCTGCAGGAAGCCAGCAGCAGGGCGGCCAGATCCGATGCCGCATACAGGCCTTCGCAGATCAGCAGGGTCATGACAAGGCGGAAGCAGACCAACAGCAGTTTGGCAATGCCGGGAATGGCCCAGGGCAGGGAAGCCGCCGCCAGATATACGCCAACCGCAGTGCACATGCGCTGGATGGGTACCGCAAAGCTGCGCAGCAGGATGGGAGTGCCGTTAAAGTGCCTCTTGCGGGCCAGCAGTGCCGGAATGCCCTTTTTGCTCAGCCAGCGGCGTACCAGCCATGCGGCAAGCAGAATGAGCAGCGCGCACCCTGCGCGCGCAGCCAGTGCAAACCAGCCCTCCAGCAGCACAGAGCCAAGCTCAAACGAAAGATCACGAATAGAAAAGATCATGATAACCTCCTGAATTTTATACGACCCATCTATGATACCATACCGCACCCACCCGGGCAAGAGCTTACAGAGAAGGAAGCTTGAAAGAATCACTTTGATATTTTTTGCACAAATTTTAAGATGCCCTCTTGACAAGCTGGGCCTGCCACGCTATACTTTGTGCCAGAAAGTTCGTTTCAGGGCGGGGTGAGATTCCCCACTGGCGGTAAAGTCCGCGACCACCCGCAAGGGTGCTGACCCGGTGCAACTCCGGGACCAACGGTATAGTCCGGATGCAAGAAACGGCAGGCAAATCGTTGTCTACGCGCCCTGTTGCAGTGTTTTTGTTGCAGCAGGGCGCTTTTCTATTTGTCCTTCCCGTTCCAAAAAACAAGATACGAAAAGAGCTTTCGGAACAATTTTTGTAAGGGGCATCTTACCCCGGGAAGGATCATTACCATGAAAAAAAGCACGACTCACAATCTTACTGTTGCCGCCATGCTCAGCGCGGTGGCCTTTATCCTGATGTTCATTGAGTTTCCCATTCCGATGCTCATTCCGTCCTTCGTCAAGATGGACTTTTCTGACCTGCCGGCTCTGCTGGGTGCCTTTGCTCTCGGCCCGGTGTACGGTGTGGTCATCAGCTTTATGAAGAACCTGCTGCACATCGTTATCAAGGGCACTTCCACTGCATGCGTGGGCGAGCTGTGCAACTTCATGCTGGGTGCGGTTTTCTCCGCTGTGGCAGGCGCTGTCTATAAGCACCACAAGAGCCGCAAGACCGCCATCATCGGTGCTATTGCAGGCGCTGCAGCCATGGCTGTGTTCAGCGTACCGTCCAACTACTTCATCACCTATCCGGCCTATGTACAGTTCTACCACATGCCGCTGGAAGCCATCCTCGGCATGTATCAGGCCATCCTGCCTTCTGCAGACAGTCTCATCAAGTGCCTTGTCATCTTCAATATGCCCTTCACGCTGGTCAAAGGCCTGCTGGATGCAGTGCTGTGCATGCTGATCTACAAGCCGCTGTCTCCCATCCTGCACGGCAGAAAGTAACTTGTTTTCCATTTTTTCTTCTTCTCAAATCATATAACCACAGCAAAACTCCCCGGTCAGGTCCCGCAGTGCGGTTCCCGGCCGGGGAGTTGTTATTTAGAGGAAAATATATCCGCCCGCGGTCAATCAGGCCAATGCCCCTTTGTCCAGCCATCTGCCACGGGCCAGCCGCACAAGGAACAGCACACCGCGCATGGTTAGCTCAAAGCTCATGGCCATCCATACGCCCACCAGCCCAAAATGCGGAGCCAGCAGGGAAGCCAGCGTGAGCCGGATGCCCCACATGCTGACAAGGTTCAGCACAAAGCATCCCGTGCTGTCTCCGGCACCCTGCATGGCACCGCTGGAAACGATACTGGCACCGAACATCGGCTCGGCCAGCGCTTCAATGCGCAGCACCTGTGCGCCCAGCGCAATAACTGCCGCATCTGCGGTGAAAATACCCATCAGGTTTGGTGCAAAAATGTACATGCCAACACCGGTCAGCGCCATGATGCCTATGCCCATGCCGGTGCACAGCCAGGCAAAGTTTTTTGCCATATCCCGACGGTTTGCGCCCACGGCCTGCCCCACCAGTGCAAGGGATGCATCCTGAATGCCATAGCCTGCCATGTAGCACAGGCTTTCGGCACTCACACCCAGACTGTTGGCAGCAATGGCGGTGGTGCCAAGGCCGGATACGATGCGGATGAGCAGCACCTGCGCCGAGGAAAGAACTGCACGCTCTGCGGCCAGCGGTGCGCCTACCTTCCACAGGTTCTGCAGGCAGGCTTTTGTAATGTGCCAGGAGCCGGGCTTGCGGATGCACAGCGGGCCGTCCCGCAGCAGCAGGATGGCAAGGGTCAGCACACCGCTGATAGCGGTAGCAAGGGCGGTGCCCAGTGCTGCGCCCGGTACCCCCCAGCCAAGGCCCCAGACGGTCATTGTGCGGCCAAACACCACCATCTCACGGGTGGGATTGATGAGGCAGAAGTTAAAGATCACATCCAGCACGCAGGTCAGCACGCTGATAAGGCCCGGTGTCAGGGCATCGCCGGAGGAACGCAGCATGGAAGAGTAGGTTCCCATGATCATCAAAAAGGGCAGGGAAGCCGACCAGATGGCAAAGTAGGCCGAAGCATCCGCCTGCAGGGAAGAATCAGCACCCAGCCATCCGGGCAGAAAGCGGCTGATGCCAATGCCGAAGGCCGCAGCTGCAAGGCCCACCACAAGGTTGAAGATCATAGATTGGCGCAATACACCGCGTGCATCGTCCTGCCGGTCTGCCCCCAGATACTGTGCCACCTGAATGGCAAAGGACATATATAGACCGGCCAGCATTCCATGCATGAGCCACGTGCTGGAACTGACGATGCCAATGGATGCCGTAGCAGATGCACCGATATGCCCCACCATGGCTGCGTCGATGTACTCCACCGCAGTTACCACGATCTGCTGCAGGATGGATGGGATGCTCAGTGTGAGCACCACCTGCATGGTGTGCCGCAGCGGCACCTGTTCGCCCCGGCGCATCTGCGCCGAAAGCTGCTCAAGAGAGATGGACATGAGTTCTCCTTTTATAGAAACAATAACTTTTTTGACAGACTGATATACTATTATAAGTGCGGTGCTGCAGAAAGTCAATCAAACGTGGATTTTTCTCCGGGAATGATTGATTTTTTATGGATAGCGTGATACACTTCTCTCACAAACATAAAAGAAAGAGGAACTTTGAATATGATCGAATCACTGCTTTCGGTCGTAGGACAGCGCGGTGTCGATGCTCTGGCATTCCTGCTGGCGTTTGCCCTTACGGCTTTGATGGACTCCGTTTTTCACGATAAGCTTCCGCACGACCATGGCCGCGAGTTTGCGGTGAACGGTGCGCTTTCCAAGGGTAAGGCCCGTGGTTCCGGCCTGATTTTCGTGCTGTGCATCGCACTGGTATCGCTGGCATTCCTGCCGTTCAAGGTGGAATACGTCATCTACACCATCCTGCTCATTGCATCCATGCTGTCCGGCTACTTTGACGATGCTGCTGAAACTGCATGGAACGAGTATAAAAAGGGTATCATTGATTTTGCCATTGCCATTGTTGCAGGTGTGACCTACCTCAACTTCAACGGCTGCGGTGTGAATTTCCTGCAGTGGAGTTTCACTCTGCCGTATGCTGTGTATCTGCTGCTGATCGTTATTCTGATCTGGACCAGCATCAATGTGGTCAACTGCACCGACGGCGTGGACGGCCTTTCGGCAAGTGTTGCAGTGGTGACCATCGGCACCTACCTGCTGGCCTATAAAACAGAACTGGCTGAGTACGGCACCGCAGGCGTTGTGTTCATGGGTGCGCTGCTGGCCTATCTGTGGTCCAATGCAAAGCCGTCCAGCCTGCTGATGGGCGATGCCGGCAGCCGCGCAATGGGCTTCTTTGTCGCAATGCTGTCCCTTAAGTGCGGCCATCCGTTTGCCTTCCTGCTGGCAGCCATCGTGTTCATCGTGGATGGTAGTCTGGGCATCCTGAAGATCAGCCTGAAGCGCTTTTTGCACATTTCCATCCTCAAGAACACCCGCACCCCTCTGCACGACCACGCCCGCAAGAATAAGGGCTGGAGCGACGAGCAGGTGGTGGCCCGCTGGCTGATCATGCAGTGTGTGGCTTCGGCTTTGCTGCTGCTCATTGTCCGCGGCTAAAATATAGCAATCAAAAAAAGACGCTTGGTCTTGTCTGAATATGTTTTCCCGGCAGGGAAGCATACAGCAGTGTATCAAGCGTCTTTTATTTTATAGTTCTATCATTCGTTACAGCCCGGCCTTTTTTGCTGCAGCCTGCACGACATGGCCCACCAGCACCGAGGTGGTCACAGTGCCCACACCGCCGGGTACCGGCGTGATGGCATCCACTACCGGCTCTGCTTCGCTGAACTTTACGTCACCGCACAGCTTGCCCTCTTCGTTCACATGGATGCCCACATCCACCACGGTCTGGCCCTCCCGCAGGCAGTCGGCACCCACGGCACCCATCTTGCCCATGGCCACTACTACCACATCTGCTTCCTTGCAGATGGCGGGCAGGTTCTGCGTGCGGGAATTGCAGATGGTCACGGTGGCGTTCTCGCGGTCCAGCATCATGGCTGCGGGCTTGCCTACCACAAGGCTGCGGCCCACTACGACAGCGCGCCTGCCGGAAAGCGGAATGTTGTAATACTTCAGGATCTCAAGGCAGGCCTGCGCGGTGCAGGGAGCGTAGCCGAGATCGGTATTAGTGAACACACCGGCCAGAGAATCGTCCGTGATGCCGTCAATGTCCTTTTCCGGAGCCAGCGCCGCACGCACAGTGCGGTCATTGAACTGCTTGGGCAGCGGACGGAACAGCAGGCATCCGTGGATGGTATCCTCTGCGTTCACCTCGGCAATCACCTTCAGCAGATCGTCCTGCGAAGCATCGGCGGGCAGAAGAAACTGCTTTACCTCCACGCCCACCTTGCCGCAGCGGGCGATCACGCCGCGCTCGTAGGAGAGGTCGTCCTCCCGCTCACCCACACGCACCACGGCCAGCGTGGGAGTGATGCCTTTTGCCTTGAGCTGCTCACACAGCGCCGCATTGCGTTCGTTCATAGCGGCTACAACGGGTGCGCCCTTCAAAATCGTTGCCATAATACTTTCCCTCACTTATTTCGCAATTTGTTCATCACGGATGCAAAAACAGCGTCTGCCCGCAACACAAATTCATCCAGCAGTTTGTCTGTTTTTGCGTCCAACGCAGCAGCGCGCTCACGGTCTGCCATCAGCTTTGTGTTGATGAACACATTCAGGCTTGCGGCCTGCAAGGCTGCCTTGCACAGGGCGGCTGCACAGCCTGCGTCCGAGACGGCCATCACGCTGCCCTTGGCGGCGTATTCTTCCACCAGAGCAATGCCCTCGGCGCACTTTTCCATGATCTCAAGTGGCACGGCACAGGCGGCATCCAGCGCCTTTTCCAGCACGGCGGCTTTGTGTGCAGCCTGCTCTGGTGTGTCCTTGGGCAGGCCGTAGGCCGCAGCCAGCGGCGCAAAGGCATCGGCATCGGCCTGCACCAGCGCTTCCAGCTCTTTGCGCAGGGCATCGGCTTTTGTGTTCAGGGCCTGAATGTCTGCTTCCACGGCGGCATATTTCTTTTTGCCGGTGGTCAGGTTGCCCACCATATTGCCCAGCGCTACACCGGCAGCACCCACCAGCGCCGCCGTTCCGCCGCCGCCCGGCGTGGGGGCTTTGCTGGCCAGCTCTGCGAGAAATTTCTCACAGCTCAGCTTAGTCATTTCCATTTGTAAATACCCCTCTCTGTTACATAGGCATCCAGCCGCTGGTCGTGCTCGTCTACGGCAGCATGTTCCACCCGCTGTGCCTCAAATGCAATGCCGATCTTCACCGCGTTTTTGCAGCGGGGAAGATACCGGTCGTAATAGCCCTTGCCCATGCCGACCCGGAAGCAGTCTGCATCAAAAGCCGTGCAGGGTACAAGGACCAGATCCAGCGCTTCCGGCAGCAGAATCTCCGACCGGCTCAGGATGGGGGTGCGGATGCCGTACTGCCCCATCTCCCAGCCGTCCGGGCCGGGCACAGCGGCTGTAAGGGAATACGCCTCGCCGCACACCGGATAGGCCAGTGTTTTGCCCTGAGCTGCTGCTTCGGCGGCAAAGGCAGCAAGGTCGGCTTCAAAGCCAAACGCTGCGTACAGCAGGATGGTCTGCGCATTTTGCACGGCAGCCAGCTGCCAGAGGAATGCGCACAAAGCGGCATTTGCAGCCTTGCGTTCTTCCGGGCCGAGAGCCTTGCGTGCGGCACGGCCCGCTTTGCGCTGGGTCTGCTTTGCTTCGCTGACCGTCACCAGAGAACACCTCGCTTCATCTGAAGGTTGACTGACTTGAAAAATATACAAAAACGACACTGCATTTTTATACAAGTATAATAAACACTTCAGACGAAAAAAGCAAGCCTTTTGGCAAAATGGAAGTTGAAGATTCTACAGCTTTCTGCTATGATAAAAGAAAGCAATTCGGTTCGTGCGCGGAGCAGGGTGGCTTGAAGAGATCCAGAGATCCGGGGCTTTCTCCGGAAATTGAGAGGGGTAGAATATTATGTACAATGAAATGATGGACACCATCGGTCTGGTCAATACCGTTGATCCGGAGTTGGCCGCAGCCATGGATCGCGAGCTGAACCGTCAGCGCCAGAACATTGAACTGATCGCCAGTGAGAACATCGTCTCTCCCGCCGTCATGGCCGCAATGGGCAGCATCCTGACCAACAAGTACGCCGAGGGCCTGCCCGGCAAGCGCTACTATGGCGGCTGTGTCTATGTGGACGAGGTGGAGAACATTGCCATCGAGCGTGCCTGCAAGCTGTTCGGCGCAAAATATGCCAATGTTCAGCCCCACTCCGGTGCACAGGCCAATCTGGCAGTTTATTTTGCTCTGCTGGATCTGGGCGATACTGTCATGGGCATGGATCTGTCTCAGGGCGGCCATCTGACCCACGGTTCTCCGGTGAACATGTCCGGCAAGAACTATAACTTTGTCTCTTACGGTGTCAATGCCGACGGCGTGATCGACTATGCTGAGCTGGAAAAGCAGGTTAAGAAGGTGCGCCCCAAGCTGATCGTGGCCGGTGCATCTGCATATCCCCGTGCCATCGATTTTGAGAAGATCGCTGAGATCGCCCACGGCTATGGTGCATATCTGATGGTGGATATGGCCCACATTGCCGGTCTGGTGGCAGGCGGCTATCACCAGAGTCCTGTGCCGTATGCTGATGTTGTTACCACCACCACCCACAAGACCCTGCGCGGCCCCCGCGGCGGTCTGATCCTGACCAACAATCCCATTCTTGCAAAGCGCATCAATTCTGCCGTGTTCCCCGGCACCCAGGGCGGCCCGCTGGAGCATGTGATCGCCGCAAAAGCTGTCTGCTTTGGTGAAGCACTGAAGCCGGAGTTCAAGGAATATGCCCGCAAGATCGTGGAGAATGCACAGGCTCTGGCAGCAGAGCTGCAGGCCCGCGGCGTCAAGCTGGTGTCCGGCGGTACGGATAACCACCTCATGCTGATCGACCTGCGTGACGAGGAGTGCACCGGCAAGGAGCTGGAAGCACGTCTGGACAGCGTGCACATCACCGCCAATAAGAACACTGTCCCCGGCGAGACCCGCAGCCCATTCGTGACTTCTGGCGTGCGTCTGGGCACCCCGGCTGTTACCACCCGCGGCATGGGCGTGGCCGAGATGAAGGTGATCGCCGACTGCATCGCCGATTGCATCTGGCACTACGACGAGAAGAAGGACGAGATCAGTGACCGTGTGCTGAAGCTGACCCGGGATTTCCCTCTGTATCAGTAAATATCGCATTGTTTGAAAGAGGAAGCGCCTTCGGGTGCTTCCTCTTTCTTTTTTGCTGGGTTTGTGTTACCATAAACGCAAAGACAAAAGGAGAAATGACCATGAAGTGTACAGGGCTGTTACATCTATATTACGGTGATGGCAAGGGCAAGACCACCGCTGCCATGGGCCTTGCTTTGCGGGCCATGGGCAGCGGAAAGCGGGTGGTGATCCTGCAGTTCCTCAAAGGCGGCAAAAGCGGCGAGGTGCCGCTGCTGGAACAGCTGGGTGCAAAGGTGTACCGCGGCAAGGCGGGGCAGAAATTCGTGTTCCAGATGAACGAAGCGGAAAAGGAAGCCACCCGCCAGCTGCAGAATGCGAACCTCACAGCTGCCATGGCTGACCCTGCCGACCTGCTGATTTTGGACGAAGCGGGCAGCGCATGGGAACTGGATATGGTGGATAAAGCCCTGTTGCAAAAGGCTGTGCTGGAACGCCCGGCAGAGCAGGAATGCGTGCTTACTGCCCATACTGCGCCGAAGTGGATGCTGGATGCTGCCGACTATGCCACGGAGATGAAGTGCCACCGCCACCCTTACCAGAGGGGAATTTCCGCCCGGCAGGGCATTGAATACTGACCCGGCAGCAGGATGCCGGGTGCATGAGTGAAAAGCGCAAAAACCGGGATGGGGTATTTTTCATCTTGCATTTAGCCCACTGGTGTGATATGATGAAGACAAGAAATCATGCGTGCATTTTCTGAGCAGACCCACCACAGAACAGGGAACCGCTCCGCACCGCTGCCGGGCAGTTCCCGACGGCGTTTTGTTTGAAACTGCGGTTAGTGCTTCCTAACAGATTCTGCGTCAACGGGCCGATGCGCGCAGAAGATCTGGAGGGGAATAAAATGATTGAAACGATCGTAAAAGTAGATGGTATGATGTGCGGCATGTGCGAGAGCCATGTCAACGAAGCCGTGCGCAAGGCCTTCCCGGAGGTAAAAAGGGTGTCGTCCTCGCAGGCAAAAGCCCAGACGGTGATCCACTCGGAACAGCCGCTGGACGAGCAGAAGCTGCGGGATGCCATCAATGCAACCGGCTATGAGGTCAAGGGCGTAAGCAGTGCACCTTACGAGAAAAAAGGCTTTTTCTCGTTTTTGAAAAAGTAAGCAAACCTTAACACACATAAGGGAGGCGTATCTGGATGAGGATTCTGGTTTACGGTGCAGGCGTTTTGGGCTGCGAGCTGGCCCATGTGCTGATGCAGAACAAAAAGAACGTTGTCACGCTGCTTGCACGCGGAGAGTGGAAGGAAATGATCGACCAGAAGGGTTTGGTCATCCGCCACTGGGTGCAGCGCAAGACCACAACGGAACGGATTAAAACCGTGGACACTCTTGCCCCGGATGATTATTATGATCTCGTCTTTGTGGTCGTGCAGGCGGGCCAGCTGCCGGATGTGCTTCCTGTGCTCAAGGCCAACAAGAGCCAGTATTTTGTGTTTGTGGGCAACAACCCGCAGGCAAAGCAGGTGCTGGAATTCATGCAGCGCCCGGCGGATAAGATCGCATTCGGCTTTCAGGGCACGGCAGGCCGTCGTGAACACGACCATGTGGTCAGTGTGTACGCCAGTGCTGGCATGACGGTGGGCGGTGCCACAACTCCGCTTTCTGGCACCTTCCGAACCCGGCTCAAGACCGCCTTTGACGGTGCAAAATACAAGCTGACCTTCTACGGCGATATGGATGAATGGCTCAAGTGCCACATTGCATTCGTTCTGCCGGCGTGCTATGTGTGCTATGCCTGCAACGGCGATCTGCACCGGGCCACCAAGCAGCAGCGCGGCGCCATTCTGGATGCCGCCTATGAAGCCTGCCTGATGCTCAAGGATGCGGGCATCCCGGTGAACGATGCCAACAACACCGATAATTTCCAGCCCGGCACATCGGCCCGCCGTAAGATGGAAGCGATGGTGTTTACCATGACAAAAACACCGCTGGGCAGATTGTGCGTTTCGGATCACGCCATGCACGCAGTGTCCGAAATGAAGTATCTGGACGAAGCGTTCGATGCTCTGCGCAGGCAGACCGGCACGGCAATGCCCATGTGGGAAAAGCTGCGCAATGAAATGCCATCGTGGGATAGCCTGCAGCAGAACTGGAAAGCAGCAAAATAAAACAAAAAAGAAGCAAAGGCACTGCCGCTCCTGTTTTGGGTGCGGCAGTGCCTTTTTGTTTGGGTCTCATTTATTCCAGAAGTCCTGCAGGGCAGCGGCCAGTTCTTCGCAGCTGCGCAGATAGCGGATATGCCGCCAGTGAGGAGGGAACAGCCGGATGTATTCCTGCTGGGCAAACCGGTCGTCCAGCAAAAGCACCGCACCTCTGTCTTCCGGCGTGCGGATCACGCGCCCTGCGGCCTGCAGTACCTTGTTCATGCCGGGATAGCGGTAGGCATAATCAAATCCAAAGCCGTTCTGTGCGTCATAATAACGGCGCAGCATTTCCTGCTGCGGATTTACCTGCGGCAGGCCCACACCCACAATGGCGCACCCGATCAGGCGGCTGCCTGCAAGATCAACTCCCTCACCAAAGATGCCGCCCATCACGCCAAAACCCAGAAGCGTTTCGGCCGGGTCCGGCACAAACTGAGCCAGAAATTCAGCCCGAGCGGCATCATCCAGACGGCTTTCCTGCACAAGGGTGCGAATGCCCGGGTAACGTGCTGCAAAATCTTCGTGTACCTGCCGCAGATATGCGTAGCTTGGGAAAAAGGCAAAGTAGTTTCCCGTTCTGGCCTGCACCAGCTGGGCCAGTGCATCCGAAACTGCCTGCACGCTGGCTTCGCGGTCGCGGTAGCGGGTAGAGATATTCGGCAGGCAATACAGCCCCAGATTTTCAGCCGGGAAGGGACTGTCCAGTGCGACGGCACGTGCATCGCTGCAGCCCAGAACACTGCGGTAGAACGAGGGCGGAGCCAGTGTTGCACTGAACAGCGCTGCGCTGCGCCCTGCGGCAAGGCTGGCATCCACAAAAGGTGCCGGGTCCAGACACAGCAGCTGCAATTCAAGCTCTCTGCCGCGCGCGGTAAGCTGAGTGACAAAGTGGCTGTCATATCGTTCGGCAGCACGGGCGATGTCCTGTACAGCAAAATAAAGCTCCAGCAACTGTGCATGTGCTTCGGCATCCGGGTTCGCTTCCAGCCAGTCCTGCAAAGGTGCCTGTACGGCCCGCAGCGGACTGAGCAGGGCAGAGGGCGGTTCCTGCAAAAATACAGTACTGTCCTGTGCATACAGCGGTTCAGGCAGTTCTAGTGCGGGGGCGGTGTTTTCATGCAAAAGACTGGTCTGTGCCGGGTCTGCGGCATCGGTCTGGCTGCTGTGCCGGGGTGCAAGCTGTATGCAGGCTTTCCGGGCTTCCAGCAGGGCTTTGTCTGCTTTGGTCAGAGCGGTCTTTAAAGCACTTTTGCCCTTGCCCAATGCGCGTTTTGCCTCGGTCAGGCTGCTTTTACAAAAGCGTGCAGAATACATTGCTCTGGCTCTGTCGGGCAGATTGTGTGCTTCATCGACCAAAAACAACCAGTCGCCGGAAGAATCAAAGAATCGTTTCAGGTGCACCACCGGATCGAACAGGTAATTGTAATCCCCAATGACCACATCGCACCACTCGCTCAGGTCTAGCCCCAGTTCAAAGGGACACACCGAAAAACGCTTTGCCGCCCCGGCCAGCGCTGCGCGGTCAAAGCTGCCGGTACCGTCCAGCAGAGCTGTCAGTGCATCCTTGATGCGGTCGTAGTAGCCGTTGGCGTAGGGACAAAGCTCCGGCAGGCAGGCGGGATGTCCCTCTGCGTCCGGATGCAGGCAGACCTTTTCCTTGGCGGTCAGCGTCACACTGCGCAGGGCAAGCTCTGGCTGGGCCGTATGCAGCCGGGTCAAGGCATCCTCGGCGGCAGTCTGGGTCGTGTTGCGGGCCGTGAGATAGAACAGCTTTTCTCCGTTGTCTTCGCCCATGGCTTTCAGCGCGGGGAAAAGCGCGCTCATGGTCTTGCCAATGCCGGTAGGAGCCTGACAGAACAGCCGCGTACCGCCCTTGCAGTCGGCGGTCTTGCCAGCGCGGCAGGCGCGGTAGATCTCGCCCGCCATAGCCCGCTGTCCGGGCCGGTACTGCGCAAACGGGAACTGCAGTGCCGCAAGACTCTGAGTACGCTTTACATCCCACTCTATCCGGCGCTGCGCCCACGGAGCATACTGGCACAACAATTTGTCAAGAAATTCATCCAGCTCCTGCTGCGTAAAGCGGCGGATAAAGCGGATGATCTGATCGGTGTCTATCTGATAATAAGTCAGCCGGACGTTCAGTTTCGGCAGGCTTTGCTGTGCGGCATAAATGGCACCGTACACCATGCCCTGTGCCCAGTGGCAGGGGTTCATATCCTCAGTGATCTCTTCCGGCGGCACAGCGGTGGTCTTGATCTCATCAATGACTACCGTGCCAGTCTCATCGGTAAAAATGCCGTCAGCCCGGCCCTCAAGGGTAAAAGTGATGTCCTCTGCCTGCCGCTCTACGGAGAGAAATACCTCAGCCTGATAGCCGTCCCCGGCAGCTTTTTGCAATTTGCGGTGGATGTGGGCACCTTCCAGTGCACGGTCAAACCCTGCAAACCGGCTGTCAATGCTGCCGGTCCGCAGCAGAAATTCCACCAGCTGCCGGATGGGCAGATGAACCGTTGCCAAAGCATTTCACCTCCGCTTTTGGGATACACTGACGAACCGGTAATTTCTCTTCAGACACGATTCGGGCCATTCCATCGCCCGCCCGATTGCCTCACGGCAACAGGGTCCCGCCCCAGCGGACGGTCTTTAAAGAAACTCCCGGTTCGTCGACGTAAACTGATTATTTCAGGCCGAACATCTCCATGCATTCTGCTGCCGCTTCATCCACTTTGCCAAAATCCACCGCTGCACGGTAATAGGTCTCCAACTCATCGTGGCAGCTCTTGGCCTGTGCCATCAGGGCACTGGCCTGTTCCAGCAGTTCGGCGGCAGCACGCTCGTTAAAGCGCAGCCGTGCCCGGTACGCTGCCAGATTTTCCCTGTCAAGGAAGCGGGTGCACCGCACAGCCTGCACACTGGGCAGATGCACCGGATGCCAGCGATTATCCGTCAGGAAGGCAAGCTTCAGCTCCGGGATCAGGATATGGTCGATCTTATCCTCCGGGTGCATGGCGCATGGACAGGTAATAATGTGGTAGCCCCGCGTCAGGGCTTCGGCACGGATCAGCTCCAGCAGCAGGCGGGACACCGCGCCGTAGTCATCCCGGAACACGATAAACTTATCCGCCAATGCCTGTGCAGTGCCCTGATAAAACACTTCACCCTTGGGGGTGACGGCGGAAAGCAGGCGCAGCTCTTCGCTGCCAATGCCTTCCGTGCGCGGCATCACCCGGGTGCACAGCCGTTTGACATAACGGCGCACCTTGTCAAAATTGGCGCTGCAGGCTTCGGTGCGGCGGCTGTCCAGCAAAAGGCTGCCTGCCGATGCAATATATCGTGCAGCGCGGCTGCGCAGCAGGGCGTTGCGGGCAAACAGCGCCTTGACCTCATCGGTGCACTGGTGCAGCTTTTCTGCATCGATGGTGTGGTACAAACTCACCACCACTTCGTCCGCACCGGGAGCATCCGGCTCCACCACATGGGGCGCAGTGGCATCCACGATGGCCCTGTGCTGCCCGGGCAGGATCACGCCGTCCAGACTGTCCGGGTCGCTGGCACAGTGGATGCGCTGCGTCAGTTCGCCGCGCTGTTCGGCAGCACGGGCAAGCCGCTTCATCAGGGTGGATTTGCCGCAGCCCGGCCCGCTTTTGATCAGGTACATCTGCATACCGGGTTCGCGGCGCAGCGGTTCAAAATAGCCCTTGAAACCGGCAGGCGTTGTGGCACCCAGAAAGAAATCAATGGAATCACGTCGTGCAGCTTCCATAATCGAACACCTCTCTTTTTGTTTTAGAGTATGCAAAAGGAAGGTGTTTGGTTCTTGCAGCGGGAATGATTCAGTCTTTATGATAGGTATGTTTGCACACCGTTTCAATGCTGTCCCGCAGGGCAGTAAAATCAGCAAAGGCTGCAGGCTTGTTCTGCGGGCTGCGCAGCAGAGCGGCAGGGTGGAAGGTACCCATGAACAGGATGCCGCCCTTTTCGTACAGCTGACCATGCTCCTTGGTCACGGAGAAATCCTTTCGGATCATCCGCTGGGCGGCAATGCGGCCAAGGCAGACCACGATCTTTGGCTTCAGCAGGCGGAACTGCTCCCGCAGCCAGGGCATACAGGCTTCGCTCTCAGCAGGCTGGGGGTCACGGTTCTGCGGCGGGCGGCACTTGACGATGTTTGCAATATAGCAGTTCTTCGTGCGGTCAAGGTCGATGGCAAACAGATATTTGTCCAGCAGCTGGCCGCTGCGCCCCACAAAGGGCAGACCCTGTTCATCCTCATTCTGGCCGGGGCCTTCGCCCACAAACAGAACTTCGGCATCTTCCACACCCTGACCGAACACCACATTGGTGCGGGTCTTGCACAGCTCGCAGCGGGTGCAGGCAAGACAGCTTGATCTTAATGTTTCCCAATCCATGGCGGCTTGATCTCCTCTTGAAACGGTATGATACTTGATTCACAAATCGGAACAGCTTTTCTTCCTAAAATAATAGTACAAAAGCTAGGGTGGTACGATGCATTGCATGAAATGACGAATCCACTCAATACCTCTTTTAGTATACGACTTTTCGGCAACATCATCAATACAGTGGCCGACAATCTTTTTAATGACATGCTCATCCACACCGGCTTTCTTTGCCGTGGTGACGAACTGAACACGACCATCATGAGGACGATGCCGGGGGGATAAGGCTTAAAGCATTCACGACGAATGCGTTGCCCTTTCTGTGTGTGTTGGCTGGCGACTTAACGATACCACATGACGATTCACTCGTCATGGATGTGGATAAATCACGCGATAAAACGTTACTTTATCAATAGAATAAACAAAGAGTATCTCCACGTGTTGATTTTAAATCAATCATCAGCGACGATTGAAAACGATTACACATGCAGAGTTCAAAGCACTTATACAAATTGTATCCGCTTTCTCTTTGCAGAGCGCGGCTGGATGTGATATAATCAAAATAGTTTCTGCGGTGCATTTTCAGGCGGTAGTGCCGGACGGCAGCGCGGGAGAAACCGGATAGCGGGAGAGTGGAACTTTTGGAGTTGGAACAGGCAAAAAAGCGCGTGGAAGAATTGCGCGCTGTGATTGAGAAAAACAATCGGCTTTACTATGACCAGGATGCCCCGGAGCTTGAAGATTTTGAGTATGATGCTCTGACCCGGGAACTGAAAGAATTGGAAGCACAGTTTCCGCAGCTGGTCACGGCATCGTCGCCTACCCAGAAGGTAGGCGGCACGGCCAGCAGCAAGCTGCCCAAGGTGACCCATGCGGTAAAAATGGAAAGCCTGCTGGATGCATTTTCGTATGATGAACTGCGGGATTTTGACCGCCGCGTGCGGGAAGCCGGCATAGAGCCGGAGTATGTGGTGGAAATCAAGATCGATGGCCTTTCCTGCAGTCTGGAATATGAAAACGGTGAACTGGTTCGTGCCTCTACCCGCGGCGATGGCGTGGTGGGTGAGGATGTGACCGCCAATGTCCGCGCCATCCGCAGCATTCCCAAAAAGTTGAAGGATGCGCCGGAATTTCTGGAAGTGCGTGGTGAGGTGTATATGCCGCATGGCGCGTTCCAGAAGCTGTGTGCAGAGCAGGAGCTGCAGGGCGCGGCACCCTTTAAAAATCCGCGCAATGCGGCTGCCGGTTCGCTGCGCCAGAAGAATGCAAAAATCACCGGAAGCCGGGGCCTTTCTATCTTTGTTTTCAATGTGCAGCAGATCCGCGGCAAAACGCTTACCAAACATGCCGAAAGCCTGGATTACCTCAAGAGCCTTGGCCTGCCGGTCTCGCCGCGCTATCATATCGTGCATGACATTGAGCAGGCCATTGCCGAGATCGAGCAGATCGGCCAGAACCGTGCCAAACTGGATTTTGATATGGATGGTGCTGTGATCAAGGTGAACGATTTTGCACAGCGCGATCTGATGGGTTCCACCAACAAATTTCCACGCTGGGCAATTGCGTTTAAGTATCCGCCAGAGGTAAAGGAGACAACGCTGCGCAGCATTGAGGTCGCAGTTGGCCGCACCGGTGTTCTTACCCCGACGGCCTGCTTTGACCCTGTCTTTCTGGCGGGTACTACCGTTGCCCGCGCGACCCTGCACAATGAGGATTTTATCCATCAGTTCGGCCTTTGCATCGGCGATACCATTCAGGTGCGCAAGGCGGGTGATATCATCCCGGAAGTGATCGGTGTTACCCATCACGCAGAGGATGCACAGCCCTATGAGATGCCCACGGTCTGCCCCTCCTGCGGTGCACCAGTCGTTCATCTGGAGGATGAAGCAGCTCTGCGCTGTGTTAACCCCGAGTGCCCGGCACAGGCACTGCGCAATATCATCCATTTTGCTTCCCGCGATGCAATGGATATCGAGGGCCTTGGCACAGCAGTTGCCACCCAGCTGGTGGAGAAGGACATGGTGCACTCCGCAGCGGATATCTACACGCTGACACGGGAACAGCTGCTGACGCTGGATAAGTTCAAGGAAAAGAGCGCCGATAACCTGCTGAACGCCATCGAGGCTTCCAAGCAGAACAATCTGGATAAGCTCCTGTTCGGCTTTGGCATCCGCAACATTGGCGATAAAGCTGCAGCCCTGCTGGCAGAACATTTCGGTACGCTGCAGGCTGTCCGGGAAGCAAGTGCAGAGCAGATCAGCGAGATCGATGGGTTTGGCGGCGTAATGGCGCAGAGCGTCGTGGAATTCTTTGCAAAAGAGGGAACGACCGACCTTGTCCATCGTCTGGCCGATGCCGGATTGAATATGCAGTGGAAGGGCGAACCGAAGGGCGATAAGCTGGCAGGAAAAACGCTGGTGGTCACCGGCACGTTGGAAACTCTTTCCCGCAACGAGGCGGAAGCACTGATCGTGAAAAACGGTGGTAAGGCCAGCGGTTCTGTTTCAAAGAAAACGGCCTATGTCGTGGCGGGCACGGCAGCAGGCTCCAAGCTGACCAAGGCGCAGGCGCTTGGCATCCCGGTGCTGACCGAGGCAGAATTTCTGGCAATGATCAGCGGCGAAAACACCTGATAAAACCGCTCCAATGGATATCCTCGCAGTTTTGTGCTACGGGGATATTTTTATGTCCGCAGGTTCTATCCGGCAGGGACAGGCATATACTCATAGCAGGCAATGAGCCTGAAAAAGGAGAGGACAGTGTGGATGAGTATTATCGGGCGATACGCCTGCTTCCCTCATGGCTGGCCGGGCCATTGGGACAGCTGCCAGCACAGACGGCAGCGCAGATCCATGAACTTCGGTTCCGGACAGGCTGTGGTGTTTTTGTTACACTGTCGGGTCGGCAGCTCCCGCTGCAGGACCTGCCGGAGTGCCCGCTGCAGCTGAGGGAGTGTGTATTGGATCAGTTTCAGATCGAAGAGATCTTTCACACCCTGTGCGGCGGCGCGGTACATGCACACCAGACGGAGCTTGCGCATGGATTTCTGACCACACCCTCCGGCTGCCGGGTGGGTGTGGCAGGACGCTATGTGGATCGCGACGGCCAGACGGTTCTGCAGCAGGTGCAGGGGTTGAACCTGCGCATTGCAAGGGCGGTTCCGGTACAGCTGCCGGACGAACTTCTGGTGCAACTGAAAAAGCATTTTATTGGGATGCTTTTGGTCGGCGAGCCGGACAGCGGCAAGACGACGCTGCTGCGTCAGATCGCACGAGAACTGGCCGGGATGCAGCGGCGAGCCTGCGTGGTGGACGAGCGCTGCGAGATCTTTCCGCCGGGTGATTCCGAGAAGATGCCGCCGCTGGATCTGCTGTCCGGCATCCCTAAGGAACGGGCTGTGCAGATGGCACTGCGTACGCTTTCGCCGCAGGTTATTTTGCTGGACGAGCTGGGCACGCTTGCCGAAACTGCAGCGCTGGAACAGGGCTTTTACAGCGGGGTAGACTTTGTTGCAAGCGTCCATGCCGCAAGCGTGGAAGAAGCCGCCCGGCGGCCGCAGGTGCAGGCGCTGCAGCGGCATGGAATGCTGCGTGTATTTGTACTGCTGCACGGCTGCACAGCGCCGGGAAAAGTCCGGCAGGTCTGCATGGTATGATGCAGCTTTTTCATTGGGCAGCGGCTGCACTGCTCCTGCTGTGCGGGTGGCTGACCGGTTCTGCATTTCAGGTCAGAACAGAGCAGCATATCCTGCAGCTGCAGCGCACCGTGGAGCTGCTGCAGCGCATCCGGCAGGAGATCGCTTACCGCAGGCTGGATCTGGAACAGCTGCAGCGGTGTCTCGTGCAGGAAAAGCTGCTGGAAAGCGATGCAGCACCTAAACTGCAGGAAATTCCGGCACCGGAAAGATTTGATGATGCGGAACGCCTTTGCTTTGAGCAGTGCTTTGCCGGCCTTGGCCAAAGCGAAGCGGCGCAGGAATGCGAACGACTGGATTATTACTCTGCCCGTTTTGAAGCATTCCTGCACCAGGCACAGCAGAAAGCGGCATCCGGGCAGGGCTTACCGTGCAGGCTTGGCCTTGCAGCCGGCGCGGTGGCAGCACTGATTCTTTTGTAGTGGCAGGAGGACGAAAACTTGGAGATCGACCTTGTGTTCAAAATTGCAGCGATCGGTATTATCGTGGCCGTCCTGAACCAGCTGCTGATCCGTTCCGGCCGGGAGGATCAGGCCATGATGACGACCCTTGCGGGTCTTGTGGTAGTGCTTTCCATCCTTGTCAAGCAGATCAGCGCACTGTTCGTTACCATCAAGTCGCTGTTTGCACTATGAGTACATCTTTTTCCATTCTGGGGGCAGTGGTCGTCTTTGCAGCGGCGCAGCTTTTGCTGCGGAAGGATGCACCGGCCTATGAGTTTCTGCTGTCCGTTGGCGCAGCATTGTTTGTGCTGCTGCAGCTTGGAGCGGCGGTGCAGGAGCTGCTTCGGAATGTACTGGCTTTCAGCCGCCGGGTGGACGGGCCTGCATTTGCCTGCCTGCTGCGCTGTGCCGGAATTTTGCTGCTGACCGATTACGCGCGGACCCTGTGTGAAGAAGCTGGTGCGGATACTTTGGCATGGTGCGCCGGGTTTGCGGGCCGATGTTTGGTTCTGGCGGCAGCATTTCCTCTGCTGGAAGAGATCTGCCAGAAGATCTGGGGGCTTGCCGCATGATAAAAAAATTCCTGCAAAAAGCGGCAGCGTTTGTATTGTGCACCGTATGCTTTCTGGCTTTTGCACCTGATGCCGCTGCGGCACAGCTGCAGGGCCTGCCCGGACAGGAGCTTTGGCAGCCTTATCTGGAAAAAGCTCCGCAAAGCGCAGAGTCCTTTGCCAAAGATCCGCTCAAAGCTCTGCTTGCGCTCCTGCCGGGATCACCGGCAGAGATGATCCGGCAGATGGCACACTGCTATGCGGATGTTCTGCTGTTTTTACTGTTGCTGATCGTGCTTTCATTTCTGGTGGGAGGAGCAGCCGACAGCGCCTTGTTGGAACTGGCTGCGGCTGTGGGCTGCGGCACTCTTTTGTGGGGAGATCTGATCAGCCTTGCACAGCTGATCTGTGAGCGGATGGAGGGGTGGAAAAACTACCTTCTGGGCTTTCTTCCGGTGTACAGCGGTGTGCTCGCTGCCGGTGGAGAGGTAAATGCCAGCACAGCGGCAAGCGGTCTGCTGCTGACCGGGCTGTGCTTTCTGGCACAGGGTACGGTGCTTGTGGTCAGTCCACTGCTGCAGAGCTACCTTGCGGTAAGCATGGCGTGCTGCATCAGCACCCAGCAGGGGCTTTCGGAAACGTGCCGTGTCATGGGCGCGTTGCTGCGCAGGGGGCTTGTCTGGGCTGGGCGGATTTTTGCAGTGCTGTTAGGGCTGCAAAGAGCGGTAACGGTTCAGCTGGACCGTTCTGCACTGCGGTTGGGCCAGCTGCTTACCGGCGGCGTGCCGGTGATCGGGCAGGCTCTGAGCGATACGGCAGAAGTATTTCTTGCCGGGATGCAGCTGCTCAAAAGCAGTCTGGGTTTTGCGGCACTTGCCGTGATCGGGGCCGAATTTCTGCCATTGTATCTGCAGCTTCTGCTCCATTTGCTATTCCTTGCAGGATGCAGGCTTCTGTGCGGCCTTGCGGAGAACCGGCGCTGTCAGGCGCTGTTTGACTGCATGGCCGAAGCGGTAAAATGCATGGCAGCAGTAACGGCACTGTTTTTTGAACTGCTGACGGTAGGCGTGGGGCTTCTGATGATGACGGGAGGCGGATAGGAAATGCACGCATTTCAGACGGTGGTATCGGCGTTCTGCATTGCCTGTATCTGTGCGGAGATCACGACGCTGCTGGTGGGCGCAGGCTGGGCGGGCAGATGCATAAAAGCCGTTGCCGGGCTATATATTCTAGTGATCCTGTTCCGGCTGGCCCCGCAGATGAAGCTGGAACTGAAAAGTGCAGCGGCGGCTGCTCCGGCAGCGGTCAGCATCCAGAGTACGGAGACATCGCTCTTGCAGGGAGCGCAGGAACGACTGGAAGCGGATCTTTGCGCAGAGTGTGAGCGACGCTTTGGTACAAAGGTGAAACTGGAGATCACACTGACCCGGACAGAACAGACCGTTCGGGCAGAAAAGGTACTTGTGATCCTCCCGGCGGCGTGCACATCCGCAGAGCAGAGCCGGATCGCGGCATATCTGCAGCAGGAGCTTGACATGGCACCGATACTGGAAGTGCAGGAGGACACCGAATGAAAGAAGCAGGGGGCATTTCGTTCGGAGATTCCGTGAAAGATTTTGCCCGGAAATGTAAAGGGAAACAGGGCAGAGCAAGGCTTGCTGCGGCAGTAGGCGTTCTGGCAATGCTGCTGATCCTGCTGTCGGAACTTTTTCCGCAGAACACGGCAGCGGGCAACACAAAAAACACAAAGTCTGCCCAGAGCAGCACGGAATATCAGGCACAGCTGGAGAACCGGCTGGAACATCTGATCTCACAGATGAGCGGTGCGGGCAAAACGACCGTGATGGTCACGCTGGAGACTGGGGAAGAAGCCATTTATGCGCTGGATACACAGTCCGGAGAAATGCAGTCCCAGCAGACCCATGTCCTGCTGGAAGATGGTTCAGCCCTGACCGAAACGGTATGTCTGCCGCAGGTGTGCGGTGTGGCCGTGCTGTGCGAGGGCGGCGGAGACATCCGCGTTGCTGCCCGGATCACCGAACTGGTAAGCGCACTGCTGGATCTGCCATCCAACCGCATTTGTGTGGAACAGCGCAAGGGCTGAGACCCTGCAGCTTTTATAAGGAGGAACGATTTATGAGAGCACTTTCCAGAAATACCCGCAGGGCCACAGCTGTTACATTGGCTGCCGCACTGGTGATCGCCGTATACTTGAACTGGCAGTATGCCCGCAGCGATGTGCCCACGGAACTGCCGGACAATGCTGCAATGGTCGCGGCAGAGGCTGAGGATGTCCCGGTACAGGCGCAGACGGTTCTGGATGAGCTGCCCACAGAGGCCGAAGCGGTGTCCAGCGCCAACAAAAACTATGGTGAAGCGCAGCTTGTAAGCGTTGCCAGTGACAGCGGTGCAAAGTTTTTTGAGCAGGCTCGGCTCAAACGACAGAAGGCCCACGATGAGGCGATGGATTCCATCAAGAAAACGATGAAATCCTCGTCGCTTTCCGCAGAGGAAAAGAAGGAATATACCGCCCAGATGACCGCAAATCTGGAAGATCTGAATGCGGAGAATGAGATCGAAACGCTGATCAAAGCCAAAGGTTTTGCCGATTGCCTGTGCTTTTTGCAGTCCGGCCGGGCAGACCTTACCGTGATGACCTCCGGTGAACCGCTCACAGCGGCACAGGTGGCACAGATCCGGGATGTGGTGCTGAACAAAAGCACTGTGACTGCCCAGAACATCACGGTGGTGGAGGTCAAATAAGAAGGTGCGGCAGAGTTTTCCGAAACAAGTATTGAAATCGCACCCGCTTTGATGGTATAATAACTCTATCAATAAAGAATGATGTTGTCCTGCGTATGGCATTGATCGTTTCAGGCAGGACCATTTCAAACAAGAAAAAGCAGGCTGTGCCCGCTTTTGAATGGAGGACAACACAATGGATTTTCAGAATACAGATCTTCAGGGCGGCAGCCTTCAGATCTCCACCGAAGTCATCGGTAAGATCGCACGCTGCGCAGCATTGGAAATTGACGGCGTTGCCGAGGTTTCCTGCGGCGGACAAAATAAAAAGCTCAAGGATCTGCTGGAAGCATCCAGCATCCAGTCTCCGGTCGTGGTGGAAATGCGGGATGGTACCGCAAACATCACTCTGAACCTGATGATGAGCTTTGGTGCACGCATTCCTGCTGTGGCCGAAAAGGTGCAGGAAAACGTGAAGAACGCTGTGCAGAACATGACCAATGTCACTGTGAGCCGCGTCAATCTGGTGATCGCCGGCCTTGCACAAACCACTGCAGCAGAGAAGTAAAATAAAATTCAGAATTGGAAGCCGATCCTCTCTGTGCTCTGGCCAGAGAGGCTTCGTGCTGCGAGAGGAACATTATGGAAAATATTTTGCCCCGTAGAGAAGCACGCGAGAATGCATTTTTGCTGGCATTTTCGCAGACCTTTGGTGATATCCCGCTGGCAGAGGCCATTACCAGCCATGAAGAAAACGATGAAGAGCACCCTGTGGATGGTTTCAGCAAGCATCTGCTGAACGCATATTACGATCATTCTGCCGAGGTGGATGATGAGATCCGTGCACATCTGCGCAACTGGACCATGGAGCGCCTGCCTCGTGTCAGCCTGACCATCCTGCGTCTGGCAGTTGCCGAGATGCTGTTTGGCGGCGAGAATAAGCCCGGTGTTGCCATCAACGAGGCGGTGGAACTGACGAAAAAGTATGGTGCGGACGAAGATTACCAGTTCGTGAACGGTCTGCTTGGCGCAGTGGCCCGGGATCACGGTCTGGATGCGGAGCAGGCCGAACAGTGAGCCGTTATACGCTTGGCATTGATACAAGCAACTATGCAACCTCTCTGGCAGTGTTTGATACAGCTGGAGAGGTTGTTTGCGCAAAGAAGCGCTTTTTGCCGGTAAAAGCGGGCCAGCTGGGCCTGCGGCAAAGCGATGCACTGTTTCATCATACGGTCGCGCTGCCGGAGATGATGCAGGAACTGGCGCAGGAATTTGATCTGACGCAGATCGATGCTGTGGGCGTATCGCAAAAGCCCCGCCCGGTAGAAGGCAGCTATATGCCTTGCTTTCTTGCAGGTGTCAATGCTGCAACGGCCTTTGCACATGCAAAAGGGATCCCACTTGTGCTGACGACCCATCAGCAGGGTCACGCTGCCGCAGCGCTGTTTGCAGCTAAGGGGGAACAGCTGTTTGCTGAAAAAGTTCTGCTGTTCCATATTTCCGGCGGCACCACGGACCTGCTGCTCTGCGATCAGGTGCGCCGGATCACGACGCTTGGCACCAGCACAGACCTTTATGCCGGACAGGCTGTGGACCGTGTGGGGGTCAGGCTTGGCTTTGGCTTCCCGGCGGGTGCCGAGGTTTCCCGTCTGGCTGCACAGTGCACTGAGGAGATCAAGCCAAAATCCAGCGTGAAGGGGATGCAATGCAGCCTTTCCGGGCTGGAAAACCAGTGCAATGCCCTGCTTGCCGCAGGCAAAACGCCGGAATATGTGTGCAAGTACTGCCTGCTCTGTGTGGCGGATACAGTGGTAAAAATGACCAAAGCTGCACAGAAGGAATACCCCGGCCTGCCGGTGGTATGTGCTGGCGGAGTGATGAGCAGCGATATCATCCGTGCATGGGTGCAGAAACGTCTGCCGCAGGTCTACTTTGTGCCGGGACAGTATTCCAGCGATAATGCCATCGGTGTTTCGATCCTGGCAGCGCGGGAGGCCGGATTATGGCTGAAGTGATTACCGTTTCAGCACTCAACCGTTATGTAAAAACGCTGCTGGATGCCAACGATGCTTTGTTTGACCTTGCCCTGCGCGGCGAGATCGCAAATTTTGTACAGAATGCGCGCAGCGGGCACTGCTATTTTTCTCTGCGGGATGATGTCTGCAGCGTCAAAGCGGTAATGTTCCGCACTGATGCACGCCGCCTTGCTTTCCGCCCGGAAGAGGGAATGCGTGTAGTCGTGCGCTGCCGCGCTACCCTTTATGAGCGCGACGGCGCATTTCAGCTGTACGTGAACAATATGTTTCCAGATGGCATTGGTGCCGCACAGCTGGCGTTGGAACAGCTCAAGGCAAAACTGGAGCAGGAGGGCCTGTTTGCACCGGAGCACAAAAAGCCGCTGCCGGAATTTCCTAAATGCATCGGTGTTGTTACCAGCAAGACGGGAGCTGCCCTGCAGGACATCCGCAATGTGCTCACACGGCGCTGGCCATCGGTACGGCTGCTGCTGTGTCCGGTGACAGTGCAGGGGTTTGAAGCCGCGCAGCAGGTGGCCGATGCCATCAAAAAGCTGGATCAGTGCAAAGAGGTGGACGAGATCATCGTTGCACGCGGAGGCGGCAGCCGGGAAGACCTGTGGGTCTTTAACGCAGAGATGATCGCCCGGGCTGCATACCGCTGCAAAAAACCACTGATCAGCGCAATCGGCCACGAGATCGACTATACCATTCTGGACTTTGTGGCAGACTGCCGTGCCCCCACACCTTCGGCTGCAGCAGAGCTGGCTGTACCGGATCGGGCAGAGCAGGAGCGGATATTGCTGGATTTGCAGCAAAATATTCGCAAAAATATGCAAAAACGTTTTGATTTATGCTATAATGGTCTGGAACAATACAACTTTGTGTTGGAGCAGGGCCTTGCACGCCGAAACTGGCAAAAAAGTCAGGGCCAGCTGCAGCAGGTGCAGGATGCCATCCGTCAGCAGATGCAGAAACGCCTGCATTCTGCAGAATTGCAGCTGGGTCATGCGGCAGCACTTACTGGATCGCTGGATCCATACAAGGTACTGGCGCGCGGCTACACGATGGTCACAGCAGCCAACGGCACTATTTTAAATGCAGATGATCTGCAGCCGGAAAAAACAATCTATGTTCGCAGCGCTTCCCGCCGTGCAAAGTGCAGGGTGGAAGCGGTGGAGGAGATCAATGAGAGCACCCAAAAGTTTTGAGGAAGGCATGGAACGGCTGAATGCGCTCCTTGCACAGATGCAGAGTGAGGATACGACCCTTGCAGATTCGGTCAAACTGTATGCAGAGGCCGCTTCTCTGATGGAGTACTGCCATGCTGCACTGGAAAAAACATCGCTGCAGATCGACGAGATCGACGCAAAGCTTGCGGGCACAGTGCAGGAGGAAAGCTAATGGACTATCAGGAGCAGTATCAGAATTATTTGGCGCAGGCAATGGCCGCGCTGGAAAAGGCCTGCGGCCGTTTTCTGCCGGAAGAATCCGAGGTGTGCCGTGCGGCACGCTACAGCCTGATGGGCGGCGGCAAACGGATCCGTGCAGTTCTTGTTCTCAGCGTCTGCGATATGCTGGGCGGCAGTATGCAGGCGGCACAGCAGTTTGCAGCTGCTGTAGAAATGCTGCACTGCTATTCGCTCATTCACGATGACCTGCCCTGCATGGACAATGATGATCTGCGCCGCGGCCGTCCTTCCTGCCACAAGGCATTTAGCGAAGCAACTGCCATGCTGGCCGGTGATGTGCTGCTGACAGAAGCATTTGAGACAGTCGCCAATGCCCCGGCAGATGCGTCTGTCTGTGTACAGGCAGCGCGGGCACTGGGTGCAGGCGCTGGCAGCCGCGGCATGGTCTATGGGCAGGAACTGGATCTGAAATACGAAGCGTTGGCCGCAACAGAAGACCAGCTTCGGCTGATCCACCGCAATAAAACGGGTGCGCTGATCAATGCAGCCATCCAGATGGGTGCGGCTGCGGCCAAAGCGGATGAAGCACAGTGCAGAGCGCTGGAACAGTATGCTTATGGTCTGGGTCTTGTTTTTCAGATCGTGGACGATGTGCTGGATGTTACCAGCACACCGGAACAGCTGGGCAAGCCCATTGGCAGCGACAGCGAAAATGGAAAAACTACCTTTGTGACCCTTTATGGTGCGGAAGGTGCCATGAAGCTTGCACATGACCTGAATCAGAAGACCTGCACGGAACTGCACCGGAATTTTGGCGAAAAAGCTGCGTTTCTGGAACAGCTTGCGCAGCAGCTTCTTGTGCGTAAAAACTAAAAATAATCCATACAGAATAAAGGAAAAAGATTATGCAGCTTATTCAAAACATCCTGTCTTTCAATCAGATCCTTACGGTTTCACTGCTCGGCTGGTTTGTGGCGCAGGTGCTTAAAACCATCATCAATTTTATCCTACTGGGCAAGTTCCAGTTGGAACGCATGTGGGGTGATGGCGGTATGCCCAGTGCCCACAGCGCAACGGTCTGTGCCATGGTCATTGCAACCGGACGCTGTGTGGGTGTTGACTCTGCCATTTTTGCAGTGGCAAGCGTGGTGGCGATCATTACCATGCACGATGCCATGGGCGTGCGGCATGAGACTGGCGAGCAGGCCAAGGTCCTGAACCAGATGATCGATCAGTGGATCGAAGTGAGCGAGAAGAATGCTCCTTTCCTGCAGAACATGCATCTGAAGGAGATGGTCGGCCATACGCCGCTGCAGGTCGTGGCAGGCGTACTGGTCGGCGCAGCCGTCGGCTTCCTGTATCCGCTGGCTTGAGACATTCTTTTTTCACGCAGGAACGCACTGCAGAAACAGAAAATCTTCATTTGAAGGACGTGTGATTTATGGGAGCATTGCTGCTGGACAGCATCAATCAGCCCAAGGATTTAAAGCAACTGAATGAACAGCAGGTGAAACAGCTGTGCGCGGAGATCCGCCAGTTTCTGCTGGAGAATATTTCCAAGACTGGCGGCCACCTCGCCTCAAACCTTGGCGTGGTAGAGCTTACCGTTGCGCTGCACCGTGTTCTGGATACACCACAGGACAAAATCGTGTTTGATGTCGGTCACCAGTGCTACACACACAAGATCCTTACGGGTCGGCGCGGACAGTTTGATAAGCTGCGCCAGCTCGACGGGATCTCTGGTTTCCCGAACCCGAACGAGAGCGAACACGATGCATTCATTGCCGGGCACGGAAACACGGCGCTTTCGCTTGCGATCGGCATGGCGTGGGCCAAAAAGCTGCATCATGAAGCAGGGCTTGTGGTCGCGGTGATCGGCGATGGTGCCTTTACCGGCGGCATGGTCTACGAGGGCATGAACAACATTGAACAGCTGGACAACCTTCTTGTGATCCTGAACGACAACAAGATGTCCATTTCTAAAAATGTCGGTGCACTTGCCCGCTATCTGACTCATTTGCGCACGACCACGGCCTATTTTGATGCCAAGGATAATGTGCGCAGCTTTTTGGATAGAGTACCGCTGGTGGGCGCTCCACTGAAAAAAAACATCACCGAGTGCAAGACGCTTTTGCGTCGGGCAATGTACCACTCTACCATGTTCGAGGATATGGGCTTCCAGTACATCGGGCCGGTAGATGGCCACAACGTGGAAGAGCTGGAACGCACACTGCGCACCATCCGCAACCGGCAAGGGCCACATTTTCTGCACGTGATCACAAAAAAGGGCAAGGGCTATCAGCCGGCCGAGGTAAACCCCGGCAACTATCACGGCGTGTCGGCATTTGATCTGGATGGAATGCCCGACCCGGAGGTGGCACCAAAGGAATCGTTCTCGACGGTATTTGGCAATGCTCTTGTGACGGAAGGCGACCGGAACCCGAATATCTGCGCCATCACTGCAGCAATGAAGTATGGCACCGGCCTGCAGTTTTTTGCGCACAGCCACCCGGAGCGTTTTTTTGATGTCGGTATGGCAGAGCAGCACGCTGTGACCTTTGCTGCCGGGCTTGCAAGTCAGGGCATGCTGCCGGTGGTATGCATTTATTCCACCTTCCTGCAGCGTTCCTATGATCAGATCATCCACGACGTAAATCTGCTGCGGGAGAATGTAGTTTTTGCCATCGACCGCGCCGGTTTTGTCCCAGCGGATGGCGAAACGCATCAGGGCATTTACGATCCCGCTTTCCTGAGCCAGCTTGGAATGCCGCTGTATGCGCCTTCCAATTATCATGAACTGAATTACTGGCTGCAGCAGCTGTTGAGTGACCGCTTCCATGGCCCACGGGCAATTCGTTATCCCCGCGGTGGGCAGGATGCAGCTCTGGCGGAATTTGGCTGCACCGGCGAAGATTATGATTTCCTGCGCAAGGCAGATGATGCAACAATCGTTCTGGTGAGTTACGCCGACGAACTGGCCGACCTTTTGCAGGCAGAACGTAAATTACAGCAGAAAAGTATTGCGTGTGATGTGATAAAGACTGTAAAGCTATATCCCTTTACAGACAAAATGATCGCTGATCTGTCGAAATATAAAATAATCCTGTTCGCGGAAGAATGCATTGCAAACGGAAGCATTGGTGAACATCTGGAATATGCTTTGCAGCAAAACGGATGGAATGGGCGCTTTATCCATTGTGCAGTGCGGAACGCGTGTCTTCCGCATGCCAGTGTGGCACAGATCAAACAGGCAACCGGTCTGGATGCAGCGCATCTTGTACAGGCCGTGCAGATGGCCGTGACGAAAGGAGAAAATTTACTTTGAAGATTCGATTGGACCAATATCTTGTTCAGCATGGTCTGACACAGAGCCGTGAGCGCGCAAAGGCGCTGATTATGTCCGGCATCGTTTTTGTCAATGAGCAAAAGGTGGACAAGGCTGGAGAGATGATCAAGGAAGATGCCAAGGTGGAAGTGCGCGGGCACGACATTGGCTATGTCAGCCGCGGCGGCCTGAAGCTGGAAAAAGCTATGAAGTGTTTCCCACTTACACCCAATGGCAAGATCTGCATGGACATTGGCGCATCTACCGGCGGCTTTACGGATTGCATGCTGCAGAACGGTGCCGTCAAGGTCTATGCGGTGGATGTCGGCTATGGACAGCTTGCATGGAGCCTGCGTACAGACGAGCGCGTAGTGAACATGGAGCGCACGAACATCCGCAATGTCAAGCCGGAGGATCTTGCCGAGCAGATCGAGTTTTTCAGTGTGGATGTCTCGTTTATCTCGCTGCACCATATTTTCCCGGTGGCACAGGCAATCACAACGCCGGATGCCATGGGCGTTTGTCTGGTCAAGCCGCAGTTTGAAGCCGGACGCGAAAAGGTTGGCAAGAACGGCGTGGTGCGCGACCCCGCTACCCATCGTGAAGTGCTGCACAATGCCATGGGCTATGCTGCTGCAAACGGTTTTGCTGTACGCGGATTGGATTTCAGCCCGGTAAAGGGACCCGAGGGCAACATTGAATACCTGATGTTCGTGCAGAAGAGCGGTGAACCTGCCGTGCTGGACGACAGCGTTGCAGAGCAGGTGGTGACGGAAAGCCACAGCACGCTGGACCGCTGAGCGGCTCTGCCATCAGTCCAGAAAAAGGAGCTTCCAGCATGACGATCTATATTTCGCCGAATCCCGGCAAGACCTCCGCCAACGAGATCGCACTGCGTGCAGCGCAGATCCTAATGAACCATGGTGCAGCTGTTCTGATGTGTGAACAGCCACGCACAAGCTGCAGCACGGCCGGAGTGTTTTATCTGCCGCTGGAGGAATGCCTTGAGCAGGCAGATGTGATCCTGACCATTGGCGGCGACGGCACCATTCTGCATGAGGCAAATCTTTCGCTCCGGTACGCAAAGCCGATCTTGGGCATCAATCTGGGACGCTGTGGCTTTCTGGCTACCTGCGAAGTCAGCGAGATGGAAGCCAAGCTCTCCGCTGTTGCACGGGGAGAGTTCAGCGTAGACAACCGGATGCTGCTGTATGTCCGCGTTCTTGGCCACGATGGCTGGGAGGGCCACGCCCTGAATGACGTGGTGGTCACAAAGGGCCGCCTGCAGCAGGCGATCGATTTCAGCATTTACTGCGATGATATTTTAGTAGAGCACTACCGTGGGGACGGTGTGATCGTTGCAACGCCCACCGGCTCCACAGCGTATTCGCTGGCGGCGGGCGGGCCGATCCTGGATTCCCAGACGAAGGGCGTTGTTGTAACGCCTATCTGCCCGCACAGTCTGGCCAGCCCGGCCATGGTGTTTGCGCAGGAGCGCAAGCTGAATATCTGTGTGGGACAGGTGGCCGATGATGAAGTGTTTATCAGCTGCGATGGCAGAGCTGGCTGTCCGCTCAAGGCCGGCGCAACGGCTGAAGTAAGACTCTCCGATCAGGTGGTAAAGCTGATCACCTTCGGAAAAGCAGATCAGTTCCAGGCCATTGACCAGAAGCTTCGCAGCAGACGATAAAGGGGAGGCGAGTTTACGATGGCGCGCAGCCGTAAAGAAGATGTAAAAAGCAAGGGAGAACGTCAGCAGGCGATTCTCCGGCTTGTGCAGGAGCACCCGATCAGCCGGCAGGAAGTTCTGCTGGATCACCTTTCCAAAGAGGGATTCGAGGTAACACAAGCCACCGTTTCCCGCGATATCCGGGAGCTGTGTTTGGTAAAAGCTGCCACGGCAGAGGGGTATCGCTATGTCTCCAGCCGGAACGAAAGCTTCAACCCCAAAACGCAGGGAAGGTTTGAAACGATCTTTCATGAATCCGTGCTGGGGGTAGATTACGCCGGACATGTTGTGCTGGTAAAGTGCTATTCTGGCATGGCCAACGCCGCATGCGAAGTTTTTGACGCATTGCAGTGGAAAAATGTGGTCGGCACGCTTTCGGGCGACGACACGTTCCTGATCGTTGCACGGTCGGAGCGTGATGCAAAAACGATCTGCTCGGAACTGACGAGACACATTGGATAAAAATAACGCGGGAGAAAAGATATGCTGAGCAGCCTGCAAATTGAAAATGTTGCTGTGATCCAGAAGGCTGAAGTACATTTCAAGCCGGGACTGAATGTTCTTACCGGTGAGACTGGTGCCGGCAAGTCGATCCTGATCGATTCCATCAATGCGATCCTGGGAAACCGCACTTCAAAGGATCTTGTGCGCACAGGGGCCTCCAAGGCGGTGATCCGTGCAGCCTTTGAGGAGGTGCCCGATACGGTGCTGGACAGCCTTGAGAAGGCGGGCTACGAGCGCTCGGATGCACTGATGCTCAGCCGCGAGATCACAGCCGAGGGCAAAAGCACCTGCCGCATCAACGGAATGCCTGCAACGGCTGCGGTTCTGCGGGAGCTGTGCGGAGGACTTATCAATATCAACGGTCAGCACGACTCTGTGGGCCTTCTGAACCCGGCAAGACATCTGGGCATTCTGGATGATTATGCGCAGAACAGCGCGGAGTTTCAGGACTATTATGTCCTGTACCGGGAGCTTGTGCGCATCAAGCGGGAGCTGGATGTCATGATCACCGACGAAGCCGAAAAGCAGCGCAGGATCGATCTGTTGAGCTATCAGGTGCAGGAGATCGAGGATGCCGGACTGACCGCCGGAGAGGAACAGACGCTGGAAAGCCGCCGCAAGATCCTTGCCAATGCATCTGCCATCCGGGATAAGATCGCACAGAGCTATGCATTGCTTTCGGGCGATGACGAGGCCTCCGGCGCAGTCGATCTGCTGGGCGAGGCATCCAATGCAGTGGATGCTGCCGCGCAGCTGGATGATGCACTTGCCGGTGCATCCAGTCAGCTGCTGGATCTGTATTACAATGCAAAGGATGTTGCCGCAGATCTGATCGGTCGGCTGGATTCCTATGATACCAACGATGCGGAGCTGGACGAGATTGAGCAGCGTCTGGATCTGATCTACAAGCTCAAGCGTAAATATGGTGATACGGTAGAAGACGTGATCGCTTTTGGACAGAATGCAAGGGAAGAACTGGAGCGCATCCAGTCCTCACAGGAGCGGCATGACCACCTGCAGGCAGAAAAGCTCCGCCTTTATGCGCTGGCCCGTGAAAAGGCAGAAGCACTGACCCAGACGCGCCTGCGCGCTTTTGAAGAGCTGAACAAGCGTATTTCCGGCACGCTGGATTTTCTGAACATGCCGGGCGTGCGCATGACACTGCGCCATACCCGCGGCCCGCTGGCAAGCCATGGGCAGGACAGCATCGAGTTCTACATTTCCACAAACCCCGGTGAGGCGCCCAAACCCCTTGCAAAAATTGCTTCCGGCGGCGAGCTGAGCCGCATCACGCTGGCCATCAAAAATGCAATGGCCGATAAGGATGCCGTGCCTACCGTGATCTATGATGAGATCGACAGCGGTGTTTCTGGCAAAGCCGCCGGGCGTATTGGTGAGGTACTGCGCCAGAGCGCACAGGGCCACCAGATCTTGTGCATCACCCATACAGCCCAGATCGCTGCACTGGCCGACTGCCATCTGCTGATTCAGAAAAATGTAGCCAATGACCGCACCTATACCGAGATCCATCCGCTGGATGAGGAGGGCAGGGTGGAAGCACTGGCCCGGCTGATCTCCGGCGACCACGTTACCGAGCTTTCGCGTGCCAATGCCCGCGAAATGCTGGGTCTTGGCGCAAGATAAACCAAAAAAGACGCTGCAGATAAGGGGTTGACAAGCCCGAAGCATTGTGATAAAGTAGTTCTTGTTAATGGCGATGAAGGGAACAAGTACCTTGAAGTGTTCTGCCCAGAGAAACCCCGGTTGGTGTAAGGGGCCGCAGAGCAGCAGGGGAAATACCTCCCGGAGCTGCAGGCTGAATGCCGTTCAGGTTAATAGGCTGTGCCGCGTGCGAGCGTTACAAACGCAGGAGTGTCTCTCTACTCTGGGGTGTGCACTCGTGAGGTCGTTTCTGTGAGGAAGCGGCAAACAGAGGTGGTACCGCGAATTTTCTCGCCCTCTGCCAAATTCATTTTTGGCAGGGGGTGTTTTATTTTTCCCTCTGCCCACAAACAGGAGGAAAAAATCATGACTCTGTACGAAGAACTCAAGGCCCGCGGCCTGGTGGCCCAGATCACCGATGAAGAGATCATCGACCTGATCAACAATGGCAAGGCAACCTTTTACATCGGCTTTGACTGCACTGCCGACAGCCTGACCGCAGGTCACTTTATGGCTCTGACCCTGATGAAGCGCCTGCAGATGGCAGGCAACAAGCCGATTGCCCTGATCGGCGGCGGCACTACCATGATCGGCGACCCCTCCGGCCGCACCGACATGCGCAAGATGCTGACCAAAGAGGATATCGCCCACAATGCCGCATGCTTCAAAAAGCAGATGGAAAAGTTCATCGACTTCTCTGAGGGCAAGGCACTGATGCTGAACAATGCAGATTGGCTGCTGAACCTGAACTACGTGGAACTGCTGCGTGATGTGGGTGCCTGCTTCTCCGTGAACAACATGCTGCGCGCCAAGTGCTACGAGCAGCGCATGGAGAAGGGCCTGTCCTTCCTCGAGTTCAACTACATGATCATGCAGAGCTACGACTTCTACTACATGTTCCAGCACTACGGCTGCAACATGCAGTTCGGCGGCGATGACCAGTGGAGCAACATGCTTGGCGGCACCGAGCTGATCCGCCGCAAGCTGGGCAAGGACGCTTATGCTATGACCATCACCCTGCTGACCGACTCTCAGGGCAAGAAGATGGGCAAGACTGCCGGCAATGCTGTCTGGCTGGACCCCAACAAGACCAGTCCCTTCGAGTTTTACCAGTACTGGCGCAATGTGGGCGATGCCGATGTGATGAAGTGCATCCGTATGCTCACCTTCCTGCCGCTGGAGCAGATCGACGAGATGAGCACATGGAAGGATCAGCGCCTGAACGAAGCTAAGGAAATTCTGGCTTACGAGCTGACCAGCATGGTCCATGGCAAAGAAGAGGCCGAAAAGGCCCAGAATGCTGCCCGCGCACTGTTCAGCGGCAGCGCAATGGATACCGAGCACATGCCTTCTACTCAGCTGACCGAGGCCGACCTGACCGATGGCTCCATCGGTATCCTGACCCTGATGGTCAAGGCTGGTCTGGCAGCATCCAACGGCGAGGCACGCCGTCTGGTCGTGCAGGGCGGTGTTCTGGTGGATGGCGAGAAGGTAGCCGCTCCCACCGTTGGCTTCACTGCTGAGCAGCTGGCAAAGGGTATTGTGATCAAGAAGGGCAAGAAGATCTACCACAAGGTCACTCTGTAAAAATATTGAACATGAAAATGCCGGTGCACTCTGTTTTGGAGTGCACCGGCATTTTTTCACTTGATGGAGGATTGCTCGCTTGCTTGCAGAATTTACAGCTCGTAAGCCTTCTTCAATGCTTCGTAAGCTGCATCCTCATTCTCTGCGTGGACCAGCAGGGAAATATCCAGATCGCTGGTGGTGATAAGCAGTACTTCAATGCCGGCCATTGCCAGAGAATTCAGTGCACGGGCAGCTACGCCGCAGCTGGTGACCATTTCTTCACCAAACAGGTTCAGCTTGGAATAACCCACGCTGATCAGCGGAGAAGCCTTGGCATCCTTGTCCAGATTTGCAACGGAAATAGCCTTCATCACCAGCGGAAGATCACTGCTGGAAGCGGTAAAGCTGAAATCAATGGTGGTGCCATGGGGCGCACTCTGGCTGATCATATCTACGACCACACCGTTATCTGCAAAGATCTGCAGGTAACGTGCCAGACTGTTGCCCTTGAACTCTACATCCTGCACACTGATCATCATGAGACTCGGCTCAATATTGATCTTCGATACTCCGTACATAAGGATCCTCCGTTCTGCCCGAAAGGCGGGCTTCAACAATACAAAAATATTCAGGTAAGCTGCAAAAACTCCGGGTCGATATTTTCCCGGGCAATGGACTGAATCATTTCCAGGCTGAAATCTGGATACGCCTGCCGTACTCCGTGGGCCTTTGTAAGGGCTTCGGTATAATCGCGGAACAGGTAGGTACGCACATTGGATTTGCCTGCATCATAGTGGGTCACCGTCGGCAGAAGTCTGGGAGAGAGCACGCTGCAACGGACAGTGCCGTCCGGTTCGGTCGTTTTTTCAAGCTGAACCGATAAAATTGCGCCGACCAGCTGATCGGGCTTTTCCTGCGTGCTGATAAAATTGCCCAGAGAATAGGCCGTGAACACCTGCCTGCCGTCTGCTGCAGTCAGCCACTGTGCATTTTGCAGCACATGCGGGTGGGTGCCAATGATCAAGTCTGCACCCCAGTCTGCAAGGTTCTGCGCCAGAGTTCGCTGCGGATCTGCGATGGCATGGCTGTTTTCTACGCCCCAGTGCACACCCACCACCACAAAATCTGCAAGCTGACGTGCCGCTTTTACCTGCTGCTCGATCACATCGGTCTGGCTGGTATAGATCACATTGGCCTGCATGGAGCTGTTCTGCGGGATGCCATTGGTATGCTCTGTGTAGGAAAGATATGCGATCGTTACACCATTGACAGTCTGCAGCGGGATATGACCGTAGTCCTCTTTGCCCTTCCACAAACCGGTGGTCACTACATCCTCCGGCATGCTGTCCCAGAACCGCAGGGTAGCGGCAATGCCGGAAGCGCCTTTATCGTAGGTGTGGTTATTGGACAGGCTGAACACCCGCACACCCGCCCGGTAAAGCGCACGGGCGCAATCGCCCGGAGTGGAAAAGCACGGGTAGGTGGATGGCTCCAGCTCGTCCGTACAGAGTGTTTCCTGATTGATCCAGTTCACGTCCTGCTGCACGTAGAAGGGAGCGATGTGCTCATAGCAGTAATCAAAGCTGTAGCCTTCTGTTCCGGCAGCCCGGCGCTTTGCCTGCTTGTAAATAGGAGAGTGGATCAGATTATCTCCTGTTGCAGAAAAGCAGACAGTCTGAACCAGCGGCTGCGGTTCCCGCTCTGGCGTAGGCTCTGCTTCTTCCGGTTGTGATACAGTGGTAAAACCTGCAGAAGAGCTTTCCGTGCTCACCGGTTCTGCCGTCAGTATGCTTTCCTGCAGAAAGAACTTTGGCAGCAAAGGCAGGCAGAACAGAAATACGATCAGCATCGCTCCGGCTGTCCAGAAAGCCTGCCTTCTGGCGCGGCGTTTTGCAGTCGGTCTGCGCCGGTGCTGTTGCGGGGATTGTTTGCTCATCCGCGTCCACATCCTTCCACCATGTTTCTGCCAAAAGCAGAGCAATCAGGCTTTTTAAAGTGCAGCGATCATATCACCCATATTGTACAGGCCCGGCTCCTTTTTTGCAAGGTAAACTGCTGCATTCACAGCGCCGTTTGCAAAAATATTGCGGGAATAAGCGGTGTGCTTGAGAGTGATCACCTCGTCCGGGCCGCAGAACAGCACTTCGTGATCACCCACGATGCTGCCGCCGCGCACGGAACTGATACCAATTTCCTTCGGGTCGCGCTTCTGGCGGACAGAAGAACGGTCGTAAACATAATGATATTCGCCATTGTTTTGCTCATTGATGGCATCGGCCAGCATCAGAGCGGTGCCGCTGGGTGCATCCAGCTTGTTGTGGTGGTGCTGCTCCACGATCTCAATATCGTAGTTCACACCCAGAATAGCCGAAGCGCGCTTGCACAGCTCCGACAGCACATTGATTCCCATGGACATATTAGCGCTCTTGAACACCGGCACCGTGCGGGATAGCTGCACCACCTTGAGCTGCAGCTCTTCCGAAAGGCCGGTGGTGCACACCACGATGGGCAGCTTGTGAGCTTCACAGTAGGGCAGAGCCTTTTCCACAGCGGCCGGAGAGCTGAAATCGATGATCACATCGCCCTTGCCGTCCAGCTTTTCCAGGCTGTCATACACAGGGATGCCGTTCTGTTCGCCATCCTTTATGTCGATGCCTGCAATCACGCGGCAGTCCTCGCGCTGTGCGATCATATCACACAGCACATGGCCCATGCGGCCGCCGATGCCCTGAATCACAATATCCGTCATAATTTTTATCCTTTCCTGCCCGTTTTACATATCGGCATATCGCAAAATGCCCGGACAGAGCGCTCCGCCGGGCATTTTGCAGCCAAAAACTTATTCTGTAATAAGACCCTCTGCACGCAGAGCCTTTTCAATATACTCCTTGTGTGCCTCGCTCGGCTCTACCAGAGGCAGACGGCACTCGCCAGCTTCCCAGCCCAGCACATTCATGGCGTACTTCACCGGAATGGGGTTCACTTCACAGAACAAAGCATCTGCCAGCGGCAGCATTTCCAGCTGCAGCTCACGGGCCTTTGCGGTATCGCCGTCAAAGAATGCCTTGCAGCAGTTGTGCACCAGCTCCGGCTTGACATTGGACACGACGCTGATCACGCCCTTGCCGCCCAGAGCCAGCAGGGGAACCACCTGATCGTCGTTGCCGGAATAAATGTTCAGCTCGTCGCCGCACAGCTGTGCGATCTTGGCTACCTGAGAGATGTTGCCGGAAGCTTCCTTGATGCCGTTGATCAGAGGATGCTTGCTCAGTTCCAGAGCAGTCTCCGGGGCAATGTTCAGGCCGGTGCGGGAAGGCACGTTGTACATGATCACCGGGATGCCTCCGGCCTCAGCCATGGCGGTAAAGTGAGCAACCAGACCAGCCTGCGTGGTCTTGTTGTAATAGGGAGTCACCATCAGCAGAGCGTCTGCGCCGCATTCGGCAGACTTTGCGGCCAGTGCGCAGCCGTGGTCGGTATCGTTGGAGCCAGCGCCTGCAATGACGGGCACGCGGTGGTTGACAACATCCACCGTATACTTGATGGCGGCAAGCTGCTCCTCATCGGTCATAGTAGAGCACTCGCCGGTGGTGCCGCAGATGATGATGGCATCGGTATGGTGCGCGATCTGATCCTCAATAATGCGGCCCAGCTCGTCAAAGTTGATGCTTCCGTCCTCGTACATCGGGGTGATAATGGCAACACCCGCGCCGGTAAAGACAGGATTCTTCATAGCCTAAAACTCCTTTGTATGCGCTTTTGCGCAAAATATACTTAGTCGAAATAGCCCTTTGCGGCCAGCAGCTCTGCCAGCAGAACGCCGCCGCCTGCAGCACCGCGCAGGGTGTTGTGGCTCATGCAGGCAAACTTGTAATCAAACAGGGTGTCCTCGCGCAGGCGACCGATGCATACAGCCATGCCGTTCTCGGTGTTGCGGTCCAGCTTGGGCTGCGGACGATCCGGCTCGGTGAAGTAATGCAGGAACTGCTTGGGTGCGCTGGGCAGGTCAAGCTCCTGTGCGGGGCCGCGGAAGTTTGCCCATGCCTCCAAAATCTGCTCCTTGGTGGGCTTCTTCTCAAAGCTTACAAACACGGCAGCGGTGTGGCCGTCGGAGACAGGCACGCGGAAGCACTGTGCGGTGATCACCGGCTTTTCGGCGTTCACGATATGGTCGCCCTCAATGTGGCCCCACAGCTTGAGCGGCTCGCGCTCGCTCTTTTCTTCCTCGCCGCCAATGTAGGGGATCACGTTGTCCACGATCTCGGGCATACGGTCAAAGGTCTTACCTGCACCGGAAATGGCCTGATAGGTGCACACCAGAGCCTTGCTGACACCAAAATCCTTCATCAACGGGTGCAGGGCGGGAACATAGCTCTGCAGGCTGCAGTTGGACTTGACGGCAATAAAGCCGCGCTTGGTGCCCAGACGCTTGCGCTGTGCGGGGATGATCTCGATGTGGTCGGCGTTGATCTCGGGCACCACCATGGGCACATCCGGGGTAAAGCGGTTCGCACTGTTGTTGGACACCACCGGGCACTCAGCCTTTGCATAGGCCTCTTCCAGAGCCTTGATCTCATCCTTGGGCATGTTGACTGCACAGAAGATAAAATTCACCTGAGAAGCAACCTCTTCCACCTTGGATGCATCCAAAACTACCATCTTCTTGACACTTTCCGGCATGGGGACAGTCATGGCCCAGCGGGGACCGACAGCTTCCTCATAGGTCTTGCCGGCGCTGCGGCCGGATGCAGCCAGAACGGTCAGCTTGAACCAGGGGTGATTTTCCAGCAGCGTCACAAAACGCTGACCGACCATACCGGTCGCACCTACGATACCCACTTTATACTGTTTTTCCATTTCCAGCACCTTTCCTTTCGTGAAAGCGAACTCAATAAATATTTCTATTACATAGATTCACGGCTTGCAAACCGGACAGCGATGCAATATAATAGATACTGTTTATACAGATTTTATGATATCATTGATACGGTGTCCGTGTCAATCATCGGAAAGGCAAATTGCACGCTATGTTAAAAAAAGATTTTTGGTATGATTTACCCAAAGAACTCATTGCACAGGAGCCTGCTGACCCCAGAGACTCTGCACGGCTGATGGTGCTGAGCCAGAAAGACGACAGCATCCAGCACAAGATCTTCCACGATCTGCCGGAATTTTTAGAGCCGGGCGACCTGCTGGTGGTAAACAATTCCAAGGTTCTGCCCGCCCGCATTGTGGGTGTCAAGCAGCCCACCGGTGCTGTGTGTGAGCTGCTTTTGCTGCGTCAGGTCAAAGGTGACCAGTGGGAATGTCTGGCAAAGCCCGGCAAGCGGATGCAGCCCGGCACCAAAGTGAGCTTTGGCGATGGCTCCTTGACTGCTGTGGTGGATGAGACCATGGAAGATGGCAACAAGTACGTTACATTTTATTACGATACCGAGACCCTTTATGAAAAGCTGGACGAATTTGGCAAAATGCCTCTGCCACCTTACATCACAAAGCAGCTGGAGGATCAGAGCCAGTACCAGACCGTCTATGCCAAGGAGCTTGGCAGTGCTGCGGCCCCTACGGCTGGCCTTCATTTCACGCCGGAGCTGATGGATACCATCCGTGCCAAGGGCGTGAACATTGCCGAAGTGACCCTGCATGTGGGTCTGGGTACCTTCCGCCCTGTACAGGAGGACGAGATCACGGATCACAAAATGCACAGCGAATGGTACTGCATCGATGAAAAGACCGCGCAGATGATCCGTGACACCAAAGCCGCCGGTCATCGTGTGATCGCAGTGGGCACTACCAGCTGCCGCACGCTGGAAGCCGTTGCCGCAAAGTACGGCGAGATCCGCGCCTGCAGCGGCAACACTTCTATCTTCCTGTATCCAGGCGTGAAGTTCAACTGCATCGATGGCCTGATCACCAACTTCCACCTGCCGGAAAGCACCCTTATCATGCTGGTATCGGCCCTGTATGGCTACGAAAAGACCATGGCAGCCTATAAGGTGGCTGTGGAGGAACGTTATAGATTCTTCTCTTTTGGTGATGCGATGCTGATTCTTTGATTCTTTTTCCCGCTATTCTGTTGTTGATGAGCCTGATCCCGGGCTTTTTCATGAAGATCGCACGGCTGTTTTCCGTGCACAGAAAGGAACAAAAACTATGCCTTCTTTGACGACCTATAAGCTGCTCAAGCAGGAACACGACGCCCGGCGGGGCGAGTTCAAGACCGTGCACGGCACGGTGCAGACGCCCGCTTTTCAGAACGTGGCTACCGCCGGTGCCATCAAGGGCGGGTTGTCTGCTCAGGACCTGAAAGACATTGGCGCACAGGTCATGCTGTGCAACACCTACCACCTGCATCTGCGCCCCGGTGACAATCTGGTAGCCGATATGGGCGGTCTGCACAAATTTACCCGCTGGAACGGCCCCATTCTGACCGACAGCGGTGGATTTCAGGTATTCAGTCTGGCAAAGCTGCGCAAGATCACCGAAGAGGGCGTGACCTTTGCCTCCCATCTGGACGGCCACCGCATCTTTATGGGACCGGAAGAGAGCATGCAGATCCAGGCAAACCTTGGCTCTACCATCGCCATGGCCTTTGACGAGTGCGTAGAGAACCCCGCACAGCACGATTACTCCAAAGCCAGCTGTGAACGCACGACCCGTTGGCTGAAACGCTGTAAGATTGAAATGGCCCGCCTGAAGCACGAGGGCGTTTCCGTGAATCCCGATCAGCTGCTGTTTGGCATCAATCAGGGCTGCACCTTTGCGGATCTGCGTGTGGAGCACATGAAGCAGATCGCAGATCTTGAGCTGGACGGTTACGCCATCGGCGGTCTGGCTGTGGGCGAGCCCACCGAGGTGATGTATGAAATGATCAGTCAGGTGGAGCCCCACATGCCCAAGGATAAGATCCGCTACCTGATGGGCGTTGGCACCCCCGGCAATATCATTGAGGCAGTTTCCCGCGGCGTGGATCTGTTTGACTGCGTGATGCCCAGCCGTAATGCACGCCACGGCCACTTGAACACCTGGGGCGGTATCATCAACATCAAGAATGCAAAGTATGAGCGCGATGAATGTCCTATTGATCCTGCCTGTGGCTGTCCGGTCTGCCGCAGCTATTCCCGTGCCTATATCCGCCACCTGTTCAAAGCGGAGGAGATTTTGGGAATGCGCCTTGCCGTCATGCACAACCTGTGGTTCTATAACCATCTGATGGAGCGCATCCGGGATGAGCTGGATGCAGGCACCTTCACGGCTTTCCACGATAAATATGTAAAGCTTCTGGATACCCGAATTTGAGAATAAGCCTTGCAACAGGTCGTTTAAAAAGGTATAATAAGCTTATCTGAATTTTGAGAGGAGATTTTGCCCCATGCAATTTCTGACTACCACTTCCGAAGGCTACATCAGCCTGTTCTTCACACTGGCTCTGATGCTGGTTCTGCTGTACTTCATGATCTATCGTCCCCAGAAGAAGCAGGAGAAGAAGGATGCCGCAATGCGCAGCAGCCTGGAGATCGGCGATCAGGTCACCACCATTGGCGGTGTCATTGGCCGTGTTGTTGCAATCAAGGACGATACCTTTGTTCTGGAGACCGGTGCTGACCGTGTGAAGATCCGCTTCACCAAGACTGCAATTTCCGCTGTTGAAAAGCTGAACATGGACAAGGCTGACAAGAAGTAAGCTTTTCTTCAAACAATTAAGAGCATATCAAACGCGTCTTCCTGCATAGATTACTGGCAGGGAGGCGCGTTTTTATGTCTGAGAAAAAACTTTTCCCGGCGGAACTCCGGGTTCTTCTGCTGGCTGGGGCAGTCGGCGTTATGGTCACAGCGGGCGGGCTGGCCGCAATGGCAGCGCTGATGACAGCACAGGGTTATTCTGGTGCCGCCGCACCGCCGCTGGCAACAGCAGCCGTTGGTGCAGGGAGCCTTTGCAGCGGTTGGATCGCTGCATTTTGCAAAAAGGAACGCGGCCTGCTGTGCGGGCTTGTACAGGGCCTGTTTTATGCGGCATTGCTCGTGGTGCTCAGCGTTCCTTCCGGTACGCTTACGGAAGAGCCGCCGCTGCTGCGGTTTGCTGTGCTGATCCTGTGCGGCAGTATTGGCGGATTGCTGGGCATGGTGACCCGGGAGAAAAAGCGCCGCAGCTGAACAAATAAAACAAGGAGGTTCGATCATGTGGGTCTATCAGCAAACCGGAATGCCAGTGCATTTGCCAGAAGCCGCGCTTCTGCCGCAGCCGCAGAAAACACTGCCGCCAGAACGATCCGCACCGGAAGTGCCTTCACCGCTGCAGAGACATAACACGGAAACCCGGCAGAAAACCTGCTGGCTGCTCGTCTGTGCCTTTCTGATCGGCTCTGGCTCAGCTGGCGTGCTTCTGGCTTTCTGCGAAAAGCAGCAGCCGGACTGGCTGCAATATTACCTGCAAAGCTGGCGCGGCCTGTTTGCTGCTGCAGATGCACATACTGCGGCCAGCCTTTTCGGAACGGAATATCTTACGCTTGCTGCGGCCGCGACCCTTCTGTTCCTGATGGGCTTTTCCGCATTGGGGCCGGTTTTGATCTTTTTGTTTACGATGTTCTATGGGCTGGGAAACGGGACGCTGTTTGTGCAGTTGCTTTCCGACACGGCACTGAAAAGAGAAATGTGGCTTCTGCTGCTTGCATTTCTGCCTGCGGCAGCTGCTTCTGCAGGGCTGTGCACGCTCGGCACAGATTCTCTGCGGGTGAGCAGCCAGATCCGCGTCTGTTCCTTTTTTGCAGCAGGGCCTGACCGGGAAATCGTCCGGCCACATGGATTCATCCGGCAGTATCTGCTGACGCTGACGTTATTTGTGCCGCTGTGCGGCATTTCTGCAGCGCTTGCAAGCATTGGAAGCAGGCTTTGAACAAGGGCTTTTCTTGCGGGTTTGCTTGTTATATGCTACAATAGAGAATAATAAAGCCAAGACAATGTAACAGGAGCTTTTTGATGAAGGAACCAAAACTGAAAACTGTATATGTGTGTTCCAACTGCGGCGAGACAAGCCCCCGCTGGATGGGCCGCTGCCCAAGCTGCGGCAGCTGGAACACGATGAACGAGGACGTTGTAGCGGAAGCCCCCAAAGCAGGTACTGCTGCAGCCAAACAGGCGGCAGCCGCCCGCCCGGAAGGGGTGACCACCCTGACCGCAAAACGCCTTTCTGAGATCAGCATGACCGAAGAAAAAAGCCGTATTCTGACCGGCATTTCGGAGCTGGACCGTGTACTTGGCGGCGGCATTGTGCTGGGCGGCGTTGTGCTTTTGAGCGGTGAGCCGGGTGTGGGCAAATCTACTATGCTTCTGCAGCTGTGCGGTGCCATTTCCAACCAGCACAGCGTTTTGTATATCACTGGCGAGGAATCGGTGCGGCAGGTCAAGCTGCGCGCTGCCCGGCTGAAAGTGCCGCAGGATAACATTTTTCTGGCAGCGGAGAATGATGTGGACGAGATCTGCGGCCTGATCGAAAAAGAAAAGCCGGATCTTGTGGTCATCGACTCCATCCAGACGATGCGCTGCATGGATATCTCGTCCTCCGCCGGTACGGTAAGTCAGGTCAAGGAAAGTGCGGCCCGCCTGCTGGCCGTGGCCAAAAAGCAGGAGATCCCCATGTTCATTGTGGGGCATGTGAACAAGGACGGTGCCATTGCAGGCCCCAAAGTCATGGAGCATATCGTGGATACGGTGCTTTACTTTGAGGGCGATAAAATGCTGCCGTACCGCATCCTGCGTGCGGCCAAGAACCGTTATGGCTCCACCAATGAGCTGGGCATGTTTGATATGACGGGGCAGGGCCTTGCTGAGATCGAAAACCCTTCACAGATGCTGCTGGAAGGCCGTCCTCTTGGCGTTTCCGGCAACTGTGTGGCCTGTACCATGGAGGGCAGCCGTCCCATTTTGAGCGAAATTCAGGCCCTTGCAACCAAAACCAATTTTCCAGCACCGCGCCGTGCCTGCAGCGGCTACGACTATAACCGCATGAATCTGCTGATCGCTGTGCTGGAAAAGCGTGCAGGGTATTTCTTTGGAAACCTGGATGTATATATCAACATCGTGGGCGGCATTGCGCTGCGTGATACTGCCTGTGATCTTTCTGTCTGCTTGAGTATGGTCTCCTCGCTGCTGGACAGGCCCGTCAGCGATAAGCTGATCGCCATTGGCGAGGTCGGCCTTGGCGGTGAAGTGCGCAGCGTACCCAATCTGGAACAGCGCCTGCATGAGGCAGAGCGTATCGGCTTTGAACGTGCGGTGATCCCGAAGCACAGCCTGAATCATCTGAGCCCGGCAGATTATCCTGGAATGCAACTGATCGGCGCGGCTTATATCACCGATGCGATCAATGCCCTGAAATCTGACCGCTTATAAGAGGAAAAACAATGTCGATCTATCTGGACGAGAAAAATCCCGGCAAGCACAAGCCCTTCGATGATGCTGCGCCGGACATTGTAGAATACGTCCGCTATCTGGAAGTGATCGCGGGCAAAAGCGCAAACACGGCGTTCAGCTACTACTGTGATCTGCGCGGATTCAGCCGTTTTATGAAGCGCCGCCGTGGGCTTGTGCCCGAAGACAGCGAGATGAAGGATATCGACCCCAAAGGGCTGGACACCGCATTCTGGGCCTCCGTAACAAAGGAGGATATCTACGAATATCTGTACTTTTTAAACCGCGAGTGCGGCAACAAAAAGTCCTCAACGGCCCGGCGGCTGGCAAGCCTGCACGGCTTTTATGATTACCTGGTCAATCAGGTCAACCGGCTGGATGCAGATCCGACTGCGGCCATCCACCCACCCAAACAGGATAAGGTACTGCCCAAATATCTGACGGCGGAGCAGTCCATGGAGTTATTGGAAAGCACGCAGACCCAAAGCGATTTTCCGGAGCGGGATTATTGCATGGTGACGCTGTTTTTGAACTGTGGAATGCGTCTGGCAGAGCTTGTCGGCATGAATCTGGACGACATTGATTTGGAAAACCGCCAGATACGCCTGTTTGGCAAGGGCCACAAGGAGCGCATGGTTTATCTGAATGATGCCTGCATGGAAGCATTGCGGCTGTATCTGGGCAAACGCAATACGATGGAGGGGCTTCTGCCGCAGGAAAAGGCGGTCTTTATTACCCGACGGCGCAAAGAGCGTATCTCGAACCGCAGGGTAGAACAGCTAGTGACCGGTGCAATGAAAGCAGCCGGATTAAAAGGCTTTTCCACACATAAGCTGCGCCACACTGCCGCAACTCTGATGTATCAGACCGGCAATGTGGACATCCTTACACTCAAGCAGCTTTTGGGCCACAGCAACGTGTCTACCACACAAATTTATACGCATCTACAGGAATTTCAGGTGCGCGCGGCTATTGAAGAAAACCCGCTGGGCAAGGTCAAAAAGTCCAAAGCATCTTCTCGCATCTTGGATACAACAGAAAAGGAAACAGGGGAGACAGCAGAGGATTCAGCTCTGGATGAGGAACTTTCGTCTGTGCCCATGAAAGCCTTTGAGGGTGCGGCTCAGGATGGCATCGGGCTGGATGCTTCCGTGCTTGCAATGAAGCCTGATGCGAACGCTGGAAACGGAAATTCCTGAACCACATAAGAATACCCATAAAATGGAACAATGCCGTCTGTGACGCGTCCAAAGTGCGGACATGTCATCGGCGGTATTTTTATAGATATATTTATATAAATATAAATAATGGAATGATAAGCTGTGATCTGGCCAGCGATTTGAAATCGTACGAGCAAATGGTCGTTCACAGAAAAATAAAATGCAAGCGGCGCATGGCAGCGGCAGACTGTGCAGCTTTGTAATTTGTAAGTCCATAAAAAGATTGTAGCACCAAAATACAAATGAGACACAAAAATATAAAAAAGCAAAAGTTGAATCATACGGTATTACAGATGGCTGCAGATCCGTAGGTCGCGGAAAAAGGCCAGATTCAGGAAAATAGAGATTTTTCACTTCCCTATATTTCGCATAACGTGCATTATACGAAAATCATGTAATCGAAAAATAAGACCGCCCTTCTCTTCTGGTTATGAGTTCAGCGGTCTTAAAATACTGATGGCTGTATGGTGTTGGGTTCAGAATGTTATCGCTTCTTCTCCCTTGGTGATGCTATGCTGATACTTTTTAATTTAAAGTGAACCCGGCAAGCTGCTCGGCCTGCGGCTGTGTGCCAAAGTATGCACAGATTGCTTCGTAATAAACGCGGGCTGTTTTTTTACAACCTTCTTCGCTGCCGAACTGTGCAACATCTGCTTCATTCGTTACAAAGCATTGCTCTGCCAGCACTGCCGGACAATTTACATCTTCCAGCAACGTAAAGCTTCGCTCTGCACGCACCTCGGTGTGGGTGCTTTCCACCAGTTGCTTCTGATCGTTTTCCAGATAATAAATGTATCGGACTCCCCCGCGCCCACGCAGAGATGCTCCTGCAGCCTGCATTCCTTTGGCAAGCAGCTGCGCAAAGTAAAAGCTTTCCTGATGCCAAGTCCGGCCCGGCACTGCCGGATAGCACTCAAAGCCGGATGCAGTGGAGCCATTTGCAGCTGAGTTGCCGTGGATGGAAAGCAGCAGCTGCGGTGCCTGTTCGTCCGCTCTGGCGGCACGCTGGGCGGGTGTAGTGGTTTCATCAAGGCTGTCACGGGTCTGCAGCGGAATAAAATTAGAGTCCTGCTGCAGCAGCCGGATCAGTTCCGAGGCGGTTGCTGCGGTCATATCTTTTTCTTCGATCACTCCCCTTGCACCCGGGTCTGCTCCACCGTGCCCGGCATCGATCACCACGCGGTAAGGCGGATCACCTACCTGCGGACGAAATTCTTCACCGGCGATGCTTTCCGCTGGCTGAGCTGTCTGCAGAGTCAGCGCTGCATGCCAGAGTGAGCTGCCAAACCAGATGCCCACTGCGCAAAAAAGCAGAATGACCGTATTTTTGAGCACATGAGAAGTCTGTTTTCGTCTTTTTGAGTGCGCGGCTTTGGAATATCGTTTTGCCATTTTGGCTTACATCCTTATATTAGCATTCTTTATAGAATACGATCCTGCTCTGCAAATTCCTTCAATGTGAGAAAAAGCTACCCGAAAAATCCTTCGGATAGCTTTTTCTTTATTTCAGCTCTACCACGGTCACGCCGCTTTCACCCTCGCCATAACGGCCCAGACGGAAGCTTTTGACCATGCGGTTGCCGCGCAGATGCTTGTGGATAGCTGTGCGCAGCGCACCGGTGCCATTGCCGTGGATCAGATAAACCACTGTCTGTCCGTTCAGGATGGCACGGTCGATAAAGGAATCTACCTCCGGCAGCGCTTCGTCCACCGTCAGGCCCAGCAGATTGCATTCCATCTTGGCGGAACGCTGTACCCTCTCTACCCTGCCGTTCGGGCGGTTGGCATCGCCGGTCAGGCGGGAATAACGCTGCTGTGCTTTAGTCTGCGGTTTCTTTTCCTTGACCAGCTTTTCCGGCTGTTTCAAGCCCTTGAGCGGAACTTTGGTCTTGATGATGCCTGCACGCACCAGAACATCGCCGTTTTTATCCGGCAGGGCCAATACGGTGGCCAGCTGGTTCAGCTCTGCAATGCAGACCTCCTGCCCTACCTTGACCTCTTTCAGCGGCACAAATTCCTTGACGGGGTTATGCACAGCCTCGGAGCCGATAAACAGCTTTTCCGATTCTTTTTTGGCGATCTCGCGGGCGCGCTGAGCTTTCTGCTGGGTGCTCATGCGCTCGTCCTTCTGCAGCTGACGCAGTTCATCAGTCAGGGCGTAAGCCTGACTTTCCACCTGCTGTGCCAGCGCACGAGCCTTGGCACGGGCAGCTTCCAGTTCATTTTCACCCTGACGGATCAGCTCATCACGCTTTTTCTGCGCGGCTTCCAGCTGGTGGGAAGCTTCATTTTTCAGCTCTTCCACCTCGTTCTGGCTTTCCTTCAGCTGCAGCTTCAGATCATCCAGCTGTCCCAGAACGGCATCCAGACGCTTATCCTCTGCGGAAAGATGCTGCTGTGCCGCTTCGATCACGCGCTCCGGGATGCCCAACTTTTCGCTGATGAGGAACGCATTGGATTTGCCCGGCACGCCGACGCTCAGCTTATAGGTCGGGCGCAGCGTTTCCAGATCAAACTCACAGCTGGCATTGACAACGCCCTTGGTTTCCAGAGCAAACACCTTCAGCTCAGCGTAGTGAGTGGTGGCCATCAGCAGCACACCGCGGCGGCGCAGCTCTTCAATGATAGCCACAGCCAGTGCAGCACCTTCGGCGGGGTCGGTACCGGCACCAAGCTCGTCCAGCAGCACCAGTGTGTGCGGCATGGCAAGCTCCAGAATGCCGGTGATCTTTTTCATATGACCGGAGAAGGTGGAAAGGCTCTGCTCAATGCTCTGTTCATCGCCGATATCCACCAGAAATTCGTCAAATACGCAGATCTCACTGCGCTCGTCAGCCGGGATCAGGAAGCCGCACTGCGCCATGGCGCACAGCAGGCCCGCTGTTTTCAAGGTGACGGTTTTGCCACCGGTGTTCGGTCCGGTGATGATCAGCGAATCGTAATCCCTGCCCAGAGCAATATCCACAGGCACGCACTTTTTAGGATCGATCAGCGGGTGGCGCGCACGGATCAGCGAGAAGGAATCGTCGGTGCGGACAGCAGGCTTGAATGCCTTGAGATCCAAAGCCAGCCGTGCCTTTGCCAGCAGAACATCGATCTCCAGCATAGCCTTGTAGCTGTACTGGAACTGCGGCTCAATGGCAGCCACCTGTGCGGTAAAGGCCACCAGAATGCGCTCGATCTCCTGCGCTTCCTGCGCACGGTACTGCAAAATGCGGGCATTGGCTTCCACAACGGCCTGCGGCTCCACAAAGACGGTGGCTCCGGTAGACGAAACATCATGAATAATGCCGCTCACCTCACCGCGGTATTCGCTCTTGACCGGCACAACATACCGGCCATTGCGCATGGAGACCACGCTTTCCTGTAGATACTTGGAGGTATCCATATTGCGGACCATGCTCTCCAGACGGTCACGGATGCTGTTCTCCGTTGCGCGGATCTTTTTGCGCAGATCGTTCAAGGTATGAGAAGCCGTGTCTGCCATGGCATCCGGTGCCAGAATGGCGCTGGAAATCTGCTGTTCCAGGCCCGGCTGCGGTGCCAGCGCATAGAACAGATCGTCTGTAGGCAGAGCGTCGTGCTCCGAAGCACCATACCAGCTTGAAAGATTCTGAAAATTGCGCAGTGCACCAGCCACCATCAACAGCTCGCCCATTGAAAGTACGCCGCCTTTTACGGCGCGGGCCGCCAGCTGACTGACATTCTCCACGCCGCCAAAGCGCGGGGAGCCGTTTTTGATCAGCAGGGTGTTGATGGCATCGGTCTGTTCCAGCGCATAGCGCACCTCGTCCGGGTCGCACTGCGGCTGAGTGGCAAGCAGCATTTCGCGCGCTTCCTTGCACACGCAGCCCTCTGCGGCACGGGCGATGATCTTATCCAGTTCCAGAGTTTTTAAGTAACTTGTTTCCATAGGTTTCCTTTATGCTCAGGGCAGCAGGGTCTTTAAAAAGTCATAGCTTTTCAAAGGCTTGTCCAGGTGGGTCAGTGCATAGCGCTCTGCCACTGCGGAAAGCTTTTCCAGACTGCCCACAGAAATTTTGAATGCAAATATTTTTTTGTCGTCCACAAGGCAGATGTGCCGCAGCGCATACAGTGCGCCCTGATCAAGGTTGCAGGTCTTTCCTGCTTTTGCGGCGCAGTCTGCACAGAGCAGGTGGCCTTCCTGCACATCCAGATAGAACGCAGCACCGTCATAGGCGCTGCAATCGCGGCAGCACACGATCTGCGGCATAAAGCCGCACTCGCTCATGGTGCGCAGTTCAAACACGGCCTTGATCACCCGCAGGTCCGTTTTGCTCTCGCTGATCATATAGAAACAGTTGAGCAGCAGCCGAAGCTCCCGCTGTGCCTCCTGCCCGGTAGGCGAAAGGGTCATTGCCATTTCAGCCATATACATGGCAAGGCTCATGCCCTCAATGCTGGACGAGATGCCGTGAAAGACATTTTTCACTTCCGCTTCCCGCACAGTGTACATGTTGCGGCCCGGCACCAGTGTGAACTCGGAATAGCAGAACAGCCCGCACGCGCTGAACAGCTTGCTCTTCAGCCGCAGGCTGCTCTGCGCTGCTGCCGAGATCACGCCCAGTTCCGGTGTCAGGATCGTCAGAATGCGGTCCGATTCCTTATAGCGGGTCTCCTTCAGCACCAGACCCGTGGTTACAAAGGCTTCCATTTTCTTGGTCCTCTGCCGGGGTTTCTTCCGGCCGCTGTTGTTTATAATCGAGATAACGAAGAATGTTTCCCGTGCAGGCAAACGCCTGCCAGCTTGCTTGTGCATCCATTTGCAGCACCTCTTCCCTGTTACGGATAGTGTCAAGTTTATTTTAACCGTTCATCCAAGGGAATTCTGTCCTGCTTTGGCAAGTGTCAGCGGTTATTGGTGTTCTGCTTGAAGCCAAAGTTGTTCAGCAGGAACTCGTTATCGCGCCAATCGGATTTTACCTTTACCCAGCACTGCAGATTGACGCGGCAGCCCAAAAACTCTTCGCAGTCTGCACGAGCAGCACTGGCAATTTTTTTCAGCATTGCGCCGCCTTTTCCAATGACCATGCCCTTGTGGCTTTCGCGCTCGCAGTAGATATTTACATCAATATCGATCAGGTCGGTGCCCGGGCGCTCTTTGAAGCGCTCCACCACAACAGCAATGCCATGGGGGATTTCGTCGCGCATGAACAGCAGGGCCTTTTCACGGATGACCTCCGCCACAAGCTCCTTTTCCGGCATATCCGTGTAGGCATCATCATCAAAATAATGCGGGCCTTCCACAGCATAGCGGCTCAAAGCATCGAACAGCACTTCGCAGCCGTCGTTATCACGGACGCTGATGGTGTAGATATCGTCGAATACACCCAATGCCTTCAGCTCTTCTTTGCGGGCTTCCAGATCAGCAGGCTCCTTGACAAGGTCGGTCTTGTTGATGACTGCAATTGCCGGGCCGCCGCTGCTGCGCAGCATATCCACCAGCACCATTTCCGATTCATTCAGTGCGCCGTAAGGCTCAAACAGCATCATGGAAACATCCACATCTGCAATGGAATCGCTGGCAGTCTTATCCATCCGTTTACCCAGTTTGTTGCGTGCCTTGTGCACACCGGGTGTATCCAGCAGCACATACTGCAGCGGCCCGCGGGTGATCACGCCGGTAATGCGGGTGCGGGTGGTCTGCGGCTTGGAAGTGACGATGGCTACCTTTTCGCCAACCAGAAGGTTGGTCAGACTGGATTTGCCAACATTGGGACGGCCAATGACAGCCACAAAAACGGAAGAAGTATCATAATGCCCCTGAATGGGTGTAGCGTTACTCAAAATCTAGCTCCTGTCTGTATTGTGCGGCAACCGCACGGTGAATCTATTACTCGGTATAACTTACAGTGCGCGGCAGGCCCAGCTGCAGCAGAACAGCTTCCTCTTTCTCACGCATCCGCATGGCTTCCAAACCGCCATTTTCGTGGTCGTAGCCCAGCAGGTGCAGCATGGAGTGCACCGTCAGGAACGCCACCTCACGCTGCAGCGGATGGCCGTAGAGGTTTGCCTGCTCCTGTGCACGCTCCATACTGATGACGATGTCACCCAGCATTTTGCAGCCGTTGTTCTCGTCAACATCATATTTGCCGTCCACCCCCAAAGGGAAGCTCAGCACATCGGTGGGCATGGGCTTGTTGCGGTACTGGTTGTTCAGCTCAGCAATGGCGGCGTTATCCACAAAGGTCACGCTGATCTCTGCAGGAGCTTCAAAATGCTCATATTCCAGCACGGCATTACAGGCACGGCGGATGAGAATGCGCAGACCGGAAGGAACCTTGACGGCCTTCTGTGAATTGGTGATCAAAACTTTATTGGACATAAATCAGTCCACTCCTTTCTGTTTTTGATGGCTTTATATAAATTCTGGTGATTTTATTTTTCAGGGTGTGCAGCCTTTTCGTAAGCCTTGATAATTTCCTGCACTAGACGGTGGCGCACAACATCCTTCTCAGTAAAATAGCACTGTGCAATCCCATTTACATTTTTAAGCACGTGCAGTGCATCCACAAGACCGCTGCGGGTGCGTTCCGGCAGATCGATCTGGGTCACATCACCGGTAACCACCACCTTGGAGCCGACACCCATACGTGTGAGGAACATTTTCATCTGCTCCGGTGTGGTGTTCTGTGCCTCGTCCAGAATGATAAAGGAATCATCCAGCGTGCGTCCGCGCATATAGGCAAGCGGTGCAACCTCAATGATCTGCTTTTCCACAAGGCGCTCGTAAGTTTCGGCACCCAGCATATCAAACAGGCCGTCATACAGCGGGCGCAGATAAGGGTCTACCTTCTGCTGCAGATCACCAGGCAGAAAGCCCAGCTTTTCACCCGCTTCCACTGCCGGGCGGGTGAGCACGATACGGGAAACATCCTTGGCTTTAAAAGCCTTTACCGCCATGGCAACGGCCAGATAGGTCTTGCCGGTACCCGCCGGGCCAACGCCAAAGGTAATGGCATTGGTGCGGATGGCATTGAGATATTCCTTCTGGCCCAGTGTTTTGGGCCGGATCGGCCGTCCCTTGACCGTTACGGTAACAAAATCTTCGGTCAGTTCCTTGACCCGCTTTTCTGCTCCATCGTGCGCCAGACTGATGCAGTAGCGCACGGTCTGGTCTTCCAGCGGTGTATGATTCTCGATCAGAAGCAGCATTCCCTCCACAGCGCGGCTGGCCGCGGCAACATTGGCCGGTTCGCCTGAAAGCCGCAGCTGCGTGCCCCGGCAGACCGCCGTAACAGAAAACTCGTTCTCCAGCAGACGGATGTTCCGGTCGCAGTTGCCAAAAACAGCTGCGGCGACCTCTACACTATCCAGTTCAATATTCTTTTCTGCCATGTGCTCCTCCTGAAAGGATATATTTTAATGCTTCTATTGTACCACCAAAATCTCGAGAAGAAAACTGTGAAAAGTGCACAAAATATTTTCATCCGTTCCATCGGTTTTTCCATACGGCAAGGCAGCTGCCCATGCAAAGCGGCAGCAAAAAGGAAAATGCAGGAACAGGAACGCATCCTGTACGAATGATCTTGTCAAGTCCTTTTGTGTCACAACCACAGAGAAAAACAAAACATATCTTTGGACAAAAAGGCAATAGCAAACTTCTCCCCTGCGTGCTACAATAGCAAACGTTGTGCGGCTTGCATCCGGCCAGCCGCTCCGGAATGCTGAAATCAAAGGAGAAGGAACCATGGAACAACTTTTTCTGATGCCCGGTGAAGAACGCTGCGAACGCTTCAAGGATGGCAACGGTATTCCGAGAGTTCACTACTCCTATCGCTCGATGCACGGTGCATTCTTCGACTGCGAGAGCCGCAGTTTGGAGGAAGCCCAGCGCCTGTGTGAGGACTGGCTGGTAGGTCAGGACCGCTGCTACCGCAACTGAAATGAAAAATAGAAACCTCCGCTTCCCTGTCGGTACTGCCGCCGGGAAGCGGAGGTTTTTGCTTTTTACAGGTTTATTTCCACAGTTGAGCGCAGACAAGTTCCAGCACACTGCCCGCTATGCAGCGGGCCTTATCCGAAATGAGAAAACAGTTGGAAAGTTCCTCTTTGCGGGGGTCTATATCGGCCACCTTAAAACCGGGCGTTACCGGATAGCTGCTGCGCAGAAGCCCGCGCAGAATGCCCGTGATCTGCGTGGTCACAGAGATCATGGCACCATCTGCCGTGCGGATCTGCGCAATGGTCTCACCCGCTTCCACAATATCACCAATTTTGCGGAGATCCATAAATATACCGGCCGTGCTGGCATGGATCACGCGCTCTTTGCCGTAGCCGCCAATGATTCCGGGAATGCCGGTATCGGGGATGGCGCTGCCTTCCCGAATGATGCGTCCCAGCCGGTGGCCGCGTTTGGTCTCCACCACCACATCCACATCCTGCCCGGCCGTGAAACCGGGGCCGAGTGCAATGGTCAGGGGTGCCATATCCCGTGTTGTGCCAAGATTCTTTTTGGCAAGGATCGCATCCACAAGGACATCCGGCTTTGCCGGCGCAATGCTTTTGCCTTGCGGGTCTACCAGAACAGGAACAGCATTCTGTTTCCAGACTTCTTCTGCCTGCGCCAGAGTTTCGATCCGTACCGCACGCAGACCTTCAACGGCGGTCTCACCTTCATAAACGGCTTCGCACAGAGAAACCTGCCGCCGGATCGCCGCCGGATGCTCCGCTTCCAGCACCAGCACACGCAGGCCTGCGCTCCACAGCCGGTGAATGGTGCCGGTAGCAAGGTCGCCGCCGCCGCGCACAAGGATCAGTGCATCCTTCTTCATTTGATCTCCTCTCCGGGCTGGAGTCGAGTCAATACGATCTCCATAGACCCACCGCAGGCAGCAATTGCTGCATCATCATTTTTGCCGTCTGCCGAAAAATGCAGCCGTTGATACGCCGGAGCAGCTCCCGTCAGCATTTCCTGTGCAGCCAGAATGGTGCGGTGCTCCATAATACCGCCGCCCACGCTGCCCACAATAGAGCCGTCTGTGCGAACCAGCATTTTTGCGCCAATTTCCCGCGGCGTAGAGCCGTGCCGCGCCGCAATCACGGCAAGCACCGCCTGCTGCCCGGCGGCATCTGTCTGAGCCATGGCTTCCAGAAGGGCAGATGAAAAGCCCTCCGTCTGCGGACGCGCATTCTTGATCGATACGATCTGTGCCAGAATGGAAAGTGCGATCTCCTCTGCCGTCTGTGAGCCGATGGAAAGCCCGATGGGGGCGTACAACGCCTCCACTCTTTCGGCATCGATACCGGCTTCCAGAAGTTGACGGCGCACCAGTGCGGCACGCCCGCGGCTTCCCATCATGCCAACATAGGCTGCAGGCTTTTTTAATATCACCTTCAGGCAGTCCACATCAAATGCATGTGCCCGGGTGACGACCACAAAATAAGTCTCTGCGCCGTCAGGTACCTGCGCAAGCGCTTTATCAAACGGCAGGCAGAGCACTTTATCGGCTCCGGCCAGCCGCAGCTGCTGTGCATATTCCTCGCGGTCATCCATTGCAAGGACCGTCAGGCCCAGCAGCTTTGCAAGCTGCACAACAGCTGCAGCCACATGTCCGCCGCCGCAGACTACCAGCTGCGGCACCGCGCCAAAGCGCTCCGCAAAGATGTCTGTGCCTGCAACAGAGTGGATACCAGCTGCTGTGCAGCCCTGCAGTTCTGTCAGGTGCTGCAGCAGTACGGTGCTGTCTCCCCTCTGCCACACAGGCCTGCCCTCCCGCAAAAGCAGCTGGCTCCCCGCGGCATCGCCCTCTAACTGGGCCACCATCGTCCAGCCGCCCGCAGAACGGGCTTTTTGCAGCATTGTATAAAGCGGCATTTTACCCATGCGTCATTCTCCTGTTTTATCTTTGTTACTGTTCTACTGCTGCGGCCTGATCGTAACGTGCCGGGTCCAGCCGGTTCTGCCACTGCTCAAATTCTTCCGGCAGCATCCGCCAAGCAAGGCCGCAGCCTGCGGAGATCTCGCGCGGCAGTGGGATGAGCCTGCCCGGAACCTTCTCCGCAAGGCACTGCTTTTCCCATTCCATGGCATCCAGCGTTGTGCGGAACGAAAGAACAATATAAGTTTTTTTGATGCGCATATCAGATCTCCTGTGCAAGCTCCTGAACAGCGGCTGCGGTCTGAAGCACTTCGGCTTCCGTATTGAAATGCGAAAAGCTGAACCGTACCACGCCCTGCTCCACCGTGCCCAGCGCTTTATGCATCAGCGGTGCACAGTGCGCACCGGCACGCACACAGATGCTGTAGTCCTCCCACAGAATATCTGCAATGCGGGCTGAATCTTCGTCTCCGATGTTGAGCGAGATAATGGGAGCGTGCAGCGCCATTTCCGGGTCGCCGTAGATCTTCACGTTCGGCAGATCTCGAATGTTTTTATAAAAGAGCGCCGCCAGTGCAGTTTCTTTTGCACACAGCGTTTCCACACCCTGAGCCAGAATCCATTCTACACCGGCACACAGACCCGCCAGACCCGGAACATTGAGCGTCCCGGCTTCCAGAGCGGTGGGCATCTGTGCGGGATGCTGTTCATCAAAGCTGTGTACGCCGCTGCCTCCCACTACCAATGGCCGGATGGAAAGCCCCGGACGCACATACAAGCCGCCTGTTCCCTGCGGGCCAAGCAGCGCCTTATGCCCGGTGAAGCATAGCACATCAATGCCCAGTGCCTGTACGTCAATGGGCTGTGAACCCGCCGTCTGGGCCGCATCCACGATCAGCAGCAGGCCGTGCCGGTGCGCAAAAGCCGCTGCTTTTGCAAGATCCGTTCCGTTGCCGGTCACATTGGAAGCACCTGTTACGACCAGCGCTTTTGTATTGGGCTGAACCAGCTTATCCCAGTCATCATATTGCAGCCGTCCGCGCTCATCCACGCCCGCAAAACTGAACTGCAAGCCCTGTTCCCGCAGTCGGTAGAGCGGCCGCAGAACAGAGTTATGCTCACATACCGTTGTGATGATATGATCGCCCGGTGCAAAAAGACCACCCAATGCAATGTTCAAAGCCTCCGTTGCATTTGCCGCAAAGGCAATGCAGGACGGGTCTGGTGCGTGGAGGAGCTTTGCCATTGCGCACCGCGCAGCATAAACAAGACGGCTTGCGTGCAGCGTGGGCTCATGGGCGCCCCGTCCCGGATTGCCTGCCGTGCGCATTGCGTCCAGCACAGCCTGCTCCACCTGCGGCGGCTTGCGCAGGGTCGTGGCAGCGTTATCCAGATAGATCACGGTTTCACCACGTTACCGGCCTGCGTCAGTTTTTCCACGATAGTGTACATGTTGGTCACATTGCCAACAGCAAGCTTTTCGGTCAGGCCATAGAAATTCAGGCAGGTGCCGCAGGTCATGATCTCCACGCCCTGTGCTTCCAGTGCCTTCAGATCATCCAGCATGGGCGAACCCTCACAGGTCAGGGACGCGCCGCCGTTATAGAACAGCACTGTTTTGGGCAGCTGATCCTGCTGGGTAAGTGCGAACACAAATGCCTTGAGCAGGGACTTGCCAAGGTCATCTGCGCCAATGCCCATTTTATCAGAGCTGATGGCAACCACCGTGTCTGTGCGGGTGTCCGGTGCACAGGCCGGTGCTTCTTCAGTGGGTGTTTCGGACGCTTCGCCGACTGTGAAGAGCACGCGGTATTCCCGCTCGGCCAGCTTTTCGGCGCTGTACCGATAACCTTTCTGCTGGGCCATTTTGGTAAGGTTCTGCACGGCGATCTCATTATCCACCAGCACTTCCACCTCACCGGCACCCTGCAGTTCAGAGATCGCCTTTTTGGCTTTTACAACGGGCAGCGGGCATGCGTCGCCACGGGCATCAACTTTCAGCATCATAATTGTAGGCCTCCATCAGTATTTTACAGTGATTTCCTGTTCGGTTTTGGGTATGATCTCACCCACGATCTTTGCGGGTAGGCCAGCGGCCTGCAGCTCTGCTTCCAGCGCATTTGCTTCTTCTGGCAAAACGGCCAGCAGCAGTCCGCCGGAAGTCTGTGGGTCAAACAGCACCTCTTCCATTGCAAATGGCACATTTTCAAAAGTGACATATGGCCCGGTATGGTTGCGGTTGCGCTGTCCGGCAGCGGTATACAAAAAATCATCTGCCGCTTTTTCGGCTCCCGGTAGAACCGGCACCATCCGTGCATCAATGATACAGGAAAGCTTTCCGCCCATCATCTCGTGCAGATGGCCCAGAAAACTGAAACCGGTCACATCGGTTGCCGCGTGGACCGTATACTTTCGGCTGATCTCGGCAGCGTTTTTGTTCAGCGTTGTCATGGACGCAATGGCACCGGCCATATCTTTCGGTGCCGCTTCGCCCACACGGTTTGCCGTGCAGATCAGGCCCACGCCCAGAGCTTTTGTTAAAATCAGCTTGTCGCCGGGCCTGCCGGAATCATTCGTATACATTTTTTTCGGGTCCACAAGGCCCGTCACCGAAAGTCCGTATTTCACACCTGTATCGGCAATGGAATGCCCGCCCGCAAGGCTTCCGCCCGCTTCGGCCACCTTCTTGGCTCCGCCGCGCAGAATCTCACCCAGAATGTTCAGATCCATGCTCTCCGGGAAGCAGACAAGGTTCAGTGCAGTCTTCACCTCGCCACCCATGGCATAGACATCGCTCAGGGCGTTGGCCGCTGCAATCTGGCCGAAGGTATAGGGGTCGTCCACCATCGGCGGGAAAAAATCCACTGTCTGCACCAGTGCTACATCATCGGTAATGCGGTATACAGCCGCATCATCCCGGCTGTCGTACCCGACCAGAAGGCTCGGGTCTCTTGCACCGCGCGGCAGCTTTTCCAGAATACGGCTCAGCGCTCCGGCCCCCAGCTTTGCGGTACATCCGCCGCCGGTGCAGAACACGATCTTGCCTTCTTTGCTCATGCACGTTCTCCTTTCTCGAAATGAGACGTAACGCAGGAAATACGATAAATATTTTTCAGAATATCAGCTATCTGCCGGGCCAGAGCAGCCTGCTCTTTTGTATCGGCCTGATTGAGTACAACATAAAAGCTGCGATCCCCTACAGCCTTCCTTCCACCGGCTTCACTTGCCAGCAGATTTGCCAGAAGTTCCGGTGTCAACTGCGCATCCTGCGGAACACAAAGCAGCTCTGCGGCAAGCTCTGCCCGGAAACAGACCTCCCGGAGCGGATGCCTCAACGCAGAAAGCCCTGCTACGGCCAGAACCGTATCGCACTGCGGTAAAAGCACCGGCTCGTGCGCAGCGGGTGCCTTGCAGGGCATCCGTTTTGCGCCGTCCGCTTCAATGAGCACGATATCTGCAAGGGTCATCCAGCGCTCCAGCTGTGCCTGCGGCGGGGCCGTCAATTTGCCGCCGTGTGCAGCGGTTCCGGCCACGGCATAACTGCCGCACTTCCACAGGCGGAAAAGCTCTGCATCCGTCTGTGCCCAGACCCCGCCGGGCGGCTGCATAATATGGGTGGTGGTAGCGGCCAATACCCGCCAGTCTTTGCGGGCGCAGTGCGCAGCCAGATTGTACATCAGTGTGGTCTTTCCGCCGCCGCCCACCAGAGAAATAACATGTCCCTTCTCCGCAAGAAACGGAAAAATTTTTTCGTCGATCATTTCTGCTTTTCTGCAACTGCCATGGCGATTTTTTCCGGTGTGATGGGCAGCTCATAGAACCGGGTACCAATGGCATTGTAGATCGCATCGGAAATGGCAGGCAGCGGTGTGTTGATGACCACCTCGCCGATGGACTTTGCGCCAAAGGGTCCGTTGGGTTCATAGCTGCTCTCGAATTCAACCTTGATCTTGCCCACATCGGTGCGGGCCGGAATTTTGTACTGGAACAGAGAGTTCTCTTCCGGATAGCCATTCTTATCGTAGGTAATGTTTTCGGTCAGAACCATGCCGATGCCCTGCAGCAGACCGCCCTCAGCCTGCACACGGGTCAAGTTCGGGTTGATGGGCGTGCCGCAGTCCACACAGGCATCAAATTCCAGCAGCTTTACCTCGCCGGTCTCGGTATCCACTTCCACCTCAGCAGCACCAACCATGAACGGCGGCGGCGACAAAGGCGAAGTATGCGTTTCGGTGGCTTCCAGCGGAACCATATGGCCGAACTGCGAAGCATACGCGATCTCGCTCAGAGACTTTTTCTGTGCGGGATCTTTGCTCTTGAAAACATCTTTTCCATCAAATTCCACATCGTCCTCGGTGCATTCCAGCAGCTCTGCACCCAGCTTGCAGATCTGGGCGCGCAGCTTCATGGCACACTTTTCGGTGGCCTTGCCGGTAACGTAAGTGGTACTGGACGCATAGGAGCCGGAGTCATAGGGCGAGGTATCCGTATCAGCTCCGAAAACCGTGATATTGTCCAGCGGGCAGTCCAGCACTTCGGCGGCGATCTGCGCCAGTGTAGTGTCACAGCCGGTGCCCATGTCGGCCGCACCGATCATCAGGGTATAGAAGCCGTCGTCATTCAGTTTCAGGGTGGCACTGCCCACATCCATGCCGGAAATGCCGGAGCCCTGCATCGCCATGCCCATACCGACAGCGCGCACCTTGCTGTTGCCCATATCACGGGCAGGGTATTTGTGCTCCCAGTCGATCATATCCCGCACCTTGACAAGGCAGCGGTCCAGCGCGCAGCTGGTGTTGACAGCCCCATAGTAGGCGGGCATCACATCGCCCTCCTGTACGGCGTTTTTCAGCCGCAGCTCAAAGGGGTCCATATTCAGCTTATGAGCCAGTTCATTGACAGCAGATTCTACGGCAAACAGTCCCTGCGTTGCGCCGTAACCGCGGTAAGCACCGGCAGACATGTGGTTCGTATACACCACATCACTGATAAAGCGGAAGGCTTCTGCCTTGCCGTACAGCGGGATGGACTTGTGACCGGAAAGGCCCACGGTCGTAGGGCCATGCTCACCGTAAGCACCGGTATTGGAAAGGGTGTACAGATCAATGCCCTTCACAACGCCGTCCTTCGTGGCACCCAGCCGCACATGGATCTCCATTTCGTGACGCGGCGAGGATGCGATCTGGCTTTCCACACGACTGAAAATGATCTTGGAGGGCTTTTTGGTCTTCCAAGTCACAAAAGCCGGATACACCTCACTGACCGCCGTCTGCTTGGCACCAAATCCGCCGCCGATGCGGGGCTTTGCCACGCGCACCATGGATTTGGGAATATGCAGTGCGTTCGCAATATTGCGCCGTGCATGGAACACGATCTGCGTGGAGCTGAGCACATTCAGCCGCCCATAGGTATCAATGGAGCAGTAGGTGCGGAAGGTCTCCATCATGGCCTGCTGGCAGGCTTTGGTGTGGTAAATGTGGTCAATGACTACATCGCTGGCTGCAAGCACCGCGTCGATATCACCGGCTCCGCATTCATCATGGGCGCAGAGATTGCGTTTGTTGTTAGCTCCCACCGGGCACAGACTGGCCCAGTTGTCCTCCGGATGCACCAGAATGGGGTTGTCCTTGGCAGTGTGATAGTCCAGCACTGCTTCCAAAACCTCATATTCCACCTTGATGAGCTTGAGAGCCTTATCCACGCACTTTTCGTCCTTACCGGCCACAATGGCCACCACATCGCCCACAAAGCGCACATGGCGGTCAATGAGCAGGCGGTCACGCGGACTGGCTTCCGGATAGGTCTGGCCAGCCTGCGTGTAGCGCGGCGCATCCTGCGGCACATCCTCCCATGTAAAGATCGCCTCGATGCCGGGCACCTTTTTTGCTACAGCCGTATTGATCGTTTTGACGATGGCATTTGCGTGCGGAGAGCGCAGCAGCTTTACGATCAGGCAGTCCTGCGGGATCACATCGTCCATATAGACGGGCTGGCCGGTGACCAGCTGCATGGCATCCTTTTTACGGAAAGGCTTGTTGATGGTACTCATTCTGCGGCCTCCTTCTGCTTTTTCCATGCCAGAAAGTTCATGATGCCGCGCAGCTGGCCCTCATAGCCAGAGCAGCGGCAGAGGTTGCCGGAGAGATATTCCTTCACTTCTTCCTCACTGGGGTACGGATTCTCGCGGAAGAGGGCCAGCGCATTCATGATAAAGCCCGGGTTGCAGAAGCCGCACTGCTCTGCGCCCTGATCCGCGATAAAGCCGCCGAACTCCGCCGCTTCTTCCTGCAGGCCTTCCAGTGTGGTAATGCTGTGGCCGCTGGCACGCGCTGCCAGTACCGAGCAGGACAGCACCGGTTTCTCGTCCAGAAACACCGTGCACAGACCACAGTTGGAAGTCTCACAGCCGCGCTTGACGCTCTTGCAGCCATGGGCACGTACAAAATCGATCAGCAGCATATCTGCAGCCACATCCTCTGTGACCTTGATGCCGTTCAATGTAAGAGTGATCTGCATTTAATTTTCCTCCTGTGCCGTGCGTGCTTCCAGTTCCAGAACAGCACGCTTTGTCAGAACGCCTGCCAGATGGCGGCGGTACTCGGCATTGCCGCGCATATTGGAGCCAGTGACAATTTTTTGCTTTACTTCATCGGCAAAGTTCTGCGCCAGTTCCTGCGCAGAAACACCCGCCTTTGCCGGCAGCTCAAACAGCACAGCCTTGAGCGGCCGCGCACCGATCGCAATGCGATAGCTGCCGTTTTCCAGACGGGCGGCAGCGCAGGTAAGCACCGGGATATCAGTCTGGCTGTTGCGCACGGACTGATAGAAAAATTCTGCTTCTTCCTTTTTAACGATCAGCCGCACAAGGATGTCCCGGTCATAAGGGCGCTCAGCATACTCCTGCAGGGATATGATCCCACCCTTGTACAACTCTACCGAACAGTCCATGGCCATAAACAGCGTGAGCACATCAGAAAAGCCGAACCGGCTGTAGATGCTGCCACCCACAGTTGCCAGATTGCGCAGCTGCACGCCCACGATATGCCGCAGCGCTTCCTTTACTGCGCCATGGGTATACGCAGCAAGACCGGCGTGCTCTTCCAGCTGGCGCAGTGTAACCATGGCACCAATGGAAAAGCTGCCCTCGGTCTCCTCTATGGTGTCCAGTCCCAGACCGGACAGGTCGATGGCTGTACCGACATTGATATTCTCCATTTTGAGCCAGATCATGCCGCCCAGCACACGGTTGGCCTTTTTCTGGTTCAGCTGCCACGCTTCTTCCAGACTTTCGGCCTGCTTATATTCTCGGATCGTCATCATAGATGCAGGTTCCTCTCTCTTTTTTTTCTCTGTTCTTTTATTTTAACACAGATTTCGATATAATACTATTGTGAATTCGTTTCAGAAAGAGTGGTACTATATGAAAGAACTTCTTCCGGTGGGCTGTGTCATCATGGCATCCGGTCTGAGCCAGCGCTTCGGCTCCAACAAACTCCTTGCGCCGTTCTGCGGGGAACCGATGCTATGCCGCGCATTTGCAGCGACCGATACTCCAAAGCTTTCGGCCCGCATCGTGGTGACACGTTCGGACGAAGTTGCGCAGCTTTGCCGCTCCCGCAATGTTCCGGTGCTGCTGCACGATCTGCCCGGCCGAAACGATACGGTGCGGCTGGGTCTTTCTGCGCTGCTGGAACAGGTTCCGGAGCTTTTTGGCTGCATGTTCCTGCCGGGAGACCAGCCGCTTTTGTGCCGTGAGACAGTGGAAGCCATGGCAGGCATCTCCGGATGGGATCACAGGACCCGGCTGGAACGGCATAAAGAAACAGAACGGGAGATCTTCCGTCTGGGATTCCGGGTCCGTAACGATCCGTCTCCCCTTACTGGAAGTCCCGTTCTGTTTGAAAAAGGACTTTTTCAGGAACTGCTCACCTTGCCGCAGGGCATGGGCGGCAGTGTTCTGCTTCGGAAATATCCCGCGCATGTTCACACCGTTTACATTGCGGATCGGAATGAATTGGCCGACGCCGACACGCCCGAAGCACTTGCGCAATTGGAAGCGCTGGCCCGGCAAAAACTTTGAGCTTTATTCTGCCTTGTCATCCTTCGGCAGCAGCACATTCAGCAGGATCGCCACGAACGCAGCCGGAACGATGCCGGACTCGCCGCAGATCAGCTGGAAAGCGTGCGGAGCCTGTGCCAGAATGCCGCTGTTGGCACCCATGCCGTAGCCAACACCCAGAGCCACCGAGACGATGGTAAGCTGACGCGGGGTCATCTTTTCCTTGGTGATGAGCTGGATGCCGCTGACCACGATGGAAGAGAACATCATAACGGCAGCACCGCCCAGAACGGCCTGCGGCATAATGGAGATCAGTGCGCCGAGCTTGGGGATCAGGCCGCACAGGATCAGGAAGATGGCACCGGAGGCCAGAGCCATGCGGTTGACCACTTTGGTCATGGCCACCAGACCCACGTTCTGGCTGAAGGAAGTGTTGGGCAGTACACCGAACAGAGCCGCAAAGGAGGAGCCCAGACCGTCACAGATCACACCGCCGGACAGCTCTTTATCGGTGGGCTCACGATTCATGCCGCCCTCCATGACACCGGAGATATCACCCACGGTCTCAACAGCGGTAACAACGAACATGATCATCACCGGCATAATAGCGCGCATATCAAACACGATCTTGACCGGCATCAGCTTGGGAATGGCAAACCAAGAGGCCTGTGCCACCTTATTCCAGTTGAGCACCCATGCCTTGGTAAACTCTACACCATCGGCAGTGACACCGGTGGTGGGCAGCACCAGACCCATAACAAAGGCCGCAATGTAACCGGCCAGAATGCCGATCAGGATCGCGGAAGAGCTGAGGAAGCCCGTGGTCCAATGCTTGAAGATCAGAATGACCACCAATACGAACAGGGCAAGCAGAAGATTTTCCATGGAGCCAAAGTCTTTTGCGCTGTTGCCGCCGCCAAAAGAATTGATGCCCACCGAGATCAGCGAAAGACCGATGGAAAGTACAACCGTACCGGTGACGACCGGCGGGAAAAACTTGCGCAGGGGCTTGAGGAAGAAGCCCAGCACGCTTTCAAAGATGCCGCCGATGATGGATGCGCCCATAATGGCACCATAGGCCAGCACACCGCCGCCCATGCTGCCGACAACACTGTTGAACACGCCGATAAAACCGGAACTGGTGCCCATGATGATGGGCACACTACCGCCCACGGGGCCGATGGTGAACAGCTGTACCAGCGTGACCACACCGGCCACAAACATGGCGCTCTGCAGCAGCGTGACCTGCAGATCTGCAAATTCGCCGCCCGCAATGCCGCAGGCGCTGGTGATGATCAGCAGCGGGGTCAGGTTGCCCACGAACATGGCGCAGACATGCTGCAGGCCCAGCGGGATCGCCTGTTTCAGGGACATTTTTGCGTCGAACTGATACGCCGACTCTTCGAGCTTGACTTCCTTCAAATGTTCCACTCTCCTCAAATCTTGACAAAAATCATTCTTTTCGACTGCTTTACCAAAAAAGCGGATTTATTATAGCAAAACTGCGTATCCTTGTAAATTAAGTATGACTTTTTCGTGAACGGCTGTTTCCCGCTGAGAAACACAAAAAGCAGGGCGCTTTGTGCGTTTTTTCCGCTTTGGTCGGAAGAATTTCGCGCAGAACTCCTGCTTTTTTGTTTTGTTTTATTTGATTTTTGTGCGATATGGAAATTTTACAGCGTTCTCAGCCCGTAATCTTTTAAACAGCGCTGGATGCCCTGCTGAGTGGGGTCGAACCGGATGCCGAAGCGTTCCAGTTTTGTGGTGTCCATCACAAGGTTCCTACCCCAGCTTTCTTCCTCGATCTGCACAGCGATTCCCAGCGTTTCGGCAAACTGCCGGGCGGTGCATACCATGTTTTCGGCATTGCCGCTGCCAAAATTGTATACGCCGCCGGGCAGAGCCATGGCAGGCTCCAGATTTTCGATCACCTGCCGCACATAGGTCACGCCGCGGTGGTCGTTCCGGGAGAAGCGCAGAGCCTCTCCCTTCAGCGCGGCACGCAGAAGATTCAGCGGAAGATTGCCCCGGATGGGCAGCCCATAGCCGGGCAGGTCATACATCCAACTGGCACGCAGATGGACCGAGTCCGGGCAGAGCTCCAGCACACGCTGCTCTGCTTCCAGCTTGTATTGGCCGTAAATGTTTGCGGGATGCAGGGCCAGTGTTTCCGGCAGCAGCCCCTGCTGCTGCACACCAGCATAGACCTGATCCGAGCTGAATGCTACCAGCTTTGCCTTCGTCTGCTGCGCAGCCCGTGCCAGCCAGACTGGCAGCTCCACATTGGCACGGTAAGCTTCTGCCGGATGCTGCGCACAGTAACTGGTATCGGAAAGAGCGGCGGTGTGCAGGATCACATCCGGATGCAAAGCTTCCACCTGTGCACGGGTGAGAGCTTCATCGGCTGTACAGAAAAAGCCTTTTGGAAGGGAGCAAAGCTCGTACTTTCCCTGCCACTGCTGCAAAATGCGGGAGCCGACAAAGCCGCCTGCACCGGTGATAAGAATTTTTTTCATGATAATTTCCTCCTGCAGGGCAATGAAAAAGTGCCCAGCAGCATGACATCCTGCCGGGCACAGAAATTTTAAAGGAACAGTTCCAGCACGAACACGACGGCACAGCAGGCCACAGATACCTGAAACAGGCTTGCGCCGAACCAAGCAGCTGCAATGCCTACCACCAGCGCCATGGCACCGGCAGCCGGGCTCTGGGTCGCGTTGACAATGGCCGGGAAGGTCATGACCGCCAGCGTCACATAGGGCACATAATAAAGAAACGACTGAATGAAGCGATTTTTGATGGGCTTGCGGATCAGTGTGAGCGGAAGAATGCGGATGACATAGGATACCAGCGCCATCACTGCAATGTAAATGTAATTATTATGCGTCATGCTCTGCCTCCTGCTCTTCTGGATTTACCGGAAAAAGAGCTGCTGCAGCGCTGGAAATGAGCACTGTGAGCAAAATGGTGCGTGTACCCTCCGAAAGAGCGGAGATACCCGGCAGGTAATTGCACACAAAGCTCAGTGCAAAGCTGATGGCAACAAGTGCAGCTACCACCCTGCTTTTACGCGCCGGAGGAATGATGATGGCAAGGAACATGCCGTAAAGGGCAACGCTCAGCGCACTGACAGCCCGCAGCGGCAGCAGATTGCCCGCAATGATGCCCAACGCTGTACCGATGGCCCAAGCCGGTGCCGCCAGCAGAATGGCACCGTAGGTATAATATGGGTTCAGGCTGCCGGGCCGTGCAATGGTGATGCCAAAAAGCTCGTCTGTCACATCATAACCGATGAGCAGCCTGTGCCAGAAGGGTGTGCCTGGCGCAAAGCGCTGGGCCAGTGCGCAGCTCATGAGCAGATAGCGCGCATTGGCGATCAGTGTGATGACGGCCACTTCCAGATAGGTCGCATTGGCCATGATGATGGCAAATGCAGCGTACTCGCCTGCCGAAGCGTTGTTCAGCAGGCTGACCAGAAAGCCCTGAAACGGGGTAAAGCCTGCCCGGCGGGCCGCAATGCCCAGCGAGAAGGAAACAGCAAAATAGCCCAGCGCAATGGGAACGCCATCCCGCATGCCCTCACAGAAAATTTTTTTGCTGAAAGCCCAAACCGGCCTTTCTGCATTGACAAGCTCTGGGGCAAGGAGCTTACTTTTGGAATTCATCTTTGTTTTTTACTCCTTTCCTATTTCAAACACCGCTTTTTATTATACTCTCACGCACACAGAGAAGAAAGGGCTTTTTCACTTTCTTTTCGGCACAAAAGGAAAACGCCGCCTGAAAAGGCAGCGTTCTTCGTCGATTTATGCATCCGGCACCAGAAAATGCATCGCCTGCGGCAGGACCTGCGTACCGGCTTCCAGCCCATTTGCCGTCAGGATCTGTGCCGGTGACACATGGAACCGTCTGGCAATGCCGAACAACTCCTCCCCTGCCTGTGCATAGTAGATGCGCAGTGCGATCTCCGGGTCCGGAGTCGTCAGCGGTTCGCCCAGCTCAATGCTGCCGATGCCCGAATGTGTGCTCCGGCAGAGGATGGCTCCTTCGGCACGGGCGGTGACCGTCACTTCCAATGTGCCGCCAGTACAGCTGCACTGGATGTTCTCGGTGCTCAGCCAGCATTCCGGGCTGAACTGTGCACCCGGCGGGGCTTCTACTGCAAGCGGAAAGACAAGCTCCAGTGTTTTTTCGTAGCTTTCCAGCTCGGCAAGACTGTTCTCGGCAAAGGCGGTGGCAACGGCACGCACCGTAAAGGCCCAGCCGTCGCGGTAAGGTGTTACCTGCGCCGGTCCATAAGACACAAAGCAGGCGCGCAGCTGAGCATCCGCATCTGGCAGCGGCCCGGAGGCCGTGGAAGATGCTGTCTCGTTCAGCATACAGGCAAGATCTTCTGCTGCCAACTCCTGCGGCGTGACGGCGGTTTCAAACTGCGTAGAAAAGGCATCCGCTACGTATTGCAGCTGGCAGGGCCGCCATGCGTGCAAATGCATCATCACGCTGGCTGTCAGTTGGCCGCTGGCTTCCTGTTCGCCCTCCGCAAGGGCAAAGCCCACCGGCTCCAGCACGCACATGCATCTGCAGTCCTCTGCTACGCCTTCCAGATCCACCACCTGATTGAACGGCAGGGATGCCGCCTGACTTTGCAGGCTGCTTTCGCCTTCCGCGCGCCAGGCGCATTGGGCACGTACCTCGCCCTTGACCACTGCCTTGCCCGCCAGCAGCTTTACCTCCCGCACGGCGGCGCTGCCGGTAATATCCAGAATGGCTGCGGGCAGCTTTGCAAACACAAGCTCCCCTTCCACAGTGACCAGCTTTTCCAGCACCGCGGTGCTGCGCACGCCGTTCAGCGTCTGCAATTTCTGTTCAATGCCGCCATCGGCCAGCGCCGTGATCAGTTCCTGTTTATCCTGTGTATGGATAGCAACCACAAGACCATAGGCTCCGCGCACCTCGATGCGGTGCGGGTTTACCGCCCGGCAGTTGAGGTATTCAGTCTGCCCTTCTACCATGGCCATCCAGCTGGTGAAGGAAAATTCCGGCACCTCCAGCTGCTTTGTAAACGGCAGCTTCTGCTCGGTCTGGCAAAGCCCGGCCCCGTCCTCGCCCTGATAAAACACAGTGCAGCGCAGATAGCCTTCCAATGTAAGCCGCCCGGGCTGCAGCTGCTTTTGCAGCACCACCGGTTTTGCAAAGCATTTGACCAGCTTGAACACCGGCGGAAGATAATCTGAAATCAGGATCTCGGTTTCCAGCGGAAGTTCTGCCTTGACGGTGCAGCTCGTGCCTGCCTGCGGCAGCGTATCCCGAAAGATCTTCAGTTCCATGCAGTGTGCTCCTTTCCCTGTCCGTCTCTACTGGAAAGGTATGCACATGCTTTGCAGGATATGCGCGCAAAAAAGGCACCGTGCAAAACACACGATGCCTTTGGGCCTTTTGAAACAATCAGATCGTTTTGCGCAGGACAGCCGCCTGCATTACATGGTATTTCTGCATCAGCCGGACGGCAGCCGATGTGATCTTCTCGCCGCTGACCACAATGGGGATCGCAGGCGGGCAGGAAACCGTCGGCATAGCGCAGATACGCCCCACCGCCTGCTCTGTGGGCACCTGCTCCTGCAGGGCAAACACGGCCTGCCGGATGCTGCAGCAGGTGTGCAATTCGTGTTCCAGCTCCAAAAGCTCACGATCGTTTTTTTCCGGGAGCGGGAACGGGCCTGTAAGGTTTTCCACAATGTGGAGAACGGCAGAAGTCAGCCGTTCAAAGTCCTGCGGCGGATTTTCCGGGGTGAACATCAGCACAACATAGCGCGGGTCGGCATATTCGCACTCGACCTTTGCGCAGCGCAGCGCTTCTGCAAGCTCTGTGCCGGTCATGCCCAGTGCAGCAGCATCCAGCGTGACCTTGAGAGGTTCGCTTTCCAGTGCCAGCGGCCCCGGGCAGTGTTTTGCAGCAGCAGCTTCGTTCAGCTCCCGGCGCAGGCGGGTCAGATGACCGCAGCACTGCAAAAGCCGCAGCGGATAACCCTCCGACAGGATCTGGTTGCATTTGTCCAGCGACTGCAAGATCAGGTAAGACGGACTGGTGGAACCAAACAATGCCAGTGCATTGCGCACAGCGGCATCGTTTTGAATGGGGGCATTTTTGCCCAGATGCAGGTATGCGCCGCCAGTGACAACGGGCAGCGTTTTATGGCCGGAGTCGCAGCACATGGCCGCGCCCAGCGCAATAGGATGCTGACCGCCCTGCGGCAGAAAACGCAGGTAAGCACCGTGGGCATTATCCACCAGAAGCGGAACGTCAAAATCCTTGCACACTTCGGCCAGCGCTGCAATATCCTGCACACCGCCGAGATAATCCGGACTGGTGATGTAGATGCCAAAGGGCCTTTTGCCCTGCTGTGCAAAACCCTGCAGAGCACCTGTCAGCTTTGCAGCTGACACCGGGCAGCTGCAAAGCGCACCGGCATCCTGCGGCGCAGGCCAGAGCCACTGGATATCAAAATCCAGCAGCGCCGCCGCATACAACAGCGCTTTGTGAGCGTTGCGCGCTGCCAGCAGGACCGGGCGCTGTCCGGCTGCGGGCGCAGCCTGAAGTGCAAGGCACAGCATTGCACGGATGCACTGGGACGAGCCCTCTGTGCTGTAATAGGTATGCACCGTGCCGAACAGCCGGGTGGCGTTGGCTTCGCTCTGGGCAATGATGCCGTCAGCCCCATACAGTTCATCCGCACCCTTTATTTCGGTAATGTCCCACGGCTCAAAGCCCAAAAGGCTCTGGCCCTTGTGGCCGGGCATATGCAGCCGCGAGGTGCCGGACTGTGCGTAACGGCGCACAAAATCCACAATAGGCGTGGTCGTGCTCATTCGCAGGCTTCGCCATCAGCACAGGCGTTACAGGTGGAGCCCAGCTCAATAGGCACCTCGATGCCCTTGGCGGCAAGTTCCTGATTCTCAGCGACCTTGATCATGATAGCGCATTCCATTCGCTTTTTGAACAGCTCGCAGCCGTACTCATACACACCGGTAATGTTGCCGGTAGCGTGGTAGGAGTTTGCTGCACAGCCGCCAGAGCAGTACAGCTTTGCCCAGCAGTTCTGGCACTCCTTGCGGGCATAGGCGTTGCAGTGCTTGAACTCATCGCGCACGGCAGTGTTCGTAACGCCCTTCCAGATATCGCCCATCAGGTACTTGGGGTCGCCCACAAACTGGTGGCAGGGGTACAGATCGCCCCAAGGAGTAACAGCCATGTACTCAGTGCCGGAGCCACAGCCGGAAATGCGCTTGTAGATGCAGGGGCCGCCGGTGAGGTCGATCATGTAGTGGTAGAAGGTAAAGCCGCGACCCTCGCGGTTGCGCTTGATCATTTCCTTGGCAAGGATCTCGTACTGTTCCTTCAGGATGGGCAGATCTTCCTCGGTCAGGGCACTGGGGTCGCCGGGCTTAGACACCACAGGCTCCATGCTCAGCTCAGTAAAACCGAGGTCGGCCATGTGGAAGATATCGTTGGTGAAGTCGGTGTTGTAGTGGGTGTAGGTGCCGCGCATGTAGTAGTTCTTGTCGCCGCGCTTCTTCACGAACTCCTGGAACTTGGGCACGATGGTATCGTAGCTGCCATGGCCTGCATAGTCCTTGCGGAAGCGGTCGTTGACCTCTTTGCGGCCATCCAGACTCAGAACGACATTGTGGCACTCCTTGTTGCAGAAATCGATCACATCATCGTTGATCAGCACACCGTTGGTGGTCATGGTAAAGCGGAAGTTCTTGTTGTGGATCTTCTCCTGCTCACGGCAGTAGGCCACCAGCTTTTTGACCATATCAAAATTCATCAGCGGTTCGCCGCCAAAGAAGTCCACCTCAAGGTTGCGGCGGGTGCCGGAGTTTTCAATCAGGAAGTCCATGGCACGCTTGCCCACTTCAAAGCTCATCAGCGCACGCTCGCCCTGATAGCGGCCCTGCGAAGCAAAGCAGTAGGAGCAGTTCAGGTTGCAGGTGTGTGCAACATGCAGGCACAAGGCCTTGACCACGGTGTTGCGGTTTTTAAAGTCGAAAGCCATATTCTCATAGGTATCCGGGGTCCACAGCTTGCCTGCTTCCTTCAGGTTGGTCACGTCATCGATGCACTGACGCAGATCTTCCTCCGTGACATCCTCGCGGTCTCCATACTTTGCCATCATAGCCGAAACGATCTCGTCAGCAGTATGCTCCGGGTACATGGCAATGATATCGTATGCAACATCGTCCACCACATGCACCGAGCCGCTGCAGGTGTCCAGCACGATATTATAGCCGTTCAATTGATACTGGTGTACCATTTTACTCTCCATTCCAATTACACAAAAAAATGCCGCCCGGCAAAGGCGGCATGGGGTTTGCAAAAATTACTTGTTGCTGTTCTCGCACTGCTGGTTAGCCACGCCGCAGGAGGTCTTGCAAGCGGACTGGCAGGAAGTCTGGCACTCGCCGCAGCCGCCGGTCTTAACGCTCTTGGTCAGGTCACGAGTAGCAATGGTCTTAATACGTTCCATAATAGAAAACCTCTCTAGCTCTCAAAATTTCATCGCGCCGGACAAAGCCCGGTACGCATTTATCTTTGCTTATGATAACACGCAAGGGGCTTTCTGTCAAGATTTTTATGCTACTAATCTGTTCAAACCTGTCCAGCAGGCTGATACTTCGTCAGGACGGTGTGCAGCCCCAGCTCCCGCGCCCTGGCCAGTAAGTACCGGTAGCGGCACAAAAGCGCCTGCCGCTCGTAAATGCGCTGCTCGATCAGGTCTGTATCTACCTCCAGATCAAACATCATCTCATTACGCCGCAGGCAGAACAGACATTCCTTCAGCTCTTCTTCCAGTTCTGGGTGATAGCGTTCGTGCTCGGTATCCCGCGGGATGCGGCTCGAAAGCAAAGTTTGGGTGTTCTGGGCATGGGTTCGTTCCAGCATAGGCCGTCCTCCTCTTCTTTGTGCATCTTGAAGGTTTGTACATTCTAGTATATGAAGAGACCGGTGCAGAATATGCCAGTTTATGGTAAAGCAGAAACTTTCTCCGCTGGTGCGCGCATTTTAAAAAAGTTTGCAATTTTTTCAAAATCACGCTTGACAAGTATCACTTTTCCGCGTATAATAGCACACGTTGAGCGGCTCACGCTGCGAAACGCAATCGGATATTGGGGATTTGCATAGTGGTAGTGCGGTAGACTCTGACTCTACTTGTGGGAGTTCGATTCTCTCATCCCCAACCAAAAAAGCCATCTGGTTTATGCCGGATGGCTTTTTTCGTTCTATATTGTTATACAAAAACAGCGTACCGTCTTTGCGACGGTACGCCCATTTTTATGCAGTTATTACAGAATGCTGATGCGGCCTGCGCCGTAGGGATTCTCGTAATCCAGCAGATAGCCCGGGTAATCGGCCAGCGGGCTGTTTGCGGTGGTCAGATGCGGCAGACCCTCGCCGTCCACGCCGCCAAAGCTCATTGCGTAAGTGGACATCACGAGGTAATCCTCAGACACATAGTCCTTGATCAGCTCTGCGCCATCAAACATGGCAAAGCCATCGCCCAGATTGCGCAGAGTGTAATTCATGCCAGCCAGAGCGTAGGTCTTGCTCTCGTCCAGCGGTTCATAAGTACCGGAAGCCTTGTTGTAGATCTTCACGTTCTGCACGCGCGGAGTGCCGGTGGCACTGCCAATCCAGACATTCTTCTCGTCGGTCTGCACGGTGTTGGGGATATCGGTGTGGATCTCGTAGGAAGCGCCTGCCACATGCAGGAAGCCGCCGTTCTCCTTTTCCGTTCCGGCAAAGCGGGCCGCAAACTCCAGTGCATCCTGGATCTGCTTGCCGGTGACAGACATCAGACAGGCCACATTGCCAAATGGGCTGACCTGCTTGCAGGTCTTGAAGGTCCAGTAGCCGGCTTTCTCATCGGCGCGGATGCCGCCGCCGTTCATGATAGCGATGTCACAATGCAGCTGTTCCACCTCGTTGAAGTAGGAGTAAATGCCGTCGGCCACGAAGTCGCCGAGATTCGTCTCTGCCATGCGGATGCGGCGCTTGCCAGTCTCGGGGTCGGAGATGTAGAAGTTCGTATCGGCAACAGCGATCTTCTCACCCAGCATGTCGTCCACAGAAGCGACCCATGCGTTCTGGATATCGGCAACGGCACTGTCGGAGCCTTCGTAAGAGGAGATCAGACGGGTGGCAATGGAGCCGTCAGCCTTGATGGTCATTTCGCCAACATTTGCAAAATAAGAGCCGGTCTGGGTCAAGGCGACAGCCTTGCCGGACAGATCCTTCACCCACTCACACTCCATCTTGGTGTGAGAATGGCCGTCGATGAATGCATCGAAGCCGGAGGTGTGCTCGATGACTTCCTTGCTAGTCCAGGGCGAAGAGGAAGGATCAACGCCCAGATGGCCCAGACCGATCACATAGTCAGCCAGAACCTTGGCCTTATCAATGGACTTCTGCACAGCCTTGTACAGCTTCTGGCCGTCGTCACCGCCCAGAATATCATAGATATAGCGGCTCTGGCTCTTATCCATGAAGTAAGCCGGAGTAGACTTGGTGAAGGTCTCGGGCGTGGTGATGCCCACAAATGCGATCACGCGGCCGCCGATGGTGAAGTATTTGACATCCGGCAGAACGCGGTTGCCCAGCGGCAGATTAACCCAGTTGCTGGAGAGGTACGGGAAATCTGCCTCAGCCATTACCTCTTTTGCACGGGCCATGCCGTAGTCGAATTCATGGTTGCCGGGAGTTGCAGCATCATAGCCAGCGGCGTTCATCAGCTGGATGATGGATGCACCTTCGTCCATGGAACCATATGCGGTACCCTGAATATGGTCGCCCGCATCTACCAGCAGGACATTTTTGCCTGCATCCTGATAGCTCTTTTTCAAAGCTGCGATGGCAGCATAGGTCAGTTCCGGCGATTTTTTGTCGATGTAAGTATGAACATCGTTGGTGTACAGGATCGTAATGTCCTTAAAGCTGCCGGGGTAACATGCAGACGCAGCGGGTGCGCCCAGACTCACGGCAGCAACGGCCGTGGTGACACCTGCGGCTTTCAGGAAGCTGCGGCGGGAGATAAGCTGTTTCATGGAAAAACGACCTCCTCATAAAACTCTCTTTTGTATTCTATCGGGCGCACAGAACCAGCCCGACGCTTGTTATATTAAGCATAACACACAAAACACCCAAGAACAACCCGGAATCGCACAATTTGTTCATAATTCACGGTACTAGGTCACACTTTTTGTGCAACATTATTCCTTTTCAGAGCAAAAAACAGCCCGCATCTGCAGCCAGTCGTTGACTGCAAAAGCGGGCTATTTTCAAAGGGGGGGATTCAAAAACAGATCAGAGCAACGAGCTCAAATCGCATTGTATTCCTTGAGGAATTTCTCAAGGTCGGTACCCTCGATCTTTTTCAAAGCTTCCTTCATGGCAAGGCGCGGGATGAGCGGCAGATCCATGTCGGTGATCTTCTTGCCGTCGCGCAGCTTGACCGTTGCATCGATCAGGGCACGTACGTCGTAAGTGCTGCCCCAGACCTCGGGCACACCGCGGTCGATGTCCAGCAGGGTGTATACAGCTTCCATACCGGTGCGCATGGAGTATTCGGTGGTGAAGATGGTGTCACGGCCGGTCTCGGCGAACTGGCCCAGGAAGGCAAAGTTGACAGCTCCCTCCGGCACGATATCAGGACGGTCGCCCATCGCACGCGGCATAAAGAATGCATCGATATACGGCATCATGACCGGGATGGTGTTGGCACTGTGCTCGGCCAGCTCTTCGATCTGATCCTCGGGCACACCAATGTGGTACAGCCATTCCATGCACAGTTCCTTGCCGGTGCAGTCGCGCATGGCCTTCTTGACGTAGTTGCCGGGCTTATCACTGAACAGGCCGTAGACCCAGACGCACAGCTGGTTCTTAGGCTGGTCGCGGAACTGCTGCTGACGGTTCAGCGTCCAGCTGAGCAGCCAGTTGGAGTCCTTAACCGTGACGATGCCGCCGGTGACGGTGTGGCCGCTGAACGGGTCACGCTTGCAAATCTTCTGGATATACTGCGGGATCTTGTCGTCCAAGGTGGTAATGGTAGCGCTCTCCCAGTTGGAATGTTCCGGGTCGGAGCAGAACTTCTCGGGATGGCCGAAAGCGGGATCCTGTGCAGCGATCTTCTTCCACAGGTCCCAGCCGTTACCCGGCTTGATGGTGGGATCAAAGCCTGCTGCCTTGTCCTGTGCGCCCATCGTGCAGCTTTCCACGCAGCCGCCGTTGGTGATGAACAGCAGATCATTTTCGGTCAGGCCGATGGTGCTGGTCTCCCCCGCATGCTCCACGACCACGCTGCTTGCCTGCTTGCGCTTGCCATTGATATCAAATTTCACGTCCACGACCTTGGTCTCATAGTGGAACTGCACGCCGTGGTCCTTCAGGTAAGTGACCATGGGCAGGATGATGGACTCATACTGGTTGTAGCGGGTAAAACGCAGGGCAGTGAAATCCGGCAGACCGCCGATATGGTGGATATAGCGCTTAAGATAGAGCTTCATTTCCAGAGCACTGTGCCAGTTTTCAAAGGCAAACATGGTGCGCCAGTACAGCCAGAAGTTGGAGTTCAGCACTTCATCATCAAAGAAATCGGTGATCTTCTTATCCTGCAGCTGCTCGTTGGGGGTGAAGAAGAGCTTCATGATCTCCATAGCACCCTTATCAGACAGGCCGAACTTGCCATCGGTGTGGGCATCCTCGCCGCGGTTGACGGTAGCACGGCACAGTGAATAGTTGGGGTCTTCCTTGTTCAGCCAGTAGTACTCATCCAGCACACTGGCACCCTCGGTCTCCAGAGACGGAATGGAGCGCAGCAGATCCCACATGACCTCGAAGTGGTTATCCATCTCGCGGCCACCGCGCATCACGTAACCGATATCGTATTTGTAGCCGTCGCAGGCACCGCCGGGGATGGGGTCTTTCTCAAACACATGCACATGCTCGCCCTTCATCTGGCCGTCACGCACCAGATAACATGCAGCCGTCAGTGCGGCCAGACCGGAACCAATGATATATGCAGATTTATGATCGACACCCTCCGGCTTTTTAGGAGTTGCAAATGCTTCATAGTTGCCACTGGAATAGTACATAGAAAAGCCTCCCTGCTTTTTATTGCTTTTTTCGGCATCCTTGCGCCGTCCTTATGGCAACAGTATACCCCGCGCCGCAGCGGCAGACAACAAACAAACTTTAGCGGGTGTATAAATTTTATACAATCATTCTGTTTTGCTGGAAATACGTACAAATTGTGACAAAAGCCGCCCTAATAGCGAATTGTTCTGTGATATAGAGTGCTTTATAAACCAGTTTCAGCAAAAAGAAAAGCACCTAGATTTCAACGAATCCAGGTGCTTTTTGTTGGTGGAGGCGATGGGAGTCGAACCCATGTCCGAAAAGAGTTCAGTGTAGGTGTCTCCGGGTGCAGGCGATCTACAACATTCCCGCCGCGCCACGCCGATCGTCAGGCTAGCGCATTGGTAGCTTCATGAGTTCCTGCCGGTCCGCAAAGCTTAAGTCCGTTCAGGTGCTGTGTCTAAAGGACGCCCCGGCCCCACACGACACAAGAGTGGGCGGAACGCGCAGCACTCAGGCTGCGAGCAACTGAGAATTGTTATTGTCAGTTAATTTTTTTGGAGGAGTTATAGAGCAGTTCCCCCACTGCTACCCGCTGCCCAGACCTCGCTCTCCCCGTCGAAACCTTTACGCCCCCTTATAAAGCACACCTTGCGGTGTGCAGAAAGCTTTGAAAAAGTTCCGCTTCAGGAAGCGGTCTGAAAAGATCAATAGTATTTGCCGTTGGACTTCATGGCACGGTCAATGGAACGCTTTGCGTCACGCTGTGCGGCATCGGCACGCTTATCGTAGAGCTTTTTGCCTTTGCAAAGGCCCACTTCCATTTTCACGCGGCCATGTTTGAAATAGAGCGAAAGCGGCACAAGGGTATATCCCTGCAGCTTGCACTGCTGATGCAGCCGCCGGATCTCACTTTTGTGTGCCAGCAGGCGCCGGACGCGCATCGGATCCTGATTGAACATGTTTCCGTGGTCGTAGGGACTGATATGCATTCCCTTTACCAGCAGTTCACCATCCTCAATATCGACCCAGCTGTCTTTCAGGTTGACCCCTCCGGCACGCAGGCTCTTGACCTCCGTACCTTTCAGTTCAACGCCGGTTTCCAGCGCTTCCAGAACGAAGTATTCATGGCGCGCTTCACGGTTTGTGGCAATGGTTTTTGTTGCCGGACGCTCCTTAGTGGGTGCCATTCCGCGCGCCTCCTTTCTCCATTGTGGTTTGTTGTATCAGTATACCATTTTTTTATGGTTTTGCAAGGGCTGTTTTTGAAGAAACTGTAAATTTTTCCCAATTCACAGCTCACCGCGGCCAGAAAGTGCACGGTACAAAGTGGTTTCATCGGTGTATTCCAGGCTTGCACCCACCGGCAGACCGTAGGCCAGACGTGTGGTCCTGATGCCCAGAGGCTTGATAAGCTTTGCCAGATACATGGCGGTGGCTTCACCCTCCACCGTGGGGTTCATGGCCATGATGACCTCTTTTACCTTGCCGTCGCCCAGGCGGGCCAGAAGTTCCTTGACGCACAGCTGTTCGGCAGTAATACCGTCCATCGGGCTGAGCAGGCCGTGCAGCACATGGTACAAGCCGTGATACTCCCTTGTGCGTTCAAACGCCTGCACATCGCGGGGCGTTTCCACCACGCAGATCACAGAAGGATCGCGTTTTGCACTGGCACAGATGGGGCAGATATCCGCTTCTGTATAATTCTGGCAGATACGGCAGCGATGGAGCTTGGTGTGGGCACCCTGAATGGCTCCCGCCAGTGCGGCGGCATCTTCGTCCGACATGCTCAGCACCTGATACGCCATGCGGGTAGCGCCCTTGCGCCCGATCCCCGGAAACTTGCTGAATTCTTCGATCAGCTTTTCCAGCGGGGCAGCAGTATAGCCCATGTTCTTCCCTCCTGCCGGATCAGAGACCGGGGATGTTCATGCCGCCGGTCAGCTTGCCCATTTCAGCTTCGGTAGTTTCGTCCACCTGCTTGACGGTTGCGTTGATGGCAGCAACCACCATATCTTCCAGCATTTCAACATCATCCGGGTCCACAGCCTCGGGCTTGATGGTGATGGACAGCACTTCGTGCTTGCCGTTCATCTTAACAGTGACCATCTCACCGGCAGCGCTGCCGGTGTACTCGGCAGCTTCCAGCTCGGCCTGTTTGGCTTTCATATCTTCCTGCATCTTCTGTGCCTGACGCATGAGGGCGTTCATATCGGGGCGGCCAAAGCCTGCGGGCATTCTTGCTTTCATAATCGTTTCTCCTTATTGATGCAATGTATTTTTATGATCTCGTTTTCCTTGCGGAATCCTCAATGGACACATCCAACCCCAGCTTTTCCAGTGCACGAAGCGACTGCTCTGCGTTGGAGACCGTTTTGCCAGCGCTCTTTGGTTCATAGGGACCAATGGGCACCGCCGTACCGGACACATCCTTGATCAGCTTTTTGATCAGGCGCTGGCTGTCCTTATTGGCGCGGATAAAATCGCGGAAGGTCTTGCCGCCGTCGATCAGCACGCGGGTGCCATCAAAGTAAGCCTTGGACTTGCGCAGATAGGTGTAGAGCATGGGATCTTTTTCCTGCAGCTGCTGTACCACCTGCGGCCAGTACGGATACAGCACAGTCCCTTCCTGCCCGGCATCCTGTGGCTTTTCCGGCACAGGCTTTGCAGCGGGCGTGGGTGCAGGTTTGGGCGGTTCTGGCTGCGGAACAGGTTCCAACTCTGCCGGCACGGGTGCAGCTGACTGTGCGGCCTGCGCGGCAGGCTCGTCCCAAGGCAGCATTCCGGCCTGCTGCACGGGCGGTTCCTCCGGCAGCGGCGGCAGCTCTTCGGTCTGGACGGGTGAAGTCTGCTCTACAGATATTTCCGACGGCACGGAAGGTTCTGCCTTTACAGGTTTCGGTTCCGCTGCAGGCTGCACCACAGGAACGGACGGTATTGGCGGCTGGGAAATCGGAGCGCTTGCAAAGGGCTGCACAGCAGTTGCCGATGCAAACGGCTGCGGCGCTGCGGGTTGAGCTGCAGCACGGACAGGCGCGGCCTGCACAGGAACTGCCTGCGGCTGCTGGGGCGGTTCGGATAAGCCAAACAGTGCAAGTTCCAGCTCGATCCGCTGGTCGCTGCCGCGGGTCATATGTTCCAGCGCACTGCCCAGCGCACGGATGGCACGAATGGCCTCCCGCTGGCCCAGCTGCGGGCCTTTTTCCAGATACAAAGCTTCCTCCTCCGGCGAAACGCCGGACAGAAGGCTCTGCCCGCCCGGCAATGCTGCCAGCATCAAAGCACGATAATGCGCGATCAATTCCTCTGTCAGACGCTTGACATCCACAGACTGCTGGCGAAGCTGTGCCAGCTGGGCCAGTGCTGTGGCACCGTCCTGCGCTTCCAGTGCGTCCGAAATGCGGAACAGATAACTGCGGTCGGTCACACCTGCCATGCGGCGCACCACATCGGCGTCGATTTTCGCCGTAACGCCTGCGCAGGTATCCAGAATGGACAACGCATCGCGCAGCGCACCGTCGGCCAGACGGGCGATCAGTTCCGCACCGTCCGGCGAAAGCTCCAGCTTTTCCTCCCCTGCAATGTATTCCACCCGGCGGGCGATATCCTCCGGCCCGATGCGGGTAAAATCGTACCGCTGGCAGCGGGAAAGAATGGTGGCGGGCACCTTCTGGATCTCAGTGGTTGCCAGAATAAAGATGACGTGGGCAGGCGGTTCTTCCAGCGTTTTGAGCAGCGCATTGAATGCCGCTGTGGACAGCATGTGCACCTCATCGATGATGTATACCTTATATTTACAGGCGCTGGGAGTGTAAGCTGTTTCGTCACGCAGGTCGCGGATATCGTCCACACCGTTGTTGGAAGCCGCATCCATCTCCACCACGTCCAGAATGCTGCCGTTATCGATGCCCTTGCAGATCTCACACTCGCCGCAGGGGTCTCCATTGACCGGATGCAGGCAGTTGACTGCCTTTGCAAAGATCTTGGCGCAGGTGGTTTTGCCGGTGCCGCGCACGCCGGTAAACAGGTAGGCATGGCCCACACGGTTTGCCGTGATCTGGTTTTTCAGCGCAGTAACAATGGCCCGCTGGCCTACCACATCCTCAAAACGCTGCGGTCTCCATTTGCGGTACAAGGCACGGTACATGGTTCTCTCCCCTTTCCTGCAAAATAAAAAGGACAGCGCTGACGGGGTTTTGTCCCCGCCTTGCGTAACTCGGCATACGGATGCAGGCTTACTGAAACGCACGAACGCACTGCTTAAGGCTGCTTGGTTCCCCACCTGACCTGGTTCACAGCAAATCCATCGTACAGGACCCGCATCCGTATGCCGAACCACGCAGCAGGCGCTGTCCGACACATCCTTCTGAATGCCAGAATATTGTACCATAAACGCAGGCAGATTGCAAGGGGTGGGAGGTATCATTTCACGGCCCACGCATGAAACGATCAAATAGGATAGCCCAAAGTCAGAAAATGTGATGTTCTCTAAAATCCAAAAAGCGCAGTACATTCTCTGCGCTTTCGCGTTTTGTACTGCGCTTTGCTTTTATCCTGTTATTTTAACGGCATTGATTTTGCAACAGCCCTTTTTTCTTACAATGCCACATCCAGTGCCATCATCAGCGCAAATCCCAGCACAATGCTTACAACACCGGCAGGCTCATCGCCCTCCACGGCCTGCGGGATCATCTCCTGTGCGGTCACGCACACCATGCAGCCCGCCGCTGCGCTGAGCAGCCACGGCAGCGCAGCACTGACCCATTCGGCCAGAGCAAAGGCAAGCAATGCCCCCAACGGCTCTACCAGCCCGGAAGCCGCTCCCGCAAAAAACGCCTGACTGCGGGTGCGGCCATTATGGGCCAGCGGCAGGCTGACTGCTGCACCTTCCGGGATATTCTGCAGACCGATGCCAAGGCTCAGCGCCAGTGCACCGCTGATGGCATCCGGCTCCCCGGTCAATGCCAATGCAGCGGCAAGGCCCGCCACCATACCCTCGGGCAGGTTGTGCAATGTTACAGCCAGCACCATACGTCCGCCGTGCCCGGCCCCGCCTGCCAGCAGCTGCCCGGCAAACTGTTCCACCTGCAAAAGGCCCACTGCGCCAAGCACAAGCCCCACTGCCGATGGGATCCATGCCGGAAGCGGCAAAGTCTGTCCGCGCTGGATAGCAGGCAGCAGCAGGCTCCACACACTGGCTGCCAGCATGATGCCCGCTGCCATGCCGCACAGGATGCGCTGCGTGCAGGGCCGCGACCGCCGCCGCAACAAAAACACGCCTGCTGCCCCCAGTGTAGTGCACGCTGTCGGGAACAGCAGTACCCACGCAGTGAAAACGATCTGGTTCACGATGCATTCCCCCTTTGCCCGGTGTATGTGCGCCGAAGCAAAAAGGTGCAGAAAAGCCCGTCACACAAAATACAGTGCGACGGGCTTTTCTGTCAGAATGCGATGGCATCTTCTTCGCTGTCAAAGTCATTCTCCGGTTCTTTGACCAGCTTTACCTTCTGGCCTACTGTAAACGGCTGAGTGCCGAAGCGGTAGTTGAGTCCGGTCAATGTAACATAGTACTTCATCTTTATTTCTCTTCAGGAAACATGCATTCCCGTCTTGATTCAAGTGAACAAACAATGAAAGAAATTACAAAGGGATTACAACGCGGTAAAAAATTCTTTCCTAAGTTTTCCTGTGCTTCGATCAGTTTAACAAAAACTCTTTAACTTTTAGCGATAAATTATAACAAAATCGTAGATTATCCTTGAAATCTCACTTCTTAGCCAAAAAAGCTCTTGATTTTTTCGCAAAAAAGACTAGAATATCCACTTGCAGAAAGGCACTTCCTGTAGGGCCTTCTGCAAAATACATTTGCGTATGGCAAGGAGATTTTAGATATGAAACTCAAGAATGTTTGTGTTGCTGTTGTTGCTCTGGCTCTGGCTGTTGGCATGACCGCTTGCGGCGGTTCTGCTTCCTCCACTGCTGCATCCTCTTCCGAGGCTGCTTCTACCAGCACTTCTGTTGCTGCTGAGACCGAGGAGAACGCTTCTTCCGCTGTTGCAGAGGAGAACGGTTCTTCTGAGGCTGCTTCCAGCGAGGCCGCTTCTTCTGAGGCCGCTTCCAGTGAGGCTGCTTCCAGCGAAGCTGCTTCTTCTGTTGCCGCATAATCAGGCAGCGCACCCAGTTCAAGGAACGATCAAGCCGGACACGGAATTTTTTCTGTGCCCGGCTTTTTTGCAGCAAAATGCGCCGGAAAGGTTTATTGGGAACCTCCCGGCGCATTTTTCAGAAGCTGTCATCAGAAGCAGGATGCCCCTCAGGCAGCGTGCAATTCTTATTCTTATATTCCCCAGAACAGGATCCCCAGTCCTGCAGAGAGCAGGATCATCCCAATGGGCGATGGTGCTTTGCCCTTTTTCCGGCGGCAAAGGGCATGCAGCCCCCACAGCAGCAGGAACACCACAATGGAACGGAGATCCGGTGCAATGCCTGCCTTGTCCGCTGCAAACCCGGCCAGCGTAGAAAGCGCCATGTTGACTGCAGTTGCAAGGATCATCGCCACCACACAGGGACGAACGCCGCCAAGAACTGCGTTGACACCGGCATACTTCATCAAGTTCTGCAGCACCGATGCAACGAGCAGGATAATGACAAAGGACGGCAGCACCACACCCAGCGTCGCACACAGCGCACCCCAGAAGCCGCCCTGTGAAGCGCCGATGAAGGTAGCCATATTGATAGCCAGCGGGCCGGGTGTGGACTCTGACACCGCAATGAAGCTGAGAAATTCGCCTTCCGTCAGCCAGCCATGTCCTAAGACCGTTTCCCGCACCAGCGAGATCATGCCGTAGCCGCCGCCAAAGGACAGCGCGCCGATCATGAGAAAATTCCAGAAAAGTTCTACATAGATCACGGCTTCTTCTCCCCCTTCCGCAGCTTCTGCACGGCGTACAGACCAAGGCCCGCCGCACCGCTGAGCAGGATATAGAAGATGGAGGAGAACGACACCGCCATCACCGAAAAGCTTACCATTGCCAGAACCACTGCGGCCAGGATGACCATATTGAAAGCACTCCGTTCCAGCTGCTTCAGCATTTTCAGACCCGCCGAGAGGATCAGATAGATCACACACACCTGAATGCCGTGGAACGCACTTGCCACCACCGACAGGCGGAGGAACTGGTCAAAGAACAGCGAGATCAGATAAATGACCGCGAAGGACGGAAGACATACCGCCACCGTGGACGCTGCCGCACCTGCCGCACCCTCGATCTTGTAGCCGATATAGGTGGCACTGTTCACCGCCACCGGGCCGGGCGTAGACTCCGCAATTGCCACCATGTCCAGAAATTCTTCTTTTGTCACCCACTTTTTCTCTTCCACAAATTCATTCTGCAGCAAAGCCACCATGGCATAGCCGCCGCCAAACGTGAACGCTCCAATTTTGAAAAACGTCCAGAAAAGCTCCTTTGTTTTCGACATAGCTTTCTCCTTTCTTGCACCTTATTATATCATTTTTTGTTTTGATATGATATACTGCAATGGAATATGCTGTTTTCTTTGGAAAAAGCAGAAAAAGGAGTTTAGGATATGAAAACAAAATTTGGCATTGTAGGCTGCGGCTTTCTGGGCAACATTGTGGCCGATGCATGGAAGAACGGTCTGCTGCCGGACTATGAGCTGGTGGGCGTGACCAGCCGCACCCGTGCTTCGGCAGAAAAACTTGCCGCCGAGGTCGGCTGTCCCGTCTGCGATGATGTGGATGCTCTGCTGACACTGCAGCCGGAATACATTGTGGAGACTGCTTCGGTGGAGGCTGTGCGCGCCATGGCTGTGCCTGTACTGAAAAAAGGCGTGAATCTGGTCATTATTTCCATTGGTGCCTTTGCGGACCTTGATTTTTACGAGCAGGTCAAGGCCGCTGCCGTGGAGGGCGGTGCCAAGGTGCATCTGGCAAGCGGTGCCATTGGCGGCTTTGATGTGCTGCAGACCGTCACCCTGATGGCCGAGGCCCAGCAGCTGGCCGAGACGGCAGGCATTGAGACCCACACCGGAGCCAAAGGCTTCCGCAACACGCCGGTATGGGCCGACCACCTGCTGACCGATACCGAAAAGACCACCGTGTTCACCGGCAATGCCAAGCAGGCCATTGCCACCTTCCCCCGCCGCGTGAATGTGGCTGTTGCCACCTCGCTGGCCACCACCGGCCCGGAGATCACCGGCGTGACCATGCACTCGGTACCCGGCTGGGTGGGCGACGACCACTGCATCACCGCCGAGATCGAGGGCGTGAAGGCCGTGGTGGATATCTGCTCTTCCACCAGCGCCATTGCCGGTTGGAGCGTAGTTGCCCTGCTGCGCAACCTCTCCTCCCCCGTATGCTTCTATTAAAGGAGGGCTTTGCAGATGTTCAACAAACTGGTGGCCATTGAGCCGGTAAGCCTGATTCCTTCCGCCGAGGAAGAGCTGCATCAGTACGCAAAAGAAGTGGTGCTGTACCGCGATATCCCGGCCAGCGATGACCAGATCGTGCAGCGCATCGGAGATGCCGATGCCGTGCTTTTGAGCTACACCTCCCGCATGGGCAAAAATGTGATCGAGCGCTGCCCGAATATCCGTTACATCGGCATGTGCTGCAGCCTGTATTCTGAGGAAAGCGCCAATGTGGATATCGCCTACGCCCGCACCCGCGGCATCAAAGTGCTGGGCATCCGGGACTACGGCGACCGCGGCGTTGTGGAGTACGTCCTGCATGAGCTCACCGGCATCCTGCACGGTTTTGGGATGCCCATGCTGCGGGACGAGCCGGTGGAGATCACCGGGCTGAAGGCAGGCATCATCGGGCTGGGTGTGTCCGGCAAAATGATCGCCGACGCGCTGCAGTTCATGGGTGCCGACATTTCCTATTACAGCCGCACCCGCAAGCCGGATGCCGAAGCTGTGGGCATGGCCTATAAGCCGCTGGCACAGCTGCTGACCGAGAGCGAGGTGGTGTTCACCTGCCTGAACAAGAACGTACTGCTGTTGGGCAAGGACGAATTTGCACAGCTGGGCGCAGGCAAGGTGCTGTTCAACACCTCCATCGGCCCGGGCTTTGACTCTGCTGCTCTGGAACAGTGGCTTGCTCTGCCGGGCACCCACTTCTTCTGTGACACCCGTGCCGCTGCCGGCCCGGTGGGTGAAGACTTCTTTGCCCGTGAGAATGTGCATTGCGCGAATGTTTCTGCCGGACGCACCAAGCAGGCTTTTGTGCTGCTGAGCCAGAAGGTGCTGGCAAATATCCGCACTGCACTGGGAGAATGATATAAAAAGGAAACGCTTCCCGGCCGGGGAAGCGTTTCCTTTTAGGCTTTATTCAAAATTGTTGTGATCTCTTCCAGATTCGCCGCAAATCGGATGCCCCGCTGGCGCTGCGGCGTGGAAAGGCCCTTCTCGATCATTTTGTCCAGCAGTGCTTTCAGGCTGTCGTAGTAGCCGCTCAGATCATACAGGATGCAGGGCGCGTCCAGCTGGCCCAGCGAGACCTTGGACATTACCTCTGCGATCTCTTCCAGCGTGCCGGTACCGCCGGGGAATGCGATGAAGGCATCGCCCAGTTCGATCATCTTCGTCTTGCGCTCGGTCATATCCTTGGTGACGATCAGCTCGGTCAGGCCATCGTGCTGCAGCTCCTGCTGCACAAAGAACTGCGGTTCCACACCGGTCACCGTGCCGCCTGCGTCCAGCGCGCTCTGGGCAAGCTGACCCATCAGGCCGCTGCGGGAGCCGCCGTACACAAGGCGGTGCCCGTTTGCACCGATCCAGCTGCCCAGTTCCCGGACAGCTGCCGCCAGCGCAGGATCATTGCCCGCATTTGCTCCAAGATAGACCGTGATGTTCATGGTATTTCCCCCCTTTGTTTTTTCCATTTTACCACGCAGCGGGCCGATTGAAAAGGGCCATCCCCTTGCAAATGCAGCGGCACTGTGGTATTCTTGAACGCAGAAAAAAGGGAGCCTGCAAAAGCAGGCTGAGAGTGGGCTGTTTGCCCAGACCTGTGACCTGATTTGGACAATGCCAACGTAGGGAGATACTGCTGCTTCAAAGTGCGGAGATGCCTCCTTGCGGGCATTTCCGCATTTTTTGCAAAGGAAGTTGTAACCATGAAAACTGCATTGACGATTGCCGGCAGCGATTCCAGCGGCGGTGCTGGCATCCAGGCCGATATCAAAACCATGACTGCAAACGGCGTGTACGCCATGAGCGCTATTACCGCACTGACTGCCCAGAACACCACAGGTGTGACCGGCATTTTTGAAGCCACGCCCGAATTTCTGGCACAGGAGATCGATGCCATTTTTACCGACATCTACCCGGATGCCGTCAAGATCGGCATGGTATCCTCGGCAGAGCTGATCGGTGTGATCGCCGAAAAGCTGCACACCTACGGCGCAAAGCATATCGTGGTGGACCCGGTGATGGTTGCCACCTCCGGCTCCAAGCTGCTGCGGGACGATGCCGTGCAGGCACTGACCGAAAAGCTGTTGCCCATGGCAGAGGTGGTCACCCCCAACATTCCGGAGGCTGAGATCCTTTCCGGCATGAAGATCACCGATGCGGCCGGAATGGAGGCCGCTGCAAAGCTGATCAGCGAGAAATACCACTGTGCCGTGCTGTGCAAGGGCGGCCACCAGATCAACGATGCCGACGACCTTCTGTGGCGGGACGGCTGCGGCAAATGGTTCCGCGGCAAGCGCATTGCAAACCCCAATACCCACGGCACCGGCTGCACCCTGTCCAGCGCCATTGCGTCCAATCTGGCAAAGGGCTATGATCTGGATGCATCTGTGGAGCGCGCAAAGGCCTACATTTCCGGCTGTCTTTCTGCCATGCTGGATCTGGGCCACGGCTCCGGCCCCATGAACCACATGTTTGCACTGAAGGGAGAGTTTGTGGGTGAGTGAGCAGACCTTTGTGCAGCAGCTGGTGCAGGAAAGTCTGCCTGTGTGGGAGAAATGCCTGCACTCAGAATTTCTGACCCACCTTGCGGATGGCACACTGGATGAAGCCTGCTTCAAGAGCTACATCGTGGAGGACAGTCTTTACCTGCGGGAATATGCCAAGGTGTTTGCCTGGGGCATGACCAAGGCAAAGGATATGCAGACCATCCGCACCTACTATTCCCTGCTTTCCTTCGTGAATGAGAGCGAGGATGCAGCCCGCCTGCACTATCTCAAGCACTTTGGACTGACCGATGAAGGCATCCAGAGCCTGCCGCTGCGGCCGGAGAACCGTGCCTATGTGGACTCTATGATCGAAGCCGCCAAAAACGGCGAGGGCGCAGCCGAGTGCATGATGGCCTGCCTGCCCTGTATGCTGAGCTATGGCTGGATCTTCCAGAAACTGCTGGAAGAAAAACCTTCCGTGCAGGATACCCTTTATGGTGCACTTGTGGTGGACTATGCTGACAAGGACTATGAGGCGGCCTGCCGCGACTGGGCCGCGTTTGCAGAAAAAGTCTGCGAAGGCCTGAGCGACGAACGCCTTGCCCGCTGCCGCGAGATCTTCCATGCCTGCTCGGAGCACGAGCTGAACTTCTGGGCCATGGCAGCTTTCCCGCGCAGTGACCTGTAATTTTTCCTAAAATATAAAATGCACCCGGCCTGCGGGCAGAACCGCAGCAGCCGGGTGCATTTGTTTTGTTCAGGGTTTCGTGGCCGCAGCCGCAGGCATGAGCCTTCGTGCCGGAAATAAGGGAGCCCTAAAACAAAAACTCCCCCGGCTCTTCTACCGAGGGAGTGGAAAAGAAAAAAGCCCCTAACAGAAGAACTCTCTTCTGTCAAGGACGAATAAAATATGACCTTTTATCCGCGGTGCCACCCTGACTTCATGGGCATGACCCCATGCACTTGGCGGGATGCCAACACATCCCCGGCAACTGACGTATGCCCTACGTTGCAGAATACTGTGCGGCGAAAGTTCTCCGCAGTTCCCTGCACCCTCAGCGGTCCATTTCGGGAAAATATAACGCAAAGTCACACTTTCCTTGACGAACTGTTTCCGGTCTGCTTCTCAGCTGCGCAGGCTCTCTGTACAGGCATGGTTCGCCGTTATCTCCACTTCAACGGTTTAGTGTATTGAATTTGGCTATATTAAACCACGGTTTTTTCGTTTGTCAATCCCTGTTTGCAAATTTTTTCAAAATTAGCCTATGTTTGCAGTGGGTTCAGCGCTTCCGGCGGCTGTTCGTGCTGGAAAACTTCACCGCTTTTGCCGGTCTGCGGCGGCTGTGCAGCGCACTGTAGTAGCCAAAGGCTGTGCCGCATAAGCCGCCCACAATATGCATGAAGTTTGCTACATTGTCGTGCACAAAAATGATATCGTACACCTGCTGACCAAAGTACAGCGCTGCAACCAGCAGCATGGTGACCGGGATGCCGCCGGAGAAGCCCGCCAGCGACGAAAGCATGATAAGCATGAACACGATGCCGGACGCGCCCAGCAGCCCCGAACGTGGGAACAGCACGCATTGCAGCACGCCGGTGACCAGAGCGGTGAACACCATGCCGCACAAAAGCGGCTTGCTGCCGTACTTTTCTTCCATTGGCGGGCCAACAACGAGCAGCAGCAGCATATTATTCAGAAAGTGATCCCAGCTGGCATGGCCCAGCACATGGCCGAACAGCCGGATGTAGAACAGCGGGTCCTTCAGCGAGGAGCGGTAGACACAGAACAGATGCATCGTCGTCCACCCGTCCGTCCACTGGTCGAGGAACAGCACCAGAAGTGACAGCAGGAAAAATGTGAGGATCACCGGGGAGTTGTACTGCAGTTCCAGTTTGAGTTTTACTTTTTTCATCCTCTTGTCTCCACCCAGTATTCGCCCATGCTCTGACCGGGCTGGTTCGTCACTTCATCCTTAAGGTAATCGCCAAGGCCGCAGCTTTCCGGCTGCCATGCAAGGGCTGCTTCCACCGTGGGGTACTCCACCTCGGCATACCAGAACTCGGTGGGCTGGCCTTCGTCCACATGGTTCACTTCCAGCACAGAACCGTCCGGCAGGGTGTAGCTGCGGCGCAGCTTCGGGATGAGAGGTTTAGCGATAATCTTGTATTCCAGATCATCAAACAGTTCTTTGTCGATGCTGCGCTCGATCTCCTCGCGGGCAAGGCCGCCCCCGGATTTGAAGCAGAGGATGTAGTCCGTTCTGCCGCCAGTGAGGGCTTCTTCCCGGATGCGCACGGTGGGCCGCACGCTGATATAGCCCTGCCGCATGGCAAATTCCTCTCTGAGGGGCAGCCCCTCCGGCCAGCCCTTCACCATCCATTTGCGTTCGATTTCCATAATGCATCCCTCTTTCATGCGGTTTTTTGGCATTTCTTATTTATAATAACATGATTTTGTGCTATTATAAAGGGTAGATTTTTACTCCTTCTGTCTGCGAACGCGGGACGAAGAGAGTTCGTTCATGATAAGGAGAACCATATGAAAGAACGCGCTTACCCTGTGTATACCGTCAACAAACACGCCGAGGGCCTGCTGGTGGGCGGGCACCCCTGGGTGTATGAGAACGACATCCTCCATTCCCCGGAAAATGAGCCGGAAAACGGCACTCTGGCCGATGTGGTCAGCACCAAGGGTTCCTATCTTGGCACCGGCTTCGTCTCGCTCAAGAGCAAGATCCGCGTGCGGCTGATCTCCCGCAATGCCAACGACACCTTTGATGCTGCGTTCTGGCGCCGCCGGGTGGAATATGCATGGAACTACCGCAAGACCGTGCTGGAACCTGCAGACCTTTCTGCCTGCCGCGTCATTTTTGGCGAAGCCGACCAGTTCCCCGGCTTGACCGTGGACCGGTTCAGCAACATCCTCGTCACCCAGACCCTGAGCGTGGGCATGGAAAAGCTCAAGCCCGTCCTCTTCCCCATTCTGGCAGAAGTCCTGCGTGCCGACGGCCAGACCATCGACGGCATCTACGAGCGCAACGATGAGGCTCTGCGCGCCAAGGAAGGTCTTGAGCAGAACAAAGGCTGGTTTGAGCTGCCCGGTGAGACTCACCCGGCAAGCACCCAGACCGAGATCTGCGAGAACGGAGTTTACTATCATGTGGATTTTGAGAACGGCCAGAAGACCGGCTTCTTCCTTGATCAGAAGTACAACCGCCGGGCGGTGGCACGCCTTGCTGCAGGTCACACCGTGCTGGACTGCTTTACCCACACTGGCAGCTTTGCACTGAACGCCGCTGCGGGCGGCGCTGCCCGTGTGACCGCCGCCGACATCAGCGCCGAGGCCATTGCCATGGCGCAGCGCAATGCCCAGCGCAACGGTCTGACCAATATGGACTTTTTGTGCGAGGACACCTTTGAGCTGCTGCCCCGCTTGGAAAGGGAGGGACACCCCTACGATTTTATCATTCTGGACCCGCCGGCCTTTACCAAGGCGCGCCGCACTGTGGAGAACGCCATGCGCGGTTACAAGGAGATCAACTACCGTGCCATGAAGCTGCTGCCCCGCGGCGGCTATCTGGCAACTGCCAGCTGCTCCCACTTTGCCACCGAAGAGCTGTTCATCAAGATGCTGCGCGCCGCTGCAAAGGATGCTCACCGCCAGCTGCGGCAGATCGAGGTGAAGCAGCAGGCACCGGATCATCCGATCCTGTGGGGCGTGCCGGAGACCAACTACCTCAAGTTCTTTTTGTTCCAGGTGATCTGACCATTTAGAATGCCCTCCGCTTCGCTCTGGGCATATTTAAAGGAAATATTATTTTTATATTGGCGTTTGTCGCGTCCTGCGGGACGCTCCAAACGCATTTTCACAAAAGGGGTCGTAGCGGGTAGTAGCATCTGCAGCTGTCACGCAACGGATAAGCCTAGGTTTTGCAAATGCAATTGTCCGTAACGACTCCTCCCGTGAAAAAACAGTTCCGGCGGGCCCGCAGGCCTGCCGGAACTGCAAATTTAAAAATATTATTTCCGCTGATGTTGCCAGAGCGCAAGCGGAGGCAATTCCAAATCGTTCTGTTCCGGTTTAAAGGTTCAAAAGTCATACCAAGTGCGGATGCTCCAAAAATGCAGGAAGCTGTTTGTACAGAATCGTCAGATTTGTCAATTGCCTTTTTGGCCCGCCGGGGCTATAATCAAACCATAGACAGCAACGGCGCTGTGGGTCACCTCCTGACTCGCAGCGCCGTTTTTGTTAAGATGCTTTCGTACTTCTGGGTGCGGCATTGCGGCAGACCAGAATGCAGACGAAAGGGTAAGAAAAATAAGATCAAGTAAGGAGTAGGATTTATGGCAGCGAATGTTATGGAAATCTACGGCAGCAAGGTCTTTAACGAACATGTGATGAAGGAGCGCCTGCCGAGCGCAACCTATAAGAGCCTGAAGAACACCCTGCACAAGGGTGCTCCGCTGGACATTGAGGTGGCAAACGTTGTGGCCAGCGTGATGAAGCGCTGGGCCATGGAGCTGGGTGCCACCCACTACACCCACTGGTTCCAGCCGCTGACCGGCATCACCAGTGAGAAGCACGATGGCTTTGTTTCCCCTGTGGGCGACGGCACCGCCATCATGGAGTTTTCCGGCAAGGAGCTGGTGCGCGGCGAGCCCGATGCATCTTCCTTCCCCTCCGGCGGTCTGCGCGCCACCTGCGAGGCCCGCGGCTACACTGCATGGGACCCCACCAGCTACGCATTCGTGAAGGATGACGTGCTGTGCATCCCCACCGCATTCGTCAGCTACACCGGCGAGGCTCTGGATAAGAAGACCCCCCTGCTGCGTTCCATGAACGCACTGTCCAATCAGGCGGTCCGTATCCTGAAGCTGTTCGGCAAGGATGTGGATTACGTCTCCACCACCGTCGGCCCCGAGCAGGAGTACTTCCTTATTAAGAAGGAAGATTACGAAGCCCGTCAGGATCTGATCCTCACCGGCCGCACCCTGTTCGGTGCCCCCTCTGCCAAGGGTCAGGAGCTGGAAGAGCACTACTTCGGTGTCATTCGTCCCGAGGTCTCCGCGTTCATGAAGGAGCTGGACGAAGAGCTGTGGAAGCTGGGCATTCCCGCCAAGACCAAGCACAACGAAGTTGCTCCCTGCCAGCATGAGCTGGCTCCCATCTTCGACACCACCAACGTTGCCATCGACCACAACCTGCTGACGATGGAGATGATGAAGAAGATCGCTCCCAAGTACGGTCTGGTCTGCCTGCAGCATGAGAAGCCTTTCGAGGGTGTCAACGGCAGCGGCAAGCACAACAACTGGTCCATGTCCACCACCCACGAGAATCTGCTCGACCCGGGCGACACCCCCATGGAGAACCTGCAGTTCCTGGTGTTCCTGGCTGCTGTCATCAAGGCTGTTGACGAGTACGCCGATCTGCTGCGCACCTCCGTTGCCACTCCCGGCAACGATCACCGTCTGGGTGCCAACGAGGCACCTCCGGCTATCATTTCCATCTTTGTGGGCGAAGAGCTGGAAGCTGTCATCGATGCTATCGCATCCGATTCCCCCTATGCCGGCCCCGTCAAGATGAAGATGGATCTGGGCGTTGATGTCCTGCCCAAGTTCAGCAAGGATACCACCGACCGCAACCGTACCTCTCCCTTTGCCTTCACCGGCAACAAGTTCGAGTTCCGTATGCCCGGTTCCGCTGAGAACCTGAGTGATGCCAACACCATCCTGAACACCGCCGTTGCAAAGGAACTGAAGGGCTACGCCGACGAGCTGGAGAGCGCTGAGGACTTTACCAGCGCCGTGATTGCTCTGGTCAAGCGCACCATCCGCGACCACCGCCGCGTCATCTTCAACGGCAACGGCTACACTGCCGAGTGGGAAAAGGAAGCCGCAAAGCGCGGTCTGCCCAACAAGAAGAACACCCCCGCTGCTCTGCCTGCCCTGATCGAGCCCAAGAACATTGCCCTGATGGAAGAGTTCGGCGTGCTGACCAAGGTAGAGATGGAGAGCCGCTACGAGGTGGAGATGGAGCACTACTCCAAGATCATCAACATCGAGGCTCTGACCATGCTGGAAATGGCCCGCAAGCAGCTGCTGCCTGCCGTCAACTCCTACATGAGCGAGCTTGCCAATACCGCAGCATCCAAACTGGCCGTGAGCGAGAACATCAGCGTGCGCAGTGAGACCAAGACCCTGACCAAGCTCTCTGCTGATGCCGATGCTATGAGCGACGCTGTCGATACCCTGCAGGATGCAGTGGATGCTTCCAAGGCATTGCCCACCGAGGCAGAAAAGGCCGTTGCTTTCCACGACAACGTGCTGCCTGCAATGGATGCTCTGCGTGCCGCTGCGGACGACGCCGAGACCATCTGCGGTGAGGATTATTGGCCTCTGCCCAGCTACAGCAAGATGCTCTACTACGTCTGATCTTTCATCAACGTAACAGCAGAATAGCATCCGTAGGCTGCGGAATTTAAAATTGCCATTCTCCTTTTCCTATTTCTTACACCAGCCTAAAGACCTGCTCCCATTCTGAGGGCAGGCCTTTAGGCGTTTTATTTGAAAGGGAAACCATTATGAGCTATTCGACCCAACAGGACATCCTTGATTTTGTGGAGGACAACAACGTCAAATTTGTGCGCTTTGCCTTCTGCGATATCTTTGGCACTCAGAAGAACATTGCCGTGCTGGCAAACGATCTGCCCAAAGCTCTGGAAGACGGTGTCTGCTTCGACGGCAGCTCCATTGCCGGCTTCATGAAGGTGGAGGAAAGCGACCTTGTGCTGCGGCCGGATCTTTCCACCGTGACCATTCTCCCCTGGCGGCCTACCGAGGGCCGGGTGATGCAGTTCTTCTGTGATGTGGAAAAACCGGACGGCCAGCCCTTTGGCGGCAACTGCCGCGGCTTTCTGCGCAGCGTGAATCGCAAATTCAAAAAGCTGGGCATCACCTGCAATGTGGGCGCAGAGTGTGAGTTCTACCTGTTCGAGAATGATGACCGGGGCCGCCCCACCCGTATCCCCATCGACTTTGGCGGCTACTTTGACGTGGCCCCGCTGGACGCAGGCGAGAACCTCCGCCGGGACATCTGCCTGACCATGGAGCAGATGGGCATGAGCCCTCAGCACAGCCATCACGAAAGCGGCAACGGCCAGAACGAGATCGACTGCCACCACGCAGGCCCCCTCAAGACCGCCGACAACGTGATGATGTTCAAGCAGATCGTGCGCGCCATTGCCACCCGCAGCGGCATCCATGCAAGCTTCCTGCCCAAGCCCCTGCCGGATCAGGCAGGCAGCGGCCTGCACATCAACCTGTCCCTTTACATGGATGGCCGCAACCTGTTTGAGGGCGACATTGCCCCGGACAGCATTGCAGGCAGCTTTATGGCCGGTGTGCTGGCCCACAGCCGGGAGCTGACCGTGTTCACAAACCCTCTGCCCAACAGCTATCAGCGCTTTGGCTGTGACGAAGCGCCCCGCTATGTGAGCTGGAGCCGCCAGAACCGCAGCCAGCTGGTGCGCATCCCGCAGGTAAAGGGCGACAACTGCCGCATGGAGCTGCGCAGCCCGGACCCTGCCTGCAACCCCTATCTGGCCATTGGTCTGGTTCTGGCTGCCGGATTGGACGGCATCGAGAACCGCATGGTGCTCTCTGCCCCCGTGAACAAGAATCTGTTCGACCCCTCTATGGCTGAGGGCCTCAGCCTTGAGACTCTGCCCGCCAGTCTGGAAGAGGCCGTGCAGGCTGCGGAGGAGAGCGAATTTTTGCGCAGAGTGCTGCCCGAGCAGCTTGCCAGCCGCTACTTTACGGAAGAACTAAAGCGCTGCGAAGCACTGAAACACGCGTCCGACCCTGTTGAGTACGAGCGCACCCATTACTTCAACGCCATCTGACCCCTGCAAAAGAGAGTGTGTAGGAGAAAGGAGCGAAGGAAATGGGACGTGCACTGATCGTAAGTGCCGGTGCAAGCTCCAACGAGTATATCGCTGCACGGCTGACCGAAATGGGCTACAGCCGCCCGGTGATCATTCCCAGCGGGGCCGAAGCCCGGCGGCGCATGACGGAATCGGATTTTGAGCTGATCGTGGTCAACTCTCCCCTGCCCGATGAATTCGGGCATGAGGTGTGCATCAATGCTGTGGAAAAAACAGATGCCGGCGTTGTGTTTCTGGTCAAAGCTGCACAGGCTGAGCAGCTTCTGGGCCCTTTGAGCGAGCAAGGGGTATTGCTGCTGTCAAAGCCCTTCAGCACCGCCTTTTTTGTGCAGGCCATGCACATGGCGGCGGCGGGCAACCACCGCCTGCTGCGTGCCCGGCAGGAGAACGCCCGCTTACAGGAAAAGATCGCACAGGTGCGGCTGGTCAGCCGTGCAAAGTGCTGCCTTGTGGAGCACGAGCACATGACCGAAGCCGAGGCACACCGCTACATAGAAAAACAGGCCATGGATACCCGTCGTGACCGCACAGAAATTGCACAGGAAGTCCTTGAAAATTATGAGGATATGGGTGTATAATATCGGATTGGGAAAAGTATCTTTGCTTTCACCGGCTCATTTTGGGAGAGGCTGAGAGCAAGACTGTTCACCTGAAAAAATTCACAAAGGTTTATAAGGGAAAGAATTCAGAAAAAACAAAAAATAGAGGAGGAAATTCTATGGCAGAGAAACAAACCAAATTCATCTTTGTCACCGGCGGTGTCGTTTCCGGTCTGGGCAAGGGCATCACGGCCGCATCGCTGGGCCGTCTGCTCAAGTGCCGCGGTCTGAAGGTGGCCAGCCAGAAGCTGGATCCCTATGTGAATGTGGATCCCGGCACCATGAGCCCGCTGCAGCACGGTGAGGTGTTCGTGACCGACGATGGCACTGAGACCGATCTGGATCTGGGCCACTACGAGCGCTTTATCGACGAGAATCTGAACAAATACTCCAACCTGACCACCGGCAAGGTGTACTGGAACGTGCTGAACAAGGAACGTCAGGGCGCATATCTGGGCCAGACCGTGCAGATCATTCCCCACATCACCAACGAGATCAAGAGCTATATCTACAATCTGGCTTCCTCCACTGAGGCTGACGTGGTCATTACCGAGATCGGCGGCACGACCGGTGATATTGAAAGCCAGCCCTTCCTCGAGGCCATCCGTCAGGTGGGTCTGGAGCAGGGCCGCGACAACTGCTGCTACATCCATGTGGTGCTGGTGCCCTACATTTCCGGCTCGGACGAGTACAAATCCAAGCCCGCACAGCACTCTGTGAAAGAGCTGCAGGGCATGGGCGTGAACCCGGACATCATCATCCTGCGCGCAGACGGCAGTGTGGGCGGCGACATCCGCCGCAAGATCAGCACTTTCTGCAATGTGAAGCCGGAGTGCGTGATCGAGAACCTGACCATGCCCAGCTTGTACCAGTGCCCGCTGATGCTGCACACCGGTGGTCTGGACGAGGTAGTGGTGCAGAAGCTCAAGCTGGATGTGCCCGCTGCCGACCTGACCGAGTGGAAGCAGGTGGTCAGCCGCATTGCCACCCGCAGCAAGACCTGCAGCATTGCACTGGTGGGCAAATACGTCAAGCTGCACGACGCTTACCTCTCCGTGATGGAAAGCCTGTACCACGCCGGCTTTGAGAACGACAGTCAGGTAGAGATCAAGTGGGTGGAAAGTGAAGACCTGACCGATCAGGCCGCCTGCAAGGAAGCCTTTGCCGATGTGGACGGCATCATCGTACCCGGCGGTTTCGGCGACCGCGGCATTGAGGGCATGATCCAGGCTGCACAGTATGCCCGCGAGAACCATGTTCCCTACTTTGGTATCTGCCTTGGCATGCAGATCATGGTGATGGAGTTTGCCCGGGGCGTTCTGGGCTACAAGGATGCAAATTCCAGCGAGTTCACCCCGGATGGCAAGCATAATGTGATCGCCCTGATGGCCGACCAGCAGGGCAACATTCCCAAGGGCGGCACCATGCGTCTGGGTAAATACCCCTGCAAGGTGGTGCCCGGCACCAAGATGGCCGAGTGCTACGGCGAGGCCGAGATCTGGGAGCGCCACCGCCACCGCTACGAGTTCAACAACGAGTTCCGTCAGGAGATGCAGGACGCCGGTCTTGTTATTTCCGGCACCAGCCCCGACGGTCGTCTGGTAGAGACTGTAGAGCTGCCCGGCCGTGACTTTCATTTGGGTGCACAGTTCCACCCGGAGTTCAAGAGCCGTCCGAACCGTGCTCACCCGCTGTTCAAGGCATTCATTGCTGCGGCACTCAAGTTCCGCGCCAGCGAGCAGCGCAGCCTGCTGCACATGTAAACCATAAAAATAAGGTGCTGTCTATGCGGACAGCACCTTATTTTTTACCCCTATGATCCATGATCCTGCAGGGCGTGGTTCTTTTGCTTGTGCTTATACATCCGCTGGTCAGCCAGACGGGTGATCTTGTCTGTATCCGTGCCTTCTTCCGGGTAAAGGGCAAAGCCGCAGCTGGTGCCGATCGTCAGAAGACTGCCTGCAACATGATAGGGTGCTGCAACAGTCTTACAGATAAGCTCGACCTTGCGGTGGGCCTCTTCCGGGGACATTGCGCCAATGGTCAGCAGGGCAAATTCATCGCCGCCCATGCGAAACGCATAATCTTGATTGCGGATGCAGCTTTGCAGGCGCTTTGCCACCGCCTGCAGCAGCTTGTCGCCCACCTCGTGTCCATAGGTATCGTTGACTGACTTGAAACGATCCAGATCCAGATAGAACAGCACAAACGCCTGTTCCTGGTGGACCAGTGCACGGGTCACAGCATCAAAATAGCGCTTGTTCAGCAGGCCGGTCAGGCCGTCCGTGTTGGCAAGTTCCTGCAGAATGTGCTGGCCGCTCATATCCTGCGAGATCATTATGATCTGGGTCAGACGGCCATTCTGCCAGCCGACAGGCACCACCGTCATCATCAAAAAGTTTTTGCGGTCACGGGTGGCATATTCGAACTTGATGCTGTCCTTTTCCTCTTTGAGCTTTGCACGCAGGTTTTCCGGTGCAAGCATCTGCACGAGCTTTGTGTTCTCGCCGTCGGTCAGGATCACATACTGCCGGGACAGCCAGCTGAGCAGATCCAGATAGCTGCCCTCGGTCGGGTACAGCTCCTTTCCCCTGCGCTCGTGGTATTCATAGTGGTCATTTTCCAGATCACACACCACAAACCGGTCCACGATGCGGGCCATCCCGTGGAACATCTGTTCCGTAAGTTCCTTGCGGCGCTGTAGCTCTATCCGTTCCGCTTCCGCTTTTTCTTTTCGCGTTTTTTCCTTATCATAGAAGATCTTTCCGATACCGCCCAGGATCATCAGAGACAGCACTACCAGCAGTGCAATGGTAAACATTTGCACCTGGCGCATTCCCGCATCCATCACATTGGTGGGCACAATGCCGATGATGGCCCAGTCTTTTACACCTACCGGCTGGTATACCATATAGTAGCGCTTGCGGTTGAAGGTATAGCTCACACTGCCTTTGTACTGCAGCGGCAGGTTCTTGCGCATCTCGTCAAAATACGGCTGGTCGGCCTTGACGTTTGCTTCCAGATAGTCGAACAGGTTGGTCATCTGCTCCGGGATCTCGCTCTTCGGCTCGGTGGAAAGCACGATATTGCCATTGGAGCGAACAATGTAGCAATCGCTCTGTCCCTCATAAGCCAAGCCGCCCAGCATGTTTTCCAGTACGGAGTTATCGTAGCAGATCGCCAGTGAGGTATAGGTAACGCTATCCATCGTGACAGGCTCGATCTGCTGGGCAAACATGACCTTGCGCACACCCTTACTGGAAATGTAGCTGGTCACGATAGGGCCGTCCATAGTGTATACTTCTTCCAGTGCAGACTGCATATGCGGGGCATCTCCCCGTCTGCCGCTGACCGTCCAGAACTGATCATCCGCGTTGAACAGGGCCACCTCGCTGTACTGCCAGTTGGCTTTTTCGTTCACATATCTGCGCCACTTTACCTCGGTATTCGTTTCCTCTGCCAGCTGCGCAAGATCATCAGACCAGATCTCAAGGATGTTCCAGTTGCGCTGCACAAACATGGTAAAGGTCTTGCTTACCTGCCCATAGGTGGAAAGCAGATTTTGCGTGCTCTCGTGGTGGATCTGGCGCTGGGTATAGCGGCTGTATGCCACAATACTGAGCAGCATTACCAGAACAAGCCCTGCCCCAAGAAGGATATTCTTCCTCCGCTGTTTCATAAGCTGTTCCCTCTACTTTTCTTATATCTTCCCAGAGAAATTATACCATTTCCGAAAAATGGGTGTCAATGCACGAAATGGTCGATTCACGTCTGAAAACGGTCGATTCGCGCACAGAGCGGCCTTCCGCCGCCTTTGGAGCCTTCTTGTTCTGCCGAGTACTTTCCGCATTTCCCGCTGGCAATTGCCTGCATGCTGTTCAAGGTTCCGCTACGCATTGGTTTCTTCTTCCTGCGCCCCTATGAGGAATCCGCGTGGGCCATCTTTTACCGGGACATCACCGCCCCGTCTGCTGCACCGGAGGAAAATTTCTAAAAAGTCCATTCCCTGTATCACACAAAAAGCCACCGGGAGCTTTCCGCTTTTGCAGAGAACTCCCGGTGGCTTTGTTCTATCCTTGATTTCCGATCAGCACCACGGCCACATCGTTGACATTCGTGCCGGTCGCGCCGGTGATGATCAGCCCATCCACCGCCTTGAGGGCATGGTAGGCATCGTTGTTCTGCAGCACATCGTACACCTTCAGCTGGTTCTGCGCCAGTGCCGCGGCCGTGCTGCCGTCCACGTAGCCGCCCGCAGCATCGGTTGGGCCGTCGGTGCCATCGCTGCCCACCGAAAAGACCGCTGCGTCCAGCCCGGCGATCACCGGTGCTGCAGCAAGGGCCAGCTCCTGATTGCGCCCACCCAGACCTGTTCCGGTCAGGTGGACGACCGTCTCACCGCCTGCAAGAAAGGCCAGCTTTTTGCCCTGCCCCGCGTGGGTGCGGGCTATGGAACCAAGGAAGCTGCCAGCCTCCCGTGCTTCACAGCAGAGCCTGTCGGTCAAGATCACCGGCTCATAGCCCAGCTCCCGGCAGGCGTTGGCTGCTGCGCTGCACAGCTCCCGCACGCTGCCGGTGATCTGCGTGGCAACACGGTCCAGCACCTTTGGAGTCTCCTGTGCCAGCAGAGCCTTGGCCTGTGCCGAAAGCTGCAGGTGATATTTTTCCGCAATGGCAAGGGCCTGTGCACAGGTGGAGGTATCCGGCACCGCCGGGCCGCTGGCGATCATATCCAGCGGGTCGCCCAGAATATCGCTGAGCACGATGCTGAACACCTGCGCGGGCGCACAGCTCTGTGCAAACCGCCCGCCCTTGACCCCGGACAGGCGCTTGCGAATGGTGTTCATCTCCACGATATCGGCACCGCTGGCAAGCAGCTGGCTCGTGATCTGCTGCAGCTCTGCGCCGGGGATCAGCGGCTTCTCAAACAGTGCACTGCCGCCGCCGGACAGCAGAAACAGCACCGTATCCTCTGCCATTAAGCCCTGCACCAGTTCCAGCGCTTTCCGGGTGGCGGCAAAGCCATTCTCATCCGGCACGGGGTGCCCGGCTTCGCAGCAGTCCACGCCGGGGATTGTGCCCTTCACGTGGCCGTATTTGGTCACGACCACGCCGCCATCCACCCGGCCAAGAAATTTCACCGCCGCATGGGCCATCTGCCATGCTGCCTTACCGGCAGCCACCAGCAGCACCCTGGCGCCCTGCGGCCGGAAATTTTTCAGCGCGCGGCGCACCGCTTCGTCCGGCAGAACAGCGTTCAGGCTGGCACGGATGATGGCATCTGCATCTCTGCGCAGTGTTTCGTTTTTCAGCATGTCGTTCTCCCCTTTTCCACCGCTTCTTGTCCGCGGACAAAAAACACCTGTACAGTCTCTTCCTATGCAGGAAAACGCCGTACAGGTGTTCTGATCTTTTTGCTTACTTTGTGCTTGCCGGAGCAACCTCAAAGTCGATCTTGCCCAGGTTCACATCCGCACGCACAATGGTGATCATCATGGTGTCACCCAGACTCCAGTTCTTGCCGGAGACGGGGTCGGACAGGCGGATGCCCTCGGTGAGCATGGTGCCGGAGGGGGTCAGGCTGGAAGCCGGCACAAAGCCCTCCACACCGTTCTCCAACTCGATGAACAGGCCGCGCTGGGTCACGCCGGAAATGCGGCCCTCGTAGCACTCGCCCAGATGGCGGCGGGCATACTCGGCCTTGTAGCAGTCCTCAGCCTTGCGCTCGATCTGCATTGCAATGATCTCGCGCTCACTGGACTGCTTGCTTGCCTTCTCGGCAAAGTCGCTGTAGCGCAGCACCATGGTATCCTTATCCATGCCCTTGAGCTGGGCGGTCATGATGCGATGGATGGCCAGATCCGGATAGCGGCGGATGGGGCTGGTGAAGTGAGCGTAGTCCTTCAGCACCAGACCGTAGTGGCCCTTGGGCTTTTCCTCATACACAGCCTTGGACATGCAGCGCAGCATACCGGTATTGATGATCTGCTCATACGGGCCGCCGCGCACACCTTCCAGAATTGCGCTCAGCTCCTTGGGGGTGGGCACATCCTTGGCAAAGTGATCGTTGATGCCGCAGGCCTGCAGCAGAGTGTGCAGACGCTCCAGCTTTTCAGCATTGGGTTCCTCGTGCACACGGTACACGAAGGGGATCTGCTTCACGCGGGCAAAGTGGGCAGCGCACTGGTTGGCCAGCAGCATGAACTCTTCGATCATAGCTTCGCTCTCGCCGGAGGTGCGCTTTTTCACATCGATGCAGTGGCCGTCCTCGTCGAGGATCAGCTTCACCTCGCCGCTCTCGATATCCATGCAGCCGCGCTCCTTGCGCAGGCGGGCGCGGTGGCCGTACAGCTCCTTCATGGCGGGCAGCTGGCTGAGCACTTCATGGTACTTGCCCTTCAGCTCGTCGTCAGCACTGCCGGCCAGCAAGGCATTGATCTCGGAGTAAACGCCCTTGACGCGGCTGCGGATGACCGACTTGACAAAGCGGTAATCGATCAGGTTGCCATCCTTATCCAGATGCATCAGGCAGGAGAAGGCCAGACGCAGCACGCCCTCATTCAGGCTGCAGATGCCGTTGGAAAGCTGCTTGGGCAGCATGGGCACCACCTGATCGGCATAGTAGACGCTGGTTGCGCGGTTAAACGCTTCGTTGTCCAGTTCGCTGCCGGGCTTGACATAGTTGGAAACATCTGCAATGTGGACACCCAGCTCAAAGCCGCCCTCCGGGGTCTTGGTCAGGCTGATGGCATCATCGATGTCCTTGGTCTCAGCACTGTCAATGGTGAAGATGGGCAGGGCACGCAGATCCATGCGGCCCTCGGCGTCCTTTTCAGAGACCTCAGCGTTCTCCAGCTTCTTGGCTTCCTCACGAACCTTATCCGGGAAGCGGCTGCGGATATCCTGCGCATAGAGCAGGGCCTTTGCGCAGCGCTTTGCTTCGTCCGAGCTGCCAAACCGCATGGCAACGCCCACGCGGTGATCTTCCTGCCGATTGCCGCGCTGCAGGATCTCCACGGCCACCTTGTCGCCGTCCTTTGCACCGCCCTCGCAGTCACGCATCAACTGCATGGAGATGGCCGGGCAGTCGTCCGGCACGAACTTCAGGCGGCCCTCAATGCGGCGGGCAGTGCCCACCAGATCGTTCTTTTCTTCCAGAATGGCCAGGATCTCGCCTTCATCGCTGCCCTCCACACGGGGGTGCTCAAACTTTTCCACAAGCACCATGTCGCCGGGCATGGCACCGCGGGTAAAACGGCCCGGGATAAAGATATCGCTGGTGCCGTCCTCCAGCATGACAAAGGCAAAATTCTTGCCCAGTTTTACCACCTTGCACAGCAGAGCCTTGTCTGCACGGCCGGAGCGCACCGTAAAGAACACGCCCTGACGCTGGCAGATGACCGCCTCGTGCACCAGCTGATCCACAGCCTCCATCACCTTGCGGTCCGAGCCGCGGTCCCCGCCGAATTTGGATTTGAGGTCTTTGACGGTGCACGGCTGATTCTGGATCGCGTGCTCAATTTTATCGCGCATTGCCATAATATTTTTTCTCCTTGCTCTTCCATGGCCGCAGCCTCCAACGTGCCGCAGCGCTGCCAATCGTGGGCCAGCTGCCCCACCCTGCCCAGCGGTCAGACTGCCGCCGACATCCTATCATAACACAGAAAAACAGCCCCGTCCTTTACACGGGGCTGCACGAACCTTGTCAACCTGCCAGACGGCCTGCAAACAGACATGCCAGAATGGCAACCACAAAGAAAACAATGCCTGCAATGCGGGTGGTCTTGGCCAGCATCTGATCAGCCGGGGTCAAACGGGCATTGTTTGCGCCGCCCATACTGCCGTTGATGGCACCAGAAAGGCCCTGACCGTGGGTGTGCTGCATGAGAGTGAGGAAAACGATGACGAGCGAAGCGATCAGCAGGATCACACCGCCAACAATTTCGATAACAGACATGGATTGAAACGCTCCTTTATTTTAATTCAATAAAAACTACGCAGAAATACAAATATATAGTAGCATAACAAGCGCAAAAAAGCAAGCAGAAACCGTGCGTTTTTATGCCAGAAGGTCCAGCATTGCGCACAGCCGGGCAAAGATGGCGGCGCTGGAATGTTCCGTGCTCACCTGCCCGTCCTGCAGCACCACAATGGTGTAGCGCGGCTGCTGCGCCGGGTAAAACCCTGCGAACCACAAGTTTTTGCGTTCCGTACCATCCGGTGTGAACTGCCCGGTCTGCGCGGTACCGGTCTTGCCGCCAGCCCCTTCTTCCAGCCCGGCAGCATCCTGTGCGGTGCCCTCTTCCACCACCTGCCGCAGCATTTTACGCAGGAGCGCTGCATTTTCCGCACTCATCACCCGCCTTGACTGCGGATGTGCAAGCGTTTCCAGCGGCGTACCGTCAGTTTCATCCACCGAGCCACACACAAAGAAAGGCGTGCGGTACACCCCGCCGGAAGCAATGGTGTTCATCATGGCGGCGATCTGTACCGGTGATGCCAGCAGACCGCCCTGCCCAAAGCTGAAATTTGCCAGCTGGCCGCTCTGGGCAAGCTCCCCGGCAGACGGCAGCTTTCCGGCATCGGCGTGCAGCGCACCTGCCACCGGCACCTCTTGCCCGAAACCAAGCTGCCGAGACATCTGCAAAAGCGTCTCTGCCCCCAGCTGCTGCCCCAGCCGGATAAAATAGCCGTTGCAGCTTTTTTCCAGAGCCGCAGTCATGTCCACCGTTCCGTGCGGAACACCGCCTGCGCAGCGGAAGATCTGTCCATCCACCACCACAGCACCGGTGCATTCGTACTCCGGCAGGATGCCCTGCTCCAGCGCTGCCGCAGCCAGCACCGGCTTGAACACTGAACCCACAGCATAGCTTTCCAGTGCGCGGTTCAGGAACGGACTGTCCGGTGCATCCAGACTTGCGGCAAGGTCATCCGGGTCATAGCCCGGTACGCTGACGCTGGCGCGAACCGCAGCAGTGGCCGTGTCCAGAACCAGAATGCAGCCGCTGGTCATGGTGTCTGCGGCCACCGCTTCGGCGGCACGCTGCACCGGGCGGGAGATCGTCAGCTGCACGCCCACCGCACTGCTGTCCTGCCGGGTGAGCTGCGGTGTTTCCCCGGCCCGCAGCCGTCCTTGTGCTGTGACCGCGCACACCAGCGTGTCATGCTCCTTTGTCCCGGCCAGCTGGCTGTCCAGCGCCTTTTCCAGCCCGGCAGTGCCGCGGCCTTCTGCATCCAGATAGCCGATCAGATGCTGGCACAGCGGAACTTCTGCGCAGCGCCGTGCCGTTGCAAAGCAGCGTATGCCGCGCCTGGAAAGGTCGCGGTCCACTTCCAGCAGAAATGGTGCGGAGCGGTTGCGGTTTCGGTACAAAAGTGCCTGTCCGGCACTGTCCGTAAATGCATACAGGCGTGTGTAGTTGTTTTCGCCCGGGAAGCAGAGGGCAAGATACCGCGTTTCCAGCCCGGTGAGAAGCAGGCCGCTGTGATCGTAAAAGCTGCCCCGCCGGGCAGGCAGCGAGAGCCGGACCGTGCTCTGCGCTTCGGCCCGGGCAGCATAGGTATGGTTCTCTGCCAGAAAATACAGGCGGCACAAAACTACCGCAAACCCCAGCAGAACAGCTGCATACAACGCCAATACCCGTTTACCGGACATCTGCTCACCCCTTTTTGCTAGAGTGGGCTGCATCTGTGGTTTCTATACAAAAAGAGACGGGGTCTCCGAAGAGATCCCGTCTCCATAAGGTACTTATTGAGTAGGCACGTCTGCTGCTTAGTACATGCCGCCCATACCGCCCATGTCACCGCCTGCAGCAGCGGGTGCAGCAGGGGGTTCCGGCAGATCAGCGACCAGGCTTTCGGTGGTCAGCACCATCTCAGCGACGGAGGCTGCGTTCTCCAGAGCGGAACGGGTGACCTTGGTGGGGTCAACGATGCCAGCAGCGATCATATCGTCCACAAAGACCTCGTTCTGAGCATCAAAGCCGTAGTTGGGCTTGTTGGCAGAGATAATCTTGTCGATGATGACACTGCCTTCCAGACCGGCATTCTTAGCGATCTGGCGCAGAGGAGCTTCCAGAGCCTTCAGAACGATCTTGGCACCGGTGCGCTCGTCGCCTTCCAGCGTGTCGCACAGCTCGCGCACAGCGGGGATCGCATTGATAGGAGCAGTGCCGCCGCCGGCAACAACACCTTCCTGAACAGCAGCCTTGGTTGCGTTCAGAGCATCCTCGATGCGCAGCTTCTTGTCCTTCATCTCAACTTCGGTAGCAGCGCCGACCTTGATGACGGCCACGCCGCCAGCCAGCTTTGCCAGACGCTCCTGCAGCTTTTCACGGTCGAAATCGCTGGTAGCGGCCTCGATCTGGCTGCGGATCTGAGCGATGCGGGCTGCGATGGCATCCTTATCGCCTGCACCGCCAACGATGGTGGTGTTCTCCTTGGAGACCTTCACCTGACGGGCATGGCCCAGCATCTGGACGGTAGCATCCTTCAGCTCATAGCCCAGATCGGAGGAGATCACGGTGCCGCCGGTCAGGGTTGCGATATCCTGCAGCATTTCCTTGCGGCGGTCGCCAAAGCCGGGAGCCTTGACAGCGCAGACGTTCAGGGTGCCGCGCAGGCGGTTGACGATCAGAGTGGACAGAGCCTCGCCCTCAATGTCCTCAGCCACGATCAGCAGTTTCAGACCGTTCTGCATCACCTGCTCCAGCAGAGGGACCAGATCCTGAATCACGCTGATCTTCTTATCGGTGATCAGGATAGCGGCGTTGTCCAGATCAGCCACCATCTTGTCGGTATCGGTGACCATATACGGGGTGAGGTAGCCGCGGTCGAACTGCATGCCTTCCACGATCTCGTTGTAGGTCTCAGCGGTGGTCTTGTTCTCCTCAATGGTGATAACGCCATCGGAGGTGACCTTCTCCATAGCCTCGGCGATCAGACGGCCGATCTCGGGATCGCCTGCAGAAATAGTGCCGACGCGGGCGATATCGTTGCTGTCCTTCACCTTCTGGCTGTGAGCCTTGATGGTCTCAACAGCCTTGGCAACAGCCTTGCTCATGCCGCGGCGGATATCCATGGGGTTTGCACCGGCGGTGACATTCTTCATGCCCTCGGTGACCATGGCCTGTGCCAGAACGGTTGCGGTGGTGGTGCCGTCGCCTGCTGCGTCGTTGGTCTTGGTAGCGACTTCACGCACCAGCTGTGCGCCCATGTTCTCGAACTCGTCCTTCAGCTCGATCTCCTTGGCAATGGTCACGCCATCGTTGGTGATGACCGGTGCACCGAACTTTTTGCTCAGCACCACATTGCGGCCCTTGGGGCCCAGGGTGATCTTAACGGTGTTTGCCAGGGTATCGATACCGGCACACAGTGCCTTGCGGGCATCCTCGCCCTGCTTGATCTGCTTAGCCATAATCAAATCGCTCCTTTAAAGCTCAATTTTCAAATATCAGAGGGGAAACTGCTCAGTCCTCAACGACTGCCAGGATATCGCCCTGACGGACGATGGTGCACTCTTCGCCGTCCACCTTGACCTCGGTACCGGAGTACTTGCTGGTGAGGACCTTGTCGCCGACCTTCACAGTCATCTTGACTTCCTTGCCGTCCACAACGCCGCCGGGGCCGACAGCGATGACCTCAGCCACCTGGGGCTTTTCCTTAGCACTGCCGGTCAGGATCAGACCGCCCTTGGTGGTCTCCTCAACCTCAACAGCCTTAATGACAACACGGTCTGCAAGAGGAATGATCTTCATAGTTCTTGCCCTCCTATAGTAAAAATATAATTTAAAACTTTGCTGTGTCCAAAGGGCCTCATGTCGGCTCTTTGGCTCTTTAGCACTCCATTTCTCTGAGTGCTAAATGTATTGTACTCATCTTGACCCGAAAAATCAAGACCTTTTTTGCTTCTTTTTGTTAAGATTTTGTGACTTTTCATTTTATTATCGTACCTACGTAATATTCATTCAAAAATGTACGAATAATGTACGTTCCGTCGACCTCTTACCCCGCTTTAGCACTCCACCCATGCTAAAAATAAAAGTCCCTGTAACTTTCGCTCACAGCTCCCACTCAGAGCCATAAACGATCGTTGCAGGGGCTTTCTTCATCTTACCGGTCACTCCATTTTGAATTTTCGGCAGTTCCTGCCTTCGGTGAGTGCCAGATGAACTATTTTCAGGCAGTGCAGAAGAAACATTCAGTGTTGGATACGTGTGTGGATCACGTTTTCCGCTCCTGCCCTGCCCAAAATATCATTTTTACTTCCCGCTCTTTGCCTTCAGGCGGTCGTACTCCTTGTCGGCCGCAATGGCTTCCTTCGTAAAGGAGTTGTTCTTCCACCATGCGACCAGTGCCGCAATGGTCGTGATGCCAGCCGTCACCAGCTGCTCCACAGTGGTGCTCTCGATGGGCAGAGGGCTCTTGCCCATGGCGCTCAGCATCTGGTTGGTCAGAGCCAGCAGCAGAACGGCGGTACGTGCAATGGTGCCTGCAGTAATGTTGAAATTCATACGTTGCTCCTTTCGTGTTCGTATTCATGTACTTCGATGTCGGACATTCTGTGGTTCAACACCTGAATGTCTCTCTGGATGACCGGGATCTTCTCCGCAAAACCGTTGTGCTTGCGGACTTCCCGGGTCAGCTCCTCAATTTTGTATTCCATCACGGCATTGGAACGCGAGTTTGCGATCAGTACGCCGATCAGGGTCACAACACCGCTGAGGATGGCGGCAATGATGCTTTCCATCGGCGCTCACCCCTTCCAGCGGCTCTTGGCTTTGCGCACGTCCACATGCACCCAGCCGTTGGTGCGTCCCAGACCGGGCGGGTAAATGCCGCAGCCACCGGCGTTGCCCAGCAGTTTGTCCGCGTAGGCATACACCCGCTCCACGCTGATGCCCTGCACCCGAATGTCTGCCGCCTTGCCGTACAGATGCTGGCTGAACTTTGCGGCATTCTTCTGCTTTGCGTTCCAGCTTGCCGTGCGGAATCCACTCGTGATTGTCACAGGCTTGCCAAAGTGCGTCCGGATCTTTTCCAGCACCTCCACAAGCGCCGTGTCAATGAACACCGGGTCGCTGCCGTCACGGCAGTAGAACTCGCGCACCTTGAAATGCTCCGAGAGCTTTTCGTTTCCATTTTTCAAAATGGAGTACGCTTCCAAACTCAAATATCATCCTTCCTTTCATCTTCCAAGCCGGAATGCTCCTTCTACCCGTTTCAGCGGCTTTACCTCCACAGGCAGGATATCTGCACACAGCATCGCCGCCACCGGCTTTGCTGCAGCATGCGCTGTGATCTTGATATTTCCCGTCACCGATGCCATTTTGATTTGTGCGCTCGCGTTGTCCTCTGCCATGACAACACAACTTCCGGTCACATCCGTGCCTCCCATCTCTACGGTCAGTTCCAGCATTTCCTTCTCGCTGTCGCCTACGTTGAACACGTTTTGATAGCTCATGCCGGCAACGATGCTCCCCACCGGGTTCGTCTCGCTCACGCCGTCCAGTGCACGCTCAATGGTAAAGCTCTCGTAAGCGCCTACCGTCACGGCGCACTCGGCTTTCATGCCGCCGCACTCTGCCGTCACCACCGCTGTGCCTTTCCGCAGGGCCAGAATGGTCCCATTTTGAGTAATTTTCACCACATCCCGCGGTTTCGCGGTCACGTTCATCTTGCGGTAGAACGTATTCGTCGGCCCAACGCCCACCAGCAGCTGATACTCCATGCCTCTGTTTAGCTTCAGGTCGTATACGTTCAGCGCCACGGCTTCCACCTTCAGGGTGTACATGGTCGGGTGCAAGTTGTACTCCAGCGTGATCTTCGAGTGCCCCTTGTCGCTTTTTAACTGGTTCACCCACAAGAGACCCGAATAATAATGGCTGGGATTGTCCTCCAGCGCAAACCGCACCCGCTGTCCCTTCAAGGTCTCGCAGATGGTCGTGTACGCGGTCTCCCAGTCCCAGCCGGCATAGTCGTTTTCGAGGTAGAACTCAATTTTTCCGGTACGGTCATCGTAGGTAGGACGGTTTGCAGGGGTACGGCTGTAGTCCAATGCGCCGTCTCTGCATGGCACAGTTACGAACTTTGTCCGCTCAATGGGCGGTGCGATCACCGGCCGCGAGGAAGGGATCAGCTTCCAGTCGTCCCAGGTGTCAATGTAGTTGTCGCCTACATTTATAATAAGAGAATGGTACATTGATCCTCCTCACTTGTTGATGTATCCAATGGTGGACTGGATCGCGTTCCACGCCTTGCCCGCCGTTGCAAAGTTGCCCGCCTGCAAAGACGAGAGCTTTGCCGTGGTCGCGCCAAAGGTAAAGTCTTTCTGGTCCAGCTCATGCAGCGGGATCACTTCCTTCGTGCAAGGCAGCCAGTCATCGATACTGTGCGGTTCCGCGAGCACGTACGCCTCCTTCATAAAGTCCAGCCGGTCGGTGTCCACGCCAATATCACACAGGTCTGCAGCGTTGATCTGCACACTTCCGGTGAAACCGCTGTACTTTTTCAGCTCGTCCGTGGCCTTCTTCAAAAGGCTGTCTCCCGTGGAATCGGTTCCTTCCACCACAAGGACGCGCTGGCACAGGCCGTACTTCTTGATGGATTCTCCGTTGTACGCTTCCCGCGAGATGGGGTTCGTGGTCTCCCATAAGAACCATCCGCTCTTGTACCAACCATATGCCTTCACCGAGTTCACGATGTCCCCGGCCTTGATGTAGTACGAAATGTCCAGCAGGTTCTTTCCAAGCTCGATCACCTGATCGGTCTTGTCGTTCAGTTTTGCCAGATAGTCCAGATATCTTGTGTAAACGCGCACGCCGTCCACCATTTTGATTTCTTTGCGCAGGCGCAGATATCCGCCGTACTTTCCGGTCAGGCTGTTCGTCAGTACGCTCCAACAGTCGCTGATGGCCTTGGTCTCCTTGTCCGTGTCGCTTTCCGGCTTTTCCACGGTCACGTTTCCGGGCAGGAACACCTTGCCTTCGCCCTTGAAGCCGACGTGTTCTTCCGGGTCATCCTCCACGGTCAGCGCCAGTGCCAGCAGTTCGGACGCCGTGTAGAACTTGTTCTCTACCAGACAGTCTCTGTCCTGCAAGTATCCAAACTCGCTCTCGCAGGTCACTTCCATGTCCAGCTCAAAGTTCTTTTCCATTTCGGTGATATAGCCCATAAAGATCTCGCGGCCGTCCTCTTCTATGCTGACTACCGGCTTTTTCAGCTCCAGCTTGTCGTAGAATGGGTTCGAGACGGGCACAGTAAAGGTAAACGAACTGATCTCGTTGGCTTCCAGTGCCACTTCCGGGTCAAGGATCACCGGCGCATTCTCGTTGAACGGATCGTCCAGAATGTTTCGCTCTGTCCAGTAGTAGCTCTGTCCATCCGCTGTGCCTTTGATCTGCCCGATGTACACCACGTACCCGGATGAACGGATGCGGTTCACTCTGCAGCTTTTCCGGTTAGTGGTCCGGCCGTCGCTGGCTTCTACCGTCAGGATATAGTCGGTGTTCCAGTCAAAGCTTTCCAGCTCTTTCTGTGATATTTCAAACCGGTATACTCCATTTTGAATTGCCGTAAACGTCCTGTGCACTTCGCCGTTCAGCTTTTCGGTCACGGTAATGGCGTTACCATCTGCATCATAAACGCGGTACGGCAGCCCGAACTTTCCCCACCGCCCAAATACGCCGTTCATGCCAAAGTAGTTGCTCTGGATCTCCGGTCCGCTGTTGGCTGTCAGACATCCATTGTCGTCCACCGTGGCGTTCTCGTCCACGCAGAAACATACGAGAATATTCGGGCTGGAAACTCCCCACTGTCCCGTTGTCGTATCCCAGTAGGTGTTAATGTACCCCGGCGACCCGGGGTCGGCACCTCTGCCGTGCTTCACGTAAAGGCTCAGCGCCTCTCCGCGGGTGTTATCGCCATCTTCGTAGTTTTTGGTGCTTCGCGTGCTGAACACATACGTCCACAGGTCGTAGATGTTGCTTCCTTCGGTAATATCCGCCCTGCCGCCGCTCAGACTATCCTCAAAAAATCTTCGGATTCCCGTAAACAGCGCCGTATCTCCGCTGAAGTCTACTACCCTTGGCACAAAGAACCGCTGTTCTTCCAGCGTACCGCTCTCACTTGAACCATAATCATACCTGATCGTCACCGGCACGATGGTCTTCAGCGTGTCCTCACTCAGCCGTGCTGCGTAGGTGTTTTCCAGCCAGTTGCGCAGGGTCGGCTCGTTCTTCCACGAAACATCTTTCTTGTTGTTGCCCCACTTCACTGCGTCTTTCAGCAGGGTGGTGCGCATCAGCATGGTCTTGCCCTTGCCGTTCAGGTCTTTTTCGTAGTTGTGCTGGGCCACCACAAACTCTGCTGCAACGCCGTCCTCGTACACTTTCAGGGTATCACCGGGGTTCAGTTCTTTGATGATCGCCATTTTCTCACTTCACTTTCGCTGCAGTCAGCCGTCCCATCCGGTCATCAATGTAGCCAATGGCCTTTCTGCCGTTGATGGTCACGCTCATGCCCTTGATGCTCTCGGCCACGCCGTCCATGTGCCCGGCCAGTGCGTTGATGGCACGCAGTGTGTCCTCATTTCCGGCGCTCTTCAGTCCATTTTGAAGCTGCACTTCGGCATCGATCTTGTTTGCAAGGTTCCGACTCACGTCTCCGTCAAGGCTCAGTGATCTTGTCGCCGCAAAGGCATTGTCGATCTCGTCCGCACCTTCCAGCACGTTGGTCAGGTCCACCACGGGTACGATCTGGGGCGTGTACTCGTAGTCGTCGCCCATCACCTTGCTGATGGTCCCAAGCGCACCCTTCGCAATGTCCATGGCGTTCTCGGTCATGTCGCTCACGGCATCGTCCACAATGGGCGCATCTTCCTTCACGCCATCGCTGATGCCCTTGTCGATCTCCGAGCCAACGTCCTTTGCGCCGGTGGCCTTTTCCTTCTTCCGGCTGCTGATAAACCACGCAATACCGCCGATCAGCGCTGCAATGGCTGCAATAATGCCCACCACAATCAGCAGTTCCGGCAGCACCGCCAGTATGGAAGCGCCCAGCCCGCCCAGTGCTTCGCCAATGCCGCCAACTGCCATTCCTGCACCGGCTCCTGTCGTTCCCAGCTGTCCAAGCATGGGCAGCAGTCCACTCAGGGAATTGCCGACATTTGCCGCGGCTGTCCCGATGTTGGCAAGCTTTCCAGCAAGGTCTCCATTTTGAATTCCGGAAAACAGCTTCAGCAGCATGTCTCCTGCCCCGCCGGTCAGCTGCTTTCCGGTGTCCGTAAACAGCAGATCGATCAGTCCCGTTGCCGCCGAAATGATGGCACCAGCGTAGTCTCCCTGCATGGCGGATGCAATGGCCGAGACGAATTCCGTCCCGATCTCCATGCCTTCCTCGCTGAATGCCGCCTTGAATACGGTGCTCAGGGTGTTCGTCATCTCCTCGCCCATGGCTCCGGAGACCTTCGTCCACACCTCACTGCACGCATTGCTGATGGGCACCCAGTTCTTCTGGATGGCATTGGCAAGCTTTACCACCGCGCTTTTGGCGCTGTCCTCAAGGCCCATGGCATCTGCCAGTGCCCCTGCAAAGCTCACCATAGAACTGCGGGAGGAAAGCAGCTGGTCCTTCAGGTCGTTCACATCGTCTTTGCTCAGCGGATTGCCATTCAGGTCTTTGCCGTCAGCCAGCTGCTGCTGGATGAGCCGGGTCTTTTCCAGCTCGGCATTCATGTTCTGCAGTGCTTCCACTGTGCCGAGGATGCTGGTAGTAATGCCCTGATACTTTGCTTTTCTTGCCTCAGCGCTGTTCTCGCCGTATTCTTCCACGGCCTGCTTGTAGGCCTCTGCACGGTCTGCAAGACTGCCGTCGCCGTAGATGCTGGTCAGCAGGTCCATCCGACTCTGCATCCGGCTCTGTTCGTCCTTGATGATGGAAAGCTGCACATCCAGCTTGTTCAGAGACTGCTTTGCAATGTCATTTTGAAGCTGCAGGCTCTCGGTCTGCGCATCCAGATAGTCGTTCCAGGCTTCCTTTGTGCGCAGGTCGCTTTCGCCGTATTCCTTCCGCAGGGTCTCCCACTGTTCTTTCGCCTTGGCTTCTTTTTTCTGCTTCAGCTCCAGTTCATCCTTCTGGTACTCAGTCTCCCGATCGATCTTGTCCAACTTTGAGGCAGTGTTGCTGTTCTGGGCCGTCCAGAGGTTATACTCTTTTTCCAGTGTACCAAGGTCGGTGTCATACCGCTTCGTGATGTCTTCAAACAGGCCGGTGTACTGGTCTGCCTGCAATTTCGCAAGGCTGGTCTTTTCGCTCAGCAGGCTGGCGTAGGCTTCCTTGGTCTCTGTCTTGTCCGCGCCCCAGCGCTTCAGCATTTCGTCGTACTTTGCCTGTGCAATGGCCACCCGGTCGGTCTGGTTCGCAATTTCTGCCGCCGCGTTCTCCATCTTCTTCGCCAGCAGCGTGTCCTCGTCCGCACTGTATTGGTTCTCGGTCTGCCACAGCTCGTACTCGCTGTCCAGTGCTTCCCGTGCCGCCTTGTTTGCTTCCAGCTTCGGCTTGTACTTTTCCTCGATCTGCTGGGCCACGGTCTTCTTCGTGCCGGAGGAGCCTTTTTTCTTGCCGGTGGTTGTCGGTTTTTTATTCCCGTCATCGTCCGGGTCCTTCTTTATATACGCGTCAAGGTCTTCGGCAGTCAGTCCGGTCTTGCCGCCGGGCCGCTTCACGCGGTAGGCCGATATTTCTTTTTCATACCATTCGTCAAAGCCCGGCATTCCCTGATATTCACTGCCACTGAGCAGTGCATTTTGAAACTGACTGCCGTAGTTCTTTGCCTTATTCAACAGTCCCGGGAACAACTTATCCAGCCAGCTTCCGGCAGAATCCAGCATTCCGCTGATGCCGTCACCAATGGCAGCCGTGCTGTCCGTTCCGGTCAGTCCTTCCTTGAAGCCCTCCGGGATGTATTCGCTCAGGTCTGCCATCCGTGTAGAGGGCGAGTGAATGCCCCAGAAATTGCGGAAGAATGTTTCTACGGTACTGCACAGTGTCGCTATACCGCCGGTAACAACGTTCGTGCTTTCCGGACCGGTCAGGCCGTTTGCAAGGCCCTCGGCCATATAGGTGCCGTATTCCGTCATTTCCCTCTCATCCGCTGCTGTGTCAGCAGAGTCAAGCAAACTTCCAAGCAGTCCGCCTTTCACGGTAAACCAGTTCGCCGGGTTCAGCTGTTTGCCGATCAGTTCCCCGGCTTCGTCTTTTTTCTCGCCAAGCCATTCCACAAACTGGCTCCACAGCTCTTCCAGCGCGCCTTCAATGCCGTTTCCCTCGCCACCTTCTCCGCTCCATGCCCAGCCGATCAGGTCGATCACGGTCTGGATCAGCACTTTGCAAAGGGTCAGCAGCGCCGCGCCGATCGGCTCCGCGCAGTTATTGATAGTATTGCAGATGGCTGTCAGGATTGCTGTCAGCGCCGCTTCAATGTCGTCTGCTGCATTCACGATCACCTCGCGCAGCGGTCCTGCAAATGCACTCAGCACTGTCAGGATCGCCGCGGCAATGCTCAGCTTGATAATGCCTCCCGCAAATGCACTGAAGGCTTTGCCAAGGCTGATAAGACATGCCGAAAATACCACCATGCCTGCCGCCACCGGTGTAATGGCACCAACGGCAAACAAGCCCAGCATGATGCCAATGGTTCCGATCACTCCCGCAAAGGCTTCTCCTGCCGTCAGGCTGGCCAGTCCCTTAAAGGCCGGTGTCAGGATCAACAGTGCAGTGGCCAGCATCAGGCAGGCACCGGCTGCAGATGCCAGATTTGCGGAAACAAATCCCAGCCCCCAGCATCCTGCGATCAGTACGCCAAGTGCTGCTGCAAGGCTGAACACGCTCTTTACAATATCTACAAAGTCAACATCCGCCAGCATTTTGATAGCCAGTGCCATTTCGATCATTGCCGCGCCCATGGCCACCATTGCCACCGCCGCAGCCGTGCTCTCGGGAGCCTGCTTACCGAGCAGATACAGTGCGCCTGCCAGCCCGATCAGCATTAAGCTCACACCGGCCATACCAGCGCCGCCGGCGTCCGTCCCCATGGCTTTGCCCATCTGTTTTACGGCAGCTGCCATCACCAGCAGCGAAGCGCTGGCGATCACCATGCTCTCTGCACCCATTTTCATCCGCAGGGGGTTCACCTTCGTGTTTGCCATCAGCACCAGCAATGCCGCAATGCCACTCACCACAAGCCCTGCGCCCCGGATACCGTCCATCATGCGGTCACCAAGGCTTGCAAAGATCGCCACAGCCCCTGCCGCCATCAGCAGCGCCGTTCCCATTGCATTGATGGCAACCAGCATTCCGCCCAGCTTCACAAGATACTTGATGATCTTGTCAAGGGTGCTCATGCCTGCTTTTCCCGCCAGCTTCTGTGCAAAGCCTGCTGCTACGGTCAGGATACTCATGGCAATGGCCACGCCATTGATGGCTTCCACGGCCCCGTCAATGTCAAGGCCGTTTGCTTCCGCTTTTGCCAGCGGGATCAGTGCCAGTGCGATCATGTCCACCGCCGCAGCCGCAGCCACAAATCCGCCCGCACCCTTCACGCCGCCAAGCTGCTTGTTGAACAGCGCCAGCAGTCCAGTCATTCCGGCCAGCATCGCTGCAATGTGTCCAACCGCTTCCACACTTTTCTCTGCCTGGGCCGCGTCCATTTTTCCAAGCTTTGCAACCGTGTTCGTCAGCGCCGCCATGCCGATGCTGATAGCTACAACGGTCCCGATCAGTTTCGCCGTGTCAAGGCCTGTCAGGTCGGTGGCTGCCAACACTTTCAGTGCCACCACCATGCTAAACAATTCCGAGATCACACTGGCCAAAGCCTGCACCGCCCGCGTCGGGTCGTTGATCTTCGCCAGCAGATACATGCTCCCGCTGATTAACGCCACCGCCGTTGCAATGGCTTTCGCTGCAGTTGCGAGGTTGTTCGTGGTGTTTGCCTTCGTCCAGGTGTTCACAGCACCCGTCAGGCTGTTAAAGAAATCACCGATCGGGTTTGCCAGCGTTTTCTTGAAGTTGTCGCTTGCCTTCTTCAGCAGCACCGTTGCACCGTAGATTGCTGCCGCCAGTACGCCCACGTCGATCAGCGCCAGCAGCCGGTAAAGATCCACTCCATCCTGCAGGTTGAAGAAATCCTTCACCGCGCTGAGCGCATTCCTGCACGCACCGCTGATGTTGCTCATAATGCCGGTCAGCGTTCCGCCAAAGTCCGCAAGCGCCTTTTCTGCCTTCTCCGGCAGACTCAGTACCACGTCCCGGATATTCTCCAGCAGCGGTACCTTGCTGTCGGCAAACTCGCTCACCGTGTCCCCGGCACCCTTGAACCCGTTGAATGCACGGCCGATCAGTGCACCAATACCCTCAAAGGCTCCCAGCAGAATGCCGCCCAGCAGCTGGAACGCCGTACCGATGACGTTTCCTGCCGAAACACTGCCTATTTTGAATTTGTCCAGCACACTGCCCACAGCATCCACCACGGTGCCGAATGCGCCGAACTGCTTCTTTGCCTCTTCCATGTTTCCGCCGCGCACAAGGGTCTTCACGCCCTTCACCACGTCCGCAATGGGGCTCACCAGCGCCGCAACAGCACCCACAATGATGCCCAGCACGTCGCTAAGGCTCTCTGCCTGCCCAAGGCTCAGATCCACCCATGTCAGCAGATTGCCGATGTAACTTCCGATGTTCAGCAAAAGGTCGCCCATCGGGCTCAGCAGATCCAGCAGCTTTCCAAGGATCATAAAAGCGGTCTTGCCAACTGTCGTCACACCCTTCAGCCCGATGCTCAGCACCCGGAATACGCCGGTAAATACTTTCTGCACCTTTTCCGCAGTTTCTTCGCTCAGCGCCATTTTCCCGGTCAGCTCGTCAAATCCCTTCAGGAAGTTGTACAGCGGGCTTCCGTCGGTCATGAACACATCACCGAATCCGTCCCGGATCGGGTTCAATACGCTGTTGATGCCTTCCAGCACGTTCAGGATGCCGTTAAAAAAGTGCTCCCGGCCGCTCAGCTGGTTCATCTTGCCTGCAAGGTCGTCCAGGTTCACACTGCCATTTTGAATTTGCTCCGCCATGGAGTCGTAGGCATTTGCCAGCGCGTCCACCTTGTCCCGGTCAAACCCCAGCTTATCCAGCTCTTCGTCGCTCATGGCGGCACGCTGATGGTAGTAGTCAGCCGCTTCCCCAAGCACTTCGTACAGCTGCTGGGCTGTCACACCGCTTTCTTCCAACGCCTTCTGGAAACTGCCCGCTTCTTCAATGCCTTCCTCGCTCAGCAGGCCCTGATTCACCAGCGCTTTCTGCAAAAGGTTTGTGTAGTTGTCTCCGGCTTCACCAAAGCCTTCCGTTCCCAGCAACTGGTCAAGGCCTGAGTCGAAGGCATTCTTCAGCCAGTTGTTCCGCCCGGCCGCACCGCCTGCGAACATGTTCCAGAACTCTTCCGCCAGATCGCTCCAGAATCCCTTTGCTTCCTCGTAGTTGCCAAACAGGATATCAAAGGTCTCCATCCAGCCGCTGCTCACAGCGTCCTTCGTAGCGTCCACCGCTTCGCTGAAGCTCTTTGCCTCCTGTGCCGCCTTAAAGGCCTTCACGGTCACTTCGTCGTACTTGTCAGCCAGGGCATCAATGGCCTGCGATGCCTGACCGTGGTACTTGTTCGGGTTCGCGTCCAGTTCTGCCTTGACGGCTTCCGCAAACTCGGCATATTTTCCGAAGGCCTTTTCCATGACCTCCCGGTCTGCCCACTTTTTCTGCAAGCTGTTGTCAAAGCTGCCGGTGGTCACAGCACCTTTCTTGATCTTGCCCAGTTCTACGCCGGTGTCGATCAGCAACTGCTTCAGCTGCTGGGAAGCAACACCTGCCTGCTCCACGCTCTTCCAGTCGATCAACTGGATGGCACCGGTACCGTAGCTCTGCGCCAGATTATAGATGACCCGCTGGAACTCCGCAGCGCCCTTGCCTGCGTAAGCCGTGGCGTTTGCCATGCCCATGATCATCGGGATCATCTTTTCGATGCTACCGCCCGTGCTGGTCAGGGTGGAAAGAGCACTCGTCATGTCTGTAAAGCCGTAGCTGGTCTCATCCGAGAACCACATCAGCTTTTCCAGATACCCGTTCACCTTTGCAATGCTCTTACCCGTCGCATTCATGATGGTCTGCACGCTGGCAGTCTTCTGGGCATACTTGTTCCAGCCGCTCGTCACCTGATCGAGGGAAAGGCTTTTCACCAGCCTCTCACCGGTGTCCACGGCCTGCCTTGTAATGTGGCTCAGAGCCGCAACGCCCATCACTTCCACGGCCGAAAACTTGCCGCTCAGGTTGTCCAGCGCACCCTGCATCTCGTCAAAGTCCACTTTGGCCGATGCATCGCCGATCTTTTCAAAGCCCTTTTCCGCGCCGTCCAGCCGTAAGCTGTCGTTCAGCTGCTCAAGGCTCTGCATGGTCTGGTGCACATTCTTCTCAAACTGCGCGTTGTCAAACCGCATTTCTACTACGCGCTCGTCTACTTCCTGGCTCACAGTCTCTTTACCTCCTTCCACAATTCATCGGTCAGAGCAGAAAAAATCGGAGCCAGGGCAGGGTTAATGTAATCCACCCCCTGCACATAGGCTCCGTTTCTTGTGCCGTGTCCGTATTGCAAGATCACCGCAATGGGCACTCCGTTCACAATGTTGGAGTTCTTCCAGCACAGCGTGGCCCCGCTCTTGTCCATTTTGATTTCGTAGCTCCAGCTTGCCGCTGTCTTTCCGGTGGCTTTCGGGGTAGCGTCTGCAAGCCGTTCTGCACCCAGCTTGCCGTATTTTTCCAAAATTGGCCGCACACTCCAGCTCTTGATGTGGCTGAAAAAGGTCAGGCTTTTCTTAAAGTCGCCTTTCTGCCGGATCTCAATTACCTTGCTCAAAAGCTCTTACCCCCTCGAGTGAAACTTCGCCCTGCGCTGTGCGTTCAGCGCCCGGATGTGCGCCGCCTGCTCGTGTCTGCCCATCTTCTCGGGCGGCAGGTTCTCTTCCCCGCAGGCCCGGATCAGCGCCAAAAGCCGGTTCAGGTGCCACTTTTCGCACTCGAACGGGATGCCGTAGCTTGCCATGGCGGCGTAAAACAGGTCTGCCGTCTGGTAGCGTGCGCGCTTCTTGCCGCCTTTGCGGTCTTTAAAGGTCGCGGCCGTCATCGGGTCGCTCATATATCGTTGAATGGCCAGCCAGTCTTCCCGCCGCAGTCTTGTGTATACGGTCGGGTCCACACCCTTTGTCAGGGTCATGCATCGGACGAAATCAAGCGTTTCTTCGCGTGTTTTCTTCACGTTTTCGTCCAAGTACGGCTTGTGCCATTTGCTTTCCCATTTAGACAGGGAGAGCAGGCTGTATTCCAACCTCAAAGTTACCGGCTCGTCGTATACGAACATGTTTGTTCGCTCATCCCAGCGTTCTTCGCCGGGAATATGCAATTCCAGCATTCTTTCACTCCCCCTGTGCTCTTAAATGCGTGTCTTTTCCAAGGCAAAAAAATAAAAGGATGGCCGTTTTTTACGCGGTCATCCCTAGCCGCCGAAGCGGCAAAATCATTCTTCCTCTAAACACAGCTCGCCCTTCGGGAGAGCTCTGTGACGCTCCGACATTCAGTCGGACGGAGCGGTGAGAGGGTTTCTCAGCCCATATTCACCGACGGCAATGCCGACGCAGCACTCACGGTCGCCGCCATTTCCATAGCCGGGTTCTGGTTCGGCATGTCGGCGGGCATAATGCCGTTCACAAAGGCGCTTGCCTTGGCCTCGTCCGTCACCAGATCCATGTAGATCATGCTGTAGGCCGGATGTGCCTCAAACTCAGCACGGATGGCGTCGTTCTTCATGAACAGGCGGCCGTCTGCGCTCTTCTTGCCGTAGCTCTTCAGTACCACATCCTTGAACAGCTTCACCAGCTCCAGCTGGCTCTTCGCTGCAATGATCCTCTGGATGTAGGCACGCATGCCGCCCTCCATACTCAGCTCCATCTCGGTGATCTCCGCCTTCGACAGGTTGAAGTAGAAGTCCTCGGTGCGCTGGTTACCGTCATAGTCGGTATAGGAAATGGTTTTTTTCAGCATCTTAATCTCTCCTTATCGGTTCATTTTGATTTTTTTCTCTCAGCAAAGCTCGCCCCTTCGGGAGAGCTGCAAGCATCACCGGCAAATGCCGGACTGCGCGATGAGAGGGCGTTTTTTACACAGCAGCCTTTACTGCAGCGAGCAGCTCGTCCGGGGTGGGCAGCTTTGCATTCTCGCTGTCGGTGCCGTACAGCAGGTCTTCCACGGCCTTCATCTGCTTTGCGGTCAGCTCAGTGCTGTCAAACTCTGCCACCGCCGCAGCCTTCAGGTCTGCAATGTTCACAGGCACGGTATCGCACTCCCAGCTGAAGGTCTCGGCATCCGGGCTGTCGTTCATAGTCTCGTGGCTCTTCTCAGCAGGCTTTGCAGTCGCATTCCACACCACATGGATGATGTAACCGGCATCGGGGTCCTGATCGGTGCCCACCTTGGTCTGCCATGTAAAGCCGAATGCCTTGCGCTTCTGCTGACCGATGCGGATGCCCTTCACCGGGGCAGCCAGACCGTCGCAGGGTTCAAACTCGGGCGGGTACATATAGGATTCAATGGTAAAGCCGTAGTCCTCGCCGGAGATCAGGCGGGCGTACTTCATGTTGTCAGCCCACAGGTCGGTAGGTTCTGCGCCGCTGGGGCTTTCCGTCACGCCGGTCAGGCCGTTCCATGCAGCGCCATTGTCGTAGCCCTCGCCATCGGCCTTGGGGTAAACCACGCCGTGCGAAACACCGGCGTGGAACTTGCGGGTACCGTCAACGTCCCAATTCAGTTTTGCCATAGGTTTTGTCCTCCTTTATAAATAGGTATCAGTACCACACACTGAATACGTCGTGGTATAAGTTGTCCGAAATAAAATGGCGGTCATAAGAAGCCTTTGAAAGCAAACTCATGGCCGCTGTCATTTCGCTGTCCGGTTTCGTGTCGATCACGGTAACAGAATAATGGAAGGTCTGGCGGTATACGCGGTCGTCAGCCTTCGGGCTGCGGATCTTTTCCAGCTTGTAGCAGATACAAGGATATTTCATCCGCAGGTTTGCAGGCGGCTGGTAGTACACGTTTTCACTGCCGCACCGCTGTTTCACGATGCTGCGCAAAAGCGCATCCAGCCCGGAGCGTCTTTCACTCAGTTTCGTTGCCATGCCATAACCCTCCCAGCGTCAGCACGATGCGCGGGTACTCCACGCTCGCGTCCGTCACCTTCCATTTTCCGCCGTAAAGCGTCACATACCGGAGATTGCAAAAGTGCTCCTGAACATACGGGTCAGCGATGACGCTTAGCGTGTTCGCAAGGCTGATATCATCGTTCACCTTGTCGCTGGACTGGTTCCTGCGCGTGTTCCGTGTCAAGTCGCCGTAGCAGTCACGCTCTGTCACGATCTCAGAGTGCACACTCAGCTCTGTCTCCTTGGTCTCCACGAAACCAAGCTTCCCAAACCACTTGCTCATAGCACTTTCACTCCATTTTGAATTTTCTGATTACTTTTCGGCAGAAGCAGCCCATGCCTGGGTCTTCACGGTCTCGCCGGTCACAACGGTGATCACACCGGTCGCACCAAAGGCCACAGGCACCAGATAGTTTGCGCCCTCCACGATCACCAGACGGCCCTTCTTGAAGGCATCCTCGATCTCTTCCTTGGTCACAGTCTCCTTGAAAGTGGCGTCAGCGTACAGCTTGTGGTCCGCGGTCTTGCCGTAGGCCATGTAGTTTGCAACGTGCAGGTCCTTGCCCTGCTCATAGAGCTTGTTCAGCATTTTCTATCATCCTTTCCTTTGAAAAAGGCTCCCTCAATGAGGGAGCTGGCGAACAGCGCCGCCGTCAGGCGGACTGTGAGACTGAAGGAGTCTCTCATGCAGCCCACTCAATGGCCATAGCGCTGTAGGGGCTGGTCAGTGCACCGGAGCAGCGGGTCTCGATCAGGTACTTCTGTGCATTGAAGTCGATGTCAAAGTCATCGAACATGCTCACAGCACCGCCCTTGTCGGCACCCACGGTGTAGTCGGCCAGGTTCACGATCACAGCAGCCAGGTCACCGCCCTTGGCACCCTTGCGGCCTTCCATTTCGGGAATGGTCACGATCTTGGCAACACGCAGCTTGCGGGCCAGTGCGGCCTCGTCCGTATACAGCTGGCGGCCCATGCCGTCTTCCAGCAGCAGCATCTCGGTCAGGGCATCCTCGGTGGTAAACATAGTCGGGGTGCCGCTGCCGCGGTAGTCCTTGCGGGCACGGATGGCCTGCTTGATAAAGGCCTTGTACTTGTCCTCCACGGTGGAAAGGCCGGTGGTCTTCACCTGCACCTTGATGGTAAACAGGTCGGCGTCGTTGAACACCGGACGGATGCAGTTCTCATCGATCTTGTCACGGCTTGCTGCCATGCGGCCGTCACCCAGAATGTAGGCCAGTGCCAGCTCACGGTTCAGCTTGTAGCGCATCTCGTTATGCAGCCATGCCACCACGTCAAAGCTGGTAATGTCCACCACATCGTCGCGATCCAGCTCCTGCTTCTTGTACACCGTGGTCGGGCCAGTGGAGCGGCGCAGCAGGCCGAACACCTCTTCCGTCTTGTAGTTGCCCTTCAGGTAGCCCTTGGCACGTGCATCGTCCTCGGTCAGGTCGGCGAACAGGCTCTTGAAGCGGCTGAACGGGATGTGCTTCACGCCGCCCATCACCACGCTCACCCAGTCGTCGGGCTTGTCAATGATGCGGGGCGGGGTGTCCAGCAGGTGATCTTCCGGGAACAGCCAGTCGATGTTGTCAATGCCGTGGCACAGAGCGTTCACCTCGCTGTCCTCAATGCCGGCGTTTGCAAAAGCAGCCTTCATGGTGCCGCAGGTCTTGGCGGTCTTCACCACCTTGTTGATCTCGTCAATGCTGTGCTTCAGCACGGTGCCCTTCGTGTCCTTCTCAAATACGTTCTGCTTCACGGTTTTTTCCTCCTCACCGTTAGTCTCTTCTCCGTCACGCTCTTCCAGGGCCATGCCCACCAGTGCGTGGCAGCACTCCTGCTGTTCGGGTGTCATGCTGTTGTACACCTCTTCCAGCGTCTTGCCGTCCTTCTGTTCGTCCGCCATCTTGGCTTCCTTCTGTGTTGTTTCGTCGGTCGCTGCATCACCGCTGTGTACAAGGTCGTCCAGCGGTTCACCGTCCGGGTCCAGTCCGTGGGCAATGCTCAGGCCGCCGTCTGTGTAGATGAATGCTTCGCCGCCCTCGTAGTCCTCGTCAGCACTGTGCTTCACCACCTCGTCGATCAGCGCACCCGGGTTGCAGCCTGCCAGCACAAGGCTCACTTCCTGAATAATGCCGTGCTGGACCGTGTTGCCCGTCTTCTTGATGCAGTTTGCATAGATGGAAAAAGCGTTCAGGTCGCCATTTTCCACGCAGGCCTTCGCGGTCCGGCCGGTATCCGTATCGTTGAACTTTGCGTAGCAATACATGCCCCCGGGCCGGTTCTCCAGCAGGCAGTGGCCAAGGACGTTTTCCAGATTGTCATGGTCATGGTTGTACACCATGGTCACAACTTTACCGTCGCATTCCTGGAACGCATTCGGTGCAATGGTCAGGCCATCATAGCACTTGGTCTTAGCCTTCGTGGCCCAGCCGCTGCAGTCATAATCAAACTTCGCCATTTTGATTTGCCATACTCCTTTCTACGGCTTCCTTTCCAGCCGTGATCGTTTTGTTTCTCTCAGCAATCTCCGCGTCGGATTGTGAAATGTTGCTGTTCCGCAGTTCGTCCGCCTTCGGATCCTTCGAGGGCTTCATTCCCAGCAGCTGCCGGAACTCATTGCTTGTCAGGATCTCGTTGCGGGTAAACTTGTCCGCCATCTCGGCAACAGCACTCACCGGTGCCAGCTTGAACGGGTCGCGGAAGTACATCATGCTCTCGCGGCCTTCCTTCCGGTCCTCCTCGGTCAAAAACTTTCGCTTCAGCTCGTCCACGGCTGCTGCCACAAGGGGTTCAATGGTACGGTTCTCATAGTTCGTCATCACCGCATCGCTTGCTGTACCGTTCATGATCTCCGGGGTAATGCCTAACTGGCTGTATGCCATGTTGGTCAGGTATTCCACGGTTTTCAGGAGGTTGTTTTCAAGGCTGCGGTTCAGCTGTGTAATGTGTTCCGAACCATCGGTGTAGGCAATGCCATATTTGGAGCCGGTCAACTGCCGTTCGATCTCAGCTCTCCGGTCGTCCGCTCTCTTTTTCTGGATCTCGTTGCGTACCACGTATGGCAGCTGGATGATAAGATCCAGTTTTTCAGATCCCAGCTGGTCATCCACCACGTCCATCAGGTTCAGCTTGCGGATCAGGCGCTGGATGGTGCCGTTCGGTTCGTTCATCACGGCGTAGAACGGGTTCTCGATCAGGGCCACTTCTGCTTTCGGCAGGGTGATCTCCTCTTTCTGCCCGGTCTGGTCATTGTACACTTCCAGCCGCACATCATCGGGGTACCATTCCTTCACCTTCGCCACCCGCATGGAAAGGATCTTCGCTTTGCCGGTCTCTTCGTCCACATCCACGTCCACCGGCACCAGCGCCGCCGCGCCCTCGTCCAGTACAGAGAGGAACATGTCATACCGCAGTGCCCTGCCGGTCTGGTCCTTGTTGCCGGAAAGGTTCAGACAGCAATTAAGGCCCGAATCAACGGTTTCGTCGTAGCGTCCGTTTTCATCGAGCCTTACGTGGTTGATTGTGATGCCCGCTGCGTCCATGGCAATGCGGGTATATATGGCGGTCATGATCGTGCGGTCGTTTGCACGGTTCAGCCGTACCCGGTCAGGCCGGTAGCTGCTTCCTCCGCCATAGTAGTTCTTCCCGGGAGGGTCCCGGTTCGTAAAGGCGTTCCACGCCCGTTTCAGGCGGGAGCCAACGTTTATCGCCATTTTGATTTTTCCTCCCGGTCAGTTCTTCTTGTCGTCCTGTTTTGCCTGTCCGCCACTGGCGCTGCCGCTTACAATGGCATTTGCCAGATCAGGGTTTTCAAAGGTGTTCGTCACAAACTGCTTTGCACTGTAACTCATTGCGCCCGCCACAGCCTTAGTCAGGAACTGCTTCCCGGCGTCCTTCATCACGCTTTTCACAAAGCTCTGCCCGCCGTACACATCACTGCGCAGCTGTTTCACGTCCTTCTGCAGCTGCAGCCGTTCTTTCTCCGCTTTCAGTTCCCGGTTCGGGTCGTCCGCGCGGATGTTGGTATCCCCCTGCAGGTCGCGGTACTGCTTTTCCATCTGCAGGCGGTTGATCCGTGCCCGCAGCTCCTCGTCCGAGTAGTCCTCGGCCTTGCCACCCTTCCGCTTCGGGGCGTACTCCGTCTTTGCGGTCGCACCTTCACCGGCGTTCTCATCCCCGGCATAGTGCTTTTTTCCGGCTGCGGTCAAAGTGCCGTCCTTGTTCTGGTACCGCCGAACGCCCCACTTCATGCCCTTGATGCCTGAATGGTGGAGTGCACAGTTCTTTTTATGCTCCCACCAGTCATTTTGATTTGTCATTTGCTCACCTTCTTTCGCGCTCTATTGCTTTTATTCGCGTTTATGCTATACTGGCTTTAACAGCCATTCTGTGAGGAAGGGGAATCGTGTATGTGGAGTGCTAAATGCCCCAAATGCGGAGCAAAGATCCTGTTTGAAGATGCCAACGCAAAAGTCATTCAGTGTGCGTCCTGCGGAGCACAGGTCCGCGTTAATATCAACGTGAACTATAACTACTCCAAATCAGAGCACACCGAGCATATCGTCGATGATGCAAAGATCAAGCAGGCCCAGAATGTCGATCGCGTCATCAACCTTTTTGCCTCTCCCATCGAGGAGCGACGCGCCAAAAAGAAGTCGGAAGAAGAGCGTATCCAGCGCGAAGCAGACCAAGCCGAGCGTATCCGCAAAGAGCAGGAGGCAAAAGACGCTGAAGAACAGCGTGCTTACGAAGAATGGGCCTCCGCTCAGCACGAAAAACATGCCCGCCAGGCTGGGCGCGCAATTGCCAAGGCAATCAATTACTATCGTGCCAACGAACGGAAAATCCTCATCAGCGTCGTTCTCATTGTTGCTCTTCTCGCCTGCCGCGGTGTTTACGATTCCATCAATCAAAAGCGGGAACAGGAACTCGCCGCACATCAGGCCGAGCTTGCCCGCCTGAAGGATGAAGAGATAGCCGCATCGCACCTTGCTATGGGCGAAGTCCGCATGCCAAACATTTCCATGAGCGAAGATGCCCGCGATGTCATGAAAAAGCTGCGTGATGCCGGTTTCATCAATATCGTCGATCAGCCAAAGCAGGATCTCGTTCTTGGCAAAAATCACGCTCAGTACGACATCATAGAGATCACTGTAGACGGCGCACCTTCCTTTAAAACAGGCGATTGGTACCCCCTCGATACCGAGATTGTTGTGTCCTATCATACCTATATTTTCGAGTAACGACGAAAGGAGTGCTCTGCATGACGGTCACTTGCCCGAACTGTGGTAGTGAAATTCCAGTACCAACCCGAAAGAAAAAGTCCATACAGTGTCCTTACTGTGATATGGGTGGGCTTGAACTTGACCTTGATTATTTCGATGAAGAAAGCAATCAACCGGTTACCGGATGGAGAAGTTTTGAATTTCAGCATCCGCGTGCCGCCAAAGCCGTCAAAGCAACCGGATATGCCGCTATGGCAGCAATGCTTGCTGTCGGAGGCATTGAACTTGCAAAAGATAAAATTGCCGAATTAACAACTAGTCCAGAAACCAAATCTGCTGACGAGCCTCTAATTCCAGAATCTTCTACGGACGACAGCCTGTCAGATTCATGCGTGCCTGAAGCAACAAATTCGTACATAAGTCCTGATGAGTATGACTCGGTTCTTCGTCAACACGACTTAAGCATAAGAAATCTTGGAGAAAGCCGTGTTCATTCTCCTGAGAAAGAAAAACAAGCAGCTGATCTTGGAATAAAGCTTCCACCACATCAAACCATAGTAAACCCATTTCCCCAGCATCACAGGGTAAAGAAGCAAGAATCTTAATCACTCAAACGCATCCCGGTTCTGCTTCCACGCAATGTAAGCATCCATCATAGCTGCCACAGCATCGATCTTCTGGTCCTGCCGCTGCTTGTAAAGCTTCCGGTTGCCGTTGGTGTCCACCAGTGCAACGCAGTTGCCCATCGCAAACTGCATCAGCTTTTCGTCAAACAGCAGCTTCCGCTGTTCGCTCAGCTTTTTCAGCTCGCCCAGCGGCACGCTCTCGGTCCTCGCACCCTGAATTACTTTCGTAATGCCAAAGGTGCCGTTCTCCTGCCCCCAGCGCTCCACGAATTCCTGCGCGTTGTAGGGGTCGTAGCCAAACGCCCGCACGTCGTACTGGTTCTGCTGCACGAAGTTATCAAGGTCTTCATACACCTGCACCATGTCCAGCACCGTGCCGTCAAATACGAATAGTGTCCCCTCTTTCATGAACTCTTCGTACTGGTTTCTCCGGCTCACGGGCAGCTGGCTCAGGGTGTAGCTGGTAATGTAGTCCCTCGTCTTTACCCCAAAATATCCGCTTGAAAGCGGAAACAAAAACGTAAACGCACAAAAATCATCGCCCATGCTCAGGTCCGCGCCCATGGCGCATGGCATCTGCCAATAGCTTCTCGGTCGGTGGCAAAGGGTCTCCTCATATGGGAAAAAGAATGTGTAACCCTCCATCGGCAGGTTGAAGCGCTTTGCAAGGATGTCATTCCGAGCACTGGGCGATTTTTCGGCTCGTTCCACGTCCAGCTGGTAGGTCTCGTAGCTTACGGTCTTGCCCAGGTTCGGGTTTGCCTTCAGCCACATCTCCGGCTGACCAACTTCCTCAATGCTGTCCAGCTTGTAGTACCAGATGGAAACGTGCGGATTGATGTACTCCCCCTTCAGGATGCTCAGCAATTCCATTTTGATGTCGTCGCCGCATCCGTTGCGCACCGTGCCCTCGCTGCTTGCCGCAACGATCAGGTAGTTCTCGTTTTTCGCCGCGCCCTGCTCAATGGCACCAATGGGGTCTTCTCGGATGTCACAGCTCAGCCATTCGTCCACGGTCGCCACCGTGTCGCGCCTGCCCTGCAGCTTTTCAATGGTCATGGGGCGCACTTCCAAAAGGCTGTTGGTCACAAAGTTCTCGATGCCTTTTTTGGTACTTGCCATCTTCACACGGTCTGCTTTCGCGCCAGTGGTGTTCTGCAGGCTGCCATCGGTCATGAACTTCAGCACCGGCCCCTTTGCCCGTGCCAACGCAGTGCGGAAGGGTGCCAGCACTTCATCGGCCTGCTTCATAGTAGGCGCTGTGGTCAGCTGCTGGGTGGTGTTCGTGTTGGCGGTCATAAAGTACGCCTGCAAAAATTCCAGGTACATGGTCTTTGCGGCCGAACGTGTGATAATGAGGTACTGCTTCGTTACCAGACGCTTTTTGATGCGTTTGGTCTCGTAGTGCCCGCCTGCCCCGTGGGGGTTCGGCATATACACACTCCGCTCCACAAAGTAGTACCAGCCAAAGATCTGTTCTGCCCACAGCTTAAAGCTGTCCAGCATCTTCACATCGCCGCCGTCGGTCAGGGTCAGCTCGTCCTCACAGAACGCGATAAAGCCGTTGATGGCCTTATCGTCATAGTAGATGCCCGGGTTTGCGATCAGGTCGTCGATCCGGTTCATCTCCATGCTGATCTCTCTGCAAACGGGGATCTCCCCGCGCATCACGGCCTCCCGGAACCGGCCGTAGTAGATCGGCGTCGCCGTGTTCGAGAGTGCCATTTTGATTTTTCAGCTCCTGTTTTTATTTCTCAGTCTCTACTGCGTTGGCCTTTTCGGTCAGCATCTCGGTCAGTTCTGCGTACTGTTCATCGGTCAGCTTGTTGGCAGCATAGAAGATATCCAGCTTCTTTGCCATACCGGCGGTCTGGCCGCGCTCGATCATGCGTTTGCAGGTGTTATAAAGTGCCATAGTAGTCCTTCCTTTCTGTTCATGCGGTTGTTTCATCATCGGTCACGCCCAGCTCCAAAAGAGTTAGGCGGTAGTCCTGGTCAAGGTTCAAAGCGTCTGCGTCGGCCAGAGCGGATTGAGTGGATGCTAACTGCTCTGAAACTTCCGTCAGCGTCATGTATCGGTAGCCCACAAGCGTGCCGGAATATTCGCTGGCCGTTACGGTGCCGTCGCTGGCAAAAGTGACTGTGGCACCGCCTGCGGTCGTATACTTGCTGCCTTTCACGACGCGGGCAACAGCTTCCACGGTGTTCTTGTAGTCACTAGAGCTGCTTGCATTCCACTGCTCCTTGATCTCGATATAATCGATGTCATGGTCTTTAGCGGATGTGCCGTTGCCCTCAGTCCAGACGATGCAGGGAGTGGCGGCGGTGCCATACTTATAGCCCTGAATGCAGGTGCTGCCGATATCGGCACTGAGGACGGTTATTTTGATCTTGCGGTCGCTGGCGGTGTATTTGAAAGTAGCACCAGTTGAGCAGATCGCGGATATCGCATTGTTCTCTCCAGCTTTAAAGCTTAAATCCTTATCAGGAGAAAACTGGAGCACATACGGAGAATTAAAATTCTTCGGAGTGATGCGGATGAAATCCATACCTTCAGGAATGGTGGCTTCACAGCTTATGGTGTTATTCCAGCCCCAATTGCCTGCAGAGATTTGCGTGACAAAGGCCAGACGTTCGGTCGGCGCGCCAGCTTTTGCGACCTGCGCCTGAATCTCTGCCAGCATGGCATCCACGGCTTCTTTGGCCGCAACGGCCTGCCACGTCCCATCCCCGCGCAAAAATTTACCCTGTGCACCCGCAGCCGGTGCAGGCACAAGGCCCTCTTTGCCAGCCGCGCTGGCAGTGGCGGCGGTCATCTTGGCGTAAGTGTGGTCAGTAAAAACAGCGTTGGCCGGTACATCCTTGCCCAGCGAGTGAGTGCAGGCCACCGGCTTGCCACCACTGATATATACCGGTTTCGTCGCACTGCCCGCGGTTGCGGTATCGAGTTTGACGGCACTGTTGGCCGAGCCGCCCGCAGAACCGGAACCGGCATAGTTGTGGGTGTGGCTCTTGGCCGCAAACACAGAGCCTGCCTTGCTCTTGATGTAGGTCCACAGCGCACTCATGGGCCGACGGTGGTAGGTGGTCGTTGTGCTTCCGCCGCCGGCATATTGGGATACATAGTAATCTGCATCCTGCGGGGGGGCGCTGCCCGTACTCAGCGTGTTGATCATCGTGTTCAGGTCATCGGCGGTCTTGTTTGCTTTGTCAGTCAGCTTTTCATCCACCTGCGTGCGGGTGTAGTAGTCGCTCATGTTTACCGTCACCATGCTGTCACGCCAGGCATTGGTGTCGCGGTCCCATACCCAGATGCTGTCCGTGGTGCCCACCACAGCCCACCAGCCGTTTTCACCCACGGGCACTGCAGCAGTCAGGGCGTCTGAGGTCTCATACCAGCCCTGCGCGCCCAGCGTAATGGTGCGCACCTGCTCGAAATATTCCTTTATGGCCTGCAGGTATTCACCGGATTTTGTTTCGCTGCCCTTCGCATTGGATGCGCTTGTGCCTGCATTGGTCTCGCTGGTCTTTGCTGCGCTTGCCGCACCTGTGGCAGTGCTGGCCGCGCTGGATGCTGTCTGGGCATCTTTTTTTGCGGCTGCTGCACTGTCAGCAGCTGCGGTTTTGCTGGTATTGGCATCATCTCGCGCCGCTTCGGCTTTCTTTGCGTTGGCCTGAGCACTGGCGGCGCTGGTACCCGCATTGGTCTCGCTGGTCTTTGCTGCGCTTGCGCTGGTGCTGGCATTCGTTTCACTCGTTTTTGCGACCTTCGCACTGGCCACGGAGTTTGTCTCCGAGGTCTTTGCCGCACTGGCCGAACTGGCAGCAGTTGTTTCGCTGGCCTTTGCTGCCTTTGCACTGGCGGCAGCGGCATTCACAAAGGTCTGTCCGTATGCCTCCACTTCCGCCTTCAGCGTCGCCATAAAGTCCCGGATCTCAGAAATGTCAGTTTTTGTGTCTACCACCAGGCCTTCCAGGCATTTTGCCTTGCCAAGCGTCGTGTGGAACGCACAGTTCACCATTCCGCCAGTGGTAATAAGGCCCACCACAATAAAGAACACATCGCCCTGATACGCTACAGCATCCGCCGCCACAATCCAGTCAAACACCACCGCATTGCCTTCAGTGTGTTTGCTCGTCACCGTGTAATAGTTTTTGTCACCGTTTGCATTCTGGTAGTTGATGCGCAGGTCAAACTTCGACATATCGTATCCGCGCCATGTTTTGTTCATTCTAAATCGGATGCGGTTCGCGTCTTTATCTCCCTCAACGCCCAGCACCACACCCCGCTCCGGAATGGCAATTATGCGCAGGTCTTCGTCGATCACAAAGTCGCAGGTGCTGTCCTCAGCACTCGTATCCGCCAGCTCGGCAAACTGCTTGTCCAAATCTATCATGTCACTTCACCTGCTCGATCAGTACCTTGCTTGTCACCATTCGGGCTTTGCCGTTCTGGCCCGCAAGGTACACCTTAAAGCTTTTTCCGTCAGTCACCTCGTCCGGCACATTACACTCGCCTTCTGCGCCCACAGGCACTGCATGTTCGTCGTTGAACACAGCAATTTTCTTGGCGGCGAGCCACTCCGGATCACTCAGCTCAAAGCGGCAGCGCAGATAGCCCTTGCTTCCAGCCGTAATACCCGCAAAGTCGCCGTGTTTGGCAAGCTGCTGCCCCGTCACAGCAAAAATCAGTCTGCGCATTTCTCGTCCTCCTTGTCGTACTCTGCATACAGCCGCCATTCCAGTTCACTGATAAGGTTTTTCGTTGCTTCCATCGTGCTGGAACTCTGCGGCGGGTCAAACAGCATCTTCACCTTCAGCGCCGTATAGCTCTTTACAGCTTCGATGTCCGCCCTGTTTTGGCAAAACTCGCTCCATGTTGCCGTCGCATCGCTGATGTTAAAGCCTTCTTTTGGCCCAACACCCATTTGCCGCAGGATCATCAGCACACTGTTGATGTGCATGATAAGGTCCGCATCAAACGCCGTATACTCCTCGGTCAGCCCGAGGAGCTTCTTTACCGAGGTCAGGATACTGTCCATTTCTCATCACCTCAGTCCGCAATGCACTGGTTGTCCCACTTCTTGTAGACGTCCAGATAGGTCTCGCCATTGTCACCGTTGTGGGTGATCTCGTAGTACATCCCATCAGATACGGGGGTGCTCACCAGCGCCTTCCAGTTCTGCAGCGTCTTACTGAACCACACGATGAACACATCCTCCAGCGTCAGCTTTTTGCCGTCGGTCACGTCCACATGAGCGTTAAAATAGTCCACCACCAGCTGCTTTGCGCGGTTCATCATAGCTTCGTTGGTCATTTTGTTTCTCCTCCTGCTTTACTCAGATTTTGGATATACAGAACTTTTTCGCGACATTTTTCAATCGTCCTTTTATTTCTGTACGTATTTCTCGTCTTTATCCATTTTATTTCTTGATATAAAGTAAGTTTTCTGATATAATTACGCCATCAAACTTCAGTCAATCCGCTCACATTCGGATATGTTTATAAGGAGCGCATTATGAATCCCTTCACCGAAAAATCCGACGAAGAACTTCAGTCCTATTTTGCCGACTACGAGCAGTTGCGCTCGTTCAACCGCGATCGTCCTCTTTCTGACCCAGAGTTCGCCAGACTTCTCTCAGACTATAAAAACAAGTGCGGTCCCATAGGCGAAATGGTTCTCGGTCAGTATCTCTTTGAAGAGATCTTTCACCGCTGGGAGAAAACTTTACACAATAATTGACTTTTTCCATGGGCAGGTGTCGCCCGGTCGTCTTTCGGCAAATGCAGGCTTTAGGATCGTATCATCTCCATAGTGGATGGCCTTGTGGGTCCGATCACTCACGCAGATCACGTTTTCCGGGTCCAGCAGTGCGTCCGAGTGCTGAAGCACGTCCTCTTTCATCAGCGGATTCAGATGGTGGATAATAATGCGCGGCCGAATGGGTTTGCCGTTTTGTATCACCCAATCCGTGATCTCGTGGTCGGAACATCCCAAATCGCACCCCGCATCCCGCACAATGATCCTGTCCCGGAACTGCCGCCACTCTCTTGACTGGTAAAAACTCTGATTTAGCCACCGGTCAAAACCAAAAGTATCAAATCCAACTTTGCCATGGAGCTGCAAATAATGGAAGCGGTCTTCAAAGGTCGCATGCTGGCAAAGCTCAGAGTATGTCTTCCTGGGCATATGCTTAGTACCCCACGCACCAGCAGATCATGGCAAATGCCGTGCAGATCATAGAGAGGCAAATCACCTTACCATGTAGGTTCTCAAGGCCTTCCATTTCGTCATGGTAAGCGCATACAAATGTAAAAATCAGCGTACACCAACATCCGAATCCGCCGATTCGCTTATCAACAATTTGTGGAAGCCCGACTGCGATAGCCGTCAAAAGCGACAGAATACTCGGAGGCAAATACCACCAGTATCGCTTGCTTGTTGGTCGTTCTCGGTCTGTGAACAAGCATGCAAGCATGATCCACGGCATCGCCGCCATCAGCCAGAAGCAGATTTCTTCAAATGCTGTCATCATAAAAATCCTTTCTTCTGCAACATGTCATCTGCAAGCAGTATCGGTGTCCATGCAACTGCTCCCGTCAAAAGCACTGTCTTCTATTCGCACAGGATATTGCGCTTTACCAGAAAAATCGCTGCCGCAAAGCAGATAAAAAACAGAATTGTCAGGACGACTCCGGCCGCATAAGAGCTTTTAAAACTCATAGTCGGCATCATCACCTTCGTCCACGCCATTGTACTTTGCCATAGCTTTCAGCACATTTGCGTACATTTCTTTGGTGTCCTTTGCGTTTTCCAGTGTCTCGGTCTTTGCCCGGAGCAGTTTGTTTTCTTCTTCCAGTTTTTTCTTTTCAAGGTCCGCTTTCATGGTAGCCAGCTTCAGGAAGTGCGTTGTTTCTGCACTGGAAGCCGTCCCTTCGCGCAGCCTTCTTTCCACCAGTTGCATGGCCAGGTTTATCATGTACTGTTCCTGTGCTTCCGGGCTTGTTGCAGGCCGGGCCGAAGCCACAGCCGCTTCTCCCGGTGTGTTCTTCTTCGGTCTCATTCAAAGGCCCTCTTTCTTTGTTGTCTAAAATTCAGTTTTTGCAAAGGCTCATGGGTGTGGTGGCAGTGCTTTTCATTTGAAGGGAGAAAGCGAACATTCCGTATAAAGGAGAACAACACGGAATGCCCCGATGCCGATGGAGGTCGAACGTCATGAACTCAGAAAGCTCTTAGGAGGCGCGCACCCCATAAGCCCTTGCAAAAACTGCCGAAACCTCAGTCTACACCCCAAGGCCTCGGCAGCATGTTTAAAGCCCAAATATCAATTTTCCCTCCGGGGAAATATCAAAGACCGGCGCGATTTGAGAGGGGGGGTGTCGATTTTGAGACCCCTCCCTATGGCCTTAAGCACTTTGTGCATAGCCAGTATCGTCCTTAATCTCGATCTTGAGCTTCTTATAGATGTTAGCTGGATCGTTTGCCACGATTTTATTGATTGCTTTCTCAATTTCGTAGGCATTTTCATTGTCTGTGAACTGAGAAGAGGTCTGTGCCAGCCGCATAAGCAGGCCAGACGAGTTATAGCCGTGATCCATGTCATACTGATACCACTGCTCGAACTGCTCATACGGATTGTAGGGATTATCGAACGTGGTCAGAAAGCATCGAACCATAATTCAAAGCCTCTCTTTCCTGTTATCACTTTCCAAGTGCATCATAAACGGTGGATTCAGGAACGCCACACGCCTGTGCAATCTCTTTATAAGTGTAACCGCTTCGCAACATCGCTCTCGCTTTGGACAACTTGGCCGAAGACAACGAAGCCGTGGTTTTGGGCATTGCACGTTTCACGATTTCATCCGAATCAGAAGAATTCAGGAACTTTGACAGCATGTTGTCGGAAATTGCGCCAGCCTGAATAGCTTCCCATTCTCTGTCGCTAAACCTGACTTTGGACTTTTGCCCACTTGCGCCGACCTTATCGCGAGCGCGCTGCATTTCAACAGAAGAAATCTTCTTGATTTCTTTCTTGTCCTCGGTGTTTTGCGGGTCTAAACCCAGTTCCTGAATTTTGGCCTTGATGTTGGCATTGGCAATCAGCATTGCCTTGCGCTCCTTAGGTTTATTGGCCAGCATTGTGGTGTACTTGTCTTTCAGTGACATAACTTCCGCAGCATATGTCTTGGCTGCCTCAGGATCACGCTGGATGCCCTTCATGTTGACCGCCTCTTTGCGGGCCTGTGCTGCCATAGCTTTGAGCTTATTAGAGAAGTCTGCGTACAAGTTCTCCTGGATAGTGCCAGAAGAGAGGGTTCTTGCGTCCTTTGTCTCGGAAATCAGACTTACGGTATCCTCGGCAATACGCTCTTTCTTGGTCTTCGGATCGATGAAGGCACGCCCGCTCTCCTTATAAATGAGTTCACCAGTCTCTTTATCCACGCGCACGCTACCACGACGCTCAGGCACACGGATGGTCTGCTTGCGACGAGACAGGAGCGTAGATGCACCACCATAATGCGTAGTGCCATCCTCATCCACACGGATCTGCCACTTTTCCTTCAGTTCCTGGATGCCATTTTCTTTCTCAGAGCGTTTGTAGTCCAGCTTGTGCTTCTCCGCATCGATGACGACCATCGAATGCTTGACCGCACGAGCCAGTTCTTTTTCGTCGGCACCGCGAAGAGTCATGTCCGTGATGAGGTTCGAGATTACCCCCATTTCACGCTGCTTCTCTTCTTTTTTCATGAGACGCACGTTGTTGGGGTTACCTTCAGGAACAGCATATGCCGTCTTCGGATCAAAGTCTTTCAAATCATCCAAAGGACGAGTAGACTTAATTGGCACTTTGGAGGTGACAGGAATAGCCATAACGGTATCGCCGTCAAAGTCTGCGCCGGACAGACGCTCTGCCACCTTGGCGTTGATACCAATAGCATCCTGAATCTGTCCGAGATTGCGCTTGCCGCTGACATTTTTGTTGTTGACAGTAACAACCGGAATCTCAAAGGTGCCGGCATGAGGATAGCGAATCAGTGCAAGCTGTGTGCCGTTCTCATAGGTCGGACAGTAAGCTTCTGTTTCCTTAATTCGGTTGATGGGCAGAATGACTTTCGTCGATTGTCCCGGAAATGCCGATGCTTTCAGCGTCATGGACGTACCTTCACAGGTATCGGCAAAGTCGTTCAGCAGTTTCTTTTTAACAGTAGGATTATCGTAGTGCATGATTTCATCATACTGCGCCTGATAATCCGCAATTGTAAGTTTCAGCTGATTTTCAATAAGCTTTTTCGGCTGTTTGGATAGGAACTGCGAAGATACATTTCGGGACATTGTATCCCAATCGCCTTCCTCTTTCAGCTTGTTAATAGGAGAAAGATGCTCCTTTCCATCAGAACCGATGTATGTACTCTGGCCATTGGCTTTGATGGCTGCTCCAAACGGATTGTCCGGATCAGCTTTCGCTTCCTTCAGGACCTTCATTTTGGGCGTGCCGGAAGGCTTGTTGGTGTTAAACATGATGTCCACACCATCGGGAAGATCATCAGAGTAGACCGCCATGCCTTTCAGATAGTGGTCACCATCGACAAGGATACGAACCTGCGCATAATGACTCTTGCCAAGGTCAAGATCGGGCACGCCACGGCGAATTTCCATGACACCATCTTTGTCCAGACCACCTTCATCGCCATACCTGATGGCAACACGGCTTGAATCCAGACTTGCAGGACGCTGAAGCTTCTTGAACGTATCACCGCCATCGTCAGAATGATAATCGCCGAGCGAATCAATCTGATCCTGATGCTGATAAGCATACTTCTGGTCGAATTCAGGCTTAGCCAACACCGTAATGTTAGTCTGCTGACGGATGTTGGTCGGCTGACGGATACCTACGCCATAACGTTTGTAACCGTATTCCGCTTCCAACGTATATGCAGCGTCGTCAAGCTCAGATTGCGACACGCCCATTACAAGGTTGGCACCTTCGGAAATATCGATCATGCCTTTCTTGTCCACTTCTTTTTTCAACGTGTCAGCAATATTCTCTGCACGCTGCGCTTTTTTATCAGCAGTGCCTGCATATTTTGAGCGCACACTGGACTCGCTCATACCAAGCTTTTCACCGATGGCTTTCCAGCCGAGACCCTGTTCCTTTAAAGCAGCGATTTTCTCATACTCAGATGCCTTGCGCTCATGGATTGCTTTACGTCGAGCCACTCGAAATTCGGTAAGACCGAGCTGGTACTCCTTGGGAAGAGTGCTATTGATTTGATTTAAAATTTCATTCTCGGACATGCCCTTCTTCTTGAGCGTTTCCACACGAGACAGAAAGTCACCAGAGTGCTGATAAGGATTATCACCGGAACCCCAAGGATAGCGGCCGGAATGGCGCTTTGTGCCGTAATGCTCCAAAATATCAGAGTCGGAACTCGTGCCGTAGTAGTTTTTAAGGTCTTTCTCAATTGGATTCATAACGCTGCTCCTTATCTCAGATCCGCAATGATTTTGTCAAATTCTTTAATCTTTTCGATGATGGGATCAATGATATCTGCCGTCGGTGTCTCAATGAGAACATCATCATTTTGGTAAATGCGATTTTCGATAAGAATATCTTTCGGTTTGACATGATACTCCATGCAGAACAGCGCATCATAAATAAAGAGCTGCTCCATATGTGCTGGAACAGCTCCTGTTTTAAGATCATGAATACGAAGAAAATTATCTTTGTCGTTAAATGCAATGGCATCTGTAGTACCAAAACAGTTTTCGCTGTAAAACAAAACCTGCTCGGGGTCCATGCGGAAACCAATTGCGTCGTTGACATATGCGTTGAGGGTTTTCTTGCTCTTCGGGAGCTTTTGCTTCAGGTTAATGCACTCTGCAGCAAAAGCATGAAGCCGAGTGCCTTTCTCCTTTGCTTGACAGCTCATGAAAGCATCCACCAGGCGTTGAGTATCATAGTTCAGCCAATGATACTTACTTGCGCCCAGAAAGGCGTGCTGCCCCACGAGCCTGGAATGATCGTTCCATTGCATTGAGAACTTCCTCCTTGTTCTCAGGATAAATGAAAGCGGCAAAGCTCATCTCATTCATCTGACGGACATAATAATCCTGATTCGGACGATGAGGTGCATTTGCTGAGCGCTTGCCTTCGAGTGCTGCCCAAGTGGAACCATACAAAACCAAAAGATCGGGATGCCCCTGCACCTCGTTCGGGTCAAGATGGACCACTACACAGCCGGGAAAGCGTTCTTTCAGTTCTTTCGTCAATCCCTGTTTGAATTTGTTTTCGAGCATGATAAAAACCTCCAAAATAAAAGGAATAGTGCGTTCAAGACGCGTTCTATTCCCCCCATAAAAGGGCATGTTTTTATCGCGTCAGTTTTTGCTAATTTTTGCAAGATTTTATTATTTTCGGGCAAAAGAAAAGCCCCTGCGTTGTTAGCGCAGAGGCAGATCTTATTTGCTGTATCAGTCATACCACTCAGGTTCTGGTTCAAGGTCATCGTCTGGATAGCTTGCTTCCTCTGTCGGAGATGACAAAAGATCTATGTCGTTATCATCGATATGATCTCCGCATTTCGGGCACAGCCATTCATCATCATGATGTACCATCTGGCAATGACAGTTCCAACACCAATGTTCACCTGTTGGTTCATCATAGCCGGGAGTATGGAGAACACGGTAGTCAAACGATCCGTCTGGATGCTTCACCCATAGCACTGGTAGCCCAAGTTCCAATGTAGTGTAGATCCAAACTTCATCGCCATTCGGAAGAACATCTCGTCCTTCAAAAGAGTAATCGTGCTCACGCCAATTTTTTGCAAGCGCATCCATATAGTTCATATTTTTCACCTCGCACTTCATTAAAGGGCAGTACGTCTATTTAATGCAGTTCTATATTACACTGTCAGGGGATATAGTTCAAGGTTAAAATATTGTAACATTTTCCGGCTCGATAAGACGTTAAACTTTCGCCGTGGCCAAAAACCCGTTTTTCATCCTTAATTACTATATATAAAATTTTAAAATTTTTATTAAGTTAAAGAAAAAAGTGGGTTTTTGGCCAAACGGTAATTTCATTACGCATTATCGTAATATTTTGTGGCCATTTTTGCAAAAAATTTTGACCACGAAGTGGGTTTTTGGCCAAAAAGTTGCCGAGAATCAGTCAAAATTGTTCATCATCCTCCTTGCCGCGGCATAAATGAACCGTTTCACAGACCACCGATCAACCCGATATTCGGCCCGAAGCCGCTCAAGTTCAGGGTTCGGATACTCTCCACACCGAAACTCAGTCACGTACAGTGCCCTGCGAAGCCGTGCATCCGCTGAACTTGCACTGCAGTGAAAACGATCGCTAAGTACATTTTCAATGTCTGTCAGTGTGACAAAACGATTATTCCGCATTTCCTGAATAGTGAAATCAATCGCTTCTCCCATGAGATCTCCACCGAATGTCGCCATCGGCACCCGCATTCTCACGAGAAAGTCATGTGTTTTCTGCTGCATTTTGCATCTCCAATCTTATCTACGAATTCGTATGTAGTCATCCTATCACCGCTGTCCCGAGCTCCTCTTAACCTTACCGAGAGCTACTCGCCATGCAAAGACCTCAGCATCAAATTCTTCTTTTGAAACCCCACGCTTTTTAGCCTCATACAGAGCCTGCATATACGACCACGTTCCATCAACATAACGGCCTGCCAATATATCCGGGGTGTCCGCTTTGTCAATCATCATGAACATATCTCCTTAGGTTTTCATAATAGCATTTGCTGCATGAACTAGATATGTGGTGCCATCAATCGTGATTTGCAGCTGATCGCCTTCGTAATCGGTCCAGTTATCTACCTTGCCTTCGATGATGGTTCCGTCGGGTAGCTTAATCTGTGCCCAGGAGTAGGTAAAGGTCGTATCGAACATCTTATAGTTGCCACAACTGCACAGAACCATACAGCCCACGAGCATCATCATACATGCAAAGACACAAATAATACGATTTTTCATAGTTAATAACCTCAACCAAATATCATATAAATCAAAAGCAAGAACCATCCTGTATATCTGATGATTCTCTGTTTTTCTTTGCCGATGTTCTCAGCAAAAGACATTCCAATTGCGATAGCTTGTAAAATAGTGCTTGCGAGCAGCACAATTCGCATCACTTCTCCACACTTTCCTTTCCCGTCTGGTCATCATTCGGCCAGTACGTGTAAATATCATCGAACACCACCGGGATCTTGTTCTGCAGCTCCTTCAGCAGCGGGCACATCAGCTCACGCATCTGAGGATGAGCCGCCACAGGAGTACGCAGCTTAAAGATATTGCGCCATTCACGGTAGTTAGCGGTCACCACAATATCCGTCTTCAGGCACAAGGGCAGCACACAGCGAGCCTGTTCGGGACGCATACCGTTAGCGATCATAAGCTTGTAGTCCTTTTCGGCATAAGTCATGGCTTCAAGGAACGAACTCTTAATCGTAACCTCGCTATCGTTCAGTTCACAATACTGCTCGCCACGAATATAGGAAGGCCAGATAAACGTCAGCTCTCCGCCAAACTTCTCCTTCGAGTAGTTGCAGTACCGGGTGCTCTCCTGTGCAAAAGAAGCAATGCGGTGCCGCACCAGCTCATTGGCCACACCACGGTCGCACGTGAACAGCACGCTCAGCTGAGAATGCTCCAGCATGGCCTCATGCCCCTGCTTAACAAGAAAGCCCACCAGTTTCTTTGCCGACTCACCATCCGGCGTGATCTTATCCTCGCTCTTATAGCAGATCCGGGCAACGCGCTCGATCTGCTGCAGCTCCTTGATGCCGCCCTCAGAGATATCAGTGAGAATTTCGTACTTAGGTTCAATGATTTTCATATGTTAGCAATCCTTTCTCTTTCGGGATCTCGCAAAATAGAATCCCAGTCTCTAATAAGTTTCCGTAAGCCATGATCATCTGCTATTGGGCTCATCGTTTCTTCATCGTATTGCACAATGACACTGCCTGCATTATCGCATCCAAATCCGCAATGCCGACACTGAATCTTATACTTGATTTCCAGGCTTGTCATAACGGTCGCCGTTCCGTATACAGTAGGCCTCACTTTTGAATAGCATACCGGACAAACTCTCATAAAAGGTTCTCCTTTTTCAACTTACACTCCCAGTCGCCACAGATTTCTCCGCAAGCGAACTTCTTCGCTGTTTTCATGCCTTTACGGATGGCCTCCTGCTTGTCGGTCGCCCTGACTTCAAAGTTCTGATGGCCGCCACCGTTGTCTGTGCAGGTAAAGATAAAAGTGTGTTTCATAAGAAATCCTCCGTAATAGCTTGTACAAACATATCAATTACTTCGTTCAGAAAAGCAACCAACCGATACGGCCAAGATCTTTTCTTTTCATGCCAAGCTGGGATAGTCGTAGTTTCTGTCTGACCGTATCGAATACTTCCTACCGCTTGCTCCATATCAACCAGTGAGTGATTGGTGTTAACGCACCAGATTCGTGCGTCTTGCAAAGTGATATCGCAATTTGCCAACAGCCAAGCAACATCGTCTATCGACGTGAAATTTCCAACCGGAACCCTGTAGCCATACTCAAGATCATATGTAGTAAGGGCATTCCGAGTTTGTTCTCGTACCATATCAATAGGTCGGCCATTCGCATAGATGGTTTCAATGTCATCATCAGAAAATTCGTACACTGCCTTAATCCGATTCCGGATAGCTTCTACGGCTTCTTCATATGACACTCTTCCCTCGTCCATAGCCTTCTCACCTCACAGCAGAATCCGAAACCAGATAAACCAAAGCACCTTCAGCATGAATGCAATAATAATGGCCCAAGCGCACAGAATAAGCGTCAGCGCAATAGCTCGGCCAAGAAATTTGCCAACTTTCGTCCAAACATCAGTCATTTTTATCAACCCTTTCAAACCCTGCAAACTTTCCGAAGCCAATATTTCCATGCTCGCAGTGGTGAACCGGTTCATATTTTTTCAATTCAGGCACATGATTTAGAGCATCGGCTAAACCGACATAGCAGAGACCATCATTGAATTTCTGTTCGCATAAGCTGCATTTGTAAGCTGGAAAATAGAATGTTGTCACCCCACACACCTCATAACCGCATCCACTCGGCACTCCGCAGCGTTCAACTCAAAAATAGCCGCATCCACAAATTCCGGGTCACAGTGCTCGAAGTGGTTCCGAGCCACCTCCAAGACCTGCAAAGCCTCCTGCAGGGTGTTAACCGTCGTCGGAATCGGCTCCATGCGGAATATCTTTTTGACAAAATCAGCGATTTTTCGCAGCATTTCTACGCCCCCACATCTTCATAACTTGCCGAGCCGTGAGCCAGCCCTCGACATCATAATGATCAACAAGCGCTAGCCCGCACACCTCGAGTAAATGAGGAAACCCGTAAGTGTACCAACCGCATACCGCATCCCACAGATATGTGCCAGATTTATCTCGAACTGTAATCTGATAGCCCCCATCATGCAGTGCTCCAGGGCCGTAAACTTCAGGCCGGTTTTTATCGTTCTCAGGAAATCTTCTTTCCATCTCATGCGTAATGCCCGCTTTCGTAAGAAGATAATCCAGCTTCTGCATCTCGGTCATGTGACCCCAAACCCGGAGTTTCCAGGTCTTTTTAGACATGTTTCTCATTTCTGCATTTCCTTTCGTCAGCCTCCATGGTCTTTGCAATTTTGTGCTGAATATAAAGCACACAGCCAGCCTGACTATCACACCCGAATGAAGCCAATAGTCCAGCAATAGCATTCAGAGAGTTCAAATCCTCTTCAGTAAATATCATTTAGCGTTTACCGTTCCTCCTGATACTCTACGATTTTGGTCACTTCACTCTGAACCCGGCGTAAGAAATCACACGTACGCAAGCAACCGCATTCCCTCAATGCCTCAGCGATATCGCCCAAACAATCCATGTCGGTTCTTGTGAGATTAACTTGAGGAATAACTTCAATGTTCTCCTCTGTGATAAATGGAGTATAGTCCCCACAATGGCAGCATTTAATGTTCATACGTTGCATACAAGCATCTCCTTCGATGATAAAAAACAAAGAGCCGCAGATTTCTCCACGGCTCTTCACCTTTAATCTTCTCCAATTAGTTTCTCATATTCCTCATGTGTAATATACTCGTTTCTAAGTGCATCATACAGTCCGCAAAAACGGCCATTGTGATATCCGTATTTATACCCGCTGTCCCAAGCCTTGTTCCATGTCTCAGATTTGATCATATTGATCTTCGGTCTAATACATGTGTCATAAGCTTCAAACAGCAGTAATGCTACGGCACCGCACATACATGCCATTTTTACAATAACCTTCAATGCTTTTTTCATAATAAGTATCTCCTTTCAAATATGAGTTTACCTCATAAAGGAGTCTGTTATTTTCGCGTCTTCTCCTCGAACTTCACGGGCTTCTTGCTGCCCTCCCGTGCACACTCCGTCAGGCACTCGTTGCAGGGTTCATCCGTCTCCAGCACCTTGAAGCTCTTGCACTTCGGGCAGTAGGTTGCATAATCCACTTCGCGCATCCAGTCATTCATCAGGCTTCACCTCCCGAACGATTGTTACATTCCCACAATGAGGGCAAGTCGTCATCACTCCGTCTGGAATATTGGTATACTGTGATCTTTTGCTGACCCACCATTCAGTCGGCGCTTCAAAATGACTACCACAGGAACTGCAGACAACTGTAATAAGTTGTTCATCGTTCGAGCTTTTCATCTTTGGCACAAACCTATCATCCAACTCCGGATGGGTCACGCGCTGGTTGAGAGCCCACAGCAGGTTCCAGCAGGCTGCCCGCAGGTGGTCTTCATCGGCCATACCAACCATGTACTTCGCCAGATGCCGAGAAGCATTGTCCAACAACGAATGCAGCGGAATGCCCTTGTCCACATTGTGCTCACCATACTTCAGCGCACCTTCCTCGCAGTGCTTGCTGACCTCCATGATGCCATACCAGGGCAGAAGATCCATCCGCCCCTTTCCTGCATGCATATCACGCTTGGCACCGGTTTCAAATTCGGTGCGGTCGCCAGAGTCCTTAATCATTGTTCTCTTCCTCCAGCGTTCTCATCAGGGTAATCGCCCGTATCGTCAGTACAATAAAGTGACGAAATTCCGGATCGGCAGTTGTCCGTGTAACGACCTGATTTGCCAGTTCATCTTTGTTGGCATACGTCAAGATTTCATCTTTAACCTTTTTGAGTTCGGCTTCTGCAACTTTCTTTTCAAGTTCTTTCATTTTTCAAATACTCCTCTCAAATTTGATGTAAAATTGTTGATACTAGACGTAGCATCTAAAATCGTCGCTCCTAAATCTGCGAGACCGGCATTTAAGAAATAAGCACTCTTAACAAGTCCTTCATGTCTCAGAGCTACTTTTTTTGCCCCGTTTAATTTTTCTCCCGGAATCATGTAGCGAACGTTTGTGCACATGCTCCAGCGCCAGTCCATCATTTTATTGTAATCTGCCCGGTTGTTCGGCGCGGCATGAAAGAACTTGCTCAGCATAACGGTAGTCCCACCAAAACCGTTCCTTCGCCTATAAATTTGCTTCAGATGTTTTTTCGACAGGTTCATCAAGCAACCTCCCATACCTGCTCCGGCGAAAGAATGCCGAAGAAATTGTACTCACCAGATTTCTCCAGTGAAACTCCGATGAAATATCCAGCCTTGCCGCAGAATGTTACATAATCCAAGCCGATTTCAGTAGGATTGCGAAAAATGTACATTTTCAGCGCATTTCCAAACGTTCTATGCTCCTTACATCTGCTCTCCAGCATCCGGTCGATTTTCTTGATTGTTTTCTTCGATGGGTTGCACATTTTTCTTAACTCCTTCATATCGAATAAATATTCCGCATTTGAATGTTTCGCCCGCCCAGTGCAAAACCTTTCCCGATTTCAATGCCTCAATATCGCTATCAGACAGCATGAGAAAAACATTTCCAAATGCTGACTGTTGCCGACAAACATCGAGGGTCTCGTTTAATACTTCGAGCTTTTCGTCAAACCATTGTTCAATGAGTTTTTCGGTAACGCCACACACTCGCCCGTCTTCCATGCAATAATCATATTTCGTGCACATCGGACAATTTTTATATGCCATAAAATTTCCTTTCATTGAACGCTTTCTTCGAGTTCAGTGCCCTCGAAATCGCCAGATCAATTCCCGCCCTGCTCTTCAGATGATAGTAGAACAGGTTCTTGTAAGGCGTGTTCAGCCGGTCGATTCTGCCTGCAGCCTGCTCCATAATTTTGTAGGAGTAGTTCTGCGAATAGAATATGACGGTATCGGTCTTGATGCAGTTCCAACCTTCTGCACCCGCATTGTACTGGACCAGATATACCCACTTCTTACCGTCAGGGATTGGCTGGTGCTTATGGCCGTTCCATTGCGCTACTTCCGCATCATCGCCATAGGGCAGATTCATGAGAATATCCAGCTCATAATCGAAATTATAGAAGATTATGACTCTGGGGCGGGTCATGCAAATATCCAGAACTTTTTGCGACCTAGTCAGGTCTGTGTTCACCAGTTTCCGCAGCAAATAACAAAACTCGCTGGCGGTCTCAATGGGTTTGTTTTCCCACAGGTTCCAGCGAGTTTTACAAATTTCCAGATACTTAGGCTTGTCATACTCGACAAAAATATTCTCATGGTGAGATACAGTAGGTCGCTCAAAGTCCATATCTACAAGCACCCGTTCACGCAGGCGTACCAGTCGCTGGGTGTTCAGATACCGGTCAATTTTCGGAAACTTGGAAAAACGACTATAGATTACGTGTTCATTGTTGAACTGCGTCCGGTTTTTATAGAACCCGTTTGCAATAAACACCGGAATGTAATCTGTCCAGCAATCTCCCGGAGTAGCACTCAGAAGAATCCAGTCATTCTCCTTCGTGATTTTCAGGAAGGATTTGGCCCATTGCCCGCTGCCAACGACTCTCTGCTCATCGAAAATAAAAAATGCGTTCTTCACGCCAACGTACTTTCCGATGTTGTTCCATGAATCCACAACCACCTTGTGATTGTAAATATCAAGGTCGCTGTCGGTGGACATATAGAAATGGGCCAGCTCTTCCTCCCACTCGCCTGTATCGCGCTTCCTCGCAGTGGTGATAATACACAAGTCGGGTGGATCATGCATCTTAACGTAGTTTTTGGTGTTGACTGTGCCCCCATAGAGCGTATAGTAAAATGCCAAACTGGTTCTTGATTTTCCGCTTCCCACACCACCACATAAGATGCATCCGATTTTCATTCGTTCCAGTGCATCTTTTTGGTAGTCATAGAGCGTTATACCTGCCATCCAATCACCTCATTTCCGTGTGAACATGAATCTGGTTAGGATAGCAATGATTCTCATAAGCTAAAAACTGTTTGGTGCATTCTTCCTCGTCTTCACCTTCACCGCGAATCGTGTAGGAAAAAAGTTCTTTGCCTTCTTTTGTAAAAACATTCCAGAGTTCCTTTATGTGATTAGTGCAGTCCGTGTTTTTTACAATATTCTGCATACTGAAGCCCCTCCTTGGTAGCCTCTCTCATGATTTCCTGCAGAGTCGGCCCAGTGTACTTTGGATGTACCAAAGGCAGTACCGGGTCATTGGTTGCATAGCCAAATCTGCAAAAATCGCAGTATTTCCTTGCCACAGACACGTTGCGCATCACAGCGCCACACTTTGCACAGCGCTTTGTAACTTTGCTATCACCCATGAAAATCACCCAGCCTTTGTTTCATCACTGATGTTCTGGCAATAATCTGTGTAGAAGGTCAAATCGAAAGTTGCCGAACCGTCGCTCTCGAAATTTACATTTGCTTCCGCCACAGCTTCATGCTGATAAACTTCGGTCAGGATTGCTCCAAACATCTCAATCACGCTGCTTTCGGCTACAGGAAATGCTTCTGCAATTTCCGCGCTCGTGAATATCCAGTTGCCGCTGGAGGTGTTCTTGGTACCTTCCTCGACCATCCATTTCACCATTGCCGGGACATAGTTTCTTGCGCTCATGCTGTTTTCTCCTTTGTTTATTCAAATATAAGGCTTGCACCTCTGGTGGGTCAGGCAGGATTTGAACCCGCGATCACGCAGTTATGAGCTGCCAGCTTTCAGCCAGACTAAGCTACTGACCCAAAATAAAAAGAGCCTCAGATTTCTCCGAAGCTCTCATGCATCTGTAAAGGAAACGGATTATTTCGCATTATCTTCAGGTTCACAGGGGCGAACGTCCAGATGTGTTCTTCCCTGAGCATCTGTAAAGTAATCAAACTCTTCCGGGTTATGGAAAAGCTTTTCGTACCTCTGAGTGAGTTCCTGTGACAGGTCGCCGAAATCATCCTTGGTCAGACCAACGATCAGGAAAGTTCCAACAACAATATCATAGGGAATCCCAATCTCATTACAAAGCACTCTGTTACAGTTACTGAAGGAATCTTCGGCCAGTTTTCCTTCCTCGTTGCAGATAAGCGCAACCGGATCGCCCCACGGGTAGACCGCCTGAATCGGACCGGCCACTTCTTTCTGAAGAGATTCGAGCGAGCCGTCGATTTCAATAACTTCAGGATACTTCTTGGGCTGGATTCTCAAGACTTTCATACGTTCAACCTCCCAAAATCAAAATATCAATCGAGCTGTTTCCTCTGAGAACGCCATTTGCGACGTGGGCACTCACCGACTGGATCATTCAACCGAGGACCGACCCCCGGCACTCGATAAATACCATCAGACCATATGCTGCAAACGCTGCTCCATGATGTCCGGTGCTACGTACGCAATATTCACCAGATACTGCGGTACGCCGTAGAGTTTGGCGACATGGTTCTCGATGATGCAGCCATCATAAGCTTTCTGGTCATCGAAAATGCCGATGAAGCAATCCGCCTCGGACATTTTCTCAATGGATTTGCCCAGATACCACAGACGATCATTGGCATTTTCAGGAGGGGTGCCCTCAAAGTAAGTCGGGATGACCTCCAGTTCTTCGCCGAAAATAGCCTCGGCGATTTTATGCATCTGGTCCATAGTCGCATGGATCTGTTCTGCAGTGCGAGCACGCATCGGACAGCTGATAAACAGTTTTTCCATAGTATCCTCCTTAGAACGGCACTTCAGGAGCAGGCTCTGCGTACTGAGCGTAGCGCTCCGCATACGGGTCAGCATCAGCATCCTGCTCAACGTACATCAACTGTACTCGCCAGGGAAGTTCCTCTTCTCAACGAGATTTGCCTGCAGGCAGACGTTCTTGACACGGATGAAGTCCAGCTGGCTGATGGTGTCCTCGTTGCAGAGCAGGCGCTTGCCAGCAGTTGTGACCCAATAGATGTGCGGCGGCCACTTGGAGTCCATCTTGATGTTGACCGGCACGTAGAGCGTGGGCACAAACGGCTCGTCGTAAGTGCGCTCAGGGTTCGGCTTGGTCTGCTTGACCTTTACACCCAGATCCAGCAGATGCTGCGCGAGCTCCTCGGTAGGAATTACCACGTTGACACGGCGCTGGTCAGAGCCAAAGCGGTCACGCTCCGGATCACCGGAAAAATTGGTCTGGAAGATAAAACGGGTATCGTCGATATTGACTTTCTGGCGCTTTGTGTACATAAATATCAGTCTCCTTTTTACTTGTTGATTTCATTTTCCAGAATTTTCAGGTCTGCAGTGAGGGCATTCATATTGAGAAGGAGCGCCGTATTGTCATTATTTGCGCTGGCTTTAAGGCACTCATTCCAGTCCTTATTGGCCTTGGAAATCCACTTCTTCATAGATTCTCGATCGGGATTAGACTTAGGGGCAGCTTTCTTCTGCGTAGCAGTCTTCCAGGGATACTTCTTCCCGCTCTTCTCGACCCAATTCTGGATCTCCTTGTAATAGTTGCCCTTGTTGCCACCGCAACGCTTTGCGATCGCCATGGCCAGCCCCTTCTCCGGGTCGAAAACATCCTTCTCGCTGCACTTCACAACGGTCTTGGAGCCATCCGACCAGTAAACGATCGTGGCCGGAGGAGCGAAGATAACGTTCTTGATAGCAGCTGTGTTCGTAGCAGAAGCCGTCTTATTACCCACACACCGAGGATAGAGCGCACCAGAACGGATACGCCAATTGCCGTCTCGATCAGAGGTTAGATCACACGGGCCAAATACGAGTTCGTGACCAGTGGAAAGAATCACCTTCATCAGGTCGTCGTGCTGATTCTTCTCAACGGTTCTGATATAGCCAATCAGCTGTCCTTTGGAATCGTACAGTTTGTTCGTCATAAAATATCACCTCACGTCAAAATTTCTTGCTGCTTCTTCCTGTGCATCGCTCCATGGAAGGTCGGGTGCTGTCCAGGGAGCAACACCGTCGTCACCAACGAACCAGTTGAAGTCGCCGTACTTGGAGATTTCCTCAACTGCCTCATCGACTTCCCGGTTGAAATATCTTTTGTCGATATCCTCCTGCATCTGGAGCTGATAGACCGCCTCGCTTTCCAGCCAGCGGTAATCCTTTGCTCCGGTCACAGAAGCATATTTCCGTTCGCCGGTATCCGTCAGGCCCGCTTCCCGCAGCAGCAGAGCGCCGCCCTTTCCCGGCATGATCGGGCAGAACTGTCCCACGCGTCCCACAAAAATATAATTGTGTTCGCCTTCAGGCAGATCTTCGTTCTTGTCGAGATAGATAGCGCCCTTGGAAACGGTCTTTGTCTCGCAGAGGTCAGTGAACTCGATCTTCTCCTTGGAGAACAGGGTCTTGAACACATACGGGACTTGGAACTGTGTGCCCGTAGCCGTCCATTCGCCGCCTTCGTCCTTGCAGTCGCCCGGGATATAACCGTAAAGCGCCTCGCACTGGTCGGCAGCCATATACTTTGCAATATAAACGGCATTGTTCACCAAACACATCCGCTCATAGGTCGCCTCATGCTCGAACGTGTAGCCGTACGTCTTCGCAAAATCCATGCAGTACGCAATGATCTCCGGGGTCGCATCGGGGATCTTGATCGAATCCGTTTTTATGTGCGCCACCTTAAAGCCACGCTGCTGCACTTCATCCTGCAAAGTGCGCATAAATAAAGCCCCTCGAAGCGCCACAATGTTGTTGACGTTCTTGGGGTTGCGGAACGGGTTGTCAAAGCTTGCACTGCTCAACCCGTAAACCGAATTGATGGCGATTTTCAACGCCTCCGCCAGATCCTTTGCCTGCTGCGGATCATCGAGGTATTTTGCCAGTTTACCGCCAAAGAGCCCCTTTGCCTTCTCGTACTCGCCGTGCTTGACATAGATTCGCACATCCATCAGGTCGTTGAAACGCTTGGTGTACTCGCCAAAGTAGTTCATGGCAACAGCCGAATGCGGATGCAGCGACGCAACGTCCAACAAAGCTACATTCGTGTACATTCCTGGCTCAGCGTAGACATAACCGCCCATGCCCAGGTCTGTGCCCCGGAACATGTTGTGGTACTTGCCATCTTCACCTTTGATCCACTCGTAACCGGGAAAGGCATTGATGATGTTGCAGTCCGTCAAAATATCAGGCTCGACTTCCACGATTGCATCGGATTTCCCCGTGGCAAGGTCGGTGTAGACCAGCCGGGGGTGTTTTTCCTTGCCGAAAATAATGCGTGTTGTCAGCGAGTTTGTCGTGTCGTTCACCGTCATGCCGGCAAGGTCTGCCAGGATCTCACGTGCCACAAAGTCTGCCTGACACGTTTTCGAGTAGAACAGGGTCTCGGTCGCGATCACGTCGTTGTCGCAATACTCGGCCACCTTGTCCCACAGGCTCTTCGGCACCGGCTGATCCCACGGAAGTCCCAGCTCCTGATGATGGATGCCCAATTCGATTTCAAACTTCTTTAGGCTCTGTTTTTTCGATGAGAAGTCGCAAATATCAGTGTAGGACAGGTTGTACGCCTCACCAAAGAAGCCCGTGTGCTCGTTGACGATCCGTTTGGACAACGCATAGATCTGCTCCACCGACATCCCAATCATGCGGGCCCAAAGGATATGGTTGTCGTACTTGCGGTTGTTGAAGCCGACCAACCGATACTTTGTCAGGCTCTCGATCTCGTCCGGTGCAGGATTCACCATGCGGTGTACAGGCCCCTGCTTGGCAAACTTCCAGTTCACGAGCAGCAGATTCGGGAACACCTCCACGTCTAAAAATATCAATGGCGCTTCCTCCCCCGCAGGGGCCTCCCGCTGAATATCATCCTTTGATTTGAAGTGCATCTTCGCCACGATCTTCAGACAGGTCTCCGCCTGATTGGTACTGCTGGCGGCGAACCCCAAGATGGCATTCCGCATGTCATCCACATTATAAGGGACGTTGCCTTCATATGCCTCGTCTATAACATGGGCAATAAAGTCCACACTTGGCTTCGTATACGGGCTGATCTCCTTTGCCAGCGCTTTCTTGATGAGAATGCGCAGATGCTTCTCATTCTGGATCTGCTTTACATCGACCATTGCTTTTTCTCCCTTCAACGGCAAGCCACTGCTGATGTTTGCGATGGAAATATCATTGCACTTCGACAATTTTCTTCGCAGAGAAGATTTTCCCGTGAATACCTTGATTTCGATGTTTTCATCGTAGATCCTGCTTAGCTTAGCCGGATCACCGGTGTAAATATAATGCAGATGGATGCCCGCACCAGATTTACTAAGCTCAGCATAGGTCTTTGGCCATTTGGAAGCAGCTTCAAGGTTGCGCTCAAAGCTCTTACTCCCATCCGGGCCGGGAATATCAAAGTCGATGACAATGTGATTCTCCGGAACTTTTACATAATGCAGCTTTTTTGTATCGATCCCGGTCAATCTGGTTTTGACATTCTCCCACTTCTGCAGTGGAGTGCCATTTTCGTTCGCATATTGCGCCAGGCAGTCCTTGCAAATATCATTAAAGAGAGAATGCTGCTCCTTCAATTCAATCCAGGAGGAGGCAGGGGGGTCATTTCCCGCATCATCCCCGGGGGGAGGGTCCTCCAGAAATTCTTTGAATTTTTCGTACTTGAAGCCGCTGTAGTAGCTGCGCACCCGTTCGCCGTTCATATCCTCGGCACGTTCTTTGTAATCCGAGAAATAGTTCATCAATTCTTCACGGAACGCTCGCCTGGAGTAAGGATACGAAACCTTTGCCTCCTGATTGTAGGTGTCGTACATTGCCCAGGCACGTTTCAGCGATACGCCATCTTCTTTTTTGAAGATATAGTAGGAGTCCAGCATGAAGTTGTAGAAGTCGTTGGATGCACCAAGCATTCGTGTCGGAACATAATCGTCGTAACGATGCTTGCTTTTCTCGTAGACGTCTTTGCAATACCATGCAATAGCACCCAATTCAAAGTCAACCTTGCCTACGAGGTCGCGGTATTTCTTTGCCGGTATTTTTTCGCCGCTTGGCTCCACATCGATCAGTCGCCGGATCAGACCCGATTTTGCATCCGTGATCTTTACGGGCTTGTTTGTACCGAGAAACATGAAGCACTTGAACTGGCTTGCGTAGGCACTGCGGAACTTCTCGTTCACCATCATGGTTTCATGGGAAACCAGCGAGTTTAATCGGGTATTGTCCTCGATACGCGATAAATCGCCGTCATGCTGAATTGCGATCAGCGGGTTCGATTTGAACGCTTCCAGTGCAAACGCATTGGATGATGAGCCAAGTGCCTTCGAGTCAAACACGGCCCAATATCCATCAAACATTTTCTGGATGATGTTCAGAATGGTCGATTTGCCGCTTCCGGGCGGACCATACAGAACAAGGAACTTCTGGATCTTTTTGGAATCCCCGTTTACAATGGAACCAATGGCCCATTCGATCTTTTCACGTTCCTCCGGCGTATACAGCGTGGTCATCAGCTCGTCGTAGGCGGCAATGCTCCCCTGTTCCAGCGGGTACGGCAGTCGTTTGGATGCATAACTGTCTTTTTTGACAGAGGTGTTTGCAAATATCAATGTCTCATCGAGGGTATGATAGTTGTCCCGCATCTGGCGCTGACAATATTTGTGCCAAATATCAATCATGCCAGACTGTGCATCCCACATATGTAAGACTCGAACATTATCGCCCAGAAACTGCTTATGCTCGTTTGCATAAATATCAAGTTCACGGTCAATGAGCTGCAACGCATCCTGCTCTTCGGTACTCCACAAGCTGCGTTCTTCCAGCCAGATCGCATAGAAATCAGAACCCCGGATCATCAGGTCTTTCGACTTGGTGATGATAAAGTTCGGGTACACTTCGATCACCCCGTGTTTTCCGGTTCGCGTGGCGATCCTCAGGAAATCAATCATCGGCAACTGACTTCCTCCTTTCTATGCATTTTATTCCGGATTTTTGGTAATGGTTGCCTTCCCATCGCAGCAGATATCTTTTTCGGCTTCCGTCCAGAACTGTTTGGCGTTCTTGCGGTTCACATCGTCCAACACCTGCTGCGTATGAGCAAGTTCCGCGTGGAGCTGCCGGGCGTCTTCCTCAGCCTCTTTGCGCTTCTTATCGTTCTCGCTCAGCATCCTGCAGGCCGTAACGGTGAGCCATGTCAGCCCTGCGATCATCAGACTCTGGCGCAGGCACCGACGGTTCAGACGCCGGTTCTGCTTCTGCAGAGTTTCGATGGTACGGTCAGCGATGGCCAGCGAAGTTTTGGTGTTGATCAATTCATACATAATATTCGTCATATCCATGTTGATTTTCCTTTCAAAATTCGTTTTCCTGCAGGTAGTGCATCAGCTGATACCAAATATCAAGCCGACGCATATCTTCGGTCGGACGGTTCACTGTAAAGAGACCGCCGGCACCATTGTATTCATAGTCTCTGCGCTCAAACCTGTCCAGAATATAATCTGCCCGGTCTTCGTGAAACCGGCCGTCGTCCATGGCAGCAAGCCCGAGACTGACAACCATGTTCCAGAACCACTGCCCGACACGGTTTCCCGCACTGGAATCCTCCATAATATGTTCTTCGATGCGCACCGCAAGGGCCACCATCATTTCCAGCATACTGCACGGAACACCGTGGAACTCCGCATCGATCTTGCCATACGGAATATCACATTCGCGGGCAAAACGGTAACGCAGATTCACACCATCTTCTGCTCTGCACTGGTCCATTTCGCAGGCCCAAACATAGGTGCGGTTATGTAAGTACATGAGCAGCCGATGGAACGAGAGATTTCTCGGCTCCCATTCGCCGCACACGATTTTGTGGAGCCAGTCATAATACTGTTCTCCAAGATCCGAAAATATCATTCTTCCTCCTTTTCCGGATAGAGGTCGCCCCAGTTCTGACGAACCTGAATGATCTCATAGTCCTTATGATAGTTGTTGTTTCGCACATGAATGGTGCTGGGCATGAACTCGCCAAAGTGGTTCAGCGCCTCTGTTCCGATGATGTTCGGAATATCATCGTCGTTCACAGGCATTGTCTCCTCGTCGAATACCAGCTTGCCATCGGCATAATAGGTCAGCCCGCGAGTCTCATAGTCGTCGATGTCACCAAACTCGTCCGGCTGGATGATCTCGATGGGGTCGTGGGGCGCAATATCTTCCGGGTCGGACTCGGTGCGGTACTTTCCCGTAAGCTGCTCCATGCTCTTCTGCTGGGCCTTTTCTTCGATCATGGCATCCAGATCAGCTTCCTTCTTGCGGTAGTGGTCGCGCACATCATCAATTTGTGCATCGGCGTACTCCTGGTACTTCGTACGGAAGACCGTGTGCATAACGTACGCACCTGCGGCAAAACCTGCGCCAAACAGCAAAACATCACGAATTGTCCGATTCATTGTCTTCTCCTTTAATCGTCATCATGGTAAACGCCAGACCGCCAAAGAAAAGGGAGACACTCATCAGAATGCCTCCCACCATGTGGCGCTTGCGCTTGGTATCGGTCAGATAGTCCAGAAACAGGAATGCATTTTCCAAACTGTCCATCGTACACCTCACTCCGAAAGAACTGCCAGACTAGAGACGAAGCACACTCCGGCCATGGCAGCAAACAGATAAGAAAGCGTCTTAATGTATCTGGTCATAGCAAGTCCCTCCAAAATATCAGTCTCAGATTTTGTCGATGATCACGCCGTCGCAGTTGAACCGCAGCAGGACAGAGCGCTCGAACCCATCGATGAAATTGTTCAGCGCATCGTTGTTCTCAACGTAGTTGGTTACACCAAAGTCCACACGATTTTCCTTCATAGGATCATCCTGGCTCAAGATCCAGCCGACGACCTGGCCTTCGGGGGTGTGGTGCATACCGTTGCCATAGGGGTCCAAAATATCAATGACATCGTTAAGGAACAGATGGCCTTGGCGGTGGAGTTTCCGGTTTGCAGCAGCCTGCGCCTGGATCAGATGGGACATGTTCAGCTGTGCATCCTTATCCCAGGAACTCACAGTCTCGTCGTAGATCAGCGTATAGGGGCTGGTGTGTGCCATTGCCACATCTGTATACTCTTTGACAGTCTCCTCTACACCCTGCTCATTTTTCCGGGTGGTCTCAACCTCAACGGCCTTGATGTTGTGCTCAAGCTCCTGCTGTACGCGGTCGCCAAAGCGATCGGTCACACGGCCCTTATACTCGTTGAAGGCCTTATCCAGAGCGATGTAGGCGGCAGTCAGGCTGGCGTTACGCTTGGTCATGATGTGGTGCGAGCCGAACATGCAGCCGAGTGCAACCGTACCCATGGTTACTGCAGGTGCATAGATTTTCGCCAGCTTCAGACCGGTCTGCACATAGGCCGTGGTCAGGTCCTTCTTGTAATCGTTCTCGGTATAGGCAGCGCCTTCCTTCAGGATCATTTCACCGCTATCGACCTTTTCCTTGGTCTCATGGATGGTCTTCACCATCTCGTTATGATTCTCCAGAATATCCTGAGCCTTCACAGTCGCCTTGCAGGCAGAGACGGTCGCTGCTACGCCCACAATAGCAGCACCAAAGATCATGATGGTAGGGCTTGCTTTCTTCAGCTTATAGCCATACTTCGAGGCAGTCCGGGTCACAGTTGCCATGAACTCGTCGGTTTTCACGTTTTTCAGAAACTTCATAAAATATCAGTCCTTTCTATCAGCGCAGCGGTACAGTGTGCGGCAGAATCAGTCGGAATCCGCCGGGGATACCTTTGATGAATGCATCATCGAGGTTGTACCAGCCATAATTGTAGTCGGTCGAATCGTTTGTCACGCCCATCAGATCCCACAGATCGCCCACCGAAACCTGCCGGTAGCGGTACAGTGCGTCCCTGAGACCCGCCAGAGTGTCCTCAGCGTCACCCCGACTCTCGAAATCCAGATTTTGCAGACTTCTGCGTACAGGCGGCGGGTTCGGGCGATTGTTCTGGCTGCCCTGATAATAGCCATCGTAGCTATTGCGCTGCCCACGGTTGTTTCCGTAGTAATTGTTCGAGCCGCCGCGGCTGCGGTCTTCACCCCAGAGTGCAATGCTGAACGCCGAGTTCAGAATGCTCCATGCACCGTTCTTGAGCATCGGCAGCAGATAATCGGTCAGAATACGGTCTTTCACCGTTTTCAGATCTTCGGCCAGAAACTGTGATGCGATCTTCTGCATATCGCTTTGCTCTTTCACCGCCACCTTACCCTTGACGACCTTCTCAAGCTTCTTTTTCGGCTCGGTCGGCGTCTGGCCAATGCTGGACTTCGGCATGTCTACTTGTGCCATGTCTTTCCCCTTTCAAAAAAAACAAAAAGTAAGAGCTGCAGATTTCTCCACAGCTCTCGCCTTACCAAACATTACTCTTCTTCCGTAGTTTCCTCGTCAGAAGGAACTTCTTTCGACTCAATGTCGATGACTTCGTTTTTCTTCATCTTCTTGTTGGCAATCGACTCCTTGATGTGATTGAAGCCCTTCTTCACCAGCGGAATACCAAACTTGACAGCAGCGGCTCCGACAAGCACCGCACCAGCACCAACCTTGACAATAGTGCCAAAGCTAATGCCAGCGCTGCTCTCGCAGTCGTTGTTGTAAGCAGGATTCTCTGCCTCAGCAGGAACAACACTCTCAGCAGGAGCGACCTCCATAGAAGTCTCGTTCTCCATAGTCACATTATTCATTTCGTCCATTTTTGTTACCTCTTTCTTAAATATAAAGTTTTGTAATGTTGGAGTTTTACCTCCATAAAGCAAGGTGAATTTTTCGCGTCTGTTCCGGGCATTGAAAAAAAATCAATAGCCCAGCCACTTGGGCGGTGTACGGTAGTCCAGTACAAGGCACGGCATACCGTTTTCATCAAGTTTGGAAGCATAGAACGTTTCCACTTCCATGGTCGTGTCGGTATCCCACCCAAGCAGATCGCCGTTTCGGTTATGTTCCATCCCCAGATAGTCAAACAGGTCGTTTTCGGTCATGCGGAAATCGCTGAGCAGCTGTTTGTTGACCCCGTTGATAGCCCGTTCAATGGCATTCCGTGTGGTCCAAAAGTAGTTCCCGCTCAGGCTTTCCCAGCATTTTACCCGCTGGTCATAGTAAATATCATCCATTTCGACCCCTTTTGCATTCGGGATCACTGCCGGCTCCGGACTCTTTGCCATCTTATCCAGAGCAACAGCCTCACGGATCTCCTGTTCCTTCTCTGCGCCAATGGTCTCAACAACTTTATTCTGGTAGGTGCGCAGAGCCGTTTCTGAGAGCGTGCACGCTGCAGCCAGCGCGGCATTCTGCTGGCTCTTCACCTTCAGCGCACCGATCGTGCACGCGGTCGAAAGGCCCATGCTCACGATCGTCGGAATGTATACCGGGCCAGCCGTTTTGACAATGGTCTTCGCATCCAGCTTTTCGACACCGAGTTCTGCCTTCTTTTCCTCCAGCAGGATCATCGCCTTCGGAGTTGCCTCGATGGCGAAACCTACAGCCATGACGCCTGCGCCGATAGCAAAACCGGCCAGGATCTTGGATGCATTGCGATTCAGCATCTGCCGACTCGCTTTTGCAAATGATTTCAGGTTCATTTTTCATACCTCCGTAAAATATAAAAAAGAAAGAGCCTACGATTTCTCGTAAGCCCTCGCTTTCGTCAGATGTGTCCAGTTCGTTTCAAATTCTCGAAGCGAATCGTTTCCTCACGGTCACATTCACGCTCGATCTGGATACAGTACCAGATGTATTCCACCAGTCTGATCGGCTGCATCAACACGTATCGTACTGTAGCATACAGCACACGTACCATGTTGATGGCCAGATCTACCAGCAGATTTACCATCAGGCTGTCCATTTGTTCGTAAAAATTGTAATCGTACATAAATATCATTCTCCTTTACTTTGTTCAAATTGGATTTCTCTTCCATAAAGGAGCCTGTATTTTTCGCGTTTACTGGTTCTTTTCCGCCAGCTGCCGCCGTACTTCTTCCTGTACCATGTCCTGCAGGTCTTCCTCGGTCTTTTTATCCTCGATCAGGTCATGTCCAAAGCTCAGCACTGCGCTTGCAGCCATCAGCGCCACAGATGCAACTTTCCACCAGTCGATCTTATGCATGATAAGTGTCCTCCTCATAATTCAGGTAATTTTTAACCGGATCAAGTGCAGGCGCCAGGTAATAGCACTCCAGTCCATCATCCGTGATTTGTTTATCGTATTCAAAGTCCATCCAGTAGGCATCCCAGTCATATATGAGTTGGTCCAGACACCATCCCATTTCGTCGCCTTCTGGTGTAACGGTAAGTTCATCAGCGCAGAGATAGTTGCACCATTCGTTCACAGAAATACAACCGTTCGTGGCCAGTTCCCGGTTGAAATAGTACGATGCCTCAATGACACGGGACATGGTGGCATGAAAATATCTTTTCGACGCAGGCTCGTAGAACAGCCGGATGACATCACCATCTTTATCCCGCTGAACATCCTCACCTTTTGTCTTTTCAGCAACTTCCATGCGAAGCTTTTTTTCCTCTTCAGCACCGATGCGCTCCGCCACCTCCCTACGGTACTCCTGATAGGTTTTTCCCAGTGCCATGTAGGCAGCGGTCATACTGGCCAGCTGTTTCTTGTTCAGCGCATTGGACCCCAGAATGCACGCCACAGTTCCAGCGCCAACCACAGCCGCTGGAATATAAAACTTCCAGCAGTCCTTGACGATTTCTTTTTTCGCCATAGGTTCGTCCTTGTTCATGGTAACGAACGTGGTAGCCTTCACAGTCGCCTTCCCCGTCTCCCACATGGTCAGACCGACACCAATTGAGGCTCCGATGGCAAGGATCGTCCCGCCATGTTTGCGCAGAAACTTTGCGCATGTTTTCGTCAGTTTCATTGCTAAACCTCCATTTTGAAAAATAAAAGAGCCTACGATTTCTCGTAAGCTCCGCTTTCGATTAGCGCTTCAGATGCCTTTCGGCCTGATCTGTTTTCAGGAATTTATACAGCTTCAGCTCCCAGTTTGCTCGGCCTGCTTTCATCGCATTGTCGAGTGCATCTGCCGCTGAATCATCATTGCGCATCATAAGCTTTCTCCACATGATTGCAACGGTTTCAACGCAGAACAACTCGGTAATGCCAAGAAACGCCACTGCGCCCAAAGCAACCTTCACCAGTTTTTTCATAGTTCATACCTCCAAAATATAAATCTGAGACTAATCATCTCATAAAGCACATTGAAAATTTCGCGTCACAGCGCTCCAGCTTTTTTCAGAATATCATTCAGCTGAGCCTTCGTTACCTCCGCATCCAGCTCCAGATGTACCCGCAGCTTCTGCTCCTTGTCCACCCAGTTCACCTGAGCTTCTTTCAGCTCCACTTCTACACCGGGTGTCTGCTTCTTCAAAGCCTTGTTGATAATCTGTGAAATGATACGGCGCATAAAACTTGACCGGATCAGCATAATGTCCTCCATAGTGTTCGACCTCCAAAATATTATTTTCAAAAAAGATAAGAGGGCGTGATCTTTCAGATTTGATTATCTATATCTCTGAATGAATTGTATTTATCAAGCCTCTCTGCCTTGTCCTTATAAGCGATCCACTTCTCGTAAGCAGCGATTGCCCCGATGACTGCTGCATACAGTCCCAGAACAATACCGCTCCACTTAAAGCTGTCGCCCCAAGTAATAGGTTTCTTCATAAAGTTTTTGATAGCTTTCATCATAGTAATTTCTCCTTTCGATAAAGCCCTCTTACCTCCATAAAGCAAGCTGATTTTTTCGCGCCATGCCAAAAAGAAAGAGCCGCAGATCTCTCCACGGCTCAATTCCGGAACAAAGACAAGTTCAGTTCGTACCTTGTTTTGTCATTTCTTGCTAAGAATCGATCGCACAATCAATGCAAACAACAGCACTACAAGACCCACTCCAAGTCCGAATGCCATTGTCACAATCATGTTGCCAATCGTAATCGAATAGTTCCAAAATTTGTTTTCTCGCATAGTATTCTCCTTTGTTCATGGTCTTTGCTCCATAAAGCAAGGAGATTTTTTCGCGTTTGGACAAAATAAAAAGAGCCTCAGATTTCTCCACGGCTCCTGCCTTTGAGTTACTCTTTGTCAGTCCATTTGGCTTTTGTTTCATCGTAAGCCTTGCAAATAGCAGCCCGGCCTTCTGTATCATCATCTTTGGTCAGAAGCCATATAGTTCCGCGCATGTGAGTGGCATAGCTCACTGCAGAAAGAATCAATCCCACTGCAGTAAAAGCCACACCAGCTGCGCCAGCACGGTTCATACGGATAATCCTTGACTTGTTCGACACACCAAGGGCCGTGCAATTTACTTCATTTTTACGTTTCATAGTTCATACCTCCAAAATATAAATGTTAAGACGTAACTCGTCTCATAAAGCACCCTGTAAAATTCGCGTACTAAATCGTGCTTCTGTCAAACACGGTCTCCCAGCGCTCTTTTTTCAGGGGCTTCATCCGCAGCGCCCACATGATCTGCCGCACGGTCACGGTAGGATATTCTCCGTTTTGATTTTTTCGTTTGGCATGGCTGTCAAAATATTCCTTGAACCCGTCATGCAGGTAAATTTTATCGGTCAGCCATGGGTCTATGGCGCTCCAGTAGGTCGCTTTGCTTTTCTCGTTGTAGCGCTGCTGGATCACGCACAGGCCCTTGCTGCGCTCTTTATACAAGGTGCATACCCGGTACACAGGATGATTGCAGCGGTAGACGCTTCCGTAGTAGTTCGTCCACTCCTGTGGCTGAGCGTTATCATGATATCGCATAAAAAATAAAGAGAGTCCGCAGCTTTCGCCACAAACCCTCCTCGGTTCCTCCTTTTAATCTTTTTCCATAAAGCCTCTCTTCAGCTCATGTACTCCCTCGCCGATTGCTCTCGACAGCTGGGTTACACCGCCTGCCTCGCAGATCGACCAGTACACAGTCATGCCAATCGTGCCTGCAAACGTCAGCGCCTTCATGCCGATTTTTGCCCAGTCAAGTTTGCGCGCCTTCTCCGCTTTCTCCTGATCGAGTTCCAGTTCGTGCACTTTCCGCACGGCCTCGTCCTCTTTCAGCTGTTTTTCGTTTTCCTGCGCTTCATCCTTGAGCTGCATATCGTACAGCTTCAATGCTATGTTTGCAGCCGTATTGTACTCTTCCGTACCCGGCTTCAGATCCTTAAGACTTTCCAGCGATTTCTTCGCCGCGTCTTTCAGCAATTCTTTGTTTTCGTAGTTTTCCATTTTGAAAAATCTCCTTTACAAAATATCATTCTGGAGTCTCCTCCATAGAACACCACGTTATTTTCGCGTCCGGATCATTTTGATGTTCAGCATCACCCGCTCTTTCCCTGCCAGAGTTTCCGGACTTTTTGCAAGGTCCAGGAACATGTAATGGTCTGCATCCTCGTCACCGGGTGCGATCACAAGGTCGCCGACACACCTCTGGCCTTCGCTCAGGTTGAAACCGATGGCGATACCCAGCACCAACCCCAGTGCAGCAATGCAGATGAAAACGATCAGAAACAGTTTTGCGTCCATTTTGTAATTCTCCTTTTTAATAATATAGTAGAGGAACCCGTCCCCTGCGTGCGGAAAAAAAAAGAGCCTACGATTTCTCGTAAGCTCCATTTCGCCTCAGATGTCATTGCGAATCAGGAAAAGCTCATTGCGGTTGCAAGTAACACGCACGATTCCTCCCGCCCGCACCAGCGCGATCGCGTTCCGGTAAGCACAGCGTGCCGTCTCAGCATTCTTATACTCGCGTGTATCGACATACATCACTTTCGAGCTGCTTTCGATGAACACGCGGATCTTATCCATAGCGTTCACGTACCCGCGGTCATAATTCGTCTTTACTCGTTTTGCCATAATAGCATTTCTCCTTTCGTTCTTCGGAAGACATCCTTCCATAAAGGGCAATGCGTTTTTCGCGCCAACATTCTATTCTAGAATAGAAAAAAGAAAGAGAATGGGATTCGGACCCACGACCTCTGCAATCAAACAGCGCTCTGCCAACTGAGCTATCTCCTTCCATAAGGGAGGCTGTATTTTTCGCGCCTGCACCGAAACGTCAAAGAAAAGAGCGCATGTTTCCATACGCCCGTTTTCCGGTCAGAATATCCATTAGCGGATACCACACCGAACCTCGTTCAGCATGAGGAGTTCTTCCCCTTCGTTCCAGCCCGCATACGGATCGCTCAGCGACTCGTTCATAGCGGTCAGAACACAGTTCATCATTTCCTCAAAACCTTTAATAACATTCTTCAGCATAGTAAAATACCTCCTAAATTTGTTCATTTCTTTCCATAAAGGAGGCTGTATTTTTCGCGTCTGCAAAAAAAAGAGCCTATGGCTTCCCATAAGCTCCATTTTGATTTTCAGTGTTTCTTCTTTGTTCTCTGTTTCACCTCTTCCGTCTTTGCCCCTACCAGGCCAATACATTTGACCAGCAGTACAACGATCAAAATTGCAACGATCAGACTAAACATTGTTCATACCACCTTTCATAAAGGCGGCTGATTTTTTCGCGTCACTGCCGTTCTTTGCTCAGGAGCCAGAAAAAATATCTGTAATATTCGTAGTACATTTCCCGGCAGCAGGGGCACCCTTGCGCCTGCAGCTTCTCAAAGCCTATTCCTTCCGTCACGCCTTTCAATATAAAAGGAGCCAACGTCGGGTCCAGCTTTTCAATGCAGCGGTCAACAATTGCGATTTGACCGGAATAATATAATCTCGCGATGGCCTGCCGCTCTGTCGGGCTTTCCGGCGGCCTGCCCTTGATGATGCCCGGAATACCACGCGGTTCGGTGTTCCAACCGTCCAGTAAAACCAGTGCCTTTTTCCAGTCCGGGTATTGCAGGCAGAAGTGCTTCAGTTCGTAGTAACGATGTTTCGGGATGTGGCAGGGGTTTTTGGCAGACAGCTGCGCGCGTTCTCTTTTCATTCTTCACCCCTCCATTCGTAGCCTGTCTGCTCGAAAAGAAGCTTCGGCGAAATATAATAATTGATTCTCCCGTATTTTGAGCTCATTTCCTTGAGATCGGTCACGCGCCTGCCGTTTCTCGTGGCCTCCCCAATCGGCAGCCATCCGGCAATGATACCAGCTCTCACCCATGCCGGATCACGTCCGTAGACCTTTGCTGCCACCCTCACCGGAACAGCACCCAATTTTAACCTAGCTTTGTCCATACTATCGTACTCCTTTTATGTTACTCTAAGCGCATCCAGATACGTCTTAGGCATGAAAAGATAATAATGGCAAAACCGGTCGACTGCGTGCCGTATTTTATTTAGTTTGCGGCGCAGCATTGACAAGTCTGTGGGAATCGTTTAACCTAGAATGACTCACAATAGAAAAAAGCCCGGTCATCCGAGCTTTTTCATTTGGAATTATTCGATTCTGTAAAAATTAAAGGAGGTTCTTATGCTAAAACCCTGTCCAGAATGCGAAATGCAAGTAAGTGACAAAGCGCCCATATGCCCTCATTGCGGCTTTCCGCTGCATTCCGGCCTCGTCAGTACAGTTTGCAAGTCCCGTAGGCGTCACGCCAGACTTCCAAACGGTTTCGGTCAAATCACCGAGCTGCGCGGGCGCAATCTTCGTAAGCCTTTTCGTGTAATGGTCACCGTAGGAGTCAACCCTGAGGGAAAACCCATCGTCAAGCTCCTGCAGCCTGTCGCCTATTTCAAAACCTATAACGATGCTTATAAAGCCCTCATGGAATATAACAAGTGCCCCTACGACCTGACGCAGATCCTAACCATGCAGGAGCTTTACGAGCGCTGGATCGACGAATACACCAAAAAAGTATGCAGTGGAAATATCACCTCGACCAATAGCGCATGGAAGTACGCAAACGACTTGTACGATATGCCGGTGCGCACTGTTAGAATCCCTCATATTAAGAACACCTTGCTGAACGGCACCTTTGTCGACCGACGCGGAATAACGCACAACACGACCTATCACATTCAGTTGACCCTGAAAAAGATCTTCAATCAGATGTTTGATTACGCCGTCGAGTACGAAATGACCGATAAGAACTATGCGCGAATGTTCAACCTCCCCGAACCGTCTGCCGAAGAAAAGGCAACTGAAAAATATCCGCACTTCAGTTTCTCGGATCGGGAGTTGGAGATCTTGTGGGGCGCTGCCGGAACAAATATTTACATAGACATCATTTTGATTCAATGCTACTCCGGTTGGCGTGCCTCAGAGCTCATAAAGCTGGAGCTCTCCAATGTAAGCCTCGAGGAACAAACCTTCCGAGGTGGTTCAAAAACTAACGCCGGGAAAGACCGAATCGTTCCCATCCACCACCTCATCTACCCGCTTGTCGAGAAGCACTATCGCGAAGCCGAAAGGCTCAAATCTCCACGGCTGTTCAGTATTCAAACCTTCGTAGAAGGCGACTTCAGTTTTATTTACTACGAATTATATGCCCGTCAGTTCAAGGTCGTCATCAACCGTCTTGCACTCGATGCACGGCATCATACGCACGACTGCCGCAAGACGTTCGTCACCATAGCAAAGCGCGCCAACGTCGATGAATACGCCATAAAGCGCATTATCGGCCACCAAATTGCAGACCTTACAGAACGTGTATATACAGACCGCAGCATCGAATGGCTCCGCTCCGAGATCGAAAAGATTCATTAAAGTTTGTGTGTCCGCCTTATCGTTCACCTTATGTATTTTTTCTATATTTTACGTATTTTTTATATTGCATTTCATTGTATGAGCAGTGTATGAATGGAACGCATTCCATACACTTTTTCCACATTTTTTCAAATCTGAAAATATGCAGCTGCGTTCTTATAAATCCATAAAAATCCTCATCCCCTAGGTTAAGAATTTATGACAGATGAAAAAATCAGCCGTACAGCGAAAAAGAGACAGCTTTCTTCTTGGACAAAAAAGCTGTCTCTTCTTCTGGTTTTTCATGTTCGGTCTGCACTCTGTGCCGTCCTCTGCGCTGCAAAGCGCTCAAAAGCAGGCTTTGGCAGAAGGATGCGCCCTGCCAGCGGCTGTACCTGTACAGTGATCTGCTCCTTGGGTGCGCATTCACCGTCTGCCGTGGCAACGATCGGCCCGCGGCCATCCGCAGCGCGCAGGCTCACCTGCTTTGCGCGGCGGTAAATGAAGTACGGCTCTGCAGCCCTGACGAGCTGACCGTTCTGGAAGTGCTTGCCGCTCTTGTACATTCCCAGCAGCTTTGCAATGGTCACGCGGCTCACCTTGCGGATGATATATACATCCAGCCAGCCGTCGTCGGGCTGTGCTTCCGGCGCTGCACAGAAACCGCCGCCATAGGTGCGGCCATTGCAGATGGCACACATCAGGCAGTCCACATCCAGCGTTTCACCATCGATGGTATACTCCACCCTGCGGCCGATGTGTCCGCACAGCTGTTCCACAATGGAAAGCACATAGGCCATCTCGCCGCCGCACAGCGGGATGCGCCGGAACTTCGGGATGCCGTAGGCAACCTGCGCATCCAGACCGGCAGCGCAGATGGTGGCCGAAAGGCCAAGGCTGGTCTGCATCAGGTCGATGCTCACCGGCCCACCGGCCAGCTGGGCATCCAGATCCAGAAACTCTTCCTTTGTACCAAAGGTGCGCAGAAAATCGTTGCCGCTGCCAAAGGGCAGACAGCCCACGGCTGCATTTGCATAGCCATAGAGCCCGGTGAGCGCTTCGTTGAAGGTGCCGTCGCCGCCGGCAGTGAAGACCCGCAGTTCTTCCCCGCTCTGCCGGGCCTGCTGCGCAGCGGCATTGGCCAGCTCCCGGGCATGACCGGCGTGATTTGTGATCTGAATGGTATATTCTTCCGGCGCAAGCCCTGCACGCGCGGCGGCAGCTTTGATCTGCTGCGGCAGCGTACGGGTGCAATCGGCCTTACCGGCAGTTGGGTTCAAAAGAAACAATGTGCGCATGGACTTCCTCCTGCAATTCTGTTGCTTCTATGATAACAGAAAACCAAAAGGATGCAAGAGCCAATCTCACAATGTCCCTGCCCCGTACGCACAAAAAAGGAGCGGATGTCTCCGCTCCCTTCGGGGGGATGTTTACTGTTTGGGGAATGCCTTATTCCATGTCTGGATGACCTTGAATTTCGGGGTCCATCTGTCGGGATCGAAATCCGCATCCAAATAGCCCTGCTCCACGCACCACTGTGCAGCTTTGGCTGTTTCGGGGTCCGTCATATTGGCAAAGGCAGAAGCATTTTCCGGTTCCGGAAAACCCGCCGTCTGCCAGACCAGTTTTGCCAGCTGGGCCTGATTTTTGGGGATCGCCGCGCCCTCGGGCAGAAGATCCTGCAGCATCAGTTCCGTGATGATGGTGTAGCCGCCAAAGACAGCAGCACCTGCAACAGCTGCTGCCACAAGAGCCCCTGCGGCATCGGAGCTGTCACCGCCTGCACTGGAATCATCCGGGATGGGGTCCGAGATGTCCGGGATGATGATCAGGCTCTCGTTCAGGCTTACGGCGGCATTTTCATAAGCAGGCGCTTCTTCCAGTTCTTCGCCGTCCAGCACCACAGTGTAGCCCACGCCTTCGGCCTGCTTATAGGTCAGTTTTAGTTCCAGAGGAGATTTCCCGGTTTCATTTTTCAGCCTCAGCGTACCGGCGCAATCCACATTCAGATTTGTTTCCTTATTCTGGGAATCAATATCGATGCTTACATTGTTTGCACCGGAAATATGGACGGAATTTCCCAGTTCACCTTTGACCTTGATGTTCGGATTTTCGTTGCCTTTGAAATCCACCGGGCTCCAAAGATCGTCCTTAAGGTCGACCGTGTATGTCCTGCTTGCGGAGTCATAGGAAACGGTCATGTTTGACATGTCAGCCGGATCCTGCGGAGTATTATCCGGGGTAAGCAAACCGCTATACGTGTAATATTCCCAGAACACCGTCGGTTCGCTGCCGGTGTAAAGTTCCCAATTTGCCGTCACTTCCACCGCATGGTCTGGCATGGTAAAGAAAAAGGCCGTTCCTGTCGGGTCATCGGTAGTTTCTACGTCAGCCGGGAAAAACCAGCGGTTGAATTTCAGGCCCTTTTCTGGCCGGGAGGTTTTCACCCGTACAGTTTCACCTTTGTAAAAGGTCGTGTTATTCTCAGAGTTACTGAGTTTTCCTCCATGCACTGTTACCGGGTAGGTAGTTGCTTTCCGGACGCTGATATAAGCTTCCGAAGGATACCAACTGCGGCATACGAAAGGATCCCCCATACGGCTTTCAAACTGTTCCGTTTCTCTGTTGCTGCCGACATAAATTGCCTTTTCGCCACTATTAGAAGAAACGCAGACCGATATCCACTGACGGATCGCCATGCCGCCCTCACCCGTTGCGATCAGGGTCAGATCACCGCTGATATCGCCAATATCCGCTCGATCTGCCGCCATGGTTTCACCGGTTATGGTCACGTTGTGTGCACCGGTCACGGTCAGTTTTCCGCCGACAGCTGCGCTGCTTTCTGTTTTCATCACTACATCAACTTCACCCGCAGCGGTAGGATTTACCTTGATCGTCAGATCGCCGGCAACTGCCTGCAGGATCGTCAGGGTGCTGACATCCGTGCCGCCTGTATATTGAATCCGGATATTATTGACCTCGGTACTGTTGACAAGCACACTCTGGCCGTTGACGGTGATACCGGTATCTTGCCCTTCATCTTCCTCGCTCAAAGCGGCAGTACCGTTCGTCAAACTTAACATATCTGCCGCAGCGGCATTGCCCGTTCCGTCCGGGGCCGCAGCCAATGTTGGCAGTGTCACCGACAGTATCATGGCCGAGGCCACAGCCGCCGCCGAAGCGCGCTGGATAAGCTTGTGCAATTTCATACAGTTTTCTCCTTTTTGTTTCGTTTTATTTACGGGGGGGGGTATGCTTTGAGGGAAGCATACCATATTTTTGCAAAAAGTAGAACAAAACCTGCGTGAATCGCGCCAAAAGCTGCGTGAATCGCTTCCGCCCGCCCCCTGCAGACAAAAAAATACCGCCCCGGGTCTTGTAACTCAGGGCGGTCCTTTTGAGCTTCAGATGCTTTACAGTGTTGCGGTTTCGTCCTCCCGCAGGACGATAGCACCATCCGCCGAGCAGTCCGCTGTCCAGTGCTGGCCCACGCAGGCCGTGCCGGATGCGATCTGATCCGCAAGTGCCTGCTCCACTGCCCTGTCCACTGCGCGGCGCAGTTCTCTGGCCCCGTAGGCAGAGCGGGCCTTTGCTGCCAGCGCCTGCCCTACCCGCGGTGTGTGATGCAGCTGGTAGCCGCTGCGGGCGGCACGCTGCTCCAGCTGGCACAGCATTTTTTCGGCAATGGCGCACAGGCTGTCGTCGGCCAGCGGACGGAATACGATCATCTCGTCCAGACGGCCTGCCAGCTCTGGCCGGAACCACTTTTTTGCCTCCTCAATGGCCTGCGCAGACTGCTTTTCAAACACGGCTTCGCTGCCCGCCGCAAAGCCCAGCGGCGTGCTCTGACCCGCCAAAAAACGTGCGCCGAGGTTTGAGGTGAGCAGTACGATGGTGTTACGGAAATCCGCCTTGCGGCCCATGGCATCGGTCAGCTGGCCATCTTCCAGTATCTGCAAAAGGATGTTCTGAATATCCGGGTGTGCCTTTTCGATCTCGTCAAACAGCACCACACTGTAAGGGCGGCGGCGCACTGCTTCGGTCAGCTGTCCGCCCTCGTCATGGCCCAGATAGCCCGGCGGCGCACCCAGCAGCCGGGCAGCGGTGTGCTGCTCCTGATACTCCGACATATCAAATTTGAGCAGGGCTTTTTCGCTGCCGAACCAGCTGACCGCCAGCGCCCGGGCAAGAGCCGTTTTGCCCACTCCCGTAGGGCCAAGAAACAGCATGGCACCCATGGGCCGGCCCGGCTCGCCAAGACCGGTGCGGCTGCGCCGGATGGCACCTGCCACCGCAGCCACAGCCCGGCTCTGGCCCACGATCTCGGCGTTGAGACGTTCTTCCAGCTTGTCCAGCCGTTCCCGCTCCTGCTCCCCTACCCGCTCCACCGGCACACCGCTGGCCTGCGCCACCACATGGGCGATATCGTCCGGCATCAGCGTGGGCTTTGACTGCTTTGCCTGCTCGGCCCGGATGCGTGCCGCCGCACAGGCTTCGTCCACAAGGTCGATGGCCTTATCCGGCAGAAAGCGCCCCGGCAGATACCGCACCGAAAGCTCCACCGCAGCCTGCAGCGCTTCCGGCGGAAGGCAGACATTGTGGTAGCACTCATAGCGCGGCGCAAGCCCGTTGAGGATATCCAGCGCCTGCGCAGGCGTAGGCTCCTCTACCTGCACCTTGCCGAAACGGCGTTCCAGTGCGGCATCCTTCTGGATGTGGGTGCGGAACTCTTCGGTAGTGGTGGCGCCGATAATTTGTATCTCGCCCCGGGCCAGCACCGGTTTTAAGATGCTGGCAGCATCGATGGCACCCTCCGCTGCACCGGCACCCACGATGGTGTGGAACTCATCTACGAACAGAATAGCGTTGCCGTCCCTCACCAGCTCTTCCAGCAGGTTCTTGAACCGCTCCTCAAAGTCACCGCGGTATTTGGTGCCCGCCACAAGGCTGGCCATATCCAGTGCCAGCAGACGGCGGCCCTTGAGCGCACGGGGCACGCGATCCGTGGCAATGCGCTGGGCCAGCCCTTCGGCAAGGGCGGTCTTGCCCACGCCCGGCTCCCCCACAAGGCAGGGGTTGTTTTTCTGACGGCGGCATAAGATCTCCACCATGCGGTCCAGCTCTGCTTCCCGGCAGAACACCGGGTCCAGTTCCCGTTCCGCAGCACGACGGGTCAGATCCCGGCAGTACTTATCACTGGCGCGGCTGCCGCGCGGCGCACTGACCGTGGTCCGCGTCTGATACGGCAGTACGAACTGCCCGGACAGCTGGCGGCACTCCCGCACGGCATCTGTGAGCTGCACGCCCATGGATGCCAGCAGGATGCCTGCTGTGCAGCCGTCATCCTCCAGCATGGCGCAGAGCAGATGTTCCGGTTCGGCCCGGTTCAGGTGCGCGTTCTGTGCCCCGATGATGGCGTAATCCATGGTGCGCTTGAGGTCCGGCGCAAGGGCGTAGCGATCCAGATGCAAAGCCGGTGCGCGGCGGCTCTCGGCCAGCTGACGGCGCACCTCCGGTTCCCGGATCTGCTTGCCCTCCAGAAACCGTGCTGCCGCCCCGTGATCCTGCTGCAGGATCGCCAGCAGCAGGTGGCCGGTATCGGCTTTTTCGCAGCCAAGGTTCCCGGCAAGCTCTACCGCACTGCGCAGCAGCTGATCCGACTCGTGCGAAAAGCCCTTGTACCCGCCAAAGCCAAGTTTTTCCCAAATACTCATTTGCCCGCTCCTTGCTGATGAAATTCGTTTTCACAAGAAGTATAGCCCCGAAGCACAGAAAAAAATCATCTCTTTCTGTCGGGATGGGAAAACAAAAAGGAGATACCCGCAGGCATCTCCCCTTCGCTGTTTGATTTTTCAGTCCATTTCGGCCAGAGCCTTTTTCAGATTCTTGGCGATCTGATCCGGGCAGCTGGTATTGCGGAAACCGCAGAGCGTGCCCTCCATGCGGTCGATCACATCTTCGGCCTTCATGCCCTTGACCAGACGGCAGATGCCCTTCAGGTTGCCGTTGCAGCCGCCAATGACCTCCATGGACGCAATGGTGTGGTCATCGTTCAGCACAAAGTTGGTCTGCTTGGAACAGGTGCCGCTGTTCGGGAAGCTGAATTCCTTGCTCATAGTTCAAAATCCTCTCTTTTTGACAGAAATCCCGACGAAGATCGTCTGTTTCTATTATAGAGCAGCGTGCCGGAATGTCAATGTGACCGGGTCACACATCAATACCGCGGCGCTTGTGGGCCAACTCCAGAATGCGGGCCACCTGATCGTCTGCCGTGGTACAGGTACCCACCGGGTGCGGCACCTTATGGTTTGCGCCGTGGAAGTCCGTACCGCCGGTATGGATCAGCCCATACTGCTCACACAGAGCAGCACACTCGGCCCTGTACTCCGGGCTGTTGCGGGGGTGCTCCACCTCAATGCCATCGATGATGCCCTCTTTGGCAAGCTGACGCACCAGCGGCATGCTCTTGTAAACGGTCGGGTGTGCAAATACCAGCACCGCACCGGCAGCTTTCGCCGTGGCGATCACTTCCTGCACCGAGGGATATTTTACCTGATGCAGCACCACGCCGCGCGGCTCCCAGCCAAAGAGATAACTGTACAGCTTGCCGTACACAGCATCGCACAGCCCCAGCTGGTGCAGCGCTTCCATAATGCCGCTTTTGAACAGTACACCGCTGTCCTTTGCGTATTCCAGCGCCTGTTCCGTGCGGAACTGCGGATACAGCGCTTCGATCTCCTTTGCGCTTTGCAGGCCGCACTCGTTGCGGCGCTGTCGCAGGATGTCGCAGTGCTCCTTCAGTTCCCGGCTTTCCGGGTCCGGGAAGTAGCACAGCAGGTGCACGCGATGCTTATGCTCATGGTCATAGCCGGTCAGCTCGGTGGCCGGGAGCAGGCGCACGCCGTCCTGCACAGGGTGCTCATAGCAGTAGTTTACGCTGAGCAGGGTGTCATGGTCGGAAATGGCCATGGTGTCCAGCCCCGCCCGCGCCGCCATGAGCGGCAGGCGGTGGATGGGCACAGAGCCATCGGAACAGGTGGAATGGTTGTGAAGATCGCCGGGCATGGAAAATGAACCTCCCAAGAAAGCCAGAGAAAGGCTTCCCCCAAAGAGGAAGCCTTCTATCCTATCAGTGCTTATAGAAATTGATCAGGCAGCCGTCGGCCAGGATCTTGCGCTCGTCGGCGGTCAGCGGGGCCATGTACAGGCTGAACTCCTTTGCGGTGTCGCCCAGCACATAGGCCTTGATGTCCTGCAGGTCGCCCTTGAGGGCCTCGCGGACATTCGGGATAAAGACATAGTCGCCCAGACCGAAGGGCGTTGCGCCCACCAGCTGCAGCGGCAGCATGCCCCAGTTGATCAGGTTGGAGCGGTAGCGCTTGGTGGCGTACTCGGTAACGATGTTGGCACCGGCCCCCAGCACACGCTGGCAGCTGGCCGCCTGCTCGCGGGCAGAACCATCGCCGGGCTTGACGGCAAAGATGGTGGATGCGATCTGCACATCGTTCCAAGTCAGGTTTTCGCAGCCGGGCACCTTGTGCAGCTGGGCCAGCACCTCGGCGCTGCCCTCGCCTGCACGGCGGGCCTTTTCTTCGGCCTGCACGGCCTTGGCACGGCCCACATACTCCGGGTCCTTGCGGCTGAGGGTGAACTCGGCCAGGCCCAGAGGATTGGAACGGTAAGACGAAGTCTCACCGGAGGGGATCAGCTCGTCGGTGGTGGTGACAGGGTCGGTGATGTAAGATGCCACCTTCAGCAGCAGGTTATCGCCCAGCGGTGCAATTTCGGGCCAGTCCTTGATGTTGGGGCCAAGCTTGAGCAGGGCATCGTAATCGCCCTTGCCAAAGCCCTGATACACGCGGGTATCGTAGCTGGAAGGATCGTACTGATACTCCGGCACGGTGGGATCATAGTCGATATCGGTAGCCGGGGTCAGAATGCCGCCGTTGGCCGTGGTGGCCGCAATGCTGCGGGCATCCATCAGTGCCACACCGGAAAGCTGGCCGTTGCCGGGCTTGGATCCTTCGCGGCTGGGGAAGTTGCGGGTGGTATGGCGGATAGACAGCGCGCCGTTGGCGGGCACGTCGCCTGCGCCGAAGCAGGGGCCGCAGAACGCAGTGCGGACGGTGGCACCGCTGGCCATCAGGTCGTGGATGACTCCGGTGCGCACCAGTTCCATCATGATGGGCTGACTGCCGGGATACACGCTCAGGGCGTAGTCACCGCAGCCGCCGGTGTGGCCCTTGAGGATGGAGGCAGCTTCATAAATGCTGTCGTACAGACCGCCTGCGCAGCCTGCGATCACGCCCTGATCCACACGCAGTTTACCGTTCTCGATCTTGCTGCACAGGTCAAGGCTGACATCCTTGCGGCCGATCAGCTTCTGCACATCCTGCTCGCAGGCATGGAGAATATCCTCAAGGTTTGCGTTCAGCTCTTCAATGGTAAATGCATTGGAGGGATGCATGGGTAGTGCGATCATGGGGCGGATGGCAGAAAGGTCTACCTCTACCACACCGTCGTAATAAGCAAGGTCGGCCGGAGCCAGCTTCTTATAGTCGGCGGCACGGCCATGCACCGCAAGGAATTTCTGCGTCGTTTCGTCGGTTTCCCAGATGGAGGACAGGCAGGTGGTCTCGGTGGTCATGGCATCGATGGCGTTGCGGGTATCCTGACGCAGGGACGCAACGCCGGGGCCGACAAACTCCATCACCTTGTTTTTGACATAGCCGCTCTTGAACAGCTTGCCCACCAGCGCAATGGCCACATCGTGCGGACCGCAGCCTGCAGGCAGAGAGCCGGTGAGATAAATTGCAACAACACCCGGACGGGCCACATCGTAGGTGCGGCCCAGCAGCTGCTTTGCCAGCTCGCCGCCGCCCTCACCAATGGCCATGGTGCCCAGAGCGCCGTAGCGGGTGTGGGAGTCCGAGCCAAGGATCATCTTGCCGCAGCCCGCAAACTTTTCGCGCATGTACTGGTGGATGACCGCCAGATGCGGGGGCACAAAAATGCCGCCGTATTTTTTGGCGGCGGACAGGCCGAAGCGGTGGTCGTCCTCATTGATGGTGCCGCCCACGGCGCAAAGGCTGTTGTGGCAGTTGGTGAGCACATACGGAATGGGGAATCTCTCCAGACCGGACGCACGGGCCGTCTGGATGATGCCCACAAAGGTGATGTCATGGCTGGCCATGGCATCGAACTTGATCTTCAGGTTTTCGGCATCGCCGCTGGTGTTGTGGGCCTGCAGAATGCTGTAGGCCATGGTGCCGGTCTTTGCGTTCTCGATGGCTGCGGCATCAAAGCCCTTTGCTGCCAGTGCGGCGCTTGCTTCGCCGTCTGCAGGCACCCATTCACCGCGGGCATAGTATGCGCCGCCGGTGCTGCACTTGATCATATCCAACATCTCGATTCGCCTCTCTTTTTGTATTTCCCGCCCGCCCTATCTTGCGGGCACTGCCCCAGCAGAGCGGTACGCTGCCCGCTCTGCCCTCTTCTGCCGCGCTGCCAAAGCACGCGGCTGCGGCCCGGAAAGCCGTATCTGAAGGTTATTATACCATGAAACCACGGAAAGAAAAAGCACTTTTTACAAATGAATCGTGAACGGAGGATGAAGAGACGGGCTCCGTGCTTTTTCTTGACAAAGAAGCCATTCTATTGTATTATTATTAGCGTTGTATGCCGCTGTGGTGAAATTGGCAGACACGAGGGACTTAAAATCCCTTTCTGGAGACAGAGTACGGGTTCGACCCCCGTCGGCGGCATAAAAAGACCCCCCAAGCTTACGCTTGAGGGGCTTTTTATTTTGCTTATTTTACACCTTGCCGCCGTGCAGCTCTGCATACATCTTGGAACGGCACTCGGCCACAGCCGGGGTCATGTTCACATAGTGCTTATGCGGGCACTCCAGACGCAGCTCGCTCTCCCAGGTCTCCTCGGTGAGCTGCTTTGCAATGTAGGCCTTCTTCTCTGCGATCGAAGGCAGCTCAATGGCCAGCTGACCATTCAGCACATGCGGCACCAGCAGCTTTTTGACCTTGGTGGGGGTAATGGTGACGGTGCGCTCGATGGCATCGGAGTCCAGATTGACCATCGTGACGGGCTTGCCCGCCTCGATGACTTCATCATCCATGGCGATCAGGTCACACTGGGCCTGACCATTTTCATCGTAGAGGCGCCACGGCATCTTCTTGCCCGGAATGATGGCCTTGCTGGCGGAATCCGAGCACTTCATCTTGGGAGTGTAGCTGCCGTCCGGCTGCTTGACCGCCACCAGCTTGTACACACCGCCGAACACGGGGTCGGAAGCAGAGGTGATCAGGTTTTCGCCCACGCCGTAGGAGTCAAAATGAGCGTGCTCATACAGCTCCATGTTGGCGATCTTCTTTTCGTCCAGACCATTGGAAGCCACCAGCTTGATATAGGGCTTGCCTGCTACATCCAGTGCCTTGCGCAGGCGCTTGGAGCCGCGGGCCAGGTCGCCGGAGTCGATACGGGCGCTCTTGACGCGGCGGTTCGGGTCGTTGGGGTATTTTTCGATGAGGTAATCGTCCAGTTTAATGAGGTTGGGCAGACCGCTCTCCATGATATTATAGGTGTCCAGCAGCAGACTGACCGAATCCGGGTAGGTATCGGCAAAGGCCTTGAATGCATCAAACTCCGTGGGGAAGAACTCGATGAAGCTGTGCGCTACGGTACCCACAGCCTTGACCTCCGCGCCAAACTTCATCTCGGCCAAACAGTTGGCAGTGCCCACGCAGCCGCCCAGAACAGCAGCATATGCACCATCGTTGCCAGCGCTTTCGCCCTGCGCACGGCGGGTGCCGAATTCCATCACGCTGCGGGGCGTGTGGGTGTTCAGGCCGGTGACGCGGGTAGCCTTGGTGGCGATCAGACTGTGGAAGTTCATGGTCTGCAGCAGGTAGGTCTCGATCAGAATTGCGCCCACGAGGTCGCACTCGATGCGCACCATCTGCACATGCGGGTATGCCACCGTGCCCTCGGGCAGAGCGTACATGTCGCCCTTCCACTGATAGGTGCGCAGATACTCGCAGAATTCCTCACTCATGCCCTTGGTGCGCAGCCACCAGATATCCTGTGCATTGAAGTGGTAGTTCAGCAGGAAGCGGGTCAGCTTGCGCTGGCCGGCGCTGATGGAGTAGCCCTGAGCATCCGGGTTCTTGCGGAAGAACATATCAAACACCAGCGTGGTGTCCTTGAATCCGTGCAGGAACAGGCAGTTTGCCATTGTAAATTCATAAAAATCCACGACCATTGCGGGGTTGTCGTAGTCCTCATCTGGAATATAAGGCACAACCTTGATTTCGTCCATGAATAGTATCCTCTCTTCTTTACACCCGACAAAGGCTCCTTGCTGTCCCCTGCCGTTCTGACCTGTGGGAAGGTTTGCGCGCCTGCCTGTCTTGACAGTGCGTTTCTATCATGATATCACCAAACGCAGAGCGGTGCAAGCATTTTTGAAAAATCCCGGTCGATTTCCGGTAAGAAAAAGCCGCCCATACACAAACAGCATGGGCGGCTTTCAGAACAAACGTGTTAACCGTTGATGATATTGGGGGTAGCATTCTTCAGCACAACGTCGTGGCTGCCGCCCTCAACGATGGAGGTAGAGGAAACCACGGTCAGCTTTGCTTTCTGCTGCAGCTCCGGGATGGACAGAGCGCCGCAGTTGCACATGGTGCTCTTGACCTTGTACAGAGTGGTCTGCACACCGTCAGCCAGAGGGCCGGCATAGGGCACGTAGCTGTCCACGCCTTCCTCAAAGCTCAGCTTGCTGGAACCGCCCAGATCGTAGCGCTGCCAGTTGCGGGCACGGTTGGAGCCTTCGCCCCAGTACTCCTTCATATACTGGCCGTTGATGCGCACCTTATTCGTGGGGCTTTCGTCAAAGCGGGCAAAGTAGCGGCCCAGCATCACAAAATCCGCACCCATGGCCAGTGCCAGCGTGATGTGGTAATCGTGGACGATGCCGCCGTCGGAGCAGATGGGCACGTAGATGCCGGTCTCCTTATAGTACTCATCGCGGGCCTTTGCCACCTCGATGACAGCGGTAGCCTGACCACGGCCAATGCCCTTGGTCTCGCGGGTGATGCAGATAGAACCGCCGCCAATGCCGATCTTCACGAAGTCTGCACCAGCCTCGGCCAGGAAGCGGAAGCCCTCGGCATCCACAACGTTGCCTGCGCCCACCTTGACGGTATCGCCGTAGTGCTCACGGATCCAGCCGATGGTGCGGCTCTGCCACTCGGAGTAACCCTCGGAAGAGTCGATGCACAGCACATCCACACCGGCATCCACCAGTGCGGGCACGCGCTCAGCGTAATCGCGGGTGTTGATGCCGGCACCCACCACATAGCTCTTGTTCTTATCCAGCAGTTCGTTGGCGTTCTTCTTGTGGGAGTCGTAGTCCTTGCGGAACACCATATACTTCAGGTTGCCCTCGGCATCCACCAGAGGCAGGGTGTTGATCTTGTTATCCCAGATGATGTTGTTGCAGTCGTGCAGGGAGGTGTTCTCCGGTGCAGTGACCAGCTTTTCAATGGGAGTCATGAAGGTGGTGACAAGGGCATCATCCGGAGTGTGGTTGATGCGGTAGTCACGAGATGCAACAATGCCCAGCAGCTTGCCGCCCGGCGTACCATCGGCAGTGACGGCAATGGTGGAGTGGCCGGTGCGCGCCTTCAGCTCCAGCACATCGTGCAGGGTGGCAGTGGGGGCCAGGTTGGAATCGGACACGACATAACCGGCCTTGAAGCTCTTGACGCGGCGCACCATAGCGGCCTCGTTCTCAATGCTCTGAGAACCGTAGATGAAGGACACGCCGCCCTGACGGGCCAGTGCAATGGCCAGCTTATCGCCAGAGACCGCCTGCATGATGGCGCTGATCATGGGAATATTCATCTGCAGGGGGCACTCCTCCTCGCCCTTGCGGTACTTGACCAGCGGGGTCTTGAGGCTGACAGCTGTGGGGATATTCTCTGCAGAGGAATAGCCGGGGATCAGCAGATATTCACCGAAAGTGCGGGAAGGTTCTTTATAGAAATAAGCCATGTTCAAACTCCTTTTCTCTTAACGCATCAACATCAATCGGATTCATGTTTGCAACCTATAAATTGATTGTATATACTGTACCACAAAGCCAGCCGGAATACAAACCCCCGCCGCGCCAAACTTTGTAAATGTCCTTTGCAGAAAAACAGGCAAATTGCCCACCAAAATGGCGTAAGGTCATACTTTCCCGCATGAGAAGCCGGTTTTTGCGTGATTTATGGATGCAAAAAAGCTCGTCCAGAACGGACGAGCTTTTTTGCACACGAAGCGGGATACCGCCTGTGCGGCACATGGATCACGACTGTGAAGGAGAACAGCCGGAGGAGGAGAACCTGTGCCCGATATCCCAAAAAAACAAGAAGAAAAAGATTTCACACTCAGCAGGGTCGTTCGCCCTTGCTGTAACCATATTGTAACTCTTTTGAAACCATTTTGCAATAGGGTTTTGTAATTTTTCTGTAATTTCTTTTGTTAACTTTTTGTAGACACATATAAAACCCCTGCCAGAGAATTTCCGGCAAGGGCTTTGCAGATCATTCTTTATTTTCTTAATAGCACTTTTTGCAAGCAGTGAAGCCTTCCGCTTTTGCTTTCGATAATGTAACCTTTTCCGGGTCTTTCATATTGCTGCAGGTAGACTTGCTGTGATATTTTTTGCCGCCGTGCGTTGGGATCCAGACCATCTGCTCCGTCTTTTTGCCGGCAGAAATGGTCTGAACGGCTGCAGTGGACGGCTTGCAGGCCGCAGTCTGTACACTGGCGGCAGATGCCGCCGGGCACAGCAGACTGAAGCACAGTACCAGAACGGCCGCAAGGACTCGGAGATGTTTTTTCATTTGTTTTATCCTCCTTTGGACAACGAGAAGATCCTTCTAATAAAAGAGTACTCCCTGTTCCTCAGAGGATGCAATTCTCAAAATGCGCCGTTTTTTCTGCACAGGTGACGTTTTTTGCATTGCTCGCTTATTTTCAGCTAAAAGCGGCGCAGCGGTTCTCTTGAGAGATCAACGATTTACACGTTTGTCTTTCCCACCTCCAGATAGCACTCAAAGCTGGTCTGGCCGTTGTGCTTTCCGATCACATACCAGCCATCCGCCGATGGGGCATAAAACACCTCTGCCGTTTCTCCCATCGGGATCTCGCGGTGGTAGTTGATAGAAGCAAAGGTCACGGGGCCTTTGCGCATCACTTCCAGCGGCAGCGCATCGCAGACAAGGTCCAGATAGAATGCGTTGTTCAAATGGCCGTTCAGATCGCACTGGGAATAATGCACCGTCCACTCCCCTGCGCTAGTCAGACCATCCTTGCACTTGTGCAGCTGCAAAGGCAGCTCGTCCTCCACCGTATCGTTCCAGAAATTCTCCACCGTCCAGCCCGGCTCCCGCAGGATACGGCCCTCGGCAAGGCTTGCCACGATCCAGCGGCAGTCCACCATAGCCACCTCTTTGCCCTCGGCATCGGTCAGGGTGGTGATGCGTTTGACGGAACCGTGTTTGCTGACCTGCGCCCGGGAGGTAAGGGTCAGCGTTTCGGCACGCTGCGGCACGCGGTCAAATTTCAGGGCCTGCTTGCCCACCAGAAAGGTCACACCGCGATCTTTGAAGAACTGGTCATCCATACCAAAGGCGCGGGCGTGGTCTGTCGAAATCTGCTCCACATAGCGCAGCAGGGCGCTGGGCTTGAGCAGGCTGCGGAAGTCGGCATCTGCGTTCATGACTGTCATGGTCTCGGTGTAAAAGAACTGTTCCATGGTTTTTCCTTTCTATAAAAAGAGACCACTGCACGTTGTTCTGTGCAGCAGCCTCCTTTGCGTTTAATACTGATTGCGGTTGCGCCTGCGGACCTTGCGCCAGATGTTAAAGCAGGCCAGCGCTACCATGGCTGCCAGCAGCGCAAGGAACAGCAGACTGCTGCCACCCTCGTCGTAGCTCTTCATTTCGCTCCACTTCACGTCCAGCTCGCTGTTCACATCGTCGCTCAGGGCAGTGAACACCTTTTCCTTGGCGGCTTTCTCTTCCGGCGGATAAGCGATCTCGCTCTCCTTCAGGTCCTCGTCCAGCACCTCCCACACATCCTGCATGGGGGTGGTGTAGCCGATGTACTCGGCGTTTGCCTTGCCGATGTCCGTCTCACACATGAAGTTGATGAACATTTCCGCAGCTTCCTGATGTTCACTGGCAGCAGGAATGGTCATGCAGTCCACGGAAAGCACGCTGCCTTCCTCCGGGAACACCCATGCAAGGTCGGGATTATCGTCGATCATGGTGATGGCATCGCCGGAGTAGTACACACCGACGGCTGCCTCGCCGCCGATCATCTTATCAAAGATCTCGTCCATGACGTAGGCCTGCACCAGCGGTTTCTGAGCCTTCAGCTCTTCCACCACCTCATCCACCTCTTCAGTGGACTGCGGGTTGATATCGTGGCCGCTCTTAAAAGCAGCAATGGCGTAGGCATCGCGGCTGTTGTTGAACATCAGGATATTGCCTGCGTACTGCTCGTCCCACAGGTCGGCCCAGCTGGTGGGCGCTTTGTCCACCATGGTGGTGTTATAAATGATGCCGGTGGTGCAGAGCATATAGGGCACGGTGTAGGCATTCTGCGGATCGTAATCCGGATCCACGTATTCCTGATCGATCTTTTTGAAGTTCGGGATATTGTCGTAGTTCAGAGGCTTGAGCATCCCCTCAGCGATCATTTTTGCCACCATGTAATCCGACGGAATGACCACATCGTAGTTGGCTGCGCCGGACTTGAGCTTTGCGTACATGGACTCGTTGGAGTCGAAGGTGGTGTAGTTCACCTTGATGCCGGTGAGCTTTTCAAAGGCCGCCACCACGTCCACGCTGTCGTCCGAGCCGTTGGAGATGTACTCGCCCCAGTTATAGACATTGATGGCCACGTTCTGGCCCTTGAAGCGGGTCCAGTCGTAATCGTCCGACACCGAGACATCCTCGGTCACCTCAATGGTGCCGGCGGCAAAGGCGGGCATTGCACAGCAGACCGTCATTGCCAGCGCCAGCAGCAGCACAGCAAAACGTTTCATCACACGCCCTCCCCTCTCAGCGCCTTCTGGTCGCGGCGGTAGCTGCGGCTCTCCATTGCGTTGGAGATCAGAATGATGCACAGAATGACCACGAACATGATGGTGGACAGCGCATAGATCTCCGGGCTGACCTTTTTACGGGTCATGGAGTAGATGGCGATGGGCAGCGTTTCCACCGTGCCGCAGTTGAAATAGGAGATCATGAAGTCGTCGATGGAATAGGTCAGGCAGATGAGGAATGCCGACAGGATGGCCGGGCTGATCTCCGGCAGGATGACCTTGAAGAAGGCCTGCTTGGGGTCGCAGCCAAGGTCGAGTGCTGCCTCATATAGCTTGATATCCAATTGCTTGAGCTTGGGCGTGACGTTGAAGATGACATACGGCACATTGAACGCGATATGCGCAATGAGCAGCGTCGGGAAGCCCATGATGGTATCCGGCAGCCAGGAGACACCCCCGGCAAAGCGCTGGTAGGCCACGAACAGCAGCATGAGCGAGATGCCGGTGATGATCTCCGGGTTGACCACCGGGATATAGGTGATGTTGGTGACGACAAGGCGGCTCCCGCGGCCCATGGACGCAATGCCCAGACTTGCCGCTGTACCCAGCACAGTGGCAATGACCGCAGAGATCAGAGCCACTTCCAGTGAGACCAGCAGCGCATTCAGGATGGAGGAGTTGTGCAGCAGGCTGGAGTACCACTTGAGGGTAAAGCCGGTGAAGAGCGAATAGCCCTTGGACTGGTTAAAGCTGAATACGATCATGTATGCAATGGGCAGGTACATGAAGCAGAAAAACAGCACGATATAGACGCGCTGCATCAGGCGCAGATGTTTCGTTTTCATCAGGACACGCCCTCCATTTCATCTTCATCAAAGCTGGAGGTGAAGCTCATGCACAGCAGCACAATAATCATCAGCACAAGGCTCATGGCAGAACCCACGTTCAGGTTGTAACTGTTGCCAAGGAACTGCATCTCGATCAGATCGCCAATGAGCAGGTTGGAGCCGCCGCCCAGCATACGGCTGATAACAAAGGTGGACACCGCCGGGACGAACACCATGGTGATGCCGGTGCTGATGCCGGGCACGCTCATGGGGATGAGCACCCGGAGAAGGGTCTTGGTGGTGGAAGCGCCCAGATCCTGCGCAGCTTCCACCAGGCTCTGGTCGATCTTGGTCATGCTGGTGTACAGCGGCAGGATCATATAGGGCACATAGTTATACACCATGCCCAGCACCACCGCACCGGAGGTGTTGAGCATATTGAAGGGGCCAAGGCCGAACACGCCCAGAACGGCGTTCACCGGGCCGTTGATGCTGAGCAGGCCCATCCATGCGTAGGTGCGCAGCAGAAAGTTCATCCACATGGGCAGCATGACCAGCATGAGCATGATGTGCTGCTTGTTCACCCGCAGGCGGGAAAGAAAATAGCCCACCGGGAACGCAATGACCAGACAAATGACCGTGGCAATGAGTGCCAGCAGCAGGCTGCGGGCAAACACCGAGCCGTAGCCGCTGATGGAGGTGAGGTTATCCAGCGTGAAAGCTCCGTTTGCATCCGTAAATGCATAGTACACCACGATGATCAAAGGCACCACTGTGAACAGCGTCATCCATACAAAGTACGGATAGGCCAGCTTTTTATCGTAAATCTTCATCATTGCGGCTCACCCCTCTGAACGCGCCATAATGTGGATCTCGTTGGGGCCGATGCGCATACCAATGGTCTCACCGGGGGTGCAGGCGCGGGTGGAATGGATCAGCCATTCGCGGCCCTCGCACTCCACATGCATCTCAAAGTGGACACCCTTGAAGATGACATCGTTCACAACGCCGACAAGCTGGCCTTCCACAGGAGAGACCACCTCGATATCCTCGGGGCGCACCACGACCTGCACGCTCTGCTCGCGGGCAAAGCCGCGGTCCACACAGGGGAAGTCCACGCCGGAGAAGGACACCAGAAAATCCCGGTGCATCACGCCGTCCACAATGTTGGAATCGCCAATGAAGTCTGCAACAAAGGCATTCTTCGGCTCATTATAAATATCCTCCGGCGTGCCGATCTGCTGCACCTTGCCGCCGTTCATGACCACGACGGTATCGGACATGGTAAGGGCTTCCTCCTGATCGTGGGTGACATAAATAAAGGTAATGTTCATTTCGCGCTGCAGGCGCTTCAGCTCCAGCTGCATCTCCTTGCGCAGCTTGAGGTCCAGTGCGCCAAGGGGTTCGTCCAGCAGAAGGATCTCCGGCTCGTTCACCAGACTGCGGGCGATGGCCACGCGCTGCTGCTGGCCGCCGGACATCTGGCTGATGCTGCGGCGCTCGAAGCCTTTCAGGCCAACAACTTCCAGCATGTTGCGCACCTTGCGGCGGATGGTCTCTTCGTCCATCTTTTTGAGCCGCAGACCGAAGGCCACATTCTCGAACACGTTCAGGTGCGGGAACAGTGCGTATTTCTGAAAAACGGTGTTCACCGGGCGCTTATAGGGCGGCACGCCGGTAATGTCCTCACCTTTCAGCAGCACTTTGCCGGAATTGGGTTCCAGAAAACCTGCAATCAGACGCAGGGTGGTGGTTTTGCCGCAGCCGGAAGGGCCCAGCAGCGTTACGAACTCTTTGTCATGGATGTCGAGGTTCAGCCCATCCAGAATGCGCTGACCGTCAAATTCCACTACGATATCCCGCAGTGAAACGATCACCGAGTTGTCCATTTTTTACTTTATCCTCCTTGTAACTCAGATACGAAAAAAGACAGGGCCATGCCCCATCCCTCGTACCAGGGCGACCCAGCCCCGCACAACATCCATGACGACCGGAGAACCTGCAAAAGCAGGCTCTTATATTGCGCAGTTATTCTGCCCTGTCTCGTCTATCTTAATCAATCTTTGCTGAAATGTCAATCACTCTGCCAATGTTTGCCGAAGCTTTACACGCCGCAACAAAAAACATGCGCCGCAGCGGGCTTTCCGCATACGGCGCACAAAGGTTTTTATTCAGCTTTTAAGGCAGCGGCCGTTATCAGAAGGGCCTGCACAGTGTCAAGGTCAACCGCATAGACGGAACTGTCCCCCTCCACCATCATCCAGCAGCCGTCTGCATTTTCGGCGTAGTGGATGGTCACGGTCCCATCGGCAGAGGCGGCCCGCACCGTTGCAAGCGGTGCAGCAAAGCCATAGGCCGAAGGGTCGGCATCCGTGATTTGTGCGGTCACATAGCCTGCCAGAGCAGAGAGGATGCTCTGCACCTTGCTGTCGTCCAGATCGGCAGAGGGTTCATCGGCCAGCCGCCACACGGTCTGATAGGTAGTGGAATCGGCCGCACTTTCCGAGGAATCGCTCTCCGCTTCCGCAGGCTCAGAGACTGCATTCAGTGCAAGGGTGCCGCTGCCCGTCGTAATGGAAACACTTTCCAGCGCGGAGGCTGTCAGTTCCGCCGGGTTGAACGCGCCAAAAAGGTCTGCTTTGGTCAGCTCAAAGCAGGCCGCCTTGTTGCCAGAAACGGTGTACACGGCATCGTCCCCTGCCTTCTGCACGTACAGATCTCCTGTGACCGGGTTCTCGGTGCCAAAGGCAAAGGTGTTCGTCTCGCCTGCCGCCGTCACCGTGACCGTAACAGCCGGATCGGCAAGGCCGTAGTCCTCGCCGGGCTGAGCCGTGAGCTGACGTTTGGCGTTCAGGGATGCCAGCGCCGTGACCATGGTATTGCAGGCAGATGCATCCAGATGATAGTCCGGGTCATCCGCCAGCGTCCAGCTGCCGGAATCGTAATTCAGGGCAAGCGTTTCGCCGCCATAGGCATACCGGATGCTGGTCACATCGCCCGCCGCAAAAGAAGAAAGCAGGATGCTGCCCTCTGCGGCGGCGCTGGAAGCAGCTTCTTCTGCGGCATTGCTGCGGCTGACAAACCACAGCAGCCCGCCCAGCACAAGCACCAGCACCAGAAGCACCGCAAGGGTGCGCTGTTTTGTTTTCATGGCAGTGCCCCCTTACCTGCGGCGGCGCAGCAGCACCACCACAGCACCTGCAATGAGCACTGCTGCGGGCAGCACGAATACGAACACCATGCCCAGCGTCATGGATGCGGAAGCCGGGACCGTGATGGGTGCAGCTTCCAGTGCTTTGGTGTCGATGAGCAGGCTCTGCCCTACCAGCGAAGCGGCACAGCCCTGCAGGAAGGTCAGGTTGCCTGGGATGGACTGGTACACCTGCTCGTTGTCCATGTTGGGGCAGCCGATCCAGATTACCTCGGCACCGGTGGAGTCATTGCGCGCCCATACGGCCAGCGAGAACGGGCCGTCGGTATCGCCGGCTTCCTTTGCGGAAGAAGAGCTGGCATCAAAGTCCTGCTTGCTGTAGGCATCCTCGGTGGTGTTCAGCAGAGCTTCTGCCGTAACGCCGTCCGTCTCGGAAATGGTGATGCCCTGTGCCACCGAGAGCATCACATGGGTGCTCTGGTTCACGCCGTCCAGCGCGGTGCTTTCGTCGGCGGCCGCGTAGTCCGGGAACAGCGAGTACGGGTAGCCGTACAGCGCGTGGCCCGCATCACCCTCCACCACAAGGCCCGGCTCACGCGCAAGGCCGAACTGTGCCATCACTGCATCCAGAGCGGGCGTTTCGGTATAGCCGCTGGTGGTCAGCAGCACCTTGCCGCCGTTTTCCAGATAGGCCTGCAGCTGCGCGATCTCATCCACAAGGCCGTCAGCTGCAAAATCCGAAGCAGGGTCGCTGATGATGAGCAGATCACAGTCCTCCGGGATGGTGCCGGTGAGCAGATCCAGCGGCTGGGCATCGATATTCTGCGCCTTGAGCGCCTCGGTCAGCGAGGAGGTAAGCGCCTGCTCGCCGTGGTTGGTGGTGTAGTAGGCATGACTTTCTGCTGCGGCAGTCAGCTTGTAGATGGCAGAGCTGATCTGCTTTTCGCCGCCAAAGGTCACGTTGGCAGCGCCGGTGGTGTAGTAATCGGAGTAATCGTACTCGTAAAGTTCGGCGGCGTTCAGCACCTCGCTGTTCTCACCGCTGACCACGATCAGACTGCCGGTGGATGCATTCTCTGCGCCGTACTGCGCTGCAAAGGTCGGGTAAAGCGCCGGGTCCTTCTGCTCCCAGTGGAAGTGACCGCTCTCGTCGGCGTAGTGATCCAGCAGCTTGGTGATAATGGCATCCTCGCTGCCGGTCTCACAGAGATAATAAACGGTCACGTCCTGATCCAGGCTCTGCATCAGCTGCCTGGAGCTGTCGCCCAGCGTGTACATTTTGGCGGCAGAGAGGTCGAACTCGGTGTATTTTTTCGGGATGGCCCCCACCAGCAGGTTGATCAGCACGGCCAACACGATGGCTGCTGCCAGAATGGCCGTAGAGTACAGCCCATTGCGGAACACCTTGCCGTTTGCGGAGGAAGAAAATTTGAAATTTTTCATGTTGTTCCCCTCCCCTCAGTTCCAGCGGCGCTTTTCCAGCCCCTGCGCCGTGAAGAACAAAAACAGCATGGTCACGGTCAGGTAGTACACCAGCGTCGGGATGGAAAAGCTGTTGTTGACAAACTCTTCAAACGGCGTGAACAGGCACAGCCCGCTGAGCACCGCGCTGAACGCTTCGGTCAGCCAGCTGCTCTGCAGCAGGAACAGTGCCGTCAGCACCACACAGCAGCCCGCAAAGGTCAGGCAGCCCAGCGTAAAGCTGCGGGTACGCAGGCCTGCCACCACACTGAGCACTGCCGCAATGGCGGTGAACAGGGCCAGCGCCACTGCGCTGCCTGCGGTGAACATGCTGCGCAGGCTGGGCATCATGTAGGCCAGCAGCAGTGCGGCAACACCTGCCACCGCAGCAATGATCTGATTCTCGGTCAGGCTGGAAAGAAACACGCCAATGGCAATGGCGGCGCAGCCCATGAGATAATAGCACAGCAGCGCGGCCAAGTTTGCCAGCGTGGCCGTGCCGGTGGCACCCAGTGCGGCCAGTACAAGGATCATGACCGCATCGGCAAGGCACGGCAGTGCAAAGATGACGCACAGGGCAAAGAATTTGCCCAGCACGATCTCCCACACAGACACCGGGCTGGTAAGCAGCAGCTGATCGGTGCGGGTGCGGCGTTCCTCTGCAAAGGAGCGCATGGTGAGCACCGGGATATACAAAAGCAGCACAAACGTGGTGCGGCAAAGCGTGTAATAGCCAAAATCCGTCAGGCCGTAGCCCAGATTCAGGGCAACAAAATAGATAGCCGTTGCCGCCAGCATAAAGGCGGTGAGCACATAGCCGATCATGCCATGAAAACTGCTGCGGACTTCGCGTTTGAAAATGGCGGTCATTCCGTTTTCTCCTCCCCTTCATCCGATGGTGTTTCAGACTCGTTTTCGGTCAGTGCAAGGAACACTTCCTCCAGCGTCCTGTTTTCCGCTGCCAGCGCCAGCACCGTGCATCCGGCCTGCGAAAGGGCGCGGGACACCTCGGCGCGGCGGTCAGAAGCATCGGCACTTTCTGCGGTAAAGGTCACCTGTCCGTCGGCCTCGGATTCGATCTCCACCTTGCGGATGCCCGGAATGGAGCCGACTGTTTTCAGCACGGTCTGCCCCCCGCCCAGAGCGGTAGCGCGCAGACGGCTGCCGGGGTTCAGCTTTTCGGCCAGCTGTTCCGGCGCACCCACCGCCACCAGATGCCCCTTGGAAAGGATCAGTACCTGACTGCACACTGCCTGCACCTCGCTGAGGATGTGGCTGGACAGGATGACCGTGTGGCTTTTCCCCAGCTCCCGGATCAGTCTGCGGATCTCGATGACCTGTGCAGGGTCAAGGCCCACGGTAGGCTCGTCCAGAATGATGAGCTGCGGCGCGCCCAGCAGTGCCTGCGCAATGCCCACGCGCTGGCGGTAGCCCTTGGACAGACTGCGGATGAGCCGGGGCAGCACCTCTTCCAGCCCGGTGCGGCGGGCAGCTTTGCGCACCTGTTCTTTGCGGTCGGCCTTCTTTTTGATGCCTTTCAGCTCTGCAGCAAAATCCAGATATTCCTGCACCGTCATTTCCGGGTAGAGCGGCGGCTGCTCGGGCAGATAGCCCACACAGGCCTTGGCCTGCTGGGCCTGCTCCGGCAGTCTGAAGCCCGCCACCTTCACTTCACCGGAGGTGGGGGCAAGGTAGCCGGTGAGGATATTCATGATCGTGGATTTGCCCGCGCCGTTGGGGCCGAGCAGGCCGAAGATCTGGCCGTCGCCCACCGTAAAGGACAAATCTTCAATGGCAGGGTGCGTGCCATACTTTTTGCTCAGATGCGATACTTCGATCACAGCAAACGCTCCTTTTTCATCTAGTTCAATGCTGGTATATTTTAGACGGAAAATGTGTAAAAATTAAGACAAACCTGTGGTGGGATGCAAAAAGAATTCTTAAGAATGATTAAGGCCGCCCTTTCATATGCCAAAAAGGCAGCAAAAAAGCACCGTCTCCCGAAGGAAACGGTGCTCAGAAAACCATAATTACTTACGGCCGAAACGCTTGTTGAAGCGCTCAACACGTCCGCCGGTGTCAACCAGCTTCTGCTTGCCAGTGTAGAAAGGATGGCACTTGGAGCAAACTTCGACGTGGATCTCAGGCTTGGTGGAACGAGTCTTAATGACGTTGCCGCATGCGCAGGTGATGGTGCAGTCAACGTAGTTCGGATGGATACCCTGTTTCATTCTTTTCACCTCATTTCTGGTTCTGACTTGTTGGGGCCATATTATAAATGTATGTGCCCATCACAACCTTCAATATCAGCTACCCCGTCGAGCGGCCTTGGAAACGATTGCCTTACTATTATAGCACGATTCCGACAGAATGCAAGAGGGAAAATAAAGTTTTTAGCATACAAAAAGCCCCCTGCACTTTCATGCAGAGGACTTTAACGGTTTTACCTTACGCCGTCAGGCCATCAGTGGATGAACACAGGACCCAGCGGGTTGGTGATGGGGCTGACGTAGCCGCCCAGCAGCTTGGGGATCGCCAGGCTGATGTCGGGCACGAAGGTCAGCAGCAGCAGTGCAATGAACATGCACAGGTAGAACGGCAGGGTCGCCTTGACGACCTTTTCCATCGGGCGCTTTGCAACGGCAGAGCCGATGAACAGCACAGCGCCGACAGGAGGAGTCAGCAGGCCGATGCCGCAGTTCAGAACCACGATGATACCGAACTGGATGGGATCGATGCCGATGGAGGTTGCGATGGGCAGCAGGATGGGAGTAGCGATCAGGATGATGGGAGCCATATCCATGATGCAGCCCAGAACCAAGATGATCAGGTCGATCAGCAGAGCGATGATGTAGGGGTTATCGGTGACACTGGTGATGGCATTTGCAGCCAGATCCGGCACATGCAGCATGGTCAGGCAGTTGCCGAAGACTGCAGAGGTGGCGATCAGGATCAGCACGATGGACAGAGTGTTCACGCACTCATCCAGCGCATGCCAGACACCCTTCCAGTCCAGACCCTTGTAGACGAACACCGACACGAACAGAGAGTAGATAACTGCAATAGCTGCAGACTCGGTAGCGGTGAACACACCGCCAACAACGCCGAACACAACGATGACAACAGCGGCCAGTGCCCAGATGGAAGTGCCCAGCTGCTTAACGAAGCCCTTGATGCTGAACGGAGAGCCCTTGGGGTAATTTTCCTTGACCGAGATGATGTAGGAACCGATCATCAGGACGATGGCCAGCAGAGCGCCGGGCAGATAACCTGCCAGGAACAGGCTGCCGACCGAGATGCCGCCGGCAGTGGTGGCATAAATGACCATGTTGTGGCTCGGAGGAACCAGCAGACCCTCGCAGGAGGAGGTGATGGTAACAGCAGTGGAGAAGTCGGCATCGTAGCCCTGATCGACCATCATGGGGATCATGATGGAGCCGATGGAAGCGGTATCTGCAGATGCAGAACCGGAAATACCGCCGAAGAAGTAGGAAGCAACGATGTTGACCATTGCCATGCCGCCGCGCATCCAGCCCACGCAGGCATCAGCCAGAGCGATCAGCTTTTCAGAAATGCCGCCGGAGCCCATGAGCACGCCCATGGTGATGAAGAACGGCACGGCCATCAGGCTGAAGGAAGAAATGCCCTTGACCATCAGACGGCAGACATCGGTCAGTGCCTGACCCTGCACCATCATGCACAGCACGCTGGAAAGACCAACGGCGTATGCAATGGGGAAACGCAGGAAGATCATTACAAAGAAGCTGACAAGAAGGACAATGATTGCCAGTGTCTGAACTGTCATATTACACTTCCTCCTTTACAAAAATGCTCTTGATGTGGTTGTACAGTGCCTCGATCTCGAAGATGATCATGGCAACACCGGCCAGCGGCACCGGGAAGTACATCCAGAAGCGGCTCAGCCAGGGCATGGACACGTAGAAGCCGCGGCCGCCCAGAGTGGTGGCATAGTTCCAGCCGACCACCATCATGATGACACCCAGAATGCACACGGCAAGATCGGCCAGAATATCCAGCACCTTGACGGCGGTTTTGGGCAGATACACGTCAAACGCAGTCATGCGGATATGGGCACCGCGGCGGATGGCCAGAGCAGCACTCAGCACGGCCATGTAGCTCATGCAGGTCAGCACAACTTCTTCCGACCATGCCGGGTCCGGGATGAACGAGACGTAACGACCGATGACCGACATGGTAGTGATGAGGATATCTGCGATCAGCAGCAGCTTGCAGATAAACAGGACCACTTTGTAGGTGATGTCGTACGCCGGCTTGATCTTATCCAAAGTGGTAAAGATTTTCGGCATATGAATTCCTCCATATAAAAAACCCGGCAGGTCTGCGGGCGTATCCCGTAGTCCCCCGCCGGGCTATGTACTATCTCAGAACAGGAAAGGCTTTTTCAATTATGCCTTCATGTCCAGCAGCTGCTGATACAGCTCAGCCTGATCGGAGGTGTTCTCGCTGATGACCTTAGCGCAGGCCTCCTGCCAGGGTGCCTTGTCGTCAACATCCACAACGTTGCAGCCGGAGCTTCTCAGCTCCTCCAGAACCTTGTTCTCAGCGGTCTCGGACAGGTCTGCATTGAAGGCCTGCGTATCAGCACCAGCCTCCATGATGGCAGCCTGCTGGTTCTCGGTCAGCTTGCCCCATGCGTTATCGGTGATAACAGCCTGAATAGCACCCAGAGTGTGGCCGTCCAGGATCAGGTTGTTGGCAACCTCGGGGAATGCATTGGACTTGTAGTTTGCGATGGGCTGCTCAGCACCATCCACAACGCCGGTCTGCAGTGCGCTGTACAGCTCACCGAAGGAAACGACGGTGGGGTTAGCACCCAGACCCTCGACCATGCCGTTCATAACGGGGTCGTTGGACACGCGCAGCTTCAGGCCCTTGAAATCATCGATGCCAGAAACCGGGTTGACCGTGAAGAAGTGACGGAAGCCCTCTTCGCCGTAGAAGACGCCACGAACGGGCAGGCCCAGCTCCTGAGGCTCGTTCAGGAACTCAGGTGCCAGATCGCTGTTGGCGAAGTTCCAGAAGTGTGCGCGGTTCTCGAAGGTGAAGGGGATGGACAGCAGCTTGGACTTGTTGCAGCCATAGCTGGTCAGTGCGAAAGCGGAGATACGGCTCATATCGATGGAGGTAGAACCGCCCAGAATTGCGTCCAGAACGTCGTTCTCAGAACCCAGAACGCCGGAAGCCTGCACGTCGATGACGACGGAGCCGCCGGTCAGCTCCTCGACCTTCTCCTTGAAGTGGGTAGCGGTCTGGCCAACGATGGTATCCAGCGGGTTGACCTCGGCGTAGACCAGAGTCACCTTGGGATCGTTTGCAGCAGCAGTAGCATCACCAGCAGCAGAAGCTGCGGTGGAAGAAGCTGCGGTAGAGGTGGAAGCAGCAGAATTGCTGGAGCCACCACATGCGGTCAGAGCCAGAGCAGCGGCGGAAACGCCGGCTGCTGCCAGAAAGCTGCGACGAGTGATCTTTTTCATAATAAATCGTCCTCCTTAAATCTCCCGAACGGCCCGGTCTGCACAGGACCCGCATGCCGTTCATTTACTGTACACACTTTAGCAAATTTTTTTAAACGAAACAAGGGCTTTCAAAAAATGTCCTGCTTTTTGAAAGAATGTCAGAATTTCTTTTGTTAAAACTGCCAAGTGCTTTACTTTTTGTTTGTGCACCTTCGCCTAACAGATGGATACATTTCTGTATTCCAGATAGAAGCAAAGCGCTGGATGCCCTTTCCTTTTGGGTTCAGAGCACACAGCGCTTTGCCGGTTCTTTATTCTGTTTTCCTGATTTCTTTGCCCATCTTTTCCGGGCTTTGCTGTGGAGCTTATGCCTGCTGGATGCGGGCGATCAATTCGCCCTGCTGGGCAAACCGATCATACATCGGCTGCACAGCAGCACGGAACCTTGCCTTTTCTTCTTCGTCCAGCTCCGTCACCTCAATGCCTGCTGCACGCAGATCACTTTCCGATTCCGCCTCCTGCTGCGCCCAGATCCTGCGCTCCACCTTGGCGCTCTCCCGGGCACACAGGCGGATGATCTCCGGGTAGCGCTCGTCCAGTGCGGCCAGTTTTTCCATCACAGCAGGGCTTGCAAGCTGCACCTCCGGCACGCGGGTGTGCTCGTCCTTTAAAAAGTAAGGTGCCACCTCGTAGTGACCCATGGCTTCGTAGCTGGGCCAGTTGTTCTCTGCGCCATCGATCTCACCGTTGTGCAGAGCGGCATACACCTTGCTGTACACCACCTTTACCGGCTTTGCGCCGAGGTCGGTGATCATTTCGCTCATCATGTCCGATTCCTGCACGCGGATGGTCAGGCCCTGCAGATCTGCAAGGCCTGTCACCTTCTGCCGGGTGTAGATGCTGCGCACACCGGCATCGAACCAGGAGAGGCCGGTCAGCTCCAGCGACTGCAGCATGGAAAGGAATTCGTCGCCGATGGAGCCGTCCAGCACCCGCCACATCTGGTCGGCATCGGTATAAAGATACGGAAGCTGCAAAACGCTCAGCGCCGGTTCATACTCAGCCAGCTGGCTGAGGGACACACGGGAGAAATCAATGCCGCCGAACTGCATCTGCTGGATCACGCTCTGCTCCGCGCCCAGTTCTCCCCCGCTGTACACCAGCACTTTCACGCGGCCATCGGTGCGCTGGGCCACAAGATCCGCAAAGGCCAGCGCCGCCTGCGTAGTAGGATAATCCTCCGGCTGGTTCTCCGCATAGCGCAGGACCAGTTCCGCCCCCGGCTCGTCCTGCACCGGCTGATGGCCGCAGCCCGCCACCGGCAGTGCCAGCACGGCTGCGCCAAACAGGGCGGTCAGCATCTGACGGCGGGTCACAGTCGGGCCTCCCGTGCAGCCTTGGCCGCTTCCCTGCGGTACTGGGTGGGGGTCATGCCGGTGCGTTTTTTAAAGGTGCGGGCAAAATAGCTGGAATCCTCGTAGCCCACCATGGAAGCTACCTCTGCTGCCGAACGGAACGGGTCGGTGAGCAGCTCCTTGGCAGCGTTGATCCGCAGCTCGGTCAGGCAGTCCAGAAAGTTCATCTTCTGGTACTTCTTGAACTGTGCCGAGAGATACGCCGGGCTGATATGCAGGATCTCGCTCACACTGTCCAGCGAGAGGTCGAACATATAGTTATCCTCCATATACTTGCGCACATGGGCCATGACCAGTGCATTGCGGTCGTTCTCCCCTGCTTCGGCAGCTTCATCCTCCGGATCAGCTTCCGGCTCCGGTTCCACCGGAGCCAGCTCTGCAAGGCGGCGGCCCGCCTCGATCTGACGGATGGCCTTGCGGATGGAAGCTTCCACTTCGTCCGGGTTCACCGGCTTGAGCAGATAATCGCAGGCACCCAGATGCATGGCCTCGTGGGCGTACTGGAACAGACTGTAGGCCGTAACAAAGATCACCTTGCACTCCGGGCGCTGTTCCAGCACGGCGCGGGCTGCATCCAGACCGTTCATACCGGGCATCTCAATATCCATCAGGATCAGGTCTGCGCCCCACAGCACCGCCGTATCCGCTGCCTTGCGGCCGTTCTCGGCAGTCTCGATGGTCACTTCGTGCTCAAAGCGGCGGGCCACGATGTCCGCCAGCGTTTCCCGTTCCAGTGCTTCATCATCCGCGATCAACAGACGAATCATTCCTCAAACTCCTCCTCATTCTCCACCAATGGCAGATACAGCACCACCGCCGTACCGCGTCCCGGATGGGACCGTATCACAAAGCGGCTGTTCCGATCCAGCAGACGCAGGCGGGCCGCAACATTATAAATGCCGATATGCTCCCAGCGCTCACCGGGCTGACTGAGCGCCCCGCGCAGCTGTCGTAATCGATCCGGCTGGATGCCCACGCCGTTATCCACCACGCGGATGCACAGCATTCCCTTCTCCCGCAGAGGGTTCACGCGGATGCGCACCACACCGCCCTCCTCTTTGGGGCAGATGCCGTGCTTGAAGGCATTTTCCACGATGGGCTGTAAAATAAAGGACGGCACCATGGTCTCGGTAAGATCCAGCGAATCGGAAATGCGCCACTCCATACGCACCCGCTCACCAAAGCGGACATGGTAGATGGAGTAATATTCATCCACGATGCGCACCTCACGGGAGAGCGGCACCTGTTCATCGTTGCTCATCAGGCTGTAGCGCAGCAGGTGCGAAAGCGCCATGATGAGCGCCTGCGTACGGTAGGCCGTCTCGGTGCCGGCGGTCTGCTGGATCACATTCAGGGTGTTGAACAGAAAGTGCGGGTCGATCTGGCTGCGCAGCTGCTGCAGCCGGCTGCGCTCCATGCGGTTCTGCAGCTCCAGTGCTTCGGTCTTCTGGCGATGCAGCTCCCGCTCGATTTCGTTTTTCTCCTGCAGGGTGGTCACCTGCTGGGCCATGGAGTGCTTCATGATGTTGAAGGACTCGGCCAGCTGAGCGATCTCCGGCTGCTTGGGCAGCGGGATGTCCGGGGTGTCGAACTCACTTTTGCCAATGGCGCGGGAGGCAGCGATCATCTGCTGCACCGGCGTGAGCAGACGCATGACCATCAAACCGGTAACGCAGCCCAGCGCCACGCACAGCGCCACCACCACCGTCTGCAGCATGGTGATGCGCTCGTTCAGGGCCGAGATGGTGGTGTAGGTGGTCTGGGAATCCTGAATGGCGGTTTCCAGCAATTGCAGGGTGTACTGGCTCAGGTAATCGCCGCAGGGCACCACCTTTGCATAATACAGCTGGGAAGCTGCGGCATCGTTGCCGCTGAGCAGGTCGTTTTCCAGCTCATCCAGCAGGCCGGTGTAGGTCTGATAGACCGTATCCACTGCGCTGTAGAGCACCCGCTGCTCATCGCTGACGCTTTCCAGACTGTTCAGGCTGGTACCGATGCGCCAGAGCCATGCGTTGCAGGTGGAAGATGCCGACTGCAGCCGGTCAATGATCTTCTCCGGCTCGCTGTTCTCCCAGCGGTAGTTCTCCAGCACGGAAATAGAGCTTTCCACACCGCCCTGAAAGCGGCTGATGGCGTTGAAGCAGCCCATCTGCGCGTCCTGTACTGCCTGCACTGCTCTGGACTGGTAGCCATTGAGCGTGAGCTGCATGGCAAAGGCCGCAAAAAATGCTGCCAGACACAAGCCCATGCGCTGCTTGAGGGTGATCTGCCGCTTGCGGTGCTGCAAAGCCTGCCGCCTCCTTTCGTTTGGTAACGATTTATTGTACCACGCTTTGGGCCGGATTGGCAAGGTTTGCATGTTTTTCTCTTGCCTAAACCGCACAATTGTGGTACGATGCCTATAAATATAAAGGAGGCGACTTTATGTCCCAGACCATCTCCGTTTCCACCACCATGGGTGAGCAGGGCTTCCGCGATTTTGCCGTGTTCGATGCATTCCATCACCGCAAAGCATGGCTGCGTCCCGCTGTTTTTGCCGCCATCATGCTGGCTTTTGCCGCCGTCTGCCTTTCGCAGCTGGGCAAGCGCCCGGGTGCCGGGCTGCTGGCTGCTGTGCTTGCCATTGTGGGCATCGGCCTGCCGGTGAGCTATTTTTACTCGTTCTTCCGCAGCGTTTCCCGGCAGATCAAACAGATGCACCTGCCGCGTGCCTTCTACCGTGTGGAGCTGGCCGACACCGGCATTGCTGTGTGGATGTACGGCCAGCAGGACAAGCCCGAACCCACCAGCCGCCACGCATGGGACAGCTTTTACTGCGCCTACCGCACGGACAATGCGGTGTACCTCTACGTAGAAAAAGAGAAAGCTTACTTACTGAACGACCGCATGGAAGTGGTGTGGAAGTTTTTGGCCGGCATCCTGCCCAAAGAAAAGCTGCACGACTGCAGAAAAGGTTAAGCCCAAAACATTCACAAGCAAAAAAAGAACTGCTGACATTTCGTTCAGCAGTTCTTTTCTTTTATAAAGACCCACGCTGCGGCAAAGCAACGCGCAGCGTGGGTGCGAAGATAGCTTATGTGATTGCGTCAGCCGATCAGCGGGCAAGCGTATACTTGTGCAGGGTCTTGCGCACAGCGCCGGGGCCTGCAAACAGCTCCTTGGCCATTGCCTCGATCTTCTCGCCCAGACCAACGGCATACAGATCCACGCCGAACACGTCAACACGGCTGTACAGCTTCTTCAGGCAGCTGAAGTCCTGCTCGCCTTCCTTGACCTCCAGCGGAGCCACGATGGCCTGCAGTTCAGCCAGCAGCGGATCGGTGGAAGGCTCAAAAGCCTGACCATTGTCATCGATGCCCTTCAGGTAGCGGGCGTAGCCTGCCAGCACCAGCGGGATCAGGATCAGGTTGCTCTTGTCCAGACCGCGTGCCTCGTAGGCCTTGATGGTCTCACCAAAGCGGATGGCCAGCTTCTGGGAGGTATCGGTAGCGATACGCTGGGGAGCATCCGGCATGAAGGGGTTGGGCAGGCGGCGGTTGATGACAGCGCCGATGAACTCGTAGGGGTTCAGAACGCCGGGATCGACCACGACGGGCATTGCCTCGATGTAGCCGATCTTCTGGATGAAGGCACGCAGGTCTTCATCGGCCATCTCGGCGGAGATGAGGGTGTAACCCAGCATGCAACCATAGATGGACATTGCAGTGTGCAGCGGGTTCAGGCAGGTGCACACCTTCATCTTCTCGATCTTGTCCACGGTCTCACGGTCGCAGTACAGCACACCGCCCAGCTCCAGCGGAGGACGACCGTTGGTGTAGTGATTCTCGATGCACAGGTACTGGGTCTCCTCGGCGTTGACGAAGGGAGCGGTGAAGGTGTGCTTCTCGGTGACGATGGTGTAGTTGTCCTCAAAGCCGTCGTCGGCCAGCATCTGCTGGACCTTGGCATCCGGGCGCGGGGTGATCTTGTCGATCATGCTCCACGGGAAGGTGATCTTGGTCTCGTCCTGCACATAGGCCAGGAACTCGGCGGGCACCAGACCCTGCTCCACCCACTTTGCGGCGTAGGCGTGGACAGCGTTCTTGACCTTATCGCCGTTGTGGGAGCAGTTATCCATGCTCTGGACGGTCAGGGGCAGCTTGCCGGCCTTGAAGCGCTCGTACAGCAGAGCAGTGACCTTGCCCATGGCCAGCACGGGGGTCAGGCCGCGCTCCAGATCAGCAGGAGCAACGCCGTAGCCCTTCTCGGTGATGGTGAAGGAGATCATCTGCAGGCTGGGGTTCTGGAAGATCTCCACCAGACGTGCCCAGTCCTCGCCGAAGGAGTAGTCAGCCTTCAGGCTCTCGGTAACGGAAGCCACCACCTTCTTCTCGATCTCGCCGGTGGACTTCAGGCAGACCAGCAGGCTCATATTGTCGTAGGGACGATAAGCCTTGTCGATGATCTCGTAGTCAAAGCTCTCGGCCACGATGACACCGCGGTCATACTTGCCGGTGTTCAGCGCATCGTTCAGGATGGCAGCCGGGAATGCACGGAAGATATTGCCTGCGCCGAAGTGCACCCAGGTGGGTTCGGCGTGGGTCTTGGCCTTGACAGCCTCGATATCGAATTTGGGCAGCTCATAGCCCTTCTCTGCCCACTCGGCGGACAGATTGCCGTTTTTGATCTCAGACAGCTTCATATTTATCAGTCCTTCTTTTTCTCTTCATCCAGACGATCCAGCAGATCCCAGACACCCAGCATGTACTGAACGCCCAGAGCACGGTCATACTTGCCGTAACCGGGGCGGCAGCTGCCGGGGCCTTCCTCCCACAGCTGACGGCCGTGGTCGGGACGGATGTAGCCCTCAAAGCCGCAGTCATGGTAAGCACGCAGCACCTCGATGATGCCGGTCTCGCCGCAGCAGTCGCGGTGAGCAGCCTCGGAGAAGTCGCCGTTGGGGAAGTGGTGGATGTTGCGGATGTGACCAAAGGCAATGCGGTCGCAGTGCTTGCGCACGATCTCGGCACAGTTGTTGTTGGGGTTTGCGTTCAGGCTGCCGGTGCACAGGGTCAGGCAGTTGTACGGATCATCCACCATGCTCAGGAAGCGGTCGATGCTCTGGGCATCCACCAGCAGACGGGGCAGGCCGAAGATATCCCAAGGGGGATCATCCTGATGGATAGCCATTTTGATGCCGCACTCATGGCAGGTGGGCATCAGTGCTTCCAGGAAGTACTTCAGGTTTTCCCACAGCTTTTCCTTGGTGACAGGGGCGTAAGCCTTGAACAGCTCGTCCAGCTTTGCCATGCGCTCCGGCTCCCAGCCGGGGAAGGTCATGTTATACTTCTCAGTGAAGGACATGATGTACTCAGCCATAGCCTTGTAATCGCCCTTGATCTTGTCCTTCTCGTAGAACAGTGCAGTGGAGCCGTCGCCCACGGGGTGGAACAGATCGGTACGGGTCCAGTCGAACACCGGCATGAAGTTGTAGCAGATGACCTTGACACCGAACTTGGACAGATTGCGGATGCACTGCTTGTAGTTCTCGATGTACTTGTCGCGGGTGGGCAGGCCGATCTTGATGTCATCGTGAACGTTGACCGACTCGACCACGTCCATGTCGAAGCCGTAAGCGTGGATCTGATCGGCTACCTTCTGGATCTCGTCGATCTCCCAGATCTCGCCGGGCATCTTATCGTGCAGCGCCCAGACGATGCTGGTCACGCCGGGGATCTGCTTGATGTCGCTCAGGCTGATGGGATCGTTGCCCTCGCCATACCAGCGCCAACCCATTTTCATAGGCATAGGAAAATCCTCCTGTTTTATATTTTCTGCTTTGCATTTTCCGCGCAGCCGTGTGCCGCGCTCTTGTACTTATATTCTAGTATATCAGTTGCGTTTTTTCAATGGTCGCTTTGCCGGTTTTTAATGTTTGTTCTTGTATACTTTAGACAAAAAGAACAAAAATCCGTCGGACATCACCCGCCCGACGGATTTTTACACGATTCAAAATGCCGGTTTCAGCGTTTCAGCTTCTGCCGGATGGACGGAGCCAGCACATCCTTGAAATATTCAAAGGTGTCCAATTCCAGAATGGCAGAGCCTGTCAGATAAATACCCAGACCAACCACCACCTGAATGATCACCGTCAGCAGATCCGGCAGGTGCAGGAAAATGACCAGATACATGCACAGGCCCGCGCCCGCTGCCAGCAGCAGGGTCGGCAGGATATCGCGCATCTGTTCCAGATAGCCATAGTCGATCAGCTTTTTGCTGGGCTGTGCATCCAGGATCTGGGTCACGACATTCGTGATCAGCACACCATATGCAATGGCCTCGACGCTGATACGGAATGTTGCCAGCAGAAGAAGGATGCACACCGCTTCGTTCATAAGCTGACGCTTCAGGTAAAGATCGCTGCGGCCCACGGCCTTGGCTGCATTCAGGTTTGCCGTGATGATCGGCCAGCATATATAGCTCAGGCAGAACACCCTGAGGAACAGCACGCAGGGCAGCCACTTCTCGGTGAGGATCAGGCGCACCAGCGGTTCGGCACAGAACGCAACGCTCATCATCACCGGCGCAATAATATAGGTACAGGTCTTGATGGAGCGGCGGGTCATGTTCTTGACCTGCGCACGGTCATCCTGCAGTGAGGACATGACCGGGAACAAAACGCTCTCAATGGAAGTATCCACGCTTGACGCGATATTATAAGTCAGGTTATCGCCCTGATTGTAATACGCCAGATCCGCCGAGGTGTACACCTTGCCGATGATCAGGCTGCGCAGGTTGTTGTAGATGACGCTGCTCAGCGACGAGGCCAGCAGCTTCCAGCCATAAGAGAGCAGCCCTTTCAGGTGCTGCCACGAAAACTCCATCTTAGGCCGCCAGGAGGACAGCTTCCACAACACCAGCGTGTCCACCGTGATATTGGATACCTGCTGCACCACCAGCGCCCAGACTCCAAAGCCCATATAGGCAAGGCCCAGGCCCAGGACCGTGGACACGATCGCGCCCGCAAAGGCGGAATAGAAAAAATACTGGAACTTCATGTTCCGGGTCACATGCGCCTGCTGGATCGTTTTGATGCCGCAGACCGCCACTGTCAGGCTGATGCCGCGAAAGATTGGGGTCATGCTGGGGTCATTGTAGAACGCAGCCAGATACGGTGCCGCCACGAACATTCCCCCATACAGCACAAAGCTGATCACAATGCTGAAAAAGAACGCCGACGAGTAATCCAGCTCGTCCACTTCCTTCTTCTGCACCAGCGCGGTGCCAATGCCGCAGTCCAGCAGGACATACATGATATTGTTGAACACCGTCACCAGTGCCACCTTGCCATAATCATCGGGTGTAAGGATGCGCGCCAGAAGGATGGACACCACCGCTGAGATCAGCTGCACACCGCACCGCTCTGCAAAGCGCCAGAAAAAACCGTTTACAATAACATTTTCTTTTTTCTCGTTCATTCCTGCGTCCACTCAAATTCCTTTCAAAAAACCGGTCGGTCTGCACCCTGCGCAGAAATGCATTTCCGCCGTATCCTTATCATCTTCTTCCCTGCTGCCAAAACAACTGAGCAGAGATAGTTAGTTATATAGTATCACACCCATCCATGCATTTCAACCAACATATTCTTAAGGAATGACGGCCCGAAAATTTCATTTAAAAAGAGAAAAAGCGCTTGACTATCTGCCAGGAACGTGGTAATATATTCAAGCAGTCCGCATCACGGTCTTTCACCTCAGAGATTTCAGGGCTGCGAAAACAATACGGTATGCGAGGGTGGCGGAACTGGCAGACGCGCACGTTTGAGGTGCGTGTGGTTTATCCTTGGGGGTTCGAGTCCCCTCCCTCGCACCAAAAACCAGTACACATTGTGTACTGGTTTTTCTTTTTGTGCGAGGGAGGAGACCTCGAACAACACTATTTATTATATAAAAGAAAGCGCGATGAATTCTGAGAACTCATCGCGTTTTTTCTCTTATGCGGGTAGTGGGGGTCGAACCCACACGCCTTGCGGCACAGGAACCTAAATCCTGCGCGTCTGCCAATTCCACCATACCCGCGTATTCTTCTATTCTACAGCTGCGGCCAAACCGCCTTAATATAGTATCAGTTCCGGCGGCAAAAGTCAATCACTGCATTGATATTTCCGCCCTTCACAGCGCATACTATCGCCGGACGATCGTATCATTTTCCATGGCGGAAAGGGGCTTTTGCCGATGCGCAGATCAAAACTACGCCGCGCTGGCAGCATTGCGGCAGCTTATCTTCTGGTGGCCGCGCTGGCGGTGCTGGGCTGGCTGTGGCACAGTCTGCCTGCTGAAATTTTGCTGGAACCCGGCCAGACCCTTACCCTGCCCCGTTTTGCCTATGTGCAGCCGCTGCGCACCGCTGGCTCCCGCAACGCAGCCAGCACGCAGGCTGCGGGCAGCTATCAGGCCACTTTGTCCATTGGCGGGTGGCTGCCCGTCAAGACTGTGCGCGCTCTGGTGGAAACACGTCCGGTGGTAACCGTGTGCGGTACGCCTTTCGGCGTTAAGATGTTCTCCGAGGGCGCGCTCATTGTGGGCTTTTCCGACCTGAACACCCCGGACGGCACCGCAAACCCCGCCAAGAAGGCCGGGCTGCGGCTGGGCGACCGGGTGGTGCGCATGGACGACACCCTGACCGAGACGAACGATGCCGTGCACGACGCTCTGGAAACGGCCGCAGGCGCACCGGTGCAGGTGGTCTACATCCGCAATGGTGAGCAATTCCAGACCCGGCTGACCCCCGTGTGGGACAGCACCGCCGGGCAGTGGCGCGCCGGGATGTGGGTGCGGGATTCTTCCGCCGGGGTAGGCACCATGACCTTTGTGGACAATGCCGCCGGGGTGTTTGCCGGGCTTGGCCACCCCATCAGCGACAGCGACACCGGTGAGAGCGTGGCCCTGCGCAGCGGCGAGATCGTCCCCTGCCAGATCGTGGGGTGTACCAGCGGCACCGTGGGCAGTCCCGGTGAGCTGAAGGGCCGCTTTCTGAGCACCCATGCGCTTGGCAGCATCTGCATCAACAGCAAGACCGGGGTCTATGGCAGAACACGGGCTGCATTCTCCGGCCCGGAGCTGGAGATGGCTTTTGCGCAGGAGGTTGTGCCGGGCGATGCCGAGATCTGGACGACCGTGGACGGCGAGGTGCCCAAGGCATACCGCATCCGCATTGAAAAGGTAAACGACGCAGACCCCCACCGCAACATGATCCTGCGCGTGACCGACTGGCAGCTGCTTGCCAAAACCGGCGGCATCGTGCAGGGCATGAGCGGCAGTCCCATCCTGCAGAACGGCAGACTGGTGGGTGCAGTGACCCATGTGCTGGTAAACGACCCCACGCGGGGCTACGGCATTTTTGCTCAGACCATGCTCAAGCAGGCCCGCGCTGTTGAAAAAACAGACGATACAGCGCATACGCAGACCCAAAACGCAAAATAATTTGCGGGTTTCGATTTTATTTTCCAAAATTTGCCAATAAAAGTCGTTGAAAGTTCTGGAAAATTATGGTAAAATCCATGGTGTTAAGGGAACTGCACACATTGGAGGAAACAACCATGGACAAAGTTAGATTTTTGATGTCGGATACTGGTGCCCCGTTCACTGCCGCCTGCCGCGAAGCGCTGGAGCAGAAGGGCGTGGACGTGACCGTTGTGGAAAAGGACGGCAACAAGGTCCTGCAGAAAATGCTCACCGTGCGCCCGCAGGTGGTCCTGCTGGATGCTTTTATGCCCGGTCTGGATGCCCTTGCGGTAAAGCAGCGCTACAATGCCGCCGGTGAGCGGCACACCTCCTTTTTCGTGACCGGCGCCTTCCAGAGTGAAGAGATGGTTCAGGAGCTGCTGGACGAAGGCTTTGCCTACTACTTTGTAAAGCCCTTTGATGAGACCGTGCTTGCCGCACGGGTGCTCAAGGCGGCACTTGGCCCGGAAAAGCACATCCTGCACACCAGCGTGGACAGCGATGAGCTGACCGTTACCGAGATCCTGCACCAGATCGGCGTCCCCGCCCACATCAAGGGCTATCAGTTCCTGCGGGATGCCATCCTGCTCACCATGAACGAGCCGGAGTACATCAACGCCGTGACCAAGCGTCTGTACCCGGAAATCGCCAAGAAAAACGGCACCACCGCCAGCCGGGTGGAGCGCGCCATCCGCCACGCCATCGAGGTGGCATGGGACCGGGGCGATGTGGATACCCTCAACAGCTACTTTGGCTACACCATCCATAACCTGCGCGGAAAACCCACCAACTCGGAGTTCATCGCGATGATAGCCGATAAGATGCGGCTGGATAAACGGCAGAGAGTGGGGTAATTTTTTTCATAGAATCCGCCGTCGTTCATATTCTGATAAGAGCAAACCAAACAGACAAAGGAGGTTTTGCTCTTGAAGCTTGCAGAATATCTCGCACGGCGCAGGCGGGCCAGAGTTGCGGCCGTGATGCTGTTCGCCCTCATTATGGGGTTTGTATCTGCTGCGCCGCCGGTCGTCACCGGATGTCAGGCGCAGGATCTTACCCCGGCACCGGACACTTCGATGCTCTCCCCCGCCGTTTCGGCTCTGGCACAGGAGCAGCAGGAGCCTGCTGCCCAGCCGCTGCCGGAAAAGTGGGTCTGCCTGACCTTTGACGACGGCCCCAGCAAGACCACACCGGATGTGCTCAGCGCGCTGAACGCGGCCGGAGTGCACGCCACATTTTTTGTGGTGGCTACCGGTTACAACGAGAAGTATCTGCCCCTGCTCACCGAAGCGGTCAGCGCCGGGCACCAGATCGCGCTGCACTCTGCTTCCCACGAGTACAGCGATATCTACCGCAGCAGCGACGCTTATTGGGAGGACATTGCCCTTTTAAAGGAGCGCATTGCGCCCTATGTGGATGCCGAGAGCATCCGGTATCTACGGTTTCCGGGCGGCAGCACCAACACCGTCAGTCGGCGCTACGGCGGCAAAGGCCTGATGAAGCAGCTGAAAGCCGAAGTGGAACAAAAAGGCTGGCATTGGGTGGACTGGAACGTGTGCGCCGAGGATGCCGTGGGCGGGCACCCAAGCGCGGGCACCATCTACCGCAATGTGGTGCACGAGACCGGGCAGCAGACGAACTGCATCGTATTGATGCACGATTCTTCCTCCACACACACCACCGCCGAAGCACTGCCGGACATTATCCGGTGGTATGCAGACAACGGCTACACCTTTCTGACGGTGGCCGAGGCGCTGCCGCTGGGGTAATGCGCCTTACAGCCACCTTTCAAGGCAGCGTTCCAGCAGCACTCCGGCAGAGGCCAGCACCGCCAGCCAGAGCCAGCCTGCGCCGCCGGTCACCACCCACCCCGCCGCCAGAATGGCGGCAAAGGTACATACCGGCGGCACAGCGAGGCGCAAAAAGCGCAGCAGCTTCTCCCGCCGGAGCGGCAGTCCGGTGTCCAGCTGCTCGGGATGCACAGCATCGCAACAGATTTCGTCCCGGTACTTGCCCGGGTTGCGGTAGGCCTTATACGCGATGCCGTCCAGCAAAAACTCCGGGTACATCCCCTCTTTGGTCAGGGTGAAAAGCATCCCTTTTTCCTCTGCATAGGCTCGCAACGCCGCCGTAAATTCCTGCGGGGTGTTGATGCTGCCCTCCGGGATAAAGGAAAAATGCCTCTGGTGCTGCACCTGTGCCAGCGTGCGGTAATCCTGCAGCCAGCCGGAGAAGAAGCCCTGCTGCGTGGCGGGGTGTTCCATGCGTGTCAGGCAGGCATCCACATCAAGCGTTTCTGCCTGCGGTGCCTGCCGGGCAAGGTCGGCACAAAACTGCATGGCCGCTGCCAGCTGCGCCACCTGCTGCTCCAGCACGGTCTGCTGAGCCTGCAGCGCCTGCTGCAGGGGCTGTTCCCCGCGCAGCACCGCCTTGATGGTGGGCAGCGGCACATCCAGCATCCGCAGCATACGGATAAGTTTAAGCGTGCGGACATCCCCGGCAGTGTAATCGCGGTAGTCGTTGCCCTGCCTGCGTGCCGGTGTGAGAAGCCCTTCTTTTTCGTAAAAGCGGATGTTCGAGGCGGACACGCCGCTTTGTTCGGAAGCCTGTTTGATGTTCATTTGCTTCACCTCCGCCCTTACATTACACCTTAAAGCCGGTTGAAGGTCAAGGCTTTTGCGCAAAAAACCGAGCCGCCGCACAAAAATGTGCAGGCAGCTCGGTTTTTCAATGCAAAATATCCGTCAGCGCGGGGGATCAGTCAGCAGCCTGGCAGAACAGCGAGAAGGTACGGTAAGCCATGTACAGGTCAGTCTTATGGATGACCTCGAAGGGAGAGTGCATGGACAGCACCGGCACGCCGATGTCCAGCACCGGGATGCCGCGGTTGGCCACGTACTTGGCAATGGTGCCGCCGCCGCCCAGATCCAGACGGCCCAGCTCACCGATCTGCCATGCCACGCCGTTGGCATCCAGCAGGCGGGTGATATCCCCTACCAGCTCAGCGGAAGCATCGCTGGCAGAGCTCTTGCCGCGGCTGCCGGTGTACTTGAAGAAGGCCACGCCGCGGCCTGCGTAAGTACCGTTCTGCGGCTCGAAGGCATTTGCCCAGGAGGGGTCGTAGGCGGCGGTCACATCGGCGGAGAGACACACGCTGTTCTGGAAGGCAAGGATGTCGTCCTGACCGGCGGCGCGGCACAGCAGCTGCATAAAGTGGAATACATACATGCTCTGCATGCCGGTCACACCGTCGGAGCCGATCTCTTCCTTATCGGTCAGCACGCAGACGGTGGTGTGCACAGGATCTTTCGTCTCGATCTCGGCCATAAGGGCGGGGTATGCGTCCACCCGGTCATCGTGACCGTAGCCGCCCACCATGGAGCGGTCAAAGCCCACGTCCCGGGCCTTATGGGCGGGCACCACCTCGATCTCAGCGCGGGTGAAGTCCCGCTCGGTAATGCCGTACTTTTCGTGCAGCAGCATCAGGGTGTTCAGCTTGACGGCCTCCTTGATGTCGGCATCCTCCACAGCGTCGGAGCCGATGAGCACGTTCAGCTCTTCGGCCTTGATGCCCTCGCTGAGCTTGCGGTCATTCTGCTCGGCACCCAGATGGGGCAGCAGGTCGGTGATGCAGAACACGGGGTCATTCTCGTCCTCACCCACTGCAAAGGACACACTGGAGCCATCGGCACGGGTGAACACGCCGTGGATGGCCAGCGGCATGGTGCCCCACTGGTACTTGCGGATGCCGCCGTAATAGTGGGTCTTGAAGTAGCTGAGGTGGTTTGCTTCGTACAGCGGGTTCGGGCGCAGGTCCAGACGGGGGCTGTCGATGTGGGCGATCACCAGACGGAAGCCCTCCTCAAACGATTTCCGGCCGATGGTAGCGGCCACCACTGCCTTGTGCTCCTGCACAAAGTAGATCTTCTGGCCGGGAGCATAGGTCTTTTTCGGCTCAAACTTTTCGTAACCGGCCTCCAGCAGCAGCTTTTCGCTGGCGGCAGCAGCTTCGCGCTCGGTCTTGGCAGCGTTCAGGAAGGCTTTGTAGCCTTCGGCAAAGGCTGCAGCCTTCTCCTTCACGTCGGCGCTCTTGTCGGCAGCGTACTCCGGCTTGTAAAGCAGCTGTTCGGCAGCCTGCTTTGCGGTAAGTTTCTCGCTCATGTTCCTTATCTCCTCTCAGCTTTCTGCATAGATACGCTGATACCGCGCATAGCAGGAAGTGATCTTTTTTACGTAGTGGTTCATCTGGTTATAGGGAAAGCCCTGCAGCGTTTCGCCGTCTGCGGAGTGCTCTTCCATCTGTAAAAGAGCATCTACCGTGCCCCACCCGCTGTGATAAGCGGCAGCGGCAGTGGCAACATCGCCGTTGTAGCGCTCCATGCACAGATGCAGGTAATAGCATCCGAACCGGATGCTGGTCTCCGGGTCGTAGAGATTTGCAAAGAGCAGTCCTTCGTCCGGTGCGATCTTGCTGCGCAGCCAGATAAAGGTCTCTTCGGTCATCTGCATCAGGCCCCGGGCATCCACAGTGGAGGTGGCCTGCGGGTCAAAGCCGCTTTCGGTGCGGATGAAGGCATCCACCAGAAGCGGGTCAAGGCCGTAAGTCTCCGCCCACTGGTCCACCAGCACTTCGTACTTGCGGGGGTATAAAAGCCGTTCTGCCCTGCCCCACAAGTTGGGCACCAGCACAAACAGCAGGATCAGCGCCATGCCCAGCAGGAACAGCCTGCGGCTGCGCATTTTTTTGCGGCGGCGTGCCTTCTGGGCGCGGAAAGCGCGGCGGATGCGGGCCGTCTCCGGGTCGTACTGCGGTGCAGGATCTTGTTCGTTATATCGTTTGTTCAAAATTCTTTTCCCGCACCTCCTTCTGCCAGAAGCTTTGTGCAGAGCTGCTCTGCCGCAGCCTGCAGATGTGCAAGGCTGGAATCGTTGCGCAGCACATAGTCTGCCTGCGCGGTGAGGGTGCTTTCCGGTGTCTGGGCGTTCAGGCGGCGGGCGGCCATCTCGGCCGAGATGCCGTCCCGGGCCACGATGCGGGCCACACTGGTCTCAAACGGTGCCGTGACCACGCACAGGCGGTCACACTCGGCCTGCGCCGCAGTCCCCACGATGACCGCGCCATCCAGCACGAACAGCGGTGCACCGGCATCCTGTGCTGCCTGCTTTGCCGCACGGATGCGGCGCACGATCTCCGGGTGGGTCAGGCTGTCCAGCGCCGCCTTGCCTTCCGGGGTGGCAAAGGCGCGGTCAGCCAGCAGGCGGCGGTCCAATGTGCCGTCTGCTTTTAAAATGTCTGCGCCGAACCGCTGGGCCAGCCGGGGCAGCAGCGGCGAGCCGGGCAGTAAAATCTCGCGGCTGATCTGGTCGGCATCGGCCAGCGGCACGCCGTGGGCCGAAAACACCGCCGTGACCGTGGATTTGCCGCAGCCGCTGCGGCCCGTGATGCCAAGCGCGATCATAGCTTGATCACCCGGAAGGCCGCAGCGCGGATCAGGCGGTTGTACACCGCCATGGAAAGGCCGTCCTTCTGCGGGCAGCGGGCGTAGACCACGGCATCGCCCTGCTCATCCAGCGCGCGCAGGCAGCGGAAGATGTGCTTTGCCTGATCGGCACCGTCGCCCTCGCGTCCATACTCCACGCAGGGCACACCCAGCTTTTCTGCCTCGCCGGTGAAGCACAGGCAGCTGGGATTCTGGTCAGCGTGGGCGTCCACGTATGCCTTGAACTGCTCAAAGGTGCCGTCCAGCAAGGTCACATCCGCCTTGGGGGCGTAGTGCTTGTACTTCATGCCGGGGCTGCGCACCACAGCACCCTCCGGCAGCTTTTCAAGGATGGCTTTGGACACTTCCACCTCTTCGCCGAGGGCGCGTTCGAGGTCTTCCAGCGTGATGTGGCCCGGACGGAACAGAGTGGGCTTTTCGCCCACCACCGACACCACAGTGCTTTCTACGCCCACGTCGCACTCGCCGCCGTCCAAAATCAGCGGCAGGCGACCGTCCATATCGGTGAACACATCCTGCGCGTTGGTGGGGCTGGGCTTGCCGGAAAGATTGGCGCTGGGGGCAGCAAAGGCGCAGCCGCTCTTTTCAATGACGGCGCGGGCCACCGGGTGGCTGGGCATCCGGATGCCCACGGTGTCCAGACCGGCACAGCACTCCGCTGCCACCTCCGGGCCGCGGGGCATGATGATGGTGAGCGGGCCGGGGCAGAACGCAGCCATCAGCAGCTGGGCGCGCTCCGGCACCTCGCTGACAAGGCCGGGCAGCATTTCCGGTCCGGTGACGTGGACGATCAGGGGATTGTCCTGCGGGCGGCCCTTGGCCACAAAGATCTTCTTCACAGCCTCGCCGTTGCGGGCATCGGCAGCAATGCCGTAAACCGTCTCGGTGGGCAGGGCCACCAGCTCACCGTTCTGCAGCAGGGCAGCGGCTTTTTCAATGCTCTTTTCGTCCGATGCGGGCAAAATTTCAGTTTTCATTTCCATACGGATCATCGTTCTTTCCATCTGTAAAGTATTTGTGCTTTTCAGTATTTATCGACAGGATATCGTTTTATTTTCAAAATCGCATTTCAGCCCTGCTCGTTGAGCTTTTGCAGCTTTTTGGCCTGTTCGCGGGTGGCCAGTGCGTCGATCACCTCGTCCAGATTGCCGTCCATGATCTTGGAAAGATTGTGCACGGTCAGGCCGATGCGGTGGTCGGTGCAGCGGTCCTGCGGGAAGTTGTAGGTGCGGATCTTTTCGCTGCGGTCGCCGGTGCCCACCTGCCCCTGACGGCTGGCGTTAATGGCATCCTGCTGCTGTTTCTGCTTCTGGGCCAGCAGGCGGCTGCGCAGGATCTCCAGTGCCTTATCCTTGTTCTGGAACTGGCTGCGCTCGTTCTGGCATTCTACCACCATGCCGGTGGGGAGATGTGTCACACGGATGGCGCTGGAGGTTTTGTTGATGTGCTGACCGCCCGCGCCGGAGGAGCGGAAGGTGTCGATGCGCAGGTCCTTCATGTCCAGCGCAAAGTCCACCTCTTCGGCCTGCGGCATCACAGCTACCGTGGCCGTGGAGGTGTGGATGCGGCCCTGCGTCTCGGTCTCCGGCACACGCTGCACACGGTGTACACCGCTCTCGTACTTGAGGCGGTTGTAGGCCCCGGCACCGTCCACCGAAAAGATGGCCTCCTTCACGCCGCCAAGCTCCGTCTCGTTGAGGTTGAGCATTTCCAGCTGCCAGCCCTTGCTTTGCACATACATGGTGTACATGCGCAGCAGGCTGTGGGCAAACAGGGCAGCTTCCTCCCCTCCTGCGCCGCCGCGGATCTCCACAATGACATTTTTGCCATCGTTCACATCCTTGGGCAGCAGCAAAATTTTGAGATTATTTTCCAGCTTTGCCACATCTTGACTTTTTTCGCTGATTTCCTGCTGTATCATCTGCTTGAAGTCCGGGTCAAGTGCGCCCGGTTCTTCCAGCAGAGCTTTGGCCTGTGCCAGATGATCCTGTGCGGTCTGCCACGCGCGGTAGGCCTGCACCACAGGTTCTGCATCGTGGTACTCCCGCATCAGCCTGCGGAAAAGCGCAGGGTCTGCGGCGGTATCCGGCTGGTTCAGGCGGATGGAAAGCTCTTCAAAGCGGTGGCAGACAGCATCCATCTGGGTAAACATGTTCGGCATAATTCCGGCAGTTCTCCTTACAAACTCAGATTCATGTTCGTGCAGCCGAACGGCTCCGGGGCCTTTCCGCCCCGGATGCGTGCTGCGCCGGGCGCTAGGCCTGCCCGGGTTTTACCACCTTTTTGATGTTCTTTTCAATTTTAGCACGCGGCAGCATCACCTCGCGCCCACAGCCGGTACACCGGATCTTAAAATCCATGCCGACGCGCAGTACCTCGAAGCTGGACGCTCCGCAGGGGTGCTTTTTGCGGGTGAGGATGGTATCGCCTACAGCAATGTCCATAGCTCTGCTTCTCCCTTCTGCCTGCCCAAAACAGCAGGCGGTGTGTGCGCAAAGCCCGGCGTGCCGGTTTGCTGCGCATACAGATATAGTATAATGCAAAGCCGCACAAAATGCAAATATCCGCCCATGCGGATGCATAAGTTTTAATGAAATGGAGCTGGCTTTCCCAGACGGCACCTGTCCAGCTCCCAAAAACAACAGAAAGAGGAATGAAAGATGATGCAAGCTTACCGTACCGAAGGCAACTACCGTTCTGCTGCGCGCCTGTCCCCCGCTGAACTGCGCGCCGCCATGGCAAACCGCGAGATCCTGCAGGCCACTGCTCTGGCCTTTGATACCCAGCGCCAGCTGCGGTTCGAGATCGGCGGGGTGAGAGCCGTGATGCCCTTTGCCCAGTGCGCCGATGGTGCCGCAAACGGCACCGTGCGGGACATTGCGGTGCTGACGAGGGTGGGCCGTCCCACCTGCTTTGTGATCGAGGCGCTGGACACCGACGAGAACGGTCAGCCCTTCTACCGGCTCTCCCGCGCGCTGGCGCAGCAGATGTGCAAGGCCGACTATCTGGACACCCTGCAGCCCGGCGATATCCTGCCCTGCACCGTGACCCATATCGAGCCGTTTGGCGCGTTCTGTGATGTGGGCTGCGGCATCAGTGCCCTGCTGCCCATCGACTGCATGTCGGTGAGCCGCATCTCCTCCCCCGCCGACCGGGTGAGCGTGGGCCAGCAGATCTTGTGCGCCGTCAAGAACCGGGATGTACAGGGCCGCTTTGTGCTGACCATCCGGGAACTGCTGGGCACATGGGAGGAAAATGCGGCCGGGTTCACCGTGGGCGAGACCGTGGTGGGCATCGTGCGCAGCGTGGAGGAATACGGCACCTTTATCGAGATCGCGCCCAACCTCGCGGGCCTTGCCGAGAGCTGCACCGACCTTGTGCCCGGGCAGGCGGTGAGCGTCTACATCAAGAACATCCTGCCGGAAAAAATGAAGATCAAGCTGGTGATCGTAAACCACGCCCTGAGCCAGCGCCACCGGTTCGAGCTGAAGTATTTCATCACCGAGGGCCATCTGGACCACTGGGTGTACTCCACGCCGGAAAGCTCCAAGCGCATTGAGACAGATTTTGCCGCTGCGGCTTGCAATCCGGCGTGAAAGCCTTTATACTATAAAAGAAAAGGAATGCAAGGGGGATGTATGGAACGATGGCCGCCAATGATGCTTTTACTGCCGGTGTACGTCCCGGCGGGTTGACCAGCAGCACCGAGATCCGGCTGCTGCTGTGCTATCTGGTCAAAAATGCCGGACCCATTGCCCGGCAGGAGATCGAAAACGCCCTGATGGAAGAAGCGCTGGTGAACTATTTCGAGATCGGCTCGTGTCTGGACGATATCACCAGGCAGCAGCTCGTCACCCTGACAAAGGGCAGCTACACCATCACCGAGAAGGGCCGCAAAGTGGCGCAGGAGCTTGCCTACGACCTGCCCCGCAGTGTGCGGGAACGTGCTGTGGCCGCTGTGCTGCGCTGCCAGACATGGGCCCGCAAGGAAGCCAAGTACAGTGCCAGCATTACCGAAAAAGAGGACGGCCACTGCACCATCCGCTGCACGGTGAAAGGGCTGGACAGTGAGCTGTTCTGTCTGGACCTCGGCACACCGGACCGGCTGACCGCCGAGCTGGTAAAAAAGCAGTTCATCCTCAAGGGCAACGAGATCTACCAAATGCTCATCAATAAGCTGACCGAAGAAGAGAAGTGAACAAATAAAGAGGGAGGCACCCGCGCGGCGCTTCCCTCTTCTGTTTTGTAGCGGTCAGATCAGAATGCAGATCAGCCCGGTGCAGCCCTCATTGATGACCCGTTCCAGCGTTTCCTGCAGGCGGGTGCGGGCCTCCTGCGGCATGTGCAGCAGCTTGTTCTGCAGCCCTTCGTTCACCAGCTCGTGCAGGCTCTTGCCAAAGATGTTGGATTCCCACAGCTTTTCCGGGTCGTCCTCAAAGCCGGCCAGCAGGCTGCGGGCAAGGTCCTCGCTCTGCTTTTCGGTGCCCACGATGGGGCTGATCTCGGTGTGGATGGTGGCCTTCATCATCTGGATGGAGGGCGCGCAGGCTTCCAGCCGCACGCCGTAGTTCGTGCCCTGCCGCACGATCTGGGGCTGTTCCAGCTTCAGCTCGCTGACCGTGGGCATCACGATGCCATAGCCGGTGGCTTCCACCTGCTCAAGGGCACTACGTACCTTCTCGTACTCCCGTTTGGCCTTTGCCAGCTCCATGATGCAGGGCATCAGGCCCGCTTCGTCGCCAATGGCAAGGCCGGTCTGCTCGCTCAGCACCTGATAGAAAATTTCCGGCTTCAGCTCCACCGTGATGCGCACACTGCCGTTTGCAAGGTCGATGCCGCTGATGGCCGAGCGCTGCACCGCGTCACATTCCAGCGCAGGTGCGTCTGTTCCGGAGGGCACATCCTTCATGCGGGAGACCTTTGCCGCCAGCTGCATAGCCGCATCGTACACCTGCGTCTGCAGCCAGTGGCCGTTTTCCAGCATCGTGACCCAGCGCGGCAGGGCAAAATCCAGCTCCTGCACCGGGAACTCGTACAGCACCTGCCGCAGGATGCCGCCCAGCGCCGCCGCGTCCAGATCCACGCAGCTCACCGGCAGCACGGTGTGGTCGTAGTCCCGTGCCATGCCCTCGGCCAGCTGCTTCGTCTCCGGGGCATCCGGGTGGGTGCTGTTGAGCAGGATGATGTAGGGCTTGCCCAGCGCATCCAGTTCTTCCACGATGCGCTTCTCGGTTCTGGCATAGCCCTCCCGCGGGATGTCGCTCACAGAGCCGTCGGTGGTGACCACGATGCCGATGGTGGAATGTTCGCAGATCACCTTGCGGGTGCCGGTCTCGGCGGCAAGGTCGAAGGGCACCTCGTGGTCAAACCACGGGCTTTTGACCATGCGGGGCTTGTCGTTCTCCTCGTGGCCCATAGCCCCCTCCACCATGTAACCCACGCAGTCGATGAGCCGCACCCGGCACTCGCCGCCGCCCTCCAACTGCAGGGGCACGGCTGCTTCCGGGATGAATTTTGGTTCCGTGGTCATGATGGTGCGGCCCGCTGCCGACTGGGGCAGCTCGTCCCGGGCACGCTCCCGCGCAGCCGCCGGGCCGATGGCGGGCAGCACCAGCTGTTCCATGAAACGCTTGATAAAGGTGGATTTGCCGCTGCGCACCGGGCCAACCACCCCAATGTAGATATCTCCGCCGGTGCGTGCGCCGATCTCGCGGCAGATGCTCTTCTGTTCCTGATTTGCCAAATTGCTCTCCCCTTCCCGTTTGCGCTGTGCACCGGACAGGATTCCGGTCCGCTTGTTGTAATCGTATGTTGGGGAAAGGCCGGATATGACAAAAGGCTCCCATGCCAGCAGCACAGGAGCCTTTACAAACATTTTTACAATTACGGGGTCAGACGGTTGGGGCCGCGGAACAGGAACTCGGCATCCTTGATGGTCAGGCCGCACAGCAGCATGGTCAGGCGGTCGATGCCCAGACCGAAACCGCCGTGGGGCGGGCAGCCGTACTGGAAGAACTCCAGATAGAACTTGACATCATCGGCCAGACCCTTTTCCTCGGCCTGCTTCTTCAGCACCTCGTAGCGGTGCTCGCGCTGGGCACCGGTGGTGATCTCAACACCACGCCAGATCAGGTCGTAGCCCTGGGGCACACCGTTCTCGTCGCGCATGTGGTAGAACGCACGCTTCTCGGCAGCGTAATCGGTGATAAAGAGGAACTCGTGGCCGTAATGCTTCTTCACCCACTCATAGCTCAGGCGCTCGGCCTCAGTGGTCAGGTCGCCCTTCTCGCTCTCATCGACGGTGTAGCCGAACTCTTCTTCCAGACCCTTGTACAGGTCAGCCAGCTTGACCACCGGGAACGGAGTGGTGGGAACGATCACTTCCTGCCCGAACATCTCCTTGATCTGGTCGCCGTAGCTATCTTTAACAGCCTGCAGACCGGCAGTCAGCAGCTCTTCTTCCATCTTCATCACGTCTTTATAGGAAGTGATGTAGCTGAACTCCAGATCGAAGCCGGAGAACTCGGTGGAGTGCTTGTTGGTGTAGCTCTTTTCGGCGCGGAACACAGGGCCGGTCTCGAAGATGCGCTCAAAGCCTGCAGCCATGGCCATCTGCTTGTAGAACTGAGGGCTCTGTGCCAGATAGGCGTTGCGGTCAAAGTAGTCCACCTTGAACACCTCAGAGCCGCTCTCGCTGGCAGCAGCGATCAGCTTTGGGGTGTGGATCTCGATGAAGTTACGGTCCAGCAGGAACTTGCGCATGGCGTTCACAAAGCAGCTCTGTGCCTTGAACATGAGCTGGTTCTCGTCGGTGCGCAGGTCGATCCAGCGGTAATCAATGCGCTGGTCGATGCTGGAGCGCTCCACAGCCTTCTTTTTCTTGGTGGCTGCGATCTCCTTGCGGACGATGGGCAGAGCGTTGGCGATGCTCTCGATCTCGATGCTCTCGGGGATCATCTCCACGCCGCCCATCTTGACGTAGTCGTTCTCCACCACCTTGCCGGTGACGGTGATGACGGAATCCGGGGTGAGCTGATCGATGGTATCCACCAGATCGGGGTGATCTTCCTTTTCCACCGTGATCTGCAGCTTGCCGGTAATATCCTTCAGCACGATAAAGGCCATATACTTGCTGTTGCGCAGGTTCTCGATAAAGCCCTGCACCTTGACCGTGCCGCCGATGGCCTTTTGAGCCTCGTTGATATAGGTGCGTTCCATAATACAGGAATCCTCCTTTGACGTCTTGTGTACTGTTTTATTATACGCTTTTCCGGGGATAAATCAAGAGATATGGCGATTTCGAGTTCGCGAGGCAAAATGCAGTTTCTGTTCACGACCCCTTCTGTGAAAAAGCAGTTCTGGAAAATCCGCAGATTTTTCAGAACTGCAAATAAAAAATATTTTTCCGCTAAGAATGGCAGAGCAAAGCGGAGCCATTTTTAATGATCCCGCTTTTCCTCTTCGTGCAGAGTGCCGGTGCCGCCCTCCACCACGCCGTCGTGCTTAAGCACCGCGGCAATGGTGCCGAAGAAGCATTTCACATCCAGCCCAAAGCTCAGATGCTCCACATACCAGCCGTCCAGTTTGGCCTTCTCCGCGATCTCCAGCTCGTCGCGGCCGTGGATCTGTGCCCAGCCGGTCAGGCCCGGGCGCACATCGTTTGCATGGTACTTGTCGCGCTCTGCCAGCAGGTCGTACTGGTTCCACAAAGCAGGCCGCGGGCCGATGACCGCCATATCACCTACAAAGATGTTCCACAGCTGGGGCAGCTCGTCCAGACTGGTCTTGCGCAGGAAATGACCCATGCGGGTGATATACTGGTCCGGGTCGTGCAGCAGATGGGTGGGCATATCGTGGGGCGTGTCGATGCGCATGGTGCGGAACTTTAAAATGTAAAAGTGCTTTTTGCCAATGCCCACACGCTTCTGTTTGAAGAACACCGGGCCGGGCGAGTCCAGCTTGATGGCGACGGCCAGAATGAGAAAAAGCCAGGACAGGCAGATCATGCCGCACAGCGACAGCACCACTGCCAGCAGGCGCTTGATTCCATTGCGATACATGGGGTTCCTCCATTTTCCGATTCAAAGTAGCGGTTCCAGTATAACAGTATGGGCCGGAATTTGCAATTGCATCCGCCGCCTGCCGCCGATATTTTTATGCTTTGGCTGCGTTCTGCCGGTTTTGTGGCAAAAAAGTGCCGGTTTTGTCTCTTGTTTTGCAGCGCGGCCCGGGGTAAGATAAAGAAAATGAGAAGCCCACTCCCCCAGTCTCGCTTTCGCTCGACAGTCCCCTCGGAGATGGGGCCTTTGGCAAAACCTCTCACTTTGATAGACTTCCCCCGGCCGGGGGAAGATGTCGCGTAAGCGACAGAAAGGGGAGCGAGGCGGCACGCCGAAAGGCGTGACGGAGAGGGCAAGGATGCTACAAGGAGGTTCCCTATGATCCAGCGTTTCCGTTTTGGCCTGCCCCTGCCCACCGACAGTGTGGTGCAGGAGATCCCAGTTTCCGCCGGGCCGGTGCCCTTTCTCACAGCCGAAGAAGACGGCTGGGCCTACCGGATGGCTCCGGATGCCATCGTGTACGGTCTGGGCGAAATGCCCCGCGGCATCAACAAGCGCGGCTGGCACTACGTGACCAACAACACCGATGAAGCCCGCCACAGCGAGGATAAGCTTTCCTACTATGGTGCGCACAATTTTCTGCTCATCGATGGCGGCGCAGGCCGTGAATACTTTGGTGTGTTCATTGATTTCCCGGGCAAAGTGCGTTACGATATCGGCTACACCGAATACGATGCCCTGCGCTTTGCCACCGAAGAGCCGGACTATGAGCTTTACATCATCACCGGCGACGACCTGAACGATATCAGCCGCCAGTTCCGGCAGCTCATCGGCCCCAGCTATATCCCGCCCAAGTGGGCCTTTGGTCTGGCACAGAGCCGCTTTGGCTACAAGACCGCTGCGGACGTGCGGGAGGTGGCCCGCCAGTACAAAGAGAACGATCTTCCGCTGGATATGATCTGCATGGACATTGATTACATGCAGGACTACGCAGATTTTACCGTAAACAAGCAGCGCTTCCCGGACCTTGCCGCCCTGAGCGCCGAACTGAAGGCACAGGGCATCCGGCTGGTGCCCATCATCGATGCGGGTGTGCGCATCGACCCGGAAAACCCCGTCTGTGCCGAGGGCCTTGCAAACGGTTACTTCTGCACCAAAGCCGACGGCACCCCCTTTGTGGCGGCGGTGTGGCCCGGCAAGGCTTACTTTGCGGACTTCCTGCGCCCGGAGGTGCGGGAGTGGTTCGGCCGGCAGTACAAGGCACTGACCGACTGCGGCATCGAGGGCTTCTGGAACGATATGAACGAGCCTGCGCTGTTTTACTCACCCGAGCGGCTCAAGGCTTTCTTTGAGAGCATGGACGAACTGAGCCGGAAGGACAACATCGTGCAGGATGAATTCTTTGGCAAGGTGGTGGGCGGTGCGCTGGGCCTGATGAACGCCCCCGAGGACTACGCCAGCTTCTACCACGATGTGGACGGCCAGCGGGTGCGCCATGACAGGGTGCACAACCTCTACGGCGGCAATATGACCCGTGCGGCAGGCGAAGCCTTTGCCCGCCTGCGGCCCGGCAGACGCACACTGCTCTACAGCCGTTCCAGCTTCATCGGCAGCCACCGCTACGGCGGCATCTGGCTGGGTGACAACGCTTCCACATGGGCACAGCTTCTGGCCAATATCCAGATGATGCCCAACGTGCAACTGTGCGGCTTTCTTTATACCGGTGCCGACCTGTGCGGTTTTTCCTACGATACTACGCCTGATCTGGCTCTGCGCTGGCTGGAGTTCGGCCTGTTCACGCCGCTGATGCGCAACCACGCCACCAACGGCTCCCGGATGCAGGAATACTACCGCTTTGCGGATATGCTGCCTGCCCTGCGGAAGATGCTCCGGCTGCGGTATGCCCTGCTGCCCTACCTTTATAGTACCTTCATGAAGGCGGCATTGGAAGATACCAGTTACTTCCGGCCCTTGGGCTTTGATTTCCCCGCTGACCCGGATGCCCGCGAGGTGCAGGACCAGCTGCTGCTGGGCGAGGGTGTGATGGTAGCGCCTGTCTACACCCAGAACGCCAGCGGACGGCATGTCTACCTGCCGGAAGCAATGAAGCTCTACCGCATCCGCAGTGTAGACGACTACGACGCCGAGCTTCTGCCCGCCGGGCACCACTACGTCCGATGCGCACTGGACGAAGTGCTGCTGTTCATCCGCCCGGGCCATGCGGTGCCGGTGGCAAGACCCGCCAGCTGCACCGCCCAGCTGGACGACACCGCCCTGACCCTGTGGGCCTGCCCGGACGAAAATGGCAGCGCCCGCTGCCGGATGTACACCGATGACGGCGAGACGAGCGATTTTGCCGCACCGGAGCACTGGAAGGTGCTTGAATCCAACTGAAAAACCGTTTTCCTGTGGCATTGCCGGAAAAAGCTGTCTTTTTTCGGCGGTGCCACTTGTATTTTTCTGCGCCGCGCGTTATAATATGCCTTCGGTTCCCTTTATTTACGAAAAATTTACATTTCAGATGCCGTCCTCCTAAGCAGTGTGCAATGCTTATAAAAACGGCTTCTCCGCGTAAACGATAAAAAGGAGGCACTCTTCTCATGGCTCAGACAAGCCGCTCCGCTGACCTGACCAGCGGCCCGATGCTGCAAAAGATCATCCTGTTCTCCATCCCGCTGGCAGCTTCCAGCATTCTGCAGCTGCTGTTCAACGCTGCGGACGTAGTGGTCGTGGGCCGCTTTGCGGGCAGCACCGCACTGGCCGCCGTCGGCTCCAACGGCTCCCTCATCAACCTGCTGGTGAACCTGTTCGTAGGGCTTTCGCTGGGCGCAAACGTGGTGGCGGCCCGCTGCTTTGGCGCAAAGGATGACCGCGGCGTGCAGGACACGGTGCAGACCTCGGTGACGCTGGGCCTTGTCAGCGGCGTGCTGCTGGCTGTGGTGGGGTTCTTTGCAGCCCGGGGGCTGCTGGAGCTGATGAGCTGCCCGGAGGATGTGATCGACCTTTCTGCGCTGTACCTTAAAATTTATTTCATCGGGATGCCCATGACCATGCTGTACAACTTCAGCAGTGCGCTGCTGCGCGCCGTGGGCGACACCAAGCGCCCGCTGTACTGTCTGGCAGCAGCCGGCATCATCAACGTGGTGCTGAACCTTGTGTTCGTCATTGGCTTTTCCATGAGCGTGGCAGGCGTGGCGCTGGCTACCATCATCAGTCAGACCGTTTCCGCCTGCATGGTGACGCGGATGCTGATGAAGGAAGAGGGCGCGCTGCATCTGGATCTGCATCATCTGGGCTTCCACATGGGTGCCCTGAAGCAGATTTTGCTCATCGGCCTGCCTGCCGGTCTGCAGAGCACCGTGTTCAGCCTGTCCAACGTGGTCATCCAGTCGGCCATCAACTCCTTTGGTTCCACGGTGGTGGCAGGCAGTTCGGCCTCCGCCAATCTGGAGGGCTTCGTCTATACCGCCATGAACGCCTTTTCGCAGGCTGCCGTCACCTTTACCAGCCAGAACATGGGCGCACGCAAGTACCAGAACCTGAACCGTGTTGTCCTCAACTGCCTGCTGTGCGCCATCGTGACCGGCGTGGTGCTGGGCGGCGGTGCGGTGCTGGCAGGCACCCGGCTGCTGCACTTCTACTCCTCGGATGCGGCGGTGATCGCCGCCGGATACGAACGCCTGCGGGTGATCTGCGGCACCTACCTGCTGTGCGGCATCATGGATACGCTGGCCAGCAGCCTGCGCGGCCTTGGCTACAGCGTGCTGCCCATGGTGGTGAGCCTTGTGGGCAGCTGCCTGCTGCGGCTGGTGTGGATCGCCACCATCTTCCAGCTGAACCGCACACCGTTCATGCTGTACATCAGCTACCCCATCAGCTGGGTGCTGACGGCTGCCGTGCATCTGGCCTGCCTGCTGGTGGTGCGGCACAAGATGAAAAACAGGCTGAAACTTTCTATCGACTGAAGAACAGGGCTGCATCCATTTGGGAACGCAGCCCTGTTTTTTACAAGTCTTTTTTCAGCAGGTAGCGGTCGTGGCCGCCGTACATTTCCCGCCGGGAGACGATGGCAAAACCGGACGCAAGGGCGTTGTGCAGGCTGTACTGGTTCTGCGGGCTGACGGTAGCACCGATGTGGGTGATCTTTTCCGGGAAAAGCGGCAGCGCTGCTTCCAGCATGAGCCGTTGCAGACCGTTGCCGCGAAAGTCTGCGTGGACGATGGCGCTGTCCGCATTGGCCCAGTGCTCCCACTCGGTGTGCGGCACATCCATGAAGGCCGCATAGTTGTGCGCGCTGCGCCCGCAGAAGCGCACGATGAGATACCCGCCAAGGCGGCTGCCCTGCCATGCGCCGATGCACAGGTCATTGCGGACATAGGCCGTGATGTTTTCCAGCGTGTCCGGCACGAACTGCTCCGGGTCCGGCATGGCGGCGCGCACCTCGTTCTGCAAGGCGTACACCGCCGGGGCCTGCTCCGGCGTGCAGCGGCGCAGCTGCATGGACACCGGCGGCTGCACCGGCTGGCCGCAGATCTTGTGCAGAAAAACTTCCATCTTGCGTTTCCCTCCAAAATAAAATCATACTTTTTCGCTGTTTCCAGTATAAATGCCGCTTTTATAAATGTCAATTTATGTTATAATAAAGTATAAAGGGGTCTGCGGCGTATGGCGTGGTCACAAAGGTGCCGTGCGGCGCAGGCTTCAAGTCCCGGCGGGGCGCATCCCCTGCCCGTGAACGGAGGAACCGAACCATGAAGGAATCTGCACTTACCTCTTCCAACCGATTGGGCGGTGCTGTGATCAGCGACCGCATCGTTGCCAGTCTGCTGGAAGAGCTGCGCACCGGGCGCTATGCCCGGGCCGACCGTCTGCCCGCCGAGGTAGATCTTGCCGCTGAGCTGGGCGTGAGCCGCACCGTCATCCGCGATGCTTTGAGCGAGATGGAGCGCGCAGGCTATGTGGAGCGCGTGCGCGGCATTGGCACGGTGGTGAACCGCGCTGTGCTGGGCCTGCGCAGCCGGCTGGACCAGAAGCTGGAATACTACCCGCTGATCCGCAGCTTTGGCAGCTACCCCCACGCCGACGGCATTCAGGTATTTCCCATCCGTGCCGGTGAAGAGCTGGCCCACGATCTGGAAATTGAGCCGGGCGACGACGTGATCTGCATCAAAAAGCGCATTCTGGCCGACACCACCCCGGTGATCTACTCCATCGACTACCTGCCCAGAGCACTGTTCGGCACCAAAGACTACACCCGCATCGATCTGACCGGCGGCGTGTTCGATATTCTGGAACGGGAGTGCCACCAGCAGATCTCCTCCAACGTCGCCCACCTGAAGGCAAGCTGCGGCGACGATGCCATCCGCTCCGCCATGCGCCTTGCTCCGGGCGAGGCCATGCTGCTGCTGGACGAAGTGTGTTTCAATCGTTTGTGCCGCCCAGTGATGCGTTCGCTGAGCTACTACACAAACTTCTTTGATTTTTCCATTTTACGCAAGCTGCTCTAAACCAAAAAACTGACGGAGGTATGCACCCATGCGACATCTGATCGACCCGTTGGATTTTACCCAGCAGGAAATTTCCACTCTGCTCGACCTTGCCGACCGCATCCATGACGACCCGGCCGCGTATCAGGAGGTGGCCCGGCATAAAAAGCTGGCTACCCTGTTCTACGAGCCTTCCACCCGCACCCGCCTCTCCTTTGAGGCAGCCATGCTGAACCTTGGCGGCCATGTGCTGGGCTTTCCCAGTGAGAACGTGTCCAGCGCAAGCAAGGGCGAAAGCGTTGCCGACACCATCCGCGTGGTGTCCTGCTATGCGGACATCGTGGCCATGCGCCACCCCAAAGAGGGCGCACCGCTGCGCGCTTCCCGCTACTCCCGCATCCCGGTGATCAACGCGGGCGACGGCGGCCACCAGCACCCCACCCAGACCCTGACGGACCTCATGACCATCCGCCGCCGCATGGGACGGCTGGATGACCTGACCATCGGCCTGTGCGGCGACCTGAAATTCGGCCGCACCGTGCACTCCCTCATCAAGACCATGGCCCGCTGCAAGAACATCCGGTTCGTGCTTATCAGCCCGGAAGAGCTGCGCGTGCCGGACTACATCGTAAAGGACGTGCTGGAGGCCAACGGCATCCCCTACCAGGAGACCCGCAGTCTGGAGGAATCCATGTCGGAGCTGGACATCCTGTACATGACCCGCGTGCAGAAGGAGCGCTTCTTCAATGAGGAGGACTACATCCGCCTGAAGAACAGCTACATCCTCACCAAGGAAAAGATGAGCCTTGCAAAGCCGGATATGGCTGTGCTGCATCCCCTGCCCCGCGTCAACGAGATCGCACTGGACGTGGACGACGATCCCCGCGCCGCCTACTTTGAGCAGGTGCAGAACGGCGTGTATGTGCGTATGGCACTGATCATGACCCTGCTGGGCCTGCGCGACCCCAAGGCACCTAAGGAGGAAAACTGATATGCTGAACATCGATGAAATTCAGAACGGCATCGTGATCGACCACATCAAGGCAGGCACCGCCATTGGCCTGATGGACCTGCTGGGCATTGCGGGCAACCGCACCGCCAGCGTGGCGCTGATCCAGAATGCACGCAGCAGCAAGAGCGCCAGCGGCCGCAAGGACATCATCAAGGTGGAGGGCGATGCTTCCTGGCTGAACCTGGATGTGCTGGCCTACCTTGACCCGGGCATCAGCGTGACCATCATTGAAAACGGCAAGGCCGTGCGCAAGGAAAAGCCGATGCCCCCCAAGCGCCTTGTGAACATTGTAAAATGCCGCAACCCCCGCTGCATCTCCTCCATTGAGGAAGAGTGCGACCAGATCTTTGAGCTGAGCTCCAACGGCAAATACCGCTGCATCTACTGCGAGCAGGAGCTGCAGGTAAAGCCGGAATAACGACACAGAAAAAGAGCTGCTGTATCAGGCAATTTTGCCGTACAGCAGCTCTTTTTTGCAATAAAAAAATCTGACGGTGCTCTCACCGACGCAAATGCCCTGTGCGGCAGATGCTCCATTCCCACAAGCAGCACCCGCCGCACAGAAATGCGACGTACCGAGTGACTTTATCAGCAGCAAACCCCAAAGTTCGCCGTTAAAAGCCCCGCCAGATGAGCTGCGCAGCGCATGAGGACTGCACAGCGAAGAGCAAAGGGAAAACAGAGCAGCTTAACACGCACCGCTGCCCGGATCACTGCACAGGGGGGCAAAGCTTCACCAAATTTTTCTTTGGCCGCAAATCCGCCCTGCCCCAGCAGGAGATCACCTTTACTGGCTTTAGTATAGCATTGTTGCGCGCCTGTTGCACAAAACATGTCATAAATTGTCGGTGCTCATGTCATGAACTGCGCACGGGATGGTGCAGGTAAACCGGAACCACCGGTCGCGGCAGCTCACGGTGTACTCGGCACCGTACTTGCGCAGCACGTCCTGCACGTTGGCAAGGCCCATGCCGTGGCCGCTCTCCTTTTTGGTGGTGCCGGGCAGCTTGCCCTCCTCCAGCAGCAGGTCTTCCTGCACGCGGTTGCGCACCGAGATCAGATATTCTTCCGGCGTTTTGCGGATGCGCACATGCACCTCCGGCGGCAGGGCCTGCGCTGCGGCACGGATGGCGTTGTCCAGAAGGTTGGAGAGCACGATGACCATATCCATGCTGTCGAAGGGCATCCGCTTGAGATTGCACAGGTCAAAGTAAATGTTCACGCCAACTTTTGCCGCTTTTTCGTACTTTTTGCTCAGAATGGAATCCAGCAGCGGGTTGTGGGTATCCATGATGGTGGTGCCCGCCGCCACCGTTTTGCTCACGCTGGCAATGTAGGCCTGTGCGCCTTTCAGATCCCCCTGATCCAGCAGGGCGGTAAGGGCTGTCATGTGGTTGGTGAACTCGTGGGTCAGGCGGCGCTGCTCCGTGTAGGAATCCAGCAGGGCTTCGGCACGCTGCTGTTCCAGCTGAGCACGGTAGCGGGAGTTCTGCCGCTGCACCACCTGATCGTTGAACATCTGCACGATGGCGATATGCACCAGCACCGCCACGCTCATGCCAAAGGTGAGCAGCATGGTCATCCGGGTAGCGGGCTGCTGGGTCCCTGTGACCATCAGCACGATGTTCAGCACCACAGCCACCCCGGGGAAAAAGGACATCACCAGCGCCTGCAGCGGCTGCAGAGCACACTTCTGGTTCCAGCTGTACAGGAAATGCGCAACTGCTGCACCCACGATAAGGTTTGCGGCGCACAGCGCGATCAGGCAGCCGGGGTGCTGCCATGCTTCGCCGGTGCGCACTCCTGTGAACCAGGAGTAGGTATAGTTGACCGTGTTCTCCACCAGCAGGCACATGGTGCCGTTGATCAGGCAGGCGGTGAGTTTATCGGCAAAGTTTCCGCCAAACAGCTGCGCCGTAACAAAAAGGTACAGCACATTGAGCAGGACGCTCTGCACATTGAAAAATGACATTCCTGCTGCGAGTGACAGGCCCATCTCCCCCATACACAGCAGCTCTGCCCACAGAACCGGCCAGCGCAGTTTTCCCCTGCCCAGATAGGCCCATTCTACCAGAATAAAGGCGTTGCACTGAATCAGACAGACCAGATGCCCCAGCATCATTTCCGCAAATGCATCACTCATCCCCATACTGCCCCTTCCATTCCAGATATGCGTTCTGGATGGCCGCATAGCCTGCGCGGCTCACGCTCAGCTCCACCCCGTTTTTCAGCAGGGCGCGGTAGCTGCGGATGCTGCGCACATATTTCATGTTCACCACATCGCTGCGGCTCACCTGCAAAAAGCCGTTCTCGTAGAGCATGGACGGCAGGTCGGCGATTTTGCCGTAGTAGGTGCAGATGGGCTGGCGGGCAATGTCGCCGTAGACGTTGATCTGGCGCAGGTCGCTTTCCAGATAATAGATCTGATCCAGCGGAATTTCCGTTTCGGTGCGGTTGTGGTGCACCGTCAGAGTCTTGCGCTGGTCGGTCAGGGCGGCAAGCAGGTCGTCCAGACACTTGGGCAGGGTGCGCGCAATGTCCCGCTTGAGCAGGTAGCGGTAGGCGTTCACCGTGTAGCCTTCCAGCGCAAATTCCAGATAGGCCGAAACATACACCAGCATCAGGCCGGGGCACTTCTGCTTGAGCTGACGGCCCAGCACCATGCCGTTTGCACCGGGCATGTCCACGTCCAGAAACGCCAGCTGATACAGCTCCAGCCCCGGCGTTGCAAGCACCTCGGCTGCGCTGGTGCAGACGGCGGTGTGCACCTGCACGCTGCGGGCGGTAAAGTAGACGGTGACATATTCTGCCATGCGCGCGCCGAACGCCGCATCGTCGTCACAGATCAGGATATGCATGGAAGGTTCCTTTCTGCCGCAAAAGGCCCCTCTTGCAGTAAGAGGGGCCAAAGTAACTATCAGAGAAATTTATCGTAGAGGCCAAAGGCAAAGATGAACAGCACGATCACCGGCAGCACGCAGGTCAGGTAGCCGCGCATCCAGTCGTGCATCTTGAGGCCCTTGCCGGTGTTGACTTCCTTTTTATAGTTGTCCCAGCCCCAGCCGTAGTTGGTAACGCAGAACAGCAGGTACACCAGGCTGCCCAGCGGCAGGAACAGGTTGCTCACGAGGAAGTCCTCCAAATCCAGCACAGCGCCGCCGAACACGGCAAAGCCGTCCCATGCCCACACGTTGTAGCCCAGCACGCAGGGCAGCGAAAGCAGAGTGATGAGCACGAAGTTCACCAGACTGGATTTCTTGCGGCTGCAGCCGGTCAGCTCCATGCCGCAGCAGATGATGTTCTCGAACACGGCCAGCACGGTGGAAAGCGCCGCAAAGGCCATGAACAGGAAGAACAGGGAGCCCCACAACCGGCCCATGGCCATGTTGGCAAAGATGTTGGGCAGGGTAATGAAGATCAGGCTGGGGCCGCTGGTCTGGTCCACACCGTAGGTGAAGCAGGCCGGGAAGATGATGAGACCGGCGGTGATGGCCACGAAGGTATCCAGCACCACGATGCGGGCGGACTCGCCCAGCAGGGAGTGCTCCTTGCCGATGTAGCTGCCAAAGATGGACATTGCGCCAATGCCAAGGCTCAGGGTGAAGAAGGCCTGATTCATGGCGGACACCAGCGTGTTGACCACGCCCACCTCTTTCATGCGCCCGAAGTCGGGCACGAGGAAGAAGCTCAGGCCTTCCTTTGCGCCGGGCATGAACAGGCTGTTGACGGCCAGCACCACCATGATCACCAGCAGGGCGATCATCATGACCTTGGTCACGCGCTCAAGGCCGTTCTGCAGGCCCTTGGCGCACACAAAGATGCCCAGTGCCACCACGAACACCATCCAGAAGGTCATCACGCCGGGGTCTGCCAGCATTTCGGTAAACTTGCCAGCCACCTGATCGGCGTTCAGGCCTGCCAGCTTACCGGCGGCGGTCATGTAGAAATAGTGCAGCATCCAGCCTGCCACGGTGGTGTAGAACATCATGAGCAGATAGCAGCCAATGAGGGTGAGGTAGCCGTGGATGTGCCACTTCTGGCCCGGCTTTTCCAGTGCCTGATAGGCCCGCACCGGGCTTTTGCGGGAAGCGCGGCCCACTGCAAACTCCATGGTCATGATGGGCAGGCCCAGAATGATGAGGAAGATCAGGTAGAACAGCACGAACGCGCCGCCGCCGCCCTGACCGGCAATATAAGGGAACTTCCACACGTTGCCAATGCCGATGGCACAGCCCGCCGAAAGCAGAATGAAGCCCAGCCGGGACTTCAGTTTTTCTCTTTCCATGATTCCAAACTCCTTGTTTTCCGTTCTGCTCTGCCCTGCCCTTTGCGGGGCCGGGCGAAGCGTTGCTTTTGTATTATAGCACAAATTTGGTCGAAGAACAGGGGCGCTTCAGTGAGATGAACTTTTGTTGTCAAAAGTATTCTTTGTCTCCCCCGCGTGCACAGCCCGCACATCCGGCAGGAGTGTTTGACACTTTTTATTGCTGGTGCGTTTGTTTTTTGCGTATTTGCAGTAAAATTCAATTTCATTCACTTGAAGCGTGAAAAGCTGACAGTTATTCACTTATATAAAAGTGCCTTGCATAACAGCCGAGAACCATCTCTTGACAAACCAACAAAAAGAAACTATACTACAAATAGAGAAGGTGCTGTCCGCAATGGTCAGCTCCCTCCGGCTAATTGGTCAATAAGAAGAATGACCGCTCACCGTTTGGAGACTGGGGCGGTCATTTCTTATTGTTATGGATCTCTTTGAAGATTGCCCATGCGATCTGAAATGTAATCCCAACTGTACCGCCAACAATGACGAACAGCTGCAGAACATCGTTCAACACCATGATGCATCCCCCCTTCCGCGTTTGCGAACGGGGGAACAAACAATAAGCTTTTACGTCCCCCGGACGCTTGCCGGAGGAAAGCATGACCACCTGCGCTTGCAGACAGCACCTAATCACCGCCTTTTCGGGCGGCATCTTTATGATATCATAAAAAATAACATTTTACAACAAAGAAAGCACCCGCTGTACAGGTGCTTTCTTTTCGTCTATATAGGTATATAGGCTTACTTCCGCTTTTTGGGGGCAGTACCCTTGCCCACCGGGCCGCGGGGGCGGCGCTCGGCAGCCTTGGACTGCACTGCGGCACTGCGGGTCTGGGCGCGGCCCTTGGCGGCAGCGGCACGCAGACCGTTGATCTCTGCCTTGGTCAGCTCACGGTAGGTGCCGGGCTTGAGCATTCCCAGCTTTACCACGCCCTCGGCATTGCGCTTCAGGCGCACCACCTCAAGGCCCACGGTCTCGCACATGCGGCGGATCTCGCGGTTCTTGCCCTCTTTCAGGGTCATTTCCATCACGGTGCGGCCCGGCTCGTCGGTGACAACATTGATGGCGCAGGGCATGGTCTTGGTGCCGTCGTCCAGCACAACGCCGCTGCTCAGCTTCAGGATCTGGCTTTCATCGGCGCGGGGCTGCACGGTGACGCGGTACAGCTTGGAGATGCCGCCCGACGGATGGGTGACGGCCTGCGCAAACGCGCCGTCGTTGGTCATGAGCAGCAGGCCCTCGCTGTCTTTATCCAGACGGCCCACCGGGTACAGGCGGGCGGGGATATCGCTCACCAGCTCCATCACGGTCTTGCGGCCCAGCTCGTCGCTGGCGGTGGTCACATAGCCGCGGGGCTTGTACAGGGCCAGATAGTACATCTGCTGATCCTTGCGGATATAGATGCGCTCGTCGTCCACGTGCAGCACGTCGCGGTTGGGGTCCATCTTGTCGCCCACCTTGACGGGGTGGCCGTTGACCTTCACGCGGCCCTCGGCAATGATCTGTTCTGCCGCACGGCGGGAGCACAGACCCTGTTCAGCCATGATCTTTTGAATACGTTCTTCTGCCATAATTAAACTCCTTGTGCGCCTCCCGGCGCTCAAAACGCGCACCTCTCCCCTGTTTTGGGGTGCGGGTGCGCCTGTATCAAAACTGTGAGTTGGAAGCTCACAGTTACGGCGATAGTAGTTAGCAGGCCAGCAGGGAGCTTTCTCCGCGAACAGCCCGGAACCCACGGTTCCGCCCCAATACTTCGTATCGGGGCCCCACTTCCCGGTCATTCGCTGGAGAAACTCCCTGCCGTCCTGCCGGGATCGGCACCGGATACTCCGGCAAGATGCGCGAAGCCATGTCTGAAGTGCAGGCTGCGACTAAAATCGACAAAAAAGCCTGTCGGGAAGTGCGAGGGCTTCTTTCGCTGGTGGTCTGGCGAGCGCAGGCGGGACGGAGTGTCCGGTGCCAAGCCCTCCACTTACTGCTCCGCAGGAGCAGCAGGCTCTTCCTTCTTTTCGTCCTTCTTGATGAGGGCGGCAACCTTGTCCACCAGCTCCGGCAGCATGGTCAGGGCACGGCTGATGGTGTCGGCGTTGTCCGACAGCTGGATGGTGCGCACGCAGCCGTCCTTTACCACGAGGAAGGCCACCGGCTGGATGTTCACACCCGCACCGGAGCCGCCGCCAAACAGGTCCTTGTTGGCGGCGTTCTTGCCGTCAAAGTCGGTGCCGCCGGAGGCAAAGCCAAAGCTCACCTTGGAAACCGGCAGGATGGTGGTGCCGTCCTCGGTGATGATGGGCTTGCCAATGATGGTGTTGGAGTCCACCATCTGGTGGATCTTCTCCATGGTAACGTTCATCAGGCCCTGAATGGGATGCTCAGCCATAAAACAGCTCTCCTTTATCGGTTTGATTCGGGCAAAGGCCCGTTGTCTGCAGATCCGGATACACTTATAGTGTACCACATTATAGGAAGATGTCCAATACTTTTTTGCGCCAGAACTCGTACAGCACCCGCACCGCCGCAAGGACGATGAACAGTGCCTGTGCGCTCACCCGGCAGGACACCCGGTCCTCCACGGTGGGCTGCCCGCTGCCAAAGTCCGGCAGGATGCGCAGCTCATCGAACTGCAGCCAGAGAAAGCGGTCCAGCACGCCCAGCACCGGGTACAGCCACGCCTGCAGCTTGCCGTAGCTGCGGGCAGCGGCGGCGGGGTCCTCCCCGCGCACACCAAGGCGCACCTGTATTTTTGTGATGCGCAGCGCACCGAACACCGCTTTGGTCAAAGTGCCCGCACCTTTGAGCATGGTGCAGAGGATCTCCAGCGTGATCTTTGCCTTTTTGCGCGGCTGGACGGGCTTGTTTGCCTTGGCGGCAGCGGCGGCGGCCTTTTTGCGGGCCATCTCCTCTGCCTTTTTCCGCTTGCGCTCGGCCCGCCATGCGGCAAACTTTACCTTGACCTTGCCAAAGCCCTTGGGCGGGGCCGGGTTTTCCGGTGCAGGCGGCGGCTCCGGCTTCGGGTACTGGAACACCGGGAAGGTGATGCCCAGCGCACCGGCCTTTACGGTGAGCACGCCGTGCTCCCAGCACAGGTCCGCGCAGAAGGGACACAGCAGCAACAGCACCAGTAAGATCAGCACCACCAGCAGCAGAATGCCGATCACCCGGAGGATGAACAGCAGCACTGCGCCCAGCGCGGCGAGGAATGCTCCCATGCGTTACCCCTCACTTTCTGTCGGTGATGCGTTCGTTTCAGTCTCCTGCCCGTGCACCGGCGGCAGGTCGGCCAGAGAAGAAAAGCCGAACACCCGCAAAAAGGTGTCGGTGGTGCGGAAGCTCACCGGCCTGCCCGGCAGGTCAAGGCGTCCGGCTTCCTCAATGAGGCCCTTTTCCAGCAGGCCCGACACGCTGGACGAGGAATCCACGCCGCGCACCTGCTCGATGAAGGCGCGGGACACCGGCTGGTTGTAGGCGATCACGGTCAGGGTCTCCATGGCGGCGGGGCCAAGGGGCACTGCGCGGCGGCTGTCCAGCAGGCGGCGGATGCAGTCGGCCCACTCGGTCTTGGTGGCAAGCTGCCAGCGGGTGTTCAGGTGCAGCAGGCACAGGCCGCTATCCTCCCGGGCGTAGCGCTCCCGCAGGGCTTCCAGCGCGGCTTCCACACTGAGCTGCGGCAGCTGCACCGCCTGGGCCAGCTTGTCGGCACCAATGGGGTCGCCGCTGGCAAACAGCATGGCTTCCACGGCTGCACGGATCTGTTTCTGGTTCATTCCTTCTCCTTATCACGTTGGATGCGGCCCCGCTGCATGGTCAGCCGGCCCTCGTCGTCCAGCGTTACGCGGCCGCCGCGCACCAGCTCCAGCAAGGCCAGAAAGGTGGCCACGTTGGTGCTGCGGGTCTGCTGGCGGCTGAACAGCTGGCTCATTTTTGCCGCTGTACCGGCAATCAGGTGTCGCAGAATGTACACCACCCGGCTCGTCACCGACACCATGGGCGCTGTGACCAGCGGCTCGAACTGCTGCTGGGTAGGCTCCCTGCGCAGCTTGGTGCGGCCGGAAAGAGCGGCCCAGTAATCTGCCAGCACCTGCGGCGCATGGTGCAGGTCGTAGGTGTTATCGAACTCCATCTCCATGGGCGGACGCACAAAAACCGGCGCAGCTTCGGCCTTTTGGCGCAAAAGCGCAGCCATGCGGCGGCACTGGTCGTACTCGATCAGCTGGCCGGTGAACTCCTGCTTCATGCGCTCGCCCTCTTCGCTGCGGGGCAAAAGCAGGTAGCTTTTCATCTCCACCAGCCGCGCGGCCATCTCGATGAAGGCGCTGGCGGCTTCCGGGTCCGGGTCGGCCCGCGCCACCGTGGCGGTGTACTGGTCGATCAGCTCCAGAATGGGGATGTTGTGCAGGTCCATCTTATGTTTGGCCACAAGCGCCAGCAATAATTCCAGCGGACCGTCAAAATCTTCCAGATGGAAGGTCAGTTCTTCTGCCACGCTCACACCACCGTCCCAAGGCCGGCATAGTAGATGGAATACGCGATCTTATCAATGTAGCCGGTGCCCTTGCCCAGCAGCTCCCACACAATGTTGTTCAGGTAGTACAGGGGGGTATCCAGTGCGCCGAACCACACTGCCGCCAGCAGGGCGATCATGATATAGCGCTCGTACTTCATCAGGCCAAAGTAGATGCGCCGGGGCAGCAGCACCAGCAGGATGCGGCTGCCGTCCAGCGGCGGCACCGGGATCAAGTTGAACACGGCAAGGCTCACGTTCATCAGCACAAGGTACTGCAGGAACATGGCAATGTAGATGGTGGCATCGTTCACCGGTGCCCAGTAGTACATGAGCTTCCACACCACCATGCCCACATAGGCAAGGAGGATGTTTGCCGCAGGGCCAGCCAGCGCGGTGAGGGCCATGCCCCACTTGGGGTTTTTGAAATTGCGGGGGTCGGTGGAGACGGGCTTTGCCCAGCCCACGCCCGCAAACACCATGCACAGCGTGCCCAGCAGGTCAAAGTGGGCAAGGGGGTTCAGCGAAAGCCGCCCCTGCCGCTTTGCGGTGTCGTCGCCCAGCAGCCATGCCGCCAGCGCGTGGCCGCACTCGTGGAAGGGGATGGCCACCAGCGCCACCAGCGCGCGGATGAGATAATAGATGCCCTGAGAGGTCATTCGATATTCCTGCCTTTTTTCAGTATACCATATATAATACTATTTTTTGAGGTTTTAGACAAGGGGTGTCCAGACGATTTAAAATGATCTCCGCTTCGCTCTGATCATTTCAGCGGAATTTTATTTTTAATTCGTGATTTGTCTACGAGTTGCGGCACCCAGCATTCGTTTCGTGCCTTGAACGGCACTCACGTCTTGCTGGCCGCTGCCCCAACAGCTTCTCCCTGTTTCCGCCACTGGCGGCGGTCGTCGCCGTTGCAGCCTGCGGGCTGCTCCAAATCACATTTTCACACAAGGGGTCGTAACCAAAAACAGCATCTGAGTGCATCGGGGCAGTTTTCCAAAAAACCGCAATATTTTTTGAAAAAAGGCTTGCATTTTGCCCGGTAATCTGATACAATAGTCAAGCTGATTATTTTGATTCCTTACTTCACTGCAGGAGGTGCAAGTACCATGGCTAAATGTGAATGCTGCGGCAAGGGTGTTGCCTTTGGTATCAAGGTTTCTCACTCTCATCGTCGTTCCAACCGTACCTGGAAGCCGAATGTCCGTCGTGTCAAGGCGGTCGTTGAGGGTTCTCCCAAGTACGTCTACGCATGCTCCCGTTGCCTGCGCGCTGGCAAAGTTACCCGCGCTGTCTAATTTGGTGTATGTGGCCGGTCACTTTGTCGAGTGGCCGGCTTTTTTTGTTGCTGTAAGGAGGCAAAACACATGGCTCTGCCCAACGATCCCATCATGCTGCTGAGCGTGGTGAACCTGAAGCTGCGTGATTTTTACAAAAACCTCGATGCTCTGTGCGAAGACATGGATGCCGACAAGGCCGACCTTTGCGCAAAGCTCCGGGCCGTGGGCTACGAATACGATGCCCAGCGCAACCAGTTCGTGTGATATTTCCAGAGAAAGCTTTCTTTTGATCGCTAACGGCCGGCACCGACGTGCAGCGACTGCGCCCGAGCCGGTGAATATAGAAACAAGGAGTGCTTGATTTATGATCCAGGGTACCTATTACAAAGAATGGAGCAGCGTGCTGAACCGCAAGATGGAGTTCAAGGTGTATGGCAGCGCCGGTGTGCCGGTGCTGGCCCTGCCTGCCCGCGGCGGCCGCTTTTATGATTGGGAGAACAACGGCATGCCCGATGCCATTGCCCCGCTGCTGAACGAGGGCAAGGTGCAGCTGTTCTGCGCCGACAGCATTGACGGCGAGGCCGTACTGAACGGCGACATCCCGGTGCGCCGCCGCGCCGAGATGGAGGAAAAGTACTTCGTCTACCTTACCGCCGAGCTGGCACCCCGGGTGCTGGCCCTGAACGGTGCCGCAAAGGATGCCAAGCTGTGGTGTGTGGGCATCGACCTTGGCGCTGTGCACGCCGTCAACTGCCGCCTGCGCCGTCCCAAGCTTTTTGCCGGTGCCATCGGCCTTTCCGGCATCTACGATCTGGCCCGCTTCTGGGGCAGTGAAGCCGACGATCTGGTGCTACGCTGCTCTCCCCTGCAGTATCTGGCCGAGAACGGCATCGCCGACAAGCTGGCTCTGGCCAAGGCCAAGGAGAACAGCCTGATGCTCTGCGCCGGTCAGGGTGCCTACGAGGACGATGCCAAAGCCGACACGCAGGCGCTGGCCGATGTGCTGGCCGCACAGGGCCTGCCCGCCCACCTCGAGGTCTGGGGCGGCGATGTCTCCCACGAGTGGTACTGGTGGGGCAAGATGCTGGGCCTGTTTGTGCCGCGGATTCTGGAGAAGTAAAAGTTATTTGATAGAGGGAAGGCATTTGCAGTGCCTTCCCTCTTTTTGTTTGTATTTTTCAATTTCCTACTTGATTTATCGGGTTTGCTGTGCTATACTCATGCCGTAAGATTCATACCCCCTATGGGTAAAGGAGATATTTTATGGACAACGAGAAAAAGCCCTGCTGCTGTTGCGGCACGCCCGCCCAGCCCGAAGCTGCCACGGCTCCGGCCGTTGACGCATCCGCTGTGCCCACCGAAAGCGTCAGCCCCTCCTGCTGCCGCCACAAAGACCGCAGCCCGGAGGAATACAAGGCCCTGCTGAACCGGCTCAGCCGCATCGAGGGGCAGGTGCGCGGCATCCGCGGCATGCTGGAAAAGGATGCCTACTGCGTGGACATCCTTGTGCAGGTGGCGGCGGCGAACTCGGCGCTGAACAGCTTTTCCAAAGAGCTGCTGGCCCAGCACATCTCCACCTGCGTGGCGGACGACCTGCGTGCGGGCAGCGAGGCAAAGCTGGACGAGCTGATGAATCTGCTGCCCAAGCTCATGAAATAAGAAGCCTTTTCCCGTGTATACTCAACGTAGGAGTGATATTTTATGGAACAATACAACGTTACCGGCATGAGCTGCGCAGCCTGCTCTGCCCGGGTGGAAAAGGCCGTGAGCAAGGTGCCCGGCGTTGCCAGCTGTTCGGTGAGCCTGCTGACCAACTCCATGGGCGTGGAGGGCACCGCCAGCTCTGCCGAGATCATCAAGGCCGTGCAGGATGCCGGTTACGGTGCCAGCCCCAAGCGTGCGGGCGCGGCGGCTGCCAGCTCCACCAGCGCTGACCTTGACGCGCTGGCCGACCACGAGACCCCCAAGCTCAAGCGGCGGCTCATTGCGTCGCTGGGCTTTCTGCTGGTGCTGATGTACTTCTCCATGGGCCACATGATGTGGGGCTGGCCCCTGCCCCGCTGGTTCGACGGCAACCACATCGCCATGGGCCTTGTGCAGCTGCTGCTGGCGGGCATCGTCATGGTCATCAACCAGAAGTTCTTCATCAACGGCTTCAAGGGGCTTCTCCACGGCTCGCCCAACATGGACACGCTGGTGGCCATGGGTTCCATGGCAAGCTTTGTGTGGAGCACCTACGCCCTGTTCGCCATGACCCGCGCGCAGGTGGACGGCAACAGCGAGCTGGTCATGCATTATATGATGGAGTTCTACTTTGAGTCCGCCGCCATGATCTTGACCCTCATCACGGTGGGCAAGATGCTGGAGGCCCGCTCCAAGGGCAAGACCACCGACGCGCTCAAGAGCCTGATGAAGCTTGCCCCCAAGACCGCCACCCTGCTGCGGGACGGTGCCGAAGTGACCGTGCCCATCGAGCAGGTGCAGAAGGGGGATATTTTTGTGGTGCGCCCGGGCGAGAACATCCCCGTGGACGGCATCGTGCTGGAAGGCACCAGCGCCGTGAACGAGAGCGCCCTGACCGGCGAGAGCATCCCCGTGGACAAGGCTGCGGGCGATAAGGTGAGCGCTGCCACCACCAACCAGTCCGGTTTCCTGCAGTGCCGGGCCACCCGCGTGGGCGAGGACACCACCCTTGCCCAGATCATCCGGATGGTCAGCGATGCCGCCGCCACCAAGGCTCCCATTGCAAAAATCGCCGATACGGTGTCCGGTTTCTTCGTGCCTGCGGTCATTACCATTGCGGTGGTCACCACCATCGTGTGGCTGCTGCTGGGCCGGGAGCTGGGCTATGCGCTGGCCCGCGGCATCTCCGTGCTGGTCATCAGCTGCCCCTGTGCGCTGGGTCTGGCAACGCCGGTGGCCATCATGGTGGGCAATGGGCTGGGTGCAAAGAACGGCATCCTGTTCAAGACCGCCGCTTCGCTGGAAGCTGCAGGCCGCACCCAGATCGTGGCGCTGGACAAGACCGGCACCATCACCAGCGGTGAACCAAAAGTGACCGACATTCTGCCCGCCGAGGGCGTTTCCGAGACGGAGCTGCTCACCCTTGCCGCCGCACTGGAGCGCAAGAGCGAGCACCCGCTGGCCAAGGCTGTGCTGGCCTGCACCGACGCGCAGAAGCTCACCGCCCCCGAGGTATCCGGCTTTGCCGCCCTGCCGGGCAACGGTCTGGCCGCAAAGCTGGACGGCGTGGAGATCTTTGGCGGCAATGCGTCTTTTATCGGCACCAAAGTCACCGTGCCCGCACAGCTGCAGGAGAAGGCCGCAGCCCTTTCCGCACAGGGCAAAACGCCCCTGTTCTTCGGCGGTGCAGGCCGTCTGCTGGGCATCATCGCGGTGGCCGACACCCTCAAGGAGGACAGTCCCCGCGCCATCCGGGAGCTGCAGGCCATGGGCATCCGCGTGGTCATGCTCACCGGTGACAACCAGCGCACTGCCGACGCCATTGGCAGGCAGGCCGGTGTGGACGAGGTGATCGCAGGCGTGCTGCCCGACGGCAAGGAAGCGGTCATCCGCCAGCTGCAGGCATCCGGCAAGGTGGCCATGGTGGGCGACGGCATCAACGATGCCCCGGCCCTGACCCGTGCCGACATCGGCATCGCCATCGGCGCAGGCACCGACGTTGCCATCGACGCGGCGGACGTGGTGCTGATGAACTCCCGGCTGTCGGACGTGCCCGCCGCCATCCGCCTGAGCCGCGCTGCCCTGCGCAACATCCACGAAAACCTGTTCTGGGCGTTCATCTACAACATCATCGGCATCCCGCTGGCCGCAGGCGTGTTCATCCCCTTCGGCCTGACGCTGAACCCCATGTTCGGTGCTGCTGCCATGAGCCTTTCCAGCTTCTGCGTGGTAAGCAACGCCCTGCGCCTGAACCTGTTCGACGTGCACAGCACAAAGCACGATCGTGCAGCAAAAAATGCTGCTTCCCTGCCCGCTGTCTCCGCACAGCCCGCAGCGGTTGCAAATAAAGAGAGTACCAAGGAGGACACTGCTATGAAAAAGACCCTGAAGGTGGAAGGCATGATGTGCGGCCACTGCGAAGCCCGCGTGAAGAAGGCTCTGGAAGCCCTGCCCGAGGTGGACGAGGCCGTGGTGAGCCACGAGGCCGGCACCGCCATCGTCACCCTGAACGCCGAGGTCGCCGACGACGTGCTGAAGAAGGCCGTTGAGGATCAGGACTACCCTGTGACCGGCATCCAGTAAGCCGCCGCTGAATACTCCCCATCAAATGGAAAGGCCGCTGCATGTGAACCGTGCAGCGGCCTTTTTATCGTGTTTACAGGCTTTTAAAATTGATTCAGAATATCATGGTGTCCAATGTCCAACAGCAGAATGATCGTATCACCGTCGTACTGCCAGATGACCCGCACGTCCATGTTTACGCTGAACTCGAATAAGTCTACCGTGCCTTGAATACGCTTTGTGCGCAGCGACGGATACAGCGGGTCCATTTCCAGAATTTCCAGCTTCTTTTTCAGCTGCGCCCGCTCCGCTGCGTTCAAACGCTTCAGGTTCTTTATGAATCGTTTGGTGTAGGTGATCTTGTAATTCATTCGTCCGCACCGTCCAGCGCTTCAAACAGTGCGTCCACAGTGTCGAACACCGGCTGCTCCCCTGCCGCAATTTTGGCCTTTGCTTCGTTGATCTCACTGCGCAGTTCGTCCAGATACTTTTTGGGGTAAACGGCTACCGGCATCAGCTCGATCACGCCATCCTTCTCCACGATCTCCAGCTTGTCGCCCTCACGCAGGCCCATCTTCATTACAATATCCTTTGGAATGGTGATCTGGGATTTTGTCCTCAATTCCGTCAGCATCCTTCATCCTCCTTTGTGCGATTTTCTTACTTTCTCACTTTTATTATACTCTGCTTTTTTCAAAAAGCAACCATGCACCATAAAATTTTACAAAGCGTCGTTTCTGTGTCTTCTTATTGTATTTCGTCAAAAAGTATGTTAAACTAAAAATGCCGCCCGAAAAGGCGGTGATTAGGTGCTATCTGCAAGCGCAGGTGGTCATGCTTCCCTCCGGCAAGCGTCCGGGGGACGTAAAAGCTTATTGTTTGTTCCCCCGTTCGCAAACGCGGAAGGGGGGATGCATCATGGTGTTGAACGATGTTCTGCAGCTGTTCGTCATTGTTGGCGGTACAGTTGGGATTACATTTCAGATCGCATGGGCAATCTTCAAAGAGATCCATAACAATAAGAAATGACCGCCCCTGTCTCCAAACGGTAAGCGGTCATTCTTATTGATCTAACCGGAAGGAGCTGACCATTGCGGACAGCACCTTTTCTATTTATAGTATAGTTATTTTTTGCCGTTTTGTCAAGAGAAGGTGCCCGCCTTCTCTTTTTCTTTCCCCATTTTCCTGTGCATTTTCACCCCGGAAGCTGTGGCTTTTTGCGCAAAAACTATTTGTTGACACGTTGTTTTTTCAGAGTTATACTTATAGCAACAACATTTGGTTTTGCTTCCAGTTATAAGCCACAGCGAAAGGAGAAATGTATTTTGGGAGTATCCATTCAGGACCGCACAGACTTTCTGAACATGCTGGATGCCTGCAGGACCGAGCAGCAGCTGTTCAGCCGCCTGACCTTTGCGGTAATGTTCCACCAGACCGACCCGGATGCACGGGAAGACCTGCTGGACGACGTGCGCGGCGCAGCCTGCAACATGCAGCTGCCTGCCGTCAATTACAAGATCGATCAATGGCTCAACACCTGCAAGCAGGCGTGGCAGGCCGACCCCGCAGCCTTTATGGCAGCCGTGAACGCGGACGCAAAGCAGCGCAAGCTTGCGCTGGAGGGCAGCGCGGCGCAGCCCGGCCTGCTGGCCGATGTGCCCATGCAGAGCGTGGCGTGGCTGGTGCCGCAGCTGCTGCCGCTGGGCGAAGTGTCGCTGCTGGGTGCCGACGGCGGCACTGGCAAGGGCATCTGGCAGGCACAGCTCATTGCCTATGTGACGGCGGGCAAGACCTCCGGCTTTTTTCCGCTGCCGCCGCAGCAGACCGGCAAGGTGCTGCTGCTTGCGGGCGAGGACGACCCCGGCAAGGTGCTCAAGGCCCGTCTGCTGGCGGCCGGGGCCGACATGAACCGGGTGCTGGTGCTGACCGCCGACGACTACTTTGGCAAGACCGGCCAGCCCCTTACCCTCAAGGATCAGGCACTGGCGGATTTTGCCGCCAAGGCCGGGCCGCTGCTGCTCATCGTGGACCCGCTGCAGAGCTTTCTGCCCTCCGATGTGGAGATGGCAAGCCGCAACCAGATGCGCGGTGCCCTGCTGCCGCTGCGCGCCATTGCCGCAAAGCAGGGCTGCGCGGTGCTCATCGTGATGCACTCCAACAAAAAGCAGGGCGTTTCCGGCCGCGCACGTCTGGCCGACAGCTCGGATATCTGGGACATGGCCCGCAGCGTGCTGATGATGGGCCGCGCCAAGAACGACGGCAAAATTTATCTCAGCCACGAGAAAAACAGCTACGCCCGCCCCCAGCAGACGGTGCTGCTGCACATCGACGATGTGGAGGTGGAGGGCGTAAAGACCGCGCGGGCCGTGTTTGACGGCTACACCGACAAGAAGGATGCCGACTTCATTGAGGAGCGGCGGGTGCGCACGGCGGAGACCCGGCAGGACACCCGCAGCGCCATCCTGAACGTTCTGTCCGAGAGCCGCCTTGGGTCGATGCCCAGCAACGAGCTGCGCGCCGCCGTCCTGCGGGAGGTCGGGTGCAGTGACAGTACCTACAACCGTGTGTACAGTGAGCTTGTAAAATCCGGTGAGATTGCAAAGCACCAGATCAATCAGGGCGGCAACGTACGCAGTTGGTTCACTGCCATGCCCTACCGTGGAGAAACAAGTGACAAAGTGGCGAAATTATAACGCATCTATGTTTATAATTGTCTGTTTGTCAATTTGACAAAGTGACCCTTGCTGACAAAGTGACTCTGTTTGCCACGCTGTTGTCAGTTTATCAGCTTGACAAAGTGTCTTTTTTCACGCTCATTCGTCAAAAATCAGTCACCTTCTCAGATAACGCTCCTACAGTAGCACCTGATAAAGTTCCCTGAAACCAAGGGCTGTGGGCTGGGAGTTTCTCCAGCGAATGTCCGGGAAGTGGGGCCCCGTGCGTAAGCACAGGGGCGGAACCGTGGGTTCCGGGCTGTTCGCGGAGAAAGCTCCCAGCACGCGGCCCGATCCTCAACGCGCCAACTCCTCCACCGTGATGCAGCACACGGCAAAGGCCAGCAGGGCGCAGTCCAGCGGGACACGGCGCAGCACCACCACCCGTTCGGTCAGGGTGGTAAAGGTCTGCACGGCCTGCACCGGCACGGTGCTGCCCAGCCAGAACAGCGCCACCGAAAGCGGCAGATGCACCGCCCGCGCTGCCAGCAAAGGCCGCAGCGAGATCTCGGCCGGGCAGATGGTGCGCACCTGCAAAAGCACCGACACCCCCTGCACACTGAGCGCCGCACAGCACAGCGTGCTGGCCCACAGCCCGGTGCGGGCGGCCTGATCGCAGCCGGAACACACTTCCAGCAGCATGGCGGGCAGCGCCGCCCACGGCTGTGGCAGCAATGCCCCGCACCCTGCCGCCAGCAGCCGGAAGTACAGCACAAAGCCGCAGAGCTTCAGATAGGTCACTGCCGCCTGCGCGATCACCGCGTCCAGTGCGGGCAGCTGGATGGTTTCCCCCTGCGCGGGTGGAGCCTGCCCGGCCCCGCCCTGCATCCGGCACAGCAGCGCCGCCGTGAGGTATCCCGCCAGCAGCTGGGCCGCAAACAGCCGCACCCCCACCGCGCGGCTGCCCAGCATCTGCTGCCCTACCGTGAGGATAACAAAGGACGGCCCGCTGCACACACAGGCGGGCAGCAGCGCCGAGGCCTGCCGGGAAGTGAGCTGACCGGTGCGCACGGCTTCGGACGCAGCCACCGCCGCCGGTGCAAAGCCCCCCAAGGCCCCAATGAGCAGCACGCCGCCCGCACTCTTTGCCCGGATGCCCATGAGCCGCGCCGCAGGCCGGAACACAAAGCCCAGCCACTGCCCGGCCCCGCAGCCTGCCGCCAGCGCCGATACGACGAGGAACGGAAACAGCGATACCAGCAGCGGCCCGCCGCACAGCCGCAGCCCCGCCTGCAGGGCATCGGCACAGCGCTGCGGCGCGGCAAACACCAGAAACGCCGTGTACCCTGCCAGCGCCAGCAGCACGCCCCGCCGGAAATTCCAGCTTCGATTCATAACTCAGCCCTCCGCATCCATATATATGTAGCAGCGCGCCGCGGGCAGAACTGCGGGATGGGAGGGAATGGGATGTGTGCCAAGCGCAAAAAGCGGCTTAGGCCGCAAAGCTGGCTGGCCCTGCTGTTCCGTCAGCCGCCGCCGGGCTTTTACCACGCCCCTGCCGTCTACCTGAGCGGGGGCCGCATGGAGGTGGAGCACTTTTGCCGCATTCTGGCCTACAGCCCCGACCGGCTGTGCCTGCAGATGCCCCATGGCCGGTTGACCATCTACGGCGACGGGCTGAAGATCGTCACCCTTACCGCCAGCCGCCTGACCTTGCGGGGGCGGTTCGTGCGCACGGACTTTGCGGATGACTAGGAGGTGCCCATGGAACCGGTAAGCCTTTGGGCCGCGGTGGAGTTCACCGCATGCAATGGCAGCACCGAAGCCCTGCTTACCGCTGCCGCCCGGGCCAGGCTGCATCCCTACGGGGTAACGGCTCTGCCGGGAGGGTTTGGCGGGCGGTGCGCCGCGTGGCGGTACCCGCGCCTTGCCGCGCTGGCCCGCAAGCACCGGGTGCGGCTGCGCATCCGCCGGAAGCTGGGGCTGTATTTCCGTCTGCGCCCCCTGCTGCGCCGGGCCGGGCTTTGGGCGGGGCTGGCGGTGTTTGTGCCGCTGCTGCTCTTTGCACAGCAGTTCGTCTGGTATGCGGATACCTCTTCCCTCACCACCGGACAGGCTGCGCGGGCCTGCGCCGTCCTGCGGGAAGCGGGCCTGCAGCCCGGTGCGGCTGTGACCGAGGCAAAGCTCACCGCCGGGGAGTACGCCCTTTTGCACAGCGGCGAGTTCTCCTGGGCCAGCCTGAATTTTGCCAAAGGGCGGCTGGTGGTGGAAGCCGCCGCGGCCAGACCCAAGCCGGACATTGCCGCCGGAACGCTGCACGGCATCCGGGCCAGATGCAGCGGCACTGTTCTGCGCACGAACCTTACCAGCGGCACCATGCTGGTGCAGCCGGGCCAGCAGGTAGAAGCCGGGCAGGGCCTCATTGGCACAGCCCGCGCCGAGCGGGACGGCACCCTGATCTTTGCGCCCGCCGCCGGAACGGTGGTTGCGCAGTTTGAGTGGAGCGACACCCGCACCGTGCCCTTGGAAGAGACGGTGCAGCAGTACACCGGCGCGTGCACCCGCGCATACCGGGTGACAGCGTTCGGGCACACCTTCTCCCTGCCCGCCGCGCCTGCGCCGGAACATGCGGCGGTGATCCTCCGGCACTTTCAGCCGGAGGTGCCGCTGCTGGGCCTTGCCCTGCCCTGCTCTGTGGAGGAGACCTGCCGCTCTGTGCAGCAGCCGGAAACGCTGCACCGCACCGAAGCGCAGGCCGCCGCGCTGGCCCGGCTGCAAAGCCTGCAGGCGCTGTACGCCGCATGGCCGGACGCGGAGCACATCGCCCGCAAAGAGGACTGCACCGTGAACGGCAATGTACTGGACTATACCGTCACCTACACCGTGGCAGCGGACATCTGCGGGTGATGCACAAAAGGGCCTTCCCATTTCCGGGAAAGCCCTTTTACATTTTGCGTCTTATTTGTTTTCCGCCGCCTGCGCGTCGTACTCGGCAAGCAGGTCGTTGAGGTCGTACTGGTACTTGCTGTGGCAGAAGTGGCACACCACCTCGCAGGCGGGGTCCTCGTCGCGCATCCTCACCAGCTCCTTGCGGCCAAGGCTGAACAGCATCTCCTTGGTGCGCTCGGCGCTGCAGTCGCACTGGTAGTGCACATCGCGCTCGTCCAGCACGTTGGGGTCAAAGCCCGCCAGCGCCAGCTGCATCATGTCCTCGGGGGTCTTCCCCTCGTGCAGCAGGGTGGTGACGGACGGCATGGCCGCGATATTCTTTTCCAGCTGATCGATCTCCGCATCGGTGGCACCGGGCAGCAGCTGCACCATAAAGCCGCCTGCGCACAGGATGGACAGGTCTTTGTCCACCAGCACGCCCAGCGCCATGACGGTGGGCACCTGCTCGCTGTAGGCGTAGTAGGCGGTCAGGTCCTCGGCGATCTCGCCGGAAACCAGCGGCACCTGCCCCACGGTAGGCTCCTTCTGCAGGCGGTTATCCCGGATGACGGTGAGCACACCGTCTTTGCCCACAGCGCCGCCCACATCCAGGTGGCCGTTCGGCTTTGCGGGCAGCTCCACCAAGGGGTGATCGATGCAGCCCTTCACGTTGCCGGTGCCGTCGGTGCAGGCAATGACCACGCCCGCCGGGCCGCCGCCGGACACACGCAGGGTGATCTGGTCACGGTCGTCCTTGAGCATGGAGCCCATCAGGGCCGCGCCGGTGAGCAGACGGCCCAGTGCCGCGCTGCAGGTGGCGCTGGTGGTGTGCAGCTTTTCGGCCTTGCGGACGATCTGGGTGGAATCCACGCCGCAGAACACGACCCCGCCGTTCTCCGACAGGCCGCGGATCAGATTTGCCATAAAGTTATCCCTCCAATTGTGTATACTGCTTGACTGCGCAGAAGAAATAGCGCTGGCTGTCATCGGTCAGCGGGCCGAAGGTCTCGCCGTCGCAGACGCTTTCCAGCGCAAAGCCGTGCTTTTCCAGCGCGGTGCGGATGGTGTCAAGGTCATAGGTGTACTCGCAGAACTGCTCGTGGAAGTGCTCGCCGGTCTCGTGGTAGTCGATGTCCACGGTGATCTCCACGCGGCGGTTGGCGGCATCGTAGTGGTTGCGCCACACACAGGCGGCATCCTCTTCCTCAAAGGTGAACGCGTTGTCGCCCAGCACGTTCCGGTGTTTGTAGGGCGTGTTCATATCGAACAGGAACACCCCGCCCTTCTCCATGAAAAAGCCCGCGTTGGCAATGGCGGTGTCGAGGTCCGGGATGTGGTTGAAGGTGTCAAAGGTGGACACCGCGCCCCGGATGGTGCCGTACAGATCCAGCTTGAGCAGGTCCTGCCGGAGCAGCAGCAGCCTGCCGGAAAGGCCCAGCTGTTCGGCCTTATCGCGCACAACGCAGAGCATCTCCTCGGACTGGTCAATGCCGATCATATCATAGCCCGCCTGCGTGAGCATCAGCGTCAGCTCACCGGTGCCGCAGCCAAGGTCGGCAAGGATGCCGTCGTGGATGCCGTGCTCCTTGAGCTTTGCATGGATGTGGGCATACAGCGCGTCGTAATCGGCCTCGCCGTTGAATTCATCGTAGAAATAGGCAAATTCGTTGTAGGCCATGGTTTACTCCGCTTCCTGTTCCCCGGCCACAGCGGCATTGAGCACCGCCTGCAGCTCCGGGATGCCGTAGCCGTTCTCGCCGCTGGTCAGCACCACCTTCTGGCAGCCATAGGGGCGGCAGAGATTTTCAAAGTCTTCCAGCGTCTTGGCCAGCTGGCTCTTTTTGAGCTTGTCGGCCTTGGTCAGGGCCACCACGTAGGGGATCTGGTGATAGTGCAGGTAGCGCAGCATCTGCTCATCGTCGGCGCTGGGGGCGTGGCGGCAGTCCAGCAGCTGCACCAGCAGGGTGTGGTGGCGGGGTGCTTCAAAGTAGCTGTTGATGAGGTCGTCCCAGCGCTCACGGTCGGCGTTGCTCACCTTGGCGTAGCCGTAGCCGGGCAGGTCCACAAAGTAGCAGTCGTCCACCGAATAGAAATTGATGGTGGCCGTTTTGCCCGGCGTACTGGACACGCGGGCAAGGTTTTTGCGGCTGCACAGCTTATTGATGAGGCTGGATTTGCCCACGTTGGACCGCCCCGAAAAGCTCAGCTCCGGGCGGTCGCTCTCGGGCAGCTGGCTGGAAATGCCGTAGCTGGCAATGAAATCAGCTTTGTTGTAATTCATGGAGCTTTCCTTTTTTTGATAAGGGGATTGTCACCGGACACTCCGTCCCGCCTGCGCTCGCCAGACCACCAGCGAAGGCAAGCCCTCGCACTTCCCGTCGGGCTTTTCTGTCGATTTTAGTCGCAGCCTGCACTTTAGACATGGCTTCGCGCATCTTGCCGGAGTATCCGGTGCCGATCCCAGCAGGACGGCAGATAGTTTCTCCAGCGAATGTCCTGGGGGTGGGGCCCCGGCGCGCAAGCGTTGGGGCGGGACTGGAGTCCCGGGCTGTTCGCGGAGAAAGCTATCTGCCGCCCTGCCCTATTCTCAGCACACCGCGCCGGGCTGGGGCTTTTCTGCGGTGGGCGGCACAATGGCGGCGTCTGCCGCCTTTTTCTTTGCATGGGTGCGGCTGGGAGCCTTGGCCTTCTTTGCGTTCTGGGGCTTGAGCAGGGCCGCGTTCAGCACCTGTGTCAGGCTCTGCATGGGCAGGAAGGTGAGGTTCTTCTTCACCTCGTCGTCCACCTCATACAGGTCGGGTTCGTTGTCCTTGGGGATGAGCACCGTTTTCATACCCTCGCGGTAGGCCGCCATGCTCTTTTCCCGCAGGCCGCCGATGGGCAGCACGTTGCCGTGCAGGGTGATCTCGCCGGTCATGGCAACATCACCGCGCACCGGGATGCCGGACAGGCAGGACACCAGCGCCGTGGTCAGGGTGACACCGGCAGAAGGGCCGTCCTTGGGCACTGCGCCCTCCGGGGCGTGGATGTGCAGGTCGCACTTCTTGAGCTTTTCCGGATCGATGCCGTACTCGGCGGCGTGCACGCGCACCCACGTAACGGCCAGCTGAGCGCTCTCCTTCATCACGTCGCCCAGCGAACCGGTGACGGTGATCTTGCCGCTGCCGTTGTCCATCACCTGCACCTCGATGGGCAGGGTCTCGCCGCCCACGCTGGTCCATGCCAGACCGTTGGCGATGCCCACCGCGTTGGTGCGGTTGAGGAAGTCGGGCTTGACAAAGCGGGGGCCAAGCAGCTGTTCCAGCATGGTGCCGGTAACGGAGACGCTTTCCGTCTCGCCTGCGGCGATCTTGCGGGCGCACTTGCGCAGCACGCTGGTGATGGTGCGTTCCAGATTGCGCACACCGGCCTCGCGGGTGTAGCCGTCGATGATGCCGTACAGCGCGCTCTGGCTCAGCGTGACCTTGCCGGTCAGGCCGCAGGCCTTGAGCTGCTTGGGCAGCAGGTGCTTGCGGGCAATGTTGTATTTTTCCACGCGGGTGTAGCTGGGCAGCTCGATCACGTCCATGCGGTCACGCAGCGGGCCGGGGATGCTGCCCAGATCGTTGGCCGTGGTGATAAAGAGCACATGGCTCAAATCGAACGGGATATCGATGAAATGATCGTTGAAGGTGCTGTTCTGCTCCGGGTCCAGCGCTTCCAGCAGGGCTGCGGCCGGGTCGCCCCGGAAGTCGCCTGCCAGCTTGTCGATCTCGTCCAGCAGCATGAGGGGGTTCGCGCTTTTGGCAGAGATCATGGCAGTGATGATCTTGCCGGGCATCGCGCCGATGTAGGTGCGGCGGTGGCCGCGGATCTCGGCTTCATCCCGCACGCCGCCAAGGCTGATGCGCACATACTTGCGGCCCAGACTTTCGGCGATGGAGCGTGCAATACTGGTCTTGCCCACGCCCGGAGGGCCTACAAGGCAGATGATCTGTGCCTTCACGTCCGGTGCCAGCTTGCGCACGGCCAGCGTTTCCAGAATGCGGTCCTTCACCTTTTTCAGGCCGTAGTGGTCGCGGTCCAAAATCTGCTGTGCGCGGCTGATATCAAGGTCGTCCACCGTAAAGGTGTTCCACGGCAGGTCAAGGCAGGTGTCCAGATAGGTGCGGATGACCGTTGCCTCCTGATTGGAGCCCTGCATCTTGGCAAGGCGGTCCACTTCCTTGAGCAGCTTCTTCTCGCTGTCCTCGGCAAGGTGCAGCTCGGTGATCCTGCGGCGGTACTCGTCGGCCTCGGCGTGGGTGTCGTCGCCCTCGCCCAGCTCGTCGCTGATGATGTGCAGCTGTTCGTGCAGGTAGTAATCGCGCTGGTTCTTGTCCATGGACTCGTTGACCTTTTCCGCGATCTCCTTTTCAATTTTCATCACCTGACACTCACGGCGCAGCATCTCGATGAGCTTTTTCAGCCGTCCGTTCAGGGTGCCCTCGTCCATCACAGCCTGCTTGTCCTCGTAGCGGAACAGCAGATTTGCAGGCATGTACTCGCTGAGGAAGGCGGGGTCGTCGCTGGAAACGATGGCAAACACCACGTCCTTGCCAAGGCGCGGGTTCATGCCAAGGTACTCGTCAAACCCGGCCTTGAGGGCGCGCAGCAGCGCTTCGGTCTCCACGGCATCGTCGGCCTTGCCTGCGCGCACCGGGGCCGGGCGCACCTCCGAAAGCAGAAAATCGCCGCTGGCATCCAGTGCACTGAGCTTTGCGCGGTACTTGCCCTCCACCAGGACCTTTACAAGGTCCCCGGAGACGCGCAGCACCTGCTTGACCTCGGCCACCACGCCGTAGCTGAACAGGTCTGCCTGCTGCGGCTCGGTGGTGTCCATGGACTTCTGTGCCACCAGAAACACGTTGGAATTATTTGCCATTGCCCACTCCACGGCGGCAATGCTCTTTTCGCGGCCCACCTCAAAGTGGACGAGATTGTTGGGGAACACCACCAGCCCGCGCAGGGCGATGGTGGGCAGATGCAGCTTTTTGCGCTCCACCTTGATGGTAACTTTTTCACTCATAGTGCAAACACCTCCCGGCTGCCGCGCACTTTCCCACGGCGGCAGCGCTGTATGCAAGAGATTGTATCTTTAAAATAGCAGGTTGTTTCCTTATTATACTGATTTCCGGCCAAAATGCAACTGTGATGCATGGACGGTTGGTTATTCCCCCCGCTTTTCCTGCGTGGAGAAGCCCATTTTGCCAAGAGCCGGCAGCAGGGCCTTGAGGGTGATGGAGGTCAATGCGCCCATCACAAGGCCCAGCACCAGCATGACCGGCGCGTAGTAGAAGGAGAGCGAGGACGAGATGATCACGCCTGCACCCAGCAGCTGGCCGATGTTGTGGGCCAGCGCGCCGCACACGGACAGGATGAACCAGGTGGGCCGCACCGGCAGCAGATAGTAGAGCACCCACATCACCAGCAGGGACAAAAGGCCGCCGCACAGCGAGAGAAGGCCCGCCGTGAAGCCGGACACCAGAAACACGAACAGTGCCTTGAGCACGTCCAGCACCAGCGCCTGCCTTGGCCCCATGAAAAACAGCGCGTACATCACCACGATGTTGGCAAGGCCCAGCTTCATGCCCGGCAAAAGGCCCGGGATGGTGAGCGTGCCCTCAATGAACGAAAGTGCCATGGCCAGCGCAAACAGCAGGCCGGAAAGGGCGATGCGGCGCGTTTTTTCGTAACTGCGTCTGTTTTGGGGCATGCTGCACCCTCCTTTACTCTTCGGTCTGCTGGCTCTGCTCGTAGCTTTCCTGCTCTTCCATGGCAGCTTCCCACGCGGCAAACAGCTCTTCCTGATGGAAGCGCAGGTCGCTCAGCTCGTCGCTCTTCTGGCGCAGCAGGTCGGGGTCGTTGTACACCTCCGGGGAGTTGATCTCGTTGTCCAGCTCCACTTCGCGTGCACCGCAGGCTTCCATCTCGTCCTCGCAGGCCTTGATCTTGGCCCGCAGCTCGGCGCGGCGGCGGCGCTGCTCCCTGCCGTAGCCGGTCTTGGCCGGTTCGGCGGCCTTCTGCACGGCAGGGGCCGGGGCGCTGCGGCCCATCAGGGCATCGTAGCTGGGGTAGAGGGTGGCCTTGCCGTCCTCAAGGTAGAGGATAGGACAGGCCAGACTGTTCATCAGGTGGCGGTCATGGGTGACCAGCAGCAGCGTGCCGGTGTAGGCCATGAGGGCCTCGGTAAGGTTTTCGCGGGTGTAGATGTCCAGATGGTTGGTGGGCTCGTCCAGAAACAGCAGGTTGGGCCGTTCCAGCACGATCTCCGCAAAGCGCAGGCGGGCCAGCTCGCCGCCGGAAAGCGCCTCGCAGGGCTTGAACACCGTCTCGCCCCGGAAGCCCAGCTTTGCCAGATGGCTGCGCACCTCCAGCTCGGTCATGCGGGGGTACTTGTTCCAGATCACATCGATGACCCGGCCCTGCCCCAGACGGTTCTGCTGCTGGGCAAAGATGCTGGGCCGTGCGCCGGTGCCCAGCCGCACCATGCCGCCGGAGGGACGGCGCTTGCCGTCCAGCACCTGCATCAGGGTGGACTTGCCCGCGCCGTTGGGGCCTGCAATCACCAGCCGCTGGCCGCGGCACACCGTGTAGGTAAAGGGTTCCAGCAGGGTGCGCTCCCCTATTTTGATGGTCAGGTTCTTGAGCAGCACCAGCTCGTTCCACGGTTCTACGTCATATTCAAACCGGAACTTGAGCTGGTTGGTCTCGTCCTTGGGCGCTTCGGTGATCTCCAGCTTTTCCAGCTGCTTGCGGCGGCTCTGGGCCATTTTGGTGGTGGAAGCGCGCACAAGGTTGCGGTCCACATAGTCCTGCAGCTTTTCGGCCAGTGCCACATCTGCATCGTGCTGCTTCTGGCGCAGGGCATCGGCAGCTTCCTTCTGGGGCAGGTAGGCCGAGAAGTTGCCCTTGTAGGTGGTCATGGTCTGGAAGGAGACCTCCCAGATCTTCGTACACACGTTATCGAGGAAATAGCGGTCGTGGCTGACCACCAGCACCGCACCGGAATAGCCCTTGAGGTAGTTTTCCAGCCATTCCATGGTGGCAAAGTCCAGGTGGTTGGTGGGCTCGTCCAGAATGAGCACGTCCGGCTTTTCCAGCAGCAGCTTTGCCAGCCGCAGCCGCGTCAGCTCGCCGCCGGAGAGCACCGCAATGTTCTTCTGCCATGTATCCTGCGCAAAGCCCATGCCGGACAGCACCTTTTTGATGTTCACATCCATGTTGTAGCCGTCGGCGGCATCCACGATGTTCTGCAGCTGGTCGTGCCGGGCCAGCAGCTCCGTGTCGTCCGGCTGCGCGGCCATTTTGCGTTCCAGCACCTGCATCTGGGCCATGGCATCCAGCACAGGGGCAAAGGTGGAGCGCATCTCGCCGTAGAGATCCAGCGTGGCATCCAGCTTTGCGTTCTGTTCCAGATAGCCCAGCGTCACGCCGTGGGTCACGCTGAACTCACCTTCGTAGTCCTGGTACTCGCCGGTCAAAATCTTGAGCAGGGTGGTCTTGCCCGCGCCGTTCTGGCCCACGATGCCGATGCGGTCCTCCCGCTCGACACTGGCGGTCACATCGTGCAGCACGATCTTCTCGCCAAAGCTCTTGCCTAGTTTTTCCAAATGTATCAGCATAGTTTTATGATCCCGTTCTCCATCCGCTTATTGGCTCAGCACTGGTGGCGGCGGTTCTTCAGGCCCACATTGGCCAGCTCTTCCTGCTCCATCACCAGCGGGTACAGCTCTTTCAGGTCTGCGATCTCGTAGGTAGGCACCACCTTGCCGGGGTTCTCGGCGTGGCTGGGGTTATACCAGCAGGTGTCAAGGCCCGCATTCACGCCGCCCTGAATGTCGCTGCTCAGGCCGTCGCCCACCATCAGCACATGCTCGCGGTTCTCCACGCCAAGGGCGCGCAGGGCCGCATCAAAAATTCTGCGGTTGGGCTTTTCGCTGTCCATCTTCTCGGAGACGAACACGTCCTCCATAAAGTTCAGCACACCGCTCTCGGCCAGACGGCGGGTCTGCACCTTCTGGAAGCCGTTGGTCACAACGGCCAGCGTTGCCACCTCGGAAAGCTCCCGCAGCACATCCAGCACTTCCGGCCCCATCAGGTCCGGATGGGTGGAGAGCTGTTCCAGATAGAAGCGGTTCATCTCGGCTCCGTCACCGGCGGCATCAATGGCCTTAAGGAAGCGGGTGAACCGCTCCGCCATGAGCTTTTCCCGCTTGATCTGGCCTTTTTCCAGCTGCCGCCACAGCTCCGAGTTGATGGTGCGGTAGGTCTGCACCGTTTCTGCGTCCGGCTCAATGCCGTAGTTCACCAGCGTTTCGGCCAGTGCCTTGCTTTCGGCTGCGTCAAAGTTCAGCAGGGTGTTGTCTGCATCGAACAGCACGCAATAATATTTTGCCATAAACCTTCCCTCTTTTCCTTCTGCCATGGCCTCAGCTGCCATGCGCTCAACAACAGGCAGAAGCCAGCCCTGCCGTAAACAGAGCTGGCTTCACATCATTCTGTTACAATTTCGTACGGTGGTACGTCCGTCTGCTCCGGGTCGTTGTCCGGGCAGGTGGTTTTGACATCACAGGGGGTGGCAGCACACTTTGCCATTTCCTCTTCCAGCGCGCCGTTGTCCACGTTCTCCCAGTCGGTGCCGTAATCGTCCACGCTGCCGTCGGTCACGTTCTCTTCCCCGGGCAGCGCCGGGATGCGGGGTTCCTCGTAGTACATGCAAACGCCTCCCTTCCTGCCAGCCTATGCGGCACAGCAGGCCGGGGTGACAGTCTCAGGACGCGGAGTCCGTGGATGCGGACTGCTCGTTGGCGGCTTCCTTGCTGGCATTGGATTCCGAAGCCGCATGGGAGCTGCCAGAGCTTGCAGAGCTGCTCTCGCTGCTGGAGCTGCTATGGGAAGCCGAGCTGCTCTCACCAGAGTCCGCGTGGGACGAGCTGGTGCTGTGGGAAGAGCTGGCTGTTCCGTTGGAAGCAGAAGCCGAGCCTGCCGGGGAAGCCGTGCTCTCACTGCTGGAAGAGCTGTGAGACGAGCTGCCGGAGGTGGATGTAGCCCCGGAGGATGCCCCGGAGGTGGTGCCGGACGATGCACCGGAAGAACTGGTGCTGCCGGAAGAACCGCTGCCCGACGTGCTGCCGGACGAGCCGGAACTGCTGCCGGAGCTGGACGAAGAGCTGCCGGAGCTTACGCCGCTGACCGTCACATTCAGGGTGTTGCTGGTAACGGTGCAGCCGTTGTAGCTTGCCACTGCGTACACCTTAAAGGTCGCATCGAGCATGGAGGGGTCGATCTCCACCTTGACGGTGGTCTTGCCCGCCGCCTGCGGCACTTCCACACCGTTGGCGTACCAGCGGATGCTGTCGGCAGTGAGGTGCTTGCCGCTCAGCTTTGCGGTAAAGGTGTAGGAATCGCCCAGCACAGCCTTGCCGGTGCTGCTGATATGCACGGAAGCCGCTGCAAACACGGCGGTCACGTCCACGTTCTGCTTGAAGTTCGTATCGGTGCGGGTCTTCTGGGTCACGCCGTCGCTCCACTTGACGAACACATAGCCGTCCTGCGGCACAGCCGTCACGCTGATGGACTGGGCGGCGCTGGTCACTTCATAGGAGAGGGATGTCTTGCCGCTGTCGCTGCCGCTGGAAAGGGTGCCGCCGGTCTTGTCCACCCGGTAGCTGGCCTGATACAGCACACCCTGCTCTTCGGAAGAGCCTGCAGCCTCCGAGCTGCTGGGTGCTGTCACCGCAGAGCTGGGGTTCGGGGTATACTCGGCGCGGGTGGGGATGTTGGCGGTGTCCGGGCGGCGGTCGTCGGTCTGGTAAGCGTGGGTGCGCAGATAGCTCAGCATGGCCTTCAGGCCCACGGGCTTCAGGTGGATATCGCCGGTCTGGTAGTAATCCTCGCGGCCATAGCCGTTGGCATCCTTCAGCGCTTCGGCGCTGTTGAGGAACTTCAGGCCCATCTGCTCACACATGGACAGCAGGGCCATGTTGAAGTCGTCGATCTTGGTCTGGTCCATGTGGGGGTAGTTTGCGTGGTTTGCGGGCACCGGCGGCACCGTGTTCACGATGATGTCGGTGTAGGGGTAGCTTTCCTGAATGGCCTGCACCAGCGCGGTATAGCTGCTGATGAACTCGTCCACGCTCATGCCGGTATCGTTGGTGCCCAGCATGATGACCACGCGGCGGGGCTTCATTTTGGCCACGGCCTGCGCGATGGTGTAGGTGCTGCTGTCCTTTTTAAAGGTAACGATGCCCTCGTTCAGGGCGGCATGGGTGCCAATGCCCTCCTTGGCGCAGAACTGCTGCAGGCTGATCAGGCCGTTGGCGTACAGGCGCACCGTGTTGGAATCGCCGAGGAACAGCGTTTCCTTCTGGTAGCTCTCGCCCGCGTCGGCGGTCTCCGGCAGCAGGGCGGCAGAGGTCTCGCTGATCTGGTAGTGATCCGAGATATCCTCTTCGCCCGGCACCAGCACCTCGCTGGAGGGCTGTTCCACCGGGGCCGCAGGGGTCTTGCCGCGCTTGAGCAGCGTCATGGTAATGGCAATGGTCAGAATGGCTGCCAGCGCGCACACACTGCACACCAGCACAGCCTGCTTCTGCATAGGAGTAAGCGATTGCTTTTCCGGTCGTGTATTTCTCATATCTCTCACCATTCATTTCGTTTCCGGCACAGGGCCTTCCGGTCATGCCTGTCCGTTCAGGATCTGGTCTGCAAGGCTGGCGCAGCTTTCGGCCAGCAGTACCGGGTGGAAGGGTTCCAGCTCTTCCCTGCTGCCGTAGCCGTACAGCGCACCGGCGGCATCCAGCCCGCAGTCCGCAGCGCCGCGCATGTCGTCGTTGCGGTCGCCCACCATCAGCACCCGCCTGCCCTGCATCATGGGCTGGGCCAGCACATGGCGCACCACGTCGGTCTTGGTGTCGCGGCTCTCGTCCATGGACGCGCCGCCGATAAAATCAAAATAGCCTGCAAGGCCCTTTTCTTCCAGAATGGGCGTAACGACCTGCGTGGGCTTGGAGGTAGCGGTGCACAGCACAAGGCCCGCATCCTTCAGGCGCTGCAGCATCTCTGCTGCACCGGGGTAGGCGGCGCACTCGTGGCTGCCCTTGACGGCGTAGCTGTCGCGGTACAGGTCGGTGGCCTTTTCAATGAGGGCCGGGTCGGTAAAGTGCTCACCAAAGCTCTTGCGCAGCGGCGGGCCAAGGTAGCGGCGCAGGTTCACATTTGTGGTGTCCACGCCCATCTTGGCAAAGACTTCTTTTAATGTATTTATGATACCGGGAGCGGAATCGATCAGGGTCCCGTCCACATCAAACAGGATCGCATCGTAGTTCAGCAATTTGTAAATTTCCTCACTTTCATGGTGATACATTGTATAGTATAGCACAGAATCCCGTTATCAGCAATTCCAACAAATGGTTTTTACAAAAATTATGCATTCAAGCAGAGAAAAGGCCCGCCCGGCATCCGGACAGGCCTTTCAGCATCTTCTTACTTTGCTGCGGCATCCGCAGGCGGATAGTACAGGTTGTTGGAGACGAACTCCAGCTTATCCTTGAGCACCAGCTCCAGGTTTGCCACGGCGTGCACCATGTTGGTGGCCGAATCGTTCACTTCCAGCAGCTTGCACAGGTCCAGGCCGTCCAGTTTCATGGCGGCATCCATCTTCCGGCTTTCGGCACACAGGATGTGGCTCAGGGCATTTTCCTGCAGAGCGATGCTCTCCACAAGGTCAATGACCGCCTGCTCCAGCGTCACCTTGGGCAGGCAGGGGCAGGGGCAGCGGGTGGTATCGATACAGTTCTCAGCAGACATGATAAAACCTTCCTTTCGTTCATCCGGTCAGGGGCGGTGTACGCCCCATTCTATGTCTGCCGGGTACGCCGGTGTTACTCCTGCTTTTTAGGGTTCTGGGTGCCGCGCACCTTTTCAATGGTCTCGCGGTAGCCGCCGGAGCCGTACTGGATGCAGCGGTTGATGCGGCTGATGGTAGCCGTGCTGATCTCCACTGCCTTCACGATCTGATCGTAGGTCCTGCCGTCCAGCAGCATCTTTGCCGCTTCCAGCCGCTGCGCCATATCCGAGATCTCCTTTACAGTGCACAGGTCTTCAAAGAAGTTGTAGCACTCCTCCCGCGTTTCCAGACTGAGGATGGCATCGAACAGTGCATCGGTGGTCTGGTTTCTTCTGGAATTTTTATCTGTCATGAATGTTCTCCTTGCCGCCGCAGCGGACTGTCCGGTTTTGGGAGCGTTCCCTCTTTTAAATGTTTCGGAAATGTTCCGGTTCTTTCCTGCATCATCACTTTAGCACATCAAAGTGTGAAAGTCAAGTCCTGAGCGTGAACTCTTTTCATCCGTTTGTGTGTATAGTTTTTTTCGTTTCACGCATGAACAAAAATCATCTAAAAATTATTGCAGAACGCTTTCCTGAATTAGTGTATCCTCCGAACTTGTGCCAAAGATATTGACAATTTGTGAATCCCGCACTAAAATACGGACAATCATTCGGCAAATGCGATGAACAGGACATGATTCTTTGCAGCACCCTCTCCCAGAGAGCCGCCCATCTGATGCAAGGGCAGCAGTCAGGAGCAAAGCGTTCTCCCCTGCGAGCAGCCTGTGTGAACAAAGGCGTAGACCCCGCCTTCCAGTAATGCATGGCCGTTTTGCCCACGTTACGGGGCTGCGTATGTATGTACGCTGGGAGTGGCTGCCCTGTGCAGCAAACGAAGTGGTATCGCGGAGTATTCCATACACAATGTGCAGTGTATGTGAAGGCCTTCGTCTTCGATGGTTCGTCCCAAATGGAACGAACGCAGGAGGACGGGGCCTTTTTTTACACCCTGCCGCACCCATGCCGCTGACATTTGCCGGATGCCAAAAAAGGAAAGAGGTAAAAACAATGAATACGCTGGTCATCGTATTGATCGCAGCCGTGTGTCTGTTTGGCGCTTATATGCTTTACGGCCGCTGGCTGGCAAACAAGTGGGGCATTGACCCCTCTGCCAAGACCCCGGCAGTTGTCCATGAGGACGGCCGGGACTACGTTCCCACCGACGGCTGGACCGTGTTTGCACACCAGTTCAGCTCCATTGCCGGTGCAGGCCCTGTTACCGGTGCGATCCAGGCCGCTGCTTTCGGCTGGCTGCCGGTGCTGCTGTGGGTGCTGCTGGGCGGCATCTTCTTCGGTGCTGTCACCGACTTCGGCGCTCTGTATGCTTCCGTCAAGAACGACGGCAAGAGCATGGGCATGCTGATCGAAAAGTACATCGGCAAGACCGGCCGCAAGCTGTTCCTGCTGTTCTGCTGGCTGTTCTGCGGCATCGTGATCGCCGCCTTTGCCGACATGGTGGCCGGCACCTTCAATGCCTACGGTGCTGACGGTGCTCTGGTGGAGGCTGCCCAGACCAACGGTGCTGCCGGCATGGTCTCCATCATGTTCATGGTGTTCGCCGTGATCTTTGGCCTGCTGCAGAAGAACCTGCACTTCACCGGCTGGAAAGAGAATGTGATCAGCATCGTATTCATCGTGCTGTCCTTTGTGGTGGGTGCAAACTTCCCCATCATTCTGGGCAAGGCTGCATGGAGCTACATCACCTTTGTGTACATCTTCTTTGCCGCTGTCCTGCCCATGTGGCTGCTGAAGCAGCCCCGTGACCACATGACCACCTTTATGTTCGTGGCCATGATCGTGGGCGCTGTTCTGGGCCTGATCGTCAACCATCCCGTCATGAACCTGCCGGTGTTCACCGGCTTTACCAACGCCAAGCTGGGCACCATGTTCCCCATCCTGTTCGTTACCGTTGCCTGCGGCGCTGTTTCCGGTTTCCACAGTCTGGTGTCTTCCGGCACTTCCTCCAAGACCGTTACCAATGAGAAGGATATGCTGAAGGTCGGCTATGGCGCCATGGTGCTGGAAAGCCTGCTGGCTGTCATCGCCCTGTGTGTTGCCGGTGCTTCTGCTGCTGCAGACGGCACCCCCGCAGACGGCACTCCGTTCCAGGTCTTCAGCCGCGGCGTTGCCAGCTTCTTCGTGGGCTTCGGCCTGGACCAGCACTTTGCCTCTGTGTTTATGACCATGTGCGTTTCCGCACTGGCCCTGACCAGTCTGGATGCTGTGGCCCGTATCGGCCGCATGAGCTTCCAGGAGCTGTTCAGCGTGGACGACATGGAGCATGCTGAGGGCTGGCGCAAGCTGCTGTGCAACGTGTACTTCTCCACCTTCCTGACTCTGGCTTTCGGCTTCCTGCTGACCAAGATCGGCTACGCCAACATCTGGCCCCTGTTCGGTTCTGCAAACCAGCTGCTGAGCGCTCTGGTTCTGGCCACCCTGTGCGTGTTCCTGAAGGTCACCGGCCGCAGCAACAAGATGATCTTCCCTCCGCTGATCATCATGCTGTGCGTCACCTTCACCGCTCTGGTGCAGCGCCTGATCGCCATGGTCAAGGCCATCAGCAATGCCGCTGCTGTCACCATCCCCGCTGGCGAGACCACTTGGGGTGCTGTGTTCATTGCAAACGGCCTGCAGCTGATCCTGGCCGTGCTGCTGATCGTTCTGGGCCTGAACATCGTGTTCCACTCCTTCAAGGCCTATAAAAACGCTGAGCACAACAGCGAGGCAAAGGTCTGAGTTTCAGATCCTGCTGAACTGAATCTGTAAATGCAAACTGCCGCTGACGGCGTAAAAACCGTCAGCGGCAGTTTTTGTTGCTGTAAGCTTCTATGATTTGAAATGGCCTCCGCGTGCGCTCTGGCCATAAGCAGAGGAAAATTTATTTGATATTGTGGTTTGGAAACGACTGCGGTCGTTTCCAAACCATTTTTTCACAGAAAGAGTCCCAAAGATAAAATGCATAGTCACCACAAAAAATGCAGTGTACGGTCACGACCTTTCCTGTGAAAAAGCAAACCAGCAAAGCCCGCAGGCTTTGCTGGTTTGCAAATATAAAAATAATACTTCCGCTGGAAATAGCCATAGCGCACGCGGCGGCTATTCTAAATCAAAAATCAAAGGTTTGCTTCTTCCCACGTTTGAAGGACCGCCATCTGCACTGGGGTGTGGAACCAGTGTTCCCCGCCTTCCATAATCGTCAGATGCGCCCCGCTTTCCTGACGGAAGCGCTCGATCATGGTGCGGCTGGTCAGGGCATCCCTGTCACCATACAGCACCTGCGTGCGGCCATGCCAGTGCAGCGGATGTTCCCGCACCCAGCACAGATACGGCCATGAGAGGGTCTCACCAAGATCCGTGGGGATCTCCCCTGCCCGGTGCAGCTGTTCCTCGGTCACATGGGCATATTGCATCATATTCGTGATGAGAGCTTCCATATCCACCACCGGAGATACCAGAAGGGCCTGTTCCGGCGCGTCTCCCTGCAGCGCCTGCATGGCAAGCCACGCGCCGATGCTGACCCCATACAGCCGGATATGCGCCCACACCGGCTTCATGCGGGCATAGACGGCTTCTATCTCCGGCACAGCCACCCACGGCAGAAGCCGCTCCGGGCTGTTTTTCCGTGCGCCATGCTCGGGCAGGTCGATAGCCAGCACCTGCCAGCCCGCTTCACAGGCTGTAGCGGCAAAACGTTCTGCCTCTTCCTTGCAGCCGTTCTTACCATGGAGATAGAGGTAAACATTCCGGCTCCGGCTGCCGTACAGGATGGCAGGGATGCCCGCAAGAGTCACGGTTTGTTTTTTCATAAGGGATTCTCCTTATCCGATCATGCTCTCCATTCGGAGAGACGTTTTGTTTACACTGCGCATTGCTTTTCGTCCTCCCTTCTTTCCGTTTTCTCTATGATAGCACATCCGTCCGCCAAACACAAACAAAAAGGAGCCGCAGTGCCCTGTTACGGGTACTGCAGCTCCCAATTCAACTTTGGAAGTTAAATTACTTCACCATGCTTGCAACTTCAGCAGCGAAGTCGTCAGCACGCTTCTCCAGGCCTTCGCCCTTCTGGAAGCGGGTGAACTTGACGATCTTGATGTCGCCGCCCAGATCCTTAGCGACCTTAGCGGTGTACTGAGCAACGGTCAGGTCGCCGTCCTTGACGAACTCCTGATCGACCAGGCAGTTTTCCTTGAAGAACTTCTTGATCTTGCCCTCGATCATCTTCTGCTTCACAGCATCGGGCTTGTTCGCGGTCTTGGGATCGCCAGCCATCTGAGCCAGCATAATCTCCTTCTCCTTGGCCACGACCTCAGCGGGGACAGAAGCCTCATCGACATAGCCGGGGTTAGCAGCTGCGACCTGCATGGCGATGTCCTTGCCGTAGGTAACGAACTCGTCCTTAGCCTCGATGCCGTTGGTGGTCTCGAAGTTGACCAGAATGCCGTGGGTGCCGCCGCCGTGGACGTATGCAGAGCAAACGCCCTCGTAACGGACGAAGCGGCGAACCTTGATGTTCTCCTTGATGACCAGGATCAGGTTCTTCAGAGCCTCGTCCACGGTCTCGCCGTTCTCGGTCTTGCAAGCCATCAGAGCCTCAACATCAGCAGGGTTCTGCTTCATGATGACCTGAGTTGCCTCCTTGACGAAAGCAACGAACTTGTCGTTCTTGGCGACGAAGTCGGTCTCAGCGTTGACCTCGATGACAACACCCACCTTGCACTCGGGGCAGTAGTCAGCGTAGACCATGCCCTCGGCAGCGGTACGGCTTGCCTTCTTGGCAGCGGTAGCCAGACCACGCTCACGCAGGATCTCGATTGCCTTCTCGAAGTTGCCGTCAGCCTCGGTCAGAGCCTTCTTGCACTCCATCATGCCGCAGTCGGTCTGCTTGCGCAGTTCCATAACGTCCTTTGCAGAAATAGCCATTTTCGTATTCTCCCTTACACGTTATTTTGTTGTTTGTGGGATGGGAAATCAGGCGTTTGCTGCATCCTCAGCGGGAGCGGCCTCCTGGTTGCCCTGCTTGCCTTCCAGCACAGCGTCAGCCATAGCGCCAGCGATCAGCTTGACAGCGCGGATTGCGTCGTCGTTGCCGGGGATCACGTAATCGATCTCGTCGGGGTTGCAGTTGGTATCAACGATAGCCACGATGGGGATGTTCAGCTTGCGGGCCTCAGCAACAGCGATGCGCTCCTTGTGAGGATCAACGATGAACATAGCCTTCGGCAGGGTCTTCATGTTCTTGACACCGCCCAGGTACTTGTCCAGCTTCTCCATCTCCAGCTCCAGCTTGGCAACTTCCTTCTTGGGCAGCAGCTCGAAGGTGCCGTTTTCCTTCATCTTAGCCAGCTGATCCATACGGTCGATGCGCTTGCGGATGGTGCGGAAGTTGGTCAGCATACCGCCCAGCCAGCGAGCATTGACATAGTGCATGCCGCAGCGCAGAGCCTCGTCACGGATGGACTCCTGAGCCTGCTTCTTGGTGCCGACGAACAGGATGTCGCCGCCCTCAGCTGCAACTTCCTTCACGTAGTTGTAAGCCTCGTCCAGCTTCTTCACGGTCTTCTGCAGATCGATGATATAGATGCCGTTGCGCTCGGTGAAGATGTACTTTGCCATCTTGGGGTTCCAGCGGCGGGTCTGGTGACCGAAGTGCACACCTGCTTCGAGAAGCTGCTTCATAGAAACGACTGCCATAGTAAAAATACCTCCAGATATTGTTTTGCCTCCGCACACCGTGATCCCGGGCCGTATCGGACGGTTCGGGACTGCCCTCCACCCATTTGGGCACAAAAGGGCATAGTGATGCGTGTGTAATGCCTTGTTATAATATCACAAACAAACGCCGGTTGCAAGAGTTTTTCTCTGTTTTTTACAAAGAAATCGTCTGTTTTTCGCTCATTTGCCTGTGTCCACGCCGCTCAGGCCCGCAAGGCCCATGCGCTGCAGGGCGTATCCCCTGCCGAACATCAGGTCGTACTGCAAAAGCCAGTGCTCTGCGCTCCACCGCTGCTGGAACTCGGTAGGCTCCTGCGTGGTGGTGCCGTCCAGATTCATGGTGGTTCCGCGGGTATTGGTGCGGCTGGCCACACGCAGCTGACGGTTCAGGAACTGGAAGTAGAGCGGCTCTTCCAGACCGTAAATGTCCATCATCACCGGCGAGATATCGTAAGCGGCAATGGTGCCAAGGTCCACCTGCTGCTGGCTGTAGTTGGACCACATCAGCAGCGTGGTCTGGTGCAGGCGGGGGTCTGCGCTGGAATCGCTGGCATAGCCGGTAGTGGTGTAGACATCGTAATTGGAATCGATGGGGTTATAGTGGTCGCCCCAGAACACCAGAATGACCGGCTCGTCCACCTGCGAGAAGTATTCGGTCAGTTTGCCCATCATGGCATCTGCATCCCGGATGCCGGTAGCAAAATCTTCCAGCGCGCCCACGGTGCTGGGCTTGAGGTCCGCCGGGTGGGACAGCACCTTCACCCGCTCGTCGTCCGGGTAGTTGTCCTTGTTATAATTGGTATGGTTCTGCATGGTGACAGCGTGCAGGAAGATGGGCTTGTCCGAGCTGGACTTCATGCTCTCGTACTGCTGGATGATCTGGTCGGCCATGGAATCATCGGTGACAAGGCCGCTGGTCCAGTAGTGCTTGCGCACCTTGGTCACGCCATGCATATCCTCAAGGCTGATAAAATCGTCAAAGCCGAGGTTGGGGTAAGCCTTGTCGCGGCTCCAGTATTTTGCCCAGAAGCAGTGCACGGCTGCGGTCTGGTAGCCCTTGAGCTTGAGGTAATTGGGCATGGCGAACATGGGCTTGGTCACATGCTGCTGGTAGGGCTTGCTGCCGCTGGGCAGGAAGGATACCGAGTAGCCGGTAAGGGCTTCAAACTCCACATCGCAGGTGCCGCCGCCAAAGCTGGGGCTGTAGGCCCGGCCATAGGCGCTGGTCTGCTGCAAGGCGTGCAGGTTCTTGGAGACATCGGTATCAAAGGTGATGCCGTACTGTTCCAGCTCCGAGACATCCCAGTAGGACTCGTCCATCACATAGATAATGGTGGGCTGCTTCACCTGCTCGTCCTTGGGGGTCACGGCGCTGTAGCTGGTGGAGTACAGCGGGCTGGTGGCAAACTTCTGGCTCTCGTCCACATTGTCCAGCAGGGCATCCACCGCTTCCTGCGAGTATTCCTCGGGCTTCGAGATCTCCAGATTGGTGAGGTTGGTCATAAAGCCGGTGATCACGCCGTAGTAGCGGTAGTAGCGGTCCTGCATCCATGCATCCGGCGTAATGCCCAGCACCTGCGTGACAGCGGGCTGCAGGTACACGCCGAACACCAGCAGGCAGAGGGCCGCTGCGGTGGCGGCACTGCCCGCCAGCCGGGGCAGCCACCGCTGTTTGTGACGGCCGCGGTACAGGAAAAAGCTGCCCGCCATCAGCACCAGCACCACGATGATGGCCACGACCATGCTGGGCTGGATCTTGAGGCCCGCAGCGGATGCCACACCGGCAGCCTCCGACACCTGTGTCAGATCCCATGGCAGGAACGGCTCGCCGCGCAGCTGCAGGGTGTAAAAGTTCACCGCGCAGGGCGCACAGCCCAGCACCGCCATGCCCAGCGTGGACAGCGGCGGGCAGCGGAACACCCAGTCCAGCAGCAGCCACACCAGAAACAGCAGCAGCCACGCCAGCAGATAAGCCCCGATGTGCGGGAAGATAAAACTTGCAAAAACGTCTGCGCTCAGGCTCCCGCGGGCGATTCCCTCGCCCAGTAGCAGCACGATCAGCGATGCCGCCAGTGGGAATACCATCCGCAGCGCCAAAAGCGGTTTGGGAGTTTTCATAATTCCTGTTCCTTTCCTCATCCGTGAAACCTCAGATCAAACGCAAAAGCACATTTCTTTACGCTTTTTGCACAAAGCTTCTGCGATTATTATAGTCACTTCCACAAAAAAGTCCACCCTGTTTTTGCAAAAAATTTACAAACCCAGCTTCACGCGCAGCTTTTGCCACCATTTGAGCTGTTCCGGCTGCGGCGGTGCTTCCGGCAGGGCCGTGTGCACCAGCACCGCATCCGTGCCAATGGTCTCGATCTCCTGCCATGGAATGGTCAGGCTATCGTCCCGGCCAAGCAATCCGAACAGCCTTGGCCGCCCCAGCAGGATCAGGCTCTGCAGCCGGGCGGTGGCAGGGTCAAAAGTCAGGTCGTCGGCCCGGCCAAGGCAGACCCCCTGCTCCAGCTGCACCACCTCTTTTTCACACAGTTCCCGGATGGTCAATGCCCTTCTCCCCTTTCTGCCACAGCTTATGCAGCCGCCGGGCGCATCATGCAAAAAGCAGTGGAAACCGCATGGCAGATTGTGGTATACTGTGGGCAGAGCATTCCATGAGAAACAGAGGAAATTTTAAATGTATAAAAGCATCGTGTTTGATCTGGGCGGTGTCATGGTGGATTTTGCCCCCCGCGCCTATCTGGTAGACCGCATTTGCAATGCAGAGATCGAGGAGCAGGTGTACGACCTGACCTTTGGCAGCGAGGAGTGGAAGCAGCTGGATGCGGGGCTTGTCTCCCGCTTTGACGGCAATCAGGCCATGCTGCGCAACGCCAAGGCCGCCGGGCGCGAGTTTGAGGTGCAGGGCGTGCTGGACGACTGGCTGCACATCCTGCGCCCGCGCCGCCGGATGCAGGAGCTGGTGCGCCGCCTGAAGAACCATGGCTACAGCGTGTACTATCTCAGCAACATCCCGGAGGACGTGCTGGCCCTGCTCAAGGAGCGCGGCGTGCTGGACCGCTTTGACGGCGGCGTAGCCTCCTGCGAGGTGCACGTCAACAAGCCCGACCCCCGCATCTATCAGGCCCTGCTGGACAAATACGGCCTGAAGGCCAGCGAGTGCGTGTTCATCGACGACAATCTGGCCAATGTGCAGGCCGCATTCACGCTGGGCTTCGTGGGCATCCAGATGAAGGAAAGCGTGGGCACCCTGATCCGCAGCCTTGCCACCTGCAACGTGGCCCTACGCTGACCTCCGTGACCCAAAACAGCTCCTGCCGGAAATGCTCTGGCAGGAGCTGTTTTGCTGCTTTAGGAATTACTTTTTCTCGTAGCTCTGGCAGTAGTGCGGGGTCTCCACCTGCTGCGTATCGCAGGTGCACTGCTCGGTCACTTTGATCTGGGGCAGGTCACACTTGCAGCCGCTCACATTGTGGCAGCACTCGCAGACATCACAGGTAACGCCGATGTTTTCCATATTTATCACCTCTCTGTCCACAGTATGGCCTGCGGGCAGGGTGTTTATTCTGGAAAACTCAGCCAGCCTTTTTCGCTTCGCGCTTAGACCGGAGTGTGACTGCTACATGCCGGATGGAAAGCACCGGGTGCACCGGCAGCATCCGCGGGCCTGCCCAGCGCATCACCGCGCGGATCTTCTCCCGCATTTCCGGCTTGTAGCAGTGCACTTTGCAGGCCGAACAGAAGGTCTTGGTCTCCATGAACGGGCATTTGTCAATGCGGGCCAGGGCGTAATCGTGCAGCTGCCGGCACTCCGGGCACAGGCTGCCTTTGGGTGTTTTGTGCTGCCTGCGGCAGTAAAGAGCGATCATCTCGCTCACCAGCATCTTTTCATCTTCGCGCTTCTGATCCAAGTTCTTCGGGGTATCCTGCATGGGATGGGGCCTCCTGCTGCCTTATTTTTTCTACGGTCCGACCGCATTGCAGCGCGGCGCACCGCACGGCGCAAAAATGCAAAGCCTACCGTAACACCAATTGCTGCAGCCACTGCCATATACACCGCCTTCTGAAACCAAAGCGGCAGGAGCGCAGACCTTTCCGTCTGCTGTCCCCTGCCGCAGTTTTGATGCATTCTGTACAGAGGCTGCTGCTTTTGCGTGAAAGTTAGCATTTACTAACTTTCAACTCTGCAAAAACACCGTTTTTCGGTGTTCTCATAGTTTATCGCACCCGTCTCTGTTTGTCAAGAGAAGCTTCTCCTGCTTACCATGCAGCCAGATCTGCACCCAGCTTGCGGCATGCAGCCTGAACATCATCGTCCGGGGCCTCGTTGCAGATTAGGCCCTCACCGTTCAGCACCTGTGCGCCGTCGCCCTGAGCACGCTCCACCCAGTCACGCATCCACTGGCCGTCGCCCCAGCCGTAGGAGCCGAACAGGGCGATCTTCTTGCCGTTCAGAGAACCCTCCAGATCAGAGAACATCGGCTCGAACTCGCTCTCCTCCAGCTGCTCCGCGCCCATTGCAGGGCAGCCAAAAGCCACTGCATCAAACTCAGCCAGCTTTGCGGCGTTCATCTCGCTGCAGGGCACGATGGTGCCGTTTGCGCCCTCTGCCACACAGTTTGCCATGGTCTCGGTGTTGCCGGTTGCGCTCCAGAATACGACTGCTACTTTGCTCATAAAGATCGTCCTCTCTCAAATCAATATTAGTTAGATATCTCTAACTTTATGTTCCATGAAAATGCGTCCAACCACGCAGACGCATTTCCATTTGGTTAGTATCTTCTAACCACCGATAGAATACCACAGCTTCCCTGTCCTGTCAAGCCTTTTCAGCGAAAAATCATCGCCCACACCGTCAGCACCGCGTAGATCACCGGCTGATGCAGCAGATACAGCACCAGCGAGTGCCGCCCCATCCAGCCCAGTGCCGGGCAGACCGAACGGCGCAGCGGTTCCATCCGCGCCCGGCCCACCACGCCGTGCAGAAAGTACCCTGCCCAGAACAAAAACAGCCACGGCAGCAGGGCAAAATAATCGGTGGAATAAAAATCGAAGGGCAGAAAGCCGAAAAACGCTGTAAAGTAATTCGCGTACCATGCATCCGGCAGCGCAAGGCGCAGCCCGCCGAAGCCGAGCCAACGCTCGTCCAGATGATAAGTCAGTGCAAACAGCACCGCCGAAACCGCCAGCCCTGCGGCGGGCGGGATCTTTTTCAGCAGCGGTTCCAGCAGGCCGGTAAGCAGCATGGCGCTGCCCAGAAAGGTCAGCACGCCGAACACTACCCGATCCTCCGGCATGAAGAGCAGCGTCACCGCCGTGACCAGCGCCCCGGCGGCAAACACCTGTGCGCCGCGTTTCAGGGTGTGATGTCCCAGCGGCACGCAGAAGCCGGACAGCAGGATGAACACCCAGCAGATGCTCTGCTGCCACAGCCGCCCCGGCCAGCCGATATACCAGTCCATCCAGATGCCGAACAGGAACATCATGTCCCAGCAGGCGTGATACAGCATCATGCTGATCAGGTCCAGTCCGCGCAGTTCGTCCAGCAGGGCGTAACGGCTCGCCGGGGTCTTTTGCTGCACTCGTCGCTCGTTTTCCATTTCCCATATTCCCCTTTGCTGCGTTTCGCAATACGATATGACAATATTATAAACCGGCACTGCGGCACCTGTCAACCAGACATCTCAGGGGGTTGAAGGCAGCAAAAAACCGCTGCACAGCAGCAAAGCCATGCAGCGGTCAAATGGATAACCGGGGAGACCTTATCAGACTTCGGTGTTGAAGTAGCGCTTCAGCAGGCCCTCAAAGCCGCGGCCGTGACGGGCCTCGTCCTTTGCCATCTCGTGAACGGTGTCGTGGATGGCATCCAGATTCAGGGCCTTTGCCTTCTTGGCCAGATCCATCTTGCCTGCACATGCGCCGCACTCGGCCTCGGCACGCATCATCAGGTTCTTCTTGGTGCTGTCGGTGACAACTTCGCCCAGCAGCTCTGCAAAGCGGGATGCGTGGTCTGCTTCCTCGTAGGCATAGCGCTTGTAAGCCTCAGCGATCTCGGGGTAGCCCTCGCGCTCAGCCACACGAGCCATTGCCAGATACATGCCGACCTCGCTGCACTCACCCTCAAAGTTTGCGCGCAGGCCGTCCACGATCTCCTGCGGCACGCCCTCGGCCTTGCCGATGCCCACAACATGCTCGGTGACGTAGGTGTTGCCGGTCTTCTCCACAAAAGCGGAAGCAGGAGCCTTGCAGACGGGGCACTGTGCCGGGATCTCGCCTTCAGCAATATAACCACAAACGGTGCAAACGTACTTCTTCATAAGAATAGACCTCCATCATTCTTTTTATATCAGTTAGAAAACAGGCTGGGCGGTGTTGGTACTCACCGGCCCTTGTCATGGCTCTATTATAGCGAATGATTCTTAGTTAGTCAAGGATAATTTTAAGAATAATTCCTATTTATTTTGCCTTACAGATAAATTCCGGCAGGGTCACTAAAAACCATCATCAAAAACTGTGTGCTTTGCCCTGTGCACCTTAAAAACAGCAAAGCCGCCCTGCACACACAGGACGGCTTCTGCCTTGTTCTTCCTTCTTCTATGGGAGATCAGACCTGCAGGTTGCTGCTGGTAGCGGCTTCGGAGCCGTCGGCAGCATCAAACTCGTAGTCGTTGCCGGGCAGGATAGCGTTCAGCAGGATGCCTGCGATCGCGGCCACAGCCAGACCGGACAGGTTGATGGTGACACCTGCAACGGCAAAGCTGACACCGCCCACAGAGTTGAAGCCCAGTGCGCACACCAGAATGACAGCAGCCACGATCAGGTTGCGGCTGTTGGTAAAGTCCACGCGGTTCTCCACCACATTGCGCACACCGATGGCGGAGATCATGCCATACAGCACAAAGCTGATGCCGCCGATGATGCCGGTGGGGATGGTGTTGATGACAGCCTCAAACTTGGGGCTGAAGCTCAGGATGATGGCCAGCACAGCCGCAATACGGATGACCAGCGGATCGTAGATCTTGCTCAGGGCCAGCACACCGGTGTTCTCGCCGTAGGTGGTATTGGCCGGGCCGCCCAGCAGGCCGGCCATGGTGGTAGCAAGGCCGTCACCCAACAGGGTGCGGTTCAGGCCGGGGTCGTTGATATAGTTGTGGCCCACGGTTGCGCTGATGGCGGCGATATCGCCCACATGCTCCATCATGGTTGCCAGTGCAATGGGGATGATGGTGAACAGTGCGCTGATGAACTCCGGGCTGCCGTCGATGGCAAACAGGCCCATGGCCTCCCTGTGCAGAGGGAGGCCCACCCATGCAGCCTCAGAAATGCGCTGGAAGTCCACTGCACCGGTCACCAGTGCCACTGCATAGGACACCAGCACACCGATGAGGATGGGCAGGATCTTGACCATGCCCTTGCCCCAGATGTTGCACACGACCACGGTGCCCAGTGCCACAAAGGCCAGCAGCCAGTTTGCCTGACAGTTGGAGATGGCGGAGGGAGCCAGGATCAGGCCGATGGAGATGATGATGGGGCCAGTGACCACCGGCGGGAAGAACCGCATGATGCGGCGGATGCCGAAGGTGGAGATCAGCAGGCTGGCCACCAGATACACCAGACCGGAAAATGCAACGGCGGCGCAGGCGTAGGGCAGCATCTTGGTGTTGGCAACGGTCAGGTTGCCGTCTGCATCTGCCAGCATGGGGGCCACGATGGAGAAGCCGCCCAGATACGCAAAGGAGGAGCCGAGGAATGCAGGCACCTTCTTTTTGGTAATGAGGTGGAACAGCAGGGTGCCCAGACCTGCGCACAGCAGGGTGGTGGAAACGCTCAGGCCGGTGAGCAGCGGCACCAGCACCGTTGCGCCGAACATGGCAAACATGTGCTGCACGCCCAGAATGAACATGCGGCCTGCGCCCAGCTGGCGCGCGTCGTAAATGCCTTTGGAGTAATCGATCTTTTCACTCATGAAGTTTTTCTGCCTCCTACAGAACTCGCAGCCCCAAAAAAAGAGGCACCGCCGTCAGCAAAACGGCAATGCCCCTGAAATTTGGGAACAATGATCCCGCCCGGAAATGAGAAGTGCAATACAGCGCAGTCGATGATTCTTGTGCAGCATGGTGCGCTCCCCCTTTCATTCAGGCTCTTTCCAAACCGCCGCCAAAAGCCCCGCAAAAGGCCGCGGCGGGCAGTCCTTCAAGGAATTATAGCAGACTTTTGGCCGGCGTGCAACCATTTTGCACAATTCTCCTGTATTTCCAGCCCGGAAGATCGCGCCTGCTCTCTTGCAATCCGGCCCAAAGCGCACTATAATATAACCTACCATTGCAATCTGTATTATAAGAGAATTATCAGGAGAGTTTATGATCTATCTGGATTATTCCGCCAACACCCCTGCGGACGAGGCGGTTTTACAGCGCTTTTGCGAGGTGGAGCGCAATTGCCCGGGCAATGCCAATTCCCGCCACGCAGCAGGCACTGCCGCAAAGGCTGCCATCGATGCCGCCACCCAGAGCATTGCCCGCAGTCTGAATGTGCAGCCCGCCGAGATCATCTATACATCCGGTGCCAGCGAGGCCAACAACTTTGCCATCAAGAGCATCGCCCGGCTGGAGCGCCACCATGGCAGACACATCATTTCCACCCCGCTGGAGCACTCCTCGGTGAGCGGCAGCCTGACCGCCCTGCAGGAGCAGGGATACGAGATCGACCTTGTGGACATCCGGCAGGACGGCACGGTGGACCTTGCCCACCTGAAAGAACTGCTGCGCCCGGACACCATTCTGGTGGCCGTCACTGCCGTGGACAGCGAGCTGGGCGTGGTGCAGCCGGTGGCCGAGATCGCGGAAATGTTGAAGGCCTGCCCCCACTGCCACTTCCATGTGGATGCCACACAGGCCGTGGGCAAGCTGCCGGTCAGCTTTGCGGGCATCGACACCATGAGCCTGACCGCCCACAAGTTCTACGGGCTGAACGGCATCGGTGTGCTGGTCAAGCGGCGCGGCCTTGCGCTGGAGCCGCTCATCCATGGCGGCGAGAGCACCACCATCTACCGCAGCGGCACCCCCACCGTGGCGCTGGCCTGTTCGCTGGCGCTGGCGCTGGAAAAGGCAGTGAGCGAGCTGCCCGCCCGGGTGGAGCACATCCGCGCCCTGAACGCCCGCCTGCGCACCGGGCTTGCCCAATACCCCAAGGTGCGCATCAACAGCCCGGACACCGCCGTGCCGCAGATTTTAAACCTGAGCGTACAGAACGTGAAGGGCACCGTGTTCCAGCGGGAGCTGGATGCCAGGGGCGTATGCGTCTCGGTCAAATCGGCCTGCTCTTCGGACGGCCTGCCCTCCCGCGCCGTGTTTGCCGTGAGCCATGATCGGCGCAACGCGCTGTCCTCGTGGCGCATCAGCCTGAGCCACCTGACCACGGAACAGGAGATCACTGATTTTATGCAGGCCTTCGATGCCTGTTACAACGCCCTGACGCAATAAAAAGGAGTATTATGAAGCAAGATCCCCCCGCCGACCAGCAGCGAGGGGATCCTTTTTACTGTTTTTGAATGCCGAACAGTCTGCGCAGAATGCCGCGCAGCGCCTTGGGGCTTCGGATCACAACTACCTGCATATGCTCCCCGCCTTTCCGTTTTCTGGCCCATCCTATGCAGGCAGGGGCCGGAACGTTCCGGCAAGGGCAGCAGCGCTCAGTCTGCGATGGTCTCCACCACCACCAGCGCACCGCTGCGGGTGGAGATGGTGATGCAGTCCGACCCGGCAGCGTACTCGTTGCTGACACCCAGCGGGTAGCTGGCGGTCAGCTCCGCATCGGTCAGCTCATAGTAGGAGCCGCGCTCGCACACGCCCTGCGCCCTGCCCTCCATCGGGAAGGCCGAGAAGAAGAAGTACTTCTCCTTCGGGTAGCAGCGGGTCTCGCCGGGCATCACGTAGGTGATGCGGCTGCGCTCATCCAGCAGGGTGGTGCGCACACCGCGCTGTTCCAGCCCAAGGCCGGTGCACAGGTTTGCAAGGGTGTGCTCCACCCGTCTGCCGCCAAGGCCGCCCAGCAGCAGCACCTCATCAAAGCCCTTTTCCGAGACCAGCTTTGCGGCATACTCGGTGTCGGTATCGTCCTTCACATGGGGCAGCACGATGATATCGTCGTCCTGCTGTTCCGGGCAGGGGGCGGTGTCAAAGTCGCCCACGATGATGTTGGGTCTACGCCCCAGAGGTGCGCAGTTGCGGTAGCCTGCATCACAGGCAATGATAAAGTCGTCCGGCCGCAGGGCCTCTGCCAGCTCCGGAGAAACCGGGCAGGCCGAAATGATCACACAGCGTGACATGAATCTCTTCCTTATCCTTTATACTTTCGGGCGCTGCCAATCCTTCACGTCCTTGACTTCCTCGTACATGGCGCAGTAGCTGTCGTACCGGGTCTGGGAGAGCCTGCCCTCGGCCAGTGCGGCGCGCACGGCACAGCCTTTTTCGCTGCGGTGGGAGCAGCCGGTGAACTGGCACTGGCCCAGATAAGGCCCGAACTCCGGGAACGCATGCTCCAGATTTTCCTTGGGGATGAACCCGGCGCGGTTCGCTTCCAGACTGGCAAAGCCCGGCGTATCCGCAATGCGCCCGCCAAAGGCTTCAAAGATCGTCACCTCACGGGTGGTGTGGCGGCCGCGGCCCAGCTTCTGGCTGATGGCACTGGTCTCGCGCTCTGCTTCCGGCAGCAGATGGTTCAAAAGGGTGGATTTTCCCACGCCGGAGTTGCCACAGAACGCACACAGCCTGCCGCTGATCCACTGCTTCACCTCGTCCAGCCCGCCGCCGGTCTCGTAATCGATGCGGATGAACGGCAGGGTCGATCTTTCGTAGGCCTTACGCAGGAATTCCGCCTCGGCCAAGTCGCCCTTGGTGCACACGATCACCGGCTGCACGCCCTTGTCCACCGCAATGGCAGAAAGCTTATCCAGCACCAGCGTGCTGGGCGTGGGCTGGGTGGTGCTGGCCACAAGGAACAGCACATCCAGATTTGCCACCGGAGGCCGCACGAACACATTTTTGCGCGGTGCGATCTCGGCAATGACGGCTGCACCGTTCTCGGTCTCCAGCGTCACCTCATCGCCCGCCACCGGCGTGATCTTCTGCTTGCGGAAAATGCCGCGGGGCTTGCATTCCACAATGCCCTCCGGCGTTTTTACATAGTAAAAGCCGCCGATGCCCTTTGTGATATATCCCTTCATGCACGCCTCCGTCAGCTCAGCAGCGAGGACCACCAGTCGGTCAGCGGTTTCTGCGAAGAGTCGCCGCTGCCCGCTGTGCCCTGTTCGGTGCCGGTCTCGGTGCTGGAAGAAGAGGAGCCGCTGCCAAACAGGCCGCTCCACCAGTCGCCGCCGGTGGTGCTGTCGCTGGGTGCTTCCGGTTCCGGTGCAGGCTCCGGCCCTGCGCTTACCACAATGTTCACGCGGCCGTTCAGCTTTGTGGTAGAGCCTGCCGCCGGGTCCTGACTGATGACAGTGCCCACCGGCTGGTCGCTGTACTGCTCGGTCTGGCTGCCAAGGCCCAGATGGTTCTGCACCAGCAGGGTGCGGGCATCAGCGGTGCTCATGCCGGTCAGCGAGGGCACCTTGGTGGTGGTTGCCACCTGCGGGCGGCTGATATACATCACCACAGTGCTGCCTGCAGCCACCTGACTGCCCGCCGCCGGGTCGGTGCGGATCACCGCGCCGGATGCCACAGAGGTATCCACAGCCTGCGTTACCAGCACCGAGACACCCAGCTCCTTGAGCTGCTGCTCTGCATCGGCCTGCACATAGTTGGTCAGGTCCGGCACGGTAACGTACTGGGTGCCAAGGCTCACAGTCAGGGTCACATTCTGGCCCTCGCGCACCGTGCGGCCGGACACCGGCGACTGCTTATAGATATAGCCCGCCGCATAGTCACTGTTGTACTCCTGCTCCCAGGTAACGCTGATCTGGCCGGAGACCACCTGCTCGGTGGCAGCAGCCTCGTCCTGCGTCATGCCGATATAATCGCCCAGCGTGATATCGGCCTTGTTGTTCATCAGGTTGGAGGAATCGTTCAGGATCATCCAGCACAGCGCAAGGCACGCCAGCGCAAATGCAATGGTAATGCCGAACAGTGCCGGCAGGAAGATGGTGCGCTTTTTCTTGCGCGGTGCGGCCTTTTTGCCGCGGGGCGCAGGCTTTTCGGCCTGACGGTTTGCACGGTTCTGGTTCATGGTACGTTTCACCACCTTTTCGGGAGCATCTTCTGTAATATACTTGTACTCGAACATCACGGAGGGGTTGTGCACGTAGGTGTCCAGCGCATCCAGCATTTCGCGGGCAGATGCGTAGCGGTTCTGCGGCAGCTTTGCCATGGCCTTTTCGGTGATCTCCACCAGTGCATTCGGCACCTCCGGCGCGATCTCGTGCAAAGACTTCGGCTGATCGGAGATCTGCTTGATGGCAACTTCCACCATGTCGTCTGCATCAAAGGGCAGATGACCGCTGAGCATCTCGTACATCATCACGCCCACCGAGTAGATATCGCTGGTGCAGTCGGTCTCATCGCCCTTGGCCTGCTCCGGGCTGATATAGTGCACGCTGCCCATGGCCTTGCCGCTCAGCAGCTGGTTCTCGGCACGGGAGATGCGCGCAATGCCAAAATCCATCATGCGCAGCTGGCCGTTGTCCAAAAGCATGATGTTCTGGGGCTTGATGTCCCGGTGCACCACACCGTTGGCGTGGGCATGTTCCAGCGCCTTTAAGATCTGGGAGATGAAGTGCACGGTCTCCCGGTTGGTCAGCCTGCCGCCGCGCTGGTTAAGGTACTCGCGCAATGTCATGCCGTCCACATATTCCATCACGATATACTGCAGATCATCATTCACCGATACATCGTACACTTTTACGATGTTGGGGTGGTTCAGCAGCGAGATGGCCTTGGATTCATTTTTAAAGCGGCGCACAAGGTCCGGGTCGTGCATATACTCCTGCCGCAGCACCTTTACCGCCACCACGGTACCGGCAGGCACCGGGCCGTTGTGCCCCAGCATGACCGCCTTGTAGACGTTTGCCATGCCGCCGGAACCGATCAGCTCCCGCACCTCATACAGGCCGTCCAGCTTTTTGCCGATCAGGTTGTCCATCAGCGCACCTCCTCCACACGCAGCAGCAGCGCGGTGATGTTATCCGGGCCGCCGTTCTCGTTGGCCGTGCGGATCAGAAGGTCCGGCAGGTCGTAGAACCTGCCGGTGCGCAGCAGCTGTTCCAGCTGTTCTCTGGGCACGGCATTGGTCAGGCCGTCCGAGCACAGCAGCAGGATATCCCCTTTCTGCAGCGGTGCGGTGGTGAACTCCGGGTCCAGCCGGTAGTCCACGCCCAGCGCCTTGGTGATGATGTTCTTCTGAGGGTGGTGCTCGGCTTCCTCCACGGTAATGGTGCCACAGTCCACCAGCTCCTGCACATAGGAGTGGTCGTGGGTGAGCTGGGCAAGCCTGCCGTCCCGATACAGGTACGCCCGCGAGTCGCCTGCATGACACAGGAACACCTTGCCGCCGCGCACCAGTGCGCACACAGCCGTGGTGCCCATGCCCGCCAGTGATTCCTCACGCAGGGCCTTCTGGAACACAAAGCGGTTGGCGCTGAGCAGGCTCTTTTTCAAAAAGGTCTCCTCTTCGCCGGGCAGGCACTTGGAAGCATACTGCTCCTGAAAGCAGTGCTCGATCACATCGCACGCGCTCTGGCTGGCTTCCCTGCCGCCGCGTGCACCGCCCATGCCGTCGCATACCAGCAGCCATGCGGCATCGCCGGGCAGTTCTCCTGCGCGATAATCGTCCTGATTATCCTGCCGGACCCTGCCGACATCCGTTTTTCCTGCAAGTTTCATAGGCTTCTCCCTTTAATATTTACGCTTTCCCGTTCATTTCGTCACGGCGCAGCTGGCCGCATGCGGCGCTGATCTCGCTGCCAAGGCGGCGGCGCACCGTAGCGTTCACGCCAAGGCTCTCCAGCTTCTGCTGGAAGCGGTGCACGTTGGCTGCATCGGTGGCCGAGTACGGGCTGCCGTCCACCGGGTTGATGGGGATCAGGTTCACATGGGCACCCATGCCCCGGATCAGGTTTGCCAGCTGTCTGGCGCAGGCATCGGAATCATTGACACCGCGCACCATGGAATATTCAAAGCTCACGCGGCGGCCGGTGGTGTCCTGATAGCGGCGCACGGCCTGCATCAGCACTTCCACGGGATAGGCATCGTTCACCGGCATCATGCCGCTGCGAATTTCATTGTTGGGTGCGTGCAGCGACACCGAGAGGGTCAGCTGCAGCTTTTTCTCGGCCAGCTGGTCGATCTTGGGCACCAGACCGCAGGTAGAAAGGCTGATGTTGCGCATCCCGATGTTCACGCCCTCGGGCGAGGTGATGTTCTCCAGAAACTTCATCACTTCGTCAAAGTTATCCAGCGGTTCGCCAATACCCATGAGCACGATGTGGGAAATGCGCTCCCCGATATCCTTCTGGGCGGTATAGATCTCAGAGCAGATCTCGCCGGCTTCCAGATCGCGCACGCGGCCCGCCTGGGTGGACGCGCAGAAGCGGCAGCCCATGCGGCAGCCCACCTGCGTGGACACACACACCGTGTTGCCGTAGTGGTAGCGCATCACGACGGTCTCGATGCAGTTGCCGTCCGCCATGCGCAGCAGATATTTTACCGTGCCGTCCTTTGCTTCCTGCCTGCGCTCGATCTTGGGCGCGGCAATGTAGAAGCTTTCTTCCAGCTTTGCCAGCAGGGTCTTGGGCTGGTCGGTCATGGCAGAAAACTCGGTGACCAGCTTCTGGTGCACCCAGTGGAAGATCTGCTTTGCCCGGAAGCCCGGCTGACCCATCGCTTTCAGTTCAGCGGTCAGCTCGGCCAGCGTAAAGGAAGAGATACAGCGTTTTTGTTCCATTGTGTTCTCCTATTGTTTTTTACGAACAAGCCGCCCGTTTCATTGCAGCTTTTCCCCGTTTTTCTGCATGGCGCACAGGAAAAAACCGTCCATGCCGGTGCGGGTGGGCACCGAAAGCGCGCCGTGTTCCCCTGCCGCCATCCCGGCGGGCAGCGCTGCGGCAGGCTCCACCACCGTAAACTCCGGGTGGCGGGCCAGAAATGCCGCGATCTGCTGCTGGTTTTCTGCCGGGTCGATGGTGCAGGTGGAGTACACCAGCCTGCCGCCCGCTTTCAGCAGCTGTGCCGCCGTATCGAGGATGGCCGACTGCGTGGCCAATAATTCAGCTTCGCGGGCCGGTTCCAGCTTTTTGTAGCGCAGATCTGGCTTTTTTGCCAGAATGCCAAGGCCGCTGCAGGGCACATCCGCTAAAATGCGGTCGGCCTGCGGCAGGGCCGGGTTCACCTTTGTGGCATCGTTGCACAGGGCTTCCACATTGGTCAGGCCCATGCGCTGCACTGCCGTGCGGATCAGGCCCACGCGGTTCTCGGCGGCATCGCAGCTGTAAAGCCTGCCGGTGCTGTGCATCTGCTCGGCCAGCAGGATGGTCTTGCCGCCGGGCGCGGCGCACAGGTCGATGACTGTTTCTCCGGGCTGTGCGTCCACGCAGAGCGCCGCCAGCTGGCTGGCCTGCCCTTCCACATGGAAGTATCCCTGCCGGAACAGCTCATTTTCCGCCGGGCTGCCCTCGAACCGGGCCAGCACACTGCCGGGCACAATGCCCCGCTTTGCTTCCTTTGCGCCGGAAGCCAGCAGCTTTGCACAAAGCTCATCGGCGCTGCCTTTCAGCGGGTTTGCCCGCAGGCTGGTCATGCCGCCGTCGGCCTTGTAGGTAAGGATATCCAGTGCTTCGTCCGGGTAGTTTTTGTGCAGAAATTCCGCCACATCCCGCCCGGCAGAGCCAAGCACCATGAGCCGCTCCACTTCGTTTTTGAAGCTTGCGGTGCTCAGGTCGTAGCTGCACGCCTTGCGCAGCACGGCGTTGACCAGACCGGATGCGCTGGATTTTTTGAAGGCACGGGTCAGCTTGACGGCTTCGTTCACCGCAGCGGACACCGGCACCTGCATATAGCGGGCCTGCGCCAGCGCCGCGCGCAATATTTCGCGCACCGGTGCATCCAGCTTGGCAAGGCCCTTGGGCAGGAACTGGCACAGGATGTAGTCCAGCGTGCCCCGGTGTTCCAGCACCGTGTAAAAGATGGCGCTGGCAAAAGCTTTATCGCGGCCTTCCAGCTGCTGGCGCTTGAGTTCGGCATCCAGAACAAGGTTGGAAAAGCCATCCTGCTCCTGCCGCACCAGCGCCGCCACTGCCGCCGCGCGGGGATTCGCCGCCATCAGAGGATATCCCCCATTTTCAGGCGCTGACCGGCCGCAAAGGCGGTGCCGTCCATGGGCTTTTTGCCTTCCGGCACCACATTCAGCAGCTGGACGGCCCCCTCACCGCAGGCCACCGTGAGCGGCTTTGTGGCCAGCACGGTGCCGGGCGCTTCGCCGTGAGCTTCCACGGCACGGCACTCCATCACCTTGAGCTTCTTGCCGCCGGAGGTGACGAACCATGCACCGGGCCACGGGTTCATGCCGCGCACCCAGTTGTGGATGTGGGCAGCCGATTCGGTGAGGCGGAACTCTGCCATCTCCTTGTTCAGCATAGGTGCAAGGCAGGCGTTCTCATGATCCTGCGGCTGGGGCTTCAGCGTTCCGGCGGCGATGGCGGGCACCACCTCACACAGTACCCGTGCACCCACGGCAGTCACGCGGTCAAACAGCTGGCCGCTGGTCTCCTCCGGGTCAATGGCGATCTTCTCGCAGCAGAGCACATCGCCGATGTCAAGGCCCTCATCCATCTGCATGATGGAAACGCCGGTCTCGGCATCGCCGTTCAGCACAGCCCACTGCACCGGGGCGCTGCCGCGGTACTTGGGCAGCAGGGAGACATGCAGGTTGATGCAGCCGTACTTCGGCGCTTCCAGCACAGACTTCGGCAGGATGCAGCCGTAAGCCACCACCACGATCAGTTCCGGGGCCAGTGCGCGGATGTTCTCGTCCTCGCTGCCGTCCCGCAGGGTGCGGGGCTGGAACACCGGCGTGCCGTGGGCAAGGGCCACTTCCTTCACCGGGGGTGCGGTAAGCACCTGCTTGCGGCCAACCGGCTTGTCCCGCCGGGTGTACACCGCGCAGATGTCATGCCCGGCGGCATACAGGGCTTTGAGGCACTCTGCGGCAATATCCGGCGTGCCCATGAACAAAATGCGCATTACTTGTTTCCTTTCGCTTCGCGGGCAGCTTTTTTGCCCTCTTCGGTATCCTCATAGAAATACTCGCTGGACTGCATGATGGTAATGCCGTCCAGATGGTCGTTCTCGTGCTGGATGCAGCGGCCCAGCAGATCCTCAGCTTCCAGCTCGAACCACTCACCGTGGCGGTCCTGTGCGCGCACCTTGACCGCGACGGGGCGGGTCACAGCGCCGTTATGACCCGGGAAGGACAGACAGCCCTCGTAGGCGGTCTCCTCTTCCTCGGATACAGCCAGAATTTCCGGGTTGACGAAGTCGATGAACTTATATTCGTAATTTTCGGGGATTTCCTCGGGCGCGTCGGTGGTGTCCCACACCACGAACAGACGGCGCAGCATGCCCACCTGCGGGCCGGCCAGACCCACGCCGTCGGCGGCGATCATAGTCTCGTGCATGTCGTCCAGCAGGGTAGCCAGACGGTCATCAAAGGTGGTGACGGGGCGGCAGACCTTGTTCAGGATGGGATCGCCCTCTTTTACAATGTTACGGATTGCCATTTATGGTACCTCCAAATCAGATGTCACCGTCCGAGTGCAGGTCCACCGCAACGGTGGCCTTGGACGGAAGTTTTTCCTGTTCGTATCTTTCCAGTGTGCTGCGCACGAGGTCGCGGAAGCGGCGGTCGTTGCGGCACTTGATGGTAAGTTTGTAGCGGTAGGTGTCGTTGATCTTTTCAATGCTGCCGGGCGTGGGGCCAAGCACCCGCAGCGGCAGGTCCGGCTGTTTTGCCGCCTGCTGGCCCAGAAGGGCCGCAAAGCGCGCCGCCGCCCGTGCCACCTCGATCTCCTTTGCGCCTGCAAAGCCAATGACGCACAGCCCGCAGAAGGGCGGGTAGAGGCCCAGCTTGCGGTAGGCGATCTCCTGCTCAAAAAAGGCATCGTAGTCCTGTGCGGCGGCAAGGTTCAGCACCGGGTTATCGGGGTCGGTGGTCTGGATGATGGCAAAGCCGGGGTCTCTGGCCCGGCCGCTGCGGCCCACCACCTGTGTGATGAGGCTGAACACGTTCTCATACGCGCGGAAGCCCTGCGCAAACAGCAGCGAGTCGATGCCCAGCACGCCCACAAGGGTCACATCCTCAAAATCCAGTCCCTTGGCCACCATCTGGGTGCCCACCATGATGTCATATTCGTGGTTTGCAAACCTTGCCAGCAGCTTTTCGTGGGCATCCTTTGCGGCAGTGGAATCCTGATCCATGCGCAGCACCCGCGCATCCGGGAACAGCTTTGCCAGCTCTTCCTCGGCTTTCTGGGTGCCGAAGCCCCGGTACTGCAGCTTGCCGCCGCAGGCGGGGCACACAGTGGGCGGTTCCATCTGGCTGCCGCAGTAGTGGCACAATACCTTGTGCGCCGCTTTGTGGTACACCATCGGCACGCTGCACTTTGTGCACTTGAGCACCTCGCGGCAGTCCTCGCACTGGGCCATGGTCTGGTAGCCCCGGCGGTTCAGCAGCAAAATGGTCTGCTTGCCTGCATCCAGATTGCGGCGGATGGCATCTTCCAGCGACAGACTGATCTCCCGCGGGTTGCCTGCCGCCAGCTCTGCGCGCATATCCACGATCTGCACCGTGGGCAGCGGGTTGCCGCCGTAGCGCTGGGTCAGCCGCACCAGCTGGGTGCGGCCATGCTGGGCCGCGTAAAAGCTCTCGGTGCTGGGGGTGGCGCTTGCCAGCAGCAGCAATGCACCGTTTTCCGCCGTGCGCTGCCGGGCCACCTCGTGGGCAGAATAGCGGGGCGCGGATTCCGAGCGGTAGGTGTGCTCCTGCTCCTCATCGATGATGATGAGCCCGATGTTTTCCAGCGGCGAAAAGATGGCACTGCGGGTGCCCACCACGATGTCTGCGCCGCCGTCCTGGATCATCTGCCACTGCAAAAGGCGTTCGGTGTGGTTGAGGGCAGAGTGCTGCACCGCCACCCTGCGGCCAAACTGGCTCTTGAGCCGCAGGATCATCTGCGGGGTCAGGCTGATCTCCGGCACCAGCACCAGCGCACGCCTGCCCTGCTCCAGACAGCGGGCAATGAGCTTTAAGAACACCAGCGTTTTGCCGCTGCCGGTCACGCCGTAGAGCAGCGCCGAGTGGGGTGCATCGTCTTCCAGCTTTGGCAGCAGAGCATCGTAAGCCGCCTGCTGCTCCTGCGTGAGGGCGATCGGCTCGTTTTTCAGTGGAATGGACGAATACAGGTCGATGGACTTGTTCACCTTGCTGCATTCCAGCACGCCTTTGGCGCACAGGTTATCCAGCACGGCACGGCTGATGCCCTTGTCTTCCAGCTCGTTCAGGGTGCGGGGCCCGCCGCCCAGCAATGCCACTGCCGCCAATTGCTTGGCCGTCGGCTTCGGCTTTGGCGGCAGCCCGCCCACAAGGCGGTAGGAGTTCTCGGTGTGGCGGGTGAGCTGCTTTTGCAGCACCGGCGTTACACCGTCCGCCGCCACGGCAGGCTTGTACTGTGCACCATAGGGAATGACCGCCTTGACCGCTTCATAATAGGTGCAGAAGGTGCGCTCCTTCAAAAAGTGCACCAGCCGCAGCAGTTCCGGGGTCAGGCAGGCGGATGCCGGGGCCACATCGAAAAGATATTTCAGCTTCGCGCTTTCCGGTTCAGCATCGCAGGCCAGCACCACGCCCATGCGGGCGCGGCTGCCGCGGCCAAAGGGCACCAGCACCATGCTGCCAAGTTTTACCGCATTCTGCTGATCCGGCATGACGGCATAGGTATAAAGCTTATCAAAGTGGAAGGTCGCATTGCTGACGGCAACGCCTACCGTTTTGGGCATTCGTCCAGCTCCTTCAAAATGTTATTCTGCGGCACCAATGCGCTGGCAGATGGCCTGATACAGTGCATCGGCGCAGGTATCGACCTGGTCGTTGACCAGCTTCAGGGTGAATTCATCCTGCTGGGCCAGCTCCTGCCGGGCGGTGGCAAGACGTTCCTGAATGCTGTCCTCGGTCTCGGTGCCGCGGCCCCGCAGACGGCGCTCCAGCTCCTCCACCGACGGCGGCAGCAGGAACACGGTGGTCGCGCCCGGGAACATGCGGCGGATGTTCGCTGCGCCGTGCACATCGATGACCAGAACGACCACCTTCCGGGCTGCAAGGCGCTTGTCCACTTCCTCGCGCAGGGTACCGTAGTAGTTGCCGTTGTAGAAGTTGTGCTCCACCACCTGATCGTTCTCGATCAGCTGCTGGAACTGCTCCCGGGTGCGGTAATAATAATCCACGCCCTCCTGCTCACCGGGACGCGGTGCGCGGGTAGTGGCGGAAACAGTCTTTTCGATCTCCGGGTGTGCTTCGCGCAGTGCCTTCACCACGCTGTCCTTGCCGGTACCGGCCGCGCCGGAGACCACAAACAAATATTTATCGTTCGCCATGGGTCTGTTCCTCCTCTGCTGGTGTTTTGCCCTCCTGCCCTGCCGCACGGTTGGCCACCGTTTCCGGCTGAAGCGCCGAGAGCACCACGTGATCGGAGTCCATGATAAGCACTGCACGGGTACTGCGGCCATAGGATGCATCGATCAGCATTCCGCGCTCCCGCGCTTCCTTTACAAGGCGCTTGACCGGGGCGGAATCCGGGCTGACCACTGCCACCACACGGCCTGCACTGACCATATTGCCAAACCCGATGTTGATGAGCTTCATAAACCCCTCCGAATTTTCTGTATCACTCCAGATTCTGGATCTGTTCGCGGATCTTTTCGATCTCCGCCTTCATATCCACCACGATGCGGGTGATATCCAGATCCTGACACTTGGAGCCGATGGTATTGGTCTCGCGGTTCAGCTCCTGCGTCAAAAAGTCCAACTTGCGGCCCACCGGCTCGTCCAGCTTGAGGATATCGCGGTACTGCGCAATGTGGCTGCGCAGGCGCACCGTCTCTTCATCCACAGCGGTCTTATCACCAAAAATAGCGGCCTCGGTCAGCACGCGGGCATCGTCGATATCGCGGTCCTCCAGAATGACCTTGAGCTTCTCGTACAGGCGGTTGGTGTAGGCTTCCACGCGGCCTGCGCTCAAAGTCTCCACCCTGCCCACGCACTCCTCGAGGAAGTTCAGACGGTTTTCCACGTCTGCCTTCATCTTGGCACCCTCGGCGGCGCGCATCTCCACAAAGCGGTCCAGCGCCTGTGCGGTAACGGCAGAAACATCTTCCCACAGCTGTTCCTCGTCCACATCCGCGTGGCGGGTGGTGAGCACATCCGGGAAGCGGGTCAGCACGCCCGCAGAGATATCGTTCTTGACACCCAGCTGTTCCGAAATATCCCGCATGGCCTGCTGGTAGCTGCGTGCCAGCTCCATGTTGACGGCCACCACCGTATCGGCAGCGTCCACATTCTGCACGGTCATGCTCAGCTCCACCTTGCCGCGGGAAATGCGTTCGTTGAGCTGCTTTTTCAGGCGGCTGTCCAGATAACTGCAGGTGCGCGGGATGCGCGAAGAATACTCAAAGTAGCGGGAATTCACGCTGCGCAGCTCCACCGTGATCTCACGGCCATTGCGCACAGCAGTCCCCCGGCCAAAGCCGGTCATGCTTAAGATCATAACGCTCTCCTGTTCTTACATTTTCAGTGTTTCAGCTTACAAGTTTCGGTATACGTATCCGCCTTTGGGTACACAAACCCATGTTACGATACATATAGTTTTATTTTACTATTCTTCGGCCCAAAATTCAAGGTGCACTGTTGCGTGCCGCCGCCAAAACCGGCCGCAATACACGGTGCAAAGCAAAAAAGCTCTGATACAAAATCTTCCGATCCTGTATCAGAGCCTGTTTCAGTTGGTTTTATATACGCAGGTCACGCTGTTCTGCAGCAGATTTGCGTTCAGCAGTGCGCGCTCCACCCAGTGGATATTGTCCGCAATGGTATCGCGGGAGACACCGTATTCTGCCGCAATGTTCTCCATGCTGCGGTACTCGCGGCGGTAGAGCAAAGTCAGCACCAGCTTATCCTGCATTGTGATCTTGGTAAAATGCGGCCTGCGCCGGTGCTCCTTGCAATAAGCCGCATTCAGTGCTTCCAGCATCTGGGCAAATTCCTTCCGAGTGATGCCGAAGGTAAATTCATAATCTTGCTCTGTAAATTCCGCAAGGCGCTGTACCGTGATGCTTCTCATGCAGATCACCTCTTCTTTTTCCGGGGATGCCCGGGTGTCGGCTGCATCCATTTTGATTCATTATAAAATGGATGGATTTTCATGTCAATGAGCCGCCGCCCATTTTTGGGGCCAGATCCGGTGCAAAACACAAAAAGGAGCCTCCCGCCGCAAAAGCGGGAAGCCCCTGAATCCGTTATGAAAGATCAGACGGGATGAGACTGATTGGTGTAGTCCACATGGTCGCCGTCCACGCCCTGCTTCTTGGCATTGCGCTTTTCAAAGAACTTGGGTGCCACCTGCGGGAACATTGCGTAGGTCAGCACATCCTCTTCCTGCGTTGCCCACTTGGCAGCTTCTGCCTTCAGCTTGTCCATCTCAGGAGCCAGAGTATCAGCAAAGCGGCAGGTAATGGGCTGCTCGTCGCCCAGGATCTTCTTGGTGAACTCGGGCTTGATGGGAGCGGGAGTCTTGCCGTAATCACCGTGGACCAGACCCTTGAACTCCTTGGTGACCATCTTGTAGCGCTCGCCCAGGATCACGTTGAACACAGCCTGTGTACCAACGATCTGGCTGGTGGGGGTGACCAGCGGCGGATAGCCTGCATCCTCGCGGACGCGGGGGATCTCTGCCAGCACTTCGTCCAGCTTATCTTCCTTGCCGGCATCCTTCAGCTGTTTGAGCATGTTGGAGAACATGCCGCCCGGCACCTGATACAGCAGGGTGTTTGCATCCACGCCGAGGCTCTTCGGGCTGATCTGGCCGTTGGCAATGTACTTCTCGCGCAGCTTTGCAAAGTATGCGCGCACAACGTTCAGCTGTTTCAGATCCAGACCGGTGTCGTAATCGGTGCCCTGCAGGGCAGCGACCAGACTCTCGGTGGGCATGTGGCTGGTGCCCAGGCTCAGGGGGCTCATGGCGGTATCGATGATGTCGGCACCTGCCTCGATGCCCTTCAGGATGGACATGGAAGCCAGACCTGCGGTGTAGTGGCTGTGGATGTCAACAGGGATGCTGACGGTCTCCTTCAGCTTCTTCACCAGATCGTAGCAGGTATAGGGGGTCAGCAGACCGGCCATATCCTTGATGCAGATGGAGTTTGCGCCCATCTCCTCCAGGGTCTTGGCGTAGGCTGCAAAGTACTCGTTGTTGTGCACGGGGCTGAGGGTGTAGCTGATGCAGCCCTGCACATGTGCGCCTTCCTTGTTGGCTGCCTTGATGGCGGTCTGCAGGTTGCGCGGATCGTTCAGTGCATCGAAAATACGGATCACGTCGATGCCGTTTGCAACAGACTTCTGCACAAAGTACTCAACGGCATCGTCTGCGTAGGGGCGGTAGCCCAGCATGTTCTGGCCGCGGAACAGCATCTGCAGCTTCTGGTGGGGCAGCTCCTTGCGCAGGATGCGCAGGCGCTCCCACGGGTCTTCGTCCAGAAAGCGGATGCAGCTGTCGAACGTAGCGCCGCCCCAGCACTCCACGGAGAAGTAGTTGATCTTATCCATTTCCGGCAGGATGGGACGCATCTCATCCATGGTCATGCGGGTGGCCAGCAGAGACTGGTGGGCATCGCGCAGGACGACCTCAGTAACCTTGATCGGCTTTTTGGCCATGATTGTCACCTCTCCCTTAGTTCATGGAAACCAGAACGTCACCGGAGTTGACGGTGTCGCCCTTGTTGACGTTGATGGAAGCCACAGTGCCATCCTGCGGAGCAACGATCTCGTTCTCCATCTTCATGGCCTCCAGGATCACCAGCACGTCGCCGGCCTTCACGGATGCACCGGCCTTGACCTTGACATCCAGAATGTTGCCGGGCATGGGAGCCTTGACGGCAACGGCACCAGCAGCGCCTGCAGCAGCCTTGGGAGCAGCAGCGGGAGCCGGAGCAGCCTTAGGAGCGGCGGGTGCGGCAGGAGCTGCAGCAGCAACCGGAGCAGCACCAGCGGCAGTCTCCTCCACGGAGACGCTGTAAGCAACGCCATTGACGGTAATATTGTAGTACTTCATGGAAGGATCCTCCAAATCAAAATCGTATCAAAAAGATTTATACAGACGATTACAGAGCCATGTTGCCGTGCTTCTTGGGCAGGCGGGCAGCACGCTTGGTGCTCAGCAGTTCCAGTGCGGCAACAACGCTTGCACGCACATTGGCTGCATCGCAGGTCAGGTCAGCAGCGCCGCAGGCAACTGCATTTGCTGCGCCGCACACCTCGGCGGTGTAAGCAGCAGCCTTTGCGTTGGTGGCTGCAATGATGTTGTCGGAAGCATCGATCTCTTCCTTGTACAGGACGCTGACCGCTGCGCTGGGTTCCAGTGCGCTGACGGTGCAGCCAGCCACGGCAATGCGCAGATCGGCAGCAGCCAGAGCGGTGTAAACAGGGCCGACGGCCTTGCCAGCCAGCACAGCCACCTTTGCGGTGGTAGCGTCGGCATAGGTAGCAGCCAGACGGGCAGCCTCACGGATGCCGCCTGCAATGTCATCGGTCGCGCTGGGCACAAAGCCCTCGGTATCCACAATGGTGATCACCGGCACGCTGAAGGCATCGCACAGGCGCACAAAGCGGGAAGCCTTGGCCACGCAGTTGTGGCACAGGGTCTTGCCGGTGGCCACAACGCCCACGGCGTTGCCGCCCACGGTGGCAAATGCAGTGTAAACAGACTTGCCAAAGCCTGCATACAGCTCCACAGCGCTGTCCTTATCGACCACGGCAGCAGCAGCCTTTGCAGGCTCTGCACCGGCAGCCAGAGCAACAGTGGGCTGCTCGAACTCAAAGATCGCAGGGCCGGTCAGGTTGTTGGCCGGCAGCAGGCCCACGATGTGAGCAGCCTTCTCGGCAGCTTCCTCAGCAGTGGGTGCCACAATGGCGGCCACGCCAGCCTTTGCAGCGGCGGCTGCGGTGCCGGCATCGGCCACCTTGTCGCCCTTGGCAGCAGAGGTGAACGGAGCGGTGAAGAACAGCTCTGCGCCCTCAGCCATGATGCAGACATCTGCATTGGCAGCGCTCAGTGCGCTGGTGCCGCCGCAGACACCCAGAACAACAGCCACCTGCGGGATCACGCCGGAAACCTTTGCGATCTGCGCATTCAGCTTTGCGCTGGCGGTCAGCACGTCCAGACCCTCAGCCAGCTTTGCGCCGACGGAGTTATAGAAGGTGACGACCGGGCAGCCAGTCTGAGCTGCCATCTCCAGAACCTTGATGTTCTTTTCAACATCCTTTACGGTAACAGCTTCGCCGTTCTGGTAAACAGCGTAAGCCTGCTGACCTGCCGCATAGCCGCAGGCAGCGCTCACTGCACCGTCAGCAAACAGTGCAGTGTATTCCCCGTCATCAAAAAACTTGGCGAGGATTTCTCCCTTATTGATCTTTGAAGCCATGGTAAGACCTCCTGGTTGTCTGTGTGAGCTTTCAAAATTAGTTTTATTATACTGAATTTTCCATAAAAATGCAAGAGATTCTATAAAAGTCCATGCGAATCAACATCTGTCGCGCAAAGTTCTACATTTTTTTAACGATTCATCGTTTCTCCGCTTTCCCGCCTTTTTGCGGGCATTTTGCGCCGCACATTCGGCTGTCAAAAATTCTCTTTCAATTTTGTGGATTCTGTCTTCCCCTGCTGCATTTTATTTTATAAGAAGTTATGTTACACTATATTTAATATGTAATTTTTTTTCGCAGAACAGCCCGCCGGGAAGCTTCGGGACGGGTCATTTTGCAGAATATAAAAGGAAGGCCATGTCAAATTGAAAGATCTGCTCACTTCACTCCGCGCCTCCAACGAAACCTACCACTCCATGAAGCACTCCGCCCGGGCTATCATCCGCCGCGCCGAGATCCCCCTGCTCGCGGTCATCGTCCTGTATAAGGCTGCAACGAACCTGCTGTTCGTCCCCCTGATGCAGCAGCTCTGGTCGCTCACGCTGCGGTTCGCACCCATGCACTACCTGAACAACAACAACGCTTCCGATATCTTTTCCTCCCCCGCGATCATCCTGTGCATCACGCTCATTGCCATCCTGACCGCGTTCTGGGCGCTGTATGAGTTTTCCGTCCTGCTGCATGGGCTGGATCTTGCCCGCAAGGGCGAAACGATCCGCCTGCCCGCCCTGCTGCGCACCTCTCTTGCGGATATCCGCCACGCATTCCTGCCGCAGAACTGGCTCGTTCTGGCCTACAGCGCCGTGCTGATCCCGTTCACCAATTTTTTCCTCGCCTATAACTATATCACGCAGCTTGCCGTGCCGGAATACATCATGGGTGTCATCCGGGCAAACAGCCGGTATTACCTGCTCTATCTGGCTGCCGGTGCCGCCCTGCTGTTCCTCTGTGTCAGCTGGGTGCTGGTGCTGCCGCTGTTCGTGCTGGAGCGCAAAAGCCTGTGGCAGTCGGTAAAGGAAAGCTTTTGCTGCATCCGCAGGCGCGTCTTCCGTGCTTTTCTTTTGCTGCTGCGCTGGAACCTCTCGGTCGTCCTGCGTTCCCTGCTGCTGACGGCAGCGGTTGCCGTGCCGCTGTACGGCATCATCATCGCGGTCGGGCTGCAGAGCACACAGGCCATGTTTGCACTGTCCCGCGCGGCGCTGGCCATTGAGATGCCTTTCTTCCAGTTCCTGATCGACTGCGCCATCACCATAGCGCAGTGCACGATCCTCGCCATGCTGCACTGCCGCCTGCGGGAGCCTCTCCCCTCTGAGCCGGAGCCGGTCCAGAGCGGAAAGCATCACCGTTCCACCGGCAGGCTGCTTCTGGGTGCATCGGTTGCGGGTGCTACTCTGCTCACCTTTGCGCTGGCATTCTGTTACCTTGCCCTGCCCAGAGACGACGAGCTGCTCTCCATGCTGGGCGGCGTTGCGCCGGTAGTCACCGCGCACCGCGGCTACTCCGCTGCCGCACCGGAAAATACCCTGCCTGCTTTCCAGCTGGCCATCGATCAGGGCTGCGAGTGGGCCGAGCTGGATGTGCAGATGACCAGGGACGGCGTGGTCATGGTGACCCACGATACCAGCCTGCGCCGCTGCACCGGCCGCAACGAGAACATCTACGACCTGACCTATAACGAGGTTCGTAAGCTGGATGCCGGGCGCTGGTTCGGCCAGAAGTACACTGGTACCAAAGTTCCCACACTGGAAGAGGTGCTGGACCTATGCAAAGGTAAGATCCAGCTGAACATTGAGATCAAGCCCAATGCCGCCACCCCGGAGCTGGAAGCGGAAACCATCCGCATCATCCGCAAAAAAGGCTTTGCGCAGGACTGCACTATCACCTCGCAGAGTTATGAGACCCTCTGCAAGGTCAAGGAGCTGGCACCGGAGATCCGGACCGGCTATATCCTTGCACTGGGCGTGGGCAGTTATTACGATCTGCCTGCCGCAGATTTCTTCAGCGTACAGTCCACCTTTATCACCTCCGGTATGGTGCAGCAGATCCATAAGCGCAGCAAGACGATCTCCGCATGGACCGTCAACCGCGAAGAGGATGCCAGCGAACTGCTGAGCATCGGCGTGGACGACCTGATCACCGATAAGCCGGATATGATCCAGCAGCTGCTGAGCGAGGATGCCGACCTTGACAACAGCCTCGTCCTCCTGCGCGACTTCATCCGCGACCTGTTCGCTCCGTCCGATGTCGATGAACCCACTCCTGAGGAAGAGACCATCGAAGAAGCCATCGAGGACCCGGACGAATTGCTGGATGCATCGTAATCGCGGCAAAGATCAAGTATTCTGTTAAACTACCCGTACACACATAAAAAGCCCCCTGCCGGTGATGAACTGGCGGGGGGCTTGCAGGTTTACCTGATCCAATTTTATCAAGAAAGCTTACTCGAGCTCGGTAAGTTCGAATCTGCACTAAGCAAATTTGTTTAGCGCATTA